>Ga0209238_1000001_pt1 | contig 654733 bp, 596 predicted proteins | sample GraSoi013_1_20cm_FD_185823 | JGI IMG/M metagenome (GOLD analysis project Ga0209238, IMG submission 185823) | Grasslands soil microbial communities from the Angelo Coastal Reserve, California, USA - Sample 10_02_2013_1_20cm (SPAdes) (version 2) | ecosystem: Environmental > Terrestrial > Soil >...
AACACCGGTGGGTGGTGGAGAGGACGCACAGCTGGTTTGCAGGCTTTGGCAAGCTGCGAATCCGCTTTGAACGACGGCTGGATATCCACGAAGCGCTGCTGAAACTGGCAGCGGCGATCATCTGTGCGCGCTTCGTGGATCGGTGGTGTTAGCCACTCTTAGTGATCTGGGCCGCAAAGCTGGACCCCTGGGGCAATGTGCTGCAGGAGTACAACCCGCAAGGCATCCACCAGGCGATGCGGCTGCCGGGGCAGGCTCAAGACGCCGCCGCTGCTCGTTTAAATAGAACAAGGTATTGATTATGGTAGATTATTCCCTTATCAAAAATATTGCTTTTGGCATTAAAAAATATGTAGAAAAACAGGAGATTCTACATCTTTCTTTCATCAGAGCCCATAGTGATCTTGTGAAGCTATCAAATATAGAATTTCTTCCTCGCAACGGATTTGTTTTTGATGAAGAAATGAATAAATGGGAATTTAAAAAGCATGGGTGTGGTTATGAATTTTCTCATGAAGGTACGGTTATTGATATAAATGATTATTTCCTGTCGAATGGAGATTTTTTTAGCGCAAATAGATTGTTCTTCTATTTTGAATCGATTAAATTTAATTTCAAAAACCAAGATGCAGACGATGCGATTAAATCTGCCTTGATTTATTTGGAATCTACAGGGGAGATCGTGAAGGTGCTACCAACGGGGTATTATAAGTTCCTTTCGTCTTAATGCTGTCATTAATTTAATTATTAATCTAGTTAATAAAGGAGATAAAATCTTATTGATTTTATAAAGTGCATAACACGCTCCAGGGCTACTCACAATCGGCGGGTAACAGGATAGGAAGATATTGAGATGCCTCGCTTGAGATATCCAGAAATGAGGATGGAGCTGCTAGGCTATCTAAGAAAACTCAAGGATTTGAAGTATCAAATGAAAGCCTGGGTGAACCATGATTTCCCTGCAGACGTTCAATACGACCATCTTGATTTGGCCATACATTTCATTTTGATGATACGGATCTTGGCAGTGATGCTCGTATGGCGATCGGTGAAATTCTTCTCGATGAGCAGGAGGCAGCACTGATGGGGCAATTGGTGGATGCCATCAATGCCGTCTTTGAGGCGTACGGCACGGACATGCCGGACGGCTTCTACATACAAGTTGCCGAATGGACGAGAGTGGTGGCCTGTGCCGAAAGGGCGTTCGATTGTCTGGAGGGGCGCCACGCCGCTGGCTGCCCCGAGCCGCTGGATTGACACGGGCATGCCTGCCAGCCGACTGGTCGGGGCAAGACCATGGCTGATCGTGATGTCCAGTCGGTGGTGAAGACTACCGTACCGTTTCCCGGTTCGTGGAACAGCAAGATGTTTTCCACGCCGGTAGCCCGCCCCCAAACCTGCCGGACAATCCATGGAAACCAAGGCACCGTTCCATGACAACTTCAACCCCCCTTCCCGAACCCGAATTGAGGGCCTTCGCTGCGGCGGCGGCCGAGCAGCAGCGATGCGCGGACTGCGCTGTGCTGTGGAGGCCGGGCTGGGAGTCCTTGTCGGGGGCGGACAAGACTTCGCATCTGCAGCAGGTTGGTGCGCTGGGCACGCCGGAGACACGGGAATTGCTTGATGAATACCACCCCCAGGGCACGAACCAGTGGTCACCGGATGCCCCCATCGCCCTGGGCTGGCACCCGTACAACCGCTGCACGCTCTGGCGCTGCCACCATTGCAATGCCGCCTTTCTGCGCTACACGGAATACGGCGGCTACTACCAGGACGATCGCATCCGGCCGCTGCTGGCGCATCTGATCGTCACGCCTGAGCAGGGCCGCGTCTGAGCGGCGCTGCTCGGCCGGCTCAGGTCCAGTCGAACGTGAACAGCACCGTGCGGCTTTCCGGCTCGTAGAACAGCAGGATGCTGTCCGCACCCGTGGCGCACCAGTTGTAGCCGGCCACGTTGGCCACGTGGAAGAAGGGCTTGCCGTCGCGGGTGATGCGGATGCCGTCGTCTTCCAGTTCATCGCCCATGCCGGCGTTTTCCGCTTCGTCCAGCTGGAAGGCCGGGGGAATGGGCGGGTGGCTGGTCCAGTTGCCGTACCAGATGCCGCCGCCCAGGCTGTCCAGGTAGTCCTGCTCCATGGGCTCGCCCTTGCCGTAGCGCGAGTAGCTGGCCAGGCGGCCGTGCTCGGCGTAGTAGGCACTGGCCTTGGCGTGGCTGGCCAGCATTTCGTCGGTGTGCTCGCAGGCGAAGGCATCCTTGGTGAACTGGCCGCCATGCTGCGGCGCGCGCTGGAAGAAGCCTTCGTTGCCCAGGAAGCGATAGCGGTTGTCGGGCGTCAGCTCCAGCGCAAACCAGTTGGGGGCGGTGAAGGCGTTGTGGTGGGCTTCGGTCTCATCGCCTATGCAGCCCTCGAAGGGCTCGACGGGGCACAGCATGTGGACCACGGTGCCGGCCAGTTCGGGCCGCACCAGGCCCAGGTCGATGGAGATCAGCGGCAGCAGGTGCTCGGCCAGCCAGGGCTGGTCGGCCACGAAGATGTCGGCGGCGGCGGGAAAGGGGCTGAGGCCCGGCTTCAGTTCGCGGACTTCGGTTTGCTGGGTCAAGAGGAACTCCTGGGTGAGGGGTTGGTGGTGCCGGGGGTGATCTCGAAGATGTCCTGGTCCGATGCGGCCGCGCTCTCGTGGTAGATGTCGTAGAGGTACTGCGCCAGTTCGGCATGGGTGACATCGCAGGGAATGGCCAGCAGGGCGGGGGCGCGCTTGCCGTCGGCGCCGACGTTGAAGCAGCGCCACTGGGCCTGCGCGCGTTCGATGGCGATGATGCGGCCGAAGACATTGAACCGGTATTTTTCCAAGGGAGATCCTCCTGGCGATCCGGCATCGTAGCGGCTGTCGGGGGGCTCATGCGTGTTCTCCCTAGGTTCGTGCCGGCGTTTCGTCTATATATTTCAAACCTAAACTATTCAGGCTTAAAGTTCTTGGGCCTGGATTCTGAACCTGGGGCGTCCTGTGCCGTCGCCCTGCGAGAAAAGGGTTTGCGGTATGAAGATCGTCTGTATCGGTGGAGGTCCCGCCGGCCTGTACTTCGGCCTGCTGATGAAGCTGCAGGACCCCGCCAACGAGGTCACGGTGGTGGAGCGCAACCGGCCCTACGACACCTTTGGCTGGGGCGTGGTGTTCTCGGACGCCACCATGGACAACCTGCGCGAGGCCGACCCGGTGTCGGCCCGCACCATTGGTGACGCCTTCAACCACTGGGACGATATCGACATCCACTTCAAGGGCCGCAGCCTGCGCAGCAGCGGCCATGGCTTCATCGGCATAGGCCGCAAGAAGCTGCTCAACATCCTGCAGGCGCGCTGCGAGGACGTGGGCGTGAAGCTGGTGTTCGAGAACTTCGTGCAGGACGACCAGGCGATGGCGCGCGAGTACGACGCCGACCTGGTCATCGCCTCGGACGGCATCAACAGCCAGGTGCGCACGCGCTATGCCGATACCTTTCGGCCCGATATCGACCAGCGCCGCTGCCGCTTCGTGTGGCTGGGCACGACCAAGGTGTTCGATGCCTTCACCTTCGCCTTCGTGCAGACCGAGCACGGCTGGTTCCAGGCCCATGCCTACCGCTACGAAGACGGCATGTCCACCTTCATCGTGGAGACGCCCGAGGAGACCTGGCAGGCCGCCGGCATCGAGCAGATGAGCCAGGAAGAGGGCATTGCCTATTGCGAGAAGCTGTTCGCCCCCTGGCTGGACGGCCATGCCCTGGTCAGCAATGCCACGCACCTGCGCGGCTCGGCCATCTGGATCCGCTTTCCGCGCGTGATCTGCAATACCTGGGTGCACTGGAATGCGCTGGACACGCCGCGCGGCCCGCGCAGCGTTCCCGTGGTGCTGATGGGCGATGCGGCGCACACGGCGCATTTCTCGATTGGCTCGGGCACCAAGCTGGCGCTGGAGGATGCGATCGAGCTGGCGCGCAGCCTGCGGTCTGCGGGGGGCATCGAGGCCGGCCTGCGCCACTACGAGGAGGTGCGCAGCGTGGAGGTGCTCAAGATCCAGAACGCGGCGCGCAATTCCACGGAATGGTTCGAGAACGTGGAGCGCTATGCGGGCCTGGAGCCGGAGCAGTTCGCCTATTCGCTGCTGACGCGCTCGCAGCGCATCTCGCACGAGAACCTGCGCCTGCGCGATGCCGCCTGGCTGCAAGGCTTCGAGCGCTGGATTGCCGAGCATGCGGGCGAGACCGTGCCCGCAGGCCGCCGCCCGCCCATGCCCATGCTCACGCCCTACCAGGCGCGCGGCCTGCGGCTGAAGAACCGCATCGTGGTCTCGCCCATGGCCATGTATTCCTGCACCGACGGCGTGCCTGGCGACTTCCACCTGGTGCACCTGGGCGCGCGCGCCATGGGTGGTGCGGGCCTGGTGATGGTGGAGATGACCTGCACCTCGCCCGACGCGCGCATCACGCCCGGCTGCCCCGGGCTGTGGAACGACGAGCAGGCGCAGGCCTTTGCGCGCATTGTCGATTTCGTGCACGCGCAGGGCGGTGCGCACATTGGCGTGCAGCTGGGGCATGCGGGGCGCAAGGGATCGACCCAGCTGGGCTGGCAAGAGATCGACCATCCGCTGGAGCAGGGCAACTGGCCGCTGCTGTCGGCATCGGCCCTGCCCTATATCGAGGGCCTCTCGCAAGTGCCCGCCGCCATGACCCGCGCCGACATGGATCGCGTGCGCGAGGACTTCGTGGCCGCCACGCGGCGCGCCGCGGCAGCGGGCTTTGACTGGCTGGAGCTGCACTGCGCCCACGGCTATCTGCTGTCCAGCTTCATCTCGCCGCTGACCAACCGGCGCGATGACGAATATGGCGGCAGCCTGGACAACCGCCTGCGCTTTCCGCTGGAGGTGTTCGAGGCGGTGCGTGCAGCCTGGCCGCAGGACAAGCCCATGTCGGTGCGCATCTCGGCCCATGACTGGGTGGAGGGCGGCATCACGCCCGACGATGCGGTGGAGATCGCACGCCGCTTCAAGGCGGCGGGCGCCGACATGATCGACTGCTCCTCGGGCCAGGTCAGCCCCGACCAGAAGCCGGTGTACGGCCGCATGTACCAGACGCCGTTTGCCGACCGTGTCCGCAACGAGGCTGGCATACCGACCATTGCCGTGGGCGCCATCTTCGAGGCCGACCATGCCAACGCCATCATCGCCTCGGGCCGGGCCGACCTGTGCGCGCTGGCGCGCCCGCACCTGGCCGATGCCGCCTGGACGCTGCGCGAGGCTGCGCGCCTGGGCGCCCACGATGTGGATTGGCCGCCGCAGTACCAGCCCGGCAAGCGCCAGTTGGAAACCAACTTTGAACGCGCCGCCGCCATGGCGCAAACGGAATCCAAATGACCATGACTTCACAACCCCTGGAAGGGCGCCATGCCCTGGTGACGGGCGGGGCGCGCGGCATAGGCCTGGCCTGTGCGCGGGCGCTGCTGGCGCGCGGCGCGCGGGTCACGCTGCTGGGACGCGATAGTGCGGCGCTGGAGGCTGCCGTGCGCGAGCTGGGCGGCACGGCACAGGCAGCACAGGAAGCACAGAAGGTGCAGTCCGTGCAGGCGGATATTGCCGACGAGGCCTCGGTGCGCCAGGCCTTCGCGCAGGCCGAGGCGGCCTTCGGCCCCGTGCAGGTGCTGGTCAACAACGCGGGCCAGGCCAGCAGCCAGAAGTTCGAGCGCACCGACGCCGCACTGTGGCAGGGCATGCTGGCCGTCAACCTCACGGGCACCTTCCACTGCATGCAGGCCGCGCTGCCGGGCATGCTGGCTGCGCGCTGGGGCCGCATCATCAATGTGGCCAGCACGGCAGGGCTGATCGGCTATGCCTATGTCAGCGCCTATTGCGCGGCCAAGCATGGCGTGATCGGCCTCACGCGCTCGCTGGCGCTGGAGACCGCAGGCAAGGGCGTGACGGTGAACGCCGTCTGCCCCGGCTATACCGAGACCGACATCGTGCGCGGCGCCGTGGCCAACATCGTGGACAAGACCGGCATGACGGCGGATGAGGCCCGCGCCAGGCTGGCCGAACGCAACCCGCAGGGCCGCCTGGTCCAGCCCGAGGAAGTGGCCGAGACCGTGGCCTGGCTGTCCCTGCCGGCGTCCGCCTCGGTCAACGGCCAGTCCATTGCCGTCGACGGCGGCGAGGTGATGACCGGCTGAACCCGGTCCACTCCCCCCGTTTTCTGAATTCTTGATGGAGACACCATGAGCACCCAGCCCGAAGAACACAGCATGAAGCACCACAAGCGCCCCCTGGCCGGCTACGAGGCCAGGACCTTTGTGTGGCAGGTATCGGCCGACGGCAAGATCGGCACCATCACCCTGAACCGGCCCGAGCGCAAGAACCCGCTGACCTTCGGCTCCTACGCCGAGCTGCGCGACCTGTTCCGCGCCCTGGTCTATGCCACCGACATCAAGGCCGTGGTGGTCACGGGCGCGGGCGGCAATTTCTGCTCTGGCGGCGATGTGCACGAGATCATCGGCCCGCTCACCAAGATGAGCATGCCCGAGCTGCTGGACTTCACGCGCATGACGGGCGACCTGATCAAGGCCATGCGCGCCTGCCCGCAGCCCATCGTGGCGGCGGTGGACGGTATCTGCGCGGGCGCGGGCGCCATGGTCGCGCTGGCGGCCGACATGCGCCTGGGCACGCCCGCGGCGCGCACGGCGTTTCTCTTCACCCGCGTGGGGCTGGCCGGTGCCGACATGGGCGCCTGCACGCTGCTGCCGCGCATGATCGGCCAGGGCCGCGCCTCCGAGCTGCTGTACACGGGCCGCGCCATGACGGCCGAGGAGGGCGCTGCCTGGGGCTTCTTCAATGCCCTGCATGGCGCCGAACAGATCGGCGAAGCCGCCCACGCGCTGGCCGCCCAACTGGCCGCAGGTCCCACCTTTGCCCATGGCGTGACCAAGAAGCTGCTGCACCAGGAATGGAACATGGGCGTGGACGAGGCCATCGAGGCCGAAGCCGAGGCCCAGGCCATCTGCATGCAGACGCGCGACTTCCACCGCGCCTACGAGGCCTTCGTGGCCAAGCAAAAGCCTGTCTTTGAAGGAAACTGAAAATGCGTGATTCCTCCTGGCTGGACTGGCCCTTCTTCGACGACGCCCACCGCACGCTGGCGCATGAGGCCGATGCCTGGTGCGCCCAATCCCTGGGCGACGTGGACCACCACGATGCCGATGCGGCCTGCCGCCAACTGGTGAAGGCCCTGGGCGAGGCCGGCTGGCTGCGCTATGCCGTGCCGTCCGGCCCCGGCGGCGCATGGGGCGGGGCCTTGCCCGAGGTGGACTCGCGCGCGGTCTGCATCCTGCGCGAGACCCTGGCCCGCCATGAAGGCCTGGCCGACTTCGCCTTTGCCATGCAGGGCCTGGGCAGCGGTGCGATATCGCTCATGGGGTCGGATGCGCTGCGCCAGCGCTACCTGCCGCGCGTGGCGCGCGGCGAGGCCATTGCGGCCTTTGCGCTGTCCGAGCCCGATGCCGGCTCCGACGTGGCCGCCATGGCCTGCGAGGCGCGGCTCGAAGGCGACCACTATGTGCTCAACGGCGCCAAGACCTGGATCTCCAACGGCGGCATTGCCGACTTCTACTGCGTGTTCGCCCGCACGGGCGAGGCGCCGGGAGCGCGCGGCATCAGCGCCTTCGTGGTCGATGCGGACACGCCGGGCTTTTCGATCGGCGAGCGCATCGAACTGATCGCGCCGCACCCGCTGGCCACCATCCGCTTCGACAACTGCCGCATACCCGTGTCGCAGCGCCTGGGCGAGCCGGGGCAGGGCTTCAAGCTGGCCATGATGACGCTGGACATCTTCCGCGCCTCGGTGGCCGCCGCCGCACTGGGCTTTGCGCGCCGCGCGCTGGACGAAGGCCTGGCACGCGCCAAGTCGCGCCGCATGTTCGGCCAGACCCTGGGCGACCTGCAGCTGACCCAGGCGGCGCTGGGCGACATGGACACGGCCATCGACGCATCGGCCCTGCTGACCTACCGCGCCGCCTGGATGCGCGATGTGAAGAAGACGCGCACCACGCGCGAGGCGGCCATGGCCAAGATGACGGCCACTGAATCGGCCCAGGCCGTGATCGACCGTGCGCTGCAGATGTTCGGCGGGGCGGGCGTGGTCTCGGGCATGCCGGTGGAGACGCTGTACCGCGAGATCCGCGCGCTGCGCATCTACGAGGGCGCGACCGAGGTGCAGAAACTCATCATCGCGCGCGAGCTGCTCAAGGCCTGAGCGGCAGGCTGCCCATTCAACGCAAAGCCAGGGAACATCGCATGCAAGCCTCCGCCCACATCGATACTTTCGCCCGGGACAATCTGCCGCCGCCCGACCAATGGCCCGAGTTCCTGCTCGACGGGCCGGACGTGGCCTATCCCGAACGCCTGAACTGCGCGGCCGAACTGGTCGATGCCATGGTGGCGCGCGGCCAGGGCGGGCGCGTTGCCCTGCGCTGGAGGCAGGGCGCGGACCAGGCCGCCATGACCTATGCCGAACTGCAGGCACTGACCAACCGCATCGCCCATGTGCTGGTGGAAGACCTGCAGCTGGTGCCCGGCAACCGGCTGCTGCTGCGCGGCCCCAACAACGCCATGATGGCCGCGTCCTGGCTGGCCGCCATCAAGGCCGGGCTGGTGACGGTGCCCACCATGCCGCTGCTGCGTGCCAAGGAGCTGCAGCAGATCATCGCCAAGGCCCAGGTGCAGGCCGTGCTGTGCGATGTGCGCCTCAAGGACGAAGTGCAGCTGTGCCTGCAGCCCGGCCATGAACACCATTGCCCGGGCCTTTCGCGCGTGCTGTATTTCAACGACGGCGCAGCCGATGCGCTGGACGCCCTGGCCGCAGCCAAGCCCGACACCTTTGCCTGCTGCGATACATCGGCAGACGATGTCTGCCTGATCGCCTTCACCAGCGGCACCACGGGCGCGCCCAAGGGCTGCATGCATTTCCACCGCGACGTGCTGGCCATGTGCGACCTGTTCCCGCGCCATGTGATCCGGCCTGGCCCGGACGACATCTTCTGCGGCACGCCGCCGCTGGCCTTCACCTTTGGCCTGGGCGGGCTGCTGTGCTTTCCGCTGCGCGTGGGCGCCAGCACCGTGCTGGCCGAAAAGCTCACGCCCGAAGGGCTGCTGCAGCTGGTGCAGGATTTCCGCGCCACCATTGTCTTCACCGCGCCCACCTTCTACCGGCAGATGGCGGCGCAGGCAGCGCGCTTCGACCTGTCGTCGCTCAGGAAAAGCGTGTCGGCCGGCGAGGCCCTGCCGGACGCCACGCGCCAGCTGTGGAAGCAGGCCACGGGCATCGAGATGATCGACGGCATCGGCGGCACCGAGCTCATCCACGTCTTCGTGTCCAGCCCGCCCGAGGAGGTGCGCGCAGGCGCCATCGGCAAGGTCGTGCCCGGCTACGTGGCCCAGGTGGTGGACGACGACATGCAGCCCGTGCCCGACGGCACGCCCGGCCGCCTGGCCATCAAGGGACCGACCGGCTGCCGGTATCTTGCAGACGAGCGCCAGAAGCGCTTTGTGCAAAACGGCTGGAACCTGCCCGGCGACACCTTTGTGCGCGACGCCGACGGTTATCTGTTCTACCAGGCGCGCAATGACGACATGATCATCTCGGCCGGCTACAACATTGCCGGCCCCGAGGTGGAGGATGCGCTGCTGCGCCACGAGGCCGTGGCCGAATGCGGCGTGATCGGCGCGGCAGACGACGAGCGCGGCCAGGTGGTCAAGGCCTTTGTGGTGCTCAAGCCCGGCTTTGCGGCCGGCGACGACATGGCCGCCACGCTGCAGGCCTTCGTCAAGGCCAGCATTGCGCCCTACAAGTACCCGCGCGCCATTGTCTTCGTGCCGGCCCTGCCGCGCACCGAGACCGGCAAGCTGCAGCGATTCGTGCTGCGCAAGATGCCGTGAGCGCGCGCCATGGCCTCCGCCTTCGTCAGCCAGGTGCAGGTGCTGTTTCGCCATTGCGATCCGGCCGGCATCGTCTTTTACCCGCGCTATTTCGAGATGGTCAACGACCTGGTCGAGGAATGGTTCGACAGGGGAATGGGCCTGCCATTCCACACCCTGCATGTACAGCGCCAGGTGGGCACGCCCACGGTGTCGGTGCAATGCGATTTCACGGCGCCCAGCCGCTGGCACGACACGCTGCGCCAGGTATTGGAGGTGCGCCGCATCGGCGGGGCATCGTTCCAGTTCGATGTGCGTTTCGAGGGGCCAGATGGCCAACGCCGGCTGTCTGCACGCATGACCATCGTCACCATGGATTTGCGCAGCATGAAGGCCACGCCACTGCCTTCCGATCTGCGCGAGCGCCTGCAGGCCTATCTGGTGCCGCAGGACGGTTTTACGGATTCAACGAGAACAGGATGAAGCAATGAAGACTCTGCAACCCCCGGACTGGCTGGCGCCCCGAGGCTATGCCAATGGCATCCTGACCGAGATGACGGTCGGCTCCCGGCTGGTGTTCGTCGGCGGCCAGATTGGCTGGAACGGCCAGCAGCAATTCGAGTCGGACGACTTTGCGGAACAGGTGCGGCAGGCGCTGGCCAATATCGTCGCCATCCTCGCCGAAGGCGGCGCCAGGCCCGAGCACATCGTGCGCATGACCTGGTATGTGACCGACAAGCAGGAATACGTGGCGGCCTATCCGGCCATTGGAAAGCACTACCGCGAACTGATCGGGCGGCATTTCCCGGCCATGACGGCGGTGGAGGTGGCGGATCTGGTGGAAGACCGGGCCAAGGTGGAGATCGAGGTCACGGCGGTGGTGCCTGCATGACGCTCATCCGCGCATGTGCGCCGCCGTGCGGGCGGGCCCATGCGCGGCAGGGACTCACTTGATTTCGAACAGGGTGCGGTCCTTGCCCAGGATCCAGTTCGGCGGCTTGCCGCGGCCGGTCCAGGTCTTGCCGGACTCGGGGTCCTGGTATTTGGCGGGAGCGCTCTTTTTGCCATCGGGCTTCCAGGGGAAGACCTGTTGTGCCGTGAAGCCGAACTCACGGACCAGCTCCTGCACCGATGCCAGGGCCGCTTTGGACTCCAGCTTGCGGGCATCGTCGATTTGCTGGTCGAGCAATTTTTTCTGGGCAATCAGCTCTTGGTATGTAGTCATCTTGATGGAAGAATTTCTAAGTGCGGCTATTTGTGTGAAAACTGCGCAGCAAGAGCCTGGACCCAGGACTCTTTGCAGAATGGTCAATTCTGGTGCATGTGCAGTGGGGATGAAGAACTCACCGTAAGTACAAATACTGATGATGTTGGCGCTCTATGGAGGGTAGGGCGCTTCTTCTCATGCCTGGGCATATTCCAAGGCGATCCGCATTATATCCAGGGCAATCTGGATAACCGGCACTTTACAAAAGCTGTTGTGCCGTTGTTACATTTGCAGAGCACTGTGGTTGGCGCTTCCTCCTCTGGAGACGACGTGCTGTCATGGCTTTTTCAGGGGAGTGCGCAAGGTTGGCCGCGAAAGTTCCGCCTTGGTTATGGAAAACAATCAACATTTGCATTTTAACAATCAAATCATAAAATCGATTTATAAAATATATTACATGTGATTTGATCGAGTTATTCAATGCATTTATTGATGCATGTGGTTTCATTTGAATAATCGATTTGCGGGATAGGTTTTTTTATTGTCAAAGACCGCTTGTTCGAATGGTGAATGGCGGCGCCTTCTGTCTATACAGGACAAGCGCATCGGCTTCCCGATTGCCGGAGCCATTGCAGCCTGCAGTTGTTTCAAGGGTGATTCCTGAATCGGATTTCGCGGCCCGGCCATGCGGCAGTCGGCGGGCGGCAGGCACCGAACGCTTGATTGGCGCGCTACCAACAGCCTGTTAGGATCGCCGCACTACAACGATCCACCACCTGGCAGACATGGCAAGAAGGCAGACCAGCGCCCACGACGGCAACGAGACCCGCGAGACCCTTCTCAAGCTGGCCGCCCGCACCTTCGGTGAGCAGGGCTACTCTGCCACCACCATGCGCAACATTGCCGAGCAGTCCGGGATCGAGGCCGCCAGCATCTACTACCACTTCGCCTCCAAGGAGGAGCTGGTGGACGAGGTCATGGAGCAGGGCGGCAACCGCATCATCAGCCAGCAGCAGGAGCGCCTTGCCGCGCTGGGCGCCGACGCCACGGCCGAGCAGCGCTTTCGCGCAGCCGTGCTGGGCCAGATGGCGGGGCTGGTAAAGCATGGCGACTTCGCCCTGGCCCACGGCCGGCTGCTGGGCCAGCTGCCCGACAAGGTGCGCGAGCGCCAGATCAAGCGCCGCGAGCGCCACCAGAAATTCTGGAGCGGCCTTCTCGAAGACCTGCGTGCCGAAGGCCGCCTGCGGGCCGACGCCGACATCCACCTGGCGCGCATCATGATCCTGGGCAGCATCAACTCCATACAGTCCTGGTTCAACCCCCGCAAGGGCTCGCTGGAGAAGGTGGCGGACCAGATCTGCGACATGTTCTTCCGGGGCGTGGGACCGGCAGATAAATAGGCGCAAGGCTGAAAATCGCCAATCGGCCTGTCACATGCCGGTGGCATATTCCCGCGCTGCTGTCCCGGCCCTGTGCAGAAAATGGCGGCGGGTTGTTAATGATATTCAACTGTCAATAGTAAGATCGCCGTCTTATGCGTCTGCTTGTTTTGCGCCTGCTATTGCTGGCCGTGTTCTTCAACACGGCCATTGGCATGCCCTTGCACGGCGCAACGCATATCCGGCAGGCGGCGGCCGGGCCTGCCCAGGCTTTTGTAGGCCTCAACGGCTGCGAAGATGATGCGCTGACCGGCCAGGCCGGCCAACGCGGCCAGGCTGGCGAAAAGGCTGAAGTCGTCGAAGCCGCCGAAGCCGTCTGCGTATGGTGCATGGGCCATGCACCGCATGCGGCGGCCTGGCTGCCGCACTTCGGCCTGCCGCTGGCCGTGGCCGCGCCGCCCGAGAGGGTGCCGCCGCGCACCGTGGGCGGCACCATCCCCTCGCAGAACCGCTGGGCCTTTGCATCGCGCGACCCGCCGCGCTGAACCCGCAAGCACTTTTCTCCTTCTCTGCCGCCAGCGCCCATTGGTGCTGGCGGCATGTCCGTGTTTGCGCGCGCCGGCTGTGGATGCCGGCGGCATGCGCCTGTGCCCGTTTTCACCATGACTGCTTTCTTCTTCCCCGCGAAGCCGCTTCCCCGCCTTCGCCCGCTGCCGCTTGCCCTGAGCGCTGCCGCCTTCCTGTCCATGCCCGCACTGGCCCAAGGCCAGGATCCGTCCTCCGGCCCCGCCCCCGCCGCCGCCACCGCCGCCTCCGCTTCCCCGCAGGAGCAGGTGCTGCTGCCTGCCGTGGAAGTCGTGGGCCGAACGGCCTCGGGCGCCTATCACACCGACGAGGCGGCCGGCGCCAAGACCGACCTGCCGCTGCGCGAGCTGCCGCAGTCGGTGCGCGTGATCACGCGCCAGGCCATGGACGACCTGGGCGCCACCAAGCTTGACGACGTGCTGGACTACGTGGGCGGCGTCTCGCGCCAGAACAACTTTGGCGGGCTGTGGGACAACATCGTCATCCGCGGCCTGCCCGGCGACCAGAACGTGGGCATGGCCACCCTGTTCAACGGTTTTTCCTCGGGGCGCGGCTTCAATGCGCCGCGTGATCTGGCCGGCGTGGAGCGCATCGAGTTCCTCAAGGGCACGGCCGCTGCGCTCTACGGTAGCAGCGAGCCGGGCGGCACGCTGAACGTCGTCTCCAAGCGCCCGCTGTGGACGTCTTCGCATTCCGTGGAAGCCTATGCGGGCAGCTACGGCCTGCGGCGTGGCGCGCTGGACACCACGGGACCGGTGGGCGAGAACTTTGCCTACCGGCTCAACATCGCCGTGGAGGACCGCGACAGCTTCCGCGATTTCGTGGGCGCCAGCCGCCAGGTGATCGCACCGGCCTTCACCTGGAAGCTGGGGCGCGATACGGTGCTGGAGTACTCGGGCGAGCTGCTGCGCCACAAGACGCCGCTGGACCGCGGCGTGGTGGCCGTGGGCGACCGGCTGGGCGCCATCTCGCGCAGCCGCTTCCTGGGCGAGCCGGGCGACGGCGATGTGACGGTGGAAAACCGCACCCACCAGTTCATCCTCTCGCACGAGTGGAACGCGCAGTGGCGCAGCCGCCTGGGCCTGTCCTATCGCGAAACCTCGATCAACGGCTTTTCCACCGAACCCCACGCGCTGCTGGCCAATGGCGACCTCACGCGCCAGCGGCGTTTCCGCGACTACCAGTCCGACGATATCGCCGTGCAGGCCGAGCTGCAGGGCACGGTGAAAACGGGCGCCGTCGAACACGAGCTGCTGCTGGGCCTGGAGAGCTTTCGCTTCGAGATGGACACGCTGATGCTGCGCGCCAACCCGACGGCGGCCAATCCCTACGCCATCAACATCTACAACCCCATCTACGGCGGCGCGCGCCCCGTGCCCACGGCCAACACCGACACCTTCGAGCGGCAGCGCAACACGGCCTTCTACCTGCAGGACGCCATCAAGCTCTCGCCCCAATGGCGCGTGGTGGCCGGCCTGCGCATGGACCGTTACGACCAGTCGCTGCACAACCGCCGCACGGGGGCGACCACGCAGCAGGACCCGGCCTCGACCTCGCCGCGCTTGGGCCTGAGCTGGCTGCCGCTGCCGCAATGGACCTTCTATGCCAACGCGGGCCGCTCGTTCCGGCCCAACGTGGGCATCGATGTGGCCGGTGCGGGCTTCAGCCCGGAATCCGGCCGTTCCATGGAGCTGGGCGCCAAGTGGGAAAGTGCCGACCAGCGCATGGGTGCCACGGCCGCGCTGTTCGACATCCGCAAGCGCAATGTGCTGACGGCCGACCCGGGCAACGCCGGCTATTCGGTCTCGGCCGGCGAGATCCGCAGCCGGGGCCTGGAATTCGACTTCGCCGGCCAGGTCACGCAGCGCTGGCGCCTGAATGCGAGCCTGGTGCTCAACGATGTAGAGATCTCCCGCGACAACACGCTGGAGGTGGGCGGGCGCCTGCTCAACGTGCCCAAGGTCAACGGCAGCGTGCTGGCGGTCTACGAGAACGCCTTCTCCAACGGCCAGCGCTACGGCATCGGCGGCGGCGTCACCCACATGGGCAAGCGCCTGGGCCAGGCCCGCACGCAGGCCGAGGCCGATGCCGGCAAGGCCGCCTTCGAGCTGCCCAGCTACACCACGGCCAAGCTGGTTGCCTACTGGCGCATCAGCCCCACGCTGCGCCTGACGCTGGACGTGGACAACCTCTTCGACAAGACCTACTACACCAGCTCGTACAGCCGGCTGTGGGTGACGCCGGGCACGGCCCGCACCGTCACCGTAGGCCTTCAAGCAAAGTTCTGAGCCCCGCCATGCATCCATCCCTTCCTGTTTCTTCCAACCCCACTTCTGCCTCCACGCCCGTGCTCCAAGCGCTGGGCGCCGTGGTGGACTATGGCGAGCGCACCATCCTCCAGGGCCTGGACCTGGCCGTGAATGCGGGCGAGATCTATGCGCTGCTGGGCGCCAACGGCGCGGGCAAGACCACCACGCTGAGCATGCTGCTGGGCTTTGTGCGGCCGCGCAGCGGACAGGTGCGCGTGCAGGGCGTGGACCCGGTGACGGCGCCTGCGCAGGCGCGTGCCCTGATCGCCTATATCCCCGAGAACGTGGCGCTGTACGAGCACCTGAGTGCGCGCGAGAACGTGGCCTACCTGCTGGAGCTGGCGGGCCAGCCGGCCGCGGCCGGCGCCATCGGCCAGGCGCTGTCTGCCGCAGGGCTGGACGCTGCCGCGCACGACCGGCGCGTCTCCGGTTTTTCCAAGGGCATGCGCCAGAAGGTGGCGATTGCGCTGGCGCTGGCGCGCAGGGTGCCGGCGCTGCTGCTGGACGAACCCACCTCGGGCCTGGACCCGCAGGCCACGGCCGAGTTCAGCCGGCTGCTCATGCAGTTGCGCGGGCAGGGCGTGGCCATTCTCATGGTCACGCACGACCTGCTGGGCGCCGCCGACGTGGCCGACCGCATGGGCTTCATCGCAGGCGGGCGCCTGGTCGAGGAAGTGGCGGCCAGCGGAGAGGAGCGCTTCGATGTGCGCGCACTGCACCGCCACTATGCAGGGGTGGGCACACACACGGGCACGGACACGGACGCGCACACGCACATTGAAGCCGACACGCAGGGGGCAGCGGCATGAGCGCGGCCTGGACCATTGCGCGCGAGGAATGGCGCCTGCTGCTGCGCGACCGCGTGGCCGTGCTGGGGATGGCGCTGTGGCTGCTGCTCAGCGCCGCTGCCGCCTTCACCGCCTGGGACCAGCGCAGCGCGGCCCAGGCCCAGCGCGAGCGCCACCAGTCCCAGGTGGACAGCGAGTTCGAAGCCCAGCCCGACCGCCATCCGCACCGCATGGTGCATTACGGCCATTTCGTGTTCCGCCCGCTCAATCCGCTGGCGGCCTTTGATGCGGGCATCGACGCCTACACCGGCCACACGCTGTTTCTGGAGGGCCACCGCCAAAACAGCGCCAACTTCGGCGATGTGCGCCAGTCCTCGCTGCTGCTGCGGTTCGGCCAGCTCACGCCGGCCTTTGTGCTGCAGGTGCTGGCGCCGCTGCTGCTGATCTTCATGGGCCATGCCTGCATTGCACGCGAGCGCGAGGCCGGCACCCTGCGCGTGCTGCTGGCCCAGGGCGTGGGCACGCGGCAGTTCTTGGCCGGCAAGCTGCTGGCGCTGGCGGGCGTGGCGGCCCTGGTGCTGCTGCCGGCCCTGCTGGCCCTGGCCTGGATGGCCGTGGCCACGCCGGTGCCCATCAGCCTGGTGACCACGCTGGCGGCAGGCCATGTGCTGTGGCTGATGCTCTGGGCGGTGGGCATCGTCGCTGTCTCGGCCTTCATGCGGCGCGGGCGCGATGCCTTGCTGGCCCTGCTGGCGGCCTGGGCCGTCGCCGTGGTGCTGCTGCCCCGTCTGGTGCCTGAGCTGGTGGGATCTGCCCTGGCGCTGCCCACGCGCTTCGAGACCGACATCGCCACCGCGCGCGAGCTGGCGGCGCTGGGCGACAGCCACAATCCCGACGATCCCTATTTCGCCGCTTTCCGCGCCAGGGTGCTGGCGCAGTACGGTGTCTCGCGCGTCGAGGACCTGCCCGTCAACTACAAGGGCCTGGTCGGCATGGAAGGCGAGCGGCTGACCAGCGAACTCTTCAGGCGCCATGCCGAGGCCAGCTTCGATCTGCAGGCCGAACAACTGCGCCGGGCTGACGCATTTGCCCTGATCAGCCCCGTGATCGCGCTGCGCCGCCTGTCCATGGCCGTGGCCGGGACCGACCTGCAAGGCTACCGGCGCTTTCTGGAGCAGGCCGAGCAGCATCGCTACCGCATGGTGCAGGCCCTCAACCGCCTGCAGGTGGACAAGCTCAGCTATGCGGGCGACCGATCGAGCCGCGACAACCGCATCGGCCACGAGCACTGGCGCGGCGTCTCCGATTTCCACCACGAGCCCGATCCACCGCTGGTGGCCCTGCGTCGCGCGGCGCCTGCCGCCTATGTGCTGCTGGCATGGCTGGCTGTATTGACGGTGGCCTTGCTGCTGGCCACGCAACGGCTGGGGAGGGTGGCGCGATGAGCTGGCTTCTGCATGAATGGCGTCTTCTGACGCGCTCGCGCCTGGCGCTGTGCGCCCTGGCCCTGCTGTTGCTGCTGTCCACGCTGGCCGTGCTGTCGGGCCTGCGCGAGATCGCCTCGCAACGCCTGACCCTGGACCGCCTTGCGCAACTGCAGCAGCAGGACATGGCGGCCCAGGCAAGCCGGCATGCGCAGTCCGGCGATGCAGGCTCGGTGGCCTACTACGGCTTTCACGCCACCTGGGATGCGCCATCGTCCACGGCCTTTCTGGCCCTGGGCCTGCGCGATGCCGCGCCCTATGTGCTGCGCGTGCGCGCGCTGGCGCTGCAGGCACAGCTGCATGAAGGCGAAAGCTTCAACCCGGAACTGGCGCTGGCGGGCCGCTTCGACTTCGCCTTTGTGCTGGTCTACCTGGTGCCGCTGTTCCTGATTGCGCTGCTCTACGACCTGGTCTCGGGCGAGCGCGAATCGGGCCGCCTGGGCATGCTGCAGGCCATGCCTGGCACCGGGCGGCGGCTGTGGCTGCGCCGCGCGGGACTGCGTTCCGTGCTGGTGCTGGCCTGCGTGGCGCTGCCTGCCCTGGCAGGCGCACTGGCCGGCGGGGCAGCGGCGGGCGCCCTTGCCACGGTGCTGCTGTCCGCCACGGCCTATGTGGTTTTCTGGAGCGGCCTGTGCCTGGTGGTTGCCGCGCTGGGCGGCAGCTCGGTCGCCAATGCCATGGCCCTCATGGGCTGCTGGGCCGTGCTGACCCTGGTGCTGCCCACGCTGGCCAATGCCGCACTCTCGCGCGCCATCCCCGTGAGCCAGGGCGTGGAGCTGATGCTGGCCCAGCGCCAGACCGTGCATGGCGCCTGGGACCTGCCGCGCGAGCAGACCATGGAGCGCTTTTTCCGCAGCCACCCCGAATGGCGCGACACCGCGGCTCTGCCTGCAGGCTTTCACTGGAAGTGGTACTACGCCTTCCAGCAGCTCGGCGACGAAAGTGTCGCATCCCAGTTCGCCGCCTACCGCGCAGGCCTGCAGGCACGCCAGGCCTGGACCGGGCGCCTGGGCTGGCTGCTGCCCGGCGTGGGCGTGCAGGCCGCATTGCACCGCCAGGCCGGCACCGACCTGCTGGCGCAACTGGCCTATCAGGACGACATCGCCGCCTTTCACGCGCGCCTGCGCGCCTTCCTCTATCCCTACCTGTTTGAGGACCGCACATTCGGTGCGCAGGATTTTGCAGCCCAGCCCGTCTTCACGGCCAGCCCACGGCCTGCGCGGCAGGCCTGGGGGCAGACGGCAATGCTGTGGGTGGTGGCTGCGCTGGCCTTGCTGGCCGGCGGTGCTGCCGCAGGCCGCGTGCGGCCGGGCAGGCGCTGAGGCCAAGGGCGGGTGAAAAAAGAAACAGCCATGGTTCAGGCAGGGCCTGCACCATGGCTGTCATCTTCTTGGATCCGTGGGCCCGAGACTGAGCCCGAGGCGGGCGGCTCCCTGTTATTGCACGTTCTGGTGGCAGTCGCTGCAGACGCCGTACAGCGTCATCTCATGGCGCTCCACCACAAAGCCTTCGGGGGCGATGCGCTGCATGTCGCCCGGACAGCCGGGCACGTTGAACACGCGGTTGCAGCTCATGCAGCGGAAATGGTGGTGGTGGGCGCGGCCGCTGAGTTCGTAGCGCGTGGCCTCGCCGGGCAGGTCCACGGCCTGCACTTCGCCCGCTTCCATCAGCTGCTTGATGTTGCGGTACACCGTGGCCAGCCCGATGGCCGGCACCTCGCGCTGCGCTGCGCCGAGGATCTCGGCCGGAAGCAAGGGGCGTCCAGCCTCTTCCATGACCGTGCGTATCGAGCTGCGTTGACGGGTCGAGCGTTCCATAGGCCTGAACAAGCGCTCCACGATGGGCTGAGTGTGTCTAGTCATGGTGATTCCGTTATTTACTATAACAATCTCGACGCGATTAATCAGTGCTCACGAGCGCTCACAGCTGAAATTTACACTGTGTTTACCTGCGGGTCCCGCAAGCATGGAGACGCAGTGTGTGCAATGGATCTCTGCCCCAAGGAGAAGAAATTCCATTTGACAGACACCAGATGCTCCATTCCTGCCAGTTTTCGCGAGTATATGTTGTGAGCATTCGATGGACCTTATGCGCCGGTTAAATGCCATAGCCGTCAACAATGCTGTAATGGGATGTAATTGATCTATTGATTGAAGAGTGCTTGGAATGGGGTGTGTGCGGTGCTTCCCGTCTGGGCTGCAAGAGGCGGTGCTGGCCCAAGGTGAGATGCAATTACTTACATGGACAGTGTATTGCCAATACGGGTAGATTGCCTCAATGCGCTTCGTTTGTCCATGATCCGTTTCCTTGAAAGGGGAAGGGAGGCCGCCCCGGAACTGACAACCAGGGTGGTTTGCACAATGACATGCCGATTCGCGATCCACAGACCATTGGGCCATGAAGTGCATTTTCTCGAATTGCGCAGCCGGAAAAAAGTCAGCCAGCCTTTCAGCCTCGATTGGGAAGTGCTCAGCGAAAGCATCTACGCAAAGGCGCTATTGGGTAAAGCACCACCATGGAAATACAAATCCAGGGCGGCGCAATGCGCTACATCGACGGCATCGTCGCCCGCCTGGGCATGCAGGGCCAGAACCACCGCGGTTACGCCTGCAAGGCCCGCCTGAGCCCCTGGCTGTGGCTGGCCACGCGCAGGAGCGACGTTCGCATCTTCCAGAACCAGACCGTGCCCGACATCATCGAGCAGGTATTGGGCGCCTATGGCCATCCGCTGCGAAAGAAACGCACGCGCGGCAATCGCAGCGGGGACTGCTGCGCTCAATTCAACGAAAGCGATTGCGGCCTTGTCCCGCGGTGGATGCTGCACGAAGGCATCTACTTCTTTTTCGAGCATGCCTCGCATGGCGCATTGCCCGGGGATGAATCCATTCCTTTCCATCCTCCTGGAAAAGCCGGCGCAGGCGATCCGCAAAACATCCACGCCCGGCAGCTGGAGCAGGAAATCAAGCCGGGCCGCCATTGCAGCGACGGCCCCGAAGTTGCACGGGCAGGCATGGCCAGGACGTACCGGTAAGCCGCAGGGGACAGATGCGGTCCAGGCGCCGCGGCCCCTGGCCTGGGCATGCCGGCCAGGGGTCTCGTTCAAATCCGGTTGATGGACACGCCACCATCGACCACCATGGCCGTACCCGTGATGAAGCTGGATGCGTCCGACGCCAGAAACAGCGCCGCCGCCGCGATTTCTGCGGGGGTGGCGAGGCGCTTGAGCGCGTGCAGGTTTTCGACGAAGGCGCGCGCCTCGGGCGTGGGGGTGCTGGCGCGGCCCATGGGAGTGTCGGTGCCCCCGGGCAGCAGGGCGTTGGCGCGCAGGCCGCGGGGGCCGTATTCGGCGGCGATGACCTGGGTGAGGCCGACGAGGCCGGCCTTGCTGGCGGCATAGGCTCCCATGCCGGGCAGGCCCGCCGTATGGCCCACGAAGGTGGAGGTGAAGATCAGCGAGCCGCCACCGCGTGCCAGCAGGGCCGGTATCTGGTGCTTGGCGCCCAGAAAGGCACTGGTGAGGTTGGTGGCGATGGCGTCCTGCCAGGCCTGCAGCGAGAGATCGGGCAGGGCACAGGGATCGCCGGTCATGCCTGCATTGTTGAAGGCGATGTCCAGGCCGCCAAAGCGCTCCGTGGCGGTCTCGACCAGGGCCTGTGCCAGCGGCTCGTCCCGCACGTCGCCGGCCAGCGCGATGGCCTGGCCGCCGTCCTGCTCGATCTCCGCCACCAGGGCCTGCAGTTCCGGCTGGCGGCGGGCCGTGAGGACCAGCCTGGCGCCGTGGCGCGCAAACAGCCTGGCGGCTTCGCGGCCTATGCCTGAGCTGGCGCCCGTGATGAGGGCGACTTTTCCGTGGAGTTGCTGTGGCGATGGCTGCATCTCGCACCTTTTCTTTCCGTGAATGAGGGAAAGCGGTTTGTAGTGCGGCGCAGGCGGACGTGCATCCCGCTTCTTGCACGAGCGCCGGGCCGCCCTTGGTGGAGCCGTGCCGCGCTGCACATGGTCGCAGCGGGCTAGGGAGAGCTCAGTCTTCCCCCAGATCCAGGTGCGCGAACAGGTCGGCCAGCGTGGGCGTGGAGCGTGCGGGCCAGATGGCGCTGAGGTCCAGGCTGGGCAGGGCCTGGCCGTCACGCACCTCGCAAAAGCGCACGCCGCGAAAGTCCATGGAGCGTATCCAGCTGGGCAGAAGGGCCACGCCGCAGCCGCCGGCCACGCAGGCCAGCACGGTGAGGGTGCGGTTGGCTTCCTGCGCCACATGGGCCTCGTGCCCGGCCTTGCGCAGCGCGTCGAGGATGCCGGCATGCAGCACGGGCAATTGCGCCTGCGGGTACATCACCAGCCCGGCCTCGGCGATCTGGGCCAGGCTGACCTGGCCGTCCTCGCCGATCTGGAATTCATCGGGCACGGCGGCCACCAGGCGCTCGCGCAGCAGCTGGCGCTCGCGCATGCGCCCGCCCACGGCCACGGGCGTGTGCATGAGGCCGATGTCGATGGCGCCGGTCTGCAGGGCCTCGGCCTGCTCGGCATTGCTCATCTCGCGCAGGATGACCCGCACGCCGGGCGCCTGCTGCCGCAACGCGCGCAGGGCGCGGGGCAGGGTGCCGAACAGCGCCGAGGACACCAGGCCCACGGTCAACTGGCCCGCACTGCCCCTGGCGATCTCGCGCGCGCGGCTGGCGGCGGCATCTATGCGGGCCACGCTGGTGCGCACATCGTCCAGCATGGCCAGGGCGGCCGGGGTGGGCAGGGCGCCCTGGCGTGAGCGCTGGAACAGCTGCACGCCCAGGTCTTTTTCCATGCGGGCCAGGGTCTGGCTCAGGGCCGGCTGTGCAATGCCCAGCCAGTCGGCTGCGCGGCTGACGCTGCCCTGGTCCACCACCGCGAGAAAGTAGCGCAGATGCCGGGTTTCCATATTGATCCGGTATGAATAAATCCGTTTTGAAGAATGGAAATATATACCCCCCGTTCCTAGAATCCGGCCCCATGCCCCCAGCGCCGCGCCTTGCGTGGCGCAACCCACAAGGAGTTCTTCCCGTGTCTGCCGTGCCCCGGTTCGCCATTGCGTCCAGCGTCGATACCCACGCCCATGTCTTCGAGCGTGGCCTGCCCATGCCGGATGCGCGCCGCTACGCGCCCGACGAGGACGCGCTCCTGGGCACCTATCTGCACCACCTGGACACGCACGGCATGGCCCATGGCGTGCTGGTGCAGCCCAGCTTTCTGGGCACGGACAACAGCTACCTGCTCCAGGCGCTGCGCGCCCAGCCGCAGCGCCTGCGCGGCGTGGCCGTGGTGGATGAGAGCACGGGCGATGAACAACTGCAGGCCCTGGCCGATGCCGGCGTGGTGGGCATGCGCCTGAACCTGATCGGCCTGCCTTTGCCCGATCTGAATGCGCCCGGTTGGCGCCGCGTGCTGGAGCAGGCCAACACCCTGGGCTGGCATGTGGAGCTGCACCTGCAGGCCGGGCGCCTGCCGGACCTGCTGCCCGCCTTGCTGGCGGCCGGCTGCCGCGTGGTGGTTGACCACTTCGGGCGTCCTGACCCGGCCCTGGGCGTGCGCGACCCGGGCTTTGGCTATCTGCTGCAGCAGGCCGGCAGCGGCCGTGTGTGGGTCAAGCTGTCCGCGCCCTACCGCATCTGGCAGGCCGCCGACTGCGCCGCCTCGGGCCGGCAGGCCACCGCGCAATTGCTGCAGGCCTTCACGGCCGGGCGGTTGCTCTGGGGCAGCGACTGGCCGCACACGCAGCACGCCGGCCAGGCCAGCTATCCGGCGGCCGTGCGCTGGCTGCAGGACTGGCTGGACGATGCCGGCCCCCTGCAGGCCGTGCTGGGCCGCACCGCCTTCGAGCTGTTCCGATTCCAAAACGACATGCCAAACCAAGGAGACACACCATGAATTCCCTGTCCAGACGCACCGCCAGCCTGTGGGCGGCAGCAGGCCTGCTTTCGGCCGTTGCCGGCATGGCCGCGCCGGCCGCTGCGGCTGCAGCGGCTGCAGTGGCCAACTACCCCGAGCGCCCCGTCACCCTGGTCGTAACCTATCCGCCGGGCGGCACCGTCGATGTGGTGGCGCGCCTGATCGGCCCCAGGCTGTCTGCCGAGCTGGGCCAGCCCGTGGTGATCGAGAACCGGGGCGGGGCAGGCGGCATGATTGGCGGTGCCCAGGTGGCCAAGGCCCAGCCCGACGGCTACACGCTGATGCTCGATGCCTCCAACCACGCGCAAAACCCCGCCATCCACGCGCGCATGCAGTTCGACACGCTCAAGGCCTTCGCGCCCGTGTCGCTGCTGCTGCGCGTGCCCAATGTGCTGGTGGTTGCGCCTTCGTCGCCCATCAAGAGCGTGCAGGACCTGATCCAGGCCGGCCGCTCCGAGGGGGGCGGGCAACTGTACTTTGCGTCCGCAGGCCCGGGCTCGGCCCAGCACCTGGCGGGCGAACTGTTCAACCTGCTGGCCAGGACGCAGCTGCACCATGTGGCCTACAAGGGCGGCGGCCCGGCCATGATGGATGTGATGTCGGGCCAGGTGCCGCTGATGTTTGCCAGCATGGGCTCGGCCTGGCAGCACGTGAAGACCGGCAAGCTGCGCGCGGTGGCCGTGGGCGGGCTGGAGCGCTCCAAGGCCGCGCCCGAGCTGCCGACCATTGCCGAGTCGGGCGTGCCCGGCTACGAGACCTATGAATGGAACGCCATCTTTGCGCCGGCCGGCACGCCGCCCGCCATCGTGAACCGGCTGTCCACGGTGCTGGCCAAGGTGCTGCGCGAGCCCGCCATCGTGGAGCGGCTCGCTGGCATAGGCGCCGAGCCCATAGGCTCCACGCCGGCCGAGCTGGAGACCTTCCGCCGCGCCGAGATCGCCAAATGGCAGAAGGTGGTGAAGGATTCGCGGCTCAAGCTGGACTGAGCGCGTGCAGGCCAGAAAGCGGACCATTGCGGTCTGCTGTACACCGCAGGCAGCCCTGGCGCGTTGAACAGGAACGGGCGCTGGCTTGAACGGGTTCTTACACCTTTTCAGGCGCAGCGGTCCACGCGGCCCCGCGCGCTTGGTAGAAACGGGGCCTTTCCTGTTTCACCCAATTCAAAAGAACATGGCCCTGCTCACCTTGCGAACCACCTTGCGCGCCGCGGCCGCCTTTGCGCTGGCCTGCTCGGCCCTTGCGGCCCAGGCGCAGACCTACATCAGCGGCTCGGTCTCGGGCCAGCTGGCACCGGGCGTCTACGGCACCGTGGACATCGGCAACGCGCCGCCGCCAGCGCTGCTGTACCAGCGCCCCGTCATCATTGCGCCGGCCCCCATGGCTCCGCCGCCTGTCTACATGTGGGTGCCCCCGGGCCACGCCAAGCACTGGGGCAAGCACTGCGCCCGCTACGGCGCCTGCGGCCGCCCGGTGTACTTCCTGCGCAACCCGCCGCCGCACTGGCATGCCGGGCCGCCGCGTCCCGATCCGCGCTGGCGCGAGGAGCGCCGCCACCGCGAATGGGAGCACCGCCGCGATGACCGCCGCTGGGACCGTGACGACCGCCACGATCGCCATGGCGGGCGTGGTGATGACCACCGTGGCCCCGGGCATGGCCATGATCGCGGCCGGGGCCATGGCCGCGATTGAGCGGCACCGCACAAAAATAAGTTGTATCAAGCAGTTGCGGCGCACGGGCGCCGCAACCCGCAGCGCAAGCCTGGTACTGAGCTATGCCGGTTTGCTATAGCTGCTAGCGGGCTTGCTCAGTGGTGCCTGGCCCGCGCCATGCTCACAATAGCTGTCATACCCATACTGATAGAGACAGCCATGCAAACGGCCATTCCCTGCCTGCTGATGCGGGGCGGTACTTCCAAGGGCCCCTTCTTCCGGGCCACCGATCTTCCCTCCGACCTGCCCACGCGCGACCGCGTGCTGCTCGCGGCCATGGGCTCGCCCGACAAGCGGCAGATCGACGGCGTGGGTGGTGCGCATCCGCTGACCAGCAAGGTCGGCATCGTCAGCCTCTCCGACAAGGAGGGCATCGACCTCGAATTCCTCTTCGCCCAGCTGCAGCCCGACAAGGACACGGTGGACACCACGCCCAACTGCGGCAACATGCTGGCCGGCGTGGTTCCCTTTGCGCTGGAGACCGGCATGGTCTCCTCGCGCGGCGAGACCAGCACCTTCCGGGTGCTGACGCTGAACACCGGCATGGCGGCCGACATCACCGTGCAGACGCCCGGCGGCCAGGTGGAGTACGAAGGCTCGGCCCGCATCGACGGCGCGCCCGGCAGCTCGGCACCCATCGAAATCAGTTTCCTGGACACGGCCGGCTCGGTCTGCTCGGGCCTGCTGCCCACGGGCAAGCCCCGGGACACGGTCACGGTGACGGGCGAGGGGTTCGAAGACTTCACGCTTGACGTCACCTGCATAGACAACGGCATGCCGCTGGTGATCTTCAAGGCCGCCGACGTGGGCGCCACCGGCCTGGAGACCGTGGCCGAGCTCAACGCCGACACCGATCTCAAGCGCCGCATCGAGGCGCTGCGCCTGCAGATCTCCCGGACCATGGGCCTGGGCGATGTCTCGGCCAAGAACTACCCCAAGATGACGCTGATCGCGCCGCCCCAGCATGGCGGCGCGCTGACCACGCGCAGCTTCATCCCCCACGTCTGCCATGACGCCATCGGCGTGCTGGCAGCCGTCACCGTGGGCACGGCCGTGAAGATGCCGGGCACCGTGTGCGACGGCGTGGCGCAGCTCACGCAGGGCGCGGGCCCGCTCACGGTGTCGGTGGAGCATCCCACGGGCGAATTCAGCGTGACGCTGGACAGCGATCCGGCCCATCCCGAGGTGGTGACCAAGGCGGCCCTGCTGCGCACGGCGCGCCTGCTGATGCGCGGCGAGGTCATGGTGCCGCGCTCGGCCTGGGACGGCCGCAGGCAGGACTGAAGAAACAGCGCAGGGGCTTGCCGGCCCCTGCGGTGCAAGGTGCGGGCCGCGCGCGCAGATGCGGTATCCGCCAGGCCGAGAGACAGTGGAAGAGACAAGTCATGACATCCGTCCAGAAGGACGCCGCAGCAACCGGCGTCAATGTGCAGACCCTGCTCAACGAGCACCCGTTCTCGGGATTCCAGTGGGTGATCTTTGCGCTGTGTTTCCTGATCGTTCTGCTCGATGGCTTTGACACGGCGGCCATCGGCTACATCGCGCCCTCGCTGATCGGCGAGTGGGGCGTGAGCAAGCCTGCACTGGCGCCCGTGCTCAGCGCGGCGCTGTTCGGCCTGGCCGCAGGCGCCCTGTTCTCTGGTCCGCTGGCTGACCGGCTGGGCCGCAAGACCGTGCTGGTGGGTTCGGTGGCGGTGTTTGCCGTGTCCTGCCTGGCTTCGGGCTTTTCGCCCGACATCTGGACGCTGGCCATGCTGCGCTTCGTCACCGGCCTGGGCCTGGGCGCCGCCATGCCCAATGCCGTCACGCTGATGAGCGAGTACTGCCCTGATTCGCGCCGCGCCACGCTGACCAACGCCATGTTCTGCGGCTTTCCGCTGGGCGCGGCCTTCGGCGGCTTCCTGGCGGCCTGGATGATCCCCCATTTCGGCTGGCGCAGCGTGCTCATCCTGGGCGGTGCAGCGCCGCTGCTGCTGCTGGTGGCCCTGATCGTGCTGCTGCCGGAGTCGGTGCGCCACATGGTGGCCAACAACTACCCGGCCGAGCGCATCCGCAAGGTGCTGGCGCGCATTGCCGGTGATGCCGTGCAGGGCGTGCAGCGCTTCGTGATGACCGAGTCCAAGCCCCAGCCCGAATCTCGGGCCAGCAGCGGCATGGGCGTGGTGCTGTCGCGCGAGTACCGCGTGGGTTCGATCATGCTGTGGATCGCCTACTTCATGGGACTGGTCATCTTCTACGCGCTGATGAACTGGATGCCCGTGCTGTTCAAGGAAGCGGGCCTGGACCCCAAGACCGGCACCCTGGTGGCCGCGCTGTTCCCGCTGGGCGGCGTGGGCGCCGTGCTGTTCGGCTGGCTCATGGACCGCTTCAATGCCAACCGCATCATCGCCATCGGCTATGCGCTGACGGCGGCCTCCATCTGGTGGATAGGCCAGACGGCCGGTCACCTGGGCTGGCTGGTGGTGGCCGTTTTCCTGGCCGGCACCATCATGAACACCGCCCAGTCGTCCATGCCGGCGCTGGCCGCCGCCTACTACCCCACGCGGGGCCGTGCCACGGGCGTGGCCTGGATGCTGGGCATTGGCCGCTTCGGCGGCATTGCGGGCTCCTTCCTGGTGGCCGAGCTGTCGGCGCGCCAGCTGGGTTTCAGCGAGATCTTTGCCGTGGTGGCCATTCCGGGCGTGATCGCCATGGCCGCCCTCATCATCAAGCAGTACAGCAGTCCCGAGCCGCAGGGCGGCGCGGCGCCTGCCGCACCCCTCCACTGACCCCTCCACTGACACATTCCCACCCCATAAAGACGCAGGAGACCATCCGATGATCATCGACGTACACGGCCACTACACCACCGCGCCCGCGGCCCTGGGCGCCTGGCGCGACCTGCAGATCGCAGGCCTCAAGGACCCGTCCAAGGCCCCCAGGGCCAGCGACCTGAAGATCAGCGATGACGAGATCCGCGAGACCATCGAGACCAACCAGCTCAAGCTGATGAAGCAGCGCGGCTCCGATCTCACCATCTTCAGCCCGCGCGCCAGCTTCATGGCCCACCACATCGGCGACTTCCAGACATCGAGCACCTGGGCCGCCATCTGCAACGAGCTGTGCTACCGCGTCAGCGAACTGTTCCCCGAGCATTTCATCCCCGCCGCCATGCTGCCGCAGTCGCCGGGCGTGGACCCCGCCACCTGCATCCCCGAACTGGTCAAGTGCGTGGAGCAGTACGGCAACGTGGGCATCAACCTGAACCCCGATCCTTCAGGCGGCCACTGGACCTCGCCCCCGCTGTCGGACCGCTCCTGGTATCCCATCTACGAGAAGATGGTGGAGTACGACATCCCCGCGATGGTCCACGTCTCCACCAGCTGCAACGCGTGCTTCCACACCACGGGCGCCCACTACCTGAATGCCGACACCACGGCCTTCATGCAGTGCCTGACCAGCGACCTGTTCAAGGACTTCCCCACGCTCAAGTTCCTGATCCCCCATGGCGGCGGCGCCGTGCCCTACCACTGGGGCCGTTTCCGCGGCCTGGCGCAGGAGCTCAAGAAGCCGCTGCTGGACGAGCACCTGCTCAACAACATCTTCTTCGACACCTGCGTCTACCACCAGCCCGGCATCGATCTGCTGACCAAGGTGATACCCGTCAAGAACATCCTGTTCGCCAGCGAGATGATCGGCGCCGTGCGCGGCATCGACCCGACCACGGGCCACTACTACGACGACACCAAGCGCTACATCGAGGCCACGGCCAACCTCACCGAAGAGGAGCGCTACCAGGTCTACGAAGGCAACGCGCGCCGCGTGTTCCCGCGCATGGACGCCGCCCTCAAGCAAAAGGGCCTGTAAGCAGGCCGCCACCACAGATCCAAGGAGAACACCATGTACGAACTCGGTGTGGTTTACCGCAACATCCAGCGTGCCGACCGCGCGGCCGCCGACGGCCTGGCTGCCCTGGGCTCGGCCACCGTCCACGAGGCCATGGGCCGCGTGGGCCTGCTCAAGCCCTATATGCGCCCCATCTATGCGGGCCAGCAGGTCTCGGGCACGGCCGTCACCGTGCTGCTGCAGCCCGGTGACAACTGGATGATGCATGTGGCCGCAGAGCAGATCCAGCCCGGCGACATCGTGGTCGCGGCCGTGACCTCGGAATGCACGGACGGCTACTTCGGCGACCTGCTGGCCACGAGCTTCCAGGCGCGTGGCGCACGGGCGCTGATCATCGACGCCGGCGTGCGCGACGTGAAGACGCTGCAGGAAATGAACTTCCCCGTGTGGAGCCGCGCCATCTCCTCCAAGGGCACGATCAAGGCCACGCTGGGCTCGGTCAACATCCCCGTGGTCTGCGCGGGCATGTGGGTCACGCCTGGCGACGTGATCGTGGCCGACGATGACGGCGTGGTCTGCGTGCCCGCCGCCAAGGCCGCCGAAACCCTGGCTGCCGCACAAAAGCGCGAGAGCTTCGAGGGCGAAAAGCGCGCCAAGCTGGCTTCCGGCGTGCTGGGCCTGGACATGTACAAGATGCGCGAGCCCCTTGAAAAGGCCGGCCTCCGTTACATCGACTGAAGGAGGGAACATGAGCGCTTTTGAAAAAACCCCCGGCTGGCTGGACTGGTACGCCGGCCCCTCCAAGCCCAAGTTCCAGGTGCCTGCAGGCGCTGTGGATGCCCACTGCCACGTCTTCGGCCCCGGCGATGAATTCCCGTTTGCGCCCGAGCGCAAGTACACGCCCTGCGACGCCAGCAAGCAGCAGCTGTTTGCGCTGCGCGACCACCTGGGCTTTGCGCGCAACGTCATCGTGCAGGCCACCTGCCACGGCGCCGACAACCGCGCCATGGTCGATGCCTGCAAGGCCGCCAACGGCAAGGCGCGCGGCGTGGCCACGGTGCGCCGCAGCGTGACCGATGAGGAGCTGCAGGAGCTGCACGCCGCCGGCGTGCGCGGCGTGCGCTTCAACTTCGTCAAGCGCCTGGTGGACTTCACGCCTAAGGACGAGCTGATGGAGATCGCGGGCCGCATCGCCAAGCTCGGCTGGCATGTGGTCATCTACTTCGAGGCCGTGGACCTGCCCGAGCTGTGGGACTTCTTCACCAGCCTGCCCACCACCGTGGTCGTGGACCACATGGGCCGCCCCGACGTGAGCAAGCCCGTGGACGGCCCCGAGTTCGAGCTGTTCCTCAGGTTCATGCGCGAGCACCAGAACGTCTGGAGCAAGGTCAGCTGCCCCGAACGCCTGTCCGTCACCGGCCCCAAGGCGCTGGACGGCGAGCAAAATGCCTACCGTGACGTGGTGCCCTTCGCCCGCCGCGTGGTCGAGGAGTTCCCCGACCGCGTGCTGTGGGGAACCGACTGGCCCCACCCCAACCTCAAGGACCACATGCCCGATGACGGCCTGCTGGTCGACTTCATCCCGCACATTGCACCGACTGCCGAGCTGCAGAAGAAGCTGCTGGTCGACAATCCGATGCGCCTGTACTGGCCGGAAGAAGCCTGACGGCAACCATGTCCGGCCTGGGTGCCGGACATATTCAAGGAGATATCCATGGCATTGGACAAACCCTATCTGGACGTGCCCGGCACCATCATTTTTGATGCCGAGCAGTCCCGCAAAGGCTACTGGCTCAACCAGTTCTGCATGTCGCTGATGAAGGCCGAGAACCGCGAGCGCTTCAAGGCCGACGAGCGTGCCTACCTGGACGAATGGGCCATGAGCGAGGAACAAAAGCAGGCCGTGCTGGCCCGCGACCTCAACTGGTGCATGCGCACGGGCGGCAACATCTACTTCCTGGCCAAGATCGGCGCCACGGACGGCAAGAGCTTCCAGCAGATGGCCGGCTCCATGACCGGCATGTCCGAAGAGGAATACCGCAACATGATGGTGGGCGGAGGCCGTTCGGCCGAAGGCAACCGCCGCGTGGGCGAGGAGGGCGATGCCCAGGCCCACCGCCAGCCGCAGGGCAAGGCCGGCAGCGTGGACAAGAACAACAAGGAAGGCAACTGACATGGCGCGCATCACCGCATCCGTCTACACCTCGCATGTACCCGCCATCGGCGCGGCCATGGACCTGGGCAAGGCCGACGAGCCCTATTGGCAGCCTTTGTTCAAGGGCTTCGAGCACTCGCGCCAATGGCTCAAGGACAACAAGCCCGACGTGATCTTCCTGGTCTACAACGACCACGCGACCGCGTTCAGCCTGGACTTCATCCCGACGTTTGCCATCGGCACGGCCGCTGAATACCAGCCCGCCGACGAAGGCTGGGGCCCGCGCCCCGTGCCCAAGGTCGTCGGCCATCCGGAGCTGGCCAGCCACATCGCGCAGTCGGTGATCCAGCAGGACTTCGACCTCACCATCGTCAACAAGATGGACGTGGACCACGGCCTGACCGTGCCGCTGTCGCTGATGTGCGGCGAGCAGGACGCGCGCACGGGCGCCTGGCCCTGCCCGGTGATTCCGTTTGCCGTCAACGTGGTGCAGTACCCCGTGCCGTCGGGCCAGCGCTGCTTCAACCTGGGCCGGGCCATCCGCCGCGCCGTGGAAAGCTTCGATGAAGACCTGAACGTGCAGATCTGGGGCACGGGTGGCATGAGCCACCAGCTGCAGGGCGCGCGTGCGGGCCTGATCAACAAGGAGTGGGACAACCGCTTCCTGGACCTGCTGATCGAGAACCCGGCCGGCCTGGCCAAGATGCCGCATATCGACTACGTGCGCGAGGCCGGCTCCGAAGGCATCGAGCTGGTGATGTGGCTGATCGCGCGCGGCGCCATGGCCGATGTGGATGGCCCCGCGCCGCTGCCCAAGGTCAACCACCGCTTCTACCATGTGCCCGCGTCCAATACGGCCGTGGGACATCTCATCCTGGAGAACGGCTGAGGCCCCCACGTTCATCACTGCGTGTATTCACTGCCCCCCGAGGGGGCCTTCGCCTCCTTGAGGCGGCTCTACGGAGACTCATATGAGCAACAAGACCATTAAAGTCGCCCTGGCGGGCGCCGGTGCCTTCGGCATCAAGCACCTGGACGGCATCAAGAACATCGACGGCGTTGAAGTCGTCTCCCTGGTGGGCCGCGAGCTGGCCAAGACCCAGGAAGTGGCCGACAAGTACGGCATCAAGCATGTGACCACCGAGCTGGCCGACAGCCTTGCCCTGCCCGAGGTGGACGCCGTCATCCTGTGCACGCCCACGCAGATGCATGCCGCCCAGGCCATCGAATGCCTGAAGGCCGGCAAGCATGTGCAGGTGGAGATCCCGCTGGCCGACAGCCTCAAGGACGCCCAGGCCGTGGCCGATCTGCAAAAGCAGACCGGCCTGGTGGCCATGTGCGGCCACACGCGCCGCTTCAACCCCAGCCACCAGTGGGTGCACAAGAAGATCGCGGCCGGCGAGTTCAACATCCAGCAGATGGATGTGCAGACCTATTTCTTCCGCCGCACCAATATGAACGCGCTGGGCCAGGCCCGCAGCTGGACCGATCACCTGCTGTGGCACCACGCCGCCCACACCGTGGACCTGTTCGCCTACCAGGCCGGCAGCCCCATCGTGAAGGCCAACGCCGTGCAAGGCCCCATCCATCCGGAGCTGGGCATTGCCATGGACATGAGCATCCAGCTCAAGGCCGCCAATGGCGCGATCTGCACGCTGAGCCTGTCGTTCAACAACGACGGCCCGCTGGGCACCTTCTTCCGCTACATCGGCGACACCGGTACCTACATCGCGCGCTATGACGATCTGGTCAACGGCAAGGAGGAGAAGATCGACGTTTCCAAGGTTGATGTCTCCATGAATGGCATCGAGCTGCAGGACCGCGAGTTCTTCGCCGCCATCCGCGAAGGCCGCGAGCCCAATTCCAGCGTGGCCCAGGTCCTGCCCTGCTATCAGGTCCTCCATGATCTAGAGCAGCAACTGCAGGCCTGACCCGCCCGGCGAGCCGTCGCAGCGCACCATGTTTCCATCCGGAGTACCGCAATGACCGATTCCTCCTCCAGCAGCCGGGAAGACGTGCCCGAGGCGTCCAATCGCCTCGGGATCGACGGCATAGAGTTCATCGAGTACACGACCAGCCAGCCCCAGGCCCTGGGCCAGGTGCTGGAGGGGCTGGGTTTTCGCCCCGTGGCGCGGCACCGCTCGCGCGAGGTGACGCTGTACCGGCAGGGGGACATGAACCTGGTGGTCAATGCGGGCGCTGCCGATGCGCTGGCCAATGCCGCCTCGGACGGGCAGCCCGTCATCTCGGCCGTGGCGCTGCGCGTGCAGGATGCCCTGCAGGCGCATACGCGCTGCATCGAGCTGGGGGCCTGGGCGGCGCCCAGCCAGGCCCAGGCGATGGAGCTGCACATCCCGGCCATCCACGGCCCGGGTGGCAGCCGCTTCTACTTTGTCGATCGATGGCAGGAGTTCTCCATCTATGACATCGATTTCAAGCCCATCGCCGGGGCCGATCCCCATCCACCGGCGCTGGCCGGCCTTGGCTATTTCGGCGTGGTCCAGTACATAGGGCGTGGCCGCAGCGCCGACTGGATCACCTACTTCGAACGCATGTTCGACTTCCACCTGCTGCCCGACGCGCAGCGCTTCGGCATCCTGCCCAAGGGCAAGCTCATGCGCAGCCCCTGCAAACGCTTCCTGTGGCAGCTCATCGAGCCCGATCCGGGCCTGGAGTGGGACGACATGCCCGAGCGCCTGCAGCGCATCGGCCTGGGCACCACCGACGTGCCTGGCGCCGTGCAGGCGCTGCGCCAGCGCGGCGTGGAGTTCGTGGAATCGAGCCGCCTGCACCCCGATGACCGCGGCGCGCTCACGCGCAACGCCATGGGCACCGTGGTGTTCGAGCTGGTGCACCGCGACGCCTAACGCGAAACTTAGTGCGACGTCTAGCGCGCCGCCGTCCGATTCAACCGCCGATACACACAACGATCCTGGAGGGCAGCATGGGCTTGCTGGACAGCTATGGCATGGACACCATCACTCTGAATGGCTCGCTGGAGGCCAAGCTCGACGCCATACGGCGCGCGGGCTTCACCCAGGTCATGCTCAGCGCGCGCGACCTGGCCGGCCACCCGGGCGGCGTCAAGGCGGCAGCGGCGGCCGTGCGCGCCAGCGGCCTGCGGCCCACGGGCTTTCAGGTGCTGCGCGACTTCGAGGGCCTGTCCGACCACCTGCACCACTACAAGGTGGACATCGCCAAGTCCATGCTGGAGATGTGCGCCGAGATCGGCAGCCCCGTGCTGCTGGCCTGCTCGTCCACCTCGCGCCATGCCACGGGCGATCTCGACGTGATTGCGCGCGACCTGCGCAAGCTGGCCATGCTCGGCATTCCGCTGGGCGTGAAGATCGCCTACGAGGGGCTGTCCTGGGGCCGCTCCGTCAATGAGTTCACCACCAGCTGGGACGTGGTCTGCCGTGCCGACACGTCCAACCTGGGCATTGGGCTGGACTCCTTCCACATCCTGGCGGCCAAGACGCCGCTGGACGCGCTGGAGCTGATCGACCGCGACAAGATCTTCCTCGTGCAGCTGTCCGACTTCATGTGGCACGACGCGCCCACCTTCGAGGAACGCATGGCCACGGCGCGCACCTTCCGCGTGTTCCCGGGCGAGGGCGTGCACAGCGAGCGCCTGGCCGACCTGGTGCTGCGCCTGGACCGCCTGGGCTACCGGGGCGACTACAGCTTCGAGGTCTTCAACGACGACTACCAGCAACTGCCGCTGGACACCGTGGCCGAGCGCGCGCGCCGCAGCGCGCAGTGGCTCAACGACGACGTGCTGCACCGGCCCGTGCCGCTGCCGGCCTGGGCGCGCACGGGCGTGCGGGGCACGTCGGTTTGACGGCAAAATGGGCCTTCGACATTGCAAGGGAGCGCTGGCCGCTCCCTTGCTTCTTTTCCCTGTGAGAAAACCATGACCAACCTGTCCACACGCCACCTGGGTCCCTTCTCCGTCAGCGCCGTCGGCCTGGGCTGCATGAACCTCAGCCACGCCTATGGCCATCCGCCGTCGCCCGAGCAGGGCAAGGCCGTGCTGCATGCGGCGCTGGACGCCGGTGTCACGCTGTTCGACACGGCGGCGCTGTATGGCTTCGGCGCCAACGAATCCCTGGTCGGCCCCGTGCTCAAGTCCCACCGCAACCACATCACCCTGGCCAGCAAATGCGGCATGGCCGGCGTGCGCGGCGACGACGGCGTGGTGCGCCGCGTGATCGATGGCCACCCCAAGACCCTGCGCCGCAATTGCGAAGACAGCCTGCAGCGCCTGGGCACCGATGTCATCGACCTCTACTACCTGCACCGCTGGGACCGCCGCGTGCCCATCGAGGAATCGGTGGGCGAGATGTCGCGCCTGGTGGAAGAGGGCAAGGTGCGCGCCCTGGGCCTGTCCGAGATCGGCGCCGACGCGCTGCGCCGCGCCCACGCCACCTTCCCCATCGCCGCGCTGCAAAGCGAGTATTCGCTGTGGTCGCGCAATGCCGAGCTGGGCACGCTGCAGGCCTGCAAGGAACTGGGCATTGCCTACGTGGCCTTCAGCCCGCTGGGCCGCGCCTTCCTCACCGGCAAGCTCCAGGAGGTCGAGGGCCTGGTCAAGGGTGATATCCGCGCCGCCATGCCGCGCTTCGCGCCCGAGGCCTATGCGAAGAACCTGCAGCTGCTCGCGCCCATGCAGTCCATTGCCGAGCGCGCCGACTGCACGCTGGCCGAGCTGGCCATCGCCTGGGTGCTGCACCAGGGCGAGCATGTGATTGCCCTGCCGGGCACCACCAGCGTGGACCACCTGCACGAAGACCTGCGCGGCGGCGCCGTGCGCCTGGACGCTGCCCTGCTGGCCGAACTGGACGACCTCTTCAAGCCCGAGCGCATCCAGGGCGACCGCTATGCCGTGGCTTCGCAGCGCGAGGTGGACACGGAAAAGTACGCGTTCGAAACCGTCTGAACACGCCGCAGGCCGCTCATGGCATGGATGCGGCCAGGTCGAATGGCGCCGTGGGCGTGCCCTGGTGGAAGCGCATCTGCCAGCCCCGGGCCGTGCGCAGCCAGACCGAGGAGCGCAGCGTATGCCGGCCGGCCGTTCCATCCTCGGCCACGCTGGCCGAGCGGTAGGTCAGCAGCGCGCTGTCCGGTCCCAGGCGCGCCAGGGCAAAGCCGCCTGACACCAGCCGGGCAGGGGCCTGTGCTGGCAAGGCGGCCGCCAGGCTGTCCACGGTGGCGGCCCGGTCGTGCACGCCGCCCGAGCGGCCGAATTCCAGGAAGTCTTCATGCAGCAGCGCCTGCAGCTGGCCTGCGTCCGATCGCACCTGCGGATCGTGCAGCCGCACTTCCAGTGCCTGCAGATGCTGCAGCAGACGGACGTCGCCGCCATGCATGTCCAGGTCAGGAAGTTGCGCCATGGCCATGTCGTTCACCATCAGATCAGATCCCGCATCGCCTGCGCCGTCTCGCGCAGCATGGGCAGCACGCGCGCCACGGCGTCCTTGCCGGTCTCGCGGCCCATGGGCATGGTGATGTTGAGGGCGCCTGCCAGCGCGCCGTGGCGGTCGCGCAGCGGCACGGCAATGCCGCGCGAGTCCAGGTTGAGCTGCTGCTCGCACAGCGCCCAGTCCTGGGTGCGGATCAGGGCCAGCTCGCGGCGCATTTCGGCGGGGCAGGTGATGGTGTGCGAGGTGAAGACCGTCAGCGCGCGGTTGTCCAGCCAGTGCTCCAGCTCGGCGTCGCTGCGCATGGACAGCATCAGCATGCCGGCCGCCGTGACCTGGGCCGGCACGCGTGCGCCCAGCACATAGCCGGTGTTCATGTTGCGGTTGGGGCCGTTGCGCGCGATATAGACCACCTCGTCGTCGTCCAGCACCGCCAGGTAGGCGGTTTCATGGGTGCCGGCCGCCACGCGCTGCAGGAACGGCTGGACGATGCGCGGCAGCCGCGCCGACTCCAGGTACGACTGCCCCAGCCGCAGCACGCGCGGCGTGAGCCAGAACAGCTTGCCGTCCCCCGCCACGTAGCCCATGTGCTGCAGCGTCAGCAGGTAGCGCCGCGCAGCGGTGCGCGTCATGCCCGTGCGCTGGCCGGCCTCGGCGGCCGTCATGCGCGGGTGGGCGTCGTCAAAGGCTTCGATGATCGATACGCCGCGTTCCAGTCCGGCAATCCAGTCGCGCTGGGCGAGGGTGGAAGGTGTTGTCATGGCGAGCTTGAGTTTTCCGTATTAACCCTGGGTGCGTGCGATTATCGAACAGCGCGGTGCGATCAGCGCACATGCCTTTCGAAATTGGCTTGGGCGCATCCATAGGCGGGAACTACATTTTTTACATCCCGCTGGCCTGGCCGCAAGCATCGAGCAGGGGCCTTTTCTACATGGAGGAGACAACACATGAGCGCAACCCCGATACACACACAGCCCACCGGGCACCAGCCGCGCAAGGCCGCTACCAGCGGCTGGATAGGCTCGGCCCTGGAGTACTACGATTTCTTCATCTACGCCACGGCTGCGGCGCTGATCTTTCCGCAGATCTTCTTTCCGCAGGGTGATCCGGCGATTGCCATCATCGCCTCGCTGGCCACCTATGGCGTGGGCTATGTGGCGCGGCCCATCGGCGCCTTCGTGCTGGGCCACCTGGGCGATACGCACGGGCGCAAGCAGGTGCTGGTGTGGTGCATGTTCCTGATGGGCTTTTCCACCATCGCCGTGGGGCTGCTGCCCACCTATGACCAGGTCGGCCTGTGGGCGCCCGCGCTGCTGGTGCTGATGCGGCTGATCCAGGGCTTTGCGGTGGCCGGCGAGATCTCGGGCGCCAGCTCGATGATCCTGGAGCATGCCCCGTTCGGGCGTCGCGGCTTCTTCGCCAGCTTCACGCTGCAGGGCGTGCAGGCCGGCCAGATCCTGGCAGCGGCCGTGTTCCTGCCGCTGGCGCACTACATGCCCACCGAGCAGTTCAACAGCTGGGGCTGGCGCATTCCCTTCATCCTGAGCTTCGTGGTCATCATCGCGGGCTGGATCATCCGCCGCGAGGTCAACGAGACCCCGGCCTTCACCGCCGCAGGCCGCAGCGAGGCGCGTCCGCGTTCGCCCGTGGTCGAGGCCTTCCGCCACCATTCGCCCGACATGCTGCGCGTGGTCTGCATGGCGCTGATGAACGTGATCCCCGTGGTGGCCACCATCTTCGGTGCCGCCTATGCGGTGCAGCCCGCCTACGGCATCGGCTTCGCCAAGGACATGTACCTGTGGATTCCCGTGGTGGGCAACATCGTCGCGGTGCTGGTGATCCCCATGGTGGGCAACCTGTCCGACCGCATCGGCCGGCGCCCGCCCATCATCTTCGGCGCGCTGCTGTCCGGGCTGCTGGCCATCGGCTACCTCTACGCCATCAGCACGCGCAACATGCCGCTGGCCTTCGCCATGTCCATCCTGATGTGGGGCGTGGTCTACCAGGGCTACAACGCGGTGTTCCCCAGCTTCTACCCCGAGCTGTTCCCGACCCGCACACGCGTGTCGGCCATGGCCATCTCGCAGAACGTGGGCACGGCCATCACCGCCATGCTGCCCGCGCTGTTCACGGCCGTGGCGCCTCCGGGAGCGCACAACATCTGGCTGACCGTGGGCCTGATCGCCTTCGGCATCACCGTGGTCGCAGCGCTGGCCGCCTGGAGCGCCCGCGAGACCTACCGCGTGCGCATGGAAGATCTGGGCGAGGCCGGTGCGCAGCCTGTGGACGCCGCCGAGTACGAGCGCCTGCGCACCCAGGCCCTGGCCCAGTCCGCCCGCTGAATTGCACACGCCACATTCCGCCAACCCAAGCATCCGAAAGCCCAGGGAATGATTTCCGGAAAAACCACCCTCATCGCCCACATCGGCGACCCGACCGAGACCTTCAAGTCGCCCATGATCTACAACCCGTGGTTCGACAGCCGGGGCATTGATGCCTGCGTCGTGCCCATGGGCGTGAAGGCGGCGCATTTCGCGCCGGACTTCGCGGCCATCATGCGTTTCACCAACCTGCGCGGCGCGCTGATCACCATGCCGCACAAGGTGTCCGTGGTGGACCTGGTGCACGAGGTCACGCCCGCCGTGCACATTGCAGGCGCCTGCAATGCCGTGCTGCGGCGCGAGGACGGCACGCTGCTGGGCGACCAGTTCGACGGCGCGGGCTTTGTGCGCGGCGTGCTGCGCAAGGGGCGGCAGCTGCAGGGCGCGCGGGTGCTGATTTCCGGGGCAGGTGGCGTAGGGTCGGCGATTGCCGCCTCGCTGGCGGCAGCCGGCGTGGGCGAGCTGATGCTGTTCGACACGCGGGCTGAGAGCGCGCAGGCCCTGGCAGGGCGGCTCGCTGCCTACTACCCGAGGATGAAGGTGGGCACGGGCTCCAGGGACCCGCAGGGCTTCGACGTGGTCGTCAACGCCACGCCGCTGGGCATGAAGGACGATGACCCGCTGCCGTTCGATGTGCAGCGCATCGCGCCCACCACCTTTGTGGGCGAGGTGGTGATGAAGTCCGAGTTCACGCCCCTGCTGCGCGCCGTGCGCGACAAGGGCTGCGACTTCCAGGTGGGCACGGACATGCTGTTCGAGATGATTCCCGCCTACCTCGAATTCTTCGGCTTCGGCAGCGCCACGCCCGACGAGCTGCGCGCCACCGCCCACATCTCCTACTGATCCAGCCGACAGACAACCGGCCCTGAATGCGTCCAGGGCAGGGCGCAGCCACGCCCGAAAAAGCATTTTTCACAGAGAAGGAGACAAGACCATGCAACAGCAAATGCACCAGACACCGCGAGTGCCGCAGCGCGGGGCCCTTCGCATCCTGGCCCTGACCACCGTGCTGGGCGCCTGGGGCGCGGGTGCCCACGCCCAGTCCTCGGTCACCATCTACGGCAGCGTGGACCAGTACATCAACCACATGCGCAGCAGCTCGGGCGCATCCATGACCACGCTGGAGGACGGTGCCCTGCTGCGCAGCCGCCTGGGCTTTCGCGGCCACGAAGACCTGGGCGGCGGCCTGTACGCGAAGTTCCAGCTGGAGATGGGCATCAACGCCGACAACGGCACGCAGGCCGACAGCACGCGCGGCTTCGACCGCCAAAGCTGGGTGGGCCTGGGCGGCGGCTGGGGCGAGGTGCGGCTGGGCCGGCAGAACACCGTGATCTTCGGGCGCGGCGACTACATCGACTTCACCTCGCGCACGTTGGGATCGATGGTCAACAACTTCGGCGTGCCCTCGCGCTTCGACAACGACATCTCCTACACCTCGCCGCGCATGGCCGGCTTCCTGTTCGAGGCCCACTACGCCATGGCCGAAACGGGCGCTCCCGCACGGCAGGCCATCTACCAGCTGGGCCTGGACTACCTGAACGGCCCCTACCGCGTGGGCTATGCCGGGCTGTATGCGCGTGCGCCGCAGAACGCGGCCTATACCGACGCGGTCCGCTACGACAACCTCTACGCCAACTACGACTACGGCAAGGGCAAGGTCCAGCTGGCCTTTGTGCGGTCCAACAACAGTACGGCGGGCTCGGCGGGCAACAACACGGGCACGGTGCTGGGCAATGTGGGCGGGCTGGTGGCGGGCACGAATGCCGATGTGCGCCGCTTCTACCGCGTCTGGCAGCTGTCGGCCGACTACCGCGTGACGCCGCAGCTGCGCGTGGGCGCACTGTGGGGCCGCATACAGGATGGCTCGGACAGCGGGCGCGGCGCATCGGGCGGCGCGGTCGCGGCCTACTACGACCTGTCCAAGCGCACCATGCTCTACGCGGTGGCCGAGCAGTTGAAGAACGACCGCAATGCGGGCTTTAGGCTGGCGGCCTCGGGCGGCATGAAGCCCAACTTCACATCGGCCGACGACGTCAACGGCCGCACCATCAAGGGCGTGCAGCTGGGCGTGCTGCACCGCTTCTGAGGGGGCATGCCATGGCACAGTTGCACCCGCTTCGCATTGCCGTGGCCGGCGCCGGCGCGATCGGCCAGGCGCATATCGCCGCCATCGGGGCCCAGGCGGATTGCCGCCTGTCCGCCATCGTGGACCCGGCGCCCGCAGCCCGGGAGCTTGCCCAAAGGGCCGGGGTGCCCCTGTGGCCCGACCTGGGCGAGCTGATCGCCCATGACCGGCCCGACGCCGTGGTGCTGGCCACGCCCAACCGCCTGCATGCCCCGCAGGCAGCGCAGTGCATGCATGCGCGCCTGCCCATCCTGCTGGAAAAGCCCGTCACCTCCACCGTTGCCGAGGCGCAGCGCCTGGCCGCGCTGGCCGAGCGCAGCGGCGCCCGCGTGCTGGTGGGCCACCACCGCGCCCACAGCCCGATCATGGCGCGGGCCGCAGCCCTCATCGCCCAGGGGCGGCTGGGCCGCCTGGTGGCCGTGACCGGCGCGGCCCTGTTCTACAAGCCGGACGCCTATTTCGAGGAAGGCCCCTGGCGCCGCGAGGCCGGGGGCGGCCCCATCCTGCTCAACATGATCCACGAGGTCCACAACCTGCGCATGCTGTGCGGCGACATCGTGGCCGTGCAGGCCTTCGCCTCGCATGCCACGCGCGGTTTTGCCGTGGAAGACACGGTGGCCATCAACCTGCGCTTTGCCAGCGGTGCGCTGGGCAGCTTTGTGCTTTCGGACACGGCCGCCAGCGCGCGCAGCTGGGAGCAGACCTCGCAGGAGAACAAGGCCTATGCCAGCTATGAGGACGAAGACTGCTATCTGGTGGCGGGCACCTTCGGCTCGCTGGCCATACCGAGCATGCGGCTGAAGACCTATGCATCGGCCGGCCAGCGCTCCTGGAATGAGCCCTTCGACCTGGATGTGGCCGCCGTGGAGCGCGAAGACCCGCTGGTGCGCCAGATGGCGCATTTCGCGCAGGTGGCGCGCGGCCTGGCGCAGCCCCTGGTCAGCGTGCACGACGGCCTGCGCAACCTGCAGATCACCGAGGCCATTGCAGAAGCTGCCCGCATGGGCGCCGCCATCGACACCACGGTGTGACCCGGGCATCACCGGCGCGCCATCCTTCATCCATGACATCGAGCCACGGAGCCTCCATGAAAAAGATCCTGATGCTGCACGGCATCAACCACAACATGTTCGGCCAGCGCGACCCCGCCCAATACGGCACGGTCACGCTGGCCGAGATCGACGTCTCGCTGCGCAGCCTGGGCAGCCAGCTGGGCTGCGAGGTAGACAGCTTCCAGACCAATTGCGAAGGCGCCATGTGCGATCGCATCCACCAGGGCTTTCGGGACGGCGTCGATGGCGTGCTCATCAACGCCGGCGCCTGGACGCACTACAGCTACGGCATCCGCGACGCGCTGGCCATGCTCACCGTGCCCGTGGTGGAGATCCACATGAGCAACATCCACGCGCGCGAGCCCTTCCGCCACCACTCGGTGTTTGCCGACATCGCCCGGGGCCAGATCTGCGGCTTCGGCGCGGACAGCTATCTGCTGGGCCTGCGGGCCGTGCTGTCCGCCGTCGCATAGGATGCATGGCGCGCAACTGGCCATGTATCGTCCTTCGAACTCCCTCGCTCGACGCGCTGCATGCCGTGACCAGGCTTCATTGAGATGAACTTCGCCGATCCCGGCCCGCGCCGCTCCGTTTCCTTCCTCCTGCTGCTGCCGCTGCTGCTGGCCGCGCAGCCGGTCGCCACCGATGGCTATCTGCCGGCGTTGCCCGAGATCGCGCGCGACCTGGGCTCGGCCAGCAGCAGCCTGACCGTGTTCATGCTGGCCTTCGGTGTCGCCCAGCTGGTGTGCGGGCCGCTGGCCGACCGCTTCGGGCGCCGGCCCGTTCTGCTGACGGGTTTGGCCTGCTACACGGCAGCGGCGGCAGGCTGTGCGCTGGCGGGCAGCGCGGACGCACTGGTGGCCTGGCGCGCCGTGCAGGGCGCGGCCATGGCGGCCATCCTGGTGTGCGCCCGGGCTGCGGTGCGCGACCTGTATCCGGCCCATGAAGGGCCGCGCATCATGGCCCGCGGCCTCACAGGCCTGGGGCTGGTGGCCCTGGTGGCGCCGATTGCCGGTGCATGGGGAGTCCAGGCCACCGGCTGGCGCTGGGTGCTGGTGGCGATGGGCGTCTACTCGCTGGCTTTGCTGGCACTGTGCTGGCGCACTTTCAGCGAGACGCGGCAAGCGCCGGCGGAGTCTGCCCCGGTCCTCGTACCCGTATCCGTATCCGCTGGCGGTGTGCGCCAGGTGATCGCCGACCCCGGCTTTTGCGCCTGGACGGCACTGGCCGCAGCCACCTACGGCGGCATCTTCTGCTTTTTGCTGCTGTCGCCGATGGTGTACGTCGACCTGTTCGGCCTGTCGCCCGTGCTCTACGGCTGGATTCCAGCGGGCGGCTCGCTGGTCTACATCCTGGGCATCACATGGTGCCGGCGCCTGCTGTCGCGCCACGGGCCGGTGCGCACGGTGCAGCTGGGCGCTTCGCTCAGTCTGCTGGGGCCGTGCATCCAGATCGCCGGCTGCGTGCTGGCGCCGGCCTCGCCCTTTCCACTGCTGCTGGGGCACGCGGTGTATGCGCTGGGCCATGGCCTGCACCAGCCTTGCGGCCAGGCGGGCGCGGTGGGTGGCCTGCCGCCGCAGCTGGCCGGGCGGGCCGTGTCGTGTTCGGGCTTCGCGATCATGTGCGTGGCCTTCTGCGCCGGCCAGCTGGCGGCGCAATTTGTCGATCCGACAATGCGCCACGGTGCCTGGCCAATGGTGTTGCCCATGGCGCTGGCAGGCGTTGTGCTGGTCCTTATCGCCTTTGTCTGGCTGCCGTGGCTGTACCGGTTGCGGTCAGCGCAAAGGGTTCAGCCTCGGTCATGACACTGTTCATGCATCCGCGCGGTATTCCCCCCGATGCTTCATGAACCGGTGGTAGGACATGCGCAGGTGCAGCTGCATCACCTGGCGTGCCAGCTCTCCATCCCTGGCACGTATGGCGATCACCAGGTCGCAGTGGTGGTGCAGGCTTTGCACCAGCTCTTCGGGCGTGTAGATGTAGAACGACCGCTTGATGATCGGCATGTCGATCATCGTCGCCAGCATGGTCTTGAGGCGCGGCGAGCCCGATGCCTCGATCAGCGCGTGGTGAAAATCCCGGTTGGCTGACTGCACCTCGCCAATGCCGTCGTGGCCAGCGGCAATGCCGGCCTCCATGCGCTGGTTGCTGGCCTCCAGCTCATCGGCCAGCCCCTCGCCGCCGCGCGTGGCCGCGAGGAACGAGGCGTACGGCTCCAGCAGCATGCGCAGCTGGAAGGTCTCCTCCACATCCCAATCGCTCCACTCCGACACGCGGATACCCTGGCCCGCGCCGTCGGTGGCCAGGCCATCTTCCACCAGGCGGTGCAGCGCATTGCGCACCGGCGTGCGGCTCAGTCCCAGGTCGCGGGCAATGGGTTCCTCCTTGAGCTGTTCGCCGGGTCGGTAGTGGCCGCCGATGAGCCGCTGCCGCAGAACCTCGTACGCCTTGTCTTTCACGTTTTGCACTGTGTTTGCACCAGGTGGGTGGGATGGTGCGCCGATTCTAGGTGACGGCGGAAGGGCTCGCTGCGCTGCGCTTCATTCGGAAAAATACAAAACAAGTACAAATATTCGCAGTTCTACGGGAAATCTCTATGGATGGATCGGAGGTGCACTCCATAGACTGCGCTCAATGTTTTAAATTTGTACTTTTATGAAGTTCGCAATACTGGGTGGTGGAATGGTCGGCGCCTGCTACATGCAGGCCTTTGTGGAGCAGGGGCACAGCCTGGTGGGCCTGTGCGACCTGCAGCCCAACGCTGCGGTGGCCGACGCCGTGCAGGCCGCTGGTGCGCAGGTGCATACCGCGCCCGGTGCCTGGCTGGCCGAGGCCGACGTGGTGGTGAGCGCCGTGTTCGGCACCGTGGCGCGCAGCCTGTTCGAGGCCTGCCTGCCCCATCTGCGCCATCTGCGCGAGGGCGTGGTCTATGTGGACATGACCACGGCCGACCCGCAGGAGATGCGCGAATGCGGCGAGCTGGCCCGGCGCGTCGCCCAGGGCAGGGCGGTGCACTTCGTGGACGTGGCCATCACCGGCGCGGTCAACCTGGGCGGCAGGAAGACGCCGCTGCTCGTGGCCGGTGGCAAGGCCGGTTTTGTACAGGAATTGTTCTTGCCCTTTGGCGGCTCGGTTCGCGTGGTGGGCGGACAGCCGGGCGATGCTGCCGCGCTCAAGCTCCTGCGCAGCATCTACACCAAGGGGACCGAGGCGCTGGCCGTGGAGTGCCTGGTGACGGCCCAGCAGATGGGCCTGCGCGAGCAGCTGCATGCCGTGCTGCAGGACATCGACGAGACACCGCTGCGCACGCTGATGGAGTCCATGGTGCGCACGCACATCCCGCATTCCGCACGCCGCCGCAACGAGGTGGCCGAGGCCCGGCAGCAGATGGCCCGCAACGGCCTGTCGCCCATCGCCTCGCCCGCCGTCGAGGCGCTGTTCGCCGCCACGGCCCGGGCGCATGCGGCCCAACCGTTCACCGGCACCTCCACCGACGAGGCCATCGATTGGCTGGGCAGCCACGTGCTCGCCAGCCAAGCCTGATCACCGTACCCCTGCGCCAACCGACACCACCAAAGGAGACATCCGCAATGACGACCCCGACCCGACGCCGCCTGGCCCTCGCCGGCCTGCTGGCACTGACCGCTGCCGCCATGGCCCCGGCCCATGCCCAGGGCACCTATCCGCAGCGGCCCATCAGGTTCATCGTGCCCTTTCCGGCCGGTGGCGGCACCGACAACCTCACGCGGCTGGTCGGCACCAAGCTCACCGAGGCCCATGGGTGGGCCATCGTGGTGGAGAACAAGCCCGGTGCCGGTGGCAACCTGGCTCTGGACCAGGTGGCCAAGGCCCCCGCCGACGGCCTGACCCTGGTGATGGCGCAGACCGACAACGTGGTGCTCAACCCGCTGCTGTACTCCAAGCTCACCTACAACCCCGACAAGGACCTGCGCGCCGTGGCCCTGGTCGCAGCCGGCCCGGCCGTGCTCGTGGTGAATGCCGATTCGCCGTACAAGTCCCTGGACGACATCGTCCAGGCGGCGAAGAAGGACCCCGGGCGCCTGAGCTTTGCCACGCCGGGCACCGGCACCATTTCGCACCTCATCAGCGAGGCCTGGCAGAAAAGCTCGAATGTGAAGTTCACCCACGTGCCGTTTCGCGGCATGGCGCAGGCCATGCCCGACCTGCTGGGCGGGCGCATCGACATGTACATGGGCTCCGTCCCCACGCTGCTGTCGCACATCCAGTCGGGCAAGGTGCGCGCCATCGGCGTGACCACCGCGAGCCGCTCCAAGCTGCTGCCCGACGTGCCGACCTACACCGAATCCGGCATCAAGGGCGTGGAGCTGGCCAGCGTGTGGGGCGTGATGGCCCCGGCCGGCACCTCCGACGCCATCGTCAAGCAGCTCAACGAGGCCATCAACAAGGTGGTGAACGCACCCGACACGGCCAGGAAGATCGCCGACTCCGGCGCCGAACTCATCACCGGCACACCGCAGGACATGGCCAGGCTCTACGCCAGCGACCGCGCACGCCTGGCACCCATCGTCAAGAGCTCTGGCACCACGCTCGATTGAGCGGCACGGCTTTCATTCCATCCACTCTGAGAACCACACCATGATCGGTCTTCAAATTCTGAAGCGGCAACGCGCTGTCAGCCTTGATATTGCCAGGCGCTATCTCGACGTGCCTGTTGCCAACGTCAGCGACTGCATGGCCCGCATGACGGCGGGCGGCGCGCGGTTGCGCCCCATGCACGGCGGCGGGCGCATGGCCGGCCCCGCGCTGACCATCAAGACACGCCCGGGCGACAACCTCATGCTCCACAAGGCACTTCAACTGGCCAGCCCAGGTGACGTGATCGTGGTGGATGCGGGGGGCGACCTCACCAACGCACTCATCGGAGAAATCATGGTCGGAGACGCCATGCGTCGCCAGCTGGGCGGCGTCGTGATCAACGGCGCGATCCGGGACGCGGCATGGATTCGTGCTGGCAGCTTCCCGGTATTCGCAGCGGGCGTCACGCACCGCGGACCCTACAAGGACGGCCCTGGCGAAATCAATGTGCCCATCGCCATCGATGGCATGGTGATCGAGCCCGGTGACCTCATGATTGGCGACGACGATGGCTTGCTGTGCGTACCGTATGCGCAGGCGCAGGCCTTGCTGGATGCAGCACTCGGGAAGCAGGTCGTTGAGGCCAGGATGGTGGCCGACATCGCTGCCGGTACCTACAGCGCGCCATGGATAGACGAGACGCTCAAGCGTCTGGGGTGTCCGATTCAGCCGTAGGGCCGGCGCTGCATCATCCATACAGCACCCATCCAGCACCCATGGCCCGTCCGCCTCAGGCCTCGGCCAGCGCCTTCAGATGGCTTTCCAGGCCGCCCGTGCCGCTGGCCGCGTTCACATGGTCGAAGTAGCCGTACCAGCCGCTGGCCTTGATGCCCGCCAGCAGGGCATCGCGGGCGGCGGTATCGGGAAAGCGCCAGATGCCCAGGAAGCGGTGCGGGCTGGCCTGGTCCAGGCCGCGCTCGGTCTCGGCCAGGGCCAGCACCTGCACGCCCATGGCAGCCAGGCCGCCCATGGCGCTGGCAACCGCGTCCAGAAACTGCTGGCGCTGCGCGGCGGGCAGGGCCAGCCAGGCGGGGTTGGGGGAATAGAGCTCGACCAGATAGTGGGACATGGTGTTTCCTGGGGTTGAGGCGCTGTGCGCCGGGTGTGATGCTGGCATATTGTATGGTAGCTAATTATATGTTGGCACCATGGCATGCAGCCTGTGCCGTCCATGGCTATGCTCTGGCGCTGCCTTCCATCAGGGGTTTGCGCATATCCATATGCGGCAGGCTTGTTTGCGATGGCCGGGCTGGCCTTTAGGCTGGCGCGCTTTGACCATGCCATGTCCAGCCCCGTTACAACCGTCCATTCCGATTCCCGCCCCGGCGCCTTTGCCATTTCATCCCAACCCGCCACGGCCTTGCACCGTGCCACGCCCGCCACTCTGGCGGCCGTGCTGGAGCAACTGCCCCCGGCCCAGGCCCGATGGGCGCGCGCCGCAGGCTTTGATGCGCAGCCGGGCCGCATCCTCCTGTTGCCCGGCATGCAGAGCGAAGGGCAGAGGGAAGGACAGAGTGAAGTGCAGGGCGAGTGCACCGCCCTCGCTGGCGTGCTGGTCGGCGTGGACCCGGACCAGCCGCTGTGGCAACTGGCCGGCCTGCCGGCTGCGCTGCCGCCCGGCACCTATGCGCTCGCCGATGCGGATGAGGCTCAGAGGCCGCATCTGCTCCTGGGCTGGGCATTGGGCGCGCTGCCATCGACCCGCCAGGCGCGGCAGTCGGATGCGGCAACCGCTCCATCACTCGCTCTATCACTCGCTCGGTTGGTGGCAAGCCCCGATGAGCAGGCCGCCGTCGCGCCAATGGCCGCCGCCATTGGCGAGGTGCGGCGGCTGGTCAACCTGCCTGCCAACCAGCTGGGCCCCGAACAGCTGGCCCAGGCCGTGGCCGACTTGGCCGCGCGCCATGGCGCGCGCTACCGGCAATGGGTGGGCGACGAGCTGCCCGCCGCAGGCTTTGCGCTGGTGCACGCCGTGGGCCAGGCTGCCCAGACGGCGGCTCAGGCGCCGCGCGTGGCCGAGCTGACCTGGGGCGATGCCGCGCTGCCCCATGTGGTGCTCATCGGCAAGGGCGTGTGCTTTGACTCCGGCGGGCTGGACCTCAAGCCCGCCGCAGGCATGCGCTGGATGAAGAAGGACATGGGCGGCGCCGCACACGCCCTGGCCCTGGCCGATCTGCTGATGCAGGCGGGCCTGCCCATCCACCTGAAGCTGCTGGTGCCTGCGGTGGAGAACGCCGTGGGTGCCGGTGCGCTGCGGCCCGGCGACATCATCGAGGCCGGAGACGGCCGGCGCGTGGAGATCGAGAACACCGATGCCGAAGGCCGGCTCCTGCTGGCCGATGCGCTGCACCACGCCATTCGCAGCGCGCCCACGCCGCCCGCGCTGCTGATCGACCTGGCCACGCTCACGGGCGCTGCGCGCACGGCGCTGGGGCCGGACCTGCCTGCGCTGTTCAGCAACCATGACGGCTGGGCCGATGCGCTGCTGGCCCAGGGCCGCGCGCAGGCCGACCCGCTGTGGCGCCTGCCCCTGTGGGCGCCGTACCGCCGCATGCTCCATTCCGACCAGGCCGACCTGCTCAATGCCGCCAGCACGCCGCAGGGCGGCGCCATCACGGCTGCCCTGTTCCTGGAGAGCTTTGTGCCGCCCGAGCTGCCCTGGCTGCACCTGGACCTGTTCGCCTGGAATCTGGAGGAGCGCCCCGGCCGGCCCAGGGGCGGCGAGGCCCAGGGCCTGCGTGCGCTGTACGCCCTGCTGTCGCAGCGCTTTGCATCTGCGCGCAGCGCATTTGCATAGGCGCAATCGGGCTTTGCGGCGGGCTGGTGGCTCCACACAATCGGCCGTCTGGTGCAGCCGGCGCGGCACCCGCCGCCGCCTTTCTGCGATCTTGTTCCGGCTGCCAGGACACTTCATGACCCAAAGACGCTTCCTGCCTCGCCTTTCCCTGCTGCGCACCCACTTGCGCACCCTGCGAATTTCCGCACTGCTTCCCGCCCTGGCCGCAGCCCTGCTGTGCGCACCGCCCGCCCAGGCCGAAACCCTGCGCTGGGCGCGCTCCACCGACGCATCCACGCTGGACCCGCATGCGCTGAACAACGGCCCCAACCACAACCTGCTGCATCAGATCTACGAGCCGCTGATCATCCGCACGGCCGATGGCAAGCTGCTGCCCACCCTGGCCACGTCCTGGGCGCTGACTGCCGACCCCTCGGTCTGGGAGTTCAAGCTGCGCAAGGGCGTGAAGTTCCATGACGGCAGCCTGTTCACGGCCGACGACGTGCTGTTCTCGCTGCGCCGCGCGCGCTCGGCCACCTCGGACATGCGCTCGCTGCTGACCTCGATCACCGACGTGACCAAGGTCGATGCCTTCACCGTGCACATCAGGACCAACGGACCCAACCCGCTGCTGCCGGCCAGCCTCATCAACATCCAGATCTTGAGCGCCGCCTGGGCCAAGGCCCATGGTGCCGAGCAGCCGCAGAACGCGCTGGCCAAGGAAGAGAACTACGCCACGCGCAACGCCAACGGCACGGGGCCCTACGTCATCGCCTCGCGCGAGCAGGACACGCGCACCGTGCTGCGGCAGTTTCCCGGCTACTGGGGCAAGGGGCTGTTCCCGCTGGAAATCGACGAACTGGTCTACCTGCCCATCAAGTCCCAGGCCACGCGCGTGGCGGCGCTGCTGTCGGGCGAGGTGGACTTCGTGCAGGACCTGCCCATCCAGGACATTGCGCGCCTGAGCGCCGACCCGCGCTTTCGCATCAACCAGGCCGCCGAGAACCGCACCATCTTCCTGGGTCTGAACGTGGGCGCCGCCCCGCTGTCGCATTCCGATGTGAAGGACAAGAACCCCCTGGCCGACCTGCGCGTGCGCCAGGCCTTCCAGCTGGCCATCGACCGGCAGGCCATACAGCGCGCCGTGATGCGCGGCCTGTCCGTGCCCACCAACATCATTGCGCCGCCCTTTGTGCACGGCTACGAGAAATCCTTTGGCGCCGTGGGCAAGGCCGACCTTGTCCAGGCCAGGAAGCTGCTGGCCGAGGCCGGCTATCCCAACGGCTTCGGCATCACCCTGCATTGCACGAACGACCGTTATCTGAACGACGAGGCCATCTGCCAGGCCATCGCCGGCTTTCTGGGCCGCATCGGCGTGAAGACCGCCGTGTCGTCGCGGCCGCTGGCCATCCAGACGGCGGCCATCAACAACCAGGAGACGGATTTCTACCTCTACGGCTGGGGCGTGCCCACCTATGACTCGGCCTATGTCTTCGACTACCTGGTGCACACGCGCGGCAAGAACGGCCGGGGCAACACCAATGCCACGCGCTACAGCAATGCCGAGCTGGACAGCCAGATCGTCTCCCTGGCCTCCGAGGGCGATGCGCGCAAGCGCGATGCCACCATCCACTCCATCTGGAGCACGGTGCAAAAGGAGCTGATCTACCTGCCGCTGCACGACCAGATCCAGACCTATGCCATGGTGCGCAAGTTCGACATCCCGGTGAATCCGTCGAACACGCCTTACTTCAAGCTGTTCAAGCAGCCCGGTGCGCGCCAGGCTGCGGTGGCCGGCGCGCAGTAGGCTCAGTGTGTCGCAGCCGGCTGCGGCCGGTTGACCTCCACCGTGACGTGGACCAGTTCCTCGTGCACGCCAAGCAACTGGCGCACGGCATCGGGGTCCACGCCTGCGGGCGCGTCCAGCGCCACGATGCAGGCGTAGCGCGCCTTGCCCACGCGCCAGACATGCAGGTCGGAGATCTGCGCGGCAAACGGCGCCTGGGCGATGGCCTCACGCACCTCGCTGACCACGGGGGCGTGCATCTCGGCGTCCAGCAGCACGCGGCTGCTGTCGCGCAGCAGGCCCATGGCCCATGCCGCCACCAGCACGGCGCCGGCCAGGCCCATGGCCGGGTCCAGCCATCCCAGGCCCCAGGCCATGCCGCCGAACAGGGCGGCGATGGCCATCACCGAGGTGGCGGCATCGGCCAGCACATGCAGGTAGGCCGAGCGCAGGTTGAGATCGCCGTGGTCGCCATGGTCACCGTGGTCGCCGTGGTCGCCGTGATGGCGGTCGCCCGCGTGGCCGCCGTGCGCATGCCTGCCGTGCCCGTGGTGATGTCCGTGGTCGTGACCGTGACCGTGACCGTGACCATGGTGATGCCCGTGCCCGCCCTTCAGCAGCCAGGCGCAGACCAGGTTGACCAGCAGGCCCAGCGCGGCCACGCCCAGTGCCTGCTCGTAATGGATGGGCGAGGGCGAGAACAGGCGCTGCACCGACTGCCAGGCCATGCCGCCCGCCACCAGCAGCAGCAAGATGGCGCTGGTGTAGCCGGCCAACACCTCGATCTTCCAGGTGCCGAAGGCAAAGCGCGTATCGCCCGCCAATCTGCGCGCGGCCGCATAGGCGCCAGCTGAGAGCCCCAGCGCCAGCGCGTGCGATCCCATGTGCCAGCCATCGGCCAGCAGCGCCATGGAGTTGAATCCGTACCCGCCTGCGATCTCCCCGACCATCATGGCCGCCGTCAGCCCCGCAGCCAGCATGGCACGGCGCTCGCCCAGCGGGTTGCCTTCGTCGAAACGGTGTGAATGCTGCCTGGGGCTGGCGCCGCCAGCGGTCGAGAGGGATGGAATGCTGTGCATGAAGATACTGTACCCCAGTATGTGCAGGCGCCTAGAATGGCCCTCATGGCACATACGATTCAGAACAAGAAGCGCTTGCTCACGCGCATCCGCCGCATCCAGGGCCAGGCCCAGGCGCTGGAGCGCGCGCTTGAGGCCGAGCACGACTGCGCGGCCATCCTCCAGCAACTGGCAGCCGTGCGCGGCGCCGTCAACGGCATGATCTTCGAGGTGCTCGAGGGCCATGTACGCACCCATCTGGGCGAGGGCACGGCCGGCGGCCAGGCCCGTGAAGACGACGTGGACCTGGTGCTGTCGGTGATGCGCTCGTACATGAAGTGATTGATGAAGTGATGGCCGGCCCTGCGGATTGGCGCTCTCGGCGCGGTTTCCTGCTCTCATTTTTTGCAAACAGTGACCCCTGAAAACCGCCCATCTCGGACACGGCGCCCCATTCGCAGCGGACAATCGTCGGGCCAGGAATATGACGGGATTTCGACAGTTCCCGCCGCCTGCTGGCCAGCCAAGGACTACCGCGCATGACAGAAGACCCCCGCCGAGATTCCCCCGCAGATGCCGCCCCCGCCGCCGCCCAGGCGCCGCAGACGGCCCCGCAGCTGCGCATCGGCACCGTCGCCAAGCTCAATCTCGCCGACTTCCAGAACGCCGTGCCCGCGCTGCTGGAGCTGGCCATCGTCAACGAGGGCGAGCTGCCGCTGCAGGCGCTGAGCCTGCACCTGGCCTCGGAGCCTGCCTTCATCAAGCCGCGCACCTGGCGCCTGGAGTCGGTGGCCGCGCACAGCACCTATGCGCTGACCGACCTGGATGTGGCGCTGGACGGCGCCTTGCTCTCGCGCCTGACCGAGGCCGAGCCTGCCGTGCTGCGGCTGGAGCTGCGCAGCGGCCAGCCGGCAGAGACGGTGCTGGCCCGGCACGAACACCCGCTGGAACTGCTGGCACGCAACCAGTGGGGCGGCCTGGGGCATTTGCCCGAGATGGTGACGGCCTTCGTGCAACCCAACGACCCGGCCGTGGACCGCATCCTTAAAGGCGCGGCGCAGGCGCTGGAGTCGGCGGGCAAGTCCGGCGCCATCAACGGCTATGAACAGGGGCCGCAGCGGGCCTGGGAACTGGCCTCGGCCATCTGGACTTCCGTGCTCCAGAAGAAACTCAACTACGCGCTGCCGCCGGCCAGCTTCGAGCATGCGGGCCAGAAGATACGCGGCGCGACCCAGGTGCTGGATGCGGGCCTGGCCACCTGCCTGGACCTGACGCTGCTGTTCGCCTCCTGCCTGGAGCAGGCGCACCTGAACCCGCTGCTGGTCTTCACGCGCGGCCATGCCTTCGTGGGCCTGTGGCTGGGCAGGCAGGAATTCTCGACCGCCGTGGTCGATGACATCACGGCCGTGCGCAAGCGGCTCAAGCTGCAGGAGCTGGTGGTCTTCGAGACCACGCTGGCCGCGCAAGGCCAGGCCGTGGCCTTCAGCCAGGCCATTGCCCAGGGCGCGCGCCAGCTGGCCGAAGAGCATGAGGACCAGTTCGAGCTGCTGGTGGACGTGCGGCGCGCGCGCATGCAGCGCATCCGCCCGCTGGCGCTGGCCCAGCCGCAGGACACCGCGCCCGAGGCCGGCGAAGGCCAGGCCGAGCCACGGCTCACCGTGGAGCCGCCGCCCGAACTCCTGGCGCAGGCGCAGGCACGCGAAGTGCCCACCTCCCAGCTCGATCCCAAGGACAGGCTGGCGCGCTGGCAGCGCCGGCTGCTGGACCTGTCGCTGCGCAATGCCCTGCTCAACTTCAAGCCCGGCAAGAAATCGCTGCTGCTGCAGGTGGCCGCGCCCGCGCTGGAGGACACGCTGGCCCGGGGCCAGGTGCTCAAGCTGCTGCCCAGCCCCGATCTCATGCAGGGCAAGGATCCGCGCAGCCAGCCATTGCACGAGGCGCGCAGCCTGGAAGACCTGCGCGGCGCGCACGCCGAAGAGGCGCTGCAGCGGCGCGAGGTCTTCATCGACCTGGAGCCGCTGGAGCTGGACAGCCGCTTTGTGGAGCTGTTTCGCGGCGCGCGCAATGCACTGCAGGAAGGCGGCGCCAACACCTTGTTCGTGGCCCTGGGCTTTCTGGTCTGGAGCCGGCCCGACAAGCCCGATGTGCGCGTGCGCGCGCCGCTGATCCTGCTGCCCGTCACGCTGGAGCGCAAGAGCGCGCGTTCGGGCTTCACGCTGCAGGCGCATGAGGACGAGCCGCGCTTCAATCCCACGCTGGTCGAGATGCTGCGCCAGGACTTCCAGCTGGAGCTGGGCGTGCCCGCAGGTGACCTGCCGCGCGACGAGGCCGGGCTGGACATCGCCGGCATCTGGGCCCGCGTGCGCGAGGCGATCAAGGACGTGCGCGGCTGGGAGGTCAGCGAGGACGTGGTGCTGTCCATGTTCTCCTTCGCCAAGTACCTGATGTGGAAGGACCTGGCCGAGCGCGCCGACCAGCTGCGCAGCTCGCCCGTGGTCGCCCACCTGATCGACACGCCGCGCGAGCCCTATCGCTCGGAGATCGCCTTTCCCGACACGCGGCGGCTGGACCAGGAGTTCGCGCCGCAGCAGGTCTTCAGCCCGCTGCCGGCCGATTCATCGCAGCTGTCGGCCGTGATGGCCGCTGCGCGCGGCAAAGACTTCGTGCTCATCGGCCCGCCGGGCACGGGCAAGAGCCAGACCATTGCCAACCTGATCGCGCAATGCCTGGCCGAGGACAAGCGCGTGCTCTTCGTGGCCGAGAAAATCGCCGCGCTGGACGTGGTCTACCGCCGCCTGCGCGAAGTGGGCCTGGGCGAGTTCTGCCTGGAGCTGCACTCCAACAAGAGCCGCAAGCTCGACGTGCTGGGCCAGCTGCAGAAATCCTGGGACTCGCATGGCCAGGTGGATGCCGAGGCCTGGGCCGCCAAGGCCAGCCAGCTCGGCCGCCTGCGCGAGCAGCTGTCGGCCTATGTGCAGCACCTGCACCGGCGCCACGCCAACGGCTGGACCATCTACCGCGCCATTGGCGCCGTGGCCGGTGGCGAGGCGCTGCCGCGCCTGGGATTTCACTGGCCCACGCCCCAGGCCCATGACGAAGCGGGCCTGGCCCTTTTGCGCGAGACTGCGGGCCGCCTGCAGGCCAATGCCCAGGCCGTGGGCACGCAGCATCTGAAGGACGGGCCGCTGGCCACGGTTCAGGCCAGCGACTGGTCCGTGCGCTGGCAGCAGCAGATGGTGGATGCCGCCCAGGCGCTGCACGATGCAGGCCAGGGCTTTGCCGAGGCGGCGCAGCAGCTGGGCCGGCTGCTGCGCATCGAGTGGCCGGCGCTGGGGCGCCAGGCGCGCTCGGCGCTGGGCGTGATCGCACGGGCGCTGCCTGCGGCCGCAGGCCGCAACCTGGCTTTCTGCGTGCTGCCTGACGGCGCGCGCATTGGCGAATCCCTGCAATCGGGCCTGCAGCTGCTGGCGCAGCACGGTGATCTGTCCGCACAGATTCCGGCGCCCTGGCCGGCCGAGCTGCAGGCGCGCCTGGCCCAGGCGCTGGACCTGCTGGCGCAGCGCCGGCGCCTGCAGGCCGGGCTGGGCACCCCCTGGCCCGTGGCCCTGGGCGACGAGCTGGAGCGCGGCCTGCAGTGCATCGACGAGATCGCGGCGCTGCTCCAGGGCCTGTCCGTCAAGTACGGCGCGGGCGTGGGCCAGCTCAACGTGGCGCAACTGCAGCGCGAATGGGCCAGGGCCGGCAAGTCCTTGTGGCCGCTGTCCTGGCTGGGCCGGCGCAAGGTGCGCGCGGCGCTGGAGGCCACCATCGAAGGCGCGGGCGAGCCGCGCGTGGCCGATGACCTGGCCGCCCTGGTGCGCATCCGGGGCCTGCGCGAGGAACTGGACCAGATCCAGCCGGGCGCCGCAGCCGACGGCCTGTGGGCCGGACACCGGACGCGCACCGACCATGCGCGCAGCGCCCTGAAGGCCAATGCGGCCCTGCTGGCCGCGCGTGCGCAGAAATCCTTCTCGCTCGACGGCCTGGAGGCCGTGGCCGAAGGCCATGGCGGCGAGCGCTGGGCTGCCGAAGTGCAGCGCCTGCAGGCCCTGTACCAGATCGACCGCCAGCTCGATGGCTACCTGCCGCTGGCCGATGCCAGCCACGGCCTGTGGCGCGGCCTGGAAACCGATGCCCAGGCCTTGCAGGACGCGCTGGCCTTCGAGCGCGAGCGCCTGCAACTGACGCGGCGCGGCGGCCTGATGGCCTCGCACGCCGCCGTGGCCCAGGGCCGCTGTGGCGCGGCACTGCAGCAGGCCCATGCGCAGCTGGCGGCCCGCAGCGCCATCGAGGAACAGCTGCTGGCGCTGGACGATCTGCGCTTGCGCTGCCCCGGCGTCTGGGACGGCCTGGACACGCGCCCGCAAGCCGTGGAGCATGCGCTGCGCCTGCAGGGATCTCTGCAGGCAGGGCTGACCGGGCTGGGCTGGCAGGAGGCCGAACTGGCCCAGGCACGCCAGGCCCTGCACCAGGTGCTGGCCTTGCGCAGCGCCGAGCTGGGCGAGGGCGCCGCGATCGGCATGGCCTGCCAGCAGTTGCTGGACAGCCTGGCCGGCCTGCACGCGGCCATAGACCCCTTCAGCGCGGCGGCAGCCCATGGCGAGCCGCAGCAGCGTGCCCTGGCCCAGCGCACGGCCGAGCAGCTGGCGGCCACGGCGGGCGGCGTGCTGGCCGGGCAGGGCGGCCTGCATGCCTGGTGTGCCTGGCGCAACGCCCAGGCCGCGGCCCGCGCGGGCGGGCTGGGTGCGCTGGCCGATGCCATCGAGTCCGGCAGCCTGAAGCCGGCCCAGGCGCCCCAGGCCTTCGAGGTCAACTACGCGCGCTGGTGGCTGGCGCTGGCCGTGGACGAGGACGAGGTGCTCAAGCGCTTCGTCTCTGCCGAGCATGAGCGGCGCATTGCCGACTTCCGCGCGCTGGACGATGAATTCACCTCGGTCACGCGCCAGTGGATACGTGCGCGGCTGTGCGCGGGCCTGCCGTCGGCCGACAGCATCCAGCGCAACAGCGAGTGGGGCATCCTGCGGCGCGAGATCACCAAGAAGCGCCAGCACCTGCCGCTGCGCCAGCTGCTGGAGCAGATCCCCTCGGCCGTGCTGCGCCTGACGCCCTGCCTGCTGATGAGCCCGCTGTCCATTGCCCAGTACCTGAGCGCCGAGACCAGCAACTTCGACATCGTCATCTTCGACGAGGCCTCGCAGATCCCCGTCTGGGACGCCATCGGCGCCATGGCGCGTGCCAGGCAGGTGGTCATGGTGGGCGATCCCAAACAGCTGCCGCCCACCAGCTTCTTCGGCCGTGCCGACACCTCCGACACCTTCGACGAGGACACGCAGGGCGTGGAAGGCGACATGGAAAGCATCCTGGACGAATGCCTGGGCGCCAGCCTGCCCACGCGCAACCTGTCCTGGCACTACCGCTCGCGCCATGAAAGCCTGATCGCCTTCAGCAACCACCGCTACTACGGCGGCGGGCTGGTGACCTTTCCCTCGCCCGTCACGGACGACCGCGCCGTCAGCTTCCACGCCGTGCAGGGCCGCTATGAGAAGGGCGGCGCCCGCATCAACCAGCCCGAGGCCAAGGCCCTGGTGGCCGACCTGGTGGCGCGGCTGCAGTCGCCGGGGTTTGCGCAGTCGGGTGCCACCATCGGCGTGGTCACCTTCAACTCCGAGCAGCAAAGCCTGATCGAGGATTTGCTGGACGAGGAGCGGCGCAAGGACCCGGGGCTGGAGCCGTTTTTCTCCGATGCGCTGCTGGAACCCGTCTTCGTCAAGAACCTCGAAAGCGTGCAGGGCGACGAGCGGGACATCATGTACTTTTCCATCACCTACGGGCCCGATATCTCGGGCGCCGTGTCCATGAACTTCGGCCCGCTCAACCGCGATGGCGGCGAGCGGCGGCTGAACGTGGCGGTGACGCGCGCGCGGCAGGAGCTGCGCATCTTCTCCAGCCTGCGCGGCGAGCAGATGGACCTGTCGCGCACCCAGGCGGCGGGCGTGCGCGACCTCAAGCACTTCCTGGAATTTGCCGAGCGCGGCCCGCGCGCGCTGGCCGAGTCGCACCATGGCAGCCAGGGCGATTTCGACAGCCCCTTCGAGGCCAGCGTGGCCCAGGCGCTGGAGCGCAAGGGCTGGCGCGTGCACACGCAGATCGGCGCATCCTCGTTCCGCGTGGACCTGGGCGTGGTGCATCCGGACCATGCGGGCAGCTACCTGGCGGGCGTGGAGTGCGACGGCGCCACCTACCACCGCTCGGCCACGGCGCGCGACCGCGACAAGCTGCGCGAGCAGGTGCTGCGCGGCCTGGGCTGGCAGATTCTGCGCATCTGGTCCACGGACTGGTGGGTCAACCCGGGCGGCACACTGGAGCGCATCCACGCGGCGCTGACCGCGCTGCTGGAGCAGGACCGGCGCAAGCGTGCGGCCGAGGTTGTTGAGGTGCCGCAGGCGGCCGCAGTCGCCGGGGCAGAGCCAGCGCCAGAGACGCCTGAGGCGTCCGAGGCCTCCGCGTCCTCCGAGGCATCCGTGGAGGATGGCGAGGCGCAGAAGGCGTGAGGAAACGGGTCTTGAGAAGACGGGTCGCGGGAACGCCGGCAGCCCGCTGCCGGCCGCCGCTCAGTACAGATCCGGCACGTACATGTGCTGGGGAACGGGGTTGCGTGTGTATTCGGGATTGCGCGTGCGCTCGGGCAGCACGATGGCCGGGTGCTCTATCTCCTCGTAGGGCAGCTGGGTCAGCAGGTGGGAGATGCAGTTGAGCCGGGCCTTCTTCTTGTCCACGGCCTGCACCAGCCACCAGGGCGCCTCGGCGATGTGGGTGCGCTCCAGCATGGCTTCCTTGGCCTTGGTGTAGTCCTCCCAGCGGCGGCGGCTCTCGAAGTCCATGGGACTGAGCTTCCACTGCTTGAGCGGGTCGTGCACGCGGCCCAGAAAGCGCAGGTGCTGCTCGTCGTCGGTGATGGAGAACCAGTACTTCACCAGCGTGATGCCCGAGCGCACCAGCATCTTCTCGAACTCGGGCACGGAGCGGAAGAACTCCTCGTACTCCTCGTCGGAGCAAAAGCCCATCACGCGCTCCACGCCCGCGCGGTTGTACCAGCTGCGGTCAAAGAGAACGATCTCGCCGCCCGCAGGCAGGTGGGAGACATAGCGCTGGAAATACCACTGCGTGCGCTCGCGGTCGTTGGGCGCGGGCAGGGCGGCCACGCGGCACACGCGCGGGTTCAGGCGCTGGGTGATGCGCTTGATCACGCCGCCCTTGCCGGCCGCATCGCGGCCCTCGAAGAGGATGACCACCTTTTTCCTGTGGTGCTGCACCCAGTCCTGCAGCTTGACCAGCTCGCCCTGCAGGCGCAGCAGTTCGCGAAAGTAGGTCTGGCGGCTCACGGAGTCGGCACCGTCCACATCGTCGCCAACGCTGCCCAGGCGGGCGTCGTCTATCTCCATCTCCAGTTCTTCGTCGTAGCTGTCGAGCAGATCGCGTTCGATGCGCTGCATCAGCGAATCATGGTGGTCGGGCAGAAGTTCGTCGTACATGGTGGGGAATCCGGGCGTCCAGGAGTTGGCGCCTGGGATGGTGGCGTGGATGTGTGACGCGGCTGTGACGGTGCGGCTGGGTGAATACCCTGGCACCGCTCGCCTTCCCGCTGCCTACAGCCACCCCGCCTTCCCGCTGCCTACAGCCACCCCGCCTTGCGGAACTTGTAGTAAAGCAGGCCGCAAACACCCAGCACGAACAGCAGTGCGGCCGGATAGCCGTATTGCCACTTCAGTTCGGGCATGTTCTCGAAGTTCATTCCCCACACGCCGAAGAAGGCCGTGCAGATGGCGAAGATACTGGCCCAGGCTGCCAGCCGCTTGGTGACTTCGTTTTCCTCGATGGACACCATGGACAGGTTCACCTGGATGGCCGTGCCCACGGTGTCGCGCATGGTGTCGATCTGGGCGTTGATGCGGCCCAGGTGATCCATCACATCTCGGAAGTAGTCCCTGGAGCCCACGCAGATCTGGGGGACGCGCCCGCCGTTGAGCTTGCCCACGGCTTCCAGCAGGGGGGCCACGGCGTGCTTGAGGTCCATGGCGCGGCCCTTGAGTTCATACAGCTGCTTGATGTTGTCGCGCGCCGCGCCCTTGGTGAAGATCTGCTGCTCGATCTGCTCCAGCTCCACCTCCAGCGCGTCGATGATGGGAAAGTAGCGGTCCACCACCGCATCCATCAGCGCATACAGCACAAAGCCCGAGCCGTGGCGCAGCAGCTCGGGCTCGCTCTCGCAGCGCTCGCGCACGCCCAGGAAGCCGCGCTTGCTGCGGTTGCGCACTGACAGCACATAGTTGGAGCCCACGAAGACATCGACCTCGCCGTGGTTGAAGTGGCCGGGCCGCTCGGGCTCGGGCTCCAGCAGGTGCATCACGGCAAACAGCGAGCTGCCGTACTCCTCCAGCTTGGGCCGCTGGTGGCCGTGCAGCGCATCCTCCACGGCCAGGGCATGCAGGCCGAATTCCTGGCGCATCTCCTCCAGCTCGGCCGGCGTGGCGTCCGCCAGCGCCACCCAGACGAAGCAGCCGGGCCGCTCTATGTAGTTGCTGATGTCGGCGACGGGAATGTCCGCCAGCTTGGCCCCGTTTTCGTAGGCGACGCAGTTGATCAGCATGGGAGTTCCCTCGGTAATTCTGGTGCTGGTGATCCTGCCATAACGGGGAGTGGGAAAAGCCAGTGGCCAAGGTGCCGGCAAAACCGCCAGCAGCCCAGGTTTGCGCATCTGGTAACAATACGTGTATAACCTGTCACGACACTGCTGGGCGCCGCCCGGCGCTTGCGATCCAAGGACTTCGATGATCTTTCGCCAGTGGGGAATTGCGTTGGGTGCGTTGGGCCTGTCGGCCTTGAGTTGTGTATCTGCAGCCGGTGTGCTGGACAAGGTCCAGGCCGGTGGCGCGCTGGTGATTGCGCACCGGGAATCGTCGGTCCCCTTTTCCTACATCGACACGCGCAGCGGCAAGCCCGTCGGTTATGCGCTGGATCTGTGCCTTCGCCTGGCCGAGGCGGTGCGCAAGCAGACAGGCAGGAAGGACATGAAGGTGGAGTTCCTGATGGTCACGCCCGCCAATCGCATGGCCGTGATCGAGCAGGGCAAGGCCGACATGGAGTGCGGCTCGACCACGAACAACGCGCAGCGGCGCCAGACCGTGGCGTTCACGGTCCCCCATTTCATCACCGGCGCCCGGATGCTCGTGAAGGCCGACAGCACCATCAACGCGATGGAGGATCTCAAGGGCAAAAAGCTGGTTTCCACCAAGGGCACCAGCCCGATGGCCCTGGTGACTCAGGCCAACAGGCAGCGCCTCATGGGCATCACCATTGTGGAGGCCCCCGATCACGCGAGGGCCCTGGAGATGGTGGAGAAGGGCGAAGCCGACGCGTTCGTGATGGATGACGTGCTTCTCAACGGGCTGGCCGCTGCACGGCCCGATCCACGTGCCCTGAAGGTGGTGGGCAAGTTCCTGTCCACCGAACCCCTGGCGATCATGCTGCCGAAGGCCGATACCGCGTTCAAGAAACTGGTCGATGAAGAGATGAAGCGGATCATCACCAGCCGCGAAATCCACCCCATCTACGAGAAGTGGTTCCTGCAGCCGATTCCACCCAACTCCACGAATCTGAACCTGCCGATCAGCTACCTGCTGCGCGACTTCTGGAAGTACCCCACGGCGGACATTCTGCTGTAGGCCCGTCTGTGCAGCCGCAGCGCCGCATCGGTCAAGCCGCCAGCGCTTGCTCCCTTGGGCGGGCGGCTGGGGCACCACCCGCCCCCGTCCCCGCCAGCCCCCCCAGCCCGAAATGCCCGCGCAGCGTGCGGCTTTCGTATTCCTCGCGGAACAGGCCGCGCTTGCGCAGCAGGGGGACGACTTCGCTGGTGAACAGCTCGAACTGCTGGTTGAGTATGGGCGGCATGACGTTGAAGCCGTCGGCTGCGCCGTGCCTGAACCAGTCTTCGATGATGTCGGCCACCTGTTCGGGCGTGCCGGCCACGGCCAGGTGGCCGCGGGCGCCGGCCAGGCGCTTGAGCAGGCCGCGCAGGGTGAGGCCGTCGCGCAGGCTGGTTTCCACGTAGCCCACGGCGCGGCTGCGCGAGGCTTCGACCTTGTCGGGATCGGGGAAGTCGTCGCGCGTGAGCAGGCGGTCCAGCGGCACGGCCGAGAAGTCGTGGCCGCCAAAGCGTGCGGACAGGCGGGCCAGGCCGACCTCGATGCTGGTCAGGCTGTCGAGCTCTTCCCAGACCTGGCGCGCCTCGTATTCGGTGGAGCCGATGGCGGCGCTGATGCCGGGCAGGATCACGATGTCCTGCGGGCGGCGGCCCAGCCGCTGCGCCTGTCCCTTGATGTCGGCATAGAAGGCCTGGGCCGATTCCCGCGAGCCGTGGGCCGTGAAGATGGCCTCGGCCCATTGCGCGGCAAAGGCGCGGCCGGACTCGGACTGGCCGGCCTGCACGAAGACGGGCCGGCCCTGCGGGCTGCCGGGCACGTTGAGCGGGCCGCGCGTGCGGATGTATTTGCCCTCGAAGTGGATGGGCCGGATCTGCGATGCGTCGAGGAACTGGCCGGCCGCCGTGTCGTCCAGCAGGGCGCTGGCTGGAAAGCTGCGCCACAGCGCATCGACGGCGGACACGAATTCCTCGGCGATGCGGTAGCGGTCGCCGTGGTCCACGCTGTCGGCCAGGCCGTAGTTCAGGCCCGCATTGGGCGCCCAGGAGGTGACGATGTTCCAGCCCGCCCGCCCCTTGGACAGATGGTCCAGCGAGGCGAACTGGCGCGCCAGCGTATAGGCATGGCTGTAGGTGGTGGAGGCGGTGCCGATCAGGCCGATGCGCTCGGTGCGCAGCGCCAGTGCCGTCAGCAGCACCAGCGGGTCCAGCAGGCCCGAGGTGATCTGCTGGCCGTTCTCGGGCCCGACCAGGCTGTCGGCCAGGAAGACGGCGTCGAATTTGGCGGCCTCGGCGATGCGTGCGGCATCGACGTACAGCTCCAGGTCGGTGAGCGCCTTGCGGTTGGCGCCGGGATGGCGCCAGGCGCCTTCGTGGTGGCCGCGCGTCATGAGGAACAGGTTCAGGTGCAGTTGCCGAGACATGGGAGCAGTCCTTTGTTGTGTGGGTTGTTTCGCGGGCGGGGCCGGCGTCAGGCGATCTCTGTCTCGACGCCCAGGCTGCGCAGCAAGGTGGCGCGCAGCTGCATGAAGGCAGGATGGTCGGGGCGGCGGGGATGGGGCAGGCCCACGGCATGGTCCTCGGCGATGCGGCCGTCCCTGAGCACCAGGATGCGGTCGGCCAGCAGCAGGGATTCGTCCACGTCGTGCGTGACGAGGATGACCGTGGGCCGTATGCGCTCGACCAGGCGCAGCAGCAGTCCGTGCATGCGCATGCGCGTGAGCGCGTCCAGCGCGCCGAAGGGCTCGTCGGCCAGCAGCACGTGCGGGTCGCGCAGCAGGCTGCGGGCCAGCGATGCGCGCTGCTTCTGGCCGCCCGACAGCGTGGCGGGCCAGGCGCCAGCCTTGTCCTGCAGGCCCACGTCGTGCAGGATCTGCTCGGCTGCAGGCAGCACGGCGCGGGCGTCCAGCCCCAGCGTGAGGTTGTCCAGCACCGACAGCCAGGGCAGCAGGCGCGCGTCCTGGAACAGCACGGACACATTGCCCTGCGCACTGGCCGCGCCGCTGGACTGCGCATGGCCGTCCAGCCCGGCGAGCGCGCGCAGCAAGGTGGTCTTGCCCGAGCCGGACTCGCCCAGCAGGGCCACGAACTGGCCCGGGGCAATGTCCAGGTCGATGGCGTCCAGCACGTTCTTGCCGCCAAAGCTGCGCGTGAAGCGCTGCAGCCGCACGGCGCCCGGGGTGGGGTGATGGCTCATGATCCCAGCGACCTCCGGTAGGACAGCACATGCGCCTCGATGCGGCGCACCACGGCGTCGGACAGCAGGCCCAGCAGGGCGTAGATGAGGATGCCCACCACGATCACATCGGTCTGCCCCCAGTCGCGGGCGCGGTTCATGAGGTAGCCGATGCCGGTCTGCGTGTTGATCAGCTCCAGCACCACCAGCGCCGTCCAGCACAGTGACACGGCAATGCGCAGGCCCACGAAGAAGCCCGGCAGTGCGCCCGGCAGCGCCACCTTGCGGATGAATTCGGCGCGCGACAGGCCCAGGGTCTGGGCCAGCTCCACATGGCCGATGTCGATGCCGCGCAGGGCCGCGTGGGTGTTGATGTAGACGGGCACCAGCACGGCCGTGAAGATCAGAAAGATCTTCATGGACTCGCCAATGCCCAGCCAGATGATGGCCAGGGGAATCAGCGCCAGCGTGGGCACGGCGCGCTTGATCTGCACCAGGCCGTCGAGCAGGGCCTCGCCCGTGCGCGTCAGGCCCGAGCCAGGGCCAGCAGCACGCCAGCCACCACGCCCAGCAGCAACCCGCTGTAGGCACGGCCTGCCGATGCCAGCAGGTGGGGCAGCAGGCTGCCGTCGGCCACCATGCCGTAGCCGGCGACCAGGGCCTGCGAGGGCGCGGTCAGCGTCTCGGGCGACAGCCAGCCCAGGCGCGAGGCCGCCTCCCACAGCACCAGCAGCAGGCCGGGGCCCACCAGCAGCGCGCCCTGCGACAGGCGCGCGGGCACCAGTTGCACGGCGGCCCGGGTGGCGGGCGCGTATTGAGCGGTTGCTGCGGTGGCCGGTGCCAGACCGGCCGTGTTGATGTCCAGTTGCGCTTGCGTCATCGTGTGTTTTCTGGCCGGTTCATCGGTTGGCCACGATCACGCGGTCGTAGGTGGACACGAAGGAGCCGGCCGCATCCAGCCGCTGGGGCAGGCTGCCGGCGGCGTGCAGGATGTCGATCAGCTTCTGGTGGTGGGGTTGCGCCTCGGCGGCCGTCTGGAACAGCAGGTCGGACTGCGATGCCAGGATGGCCGCCGTGCTCTCCGCATCGATGCGCTGGAACTGCGTGTAGTAGTGGCGGCCCCATTCCTGCTCGTGGCCATTGCTCCACTTGCCTGCGCGCACGAAGGCGCCCAGGAAATCGACGATGGCCTGGGACTTGGCCGGGTCGGCCAGCACGTCGGGCCGTGCGTAGATGTACGAGGTGGCGGGCAGCAGCGTGCGCTCCTGCGGATCGGGCACGGGCCGCGCGCCGATCTGCTTGCCCAGGCGCGTGACATGGGGCTCCATGAGCACGGCCACGTCCACGGCCTTGGCGCGCAGCGCGTCGTTGAGTTCGGCCACGCGCAGGTTGACCAGCTTCACGTCGGCCAGCGTCAGGCCCGCGCGTGTCAATGCCTCGATCAGGAAGACCTGGCGGCCCGAGCCTTCCACATAGCTCAGGCGCTTGCCGCGCAGGTCGGCCAGGCGCTCTATGCCTGCATCGGCGCGCTGCACCAGCCGGTACTGGGCGCGCTCGCGCGTGAAGGTGGCGATGATGGGCAGCTGCACGCCGGCGGCGCGCGCCTGGATGGGCGGCGTGTCGCCCACATAGGCAATGTCCAGCGCGCCTGCGCGTATGGCCTCGAAGATGGCCGGGCCGCCCGCGAAGTTGGGCAGCTCCAGCTGAAAGCCCAGGCGCTTGCGCTCGCCGCTGGCATCCAGCAGGTGGCGCAGCAGCTCGCTCTGGTCGGCGACGACCAATCGGGTCCTGGGGTCGGCCGCAGCCCGCGCGGCGGTGGTGGAAGCCAGGGCGGCAGCGGCCAGCAGGGAAGGGCCGGCCAGCAGGAAACGACGCTTGTTCACGCGCTCCATCCTCAAAAGATTGCAATGGGATGGATGCTAGTTAGCGTGCTTCAGTTGTGAAAATACCGATTCCGTATTTGCAAACGCGCGCCACGCACATGGACGTGGCGCGGGGGGAGGTTCAGCCGAACACCGGGCGCATGAAGCTGCGCTCGTAGCTCAGGATGCAGCGCGTGTCCTCCGCGTAGCGGAAGGCGGCCTGGCACTCGGGGTCCTGCATGGACTTGATGCGGTACTCCTCGTACAGCGCCATGCTGGGGAAGCTGAACATGGCCAGCGCCACATTGTTGGCGCCTTCGGACGGCAGGAAGTAGCCGTGGTGCTTGCCGCCGAATTTCTCGACCAGCGGAATCCAGGTCTTGCCGTACTCCTCGAATTCCTTGGCCTTGAACGGGTCGATGATGTAGCGCAGGTAGCAGGTGATCATGTCTGAAAAGAGAAGGGAAGCGAAGCCTAGAGTTTGAACGATGCCGTCAGGCGGGAGAGCTTCTCCGACTCCTGCTGCAGCACCTGCGTGGCGGCCGAGGACTGCTCCACCAGTGCGGCGTTCTGCTGGGTCACGCGGTCCATGTCGGTCACGGCATGGCCCACCTGCTCGATGCCGGTGCTTTGCTCGCGGCTGGCCGAGGCGATCTCGGTCACGATGCCTGTGATGTTGCGCACCGTGGTGACCACTTCGCGCATGGTCTGCCCGGCCTGGTCCACCAGGGTGGCGCCGGCATCCACACGCTCCACCGAGGCCTGGATCAGCGTCTTGATCTCGCGCGCGGCCGAGGCGCTGCGCTGCGCCAGGGTGCGCACCTCACCCGCCACGACCGCGAAGCCGCGCCCCTGGTCGCCAGCGCGCGCAGCCTCCACGGCCGCGTTCAGCGCGAGGATGTTGGTCTGGAAGGCGATGCCGTCGATCACGCCGATGATGTCCACCACGCGGCGCGACGAGGTATTGATCTCGCCCATTGTGCTCACCACCTGGTCCACCACGGTGCCGCCGCGCTCGGCCACCGCGCAGGCGCCCGAGGCGATCTGGCTTGCCTGCTGCGCGTTTTCCGCGTTCTGGTGCACGGTGGCGGTCAACTGCTCCATGGACGCCGCCGTTTCCTCCAGCGAGCTGGCCTGCTGCTCCGTGCGCTGCGACAGGTCCAGGCTGCCCGTGGCGATCTCGCCGGCCGAGCGGTGGATGATGCCCGCCGTGTCATGGATGCGCGTCACCAGTTGGCGCAGCTGCTCGCTCATGCGCTGCACCGCCGCGATCACGCTGCCTTCCGGTGCGTGCGATGTCCCCTCCAGCCCGGTTTGCGACAGATCCCCGGCGGCGATGCGGTTGGCGATCGCTGCTGCTACGGCCGGCTCTCCGCCGATGGCCTGGAGCACGCTGCGCGTGACCATCCAGGCGATCAACGACAGCAGTGCGCCCAGCACCGCCAGCGCCGCCACCGACTTGATGATGGTGGCGATGAAGGCCTGCTGGATGTCATCCACATAGTCACCCGCGATCAGGTCCCAGTTCCAGGAGGTGGATCGCTTGGCATAGGCCAGCTTCTCGCTGGGCTCCTTCGCGCCGGGACGGGGCCACCAGTAGGTGAGGTAGCCGTTGCCCTGGGCAGAAGCGCCCACGGCGGCAATGTTGCGGTAGAGGTAGCTGCCCTTCGCGTCCTGGAAGCCGGCCATGTTCTTGCCGTTGATGCCCGGGCTTGCGGGGTTGTTCAGCACCACGGAATCCGTCGTGATGCTGGTGATGTAGCCCGCACCACCGGCATAGCGCAGCTGCCCCACGCGGGCAATGGCCGTGGCCTTGGCGTCTTCTTCAGGCAGCTTGCCGGCCTTGGCCTCTGCCGCAATGGCGGCAATCAGGCTGTCTGCCGAATCGACAAAGTCCCGCAGCGCCTGCTGCCGGGCCTCATAGGCCTTGCTGCGTGCCTGGTAGGCGTTGAACAGGGTCAGCGCAAGCAGCGCCAGCAGGCAGAAAACCAGCGGAGCCAGCAGTTTCTGGCGAAGGGACAGGGCAGGCATGGAAGCGGGTTCGAAGAAGAGGCAGGGACGCCGTGAATGCTACATAAACTTCTTCTTTGGTTTCATGTGTTTACAAATTTTTCCGCGCTCGCACAGTGCCGGCGCGGCCCCGTTTCTGCCGAACCTGTCCTGCCGCTGCCAACCTCGGCACCGGCGCGTGCACCGCACTGCCAGGCTTGCGGTCCATCACAAGGGAGAATCACCCCATGCAAGAAACTCCGTCCCCCGCCGCCCAGCCCCGCAATCCGCTGCACGGCGTCACGCTCGAAGCCATCGTCCGTGCCCTGGAGGCCCGCTATGGCTGGCCCGCCCTGGCACGGCAGGTTCCGGTGCGCTGCTTCACGCTGGACCCCAGCGTCAGCTCCAGCCTCAAGTTCCTGCGCAAGACGCCCTGGGCGCGCGAGAAGGTGGAAGCGCTCTATCTGGACATGCTGCGCAAGGACAGGCGCAGGCCCGCTTCCACAGACTGAAGGCGCAAGCCGGATGCCACCGGACAAGATGTCCAGTGCGCAGGCACAGGCTGTGCCTATCATCGGCACCGTCTCCGATCCCGCAACCCTTCCAGACACCACCATGACCCAGAGCCAGAACCCTGTCGCCGTGATTGCCTCCGCCATGAAGACGCACGGCATCGTGCCTGCGGATTTCGACATCGCCTCCATCGAGGACGAGTACGCCTTGATGGCGGCACTGCGCCAGCACACCAAGGCCGCCCAGGTCAAATTGTTCGATGGCGGCATTGGCGAAGACAACGATGCCGACGAAGACTACGTGGCCCTGCTCAAGCGCTTCGCCAAGGCTTGCGGTGGCGCCATCGGCTATGAGGGCATCGAATCCGGCATGGAGGGCGACACCGTCACGCTGCGCTTCCAATCGGGCGGCCAGGAGCACAGCTGGTCCTTCGAGCAGGACGGTGACCGCGTCAGCGAGGAGTTCCTGGACTTCATCATTGACCACTCCAAGTCCTGCACGGCGGGGGAGTTCATCAATCTGCTGGACGAGAACTCGCTGCTGACAGGCTTTGTGCCCAAGGACATCTCCAGGCTGCTGTACGAGCGCGACATCGTTTACTGAGTGCGGATGGCGGTGGCGGCGCACCCGCCTCGACTTCACATCACGCGCACGCCCAGCCCGCCCACCAGCTCGGCAGCCTGCTCATGCGAGATCAGGCTGCCCTTGAAATGCTGGCTGAGCGAGGCAATCGTCAAGCCGCGCAAGTCCGCCGAGCGCAGGTCCGCGCCATCGAACCGGGCATTCTTGAGGTGGGCATCGCGCAGGCTTGCCTTGTGGAAAACGGCATCGCGGAAGTCGCAGCCGGCCAGATCGGCATCGCTGAAGTTCAGGCCCTCCAGCGTTTTCTTGCGGAAGGACACGCCGCGCAGATCGGCACCAATCAGCAGGGACTCATGAAAATCAATGCCCAGGGTTTGCGCACCGCCAAACCTGGCGCCGGTCAGCTTGACTTCAAGAAAGCGCGCTGAGGCCAGCTTGGCCAATTCCCAGTTGGTGTTGTTCAGGTCGCTCTGGCAAAACAGGGCGTCCGTCAGGTTGGCCAGCCGAAAATCGGCGCGGCCCGCCTTGCAATGCAGCCAGCGGGTGCCGGCCAGTTGGCAGCTTTCAAAGCAGGTGTCGGCAAAACTGCACTCCACAAATTGCGCGCCCTGCAAATCGAGTTGATGGAGATTCAATCCATCGAATTCGCATTGCTCGAAAACCAGGCCATGAGAGGCTTCTTGTTTCAATAGCTCCGATAGACTGTCCTGATCAATAATCTGATTGACGATGGTTTTTGTGGAAGGCGTTGTATGCATGGTCAATATCAGGCATGGCGTATTTCAGAAAGGCTGGGCAGTGTATGGCCTTGCCGCGCCCAGGTGTGAAATGCCCTTGGAATTTTCCAAGGGCATGCATTGCGCAGTTTGACGGATGAGAAAACCTGTGAGCACACGGTTTGCGGGCTGCTTCCCGCGCCGGTTGCGCCCTCCAGGAAGGGCGGAACCGGCGTGCCCATGTCACCCGTGGCTGCTTACCGGGAGCTTGCTGGCCGGGGGCTTGCTGACCAGCTGGCGGCTTGGCGGACATGCATCTGTCGAAAAACCCTTACAGGAAGATGCCATTTGATATTACAAATTGTGTCTCGTGTGGCGAGGGCATCAGTGAATAATCTGTAGAAAAACATGGTTGGTACACCATCTGTATTTTCACCAATGCAGTTCTCTGGCAGCCTCAACGAATAATTTATTTGAAATCCAGCAAATATCTATGACCGGAATTATCCAGCAAACACTCCAAAATGATATTGATGCCTTGATCCATGATTGGATGGCCCAGGCCAGCGTGGGTGATTCCACGCTCGGGAAGAATGCTGAAAAAGATGCGCGCGGGATTATCAACGCCATTGTGGGCGCCTTCGCTTCCGGCGCCGATCCGCAAAGGTTTTCGGACGAGGGCTGGAATCCCGCGCGGCGCCTGCTGGCCGAGCTGTCCCGCACCCGCGCCGCCCAGGGCCAGCGTGCCGGTGAAACCAGCCAGTTCATCCTGTCGCTGAAAAAGCCGCTGTTCGCACACATCCAGCGCGGGCTGTCGGGCGATCCTGCTGCGGCCATCCAGGAAATCTGGAGTGCCACCGTGCTGGTGGACAACATGGCCCAGCACACGGTCAGCAGCTTCCAGCAGGCACGCGAGGAGATCATCATCCGCCAGCAGGAAGAGCTGCTGGAGCTGTCCACCCCCGTCGTCAAGCTGTGGGAGGGGGTGCTGGCCATTCCGCTGATCGGCACGCTGGACAGCAACCGCACCCAGGTGGTGATGGAGTCCTTGCTGCAAAGCCTGGTGTCGACCGAGTCTGAGCTGGCCATCATCGACATCACCGGCGTGCCCACGGTGGACACGCTGGTGGCCCAGCACCTGCTGCGCACCGTGACGGCCATTCGCCTGATGGGCGCGGACTGCATCATCAGCGGCATCCGGCCCCAGATTGCCCAGACCATCGTGCACCTGGGCATCGACATGCGCGACATCACCACCAAGGCCACGCTGGCCGAGGCGCTCAAGCTGGCCATGGGCAAGACCGGCTGGCGCATCACCCGCCAGACACAGGAGTGAGCCATCCATGGACCGCATTCCAATCCTGCGCATGGGCGATGTGCTGCTGGTTTCCATCCAGATCGACATGCAGGACCAGACGGCGCTGGCGCTCCAGGACGACCTGGCCGAGCGCATCGCGAGCACGGGCGCCAGCGGCGTCATGATCGATATCTCGGCGCTGGAGGTGGTGGACTCCTTCGTCGGGCGCATGCTGGTGACCATCTCGGGCATTGCCCGCATCCTGTCTGCCGCCACCGTTGTGGTGGGCATGCAGCCTGCCGTTGCAATCACCCTGGTGGAGTTGGGCCTGTCCCTTGGCGGGGTCAGGACGGCGATGACCGTCGAGAGGGGAATGGCCCTTTTGCGGGCCCAGCAGTCGGGAGCCACCCTTGGAACATGATCGCAGCGGCCAAATGCCGTTACAAAACGAGCAGCAGATTGTTGCCACGCGCCAAACGGTGCGCTCGCTTTGCCAGATGCTGAAGTTCTCGCTGGTCGATCAGACAAAGATGATTACCGCTGCAAGCGAGCTGTCCCGCAATACGCTGATTCATGGAAAAGGTGGCCACATGAACTGGGCCATCATCGAAGTCAATGGAAAACAGGCCTTGCAATTGATTTTTGAAGACACAGGGCCTGGAATCAAGGATCTGAAAATGGCCATGACCGATGGTTTCACCACCGGCATGGGAATGGGCCTGGGCCTGCCGGGAAGCAAGCGGCTGGTGAATGATTTCAAGATAGAAACCGAGCTGGGTCAGGGCACACGAGTGAGTATCACCAAGTGGAAGTAACCCGGGGCTGGACCCATCGTTCATTTCCAATAGGCGATGCGAGCCGTGTGGGTGAGGTCAGGCGCCATGTGGTTGCACTGGCCTCCGACATGGGCTGGGGCGACGAGGACATGGGCCGTTCTGCGCTGGTGGCGACCGAGCTGGCCACCAACCTGGTGCGGCATGCCCGGGATGCTGAAATCTGGATAGCCGAGCGGCCGCCCCTGCACGACATCGAAATCATCTGTGTCGACCGCGGCCCGGGCATCGAGGACATCGCCACCGCCATGCAGGACGGGGTGAGCACCGGCTCGGGCTCGCCGGGCACGGGCCTGGGGGCCATCTCCAGGGTGGCAGACGACTTCTTTGTCGTCTCCGAAGCCACCGGCACGGTAAGCCTGGCGCGGCTGCGCGAAGGCCGCAGGGCGCCGTCGGCACTGTCGCTGCGCATGGGCGCCGTTTGCCTGGCCGTTGCGCCCGAGACCATCAGCGGCGACGCCTGGGCGGTCAGGTCGGGCGCGGGGCTGGCCGAGGTGCTGGTGGCCGATGGCCTGGGCCATGGACCGCTGGCGGGCGAGGCGGCCCGTGCGGCGGTCGATGTCTTTGCGTCGCAGAACTGGAATGGGAACGGGAACGGCGGTGCCGATGCCGCCATGCCGCTGGAGGAGTTCGTGGCCCAGGCCCATGCAGCGCTGCGCGGCACGCGCGGGGCGGCCCTGTTGGCGGTGCGCTTCGGCGCACAGACCGTGCACAGCTGCGGTGCGGGAAACATCAGTGGCAGGCTTTTCAATGGCGTGGCCAGCCTTTCCCTGAGCAGCCAGCACGGCACGGCAGGTGTACAGATCTCGCGGCCCAGGGTGGCCGACTGCTCCAGCCTTGACCATGGCGTTCTGGTGCTGCACTCCGACGGCGTGTCTGCCCGCTGGAAGCATGAGGACTATGCGGGCCTGCTGGGCAGGGACCCCGGCCTGCTGGCCGCCTGCCTTCTCTGGCACAACACCCGCAGCAGGGATGACGCCACCGTGGTCGTCCTCAAGGCCGAGGAAGCGCAATGAACGAAGACGATCTCAAAGCTGAACTGGAACTGTGCCGCGCCGAGATCAGGTCCTTGCGCGAGGAGCTGGACGAGACCAATCGCGGCGTGGTCGCGCTCTACGGCGAGCTGGATGTGCAGGCCGAGAAGCTGCGCAAGGCCACCGAACTCAAGAGCCATTTCCTCTCCTACATGAGCCATGAGTTCCGCACGCCCATAGGCGCCATCCGCAGCAACGCGCGCCTGCTGCTGGACCATGTGGATGGACCGCTCACCACCGAGCAGACCCGGCAGGTCGGCTTCATCCAGGAAACCGCCGCCGAGTTTTCCGAGATGGTCAACGACCTGCTCGACCTGGCCAAGATCGAGGCGGGCCGCCTGGAAATCTCGCCGGGCTGGTTCGAGATGATGGATTTGTTTGCCGCCTTGCGCGGCATGTTCAAGGCCATGGCGGACAACGTGGAGTTGAGCCTGGTGTTCGAAGAGCCCGGTGATCTGCCGCGCTTCTACACCGACAACCGCAAGCTCTCGCAGATCCTCAGAAACTTCATCTCCAATGCACTGAAATTCACGCCGCAGGGCGAGATCAAGGTGTCGGCAGAACTGGTGGGGGACATGCTGGTGAAATTCTCGGTGGCGGATACCGGCATAGGCATCGCCTCGGAATTCCACGACGCGATTTTCAATGACTTTACCCAGGTCGATTCACCCATCCAGAAGCGCCTGCGGGGCACGGGCCTGGGCCTGGCCCTGTCCAAGCAGCTGGCACAGCTTCTGGGGGGCTGGGTGGAAGTGCAAAGCGCCCTGGGCGAAGGCTCTACCTTTTCCGTGATCGTTCCCGCGCATCTTCCGGTCGATACCAAGGATCTGAAGGCCTGATACGGCCAAGCCGGTCTTCATCCCATCAAAAACAACAGGAACATCATGCCCAAGAACACGACTGGAATGATTCTTCCCTCATTCGACCGAAGCCTGCACACCATTCTTGTCGTTGACGACAACCCTGCCACGCGCTACTCCACGGCACGGGTCATCAGGGCGGCGGGATTCCAGACGGTCGAGGCGGAAACCGGGGAAAAGGCCATTGCCCTGTCGGAGACCGGCGTGGCAGCCGTGGTGCTGGATGTGCACTTGCCCGATATCTCGGGCTTCGACGTATGCCGCACCATCCGCGGTGCGCGGCATACCAGCCTGATTCCCGTGGTGCACCTGTCGGCCGAGTATGTGCAAAGCAACCACCAGGTGGCGGGCCTCAACGCCGGGGCCGACGCCTACATGGTGCACCCCGTGGAGCCGCAGCTGCTGATTGCCACGCTGCATGCCCTGATCCGCGCACGCCTGGCGGAAGACGGGCTGCGCCGCAGCGAGTCACGCTTTCGCGCCATCTATGACCAGGCGCCGGCGGCCATGATGCTGGTCAGCGCCGACGGCCTGATCAGCGATGCCAACTCCCAGGCGCAGGCACTGCTGCAGCGCGGCATTGATGACCTGGCGGGCAAGCCGCTGGCCGGCTTTGTTCCGCAGGCCGTTCGGGAAAAAGCTGCGCAGCAATTGGCAGAAGACCCCGAAAAGTCCTGGCGCGGCGAGTTCCCCATCCTCCCGGCAGACGGGCAGGAGCGCCTGATCTCCTGGAAGTTCTCCGATCCCATCGAGCCCGGCATCCGCCTGGCCGTGGCCCAGGACCTGACGGAGTCCCTGGAGTTCGAGAGGCAGCGCCAGCAGATGCTGGAGCAGGAGCAGGCGGCGCGCGTGGCCGCAGAGCGCATCAGCCGCACCAAGGATGATTTTGTCGCCGTGCTCTCGCATGAACTGCGCACGCCGCTGTCCCTGCTCAACGGGGGCACGCATTTGCTCAAGCGCGCCAACCTCAGCGAGGCCATGCTCAAGAAAGGCATAGATGCCATCGAGAAAGGCGTGAAGGCGCAAAGCCGCATCATTGCGGACATTCTGGATATCTCGCGCCTGACGACGGGAAAACTCAATCTGCACCGCGAGGAGGTCAATGTCTGCTCATTGGCCGTGCAAAGCCTGGAGCCGTTGCGCGACAACGCTGCCGACAAGAACATCACCCTGCAGTTCGAGGCGCCGTCCGATGACATCATGGCTTGGATCGATGTCACGCGATTCCAGCAAATCCTGTGGAACCTGGTCTCCAACGCCATCAAGTTCTCCAATGCGCGCAGCGTGGTGAAGGTGGGCCTTGAAATCAGTGACGAAAGCCTGGTGATGAGCGTGGCGGACGAGGGCGTGGGCATCGCGCCTGAATTCCTTCCGCATGTCTTCGAGCGCTTCTCGCAGGCCTCCGCCCCCGCCACCCGTGGGCATTCCGGCCTGGGATTGGGGCTGTCCATCGTCAAGCACCTGGTGGAGCTGCATGGGGGCACCGTGCGTGCCCACAGCGAAGGCGTGGGCCGTGGCGTCACCATGCGGGTGGAGATTCCGCTGCACGAGGCAAGCGCCTCCCAGGCCGACCCGATGAATGCGCATCTTGAAAATGGCGAATCCCTGGAAGGCAAGGACATCGTCATCGTTGAAGACAATGCGGACACCAGCGAAATACTGAAAGTGGTGCTGACCGACCAGGGCGCCACCGTCAGGAGTGCCGAGAACTTCGACCAGGCCATGGCCCTGGTCCAGGCGCAGTGGCCCAGCCTCATCGTCAGCGACATAGGGCTGCCGGGAAAGGACGGGTTCCAGCTGGTCAAGGCCCTGCGCGAAGCGGAGGCCGCGCACTTTGGCGGAACAAGACAGGTAAAGATCGTGGCGCTCAGCGCCTTTGCCCGCGAGCAGGACCGCACCCAGGCGCTGCAGGCAGGCTTTGACCAATATCTGGAAAAGCCGCTGCAGCCGCACCTCCTCATCCGGGTGCTGCTGGGGCAGGGCTGATCGTCTGGCCCAGCGCCTGGGCCAGGAACTCGGCCGTGACGCGCACCCTTGTCGTGCGCTGCAGATCGGGGTGCATGACCTGCCAGACCTCGTAGTCGTCCGAGCGCTGGCGCTGGGGCCAGATGCGCAGCAGGCCTTCGCGCTCGCCCATGCTCACGGGCATTTCGCCCAGGCCGATGCCGGCCGCCACGGCCTTGCGCACCAGCAGGCTGGAGTTGGCGGCCATGGCGATCCGGGCATGGCGCGCGGGCACATCGACCATGGTGGGAACGGGCCGCTGTTCCAGAAAAGGGCCATAGACCACGAGGTGGTGGCCGCGCAATTCGTCCTCTGCCGACGGCTGGCCAAAGCGCGCCACGTAGGCTGCGCTCGCAAACAGTCCCACGGGCCAGGCGACCACGCGGCGCACCACCAGCTCGGGTGCCTCGGGGCGAACGTTGCGAAACGCGATATCGGCCTGGCGGCGGCCCAGGTTCAGCATGTGCGTGGATACCTCCAGATCCACGCGGATGCCGGGCCAGCGCTGCTGCAGGCGCTCGATGGCGGGCAGCAGGAATTCGGTGGCGATCGAGTCGGTGCTGGTCACGCGCACCAGGCCGGCCGGGCTGTCGTCCAGCCCCTCGATGCGCGTGCGCAGGTCCAGCGCCGCGCCTTCCATGCGCCGCGCGGCGCCCAGCGCGGCCTCGCCGGCGGCGGTGAGCAGGTAGCCATCCCTGGCGCGCAAAAACAGCTTGCTGCCCAGCTCGGCCTCCAGCGCGTTCAGGCGCCGGCCCACGGTGGCCTGGTCCACGCCCAGGCTGCGCGCGGCGGCGCGCAGGGAGGGCGTGCGCGTCAGCGCGAGAAAGATGCGGGTGTCATCCCAGTTCATGGCGGTTTTGGTGATGCAGATTTGCAGCACTGTAGAGCGAAATCGCTGCGTTTGAGCGGCCTGGAGCAGTCGTAAGCTTTGGGTATCGGACCTTCAACCCTTTTTTGAATACTCATTGCGCAATGAAAGACAGCACAAGCATGCAAGCCATTGTTTTCGACGACTTCGGCGGCCCCGAAGTGCTCGTGGCCCGCGACGTGGCCCGGCCCGAAGTCCGGCCCCATGACCTTCTGGTGCGCAACGCCGCGATTGGCGTGAACCGGGCCGATGTATCCCACCGCAAGGGCGCCTATGGCCGCGCCCACTTTGGCGAATCCGACCTCATGGGCCTGGAGATCGCCGGCACCGTGGTGGAGGTGGGCGCGCAGGTGCAGGGCTTTGCCGTGGGCGACCGCGTCATGGGCATCGTGGGCGGCGGCGCCTATGCCGAGCTGTCGCGCATCGACCACCGCATGGCCATGCATGTGCCCGAGAGCCTGTCGCTGACCGACGCCGGCGCGGTGGCCGAGGTCTTCGTCACCGCGCATGAGGCGCTGTTCCACCTGGCCAGCCTGCAGCCCGGCGAATCGGTGCTGATCCACGCGGCGGGCAGCGGCGTGGGCTCGGCGGCCGTGCAACTGGCGCATGCGGCCGGCGCGCGCGTGTTTGCCACGGCCAGCGGCGACAAGCGGGACGCCGTCACGGGCCTTGGCGCCGATGTGTTCATCGACTACCGCAGCGAAGACTTCCAGGCCGTGGTGGCCGACAGGACGGACGGCAAGGGCGTGGATGTGGTGGTCGATTTCATTGGCGCCCCCTACCTGGAGCGCAATATGCGCTCGCTGGGCATGGGCGGGCGCATGGTCTGCGTGGGCCTGCTGGGCGGCGCGCTGGCGGCGGCCGTGCCCATGGATGTGCTGCTGTACAAGCACCTGCGGATCTTCGGGACGGTGATGAAGTCGCGCCCGCCCGAAGTCAAGCAGGCCATGGTCCAGCGCTTCGCCCAGCGCTGGCTGCCCGCGCTGGCGGCCGGCACCATCCGCCCGGTGATCGACAGCACCTACCCGCTGGCCGAGGCCGCGCAGGCGCACCGGCGCATGGAATCGGGCCAGAGCGTGGGCAAACTGCTGCTGATCCCCGAGCAGGCCGGACAGTAAGGCGCCTGCCCGGGGCGCGCATCCCCTGGGCAGGAATCCTCAAGTTCTGCAATATTCCAAGTCTCCGGATGCGCGCAGCCCTGCGCGCATCCAGTCTCTCAACCAGGAGCGATGACCCCGGCCGCCCTCCTGCGCCGACATCGAGCCGCCTCTCCAGGAGATATCCATGATTGTTGAAATTGCCGAACTGAGGGTCGATCCCGCCAGGCACGAGGAATTCGGCCAGGCCCTGACCCAGGCCGTGGCCGAGGTGCTGTCCAAGGCCGGTGGATACCGTGGGCACAGCATTCTTGCCTGCATGGAAACGCCCGGCCGCTACGTGCTGCAGGTGAACTGGGAGACCCTGGAAGACCACACCGTGGGCTTTCGCGAGTCACCCGCCTTCGCGCAGTGGCGCGCCATCATCGGCCCGTACTTTGCGCAGGCACCGCATGTGGAGCATTTCGTGGTGAAGGATGCGCAGGCGAACTGAGCCTGGCATCTGCGGCCGCGCCGCCCGCCCTTCGTGGGCGTGGCGGGCGCTGGGGACGGGCTTGCATTGGCTTGCGCAGCGGGCCAGCCCGTGCGAGCAAGGGCTGCGCACGCACTCAGCCCAGCTTGTGCCGTGTCCTGAGCAGTCCCACGCCCAGCGCGATGAAGGTGCCGCCCACGATGCGGTTGAACAGCTTGGCGTGTGCCACCAGGTGGCCCTTGATCAGGGAGATGAGCAGCACGTAGCAGGCGTGCGAGATCAGGGCGCAGACCGCGAAGGTGGTGGTCAGCACCAGGTACTGAGTGAGCAGCGGCTCGCCCGGGACGACAAACTGGGGAAACAGCGCCGAGAAGAACAGGATGGCCTTGGGATTGGTCAGCGACACGCCCATGCCCTGGGCCACCAGTTGCCAGTTCCTGCGCTCGCGCCGCTGGGTGGGGGCCAGGCCCGCATCGCTGCCCAGCAAGCCGTCCTTGCTGCGCCAGCGCTTGACGCCCAGCCAGATCAGGTACATGGCGCCCGCCACCTTCATGGCCAGAAATGCATGGGCCGACATGGCGAGGATGGTCCCCATGCCGATCATCGCCAGCCCGGACACCACAAAGATGCCGACCGAGCTGCCCAGCGAGCTCAGTGCCGTTCGCCTTGCGCCCACGTCCACCGAGTTGGAGATGGCCAGCAACACGGCGGGGCCAGGGGTGAAGCACATCAGCAGCGAGACGCCGCAGAAAACAAGCCAGTGGGCGATGGTCATGATCGGGGGGAGGTCGGTGGGGTAAGACAGCCGACATTCTCGTGCAATTGGGGGGTCTTCGCGGCCTTGGCGTTGCCAATGGCACCGGCCCGTGCAAACAGCTGCATGGCCCAGCCCGCGCAGGCCGCCGCACAGGCCCAGACCAGCCCCCAGCCCTGGGCCGACAGCAGATGCGGTATGGCCAGGGGCACCAGAAAGCAGACCGCGAACACGGAGGTATTGGCCATGCCCAGCGCCGTGCCCGCGCGGGCTGCACCGGCCAGCCCGGCCAGCTGCGTGTAGGCCACGCCATGCCAGGCGGACACGCAGATGCCGCAGATGCCCAGCATCACCATGAGAGCCACACCCATCGCGGCAGACCCGGCCGGGTGGCCGGCCCAGCTCAGGACCGCAAGGCCCGCGAACAGCGCCAGGGTGAGCTGGCAGCAGGCGCGCAGAAAGGCGGGCCTGTTCCGGTGCCTGTCGGTCCAGCGGCCGCTCCAGATCCGCAAGGCCATGGAAGCCAGTTGCACGACCGACATGACGGCCGCTGCCGCGCCCAGCCCCAACTGGGCATGGTCATGCAGGAACACCGTACCGAAGGACAGCACGGCGAACTGCGGGGCGCACAGGATGCCGATGCCGGCGGCCATGCGCCAGGCCTGCAGATCGCTCAATGGGCTGGGCGTGGGGGTTGCGGCGCGGTCCGGCGCGGCGGCCTTGCCTCGAAGCGGGGACTGCGGCGGCTCCTGAATCCACAGCGGGGCGAATGCGGCAGCCCCAAGGCACAGCGCAGCCAGCACGCCATAGACGGCGGCAAAGCCTGCATGCGTGGCCAGGCCGGTCAGCAAGGGCGCGCCGATGGCGCCACCCAGCGGCACGGCGGTCTGGCGGATGCTCATGGCCAGGCCGCGCTCGCCTTCGGCAAACCAGCCCATGACTGCCCGGCCGCTGGCGCCGTTCACGCTGCCGCCCAGCAGTCCCACCAGCACCAGGCCGCCAGCCAGCAAGCCAAACGGCGGGATATGGGCCGGCGACGGCGAAGCCCATAGCGCCATGGCCGCCAGGGCCACGGCCGTGCCGCACAGGCCGAGCAGCAGCACCGGCCGGTCGCCCCAGCGGTCCGTCAGCAATCCCCAGGGCAATTCACTGAGCGCAATGCCCAGGCCCATCAGCCCCAGCGCCAGGCCCAGCGTCCGGGTGTCCAGCTGGTAGCCCGAACGCATGAGGATGGCCGTCATGGGAATCCCGCTGAAAACCACGGAAAACGCGGCATTGGCGATGACGCCTGCCGCCAGCACCTTCCATCGGTGGCGGGGCGGGGCGGGCAAGGGCAGGGGGCCCGGATCGGCGCCGGGTGCAGGAGAAGAGGAGGTCATGGGCGTCAGTATGTTGGGCCTCAACCATCCTGAAAATCACATAATTTCGTATCTACAATCCATTTTTTCAGCACGATCGGGAGCTTGGCAATGACACGCGTTCTCTATGACCTGGATGTGCTGCGCACTTTTTGCACCGGCGTCGAACTGGGCAGCTTTGCCCGGGCGGCGGACCGGCTGGGCCGCTCCACATCGGCCGTCAGTGCCCAGCTCAAGAAGCTGGAGTCCCAATGCGGCACGCCCTTGCTGCGCAAGTCCGGCCGGGGGCTGGTGCTGACGGAGGCGGGGGAAACCTTGCGCGGCTACGCGCTGCGCCTGCTGGAGCTCAACGACCGCGCCGTGGCGGCCGTGCGCGGCAGCGAGCTGCGCGGCCTGGTGCGCCTGGGCCTGCAGGAAGACCTGGGCGAAAGCGTGCTGCCCCATGTGCTGGGGCAGTTCGCGCGGGCCCACCCGCATGTGCGCATCGAGGCCAGCGTGGCCCGCAGCGATGAACTGCGCGAACGCATGGCCCTGGGCCAGTTCGACCTGGCGCTGCTCTGGGATGTGGGCATGAACCATGCCTGCGTGCATGGCGAGCACATCATGCGGCTGCCGCTTCAGTGGATTGGCCCGGCATCGCTGGATGCGGCCGAAGCCGGCTGGGCGCGCGGCCTCAACGGCGGGGCGCAGGGCGATGAGGCGCTGCCCCTGGCCATGCTTGAGGCGCCTTGCCCCCTGCGGGACATCGTGACGGCCGCCCTGGACAAAAAGGGCCTGGCCTGGCGGCACGCCTTCAACAGCGCCAGCCTGACCGCCGTCTGGGCCGCCACGGCGGCCGGCCTGGGCCTGTCCGTGCGCACGCCGTTCGGCCTGCCCGCCCACGTCAGGCCGCTGGATGCGCAGGCCCTTGGCCTGCCGGCCCTGCCGTCCATGGACCTGATCCTGGGCCGCGCCGCGCTGGATGCCCCGGAGCCCGTGGACCGCCTTGCGCGCATCCTGGTCGATGCAGTGCGCGAGCATGTGCGCAGGCAGGAAATCGCAATTTGAATTTATTTCTTCGTGATCAGGCCACTGAAATACTCATTCAAGTCACGAAAATCCTTCACCGTCCAGGCATGGGGCGGTACTTTCACGCCGTTTTCCCGCAAGGTCCGGGGAATCAAATCTCCATTCGGGCGAAGAATGACGGACGAGACAATCACGCCCGGATAATCATGCAGCCTTTTTCTGAAGGCGGCGGTCGTGAGGTCGGGCGTGGGAGGGTTGCTCTTGTTGGCCAGCGGGCCCGTGCCCCTGGCGTCTGCCCCGTGGCACATGGCGCATCTCGATGAATAGAGCTGCTTCCCATTGCTGTTGTCCGCAAAGCAGGGCGATGCCTGAATGGCCAACGATATTCCCAATGACGCGGCGAGGAGTATTTTCATTTGCTCGTGGATTTTTTGTATGAATCTGATCCGCCGCGATCATATTGCCTTCCACGGCCACGCTGGACGCTTGCCTGGCTGCCAGCCACGCGCCCACGAAAAAGCCCTGCAGTGCAGGGCTTGTGAATGAGGCGACAGGGCGCGCCTGGCTTACTTCTTCGCGTATTCGAACTTGGGCAGTGCCTTCAGCGCGTCCTTGGTGGCGCCGGGCAGGGTGATCTTGTTGTTTTCCACGCGGAACTGGTTAACGGGAATGGCCACGTCATGCTTGCCCATGCCCAGGAAGCCGCCTGCGCCGATGATGGCGTACGACACGGCCTTGTCGGGTGCGACGATCACATCGTCGATCTTGCCCACGGACTTGCCTTCCTCGTTGTAGACGCTCTTGCCCAGCACGGACTTCTTCAGGCTCCAGCCCGTGGCCACGGCCTGGACTTCAGTGGCCGCCACGCCCAGCGTGGTGGTGCCTGCCACGGGCTGGGCCCAGCTGGTGGAGGCTGCACCTGCGATCAGTGCGGCAGCGATCAAACCCATCTTCAGCGTCTTGTGACCTGTCATAGAGAACTCCTGGAAAACAAAATTTGAAGCCCTCATTAGGAGCGCTGCGCAAGCGCACGGAGATCGGAAAAGCAAGCAAAGGCCTGTCAGCCAATCGAGCGGCGCGGCGAGGAGCTTGCCTACAAGCTCCCGCAACCGTGCGCTGGCGGGGTGCAGGCCCCCAATCAGATGGCGCTCAGATGCTCATACAGAATCACCGAGCCGATGCCGATCAGCAGCACACCGCCAACGGCCTCCGCCCAGCGGCCCGCAATGCTGCCCAGCAGGCGGCCGACCATGACGCCCAGGGTCACCATGGCGAAGGTAGCAAAGCCGATGGCCAGGGCCACGGTGGTGATGCTCACATCCAGGAAGGCCAGGCCCACGCCCACGGCCATGGCGTCGATGCTGGTGGCGAATCCGGTGGCCACCAGCAGCCAGAAGCCGTGCCGGGCGGGCTTGGCCTCTTCTTCGCCGTCGGCGGCCTTGAGGGCGCCCAGCAGCATGCGGCCGCCCAGCACCAGCAGCAGCACGAAGGCAATCCAGTGGTCCCATGCCTTGACATAGTCGGAAGCCGCATAGCCCAGCGCCCAGCCGGCCAGCGGTGTCAGGGCTTCGATGATGCCGAAGATGGCGCCTGTGCGCAGGGCTTCGGACCAGCGGGGTTTGAGCAGGGCGGAGCCCTTGCCCACGGCAGCGGCAAAGGCGTCGGTGGACATGGCAAAGGCCAGGAGCAGGATGGATGCGGCGTTCATCTGGGAGGGGTTCTTCACGGCCGGGCAAGCGCACAACGGCACTTCACCGCCGCCCGACCTTGTGACCTGTGTCGCGGTGAAATGCCGATGGTCTCGCCAACCGAAGAACGGATGCCTGCACCACAGCATGCAGGATGCCGAGTGTGTTGACGCAGGCGCTTGCAGGTTGCAAGCAGGCTACTCCCCAAGGGATGCGCGATTCTAGGAGCGCGGGGCGTGATCGGGGCCTATGCCCCCATCGGCATGCGGCTCTCTGGAAATGATTCGTATCTTCGCGGCTGCCGCTATTTTCCGTTGGCGTACCGGTTGCGCTCTTCAACGAATTTCCTGATTTCCGACGCTTCAATGGGCCTGCTGAAATAGTAGCCCTGTATTTCATCGAAACCCAGGGAAACCAGTAAATCAAAGACTTCGGCGCTGTCAACGCCCTCTGCCACCAGGCGATAGCCAAGATCCGAGGCCATGGTCATGATGGATTTCAATACGGACAGGGCCCGGTCATTGGTATCGATGTCGCAGACCATGGACCGGTCTATCTTCAATATCTCGGCAGGCAGATTCTTGAGTGATGCAAGATTGGAATATGCGGCGCCAAAATCATCCAGTGCAACCTTTATGCCGAGTTTTCTGATGTCTTGAAGCGCCTGAACCGTGCCCTGGCCTGTCAGCACATCGCTTTCTGTGCACTCGATCACGATGTTTTTCAGCGGAACGCCGTGCTGGTTGCACATGGCGTTCAGGTAGTCCGGAAAATCGACCTCATCCAGATTGCGCGGGGAGATGTTGATGGAGACCTGAAGATCGAGTTTCTCGGCTTTCCAGGCCGCCACCTGCGCCAGCGCCGTTTTGATCACGAACCGTGTCAGGCTGTGGATCAACGGCGTGGCTTCAACCAGGGGGATGAATTCGCTGGGCGGGATTTCTCCCATTTGAGGATGCTTCCAGCGTATGAGGGCCTCCAGCCCCTTGCAGCTGAAACTGTGGTTGTCGAATTTGGGCTGGTACACCAGCCGCAGCTGCCCATTGCCCAGCGCATGTCCGAAGTCCCGCAGGAGCCGATAGGACCTTTGCTGGAGACTGTCCTCATTCTCCTCATAGCGGTGAAATGATCGTGCGTTGTATCCGGCCTGCTGCACGCACACCATCGCGTTGCGGATGACATCGTCCACCTCGTGCTGGTTCAGGTAGAACCGCACCACGCCTGCCCTGGGTTGAAGTTCGAACCGCAGATCGGCGCTGGTGATGGGTTTTTGCAGGTATTCCAGCAATTGGTTGACCAATGCCTCCTCATCTTCTTGCCTGCCTGCGCTGATCACCCAGGCAAACCTGGCCAGGCCCACGTGGTAGACGGTAGCGTGCGTCCCCGTCATGTCCGTGACCGCCTTGGCAATGTCGCGCATGAGCTGCTCGACATAGCTCAAGCCCAGCGCATTGCTCATTTCCAGCAGGCTGGCGTGGTTGAGCACCTCCATCAATACCAGGCCGCGTGCCGCTCCCGGGGCCAGAATGCAAAGGCTCTTCAGGTCCAGCTTGAGTTGCGTGCGATTTGGCAGGCCCGTGACTTCGTTTGTTTTTCCAATTCTGTGATGGTATTGGAGTTGAGCCTGAACGATGGCGGCCATGGCTTGCAGTTGCTGGCCTTGCTCTTCGGAGAATGTCCTGGGCCGGGTATCGATGATGCACAGGCTGCCGATGGCGTGACCGGATTCCATGATCAAAGGCACACCTGCATAGAACCTGATATTGGGCTTATGGGTGACCAGGGGATTTTCTGAAAATCTGCTGTCCAGGTGCGTATCGGGAATCACCATGATTCCTTCGTTTCTGATGGTGTGGTCACAGAAGGCATCCGTGCGCAGGCTGCCATCCATATCCACACCCACAGGTGCCTTGAACCATTGCCTGTGCTCGTCCAGAACCGTGATGATGGCAATTGGAGCCATGAACATGCGGCTGGTGAGCTCGGTGATGCGCTGAAATTCCTTTCTGGCATTCAGGTCCAGGATTTCAGCGGTCTGCAGTCCGAGCAGTTGCTCTTTCTCGGATTCGGTAGTCCAACGGGTAAGCATCGATTTCCTGCCTCAGTGAACCCATACTATAAAACTGCCGCGCCTTTGGGGGTAAAGGGATTACTGGGCATCCAGCAGCGGTAAAAGCTCCTGCAGTTTTTCCAGTGCGCCTGGGCCTTGAAGCTCGGAGATGGTGCCCAGCGGCTCCGTGTCTTCCACAATCACATAGGCCATGGACCACTTGGCAAAACGCCTTTGATCAATGCGTGCCTGCGGAAACAGGGGCGTGAAGTTGATGTGTCTTTCATCGCGCGAGATGGACTCCACCAGCAGCGCCAGTTGCTCTGGCGGCCCTTCGACATACTGGAAGAAGCGTTCACCGTCGAAAACCAGCATGCCCGTGATCCCGGCCGACCAGTTGAAGGTGCGCGCCGCCTTGATGATCGCCGCGATGCATGTGGTGTCAGCCCCTGGGGCCAGCTGGCTGTGATAAAGGAAACATTCGAGAGAATTTTCTTGCATACCCTCCGCCTTTCTGAGTTGTTGGGCGGCGATGGTATTCGTTGCGCGAGGGGGGGTCACGTAGGTGCGCAACCCGTTGTTGCATATGTAACCATACTCCTTGCACCCTGGGCCTGGGCGGCTGCGGGGCCAACGAGAACAAGCCCCCACAAACGCTGGCGGGCAGGGCTTGCGGGGGCTTGTGCAAGAGGAGGACGGTGTTCCAGTCCTGGATTGACGTGGCCGGCCTCACAGGCGCGGCATAGCCTTCATTGCTGCTGCTTTTGCGGCAAGGGCTGGCCTATCTGGCGCTGGTTGGCCTTGGTCTGCTGCTGGGTGTAGTTGCCGTCGCTGATGGGCTGGCCCATCTGCATGGGGACATACGAACGGTGGTGGGACCCTGCCATGGGAATGAGCTGCTTCATGGAGAGAACTCCTGATCCGGCGGGTGGCGTCCGGGGCCGATGTCGCCGGTCTTTAGGGATTGCGGGAAGAATGCAGCAAGTGTGTGGCGCGCCGTGAAATCCAGGTGTAGGAAAGATCGGAAGCCGTGTAGTCAAGCCTGCGCAAATGCAAGAAAGCGCTGACCTGCACGAAGGGGCAGGGCACCCCTTGGCACAGATCAGCGCTGTACAGGCCGTGCCTTGTCCGTCAGAACTTCAGGCTGTCGCTGCCTTCGGCGCGCAGCGTCCTGGCGTCGAAGTCCACCGAGAAATGGTCGCTGGGCTTGCCCGAGCCCAGGCCCTTGAGGATGGAGAACACCTGCTTGAAGCTGTACTGGAAGGGCTGGCCCACGGGCGTGCTGTCGGCCAGCTTGTCGCCTGTTTTCTGGGGCGCCGAGGTCAGGGCAGGGAAGGCACTCATCAGCAGGCGGTACTGCTCCACGCGCTGCTTGCCCATGTCGTTCAGCGACAGGCCGCCCGCGTAGACGGTGCGGTGGAAGTCGCCGTAGAAGGTATAGGCCGACACCTTGGCCAGCGCGTTGAAGTCCACGCCCGCGGCCTGGGCCTTGGCGCGGGCGGCGTTCTCGGCCACGCTCCAGTCGGCGGCCCACTGCGCGGCATTGCCGGCCACGGGGCTGCCTTGCAGGCAGCCGGCGCTGGGCTTGAACGGCACGGCAACGCCTTGCGCGGCCAGGCCGGCGAGCTGGGCGTAGGTGACCTTGGTGTCCAGCTGGGCCATGGTCAGCATCTGCTGCAGGTTGAGCTGGCTGACCAGGTCCTTCATGTCGCAGGCCCAGTACTCGTCCAGGAAGCGCAGGCGCGACAGCTCGCCGAAGTAGCGGCTGGTGAAGTCGCCATAGCTGGTGCTGGACAGAATGGCCTTGTCCCAGCGGCGCTTGGCGTCCTCGGGCTTGCTGCTGCCTTCCACGTACTTCCATTCCATCTCGTACAGCGGAAAGAGCTCGTTGAAGCGCGGCACGTTGTTCAGCGCCACGGTCTGCACGTCCACCTTGCGCGGCGTGTCGAAGCGCACGATCTTGTAGGCCGCGCCATAGACGGCCAGCGACGGCGACTGCACGTTCACCAGGTACTTGCCGCTCTTGCTCAGGTAGTCGTTGGTGCCGTTGAAGTGCATGTGGCCGCCGATGTGCAGCGGCAGGCCCGTGGCGGCCACCGCCTCGGCCGTGGCCTGCTCGGGCACCCGCGCCGTCTGGAAGGCGCCGGGCTTGAAGGCGGCCTTGATGGCATCGGTCTGGTTGGCGTAGAAGTCCATGGTCGGGTAGTGCGAGAAGGCCACCAGCTGCTTGCCCTGGGCCTTGGCGCGCGCGCTCACCGATTCGATCCACGCCATCACGCTCTTCTTGTGCGTGGTCATCTTGTTCCAGCCTGCATTGCCGGCGCCGGTGAAGCCCTTGGGCGAGTTGGGCTTGGCGGGGTCCAGCTTGTCCGGCACGAAGACGTTGGCGTCCACCGACAGCAGCCACAGGCCCTTGACGGGCTCGACCAGGTAGCTCACATCGGCAATGCTGGTGCAATTGGTGTAGCCGGCCTGCTTGAACCTGCCGCCTTCGCCTTCCTTGCAGATCTCGTAGCTGCGCTGGCCCAGCTGGGCCTGTCTGGCCGCCTCGGCATAGCTGTACTTGTCCTGCGCGTAGGTGCTGTAGGGGGTCTCCCAGTACACGTCCTTCTCATTGGGCATCAGGCCGTAGGGGGCCAGGTCGCGCAGCAGCGAGGCATAGCCTTGCTCCATCAACTGGTCGGTACAGACCACGTTGGCTTCGGCGTTCAGGCAGCCCTGGTAGTTCTTGGCGTAGACCTTGACCGTGCTGCCGTTGGCGGCCATGAAGTCGTCCTTGCCCTTTTCGTCGTCGTCGTAGGGGGCGACAGGGTCATGGTTGCCGGGCGCGATGAAAAAGCGCATGCCCTTTTTCTCGTACTCGGCCAGCACGGCGCGAAAGCCGTTCACGTTCAGCGGCTGGCCGTCGTCGGAGAAGTCGCCGGGAAAGGCCACCAGCTTCACGCCCTTGGCCAGCGAATCGTCCAGCGCGGCGCGGAAGGCGAAGTAGTTCTCGTTGAACAGCCGCGTGGAAGTCAGCTGCGCATACATGGTGCGGATGGTGGCGAACATGCCATTGGCGGTGGGCACGCCCTTGAAGCTGCTGTTCTTGAGGTCGCCGTACACATCCTGGAAGTGCACATCGGCCATGAAGGCCACGGCCTGGCTGTTCGTTCCCCCATCTGCCCTATCGCCATCGCTGCCACCGCAACCCGCCAGGACCAGCGCTGCGGCACCGGCCACCATTCCCAATTTCCAGACTTGCATTCTTCGTGTTGCGCGGGGCGCTCTGATTGACAAAGTCCGGCATTGTCTGCAGCCGATGTTTCATGGGTGTGACAGGGCAACCCAGCCTGGCGTGGTAGACGGCGTCCGACTTTTGCACGGGGGCGGGCGCGCGGCGGGCACGCCGATTGCCATGTATCCATGGCCTGCAACCACAGGCGGAGAGTGCCCATGAATTCCATGAATCACCCCTTGCTGAGGCTGGCCGATTCAACCTCGGCTCTCAGGCCCGGCAAGTACACGGACCACCGCAGGTCGGCCGTCTTGCCGCAGCTGCGCAGAATCGGCGTGTTCCGCGCGCGCCGCTTTGGGGATCTGCTGTGCGCCACGCCCGTTCTGCGTGCATTGGCTGCGGCCTGGCCCAAGGCACGCATCACCCTGGTGGGGCTGCCCGAGGCCGAAGGCCTGGCGCAAAGGCTGTCTTCGGTCGATGACTTCGAGCTGTTTCCCGGCTGGCCCGGTCTGCCCGGCGTGCCCTCGGCCAAGGCCGATGAATACAGCTTCTTCCAGCGCCGCATGCGTTCGCGCCGCTTTGACCTGGTGGTGCAGCTGCACGACTCGGGCCGCAACACCAATGCCCTGGTCGCCAACTTTGGCGCGCGCCGCAACGCGGGCTTTGCGGACCCCGATGACTGGGTGCCCGAGGCGGATGCGCTGCGCTTTGTGCCCTGGCCCGGGCACGGCAGCGAAGTGCTGGGCCTGCTGGCCCTGACCGACTACATGGGCCTGCCGCGCCGCGGTCTCAAGCTGGACCTGCCGCTGAATGCCGATGACCGCGCCCGCGTCCGCCCGCTGCTGCCCGCAAGCCGCCGCTACGCCATCGTGCACCCGGGCGCGCGGCTGGCTGTGCGCCGCTGGTCCGCCAGCGGCTTCGCGGCCGTGGCCGACCGGCTGGCGCAGGCGGGGCTGGAAGTGGTGCTCACCGGCAGCGAGGACGAGCGCGCCCTGGTGGCATCGGTGGCCGCGCAAATGCGCCACCCCGCGCTGGATCTGAGCGGCCGCACCGACATCTGGATGCTGGGCGCGGCGCTGGCATCGGCCAGCGTGGCCGTGTGCAACAACACCACCGTCTCCATGATGGCTGCTGCCCTGGGCACGCGCAGCGTGGTCGCCTCGCAAGCCGGCGAAGTGGACCGGGGCCCGCCGCTGGACCCGCAGCGCCACCGGGTCTTCACCCCCGGCAGCGATGCGCATGCCGCCGAACTGCTGGCGCAGGCAGCGCTGGCGCTGGCCGATGAAGAGCTGGCGTGAGGCATGCCCAGGGCCAGGGTACCCTCGGCACCCTCGGCACCCTCGGCGCCCTCAGTGCGGCCGCCCGGGCGCAAGCGGGACCAGTTCCATCCGGTCCCGTCCCTTGCGCTTGGAGGTGTAGAGGGCTTCGTCGGCCTGCTTGAGCCAGTGGGACAGCTCCACCCCGGGCTGGTCGAACAGGGTGGCACCGATGCTCAGCGACACCGGCTCCGGCGTCTCGAACAGGGTCCGCGCCTGCTGCGCGAAGGCCTCGCGCAAGTCCTGGCCCAGCGCCTGCGCTGCCGCGTGGTCGACGCTGCGCAGCACGATCACGAACTCGTCCCCGCCCAGCCGTGCGGCCAGTGCGCCGCGCGGCAGCGCGCTGCGGATGAGGTCGCTCAGGGTCAGCAGCAGGCGGTCGCCGGCATCGTGGCCGTGCAGGTCGTTGACCTGCTTGAAGTGGTCGATATCGATCAGCAGCAGGGCGCAGGGGCTGGCCGCTGAGGCCTGCTCCAGCAGTTGGGGTGCGCGCAGATAGAGCGCGCGGCGATTGTCCAGTGCGGTGAGCGGGTCGCGGGCGGCGATCTGCGCGATGCGTTCCTCGCGGCGATGGCGCTCCGTGCCGGTCATGGACATGGCGAGCAGCATGATCGCCATCACGCCTTCCACCAGCGAGACCAGGATCACCGTGCCGTGGAAATTGGCCAGGTTGATGAAGGTGTCCAGCGCCACGGCCGAGGCGGCCTTGGTGAAATAGAACAGGCCGTGGACCAGCAGAACGAAGCGCAGCTGCGCCGCGCCCACGCCCAGCGTGCCGCCGTGCGGGCGCAGCAGCAGGCTGGCGCGCAGGCTGATGACGGCGATCAGCAGCGACTGCATGCCCAGCATTGCCCTGGACCACCACGGCCCGCTGGGCAGAAACAGCATTGCCAGCCAGACGACGGCCACCAGCCACCACAGGCGCGGCAGCCGGGTGTGCGTGAACGCGGCAACGCCGGCCAGGAACAGCCAGTGCGCGCAGATCAGCAAGCCGTTGGGAAACCAGATGCCCAGCAGCATATGGCCGCTGGAGCGCAGCAGGGCCAGCACACAGCCCACGGCGATGATGGCAAACCCCCCGCTCCACAGCAGCAGCGAGCGTTCGCGCACGCTGCCCCATTCCGCAGCCAGATACAGCGCCGAGGCGGCGGCCATGGCCGTGGTGAGAACGAGCAGGGTGAAGGGATCGAGAACCATGGACGATGAAGATATCGGCGCAGGCAGGCCCCGTGCAATAGCTGCCGGGCAAGGCGCAATGCGGCGCAGGTCGGGGCCGTCGCATTGAAATGGAGCGGAGCGCGCGGGCCGAATTGTCGCAGGATGCGGGCCTTCAGGCCCTTGCTGCGCGGCAGTCCGTTGGGTGGAAGTCACGGATCGGGCGGCCCGTGAACGGGAGCCCGTTGCCTGATTTTCGGCCTGATTTCCGTGATGCAGCCGCCGTGGTGCCGGTCAGCGCGGATGCGGCTGGAGTCTTGAACAGCCCGCCACAGCGGAGCACCGAGGGTGCGGTGACCGGGAAGCCGGCTGTCAGATGGCCGCTGCGTGCAGGCGGGTGTTGAAAAGCGGCCCTTGCGTGAAGGCGGCCAGACGCTTGGCCAGCCACAGCACGGCCAGGTCCACCAGGGGCTCCACCAGCACCACGCACATGTAGGCGGCACCAAAGCTTGCGACCTCGGTCATGGTGGCCAGGCTGGCGCCATGGCCGTAGATGGCCCAGAAGGCGACCCACAGCACGATGCCGCCCTGGTAGGTGGTGGACAGGGCCAGGGCCTGCCGGTAGCTGATGTCCACATAGGCCGTGCCGGCCGGAATCAGCCGGCGCGCCAGCTGGCTCACCGCATACAGCGGCACCAGCAAGGTGGTGACGTTCATGCCGTACTGCGGCAGGTCGAAGGGTGCAAAGAACAGGCCCTGGACCAGCAGGCCGCACGCCAGGCCAATGGCCGCAGCACCCGCGCCGAACATCAGCAGCAAGGTCGAGCCCAGAATCAGATGGACCTCGGATACGCCGACCGGCTCATGCGGAAACACCTCGAAGAAGCTGAACACCAGCGCGGTGGTGATCACACTGCGCACCAGCAGCGCGAGCGCGCCGCCGTTGTCGCGCAGGCTTTGCCGTGCCAGGGCGGCGGTCAGGCCGAAGGCCGCTGCGGCAGTGACGTAACTGAGGGCGATTTTCTCGGGGCTGACGACGCCGGGTTAGATGTGCATGGGAGGTCCTGGACAGGCAAGGTCCGTTGGAGAGCCGGCGGGCACCGACTGCGCAACGGCAAAGGCACCGAGCATAGCCGGGGATGGTGTGCTGCGCCATGCCGCGCAGCCACGGAGGCAGATTTTCGGTGCCGGTCAAGCGGGCTTTGCCGCGCATCGGCACGGGCGCAGCCCAGGCTGCTGGCCTGCACCGGAGCCCCCTCCTGAAGCACCGGGCCACCTTCCACCACCTTCGGTTGACCGGCGCCGACCACCTCAGTGCACCGGCCGGTTCAGCCGCCTGCTCGCCCTCGATATCGCGTAGTTCACCAGGCAGTACAGCACCGCCACCACCAGGTACACGGGCACCAACGCGTGGTAGTTGGCGATGAGTACCTTGGCGTTCTGCATGAGCTCGCCGTAGGTGACGATGTAGCCGAAGGTGGTGTCCTTGACCACGATGACCAGCTGCGCGACCAGGGCCGGGACGATGTAGCGCAGGGCTTGCGGGAAGACGACGAACCGGAAGACCTGGACCTCGGTCAGCCCCAGGCTTCGCGCGGCATCGGTCTGGCCGCGAGGGACGGCCAGCACGCCTGCGCGGTAGACCTCGGCCACCACGGCGGCAGTGCTCAGGCCTATGGGCAGGGTCAGCATCCAGTACGTGCCGAGCTTGATGCCGGCTGCGGGAAGCACCAGAAAGCACACGTAGATGAGCAGCAGCGTGGGCGTGCCGCGCAGGAATTCGATGACGGCGATGCTGGGCCAGCGCACGATGCGGGGCCGTGCCAGGCGCCCCGCCAGCAGCACCAGCCCGAGGCTCAGCGCAATGACGGCGGCCATGGCCGAGGATGCCAGCGTGCCGAGCAGGCCCTTGGCCAGAAAGGCCCAGGTGGTGGGCCAGGCGAAGAATTCCCAGAACCGGGCCTCGAGCTGGCCTGCGGAATGAAAACGCCACACGACGCCCGCAGCCAGCGCAATCAGCCCGGCCGCGGCGATCAGGCTGACCGCCTGCGTGATCTTCCTGGCCTGCGGGCTGGGCGCGCCAAACAGAATGTCTTCCAGAGAACGGCTCATCGCAGTATCCGCAGCTTCTTTTCCAGGATGGCGCCCACCCAGGCAATGAGCAATCCGGTGGCCACGTACAGGGCGGCGGCCACCGCGAACGCGGCCATGCCGGCAGCGGAGTCGTTGGCGATCTTGGACACGAGCGCCGTGAGCTCCCGGCCCGCCAGCGGCACCTGGGACGCCAGCGAGGTGGACAGCATCAGCGCAATGAGCAGCGACGTCATCGGCTGCACCACCGAGCGCAGCGCCTGCGGCAGCACCACGGCCGAGATGATCTGCATGGGCCGCATGCCCAGGCTGAGCGCGGCCTCGATCTGGCTGCCGGCAATGGTGTTGATGCCCGCGCGCAGATAGTCCGCCGTGAACGCGGAGCAGACCAGGGTCAGGGCCAGGATCACGCTGGGTTCATAGTCGATCACGACATTGAGATCGGGCAGCGCGAACACGATGAAGATCAGCAGCGCCACGCTGGGAATGTTGCGGAAGATCTCGACGTAGCCCGTCAGCACGAAGCGCAGCGGCGGCAGCGGAAGCAGCCTGAGCACCGTCACGACCACGCCCAGCAGGAAGCCGGGCAGGAACGAGAAGGCGGTGAGCTTCCAGGTCAGCAAGAGGGCCTGCCAGAAGGCAGGCCCGTGGTCGGAAAGGAGCCGGGAGATGTCACCCATCGTTCAGGGCAGGGCGGGCGGCGTGGGAACGGCCGTGCTGCCGGTGCGCTGTCCGATGGAGATGGTCCAGAGCTTGGCCCAGGTGCCATCGGCTTCGATTTTCTTCAGGAAGGCGTTGATGAAGGCCACGCCGTCCGAGCCCTTGGGCAGGCCGATGCCGTAGGAATCCTGGGCGCCAAAGGGCGCGCCTGCCAGCCGCGCGTCGCCGGTGCCCAGGCTCAGGGTGTTGAGCAGCAGGGTGTAGTCGGTCACATAGGCATCCACACGGCCTTGGCGCAGGGAGTCCAGCGCCTCCTGGTGGGTCTGGAACTCCTGCACGACCGCCTTGGGCGCGTGCTGCGCCAGGATGGCGGGGCCCGTGGAGCCGGCCTGCGTGGCCACCTTCTTGCCTGCCAGGTCGCTGTAGGACTGCACGGTCTTGTTGCTTGCCTTGACCAGCACCCCGGCCTGCGAGGTGTAGTAGGGGCCGGCAAACGAGATCTTCTCGGCACGTGCGGGGGTGATGGAGTAGGTGGCGATCACCATGTCCGCCTGGTTGTTGATGAGCACCTGCTCGCGCGTGGACGAGGTCACCTGTGCGAACTGGTACTTGGACGCATCGCCCAGGATGTAGCGCGTGAGCAGCTGGGCCAGGCCTGCGTCGAAGCCGCGGATCTTGCCGTCCTTCTCGTTGAGCAGGGAGAACAGATTCGAGGTCTGGGTGCTGCCCAGGCGCAGCGTGCCGGTCTGCTTGATCTTGCTGGCCCAGGTGCTCGATGCGATGGTCGCGGCGTCGGCCACGGGGCCTTGCGCCACCAGGGCGTCAAACGCCGCTGTGTTCAGGGGTGCGCCCTGCGCAAAAAGCGATCCACTGCCCACGATCGCCAGCGTCACCACGGTGGATTTCAGAATGGATTTGATGGGCATGTGGTCTTCCTGCTTGGTCTGTGATGTAAATCTGGGGATGGCTGCCAGGGGCAAGGGCCGATTATGGCGACTCGCGGCCCTTGCTGCCGCACAAGGGCTCAGTCCCTGGTCACGCGCCGGTCATGCGCCGGCCATGCGCCGACCGGGTGCGATGGTGGGGGCTGCGGCATTGAGCGTCTCGATCGCATAGCCGGCCGCTGCCTTGTAGCGGGCCATGAAGCCCTCGCGCTCCTCGCGCGGCAGCACCTCGTCGATATGGTCGAAGACGCCGCCGCAGCGCTCGTCCACCAGTCCCAGCAGGCCGAAGGGGCCGGCCCCGCGGTTGCGCAGCACCAGGGCCGAGATGTCCTTGCACAGCCTGTCGTCATAAGCGCGCAGCGCCTGCGGACCCACGCCGTGGTCCAGCAGCTGCGCGCCCAGCACGCGCGCGTCCACGATGGCCTGGCTGGCGCCGTTGGAGCCCACCGGGTACATCACATGCGCCGCATCGCCCAGCAAGGCCACGCGACCGTCCACCCAGGTGGGCACGGGGTCGCGGTCGATCATGGGGTACTCGAAGACATCCGTGGCGCCGCGCAGCATGGCCGGCACGTCCAGCCAGCCGTAGTCCCAGCCGTCGAAGTGGTGGATGAATTCCTCCAGCGCCACGCGCCGGTTCCAGTCGCCTTGCTGCCAGCCGCCGTCGTTGTCCACCGTGATCTCGGCGATCCAGTTGATGGTGGCCAGGCCCGTGACGGGGTCCGGCGGCGTGATGGGGTACAGCACCACGCGATGGCGCAGCGAGCCCACGCCCACGAAGGACGCACCGGTGCGCACAGGCACCCCGGGCGTGGTGCCGCGCCACATGATGGCGCCGCCCCACTGGATGGGCGGCTGCGCGGGGTGCATCTGCGCGCGCACGGCCGAGTGCAGGCCATCGGCCGCCACCAGCAGCGAGCCCTGCACCTCCAGCCGCTGGCCATCGCGGGTGTCGATGAGCGCGGTCACGCCGTCGGCATCCTGCCGGTAGCCCACCACGCGCTGGCCCAACTGCACGGCGTCGTCGCCCAGGCGCTCCCGCACGGCGTTGAACAGCATCATCTGCAACTGCCCGCGGTGCACCGCGTACTGCGGCCAGTGGTAGCCCGCCTGCAGCCCGCGCGGCTCGGCATACACCTCGTTGCCGTTGCGGCCCACCAGCGCCCATTCCCGCGCCTGCAGGCCGATGGTGTCCAGCACATCGTTGCCGAAACCCAGGTCATGCAGTTCCCGCACCGCGTTCGGCTGCAGGTTGATGCCCACGCCCAGCGGCTGCAGCTGCGCCACCGACTCGAACACGATGCAGGGCACGCCGATCTGGTGCAGCGTGAGGGCAGTGGCCATGCCACCGATGCCGCCGCCGGCAATGAGCACGGGGCGGGATGGTTTGTTGTGTGAAGCAGCAGCAGACATGCCGGGATTGTCCATGCAATGGCTGCGGGCGGATGTCCCATCTGCGGCGCGTGCATGGCGCAAACAATGTATGATGACCATCATGCGAAACACAAATTCCAGCGCCCGGGCTTCCGCCAAGGAGGCCACGCATGAGCGCATCGTGTCCGTGGCGGCGCGTGCCATCCGCCGCAGCGGCTATGGCGGCACCGGGGTGGCGGACATCATGAAGGAGGCGGGCCTGACGCACGGCGCCTTCTACGCCCATTTCGCCTCGCGCGATGCCATGCTGGCCGAAGCGGCGGGCAAGGCCTGCGCCGAGTCCTGCGCCGCTGTCGCCGACGTGGTGGCCAAGGCGCCGCCCGGCATGGTGCTGCAGGCCATGCTGGCCGCCTACCTTTCCAAGGAACATGTCCAGCGCGCCGAGGTGGGCTGCCCCCTGGCGGCCCTGGGTTCCGAGACCTCGCGCCAGGCGCCGGAGGTGCGCCGCGTGGCCACGGGCCACATCAAGGAAATGGTCGATCTCATCGCCCGCCAATCGCCGGACTGGGGACAGCCCGCCGCCCATGAACGTGCGCTGGTCACCTTGTCCACCATGGTCGGCAGCCTGCTGCTGGCACGGGCGGTGGACGATCCGGCCCTGTCCGACAGCCTGCGCGAGGCAGCACTCAAGCACCTGGCGCCGGCCAGCCAGTGATGGCGCATGCCCTGTGCATGTGCCTGGTTTTTTTCGTCTTTACATATGATGGTCATCATATAAAGGAAAGCCATGAAGGCATTCATTCTGGAAAGCTATGGAGCGAACCGCGCCTTGCAGCTGGCAGAAGTACCCGAGCCGCAGTTGCGTGACGACGAAGTCCTGGTCCAGGTCCATGCCGCAGGCGTGAACCAGCTGGACTCCAAGATCAAGGACGGGCAATTCAAGCTCATCCTGCCCTATCGCCTGCCCCTGATCCTGGGCCACGACGTGGCCGGCGTGGTGGTCAAGGCCGGCCCGCGCGTGCGGCAGTTCAAGCCCGGCGACGAGGTCTATGCACGCACGGACGATTTCCGGATCGGCACGTTCGCGGAGTTCGTGCCGGTCAAGGAGTCATCGCTGGCGCCAAAACCGAAGGGGCTCACGATGGAAGAGGCCGCCTCCCTCCCCCTGGTGGGCCTGACGGCCTGGCAGGCCCTGGTGGAGACGGCGAAGCTGTCGAAGGGGCAAAAGGTCTTCATCCAGGCCGGCTCCGGTGGCGTGGGCACGTGCGCCGTCCAGCTGGCCAGGCACCTGGGCGCCACTGTGGCCACCACCACAAGCGCTGCCAACTTCGAACTGGTCAGGAGCCTGGGTGCGGATGTCGTCATCGACTACCGCACGCAGGACTTCGAGGATGTCCTGCACGACTACGACGTGGTGCTCAACAGCCAGGACGGCAAGACGCTTGGCAAATCCCTGCGCGTGCTCAAGGGCGGCGCGAAGCTGATCTCCATCTCCGGCCCGCCCGATCCCGCATTTGGCAGAAACATCGCGGCGCCCGCATTCGTGCGGCTGGTGATGCGGCTGCTCAGCTCCGGCATCAGGCGCCGGGCGCGAGGCCGTGGCATTGACTACTCCTTCCTCTTCATGCGGGCCAACGGCGGCCAGCTGCGCGATATCACCCGCCTCATCGAAGCGGGCGCCATCCGCCCGGTCGTGGACAAGGTCTTCGCATTCGAGTCCACCAACGAGGCCCTTGCCTATTCCGAAGCCGGCCATGCCAAGGGCAAGGTCGTCATCAAGATCCGTTGAATCTGTTTTCCCCCACCCCTGGAGTGCTCCATGAAAATTGAAAACGCTGTTGTTCTCGTCACCGGTGCCAATCGCGGCATCGGCCTGGCCTTCGCACGCGAGCTGCTTGCCCGTGGCGCCCGCAAGGTCTACGCCGGCGCGCGCGACCCCGCCACTGTCACCCAGCCCGGCGTGCATGCCCTGCAGCTGGACGTGAACCGCCCGCAGGACGTGGCCGCCGCCGCGGCGCTGGCGTCGGACGTCACGCTGGTGATCAACAACGCCGGCATTGCCCAGCCCGGCGGCTTCATGGCGCCCGACAGCGAAGAGGTCGCCAGGCGCATCTTCGAGACCAACTTCTTCGCCGTGCTGCGCATGAGCCAGGCCTTCGCGCCGGTTCTCAAGGCCAACGGCGGCGGGGCCTTGCTCAATGTGCTGTCGGTGGCCTCCTGGGTGAACGGCGGCGAGCTGGCCGCCTATTCGGCCAGCAAGTCGGCCGCCTGGTCGCTCACCAACGCCCTGCGCAGCGAGCTTGCAGGGCAGAAGACACAGGTGCTGGGCCTGCACATGGCCTATGTCGACACCGACCTCACGCGTGGGCTTGACGCGCCGAAGTCCAGCCCCGAGGACATCGTCAGGCGCGCGCTGGACGGACTGGAGGCCGGGCTCGATGAAGTGCTGGCCGACGAGCTCACCCAGCAGGTCAAGCGCGGCATGACGGCGGCCCGGCCAAGCTATCTGCCGCAGGGCGCCTGAGGTCGGACCGTGCCCGGTTGCCTGCGCTTTTCAGCAACCGGGCGCGGCGGTCAGCCATGGGTGCCCATCCGCATGGGGTGGCGTGGGTTGGCATGGGCAGGCACGATCGGTCAGCGCCGATTTGGCCTATATTTCCATATTTGTTGAAATATCGTATGATTTGCCCATGGATGAATCTGAAGTCGTCGAATCCCTGGCCGCGCTTGCCCACCCCTTGCGCCTGCGCATCTTCCGCGCGCTCGTCGTGGCCGGGCCCGAGGGGCTGACGCCGGGCGTCATGGCAGAAAGCCTGGGCGCCGCCAACACCACGCTGTCTTTCCATCTCAAGGAACTGACCCGCTCGGGCCTGGTGACGCAGGAGCGGGCCAGCCGCAACCTGGTGTACCGCGCCGCCTATGAGCGCATGAACGGCCTGCTTGGCTTCCTGACGCAGAACTGCTGTGCAGGCGCGGCATGCGAGGTGGCCGACATGTCCTGCAAGTCCTGCTGACGCTGCTCCCCTGGTTTCCCCGCCCCGAACATTTCCTGCCATGACTTCCGACAAACCCCTGAACGTCCTGTTTCTGTGCACGCACAACTCTGCCCGGAGCATCCTGGCGGAAGGCCTGCTGAATCACCTCGGCGGCGGGCGCTTCAAGGCCTACTCCGCAGGCAGCAGCCCCCGCGACAACCAGCAGCCCCATCCGATGGCGATTGCGGCGCTGGAGCAGGCGGGCGTGTGCACCGAAGGCCTGCGCAGCAAAAGCTGGGATGAGTTCGGTGCGCCCGATGCACCCCCTATGGACCTGGTCATCACCGTCTGCGACAGCGCCGCTGGCGAGGCATGCCCCTATTGGCCGGGCCAGCCCGCCACCGCGCACTGGGGCTACGCGGACCCGTCGCGGGCCGAAGGAAGCGACGAAGGCAGCGACGAAGGCCGGCAGGCCGCATTCCGCCAGACCCTGCTGGCCATGCGGCAGCGCCTGGAGCGGCTCGTCAACCTGCCGCCATCGTCCCTGGCCAGGCATGCGCTGCAGCAGTCTGCCCGCGACCTGGCCCGTGACTGACGCCTGCCACCGACACCCGCCACCGAAACCGCTGCGGCCCCCGCTGCCGCCTGCACATCCTCGAAGAAAACAGCACATGCTTGCGGCCCTCCTGATCTTTGCAGCCACCCTTGTCCTGGTCATCTGGCAGCCCGCAGGCCTGGGCATCGGCTGGAGCGCGTCGCTCGGCGCCATCGTGGCACTGGCCCTGGGGGTGGTGCACTGGGCCGATGTCGCCGTCGTCTGGGGCATCGTCTGGAACGCAACCGCTACCTTCGTGGCGGTCATCATCATCAGCCTGCTGCTGGACGAGGCCGGGTTCTTCGAATGGGCTGCACTGCACGTGGCCCGCTGGGGGCGCGCAAGCGGCAGGCGCCTGTTTGCCTTCATCGTGCTGCTGGGCGCCGTGGTGTCTGCGGTCTTTGCCAACGATGGCGCCGCGCTCATCCTGACGCCCATCGTGATGGCCATGCTGGTGGCCCTGGGCTTTTCTGCCGCAAGCACCCTGGCCTTCGTCATGGCGGCAGGGTTCATCGCGGACACGGCCAGCCTGCCGCTGGTGGTGTCCAACCTGGTCAACATCGTCTCGGCGGACTTCTTCGGCATCGGCTTCAACGACTACGCGTCGGTCATGGTGCCGGTGAACCTGGTTGCCGTAACCGCCAGCCTGGGCGTGCTGTTCCTGTTCTTCCGCAAGGATCTGCCCCGCACCTACGCCTTGGAGCGCCTGCAGCCCCCATCGGCCGCCATCCGGGATCTGGCCACCTTCCGCGCAGGCTGGGCCGTGCTGGCGCTGTTGATGCTGGGCTTCTTCGGGCTGGAGCCGCTGGGCGTTCCCGTCAGCGCCGTGGCCGCAGCCTGTGCGCTGCTCTTGCTGGCCGTCGCCGCCCATGGCCGGGTCATCAGCGCAGGCCGGGTCCTGAAGGGCGCGCCTTGGCAGATCGTCGTGTTCTCACTGGGCATGTACCTGGTGGTCTATGGCTTGCGCAACGCTGGGCTGACCGGCGCCCTGGCCAGGGTGCTGGAAGTATTTGCGGGCGGCGGCGTGTGGGGCGCCGCAATAGGCACCGGCTTTATGTCGGCGGGCCTGTCTTCCGTGATGAACAACATGCCCACGGTGCTGGTGGGCGCCCTGTCCATCGAACACTCCGGGGCCACGGGGCTGGTGAAGGAAGCCATGGTCTATGCCAATGTGATCGGCTGTGACCTGGGCCCCAAGATCACGCCCATCGGCAGCCTGGCCACCTTGCTCTGGCTCCATGTGCTGGCCCGCAAGGGCATGACGATTGCCTGGGGCTACTACCTGCGCGTCGGCATCGTCCTGACCCTTCCGGTCCTTGCCATCACGCTGGTCGCGCTTGCCTTGCGGCTGAGTGTGGGCTGAGCGTGGTCTGGGCGTGGTCTGAACGCCGGCCGGCCGGCGTGCTGGCGCATCAGCTGCTGCCGTCCTGCGCAGACATCGGCACATTGGCGCGGCGTTCAAACAGGTGGGCCATGGCCTTTGCCGCCGCCTCGGCCGCTTCGGCGCGGCGCATCTCGGCCGCGTCTTCGAACCCGCAGCCCATGGCCTGGGCCTCGGTGCCCGCGTAGTCGGCCAGCGTCTCCGCGCTGTCGCGGATGCTTTGCAGTGCGCGGGCCACCACGTCCATGTGGCGATGGCCCTTGGGCGTCTCCAGCCATGCCAGGGCGAGCTGGGCGATGGCGGAAATTTCTGCACAGCCTTGCTGCACGAGATGGTCCACCTGGGTGAGGGCGTTGGACAGCTGCCGGGTGCTGTGGCTGTCTGTGGTGGGGGAGGGCTGGGTGGGGTTCATGCCATGTCCCTCCGCAGTTGGCCGGGCACAAAGGGCTGGCATGAGGGAGGGACTGCGCCAAAAGACAGCGCGCAGGCGAGAGAAACGGCGTTCATTGTTCCGTGCTCCATTGCGGATCGAATCCACAGGCCATTGCATCTGCATTGACTGATGGATTCGGTGTACCAAGCCTCGCTTTCGGAGAGGCTGTGCCGCTATACGACGGATGTTTTGAAGCATCAGCCCCGGGACAGGGGGCCGGGGCTGATGATAGCGCGGGTAGGAAGGGGGCGAGCCGTTTTTGGGGATGCAGCTCGTAGTGGTGGAGTTGTCTGCTGCCGGACCTGAGCCACCATTCGCGCAGTTGGTGCAGATGGCAGCTTTGCAGCGATAACTGTGCCCACTGCCTCATCGCGAGCGTGCGGTCACAACCACATGCGAATTGATCGGATGCAGGGAGTCCAGCGAGCATCATTCGATGCGCAAGAGACTGCCGAAGCCCTCCCCTTGCGCTGGCGCGCCGTCGGTGCAGACAGGCATTGGCAGGCCCTGTGCCCATCCGGCTGCCAAGACCTGCACGTCGTGCATCGGATTGGACGCCTTGGCACGCTCATTGCGTATGCGGCAGGCTTCCGGATCGGTGCCGAACAGCCCGCGTGCGAAGACCCGACCCTGTTCCGTCAGCCTTGCTGTTTTCGGGGCACGGATTCTCGCAAACGCCTGGAATACATCGTCCAAGCCGCCGCTTGTGGCATCCAGGCACCGGGCCAAATGCCACGCATCTTCCAGCGCCTGGCAGGCACCTTGCCCCGATGTCGGCAACGGCGCATGCGCGGCATCACCCACCAGCAGCACGTTCGCCCGGCTCCATGTGTGCAGCGGCTCCAAGTCATGCACCGCAATCAGCCGGATGGCATTCGCGGGCGTGGCCCGGATGATATGCACGACCGGTTCAGGCCATCCCGCGAACAGGTCATCGACCTCCTTGCGCATATCTGCGGCCGGTCTGGCCTCAGACAGGGGCCGAGCCTGGGCCGCAGCCCAATACACCAGTTCGGGGCGAATCGCCACGCAACCAAAGCGCTCGCCCGCCCCCCAGAAATCCTGAATCGCAATATCGTCCACCAGCGCATGCTGCGCCTGCGCCACGCCGATCCAGTTCACGAAGCCCTGATAGACGGGCGTGTTGTCACCTGCGACAAACTTGCGCGCCACAGAATCCATGCGACCGTCTGCGCCAATGAGCAGGTCCGGGCGAGTGCTCGCACCGTTATCGAAATGGGCCATGGCCCTGCCATTGGCATCCAGCTCAATGGCCACCGCCCGGTGCCCGAACTCCACTGGTATCCCTGCCCGAGCCGCATGATCCAGCAATACCTCCTGCAAGTGCCTGCGCAGCACCGTGTAGGTGGGGTATCCCATCATCCGGTCCAGCAAGGCAATATCGAGGCCTCCCAATGCATTGCCCACGGCATCCTGGCGACGCATTGTCAGTGGTCGGCCGCCAATGGCCTTGATGTCTTGCAGCAGTCCCAGCTCTTGCAGCACAAAGCTGGCATTGGGCCAAAGCGTCACGCCGGCCCCCATGGTTGCCGGCGCCGTTCGGCGCTCGTAGACCCGAGGGTTGTAACCCTGCCTGCGCAAAGTCAGTGCCACGCTCAAGCCTGCAATTCCACCGCCAAGTATTCCGATTTCCACGCTGAATCTCTCCTGTCGATATGGAGCCCTACGCATAGCCCACCGCGTTGCATCGAGCAAAAGTGCATCTTAAATTTCGCCACTACAGGGAACTAGCATGCAAAATTGGGACGTTTTCATACCTCAAACGGGATAATCAATGCGCGATGCACTCGATCTGAATGCCGTCCGCGTCTATACGGCAGTTGTTGATGAGCAGAGCTTTGCCGGCGCATCGCGTTTTTTGGCCATGCCTTCCTCCAACGTCAGCCGCCACGTTGCAGCACTGGAGCGCAGACTCGGTACACGCCTGCTGGAGCGAAGCACCCGTCACCTGCGTATGACGGAAGCCGGCCGTCTGCTCTATGAACGCGCCAAGCCCTTGCTTGACACCCTGCTCTCCACAGAGGAGGAGCTTGGCGCAGTGCAGCGCGAACTGCGCGGTCCTTTGAAGATCTGCATGCATGGCGAGGCACCCAGGCTGATGGCCCCCATCCTCGCTGAGTTCTGTAGCCTTCATGCGGGGATTGAGCTGGAATGCGATACCCGGATGACCGGACTGGAAGTGCTTCGAGAAGACGTTGACCTTTCCATCGTCTTCCACCGGGGTCCTCAGGAAGACAGTGCTTTCATCACCCGCGAACTGGCCACACTGCCCAGCATCGTGGTTGCCGCCCCCTCCTTGCTGGCCAAAACCGGGATGCCACGCCACGTGCGCGAGCTGAAATCTCTGCCCTGCATCACCACCCTCAGCGCGCTGAAGGGCCAGCCCTGGCAGTTTCAAGACGCAGCGGGAGAAATCGTCAAGGTGCCGGTCCGCAGCCGCTACCGCGTCAACAGCGGAGAGCTGGCCGTTGCAGGCGCACGGCAAGGCATCGGCTTCGCGATTGTGGCGGCCTACCCCTGCCAGGAAGACCTTGCAGCAGGTCGATTGCAGGAAGTGCCACTAGACCTTTGTCCTGCCCCTTTGCAATTGCTGGGGGCATACAGCCATCGCCATTCCGTGACTGCGCGTGTCCGGGCGCTGCTGGAATTGATACAGGTACGGTTGGCTGGATCAGTTAACCCTCCCATGACACCCCGATCTCATGGGTCGCCCTAGGATCGAAGTGATGCACTGGGCTCAAAGTGGAGACCTTCGGAGCGCGAGCAGTCGCTCGGCATGACTTTTAAATGTCAGCTTGTGGCGGTGCGCGACCTTCGCTGGTCGCGGCCCAGGGTGCCGACCGAAAGGGCCCCGGCTGGCGCCCGCTTTGCAGCGATTGCTGTCGCTCATGGTCTCATTCAGTCACGGTCGCATGCCGGTCATCCGAGCACCAAGGCTCAAGCCGGCCCAGCGACGGACTTCAGTTAACTAGCCGACGGTGACCCAGGCGGCTCCTGGAAATCCGCTATCGCGGCCCACGGATAGGCGCTGGCGACACAAAGCCGGCGTTCAGCGCATTCCACAGGAGCCGAGGCGACTTCGCAGCTGTGTACCGTCATACTTCACGCAAGCTGAATCATTTGCAAAGTTGCCATGTACACACTCCGCGCATCACGTCCTGAAGATGGTGCCGCCCTGGTTGACCTTTGGCGGCGTTCCGTAGACGCCACCCATCACTTTCTCAGTCCCGATGATCGAAAGGCAATTGATGCCGAAGTGGTCGAGTTTCTGCCTCATGCGCCGGTGACTGTTGCTGTCGATGAACATGACCAGCCCCATGGCTTCATGCTGATCGATGGCACGCACATGGAGGCGCTGTTCATCGATCCGGATGTCCGTGGCACCGGCATCGGCCGCAGGTTGTTGCAGCATGGATTGGCGCTGCACGGGCAATTGAGCACAGACGTCAACATGCAGAACTCCCAAGCCGTTGGCTTCTATCAACGGATGGGGTTCGTTGAAACTGGACGTTCGGAGGTGGATTCGCAGGGACGCCCTTATCCTCTTGTTCACCTGCGATACCAGGGCTAGCTGGAAGCAGGCCGCAGCTCGCATGGGGCCTGCCTTGCAGCAGCAGCAACCCCTTACTGTGGACTGCTGCCCCCTTGGTTGACGCTCAGATACACGGTCGGCAACCACCGTTTTTGTACGCTTTGAATTTGATGGATAGACAACCAGATACAGGCATGAATTTGAAATTTAAGCGGCTCACTGAAGTTGATCCGGCTCATATTGTTTCGCTGAACAACAATCCAGATGTGCTGCGACAAATGCCGCTTGGAAGTGCGGATTTCGACCTGGCGAAAGCAAATGAATGGGCCCAGAAAAAAGATGCCCAGTGGCAGCAATACGGCTATGGGCCATGGGCGTTTGAAATTGATCAGCAATTTGCCGGCTGGGGCGGCTTGCAGTACGAGCAAGGTGATGCCGACCTCGCTTTGGTGCTTCACCCCAAGTTCTGGGGAAGTGGCAAGGCCATCTATCAAGAGATAGTGAAACGTGCATTCACTGGCTTGGGGCTGAACTCCATCACAATTTTGCTGCCACCTTCAAGAACCAGAATAAAAGGAGTTCTCAAGCTGGGATTTCGGCCAGATGGCGCATTGGATATCGAGGGGACTCGCTTTTTGCGCTATCGCCTGCATGCACCCGGCAAACCCGTTTGACCAAATATTTGAGCAGCGCGTCTTGATCCCACGCACTCATACCTTGGCGAGGAAGGCCGCCGCATCACCCGCTTCACACTTCCAGTCTGCGAAGACCCCAACCAAGTTGCATTCCACGCAGTGGCAAGCGATGTAGTACCAGCGCACGTCGTGTGTGCCCTCGTACACGGAGACGCCGGACATCAGTTCGAACGTCTCGTTCTCGCACACGCACTCGTGTGCCTCGGGGGTGGCCTCTTCAACATATTCCGCGCTGTCGCCCATCAGGTGTTCCTGCCCGCAGTCGGTGCAGGTGCGGATGGCCACGCCGGCTTCTTCATCCGTCTGCAGCGCAAAAGTCCGGCACCCGCAATCGCATTTGGACGAGGCAAACCGGACGGCCTCATGAAGATTCGCAATGCTGTAGCTGCGCAGCTCGGCTTGGGTGTCGCCGGACGTTGTTCCGTACCAGAACTCGCCCTTCTTCGTCAGTGCCATTGATACTGTTCCATTCTTCAAGTTGGGCCTCTCGGCAGACCTGACGCCAAGCTTTCCCGATGTTCCGGATTTTGCCTGATGGCACGGTGAATCGTCGCCAAGGGGCCGGGCCGAGGTGGACGCCGATTCTTGGAGATTGCAGCCAGCGACCATCAAGTTCAGCTGTCGATCGCCGCCGATGTTCGATGTTGAAGCTCCTGCGTCAGTTCTCAGCCTGAGACCATTGTTCGGAGATCTGCAACTGCCGGCTGCTCCGCAGCGATTGCTGCAGCTCGTGGTTGCATCTCGAACTATCGGTCACGCACCATAGCGGACATCCGAACATCAGCGCTGGCGGCCACCCAACGACAGGTTTCAGTTGGGCAGCCGACAGTGGCCTTCATGAATGCAATGAACCTGACCTATCACCCACCTCCCTGATAACTGGTCCAAGGCGTCAAGATGCTCAGAACGGCTTGCTGACCGAGACCAGGAAGGTGCGCCGTGGTGCGAACTGTGGTGCGCCCACGCCTATGCCGGTGCCATCGCGCAGCTCGTAGCTGCGGTCAAACAGGTTCAGTACTGACACACGCGTTTTCAACTTGCCAACCATTGGCAGGTCGAAGTCGCGCGCGGCGCCCACGTTCAACTGCCAGTAGGCGGGCAGATGCTCGGTATTGGCAAAGCCGCGGCGCAAACCCGAGCCGAACAGTGCGCTTGCCGTCCAGGTCGTTCCCGCCTGCAGGTACGACACGCCACCCGAGACCGTCAGTTGCTGGTCGTGATCCAGGTGCACCCAGTTGCTGTTGATGTAGGCCAGCTCCTCGGCATCGAAGTTGAACTGCCCGGTCTCCAAGCCCTTGCCCATGGCCCGCGAGACCGCTACGTTCAGGTAGGCGCCGAAATTTCCCTGGCGGTAGTTGGCCGAGCCCTCGATGCCGTAGATACGGCCGCGCTCGTAGTTGAACGCCGAGTACAGCAGCGCGTTGCCGAACTGGCCCTCGTCCTGCAGGTGGCGCACGTCGCGGTAGTAGGCATCGAGCCCGAGGGTCAGGTTTGGCGTGAGCTGGTGCGAGAGGCCGATGTCGAAGTAGTTGGAGCGCTCGGAGCGCACGGCGGTGTTGGCATCCGACGGCAGCGCGTTCGTAGTACCCAGGAATTTATCCACCGTCGTGGCATCGAACTTCTCAGTCGGCGGCGGCGTGAAATAGCGCGCATAGCCGGCATGCAGGCGTGTGCGGCTCGACCAGTCGTAGGTCACGCCCAGGCGCGGGCTGAGCTGCTGTTCGCTAACGATGGTGTTCACATGGTCATAGCGCACACCGTAGTTGACGGTGAGCTTTTCGCTCGGCTTCCATTCGTCCTGCAGGTACACGCCCACCGTGCCGCCGGTGCTGCGCGCATTGTCGGTGATGGTGAGCGGCGTACCGCTGGTCTGAGCGCCGCTTTCGTCGGCCGGGAAGACCTGAGAGCTGTTGTCTACCCCGTAGCGCTCGCGCTGCAGGAACAGGCCGGCACGCAGCGTGTGGCGCTCGTTCAGCTGATAACTGGCATCGCTTTGCAGGCCGTAGGCGCTATTGGTGCGCCTGATGTTGGACGCCACACCGTTATAGACCAGATCACCTACCGGGTCGGGTAGGTAGTCGATGCGGCTGGAGCGGCGGAACAACGAGACCTGGTAGTCGAGCTGCGGCGACACCTTGCGCTGGTACGACAAAATCTGGAAGTCCGTCTGCTCGCGCTGGTTGGCATTGAGGTCCTGCGAGTTGGGAGACACGGCGCCATCCAGCGTGAATTGCGGCGTCAGGCCCGGCCGCGTGGGAATCTGGAAACGACTGTTCGACGTACCGAACATGAAGCCCACGCGGCTGTCGGCATCGAGCATGTACGACAGCATGCCGAATGACTTGTTTTGCGTGGTGTGGTCGTGCATGGCGCTGCGCTTGCCGGTGGGATTCTCTATACCCAGATTGCTTTCGGCGATGGTGCCGCTCAGGTAATAGCTCCAGGGCCCCTGCGCGCCTTGCACCTGGGTATTGAGACCGCGTCGGCCGTTGCTGCCAAGCACGGTGCCGACCTCTCCTCCGAAGGGCCTGGGCTGGCTCTCATCGTCGTCGGCCGCCCCTTTGGTGTGGATGTCGACCACGCCGGCAGTGCGGTAACCGTATTGCGCCGGCAACGCGCCGGTGAGCACGTTGATCTGGTTGGCGAAGCGCGTGTCCAGCATCTGCCCGAAGCCGCTGATCGGCTCTGGGACCACCACGCCATTAATACGGTACTGCAGATTGGAATGGTCGCCACGCACATGCAACTGACCATACGAGTCCTGCACGATTCCCGGCGCTTGCAGCAACACTTGGTTGAGCGGTGTGGCCGAGCCCTGCGGCAAACGGGCGATGTCGTCGCTGTTGAAGTTGTAGAGGGAGCTACCGGTGTCGGGCGAGAGCGCATTGCGCGCCGCATCCAAGCGCTTGGCGCTCACGCGCACCTCGCCCAGACCGCCGGCAGAGGTACTGGGCTGAACTGTGACGGTGGCCTCAGGCACATCGGGAGATTGGGAAGGGCTGGCGGCCTGCTGCGCAAGCGCAGGAACAGAAGCCAGGGTGGGCAGAACGGCAGCAAGTGCCGCCACCAACGCACGGGGCGGGAAAGGAGTCATGGCAAACCTTTGAATCGAACGGATGCAATCAACACCGCCCCAGGCATTCATGCAGGGGGTGGCGGGCAAAAAGGATTCAAGGCTTGGATGGCGGATCACGCGCACACAAAGCCACCGCAGACACTGGGGCGCGAGCGCAGGGCTTGAGAGATGGGAAATGCCAGCGCAGTGCCAGGTCCAGGGCCCAGAGCAGCGCCACGGGCAATGCCATGTCCAAGTCCAGCGCGGCAAACGCCGCGCACTCGGGGCAGGCGGTATGGTCCGGTGCAGGTGACGGCTCGGTCCCCTGGCCAGCACCGGACCATGCCACGCCAGTCTGCGGCAGGTGCGACAGCGTGTGATGCAGAGCCCCCTGTTCGACGAACAGCAGCAGCAACGCCAGCAGGCAGGCCAGCCAGCGCAGGTGTGGGGACGATGGGCGGAGCATACGCAAAGGCAGGGGGACGGCGCAGGTCAATCGTTGTGGATTGTGGCATGCCGGCTTACCCGGTACAAATGGACAGCAGCGGCACGACTGCTCCTGGCCGATAGCCGAACTTACGAGACACGGAAGACTAGGCTGGAGAGCATGTCGTTGAGCTCCGTGTTGTCAGCACCGGCTGCAGAAGCATGTCCGCCTCGTCCGCCGTGAGGACTGATGGGAATGTGACCAGCGCAACTGCCGTTGGCTCAATCTGGAAATAGGTGGTGTGTTTCACGAGGTCCAATGCTCGCTTCGAATGCCAGTTTGCAGGCGTGGATTCTGCCTATACCGCGAATGGTCGGTTGAAGTCACAACCGAAACCAGCCGTTTAATCAACCTCTTCCCAGTCCACCCACCCCATCCCCACGCCTCGATTCACATGCCGCTGCCCACCCACCACTAACTCCGAATCCAGCGTGGCCAAAGCAACAGAGATCCACGCGCCCTCTGCGTAATGCGCGCTGTGCCACGTCAGCGATGAGCCGCATTGCTGGCAAAAGCAGCGCGTGATGCCGGGCGATGAGGCAAAGGAGCGCAATTGCTCCTGGCCCTGGGTGAAGACCAGGTCCTTTGCCGGCACGCTGCCGTAGGTGGCGAATGCGGCGCCGTGGGCCTTCTGGCAGATGCGGCAGTGGCAGTGCGACACGGCCTTGGGGCTGGACCGCAGTTCATAGGCGATGGCGCCGCACAGGCAGCTGCCGGTCAGGGCAAGAGGGGGGCTATCCGGGGCGTTGCTCATGGTCGGTCGGGCGCAAAAAAGGCGCATGCCATTGTGCATGCGCCCCAATGCCGCGACAGGGACGCGCGGCAACCCCAGGAGTCATCCGTTTCGTCAGTCGCCGATGACCTGCAGCCCGCTGCCGTCCCCATGCGCCTGCAGGCACATTCTTCCGAGGTCGTTGAGAAAGCGCAGCACGGGCATCTCGCCCACGCAGGCGGGGATGGCGGCCATGATGTCGTTGTGCAGTTCCAGCAGCTGGTCGGCGGCGACGAACATGGCGGCGGATTCGCCGTAGTAGTGCCGCCAGAAGTCCTGCAGCAGGCCGTGGCGGGCCTTGCCTACGACCAGGGGATAGCCGTTTTCCCAGACCTGTGCGTCCATGGAAAGGCTGGCCAGGCCAGGGTCAACAGGCCGCGCGCTGGCGGGGATCAACAGTACACGTCGCATGTCCATGCTCATTTGCGTCTTCCAGGTGCGCCAGTGGACTCGGGCAACCCGGTCCGGGAGGAGGGTGAGAGGGTTCGCACCGCAGGCGGCAAGAACCGGCTCCCACTTTATTCACGTGTGCACAACAAGAAAATTACAGCTGATTACATGCGGCGAGCGATGCGCCGTGTGCCTGCCGTTCTCCGTTGCAGTTCGCCGTTCAGGCGCTGCGCGCCCCGCCTTCGATCTCGAACGGAAAGTCCCCGAAGCGCAGGCTGCCGCGCCGCCGCTCCACCAGGGCGGGCGAGGCAGCGCATTCGGGCAGGGCGCTGAGGATCTGGTGCTTGGCGCGGAAGATCTGGATGTTCACGTACGAGGGCTCCACGCCCAGCATGCGTGAGAGTGCATCCAGTTCTATCCAGCCCTGGCTTGCGGGGGCCAGGCCTTTTTCTGCGTCCTGCTGGCGCACGCGGGCCAGGGTGACCAGGGTGTAGTGGTGTATGCGTTCGCCCAGCGCAATGGGCTTGCCGTCGCTCATGACGGTCAGGCTGGCGTGCTCTTCGTTCTGGCTGACGGTGAAGCGAAAGGACACCTCCGGCGGCTTGGGCGCACGCGGGTCGAAGCTGCTTTCCCGCGTGGATTCCAGGTCGTCGCATTGCACGAATTCCCAGCTGCCTGCGGAGGTGTGGACCATGGCACCGTCCACCAGGGGCTCGGTGCCGTCGCCGGACTCCTGCAGCCAGCGGCCGTCCTCGAAGAAGACGTTGGCTTCGGGCTCCTGCGCGTCGGGCAGCAGGGTGCCGCGCGGGTTCAGGGCCAGGGGGCCGTCCTGGGGCAGTCCCGGGCCGGGGCTCAGGCAGGTGATGGGCGGTCCCAGGTCTTCCACGGTCCAGGCCGCTTCTGCGCCTTCGCCCATGCTGAGCTTGGCGCCCACCGCCAAAACGGTCCAGCGGCCGGCGACCAGGCGCACGCCGTTGAGCATGGTGCCGTTGCGGCTCTGGTCCACGATTTCCCAGGTCTGCCGGTTCCAGCGGAACAGTGCGTGGACCTGGGAGACGTCGGGCGCCTTCATGACGGTCTGGCAGACCGAGGGGTGGCGGCCGAAGGTATGCAGGGGCCGCAGCACGACGATGCGGCCGTCGAGTTGGTTACGAAAGAGGGCCATCGCCTCGAATTCTCCTTGGGGCTTGTGTGAACAGGGGGTGGGCTGGGGGCGCATTGGCCCGGAGCCGGCAGCCTGTTGCCAAGCTGAGAGAGTACATGCCCGCTGCGCTGTTCAGTTTGTCAAACGTACAGAGCCAGCGGATTCAGTTCGGATTCCTGCAGCGGCCGGCTGTGCCAGCCCAGGGCCACGGGTACGTTGCGCAGCCGTGGATTGCCCAGTTCCGGCCAGATATGGCACAGGCCGGGAATCACGATCTTGACGGTGTGCACAGGGATGTCGGGGCGCGAGTAGTCGTAGACGATGGTCTCCAGGCCCAGGCCGCGTGCGATGTCCACGCAGCGCGCAATGGCCTGGGCAATGTCCGGCGGCGTGGTGTCCGGCGTGTGCCCAGACAGAGACGCAGGCTGTTGCGGCGGTGCATCGGCGCTGTCCGCAGGGTGCAGGAAGGCCTGCAGTGGCTCGGGCACGGCAAAGCTTTTGCCGGCCGCGATCAGCTGGCTGATTTCGGTGAGGGCGCGTTCGCAGGCCAGGGCGCGGTCCAGGCTGCAGCCAAAGCCCACGGCCCATTGGCCGGTGTCAGCGTGGCGGCCCACGGAGACGACCACCGGTATGCCGAAGTCGTGCGTGATGTCCAGCAGCCAGTATGACCATTGCGGGCCGCAGCTGCGGTCCAGTCGCTGGCGTGTGGCCTGGTCGATGCCTTGCAGCGCAATGGCGGGCCTGCGGATCTGGCCGTACCACCAGATGGCGGCGGCGTCGCGTTCCACCAGTTCCATGAAGCCTTGCAGGATGGCTTCTTCCCGCGTGTTGCCTGCGGCGCAGCCGTTGGAGGTCCAGCCCACGTGGTACTGGCTTTGCGCAGGCGCATGGGCCAGGCAGAAGGCCAGCGGCAGGTAGCGGCGCGCATCGGCGGTCAGGGACCAGGCGGGAGCCCACCACAGGGGCTCGCCCTGGCCGGTGCTGGGGGCCACGGCATGCGGTGGCTTGTCGGTGGCAAAGCCGGCGGTTTGCCGCTCGCTGAAGCGGGCCAGTTCCGTGGGCGCGATGCAGGGCGCGTCCAACTCGGCGGCGGGGGCGATGACCACGGCTTCGTCGCCTTGGTGGAAGGCGGCGTAGCGCTCCACGGCTTCGCACATGGCGCTGGCGCGGGCCTGCACGGCCGACAGGCCCTTGCCCAGGCACAGCTGTGTTCCGGAGCCGGCCAGGCTGGTGCTGCCGGGGGCCGGTGTTCTGAAGATTTCGCTGCGGTAGATGGTGAGCGCTTCGTCGGTCTCGGCCGTCAGCGGCGTGACCCGGGCAATCACGCCGGTCAGCGGGCTGACGTGCTGCGACAGGCGCTGCACCGTGGTCTCGGCCGGCACGCTGCGCCAGCCGCCATCGGCGCGCGCGGCATGCGTGCCGGGAACTGGCGCAATGCGTTCACGCTGGCGCAGGGCCATCAGCCCTGGCGTGCCGCAGTGCGGGCATTGCGGGCGGGCGGCCACCGGGTGGGGCTGGTCAGGCTCCAGCGTCCACACGGTTTGCGCCGCATCGGTGTGCGCCAGCAGGCGCTGCACCATGGGCAGCAGGGCCTGCAGCCGCGTGGCGATGAGGTCGGCGCCGGCGCGCACGGGCGGGCAGCGGTCGCTGTCCTGAGGCTGGCCGTGCTTGCCGCCGCGTGCGGGATGGTTGCGTTGCCAGCGGTGTGCGAGGCAATGCCAGCAGGCCGCTGCCTGGGGTTTGAAAAGCGGCCCCGCCATGGCCTGCTCGCCCGCTGGCCGCACCAGCAGCCAGGGCCGGCCTGCGGCACGCTGGCCGGCGTCAATGGCGCCCAGGCGCGGGTCCAGATAGTCGTCGCAGAAAACGATGGTGAGTGGGGTGGTGGCGGGTGCCTGCGTGGCCCCGGCAACGGCCACAGCCCAGTGGCAGGCGGCTGTGCTGTCAAGCGCTGCAGTCAGCATGACGATGTCGATCTGCTCCGATGCCTGCAGGCGCACGGGCGGGGCCGAGAAATCCGGCTGCAGATAACCGTGGCCGTTCAAGCCGCTGTGCTGTACCGGCTGGACCAGGCCCTGGCGCAGCAGGGCGCCCAGGGCGTGCAGCATCTGTGCAAGCGGCGCATCGGGCACCGCAGCGCAGTGCTGCATGAGGCTGGTGCCTGCCTGCAGCGGGGCGTTCAGCGCCAGCACGGCGGCAGAACCCAGGGCCAGGGTGTCGCGTTCGCTGGCCAGCAAAAGGCGGTCGCCCTGCTGCACGGGCGGCAGGAATTTCTCGTGCCAGCGAAAGGCGTGGGCGAACAGGTCCGGGGCCGTGGGCTCAGGCAAGAGACGGTGCTCCGAGTTCAAGGCGGACGACGGCATAGGGGTGCTGGCCGGTGGTGGCGTGGAAGGCGGTCTCGAACAGCTGGTGCTGCTGCGAGAACCGGGCATACAGGTGCTCTTGCAGGCTGATGCGGATGGCGGGGTGGATGCGCTCTATCTGCGCGCCGTCCGCAAAGCCGGAGACGACGGGCAGGCGCATTCCGCCCACCTGCATGGGCAGCCTCGCAAGGGCCGGGTGCACATGGTCGAGCACGACGGTGCACGGCGGGCTGCCGGGCGCGGCAAAGCGCTGGGCCAGCTGCTGCAGCATGGCCTCCAGCGCAGCCTGGGGAAGATAGGGGCAGACGCCTTCCAGCAGCACCAGAACGGGCTGGTTGCCGGGCAGGGCGGCGGTGTCCAGCCACGAGGTGTCGAGGATGGAGCAGGCGAGGTTGGCTTCAGGGCCTGCAATGTATTGCGCGCGCAGGGCGATGGCGTCGGGCAGGTCCACGTTCAGCCAGCGTGCGGTGCCGGCCTCGGGTGCCAGGCGGTTGCGCCGCGTGCACAGGCCTGCACCCAGCGCAATGCACAGGCCGGACGGATGGGCGGTCAGAAATTCGGTGGTGAGCCGGTCGAACAGCTGCGAGCGCAGCACCACGCTGCGTACAAAGGCGGGGTCGGCCGCATGGGCCTCGCTGGCCTGGGGCAGGGCGGCGGCAATGCGGCGCGCCTCGGAGTCGGAAAAAGGCGGCAGGTCCGGCAGTTCCGTGGAAGCTGCCGGACCTGCCGCCCGGGCACGTGCCGCCAGCGTCAGCAGCAAGGTGGCCGTGGCCCCTTGCAGCTGCGCCGGTGCCGTATCAGCAGGTGAAGGGGTAGGCGTCACCGGTGTTGTTGTAGGAGGTGAGGGCGATGGCCCACAGGTCCTGCTCGGCGGGTGCCACCGGGTAGTTCAGCACGATGCCGTTCTTGATGGCCGTGCCGTCTGCGCGCTGCAGGTTCCATTCGCCGCGTGCCGCATCCCAGGTGAAGGCCTGCTCGGTCTCGAAACGCACCTGGAAGTTGAACGGGTTGTTGTAGCCCAGCCATTGGCTCAGCACGGGGGCCTTGTCCTTGCCGTCGTCACGCGTCAGCTCTGCGTGGAACTCGGGCGACTGCCAGGCCAGGGCGATGGCGCGCAGCACCACGCCGCCAAAGGCCAGCAGCGAGTCGGGGCCGCCGCCGGGGATGCCCAGGCCCGTGGGCAGGGCGGCCTTGAGCGTGCCGTTGCTCGGTTCCTCGAACGAGGTGCTGACGCCCATGAAGTTGGGGAACAGCTGGTAGTAGGCGGCCAGGGCCTCGGAGGCGTGGGTCTGGGGCGCCTGGGGCAGGACGATGACGAATTCATCGTCAGGACCGATCCAGCCGGCCGTGAGCACGGGCTTCCATTCGGCGCGCTGGGTGGGGTCGTCGCTCAGGCGCAGCGACACATCGACCTGTGGCCACTGGGTCGGCAGGCTGAAGTCGCGGTGCAGCATGGGCTGGATGTCGCGCTGCCCCAGCAGGTCACGGCGGTAGGCGTCATCCTGCCAGGAGCGGGCGATGGCCCGCAGATAGGCAAGGCGGAATGCGAGCAACGGTTCAGTATTCTGCAGCTGGGTGGTCATGTGACTTCATCCTCGGTTCAAGATAAATGCGCCTGGCCGGGCAGAGGCCCGGACAGGAGCACGGACAGTTCAGGCCGCAATGCGGCCAGCTCACTCAGGCGCGCGGCCACGTCCGGCCTGGCGGGTGCCAGGGCCAGCGACAGGACCAGCGCCTCGGTTTCGGTGCGGTGCTTGCCGGCGGTGCGCGCAGTCCCTGCCGCCTGGGCCAGGCTGTCCTGCACGGCTGCGTGGTCGGCGCCCATGGCCAGCAGGAAGCGGGCCTTCTTCAGGTGCAGCTCGCTGCTGTGCAGCCGTTCGTCCAGCACGTCGGCCAGGCGCAGGCATTCGTCGATCTTGTCCAGGGCTTCGGTCCAGCGCCCGCTGGCCGCCAGCATTTCGGCGACGAAGGAGCGGTAGTAGGTCTGGCAGTAGCGGCAGCCCATGTCCCAGAGCAGCTGCGCCGTGCCGCTGGCGCGTTCAATGCCCTCGGCGCTGGCGCTGCCTGCGCTGTCACCCAGCGCCCAGCAGCGGATGATGTCCGCATAGCCCGAGAACGCGGGCAGGCCGTAGCGGGCCGTGATGTCCAGCAGCTCGCCCGTGGTGGCCAAGGCGCTTTCCTTGTCGCCACGCGCCTGGTGGACCAGGGCCTGGTAGAGCAGGGCCATGCTCAGGGAGGGGATGTGCGAGACCTCGTGCGCCAGGCGCACGGCGTCGTTCGCATCGGCCAGCGCGGCCTGGTCGAAGCCGGCGAACCAGCGCACCAGGGCGCGCCCGCAGGTGGCCCAGACGCGCGTGTCGAAGCCGAACTCGGCCGCATGGTGGGCATGGGCCACGGGGTCGTAGCGGGTGATGGCGTCGGTCAGCGCTTCTTCGGCCTGCTCGAATCGGCCGTCGGAGTAGTGGGCCAGGCCCAGGTAGGTCTGCGCGGCCACCAGCACGCCCGTGTCCTGCTGGCGCACGGCCTGCTCCAGCAGGCGGCGGCTGAGCTGGCGCACTTCCTCGCGGTTGCTGGCCACATGGTGGTAGGTGATCAGCATCCACAGGTGCTGCACCTGCTTGTAGTCGGCCACCGCGTTGGCGCCGGGGCCGGCCAGCAGCTCCTGCGACAGCGCGATGCTTTCCACCACCTGGGCATGGGCCCAGCCGTGCTTGTTCATCAGCGCCTGGGTCACGTAGCTGTTGACGTCCAGCCGCGCCTCGCGCTGGGCCACGCCCTGGAGCTGGTGCAGCCAGTCGTCGATGTGGCGCGCGTAGGCAATGGTTTCATCGTTGAGCGAGCGCAGCTGCGTGATGCGCAACTGCCGCACCGCAAGCGCCACGGCCTGGGCATGGTCGCCCGCGTCTGCCCAGTGCTGGGCCACGCCTGCGGGTTCTGCGGCAACGCGCTGGGGCTGGTGCTGCATCAGGGCCAGGGCCACGTCGCGGTGCAGCAGCCGGCGCTGCGATGCCAGCATGCATTCGTAGGCCGTATCGCGGATCAGCGCGTGGCGGAACATGAAGGCGCCGGCGCCCGCACGTTCATCGGCAATGACCAGGCCGGCCTGGCCCAGCTGCGCCAGTTCCTGCTCGACCTCGCCTTGCGGGCGTTCCACGCAGGCGCACAGCAGGCCGAAGTCGAAGTGCCGGCCCATGGTGGCGGCCAGTTGCAGCAGCGGCTTGAGCGGGCCGATGCGGTCAAAGCGGCTGACCAGCGAGTCGCGCAGGGTCAGCGGAATGGCGGCCGGCAGCCCGGCATGGCGAAAGTCCCAGACGCCGTCCTGCTCCACCAGGTGGGCATCCAGCAGCATGCGCGCCATTTCCTGGATGAACAGCGGCACGCCGTCGGTGCGCTCCACCACGTGGCGGATCACGGCGGGGCTGAGCCTGCGCGGCGCCAGCGTCTGGCGGGCCAGCTCGGTGGCCTGGGCGTCTTCCAGGCGCCGCACGTCCACGCACTCGGCCTGCAGGCCTTCGGGCGGCTGCCATTGCGGCCGCGCCGTCAGCACCAGCAGCACGCGCCGCCCGGGCAGGCGCGCTACCAGTTGCTCCAGCAGTTCGATGCTGGTGGGGTCGGCCCAGTGCACGTCTTCGACGACCAGCAGCAGGGGCTCGGCTTCGGACATGTGCAGCAGCCATTGCGCGGTGGACTGCAGCAGCAGCGCCCTTTGCATGACGGCCGAGATGCGGCTGGGCTCGCAGTCGCCCAGGGGCAGCGAGAGCCAGGCGCACAGAATGGGCAGGGCGGCCTCGGCATCGCAGCCTGCGGCGCGCAGGGCTTCGCGCATCTGCTCGCGGTGGTCCTGCGGGGGATCGGCCGACTCCAGCCGCTGCCGTATCAGGCCCAGGAAAGGGGTCAGCGCGGTGTTGCGGTGCTCGGGCTGGCATTGCAGCACCACGGTGTTTGCGCCCTGTGCCCTGGCGTGGACGAGCAGCATGTCGGCCAGGCAGGATTTGCCGATGCCCGGCTCGCCGCGAATCCACAGCGCATTGCCCCCTGCTTCGCGGGCCCGCGCCCATGCGTCGTGCAGGCGCTGCAGTTCGGGTTCGCGGCCTATGCACTGCAAGGCCGCATCGGACACAGGCCCTGGCAGTGGCTCGGCCGGCTGTTCCAGCTCCAGGCGATAGGTCTGCATGCCCGTGGGCTGGCCGGGCAGGCGCAGGCTGCCGGCTTTCTCGAAGCGCGCATGGCGGGCCAGCAGGCGATGGCTGCTTTCGCTGGCCAGCAGGGTGCCCGCATCGGCGATGGCCTCCAGCCGCATGGCCACGTTGACGGCATGGCCCGAGGGCGCTTCGCCGCCGACCACCACGGCCATGCCGGTGTGCAGGCCCATGCGGATTCCCAGGTGCAGTCCGTGGACCTGCTCGATGGCGGCCGCGCGGCTGCGGCTGAGCGTCAGCAGCTCCTGCGCCGTCATGCCGGCCTGGCGGGCATCGGTGTCGCTGGTGTGCGGGTAGCCGAAGAGCACCAGCATGCGGTCGCCCAGCGTGCCCGCCAGCATGCCTCCGCGCCGGGTGGCAACGTCGGAGAACAGCGTGAGTTCCTCGCGCTGCAGCAGTTCGATGTCTTCGATGTTCAGCCCCTGCGAGGGCTGGCTTGAGGTGCCCGTCGTGCCGTCCATGCCGTGGGTATCGCTGCCCGGCCAGAGGGAGACGCTGCAGCACAGCACGGTGAGCTGGCGCACTTCGGAGAACACCCGTGTGGTGGCCACGGTGCGTGTCAGGTCCGCCTGCTGCACCTGGGCGGCGGCGGGCAACTGGCCCACCAGATCGTCCAGCCGCACGCGCATGAGGTCCCTGAGCAGGGCCGCCGCCGAGTCGCTGCGCTCCGCGGGCCGCTTCTTGAGCGCCTTGCGCAGCAAGGTGGCGATGGGGTGGGTGGAGATGGCCGGCGGCAGCTGCACTTCCTGCGGGCTGAGCTGGCGGTGCACGATCTCGGCCACCGAGGCACCCTGCACGGCGGGCGTGCCCGTCAGGCATTCAAGGAACATCAGCCCCCAGGCATACAGGTCGGTGCGGGCGCTGGGCGGCTCGCCGCGCAGCTGCTCGGGGGCGCTGTAGGCAGGCGTGCCCAGGCACTCGTCGCCCATGGTGAGCTGCGAGACCTGCGGGCCGGCAAACTGCGGAATGACGGTGCCGATGCCGAAGTCCAGAACCATGGCGTGCCGCACGGCGCCCGTGGAGGTGACCATCACGTTGTCAGGCTTGAGGTCGCGGTGCACGATGCCGGCGGCATGCGCGCAGTCCAGCGCATCGAGCACCTCGGCCATGAGGCGGCCGGCCTCGGCCGCCGTCAGCACGCCCTGGCGGCGGATCAGGCTTTTGAGGGTCTCGCCGGGCACATATTCGAAGACGCCGTAGACGCAGTCGCCTTGCTCGCCCTTGTCCAGCAACTGGACGATGTGCGGATGGTGCAGGGACGCGCACAGCATGGTCTCGCGGTGGAAGCGCTCCACCTGGCGGCCGCCTTCCTGCAGCCTGACGACCTTGATGGCCACCGATGCACCCGTGCGCCGGTGGCGCGCGCGGTAGACGGTGCCGTAGCCACCCGATCCCAAGGTTTCCAGCAGTTCGTAATCGGGTATTTCCAGGGGGGCTGGCGCCACCGGGGTCACCGCAGCTTGCGTGGGGTTGGTGATGGCATCGTGCATTTCAGCCTCGGTTGGGGGTCCTCCTGGAGGGTATCCAGTCGTCCATTTGTCATACGGCAGACCGTGCTTTTGATACCGTTCGTTACTATAGCGTACGTCCGAATGCAATTGACTGTTTTTGCCTACGTGCTTGCCTATGGTTGCCGTCGCCGTGGCGTCCGGCGCTCAGTCCAGTTGCAGCAGTGCGCTGACGGCGGTCTGCAGCGTGTCCACCAGTTCCGGGTCCATGTAGCGGTACTCGTCAGGGATATCGAGCACATGCAGGCGCTTTTGCGCCAGCAGCCGGCCGAAATCGGCCTTGAGGCGGGACTGGTGCCTTTCCTCCATCACGAGAATCACGTCGGCCCAGGCCACATCGTCGGCCGACACGCGGTGGCGGGCGCCCGCACTGGTGCCGCCCGAGCGCACCTGCAAGGCAGGGTGCCTGCGCCAGACCTGCTCTGCCGTGGGACTGCGCCACTGATTGCGGCTGCAGACGAAGAGGACCTTGAGGCGGTTGTCATTGCGGGGCATGGCTGACAAGGGGGATGGGTGGTTGAGAGGACTGGCGCGCAGTGTAGGGCGCCGCGGTTTGCAGGTGCTGCGCCATCGCCTATGATGCGCGGCACCTGTGAATAATCACAGCTACTTGCAACCCACGGAAAGGTCCACGCACCATGAACGGTCACTGTCTTTGCGGCGCTGTCAGCTTTGTCTCTCCCCAGGCCCGGGAAATCGGCGCCTGCCACTGTGGATACTGCCGGCGCTGGGGCGGCGGCCCCATGCTGACCGTGCATTGCGGGCCCGATGTGAAGTTCGAGGGCGGCGAGAACATCGGCACCTATGCCTCCTCCGAATGGGCCGAGCGCGCCTTCTGCAGGCAGTGCGGCACGCACCTGTACTACCGGCTGCACGCCACGGGCGAGTACTTCGTGCCGGCCGGCGCCTTCGAGTCGCAGGACTTCGAGCTGGCCACGCAGATCTACATCGACAGGAAGCCCGGCTACTACGACTTCGCCAACCAGACACCGACCATGACCGAGGCCGAGGTCATCGCCCAATACGCGCCCCCGCAGGAATGAGGCACAGCCCCATGCCCCTGCACGATGACTCCAGCGGCCTGGCAATGGAGCCTGCCGCACGGCCCGGCGATCCGCTCGACCGGGTCGATACACCCAGCCTGGCGCTGGACCTGACTGTCTTCGACGCCAACCTGCGCACCATGCAGGACTGGGCCGACCGCCACGGCGTGGCGCTGCGCCCGCATGCCAAGGCGCACAAGTGCCCGCAGATCGCGCTGCGCCAGCTGGCGCTGGGCGCGCGCGGCATCTGCTGCCAGAAGGTGAGCGAGGCCGTGCCCTTTGTGGCGGCCGGCGTGCGCGACATCCTGATCAGCAACGAGGTGGTGGGACCCGCCAAGCACGCGCTGCTGGCCCGGCTGGCGCGCAGTGCGCGCATGGCCGTGTGCGTGGACAACGCGGCCAACCTGGTGCAGTTGTCCGAGGCCATGTCGCAGGCGGGCGTGGAGATCGACGTGCTGGTGGAGGTGGACGTGGGCCAGGGCCGCTGCGGCGTCACGGGCCCCGAGGCCGTGCTGGCCCTGGCGCGGCAGGCGCACGACCTGCCGGGCGTGAATTTCGCGGGCCTGCAGGCCTACCACGGCGCGGTGCAGCACCGGCGCAGCCGCGAAGAGCGTGCGCAGGTCTGCCGGGAGGCGGCGCGCCAGGCGGCGGCATGCGCGCAACTGCTGCGCGACAACGGCATGGCCTGCCACACCATCACGGGCGGCGGCACGGGCAGCGTGGAGTTCGACGCGGCCAGCGGCGTCTACACCGAGCTGCAGCCGGGCTCCTATGCCTTCATGGATGGCGACTACGGCGCCAACGAGTGGGACGGGGCGCTGGCCTTTCGCAGCAGCCTGTACCTGCTGTCCACGGTGATGAGCACGCCCGCGCCGGACCGCGTCATCCTGGACGTGGGCCTGAAGTCCACTTCGGCCGAATGCGGGCCGCCTGCCGTGTACGGCACGCCGGGCCTGCGCTGCGTGGCCATCAACGACGAGCACAGCGTGGTGCGCGTGGAGCCGGGCGCCCAGGCGCCCGCCCTGGGCAGCGTGCTGCAGCTTCTGCCCTCGCACGTGGACCCGACATTCAACCTGCACGACGAGCTGGTGGTGCTGCAGGACGGCGTGGTCCACGCGCTGTGGCCGATTGCGGCGCGCGGGCTGTCGCGCTGAAGACGGCATGAAAAAAGCCGCCGGCCTTGCGGCGCGGCGGCTTTTTTGCGTCTGCGGCCTGCTTGTGGCCTGTGGCTTACAGCTCGATCTTGGCGCGGCGGATCACGTCGCCAAAGCGCTTGTTCTCTTCGACGATGAAGGCCTTGAACTCTTCGGGCGTGGGGAAGTAGTTCTCGTAGCCGAAGGTCTGGAACTTGGGCTGGATGTCGGGCTCGCGCAGAGCCTTCATGGTGTCCTGGCGGATCTTCTCGACCACGGCGGGCGGCGTGGACTTGGAGACGGCAAAGGCATTCCAGCCGGTGACCACGGCATCGGCCGGGCCGCCCGATTCGGCCACGGTGGGCACATCCTCGTAGCCCTTGAGGCGGTGGGGTGCCAGCACGGCCAGGAAGCGCAGCTTGCCCGAACGCATCAGCGGGCCGGCCGTGCCCGAGGAGCCCAGCGCAAAGGCCAGCTCGCCCGTGGCCACGCTGGTGTACAGCTGGCTGGTTTCCTTGTAGATGACGTGTTCCATCTTGGTGCCCGTCAGCGACTCCAGCAGGGCCGAGCCCAGGTGCACCGGATTGCCCACGGACCACGAGCCGTAGTTCAGCTTGCCGGGGCGCGCCTTGGCGTCGGCAATCAGGTCGGCCACGGTCTTGTAGGGGCTGTTGACCGGCACGCAGACGAAGAAGAAGGTGCGAAACAGCGGCAGGACGACCTCGAAGTCCTTGTCGATGTTGTAGGGCAGCTTCTTGAACAGGTGGGGATAGGCGGCCAGGTGGACGTTGTCCAGCTGGATGATGTCCGTGCCGTCGGTGGCGCCGCGCTTGAAGGCCTCGATGGCGATGAAGCCGTTGCCACCGGGGCGGTTTTCCACGATGACGGGCTGGTTCCACAGGCGCGCCAGCTTGTCGGCCACCAGGCGCGAAGTGCCGTCCGGACCGCCGCCCACGGGGAACGGATTGATGATGCGCACCTGCTTGGTGGGCCAGTTGGCGGCGGCACCCGACTGGGCACGCGCGGGCGCCAGCGCGCCCAGGGCCAGGGCGCCAAGGGCGAGGCCCGCCTGGCGGCGATTGATGCTGAAGGCGCTGTCTTTCATGGTTTGTCTCCGAGTCGCTGTTGGGCTTGCTGGGTGGCTTGGCCCTATGCCGGGAATGCACGGGCCGCTCTTGTTTTTTCGCTCTCTTGCGGGAGCGGCTGGATCATCCAGTCGCCGCATTGTGTCAGTTCGCTGCAAAGCACCTAGCCATGGCCGCCGCTAGCAGCTATAGCAAAATGGCATAAGTGAGGAGACGATAGAACATGAATTTGCAGCAGATAGAGACCTTTGTGCATGTGGCCGAGACCGGCAGCTTCAGCAAGGCGGCCGTGCTGCTGGAGACGGCCCAGCCCGCACTGAGCCGCCAGGTGCGGGCGCTGGAAACCGAGCTGCGCGAAACCCTGCTGATCCGCACTGGCCGCGGCGTGACGCTGACCGACGCGGGCCGCCGCCTGCTGGAGCACGGCCACGCCATCATGCAGCGCGTGGCGCTGGCCAAGGAGGATCTGGGCAGCCAGCGCGACGAGCCCGTGGGCCGCATCGTGGTGGGCCTGCCGCCCAGCCTGGCGCGGCGCCTGACGCTGCCGCTGATCGACCTGTTCAGCAAGGACATGCCCAAGGCCCGCCTGGCCGTGGTCGAGGGCTTTTCCATGAACATCGCCGAATGGCTGACTTCGGGCCGCATGGACCTGGGCCTGGTCTACACGCCCGAGCCGCATCCGCACATCGAGGTCACGCCCGTGCTGGAAGAGCGCCTGTGCCTGATCGGCCCGGCGCGCACCCTGGGCGGGCGCAGCGGCGTGCGCTTTGACGAGCTGTCGCAGTTTCCTTTGATCATGCCGCAGCACGGCCAGATCTTCCGCAAGCTGATGGAAGCGCAGGCCACGCTGTCCCAGGTCAAGCTCAACGTGGTCTGGGAAGTGTCCAGCGTGCCGGCCATCCTGGACCTGGTGCGCGGCGGCTACGGCTACGCCGCGCTGACCGACAGCGCCATGCGCAGCCACCTGACCGATGCCGAGCTGGTGGGCATTCCCATCGAGTCGCCCCATGTGGTGAGCACGCTGTGCCTGGCGCAGTCGGCCAAGAAAAAGGCCACGCCGCTGATCCGCAAGACCTCGCTGGCCCTGCGCGAACTGAGCCGGCTGGTGTGCGCGCCGCTCTGAGCGGCTGCAGCGACGGAGGCAGGCCGCAGGTCAGCAGGCCTCAGAGCAGCGGCCGCAGCTCCCGCGCCGCCTCCTGCAGCAGCGGCAGCAGTTCGGCCGCCATGTCGGCGGGCGCCATGCGCTGGGGCGAGGTCACGATGTTGAGCGCGGCCACCGTGCGGCCCTCCATGTTGCGCAGCGGCACGGCCAGGGCCTGCACGGCCAGCTCATGCTCTTCCAGGGCCAGGCAGAAATCCTGTCGGCGCACTTCGTCCAGCACGCCTTCGAGCGCTGCGCTGTCCGTCACCGTGTGGGCGGTCAGGCGCCGCAGATCGTGCGATGCCAGCCATTGCCTGAGCTCGGCCGCAGGCAGGGCGGCCAGCAGCACGCGGCCCGTGGAGGTGGCGTGGGCGGGCAGGCGGCTGCCCAGGTGCAGGCCGTGGGCCATGAGGCGTTGGCCGCGCTCGTGCAGGGCGCTGCGCGCGACGATGACCACCTCGTGGCCATCGCGCACCACGCAGGAAAACGACAGCTGGGTCTGCGCCGCCAGCCGGTAGAGCACGGGCTGGACGATGCGCGGCAGCCGCGCCGAGGCCAGGTAGCTGCCCGACAGCCGCAGCACCTTGGGCGCCAGCCAGAAATGGCTGCCGTCCGTCTCCAGGTAACCCAGGTGCGTCAAGGTCAGCAGATGGCGGCGCGCGGCCGTGCGCGTGATGCCAGAGCGCTCGGCCGCCATGGTGGCGTTCAGGCGCTGGCGCTCGGTGTCGAAGCTCTCCAGCACGGCCAGGCCCTTGGCCAGGCCGGCGATGAAGTCATCCGGGTCGATGGGAAAGGGCTGGTTCATGGGCGGGGAGGGCGGGCATGCAGGTAGTGCGCGATTGTCGCGCAGATTGCGCGATCACCGCGCAACGCGTGCTGCAGCCCCTCGTCTTTGCGCTGCCTCAAAACTAATCTCGGGCGCAGGCCATGGCATGAACCGGCCATGACATCGAACAACGCAACGGAGACAAATCAATGCGCACCCAAGTCGCCATCATCGGTGCAGGCCCTGCCGGCCTGCTTCTCGGCCAGCTGCTGTACCGCGCGGGCATAGACAACGTCATCATCGAGCAGCGCAGCGCCGACTACGTGCTGGGCCGCATCCGTGCCGGCGTGCTCGAACAGGTCACGGTGGACCTTCTGGAGCAGGCCGGTGCCGACGCCCGCATGCGCGCAGAAGGCCTGCCGCACGATGGCATCGAGCTGCTGTTCGGCGGCCAGCGCCACCGCATCGACCTGCATGGCCTGACCGGCGGCAAGCGCGTCATGGTCTACGGCCAGACCGAGGTCACGCGCGACCTGATGGAAGTGCGCGCCGCCGAGGGCCTGACCACGGTCTACGAGGCCGGCAACGTGCAGCCCGTGGGCTTCGATGGCGACAGCCCCGTCGTGCGCTACGAAAAGGACGGCCAGGTCCATGAGCTGCAATGCGACTTCATCGCCGGCTGCGACGGCTTTCACGGCATCTGCCGCGCCAGCGTGCCCCAGGACAAGGTGCGCACCTTCGAGAAGGTCTACCCCTTCGGCTGGCTGGGCCTGCTGTCGGACACGCCGCCCGTCTCGCACGAACTGATCTACGCCCAGACCGAGCGCGGCTTCGCACTGTGCAGCCAGCGCAGCGCCACGCGCAGCCGCTACTACCTGCAGGTGCCGCTGACCGAAAAGGTCGAGGACTGGAGCGACGAGGCCTTCTGGAGCGAACTGCGCCTGCGCCTGGACCCCGAGGCACGCGAGCGCCTGGTGACCGGCCCCTCGCTGGAAAAGAGCATTGCCCCGCTGCGCAGCTTCGTGACCGAGCCCATGCGCTTCGGCCGCCTGTTCCTTGCCGGCGACGCGGCCCACATCGTGCCGCCCACGGGCGCCAAGGGCCTGAACCTGGCCGCCTCGGACGTGGGCTACCTGTCCAGCGCCTTCGCGCAGTACTACCGCGACAAGGCGCCCGAAGGCATCGACGGCTACTCCGAGCAATGCCTGCGCCGCGTCTGGAAGGCCGAGCGCTTTTCGTGGTGGATGACCTCGCTCATGCACCGCTTCCCCGATGCAGGCGGCTTCGACACCAAGGTGCAGGAGGCGGAGCTGGACTACATCGTCAACTCCCGTGCAGGCTCGACCTCGCTGGCGGAGAACTATGTGGGGTTGCCGCTGGTGTGAGCCCAGGGCAATAGCGAGGGGCAGCGCCCGCATTGATGCGCGCCTGTCGCCACAGCATTGCGCAAATTTGCAGCCCGCCTCGCCCGGACGGGTGCGGGCGAGGAGTAAGCTTGTCGGGTTATGGCGCACATCACGTTTCCCCCTCCCTATATCGCCCCCCAGAATGCAGCGCAGTCGCTGCGCGACGCAGGCTATGCGGTGCTGCGCCCCGATGAATTCGCGGCCTGGACAGGCGTGTCATTGACCGAGCTGCATGCGCTCGATGCCGACTGGGCCCAGCTGCCGCCCGATGCCTTTCTGAAGGACGGCGGGCGCTACCGGCGCCGCCGCCATTCCTGCTTCATCGCCGGGCAGGACGGGCTGCAGCAGGTGGAGCACCGCGCGCACTGGCAGCCGGTGGAATACAACGCCCTGCATGGCGGCATGCTGCGCATGTTCGATCCCATGCGCGACGCCACGGCGCAAAGCGCCACCTGGAGCCGGCTGCTGCTGGCGCTGGCCGGCCTGTCCGACCAGGTGTTCTGCGCCCGGGGCAACGATGTGCAGCACGAGCGCTGGTTCATCGAGTCCCACCAGTTCCGCATCGACACCACGGACGGCATTGGCCGGCCCACGCCCGAAGGCGCGCACCGCGACGGCGTGGACCTGGTGGCGGTGATCCTGGTCGGGCGCGAGGGCGTGAAGGGCGGCGAGACACGCATCTTCGAGGCCACGGGCCCCAGCGGCCAGCGCTTCACGCTGACCGAGCCCTGGTCGGTGATGCTGCTGGACGATGCCCGCATGATCCACGAGACCACGCCCATCCAGCCCGAGCAGCCGGGCGGCGTGCGCGATACCCTGGTGCTGACCTATCGCCGCCAGGGTTTCCAGGGCTCGGAGCTGACGCGTCGCCGCAAGGATTGATGCAGCTCAAGATGCTGGCGCATGATGGGCGCACACTTTGGTTCATCGACCCGGCCGCCCCCGATTGCTGACGGCGGCCAAGCACAAAGGAGAAAACGCATGTTCAAGCACATCCTGGTTCCCGTGGACGGCTCCAACAGCTCGATGCTGGCGGTTCACAAGGGCGTGGAGCTGGCCAAGGCCTTTGGCAGCACGCTGACGGCGGTCTACGTGGTGGACCCCTATCCGTTCACGGGCGTGGGCGCCGACTTCGCCTACGGCCAGTCGCAGTACCTGAGCGCGGCCACGGCCGAGGCCAACACCACGCTGGACGCCGTCAAGAAGATCACCGACGAGGCCGGCATCACCGCCACCACCGTGGTGGGCGAAGGCCATGCGGTGCACGAAGGCATCGTGCGCGTGCTCGAGAGCACGGGCGCCGACCTGATCATCATGGGCTCGCAAGGCCGCCGTGGCCTGGAAAAGCTGATGCTGGGCAGCGTGACCCAGCGCGTGCTGGGCGCCGTGCGCGTGCCGGTGCTGGTGGTGCGCGAGTAATCACCGGGCCGCTCGGCCCTTCGCCGGGTGAAACGTCAACGGCTCCCTCGGGAGCCGTTTTTGTTGGTGCGCTGCAGGGGGAGAGGGCGATCAGCGATTGAGCAGCCGTGCCAGCCAGCCCTTTTTCTTGCGCTGCAGTTCCAGCTCCTGCAGCACTTCGTTCTTGAGCCTTTCCTTCTCGGCGGCAGGACTGGACTCGCGCGCCATGCGCAGATAGGCCTTGGCCGAGTCCACGTAGCCGGTGTCTTCGTTGCGGATGTGGTTGAACAGCCAGCGCGAGAGCATGCCGTGCAGCTCGGCGGCCACGTCCTCGCCCGCATCGAAGCGGGTCTGCATCTCGATCACGCGGCGCGTGAACAGCTCGTGCACCTTCTTGTGCGGGCCGGCGAACATGTAGCCGGCGCTCTCGATCAGGCTTTCCTCGAACACGAAGTGCGAGACGGTGTAGTCGATCATCTCGCCGATGACATCGCCCAGGGCCTCACGGTCGGGCGACGAGCGCAGCTCGTAGAGCTTGTTGATGTAATCGACGATGCGGCGGTGCTGCCGGTCGATTTCTGCAATCCCGGTGTCCAGCTCGGGGACCCAGACCAGCAATGCCATGACGTTCTCCAGGAATTCGGTGATTTCCAGAGAAGTATTCACGGGACTGTCACATAGCTCCTTGATGCAGATCAGGCTGATCTGCATCAATGAAATGCGGCGTTGGCCATTGCAGGCGGTGCCGGGCATGCAGCCCTGGCACCGCAGGCATGTCACTCGATCTTGGCGCCCGAGGACTCGACGATCTGCTTGGACTGCTTGAAGTCGGCCTGGAACATCTTGTCGAAGTCGGCCACGCTCATGGACTGGGGTTCGGCGCCCTGGGTCTGGATGGCGTCGCGCACTTCGGGCATGGCCAGCAGCTTGTTCACTTCGGCGTTGACCTTGGTCACGATGGCCGTTGGCGTGCCCTTGGGCATGAACAGGCCGTACCAGGTGCTCACGTCAAAGCCCTTGAGGCCCGCTTCGGCCAGCGTGGGCGTGTCGGGCAGCGAGGACGAGCGCTTGGCCGATGTGACGGCGATGGCGCGCAGCTTGCCGGCCTTGATCTGGCCGATGGCCGAGGGCACGGAGGACACCAGCAGGTCCACGTTGCCGGCCAGCGCGTCCATCAGGGCCGGGTTGGAGCCCTTGTAGGGCACATGCACCAGCTGGATGCCCGCCGCCTTCTCCAGCAGCACGCCCGAGATGTGGATGCTGGTGCCATTGCCCGGCGAGCCGTAGGTCACCTTGCCCGGGTGCTGCTTGGCAGCGGCCACGATGTCGGCCAGGGTCTTGTAGGGCGAGTTCACGCTGGTGGCGATCACGATGGGCGTGTAGGCCACGTGGGCCACGGGCACCAGGTCCTTGACCGGGTTCCAGGGCAGGTTCTTGTAGAGGTAGGGGCCCAGGACCACGTTGTCCTTCTGGCCCATGACCATGTCGTAGCCCGTGGGCGCTGCCTTGGCGGCCTCGGTGATGCCGATGGTGCCGCCTGCGCCCGCGCGGTTGTCGGGCACCACAGTCCACTTGCTGACTTCGGTGAGCTTGTTGGACACCACGCGCGCGAGGATGTCGGTGCCGCCGCCGGGCGGGAAGGGCACGATCATGCGCACGGGCTTGTTCGGATAGTCGGCCGCCGTGCCTTGGGCGGCTGCGGAAAAGCTCAGGCCCATGGCGGCGGCCACGGCGGTGCAGGTGATCAGTTGGCGGAACATGAAAGAAGAAACTCCAGGGTCTGATGGGGCGGTGCAACCTTCTCGCAGCGGACCGGCAGCGCCGGGCCGCCCATGCGGTGGGTTGTCGATGATCGGGGAGGGTGGTTCCGCCATCTTGCATTGGGAAACCCGCTATTTGGGCGGATTTCCGCAATCTGTGCCACAGGGGCTTCCACCAAGGAGCAGCTTGTGCCTGCTCCAGAGGGAAGCGGGCTATTTTATGCCGCCTTGGACGCTGGCCCCAGGCCAGGCGCTCAGCCCTGCGCCAACTGCCTGTCCAGCACGCGCACCGTCTCGTACAGCACGCGCGTGCCGTCCAGCAGCTGGGCGGGTTCTATCCACTCCTCGGGCGCGTGGCTGCGGCCGTGGAGGCAGGGGATGAAGATCATGCCCATGGGGCCGGTGGGCGCCATGTAGACGGCGTCATGGCCGGCGCCGCTGGGCATGCGCATGTGGGCGTAGCCCAGGTTTGCGCAGGCCTGCTCCACGCCCTGCATGACCAGGCCAGCGCAGTCCGTGGGCCGGGAGCGGCTCACGTCGGACATCTCGGCGCGCACGCGCAAGGCGGCCAGGCCGGGCAGGACTTCGGCCAGCAGTTCCTCGGGGAAGCGCTCCAGCACGCCCGCGTGGTCGCTGCGCACTTCCATCATCATCTCGACCAGGCCGGGCACGGCGTTGGAGGCATTGGGCGTGAGCGATAGCCGGCCCACGGTGGCCACCACATAGTGGGGTTGGCCGCTGAGCGCAGCGGCCTTGCGGTTGGCCGCATCGACGATGCGCGCCGCGCCCACCAGCGCGTCCTGGCGGATGTCCATGGGCGTGGTGCCTGCGTGGTCGGCCTGGCCGCGCACGGTGAAGCTCACGCGGCGGATGCCCACGATGTTCGTCACCACGCCGATCGGCAGGCCGCGCCGCTCCAGCACCGGGCCCTGCTCTATGTGCAGCTCCACGAAGGCGGCCGTGCCGCCGGCGCTGCGCAGCGGGCGGTCCAGCGCCTCGGGCCGCGCGCCGATGCGGCGCATGCCTTCGGCCAGGGTTTCGCCCTCGGGGTTGCGGGCGGCCAGCATGGCGGCGTCCAGCTTGCCCGACAGTGCGCGGCTGCCTATGCAGGAGATTCCATAGTCGCTGGGTTCTTCGGACAGGAAGTCGATCACCTCGAACGGGTGCTGCAGGGCGATGCCGTTTTCGTGCAGGCAGTGCGCGACCTCGATGCCGGCCAGCACGCCGATGATGCCGTCGAAGCGCCCGCCCATCATCACGGTGTCGCAGTGCGATCCGGTGGAGATGGGGGCGCGTTGCACCGGGCCTGGGGCAGCCGGCAGGCGGCCCATCAGGTTGCCGCCTTCATCCAGATGGACCTGCATGCCCGCTGCCTCGAACTGCCCGCGCAGCCAGGCGCGGGCCTGGTCAAATTCAGGGGAGAAGGCGCGGCGCGTCCACGGCACGTCGGGCAGGGTGAAGGTGGACAGGGTCTCCACGCGGCGCCACAGGCGCTCGGCATTGATGGGGGGAAGGTTGGGGGCGGAGGAAGCGGGCAGGGCGGTCATCGGTCTCGGTGGCGTCTGGGGCAGCTGGGATCGGGCAGCCCGAATTCTCGCGCGAAAAAAGCAGTCCTCACGGCAGGGGGCGCAGGCCCGCCAGCAGACGCTCGAGCGTGTCGAAGCTCACGGGTTTGACCAGGTGGTGATCCATGCCGGCTTCCCGCGATCGTCTCAGGTCCTCCTCCTGCCCCCAGCCCGTGAGCGCGATCAGCACGACCTGGTCGCGGCCGTGCTCTGCACGGATGCGGCGGGCGACCTCCAGGCCGTCCATGCCGGGCAGGCCGATGTCCAGCAGCACCACTTCGGGCCTGAACGCCGCGTGCATGGCCAGGGCTCCGGGGCCGTCGCGGGCAATCTCGACTTCGGCGCCCAGCAGCCTGAGCAGCATGGCCAGGGTGTCGGCGGCGTCGATGTTGTCATCGACCACCAGGATGCGGCCGAAGGCCGTTGCATCCTCGGGCTGGGCATTCGGTGCCTGTCCCGCCGGGGGCTCCGCCTGGGTGGGCAGGGGCAGGTACAGCCTGAATTCGCTGCCCTGGCCCTTGCCTTCGCTGAGCGCCTGCACGCTGCCGCCGTGCATCTCGACCAGGCTGCGCACCAGGGTCAGCCCGATGCCCAGGCCGCCCTGCCCGCGGCGGCCGTTGCGGTCCACCTGCATGAACAGATCGAACACCTTGCCCAGCAGGGCGGGCGGGATGCCGATGCCGTTGTCGCGTACCGAGACCACGGCCTGCGCGCCATCGGTCCAGGCGGCCAGAACGATGTGGCCGCCGGAGTGCGAGTACTTGGCGGCATTGTTGAGCAGGTTGGAGACCATCTGCGCCAGCCGCATCGGGTCGGCCAGCAGCGACACGGGCGCGGCGGGCAGCTCCAGGCGCAACTGGTGGCTGCCTGCCTCCATGACCGCGCCGCTGGCCGCCACCACGCCTTGCAGCACATCGTTCAGGTCCACCAGTTCCTTGCGCAACTGGACCTTGCCCGTGGTGATGCGCGAGACCTCCAGCAAGTCGTCCACCATGCGGATCATGTGGTTGACCTGGCGCTCCAGCATCTCGTGGCTGTGGCGCACGCTGTCGTCGCCGCTGGCGGTGCGCTTGAGGATTTGCAGGCCGTGGCTGATGGGCGCCAGCGGATTGCGCAGCTCATGCGCCAGCGTGGCCAGGAATTCGTCCTTGCGTCGGTCGGCTTCCTTGAGGTGGTGCTCGGCCTGTTTGAGTTCGGTGATGTCCTGGATGACGGAGCAGGTGCCTATGAGCTGGCCGTCGTCATCGCGCAGCGGCGCGCAGCTGACGCGCATCCACCATTCGCGCCCATCGTCGTCGGTGTGCAGCATCTCCAGCCCCGGCATGACCACTTCGCCGCGCAGCGCGCGCTTGCCTGGCCAGTTCTCGGGGGCAATGGGCTGGCCCTTGTCATCCCATCCCTTCCAGCGCGGCATGCGGTCCGCCAGGGTGGAAGGAATGGCGCGCGGCACGAAGCGGTCCATGATCGCATTGCTCAATACCATGGTGCCGCTCATGTCGGAGACGCCCACGCCCGCGGGCATCTGGTCGATGATGGCGCGCAGCTTTTTCTCGTTGGCCTGAACGGCGGCGTGGGCCTGTTCGCGCACACTCACCAGCTGCAGCAGCGATGCGATGCGCGCCAGCAGCTCGCGCGCCGAAAAGGGCTTGACCAGGTAGTCGTCCGCGCCCGCGCGCAGGCCTTCGACCTGGGCCTCCTGGCCGGCCCGCGCGGACAGCATGATGACGGGAATGGCGCGCGTGGTCTCGTCACTGCGCAGCGCATGCAGCAGCTCGAAGCCGTCGAGCACGGGCATCATCACGTCGGCCAGCACCAGGTCGGGCCGCTGGCGGTGGATGCTGGCCAGCGCGGCGCGGCCATCGCCCACGATCTCCACTTCATACAGCGGCTCCAGCAACTGGCCGATGTAGCTGCGCATGTCGGCGTTGTCATCGGCGCAGACGATGCGGGCACGCGGGGGTAGGGCACCACCGTGCATGTCCTGCTGCATGGGCCTGGCTTCGTCGCTGGCAGCCGGGGCGGGCTCGCCCGGCAGCCAGCGCAGGGCCTCATCCACCTGCGGGTGCGCGGCAGGCGGGCGCGCGGGCCGGTGCTCGGCCGGAAGATGCGCATGCCCCCTGGGCAGGCGCACGGTGAAGCGGCTGCCTTCGCCCTCCGTGCTGCTGACCGTGACGGTGCCGCCATGCAGCCGAGCCAGCTCCTGCACCATGGCCAGGCCGATGCCCGTGCCCTCGTGCGTGCGGGCCGGCTTGCCGGGAATGCGGTGAAAACGCTGGAAGAGATGGGGCAGGTGCTGGGGCGCAATGCCCGATCCGGTGTCGGTGACGGACAGCTCCACCGCACCATTGGCCCCGCCCGCGCCGTGCGCATCGTGCACATCGGGCACATCGCGCAACGCCACGGCGATTTCGCCTTGCAGCGTGAACTTGAAGGCGTTGGACAGCAGGTTGAGCACGATTTTTTCGTACATGTCGCGGTCCACATGGACCGGTCCGTCCAGCGGCGGGCAATCCACGCGCAGCCGCAGGCCGGCTTGCTCCACGGCCGAGCGGAACATGCTGGCCAGCTCGGCCGTGGTGCGGGCCAGGTCCGTGGGCTCGTAGCTGGCCTGCATGCGCCCGGCCTCGATGCGCGAGAAGTCCAGCAGGGCGTTGACCAGTTTTTGCAGGCGCAGCGCGTTGCGGTGGATCATCTGCGTCTGCCCGGCCGGCACCTGGCCGCCGTGCTCGCGCAGGGCATCTTCCAGCGGGCCCAGGATCAGCGTCAGCGGGGTGCGCAGCTCGTGGCTGATGTTGGAGAAGAACACGGTCTTGGCGTGGTCCACCTCGGCCAGGGCCTTGGCGCGCCGTGCTTCCTGCTCGTAGGCCTGGGCGTGCGCGACCACGCTGCCCGTGTGGCTTGCCACCATGTCGAGGAAGGCGCAATAGTCCACATCCAGCGGGCGGCGCGGGCTGACGCCCAGCACCATCACGCCCGAGACCTGGCCGTCGCCCGACCAGCGCACAGGCACGATGCGCGCCAGACGCGAGGCCTCGGGCCAGGGGCCGCCGGGCAGGAACAGGCCCAGGGACGCCAGTTCCACATTGACGGGCTGGCCCGGTTGGGCCGCCTGATGCGCCTGGTCCGTTAGGTCCGCTCGGTCAGATGGATCGGATTGCACGGCCCGGTCCAGCGGCCAGCGCGAGGGGTCGGCCGCCAGGTCCATGTCCAGATCCATGCCCGTGGCGCAGAGCATCCTGAAGGCCGGGCCGCTGTCGCCTGCGCTGCCCGCGGCAGGGGTGTCCACGCATTCGTAGATGATGGCGAAGGGCACGTCGTAGGGGTTCTCGTCCAGCACGGCGCAGACTTTCTGGGCGGCGTCCCTGGCGTTGTGCATGTCCAGCGTGCGTATGCCCAGGCGGTGCAGCGTCTCCAGGCGCCTGCGGCTGACGATTTTTTCCGTGGTCTCGGTGCAGGGGCAGAACACGCCCTGCACGGTGACGCCGTCATCGGCCAGGATGGGGCCGTAGGTGAAGGTCACGAAGACTTCTTCCTGCGGCAGGTCGCGGTCGAAGAAGTAGCGGGCGTCGGTGGACCAGGTGGCCTCGCCGGTACGCATCACGCCTTCCAGCATGGGGCCGATATCGCTCCAGATCTCGCTCCAGCAGTGCGCGCCGGCCTGGCCCAGCGCCTGGGGGTGCTTGCTGGTTCCCAGGAAGGGGATATAGCCATCGTTGTAGATCAGGCGGAAGTCTTCGCCCCACCAGATGGTGATGGGAAAGCGCGAACCCAGCGCAAGGCTCACGGCGTTGCGCAGGTTCTGCGGCCAGCCGTCCGGCGATCCCAGGGGCGTGGCCGCCCAGTCGTGGGAACGCACGCGTGCCGGCATTTCGCCGCGCTGCGGCAGGAATCGAAAACTGTCTTCTGAGTTCACACTTTCTCCCACGGCAATTGCGGGTCTCGGGCCTGGCCGCAGTCGCGGTTATTTTGACTTGGACTGGCCCGCGTGCCTGCCCCGGCCCGAGCCCGACAGCTTGCCGCCGCCGCTTTGCCTGTTCACGGTGGCCCAGGCGCGCTTTTCAGCTTCTTCGTGGCCCACGCCGCCCGACTCGTAGCTGTCTTCGATATGTCGAGCCTGGCGCTTTTGCTTATCGGTATAGGCCGATTTGTCACCTTGTGGCATGTCACTCTCCCTTGCGCGTCTGTTCCTGCTCCGGGGACGGTGGCAGCTCGATGGGCGGCGCCGTGGTGGGCGGGTCGATGGGCTCGGGCCCGCGCGGGCGGCCGGGCTGGCGGTTGGGATCATCGGGGGCCACGGGGTCATTGGGCGTGGTCGGCACCTGGGGAATATTGGGTGCGTGGGGCAGAGGGTGGTTCATGGTGCGTGTCCTTTGGCGGGTGTGTGGTGATGAGGGGTGGATGCCCGCTCAGCGCGCAGGCGTGGAGGTGGGGGCAGGCGTCGTGGCCGGATCAGCCTGCTGCGGCGCGGCGGAAGGCGCGGGCTGTGTCGCGGGAGACGGTGAGGGCGAAGGTGAGGGCAACGGTGAGGACGAAGGCGTTCCAGTCGCTCCAGTGGCACTGGGCGCATCCAGCCGGCCCTTGGGGGCCATGAAGTTGAACATCAGCACCAGGATCAGTGCGACGGCGGCGGTGAGTGCGCCTATGCGCAGGGGCCAGCGTCCGTCGCGGATGTGGTTGTTCTCGCTGCGCTGGCGTTCGAGGGGGGCATGCATTCGGCGGGGTGAGTTGTCCATGGCGGGCTCCTTCAGTCCATGAGCTTTCACCTTAGGCCGGGCGGCGGCCTGCAACTGTCGGACAAGGCATGCCCTGCGGGAGCGACAAGCCGCTGCACGGCGGTGGGGCTTGGCAGGACGGGCCGGACAGGCTTTGGACAGGCACGCCGCTTGCCACCAAGCCAGGTTTCAGGCGTGGCGCCTGCGCCGGTCGGCCGGTTCTATGCGCAGCAGCTGGCGGTATTTGGTGACGGTGCGGCGCGCCACGACCAGGCCCTGGGCACTCAGCTGGCGTGCGATTTCGACATCCGACAGCGGCCGGGCATCGGACTCGGCCGCGATGATGTCGCCGATCAGCTCGCGGATGGCCGTGGCCGAGCAGGCATTGCCGCTGGCGCTGAGCATGGGGCGCGAGAAGAAATGCTTGAGCTCGAAAACGCCCGTGGGCGTGGCCATGTATTTGTTGTTGGTCACGCGCGAGACGGTGGACTCGTGCACGCCCACTTCCTCGGCAATCTCGCGCAGCACCAGCGGCTTCATGGCCATGGCGCCGAACTCCAGGAACAGCTGCTGCTTGCGCACGATGGCCTGCGCCACGTCGAGGATGGTGGAAAAGCGCTGCTCCACGTTGCGCACCGTCCAGCGCGCATCCTGCAGGTGGTCGGCCAGTTGGTTCTGGCCGCTGCGGCGGTGGCGCTGAAACAGTTGCTCGTAGACGCGGTTCAGGCGCACGCGCGGCACGACCGCGGGGTTGAGGTGCACGTTCCAGCCGTTCTGGCCCCGGCGCACGATCACGTCGGGAACGATGTAGTCCACGTGGGAGGAGCCGAAGTTCCAGCCCGGCCTGGGGTTCAGCCGACGTATGCAGTCCAGCGCCTGCGTGATCTGCGCGGGCGGCACCTGCAGCGCCCGGGCCAGCCGGGGCACGTCGCGGGCGGCCAGCGCATCCATGTGGTCCTGCACCATGGCCTGGGCCAGCTGGCGCAGGCGGGCATCGCCGATCTGCGGGCATTGCAGCAACAGGCATTCGCCCACGCTGCGGGCGGCCACGCCGGCCGGGTCCAGCGATTGCACCAGGCGCAGGGCAATGAGCATTTCCTGCGCGTCAGGTGCGGGGCTGAGGGCCAGCAGGCCGGCCAGCTCCTGCAGGTCGGTGCGCAGATAGCCGTCGTCGTCCAGCGACTCCACGATGGCCCGGGCCATGCACAGGTCGCGTGGCGTCATCGCCATCACATTGAGCTGGCCGTGCAGGTGCATGGCCAGCGTGGTCTCGCAGGCGGCCAGATCCATGGCCGTGCCTTCTCCATCCACCCCCTGGCGCGCGCCCGTATGCATGTCGGCCAGCCACAGGTCGCGGTCGTCGGCGGGTTCGGTGGCGGGGCCGGGCAGGTGGTCGGCCGGGTCGGGCGGGTGCTGCATGCCGGGGAGGTCGCGGTCCATGTCCATACCGATGCCCATGCCGATGCCGTCATCCATGCCGGTGTCCGGGGCCAGGCCTGCCTCCGGGGCCAGCCTGCCCATGCCGCCTTCCCGGCCCTCTTCACCCAGCTCCTTGCCGTCGAGCAGCCCCTGTTCGTACTCGCCGTACTGCGCATCCTGCGGGTCTTCCAGGAACGGGTTGTCCTCCAGCTTGCTGCGCACCACGGCGGCAAAGTCCAGCGAGGACATCTGCAGCATCCGCACCGCAAGCTGCAGGCGGGGAGAAAGCGTCTGGGACTGGCGTATGTCCGCCCTGAGGTGCATGGAACCCATTTCATCTCCTTGGTGCAATGACACGAAGACGCAAGCTCCATGCCGCCATGCGGGCGGCGAATCGTCTGGATACACTTTGGGCACGAAACCTGCTGTGGTCTCCCTGCGCAGGCGGCACGGGGCCCAGGGTTTTGCCGCCGCTGCGGGAGATCGGTTCTGGAACAGCGGGGCCGGTCATGGCGTCCACGGCAGAAATTGCCGTTTGGGCGCAAGGTTTTCTGCAAACTTTGCCATGTACCAGTCCACCAGCTTCCACACGGTCCCGCCCCCGGGGGCCCAGAATTCCGTTCCACGGGAGGCGCCGCGTGATGCCCTGCCCGAAGATCCCATGTCCATACGCCTGAGGTTGGTCCTGCTGCTGCTGGCCTTGCTGGTCTTTGTGCTGGCGGCCTCGTCCTGGCTGCTGTTGCGCGCCTACCAATCCGAGCATGCGGCGCAGGAGCAGGCCGCGCGCGTCAGCAGCATGGCCGTGGCCCGTCTGCTGGACAAGGAGCCGGGCACGGCCGGCGTCGACCAGGTGCTGGCGGCCCTGGGGCCCTTGCTGGACTCCGGCTGGCCCGGCTTTCTGGTGGACAGCACAGGCCGCGCCCTGCCGGCCGGGCCCGGCGCGGCAGCCGACCTGCCTGCCTTGCCCGCCGATTTCAGCGAGCGGCTGGCGGCCAGCCTGGCGCAGGCTGCGCCCGGCGTGAGCAGTGCGGGGCAAGGCGCAGAGCAAAGCGCAGGTCAGGGCGCAGGGCAGGGAGCTTCGCAGGGCTGGCTGGATCTGCCAGATGCGCAGGGCGGGCCGCTGCGGGCCTTCTTCAGCAAGTCCGCCCAGGGCTGGACCTGGGTGAGCTGGGTTCCCTGTTCTGCGCTGGACCCCGCATGCTCCCGGCCCCTGAAGGGGGTGATCTGGGTGGCCATCGTTTTGTTTGCGGTGGCGGGCCTGGGATTGGCGCGGCTGGCGCTGCGGGGCAGCGCTTCCCTGGTGTTGCCGGCAACGGGCGGCAATGCGCAAGACCATGGCCAGGGCGGCGGCGGTGCCGGCCTGTCAGAAGGCGCTGCGGTGGACACTGCCGGCCTCGAAGAGGCCGCTGCCCGTCTCCAGAGCGAACGTCTGCAGGTGGTGGGGCGGCTGGCAGGCCGGTTTTCCCATGAGTTCAACAACCAGCTGGGCATTCTGAGCAACAGCGCCTATCTGATAGAGCGGCGCTCCGAGGACCCGGCACTGAGCCTGCCTGCCCAGGCCATGCTGCGCTCGGTGGACACGGCCAGCCGCCTCACGCAGCAACTGCTGCGTTTTGGGGCGCACCATTGCACGCATGCGCTGGTGGTGGACCTGTACCGCTGGCTGCCCGGCCTGCAGGGCACGCTGGCCGTGGTGCTGGGCAAGCGCATGGCGCTGGAGGTGGCGGAGCCTGCCGAGGCCAGTCAGCCCGGCCAGCCGGCGCCGCGATTGGGCGTGCACGTGGACCCGGACGAGCTGGAACTGGCGCTGATCAGCATTTTTCTCGCCATCCGCGAAGCGATGACCGATGGCGCGCAGGTGCACATGGCCGCCCGGCCCCTGTCCGAGGATCAGAACCAGGATCAGGACCAGGCCGCAGCTTCTCGAGGGAATGCGCTGGTGGAGATCCGCATCGAGGCCCTGGCCCACGGGGCGGGCGCGGCCAGCACCGGCACCGGCGAGGCGGGCGCGTCACTGCTGGACAGTGTGGAAAGGCAGGACCCGCCGCCTGTCTTCACTCCCTTGAACGATTCCGATGCGGACGCCACCTGCGGCCTGAGCCTGGCGCGCCGCCTGTGCCTGGAGCGCGGCGGCGTGGTGCGGGCCGAGGGCGAGCATGGCCGCTGCCTGGCGGTCTCACTGGTGCTGCCGCGCGTGGCCATGGCGGCGCAGGACTGTCTGGCGCAAAGGCTGGACTGACAGGCTGCCTGGCCGCTTTCAGCGCGGCACGCTCGGCTTGCACAGGTTGAAGATGGCCAGCAGCGCAACGGCGCAGGCCAGAGAGACGAAGATGGACATGGAGGTGGCCGGCGCCTCCGTCTGCGCATTCATGGCCGAAGGCCCCAGCAGCGGCGCCAGCAGCCAGCCGCCCAGCAGTGCGCCAATGGCGCCTATGACCACGTTGAGCAAAATGCCTTGCTCGGCCTGGGTGTTCGTGACCATGCTGGTAATCCAGCCGACCAGGCCACCCACCATCAGCCAGATGAGGAAGTCCATGCCATTGCCCTTGAAAAAAAGTTACGGTTGGTTGTCAAGGGCAATCGGCGTGCCTGGCTCCTGCAGGCCGTTCAGAGCCTCGGCTTGGCAGGGGCGGTGTCCTGGTCCGAAGCGGGGCGCAGCTCTGCACGCTCCGCCTCATGGCCCGAAGGCGTCTGGGCATCCAGGCCCCGGTCGGGCGACTCGCTGACCTGGGGCAGGTCGGCGGCGTGCTCTATCAATTCCTCGATGATGAAGCGGCCATACAGTTGGGCGCGCTCGGCGCCGGCGGCCTTCAGGGCATCGGCGGCCGTGCGTGCGGCCTCGTCGTTGTCCACGCGCACCACCAGCCAGTGGTAGCCGCGTTCGGCCAGGGCCTGGTGGGCCTTGACCAGGTTGAGCTCCTGGCCCACGGCGGCAACGGGGCTGGCCTGGCGCAGGTCTTCATCGATCTGGGCCAGCATTTCCCGGTCGGAATAGCGCTGGATGTCCTGGGCGGGCAGCTCAAGCGCCTGCAGCGCGGCCACGCCGTCGTCGGCCTGCGCAGCCGTGGGAAACGAGACCACCATGTGGCCCACGGGCTTGAAGACACCGTAGGCGCGGGGAGGAGAGGAGTCCATGGGCTTGTCCTCGGTTGCAACGAAGGTGCAAGCAAGGCGGCAAGCAGCGTGCCTGCAAGTTTGGGTGTCAGCCGTGCTCGGCGTCCGTCTCGCCCTTTTTGCCGCCCGCATAGTCCCTGAGCCGGTTGTACAGGGTCTTGAGGCTGATGCCGAGCACGGCTGCCGTGCGTTCCTTCTGGTACTTGCACTGCTTGAGCGTGGCCTGGATGAGCAGCCGCTCGGCCTGCGCCATGGTCATGCCGATGGGCAGCTGTATGGTGGCCGGCTCCGTGTCGGGCAGGTCGTAGGTGGCGACTGCATGGGCGTGGTCGGCGGGCGCATGCGCTGTGATGGTGGGGGTGATGGGGGCGGTCAGTGGCGCGCTCACTGGCGCGTTCAATGGCGCGCTCATTGGCATGGACCGCGCCTGCGGCATATGTGGCATTTGCGGCATTTGAGGCACTTGCTGCAGGTGCAGGGCGTGGGCGGCCGGATGCACCGGGACCGGCTGCTGGGCAATGGCCACGGGCGGCCGGGGCAGCCATTCCTGGCCCACCAGCGGGCCGGGCTCCATCACATAGGCGCGCTGCACGGCATTGCGCAACTCGCGCACGTTGCCGGGCCAGCTGTATTGCGCAAGCTGCTTGAGGGCCGATGCCGTGAATTGCTTGGCCTGGCCCTCGCGCTGGGAGATGGCCTCCATGAAATGCTGCGCAAGCAGCGGAACGTCGGTCAGGCGCTCGCGCAGCGGCGGCAGCTCGATGGGGAAGACGTTCAGGCGGTACAGCAGGTCTTCGCGCAGCTTGCCGCTGGCCACGGCCTCGTAGGGGCAGCGGTTGGTGGCGGCGATCACGCGCACATCGGTCTGCAGCGTCTGGGTGGAGCCCACGCGCATGAAGCGCCCGGTCTCCAGCACGCGCAGCAGCTTGACCTGCAGCTCCATCGACATTTCCGTGATTTCGTCCAGAAACAGCGTGCCCGTGGCCGCGCGCTCGAAAAAGCCCTGGTGCTGGCGGTCGGCGCCGGTGAAGCTGCCCTTTTCGTGGCCAAAGATCTCGCTTTCGATCAGGTGCGGAGAAATGGCACCGCAATTGACCGCCAGGAAGGGCCGGCTGCGCCGCTGGCTCAGCTCATGCAGGGTCTGTGCCACGACTTCCTTGCCGGTGCCGCTTTCGCCCGTCAGAAAGACCGTGACCGAGGTGCCCGCCACGCGCTCCATCTGCTGGTACAGCCGCTGCATGGGGGCCGAGCCGCCCCACAGCCGGCCAAAGCGCCCTTCCTGCGCGCAGTAGCCGGCGCCGGGCCTGTCTTGCGGGGTGATCTGGTCGAAGGCCGCGCCCGTGACGGTGCTGGTGCCCGTCTCCGGCAGGCCGGCCGTGGGGATCAGAAAGCGCGAAAGAATGTCCTCCAGCCGCCCGATGCCCACGGGCTTGACCAGATAGTCCATGGCGCCGCGGCGCAGGGCCTCGATGGAGGAGTCCAGGCTGGCGTGGCCGGTCACCAGCACGATCTGCGAGTCCTGCGGCACCTGCTGGTCGCCAAAAAGGTCCATGCCGTTGCCATCGGGCAGTTGCAGGTCCAGCAGCACCAGGCTGGGCGGCTGCATGGCCATCTGCCGGCGCGCGTCGCGCAGGGTGTGGGCCACGGCGACCGAGAAGCGGTCCACGCCCACGAGTTCGCGCATGGTCGCTGCGGAATCCGCATCGTCATCGACGATCAGCACGTGGTTCATTGCATGGCCTCCAGGGGTCCTCGCCGCAACGCGTTTTGACAAAATTTCATGATCTGCCAGTTTAAGGGCGAGCATGCGGGCGTCTTGTCAGTCCACAGGCACAGTGTTTGCCGGGCGTGCGGGAGGCGGCATCAGGGAGGCGGCTGGCGACTGGCGCGCCGGCCGCTGCGGGGCTGCAGCAGCCCCAGGAACAGGCATTCCTTGGCGCTCAGTCCGCGCGGGCGCCTGTCCGGTGCGGTGGGAATGTCCTGTCCAGGTTGCTCGCACAGGGCCAGCACCTGGGGATGGATGTAGAACTTGCGGCAAACCGCACAGGTATTGCCCAGGCGCCGGGCGACCTGCGTGACCAGAGCGTTCAGCGCCGCCGCACTGGTGCCTGCGCCTTCTTGCGACGCTGCCTTGCCTGCGGTCAGCGCCAGTTCCAGCGCCAGTTCCAGCGCGTACACGCTGGCATGCCAGGTGCGGAAATCCTTGGCGCTGAAATCCGGGCCGTCTGCGGCATCTGCGGCATCAGCGGCATCAGCCCCATGGGCCGCAGCCTTGCCGCAAATCCTGCGGATGTAGTCGTTCACATGCTCGGATCGCACATGGTGGACTTCGCCTTCATCGTCGATGAACTGGAACAGCCGCTGGCCCGGCAACTCCTGGCAGCGCTTGACGATGCGGGCCACGGCCCGGTCGGACACGCGGGCCTGCTGCAGCACGCCGCTCTTGCCCTTGAAGCTCAGCGTCAGCTCACCCGCGTGCACCTGGGCATGGCGGTTCCTGAGCGTGGTGAGGCCGTAGGAGCCATTGCTCTCGGAATACTCGTCATTGCCTATGCGCAGGGCCGTGCAGTCCAGCAGCCAGACGATGGCGGCCACCACGGTGTCCAGCTGCGGCCGGCCAGGCTTGAGGTCGCGCGCCACCGCCCGACGGATGGCGGGCAGGTGGCGGCCAAAGGCGCGCATGCGGTCGAACTTGACCTGCTTGCGCTGTTCCTGCCACTGCGGGTGGTAGCGGTACTGCTTGCGGCCCCGGGCGTCGCGGCCCGTGGCCTGCAGGTGGCCCTGGGGATCGGGGCAGATCCAGACATCCACATAGGCCGGTGGAATGGCGAGTTTGCGGATGCGCGCCAGTGCCTGGGCATCGCGCACGGGCTTGCCGTCCTGTGCCACATAGGAAAAGCCCTTGCCGCGCCGCACGCGGCGCCAGCCGGGCATGCGGTCGTTCACATAGGTCAGGGCAGGGCCGGGGCCGTCTGCGTTCGCTGCCCTGTCCCTGGCTGGCGCGGAGCTCAGTGCACCCCCTGCGGCGGCGGTGGAGGCGGGGCAATGGGCGGGTCGGAATAGGGCGAAGGTGCCGGGGCCGGTGGCGGGTCGCCCACGGGCGGAACCAGCGGCTCGGTGGGTGGCGGGTTGACGGGGGGCGCAACAGGCGGGGTGACAGGTGGGGTGACAGGGGGTGCAGGTACCGAAGTGATCATGGGAAGTTGCTCCTGTAGGGGTGGCAGGCGGGGCCGGCCTTGGCGTTGCCGTGGCAAGCGCCATGCCTGGACCCGAGGGAAATGGCCCGGGTACAAGGCTGGTTGAAGTCCGGCGCGGTGCCATCTGGTGGCAATGATGTGGCGCACGCCGGGGCGGGGGGTCAGGCCAGCGTTCTCAGCTTCGCTTCGCGGGCCCAGAAGCGCTTTTTGGCGCCTTCGATGAAGGGTTCGGGCTTGTCGATGGGGAACACGCCCTCGTCCGGCGTGATGCCGGCCGTCTTCATGATGTGCTGCGTGGCCTTGCAGGCGGCAATGGCCTTGAGGTGGCCGAAGGCGTCGCGGAACCAGTCCTGCGCGGCTGCCTCATGGGCCAGCGCCTGGCCGCGCTCCAGCGTGATGATGGACACCACGGCATCGAACTGCGCGGACGGCGATCCGGCCAGCTGGCCGTCGGCGGGCAGGTGGCTGCCGTCGTCCAGCGTGGCGCCGCCGATCTTGGGCGCAATGATCTTCACGCTGGCCTTTTGCGCCACCAGCGCCTGGTGGAAGGCGGCAACGTGCCGGGCGCTGGAGCCTTCGTCCACCAGGATGGCAACGCAGCGGCCCTGCAAGGTGGGCTTCATGCGGTCGATGATGCGCGTGGCCGGGCTGGGCGGCAGCTTTTGCGGGGGCACGGCAGGCTTGGCGGCAGGCGGCAACTGGGGCAGGCCCAGGCCGTCGGCCACGCGCTTTGCCAGGTCGGCGTCTATCACCTGCAGGTGGCCGACCACGGCCAGGCGCACATGCGGCGTCTGTACCTTGGACAGCTCGAACACCAGGGCGCTGGCGATGTGGGCCTGCTCCTGCGCGCTCTGGCTTTGGTAGAACATGCGCGCCTGGCTGTAGTGGTCGGCAAAGCTCTCGGGGCGGATGCGGCCCTTGGCGCCCTCCTGCGCGGGCTGCGCAAAGTGCCGCAAGCCGCGGGCTGCCGAGGCGCGCGGGCTGTCGGCCTGCAGGCTGGAGGGCTCGTAGGCCACGCGGCCCTTGGGCACCTCGGTCTGCATGTGGCCGTCGCGCTGGTGGTGGGCGAACGGGCATTTGGGCGCGTTGATGGGCAGCTGCGTGAAGTTGGGCCCGCCCAGGCGCGACAGCTGGGTGTCCAGGTACGAGAACAGGCGGCCCTGCAGCAGCGGGTCGTTGCTGAAATCGATGCCGGGCGGGATATTGGCCGGGCAGAAGGCCACCTGCTCGGTCTCGGCGAAGAAGTTGTCGGGCCAGCGGTCCAGCACGAAGCGGCCTATCTTGCGCAGCGGAATTTCCTCTTCGGGGATGAGCTTGGTGGGGTCCAGGTGGTCGTAGGGCAGGGCGTCTGCCTGCTCCTGCGAGAACAGCTGCACGCACAGCTCCCAGGCCGGGTAGTCGCCCGCCTCGATGGCCTCGAACAGGTCGCGACGGTGGTAGTCGTTGTCTGCGGCCTGCAGCTTGAGGGCCTCGTCCCAGACCGTGGACTGGATGCCCAGTTCGGGCCGCCAGTGAAACTTCACGAAGGTGCTTTCACCCTGGGCATTGACCAGCCGGAAGCTGTGCACGCCAAAGCCCTCGATCATGCGCAGGCTGCGTGCAATGGTGCGGTCGCTCATGATCCACATGACCATGTGCATGGACTCGGGCATGAGGGAGATGAAGTCCCAGAACGTGTCGTGCGCCGTGGCGGCCTGCGGAAAGCCCCGGTCGGGTTCCATCTTCACGGCATGGACCAGGTCGGGGAATTTCATGGCGTCCTGGATGAAGAAGACCGGTATGTTGTTGCCCACCAGGTCCCAGTTGCCCTCTTCGGTATAGAACTTGATGGCAAAGCCGCGCACATCGCGCGGGGTGTCCACCGAGCCTGCTCCACCGGCCACGGTGGAGAAGCGCACAAAGATCGGCACTTGCTTGCCGGTTTCGGTCAGGACCTTGGCGGTGGTGTACTCCTCCAGCGAATCTGTCAGCTGGAAATAACCGTGGGCGCCTGTGCCGCGTGCATGGACGATTCGCTCTGGAATGCGCTCATGGTCGAAATGCGTGATTTTCTCGCGCAGGATGAAATCTTCCAGCAGCGTAGGGCCTTTTTCCCAGGCGGTGAGAGAGTTCTGATTGTCAGGAACCGGAATTCCTTGCTGCGTGGTCAATCCGGGGTGCTGTCCGTCGGCCTGTTGCTGTAATTCTCCGCCATGGCCCGTGGGGGATTGCTTGGACGATTTCTTTTCACCAGGGGATTTCTTAGCCACGATTTACTCCTTGAAAGAAAGAGGCTGGCCTGTTGTATGAGGCAATAATTATTGGAAGAGGCGATTGGCTGAGCCAAAGGGCATCGTCAGCAAAGCTCTGGAGATAAAAAAAGGGCCCAGGGGGCCCTTTGCCAGTTCACGCTATCGGCAGCTTAACGCTGCTGATGGCTGCCCTGCTTTTGCTGTTCCCCTGGTTGGTTGCGCTGGGGATTGCTCTGTTGCTGCTGTTGGTTGGGATTGTTCGGGTTGTTGGGATTGCTTTGCTGCTGCTGCCCCGGATTGTTCTGTTGCTGCTGCTGCTTGTTCTTGTCGTTTTGCTGGTTGCTGGCCGTGTTGCCTTGAGGGTTGTTGGTCTGTTGCGTCATTTCCGTACTCCTTAAGTAAACAGCGATGCCGTCATCACTGCAATTTCATTGTGCGACCGTGAAAATGGCCGGCTTGTAGGATATTTGGAAGATTACTTTTGGTAAAGCATTGGAATTTGCTATGGAGTGGTCTTGTTCCATTTTGTCGGTACAAATGGATGTATTTCTTATAATGAAATTGCTTTTGTAAAAAATGCAGCCAGGCCAAATATGGGGTTATTTGGCGGCGGGGCGTTTTGCAGGGGCCCTGGCCGGGTTTTTTGTGGATTTTGTCGATTTTCTGGGCGCTGGGGTCTTTGCATTTTTTACCGTTGACGCGGTATTTTTTTCCTTGGCTGCGGTGGCGGATGGTCCGCCTGCGCCCTTGCCCAGGCTGTTCTTGAGCAGGGCCGTCAGGTCCAGCACGGCCGCGTTGGCCGGCGCGGCGGGTGTGGTCTCCTGTTTTTCCACGTTTTGCACATCGCCCGCATGCGCCTTGGCCTGCACGAGCTGGTGGATTTCCTCGCTGAAGGAGTTGCGGAACTGGTCGGCGTCCCAGGCCTGGCTCATGTCCTTGATGAGGGCCATGGCCATGGTCATCTCGGCGCTCTTGATGCCGGCGGCCTTGGCGTCCAGCGGCGGAAGGTCCAGCTGCTCGAAGGAGCGGATCTCGCCGCCCCAGCGCAGCAGGTTCAGCACCAGCGCCCGGCCGCAGGGAATCAGGATGGCCAGGTGCTGCTTGGTCTGGATGACCACCTTGGCCACGCCCACCTTGTTGCTCTTGCGCAGGGCCTCGCGCAGCAGGGCGTAGACCTTCTGGCCACGGTGCAGGGGGGCGGTGTAGTAGGGGCGTTCCAGGTAGATGAAGGGGATGTCCTGGGCATCGACAAAGGCCTCGATCTCGATGGTCTGCGTGGTCTTGGGAAAGGCGGCGGCAATCTCTTCAGCGCTCAGCACCACGTAGCGGCCTTCTTCGAATTCCACGCCCTTGACGATGTCGGCCGTGGCCACTTCCTTGCCCGTGACCTTGTTGATGCGCTTGTAGCCCACGGGCTGCATGTTGCGCTTGTCCAGCCAGTCGAAGTCGATGTCCGAGCTGGCCGTGGCCGCGTACAGGCCGATGGGAATGTGCACCAGGCCAAAGCTGATGGCGCCCTTCCACATGCTGCGCGCGGAGGTGGACGGGCTGGATTTGGGGGAGGCGGCTTTCTTCATGGCGGTGCTTTCTTCGATTCCTGCAGGACGGTGCTCAGTGCTGCGCCTCGAAGCCCAGCGCCTTCATGGCGCGGCCCAGGCCCACGGCGGCCGTGCCGTAGTGCTCCCAGGGGGAGTTGCCCAGGCGCAGGCGCTGGTCTACCGAGCGAATGGTCCAGTGCGCGCCGCCCGTGAGCCTGTCCAGCTCGTTCCAGGCCACGGGCACGGAGATGCCCATGCCCGGCCGCGCCCGGGCCGTCCACGCGCAGGCCGTGGTGGCGCCGAAGCCGTTGCGCAGGTAGTCCACAAAAATCTTTCCCACGCGGTTGCGCGGCCCGCTTTTGGCCACGAAGCGCTGGGGCACGGCATGGGCCAGGTGCTGGACCACGGCCTGCGAGAAGGCCTTGACGGTGTCCCAGTCCAGCAGCCGCTTGATGGGCACGACCACGTGCAGGCCCTTGCCGCCGCTGGTCTTGAGGAAGGCCGGCAGCTCCAGCTCCTGCAGCAGCACATGCAGCAGGCTGGCGGCCTCCTGCACCTGCTGCCAGGGGACGCCTTCGCCCGGGTCCAGGTCGAAGGTCATGCGGTCGGGCCGGTCGATGCGGTCCTTGCGCGCGTTCCAGGTGTGCCATTCGATGGTGTTCATCTGCGCCGCCGCCACCAGGCCTTCGCGCCGGGACACCTCCATCAGCGGGGCATGGCCGGGGTCCAGTTCCGGCGTCAGGGCGGCGATGCCCTGCAGCGGCGCCTGGTCGAGGTGCTTTTGGAAGAACAGCTCGCCCTCGATGCCGTCCGGCGCCCGCACCATGGCCACGGGCCGGGACTTGAGGTGGGTGATCATGAAGGGCGCCACCGTGGCGTAGTAGCGCGCCAGATCCATCTTGGTGATGCCGGTGGAGGGATCGATGACCCGCTCGGGATGGGTGATGGTCATCGAGGCGGGCAGTCGCGCCGCCCTGGCATTGCGGGTTTGCGTTCGTGCGGCGCCAGGCGTGGCTGCAGCGCTGGCGGAAGATGCGGTCGATGGCACGTGCTGTGGCTCCTCTTTGACAATGCTGCGCGCAGGCTTGTCCGCACGCAGGCCCTGGAATACGGCATGGCGGACCTGGCCGTCCTCGGTCCACTGCGCGAACGAGACCTCGGCCAGCAGCGTGGGGCGCACCCAGTGCACCCCGCTGCCAAGGCCCCGGCTGTCCGCCAGCGGCGAGGTGCCGGTGGCAAGGCGCTCCAGGCGCTGGCGCAGGTCGGCCAGTGTGCGCCTGTTGAACCCCGTGCCCACCTTGCCTGCCGCGCGCAGCTGGCCGTCCTCGCCATGCACGGCCAGGACCAGGGCGCCCAGGCCCGTGCGCGTGCCCTGGGGATCGGTGTAGCCCGCGATCACGAATTCCTGGCGCAGGCCGCACTTGAGCTTGATCCAGTCCGCACTGCGCCGCGAGGCATAGGCGCTGCCGCGCCGCTTGCCGATCACGCCCTCCAGGCCCAGCTGGCAGGCGGCGGCCACCAGGTCGGCGGGCGGGGCGTCAAAGGCCTCGCTGAAACGAAGGCGGTCCGAAGGCGCCTTGTGCAGCAGGGCCTGCAACTGCTGGCGGCGCTGCTCCACGGGCTGGGGCCGCAGGTCCTGGCCGTCATGCCACAGCAGGTCAAACGCGAAGAACACCAGGTGGTCGGTGCGCTCGCCGTCAAAGGCGTTTTGCAGGGCCTGGAAGTCAGGGCGGCTGTCGCTGTCCAGCATCAGCACCTCGCCATCCACCCAGCCCGATTGCAGGGGCAGTGCGGCAAAGGTGTGGGCCAGGGCGGGCATTTTGGTGGTCCAGTCCTTGCCGTTGCGTGTGAAAAGGCGAACGGCGCCGTCCTCGATGCGCGCCAGCAGCCGGTAGCCGTCGAACTTGCTCTCAAAGATCCATTGCCCGGCATCTGCAGGTGCATGGTCCACCAAGGTTGCCAGCTGCGGGGCGATGCTCTGCGGCATGGGCGCGGTGACGGGCGTAGCGACGGGCGTGGTGACGGGCGCTGTAGCGGTGGGCAGGGGAAGGCCGGCCACGCTGTCGGGCATGTCCTCGACCACGTTGAATTCGCTGGCAGCACGTTCCAGGCCGTCGTGCTCCTTGATCAGCAGCCAGGCGGGCTTTTTGGCGTCGTCCTTGCCGCGCATGCGCACCAGGGTCCAGCGGCCCTGCAGCTTGTGGCCGCGCAGTTCGAACTTGAGCTTGCCCTTGCGATAGCCTTCGGCCGCATCGCCCTCGGGCAGCCAGGTGCCACAGTCCCAGATGATGACCTTGCCCGCGCCGTACTGTCCCGGTGGAATCTGGCCCTCGAAACGGTTGTAGGCCATGGGGTGGTCTTCCACCTGGACGGCCATGCGCTTGTCGGCCGGGTCGTAGCTGGGGCCCTTGGGCACGGCCCAGCTTTTCATGCTGCCGTCCAGCTCCAGCCGAAAGTCGTAGTGCAGGTGGCTGGCCCAGTGCTTTTGAATGACAAATTGCAGGGCGCCCGCGCCGGGCTGCCCTGCAATCGTCTCACTGGAAGGTTCTGCCGAAGGTTCCGGTGTGCGCGTGAAGTCGCGCTTTTGCCGGTACAGCGCGAGCGAGGCCTGGGGTGTCGCCGCCTTGGCCGCCCCATTGGTGGGGCGGGCCTGGCGGGATGCCTGGAACTTGCTGCGCGTGGCCGGCATGGCGGCATCCGTCAGTGGATGAGCGCAATCAGGATGATGATGGGAATGGGAACGCCCAGGAGAAAAAGCAGTATGGATCGCATGGCAAGCCTCCGTTGAATGGATTGAATTGGATTGATTGGGTTTCAGTGCCGGGGATTATCAAAAGGCATCGCGTTGACGACCACCCCAGGTGGCGCACAGGCTGCCCACAAAAGCGCCCAGCATCAGCGAAACAAACAGCCAGAGCATGGAATGGGCCGTGGCCTTGCGCGCCTCTTCGGCTGCCTGCTTGGCCTTTTGCTTGGCTTCTTCAGCCTTTTGCTCGGCCTGCTTTATCTGCATTTGCACGGAATCAAAGGTGCTACGCACTTTCTTTTGCGCATCTTCCACGGACATATCGGAATTGCGCGCAATCAGCTGGGCCAGGTATTGCTCGTCGGCGGGAGACAGCTGGCCGGTGCGCAGCGACTGAGCAAAGATCACGCCGGCCTCGCGGGTGGCGCTGGCCAGGTCGGCGGGGGTGGCATTGCTGGTGGTGGTTGCGGCGCCGGAATTGCGGAACAGGCTGCCGGTCCAGTAGGCCAGGCCCTGGGGCGAGGCATCGGCGCCCGAGGCGCCGGCCATGGCTGCGGCACCGCCTGCAGCCGCACCGCCGGCGGCGCCGATCGCGCCGCCCACCACGCTGGAGGCGCTGGTGGCCACGGTCTGCGCGGCCTTGAAGGCGCCGGAGACGGCACCGCCTGCAGCGGCGCCCATCAGGGCCACCATGGCCAGCGTGGCCAGTGCCCAGGACAGAAAGCCGTGGGCCGTGTCGCGGAAGTAGACCTCGTCCGTGTGCACGCCTTGCCAGCGTGTGCGCAGCCGCCCGGCCAGATAGCCGCCCACGCCGGCCGAGGCCAGCTGGGTGAAGGCGATCCAGGCCACGGCCGTCAGGCCCAGGGCGCCGGCATCCAGGCCTTCACCTGACCATACCGACACCGATGACAGGCCCAGGCCCGTGCCCAGAATGAACAGCAGCAGCGACAGCGATGCCGCCGCCATGGCGCCGGCAAATATCGCGGCCCATGAAACGCCGCTGCGTGAGGTATCTACGGTGGCGACCGTGTTGACCACTGGCGCTTCAGCCAGGGGCGCGGATTCGGAATAGGCAATGGACATGGCCGACTTTCTTGGAGTTGAGTGCCCCATTCTTGCCAGTCGCAATAGACGCCGCTGTAGGAGGATTGGAAATGCAGGACTGGCAAACGCAGATGAAAAACGTCATCCTTTGCCAGATGACGATTTTCAAGCGAATGCGCAGGCTGGATATGGAAAATTCTGCCTGCAATCGGTAATTCTTGCAGAACATTTTCCAGGGCGGGTATTGGGATTATTCAGGTCAGTGCGGCGACGCCTTTTTCCATTGCCGGATATTCATCGCCGCATTGAGGCTGCCATCCGGAAAATGCTCAGGGCTGGCGCACGTCGGCCACCACCTGCTCGCCAAAATCGGCACGCTGCAGCCAGCCCAGCACCTGGGCTGCCGCTTGCTCGGGCGTGGACAGCTTGCCGCCCTCCTTGAGCTGGGCAAAGTTGCCTGCGTCGGGGAAGGCGGCGGCATCGGCGCTGCGCAGCTGCACCTGCATGTCGGTATCGATGACGCCGGGCGCCAGCGAGCAGATGCGCGCGCCGTGGGGCTTGAGCGCCTCGTCCAGCGCCACGCTGCGGCTGAAGTGGTCCATGCCGGCCTTGGCCGCGCAGTAGGAGGCCTGCGAGGCAATGGCGCGCCGGCCCAGGCCCGAAGAAATGTTGAGCACCTTGCGCGGCACGGCCGTCCAGCCCTCGGTGGCGGCCAGGAAGGCGGCCGTCAGCAGCATGGGCGCCTCCAGCCCTACGCGCATGGCCTGGGCAATGTCGGCGGGCTGCAGCTGCGACAGCGGCGCAATCTGCGGAATCACGCCCGCGTTGTTGATCAGGGTGACGCTGGCGTAGCGCGTGGCGTCCATGCCGGCCAGCCAGTCGCCCAGCCTGCGGGCTGCGGCCTGGGGCTCGCCAAGGTCCACGCTCCACTGCTGCAGCGGCGCGCCCGCCGTGGCGGCCGCCTGGGCCAGGTCTTCGCTGGTGGAGCGCGACAGCGTGACCAGTTCATGGCCGGCATCCAGCAGTTGCCGGGCCATGGCCAGGCCCATGCCGCGCGAGGCGCCGGTAAGAATCGTCAGGGAAAGAAGAGGCGATGCATTGTTCATGCGGGCGATGGTATCGCTTGTGCCCGTGCTGCCGGCCCGGCCGCTGCCTGGGCGGCGACAGGGTCCGATGGCAGCAGCAGCTCGGCGCTGTGCGCCTGCCGGGTGCGCTCCAGCGCCTGCACGATGCGTTCGCAGGCACGCTCGGCCGCCTCGTGCAGGCTGGCGCCCTGCAGCCAGTGGCCGGTGAGTGCGGCACTGAACAGATCGCCCGTTCCCTTGGGCACCGCATCCACCCGCGCGTGGGTGATCACATGCACGTCATCGCGCGTGACCAGGGCCACGCGCATGCGCTGGGCAGGCTCGCCGTCCAGCTCGGGCGATGCGCTGGTCACGGCCACCCACTGCGTGCGTCCCTTGAGCAGGCTGCGCGCGGCCTGGACCACATCGTCCATGCCGCGCACAGGGCGCGCGGTCAGCCGTTCCAGCTCGAAATGGTTGGGTGTCAGCCCGTCGGCCAGCGGCAGCAGGTGGCGCTGGTAGGCCTCGACCATGGCGGGGTCCACATAGATGCCGCTGTCGTGGTCGCCGATCACCGGGTCCACCACCACGCGCAGGCCGGGCCGCTGCGTCAGCAGGCCGGCAACCCAGTCCGCCAGCAGCGTGGCCTGGGCCGGCCCGCCCAGGTAGCCGGCCAGCACGGCCTGCAACTGCCGCAGCCCGCCGCGCGCGCCCAGGTCCTGCAGATAGCCCGCAAACCACTCGGCGGAAATTGCTCCGCCGTGGATGCTGGGATAGTGCGGCGTGTTGCTGAACACCACCGTGGGCACGGCCGCCGCCGCCAGCCCCAACGCTTGCAGCGTGGGCATGGCCACGTTGTTGCCAACGCGGCCGTAGACGACCTGGGACTGCACGGACACCACGTCGATGGCCAGGGGTTGCAGCATGTCTTGGGGGGCGCAGGCGTTCATGGGCGTGGGGGAGCAATGAGAGGCAGGGACGTGTTTTATAACGCCTGCGCCCAGGCCGCAGACCCCACAATCGGCCGCGCATGACCAGACCACTGTGCGATCTGCGCGTGAAAAGAAAAAGGCCCGCCGAAGGGCGGGCCCGTCGAGCGCCAAGCGCCTGTGCGTTGTCAGGCGCCCAGGTAGGCGCGGCGCACGGCGTCGTTGGTCAGCAGGTTGGCGCCGGTGTCTTCCAGCACCACCTTGCCGGTTTCCAGCACATAGCCGCGGTCGGCGATCTGCAGGGCACGGTTGGCGTTCTGCTCGACCAGGAAGACCGTGACGCCGGCCGTGCGGATGGTCTGGATGATCTCGAAGATCTGCGCAATGATCAGCGGCGCCAGGCCCAGCGTGGGCTCGTCCAGCAGCAGCAGGCGGGGCTTGCTCATCAGCGCGCGGCCGATGGCCAGCATCTGCTGCTCGCCGCCCGACATGGTGCCGGCGCGCTGGTGGGCGCGCTCACGCAGGCGCGGGAAGAGGCCGAACACATGTTCGATGCTGGCCTCGATCTGCGGCTTGTCCAGGAAGAATCCGCCCATCTTCAGGTTGTCCGTGACCGTGAGGTCCGAGAAGATGCGCCGTCCCTCGGGCGAGACCGCGATGCCCTTGCGCATGATGTGGTGCGAGGGCAGCTGGGTGATGTCCTCGCCCTCGAACGAGATGCGGCCCGAGCTGGCGCGCGGGTTGCCGCACACCGTCATCAGCAGCGAGGTCTTGCCGGCGCCGTTGGAGCCGATCAGCGAGACGATTTCGCCCTGGTTGACGTGCAGGCTCACGCTGTCGACCGCGCAGATGGCGCCGTAGTGGGTGGAGATGTTCTCCAGTTGCAGCATGGCAGGCATCAGGCTTCTCCCAGGTAGGCCTTGATGACCCGTTCATCGTTGCGGATGGCATCCGGCAGGCCCATGGCGATGGGTTTGCCGTACTCCATGACGAGGATGCGCTCGGACACGCCCATGACCAGGCCCATGTCGTGCTCGATCAGCAGCACGGCAATGCCGTACTGGCGTCGCAGCTGGTCGATCAGGCCCTGCAGGTCCTTCTTCTCCTGCGGGTTCAGGCCGGCGGCCGGTTCGTCGAGCATGAGCACGCGCGGCTTGGTGATCATGCACCGCGCGATCTCCAGGCGGCGCTGGTGGCCGTAGGCCAGGTTGCCGGCCTCGCGGTTGACGAACTCGCGCAGGCCCATGACGTCCAGCCAGTGCAGGGCGCTCTCGATCTTTTCCTCTTCGCTGCGGCGGTAGCTTGCCGTGTTGAACAGGCCCGACAGCAGGTTGACGCCTGAGCGGCGGTGCTGTGCCACCAGCAGGTTTTCCAGCACCGTCATGGACTTGAACAGCCGCACGTTCTGGAAGGTGCGCACCACTCCGTGGTTGGCCACGTGGTGGCTGCTGCGGCCCTCGATGGCGCTGCCGTCCAGCGTGACGGAGCCGCTGCTGGGCTGGTAGAAACCGCTGATGCAGTTGAACACCGTGGTCTTGCCGGCGCCGTTGGGGCCGATGATGGCAAACACTTCCTGCGGGCGCACGTTGAAGCCCACATGGTCCACGGCCAGCAGGCCGCCGAAGCGCATGCACAGGTCTTTGACTTCTAGCAAATACTCGCTCATTGCCGGCCCTTGCTGCTTTCTGTTGTCCCAAAAATCATGGTGTCGGCATGCCTCATGAGCGCACCTCCACATGGTGGCGGCGCATGGGCAGCAGGCCCTGCGGGCGCCAGATCATCATCAGCACCATCACCAGGCCGAAGATCAGCATGCGGTACTCGGAGAACTCGCGCGCCAGCTCGGGCAGCACCGTCAGCAAGATGGCCGCGATGATCACGCCCAGCTGCGAGCCCATGCCGCCCAGCACCACGATGGACAGGATCAGCGCCGATTCGATGAAGGTGAACGATTCGGGGTTGACGATGCCCTGGCGCGCCGCGAAGAAGGCGCCGCCCAGGCCGGCGAACATGGCGCCCAGCGTGAAGGCGGACAGCTTGATCTTCATGGGGTTCAGGCCCAGGGAGCGGCAGGCGATCTCGTCCTCGCGCAGCGCCTCCCAGGCGCGGCCTATGGGCATGCGCACCAGGCGGTTGGAGATGCACAGCGTGATCACGGCCAGCAGCAGCGCCATCAGGTACAGGAAGATCACCATGTGCAGCGAGCTGAACTCCAGCCCCAGGAACTGGTGGAAGGTCGTGCCGCCCTCGGTGGAGGGGGTGCGCGTCATCTCCAGGCCCAGCACCGTGGGCTTGGGGATGCTGGAGATGCCGTCCGGCCCGCCCGTGATGCTGGTCAGGTTGACCAGCATCAGGCGGATGATTTCGCCGAAGCCCAGCGTCACGATGGCCAGGTAGTCACCGCGCAGCCGCAGCACCGGAAAGCCCAGCACGAAGCCGAACATCGCGGCAGCGGCGCCAGCCAGCGGCAGCGCTTCCCAGAAGGACCAGCCGGCCCAGTGGAACAGCAGCGCATAGGTATAGGCGCCCACGGCGTAGAAGCCCACGAAGCCCAGGTCCAGCAGGCCGGCAAAGCCCACGACGATGTTCAGGCCCAGGCCCAGCATCACGTAGATCATGGCCAGCGTGGCGATGTCCACCGCGTTGCGGCCCGCGAAGAAGGGCCAGGACACGGCGATCAGCAGGGCGGCCAGGATCAGGCCGTTGCGGTGGCTGGGGCGTGCGTGCGGCAGCGAGGGCAGCGAGACCTTGGGCATCTTCGCTGCGATCAGCGGGCGCAGAAGCTGCACCAGGAAGACCAGGGCGCAGGCCCAGGCCACCACCGTCCAGTCGGGGTTGATGATGGTGCGGGTGCCGGCGCGCTCCAGGTGCAGGCCGAAGATGGGCGTGACGACCACGGCCGTCATCACCGTGGCGATCAGGGCGTCGCGCAGGTTCAAGGTGGGTTTGGCTTTCATCAGACCTTCTCCACTTCAGGCTTGCCCAGCAGGCCCGTGGGGCGGAACAGCAGGATCAGCACCAGCAGGCCGAAGGCCACGATGTCCTTGTACTCGGACGAGATGTAGGCTGCCGCAAAGGTCTCGGCCACGCCCAGCAGCACGCCGCCCAGCATGGCGCCGGGGATGGAGCCGATGCCGCCCAGCACCGCCGCCGTGAAGGCCTTGATGCCGGCCAGAAAGCCGATGAACGGGTTGAGCTTGCCCACGGCCAGCGCGATCAGCACGCCGCCCACGGCTGCCAGCATGGCGCCGAGCACGAAGGTGAACGAGATCACGCGGTTGGTGTCGATGCCCAGCAGGCTGGCCATGTGCATGTCCTGGGCGCAGGCGCGCGAGGCACGGCCCATGCGGGAATGGCGGATGTACAGCGTCAGCAGCACCATGAGCACGATGGCGACCACGATGATCAGGATGCGCGAGTAGGGCACATAGATCTCGAAGCCACCTTCGGCGCCGAAACGCAGCGCGCCGGGCAGCAGCGAGGGCACGGCCATGTCGCGCGCGCCCTGGCCCAGGGCCACCCAGTTCTGCAGGAAGATGGACATGCCGATGGCCGAGATCAGGGCCACCAGGCGGGGGCTGCGGCGCAGCGGCTTGTAGGCCACCTGTTCCACCACCAGGCCGTAGACGCCGGTGACGAAGACCGACACCACCAGCATCAGGCCGATGATGGCCCACACGGGCAGGCCGCTTGTCGTGCCGATGGCCGACAGCGTGACCAGGCCGATGTAGGCGCCGATCATGTAGATGTCGCCGTGGGCGAAGTTGATCATCCCGATGATGCCGTAGACCATTGTGTAGCCGATGGCGATCAGGGCATAGATGGCGCCCAGGGACAGTCCGTTGAACAGCTGCTGTATCAGCTGAGGTAAGAGTTCTGACATGGTGTAATGCCGCCCCAAAACAGGAAAAGGCCTAAAAGGCCAGGATGCAGACAACCGGGACACGCGCAAGCGTGCCCCGGCCAGTCAACGAGGGGGATTACTTGGCAGCGACCGACTTGCTGCCGTCCTTGTGCCATTCGAACACCTGGAAGTCGAAGGACTTCAGGTCGCCCTGCTTGTTCCAGCCCACCGAGCCCAGAACGGTCTCGAAGTTGGACTTGTGCAGGTGGTCAGCCACCTTGGCGGGGCTGTCGCCCACGGCCTTGATGCTGTCCAGCAGCACTTGCGTGGCGGCAAAGGCGGTCAGCTGGAAGGCGCCCGAGGGATTGCGCTTCTTGTCCTTGAAGGCCTTGACCACGGCGGCGTTCTTGGGGTTGGCCGAGAAGTCTGCAGGCAGGGTCACCAGCATGCCTTCGACGGCGTTGCCGGCGATGGCGTTGACTTCGGGGTTGCCCACGCCTTCGGGACCCATCATGCGGACCTTCAGACCCTGCTCGGAAGCCTGGCGCAGCAGCAGGCCCATTTCAGGGTGGTAGCCGCCGTAGTAGACGAAGTCCACACCGGCGCTCTTGAGCTTGGTGATGACGGCGGAGTAGTCGCTGTCGCCGGCGTTGATGCCTTCGAACAGGGCCACTTCCACGCCGGCCTTCTTCAGGTCGTCGCGCACGGAGGAGGCAATGCCCTGGCCATACGACTGCTTGTCGTGCAGCACGGCAACCTTCTTGGGCTTGGCCTTGTCCAGGATGAACTTGGCGGCGGCCGGGCCCTGCTGGTCATCGCGGCCGATGGTGCGGAAGATGAAGTGGTAGTTCTTGCCGTCGGTCAGGGCCGGGGAGGTGGCCGAGGGGGTCACGACGACCACGCCTTCGTTGTTGTAGATCGGGGCGGCGGCAATCGATGCGCCCGAGCAGACGGGGCCGATCACGTAGCCGATCTTGGCGTTGACCACGCGGTTGGCGGCCACGGGGCCTTGCTTGGGTTCGCAGGCGTCATCGACGGACACCAGCTCGATCTTCTTGCCATTGACGCCGCCAGCCGCATTGGCCATTTCCACGGCGGTGTTCACGCCTTCCTTGACCATGTCGCCGTACTGCGTCAGCGGGCCAGTGGTGGGAACCACCATGGCGATCTTGATTTGCGCATGCGCTGTGGAGAACAAGGCGGCACCAGCCAAACCCAGGGCGGCGACGACGGTGTGCATGCGGAACGGAATGCTCATGAGTACTTCCTTCAACTTTGGGTAAAGCGTTCTGAAAAACGCGGTGGCTCCTGTAGGGGCGATCCGCGCAAAGAAGCACAGATTAATCTCCTGGTTACCAATGGCAACAGGGTATCCCGGGGCTGGCGCGCATGCAGGCTTTTCGCTAAGGGCTGGATGCCATCGCAGGCCGCTTGTCAACGCCGGTTTTGGGCGACGAAAACGCCTGATGCCGACGGTGCACCCGGACGGTGCTGCATGAAACCAATATGACCGACTGCAAGAAGGGGAAACACGTACACGGAATGTTGCATTGCAGCAACGCGCCAGAGGGCGCCGGTTTCCGTGTTTCTGCGGTGGATCAAAACGGCACGGCGGATTCGAAACGCAGCGTTTGGCCCGACAGGGGATGGGCCAGCTCCAGCTGGTGCGCATGCAGCAGCAGGCGCGGCGACAGGGCCTGCACGGCGGCATCGGCATAGAGCGCATCGCCCAGGATGGCATGGCCCAGCGCCGCCATGTGCACGCGCAACTGGTGGGTGCGGCCCGTCACGGGCTGCAGCTGCACCCGCGTGGTGGGTGTGTCATGGCCTTCGGTGGCTGCGGGCATGGCGCGCCACAGGGTCTGGCTGGGCTTGCCCTGCAGGGCGTCGATGATGCGCAAGGGGCGCCGCTCCCAGTCGGCGGCTATCGGCAGGTCGATGCTTTGCCAGGCGTCGGCCTGCTGCGCGGCAGGGCGGCCGGCGACCACGGCCACATAGAGCTTGTGCACGCGGCGCTGCGCAAAGGCTTCGCTCAGGAGGCGCTGGCTGGCCAGGCTGCGCGCCATGACCACCAGGCCCGAGGTGGCCTGGTCCAGCCGGTGCACGACCAGCGCATCGGGCCAGCGCTGCAAGGCGCGGCCGCTCAGGCAGTCCTGCTTGTCGGGGCCGCGCCCGGGCACGCACAGCAGGCCGGAGGGCTTGTCCAGCACCAGCAGCTCGGCGTCCTCGTACAGGCAGGAGACACCTGCATCGATATCGGCATCGGCAGCAGCACCAGCACCAGCACCAGCACCAGCACCAGCACCGATGCACTCCTGCGGCGTTTCAGTGCTCAAGCCGCTCACCGTTCATTGAGGAGCCTGTGCACGGTGGCGCACAGCTCCTCCACGTCATTGGGCTTGTGCACCAGGGCCCGGGCGCCTGCGGCCATGGCGGCCTGCTCGATCTCGGCGGTGATGTAGCCCGAGGCCAGGGCGATGGGCAGCAGGGGCTGGATGGACAGCGCCTCATACACCAGGTCGATGCCGCTGTAGCCCGGCATGTTGTAGTCGGTGACCAGCAGGTCGTAGTCCTGGGGGGCGGCGCGCAGCGCCTCGGTGGCCTCGTGCGGATCGGTGAAGCCGCTGACCTGGTAGCCGCGACGGCGCAGCAGGCGCTGCACGAGGAAGACCAGGGCCTGGTCGTCGTCCACGTACATCACATGCTGCTGTGCGGCCTGCGGGTCGGGCAGCAGGGCGAACTGCGGGCCGGTCGGGGTTTCTGCGGCTGCCAGCGGCTCCGGCAGGCTGGGCGGCGTTTCGGCCACGGACGCCTGGGCAGGTACGTACTCGGCGGGCGCCAGGGCGTCGGCCGGGGGAAAGTACAGCGTGAAGCGGCTGCCTTGTCCTGGAATGCTGTACACGTCCACGGCGCCGCCGTGGTTGCGCATGACGCCGTGCACCACGGGCAGGCCCAGGCCCGTTCCCTGGCCCACGGGCTTGGTGGTGAAGAAGGGCTCGAAGATGCGCTGCAGCGTGCGCGCATCCATGCCGGGGCCGTTGTCCTGCACCGACAGCGCCACGTAGCTGACGGGCGGCAGGCCCAGGCGCTCGCACAGGCGCTGGTCGGGGCGCACCAGGTCGGCGTCCATCTGGATCAGGCCGCGCCGTTCACCCAGGGCGTGCATGGCGTTGGTGCACAGGTTGAACAGGGCCTGCTCCACCTGCATGGCGTCGGCAAGCATGGGGGGCAGCTGCGGCGGCACATGCACCTGCAGCTCCACGGCGGGCGGCAGGGTCACGCGCAGCAGCCGCGCCGTGTCGCCCATGACTTCACGCGCCTGCACGGGCTTGCGCTGGGGTGGCTCGTTGCGGCTGAAGGTCAGGATCTGGCGCACCAGGTCGCGCGCGCGGCGGCCGGCCTTTTCGATCTCCTGCAGGCTTTCGATGGCTGCGGCATTGCCGCCGCAGTCGGCCTTGGCCAGCTCCACGTTGCCCAGGATGGCGCCCACGATGTTGTTGAAGTCGTGCGCAATGCCGCCGGCCATGGTGCCCAGGGCCTGCATCTTGTGCGATTCGCGCAGCTGGTCTTCCAGCTCGTTGCGCTGGGCCTCGGCCTTCTTGCGGCTGGTGAGGTCGCGCGCGAACACGGTGGTGGTCTCGCCGCCGCTGTGGTGCTCGAAGGAGACACTGACCTCGACCGGAATCTCGCGGCCGCTGGCCGTGCGCGCCGTCATCTCGCCCAGCACGGCCTGCGTGGTCAGCGGTGCAAAGGACAGGGCCTGTGCCGCATCGGGCAGGAAACGCTCCAGTGGGCTGCCCAGCGCGTCGTGCGGCGGGCACAGGAACAGGGCGGCGGCCGTGGGATTGAAGACGGTGATGCGCTGGTCCGAGTCCAGGCAGATGATGGCATCCAGCGCCGAGTTGATGACCGATTCCAGCCGCCGCTCGCTCAGGAACAGCTGGTGGTTGCGCTGCTGCAGCGCCAGGCGCTCGGCCAGCAGCGGGCCCTGGTCCACCACGGCGCACAGGTACTGGGCAATGGGCGGGCCGCTTTGCTGGGGGATGGCGATGCAGGCCACGTGCAGGTCGGCGCGCAGCTGGTGCTGCTCGGTGATCTCGAAGCAGACCTCGTGGGCCTCGGTGCGGCCCAGCTCGCGTGCGGCGGAGAAGGTCTCGCGCACGCGCTCGGCGTCGTCCGGGTGCACGAAGGGCGCGAAGTTCACCAGCAGCCGGTCATGCTCTGAGGGCTGGAAGGCGCTGTGCGCCATGGCGTTGGCCTGCACCACCATGTCGTGCTCGTCCACCACCAGCAGGGGCAGGGGAATGCTGGCGAACAGGGCCTCGAAGCGCTCGGAGGCGCTTTCGGCCACGGCCTGGCTGTAGTCCAGCACGCGGTTCTGGATTTCCAGTTCGCGCTGGTAGTTGCGCAGCTCGGCCACCAGAGCCTGCAGCGGGTCGTCTTCGGGCTGGAAGGGGGGGAAGCGTTCGACGGGGGGCAGGTCGGCGCCGGGCGCCAGCAGCGCATGCAGGGGCAGGTGCTCGTCGTCGCGAGGCGGATCGGAATGGTCTGGGCTGCTCATCGCGGGCTGGCGCTGGGGAAAGCGGCACATGCCGCACAAATCCTGGGGCCCGCGCCCGGCGTCCGGCAGATTACCGGCGCCCGGCGCGGGCAGGGCCGCAGTGTACGCGCGCCAGGCGGGGCGCCACAAGCGCCCCTTTCGGTGGCAGGTGCTTCAGCTCAGGTAAGCGTCCACGGGGATGCAGCTGCAGTACAGGTTGCGGTCGCCGTAGACGTTGTCCACGCGGCCCACCGGGCACCAGTACTTGGACTGGCGCAGGGCAGCCACCGGGTAGGCGGCGGCCTCGCGGCTGTAGGGGTGGGCCCATTCCGAGGCCAGCAGCGTCTCGGCCGTGTGCGGCGCGTTCTTGAGCGGGTTGTCGTCCTGGGGCAGTCGGCCCTGCTCGATGGCGCGGATTTCCTCGCGGATGGCGATCATCGCGTCAACGAAGCGGTCCAGCTCGTACAGGCTTTCGCTTTCGGTGGGCTCCACCATCAGCGTGTTGGGCACGGGGAAGGACAGCGTGGGCGCATGGAAGCCGTAGTCGATCAGGCGCTTGGCCACGTCCTCGGCCATGACGCCCGTGCTTTCCTTGAACTGGCGCAGGTCCAGAATGCACTCGTGCGCCACATGGCCGTGCTCGCCCGCGTACAGCGTGGGGTAGTGGTCGCGCAGCCGGGCGCTGATGTAGTTGGCGCTGAGGATGGCGGTCTCGGTGGCCAGGGTCAGGCCCTGGGCGCCCATCATGCGGATGTACATCCAGCTGATGGGCAGCACGGCCGCATTGCCCAGCGGTGCGGCACTGATGGCACCCGTGCCGCCCGCAAGGCCCGCCGTGGCATGGCCGGGCAGGAAGGGGACGAGGTCCTCGACCACGCAGACGGGGCCCACGCCCGGGCCGCCGCCACCGTGCGGAATGCAGAAGGTCTTGTGCAGGTTCAGGTGGCTGACATCGCCGCCGAAGCTGCCCGGCGCGGCCAGGCCCACCAGGGCGTTCATGTTGGCGCCGTCCACGTAGACGCGGCCGCCATGGTCATGCACCAGCTTGCACAGCTCCTTGACCTGGGTCTCGAACACGCCGTGCGTGCTGGGGTAGGTGATCATGATGCAGGCCAGGTTGGCACTGTGCTGCTCGCACTTGGCCGCCAGGTCCGCCATGTCGACGTTGCCGTTGGCATCGCAGGCGGTGACCACCACCTGCATGCCCACCATCTGCGCGCTGGCGGGGTTGGTGCCGTGGGCGCTGCTGGGAATCAGGCAGACGTTGCGGTGCGACTGGCCCCGGCTCGCATGCCAGCCCTTGATGGCCAGCAGGCCCGCGTACTCGCCCTGGCTGCCGGCATTGGGCTGCAGGCTGATGCCGGCGTAGCCCGTGGCCTGGCACAGCCAGTCGCGCAGCTGCTTGTCCAGTTCCGCATAGCCCTGCTGCTGGTCGGCCGGGGCAAAGGGGTGCACCTGGGCGAACTCGGGCCAGGTGATGGGAATCATCTCGCTGGTGGCGTTGAGCTTCATGGTGCAGGAGCCCAGCGGGATCATGCTGCGGTCCAGCGCCAGGTCCTTGTCCGACAGCTGGCGGATGTAGCGCAGCATGGCGGTCTCGGAGCGGTGGGTGTTGAACACCGGGTGCGTGAGGAAATCGCTGCTGCGGCGCAGGCCGTCAGGGATCAGCGGCTCCACGCCCTTTTCGAAGGCGGCGAAGCTGGGCAGGGCCTGGCCGTCCCGGGCGAAGATCTTCCACAGCAGCTCGACATCGGCGCGCGTGGTGGTCTCGTCCAGCGAGATGCACAGGTATTCCTTGAAATACACGCGCAGGTTGGCGCCCAGGGACACGGCACGCTCCACGATGGCCTGCGTGGCCGCAGCCGTGTGCAGGCTCAGCGTGTCGAAGCTGGGCACCTCGCGCAGCGGCGCGCCCAGCTCGGCCAGGCCGCGCGCCAGGATGGCCGTGTACGAGGCCACGCGGCGGGCGATGCGCTCCAGGCCCTCGGGGCCGTGGTAGACGGCGTACATGCTGGCCACCACGGCGGGCAGCACCTGGGCCGTGCAGATGTTGGAGGTGGCCTTTTCGCGGCGGATGTGCTGCTCGCGCGTCTGCAGTGCCAGGCGGTAGGCGGGCTTGCCATGCACGTCCACGCTCACGCCGACCAGGCGGCCGGGCAGGGAGCGCTTGAACTCGTCGCGGCAGGCCATGAAGGCGGCGTGCGGGCCGCCTGCGCCCATGGGCATGCCAAAGCGCTGGGTGGTGCCCACCACGATGTCGGCACCCCATTCGCCGGGCGGTGTGATCAGGGTCAGCGCCAGCAGGTCGGTGGCCACGATGAAGGCGGCCTGCTTTGCATGGGCCTTGTCCACGTCGGCACGCAGATCGTCGATGCGGCCGCTGGTGGCGGGGTACTGGGCCAGCACGGCGAAGTAGTCGCCCTCCATCAGCTGGTTCCATTCCTCCAGCGAGTTGGCCAGCAGCACCTCGATGCCCAGCGGCGCGGCGCGCGTCTGGATGACCTCGATGGTCTGCGGGTGGGCATCGCCGGCCACCACGAAACGGTTGCTCTTGCTTTTGACGGAGCGCTTGGCCAGCGTCATGGCCTCGGCGGCCGCCGTGGCCTCGTCCAGCATGGAGGCGTTGGCAATCGGCATGCCCGTCAGGTCGCAGACCATGGTCTGGAAGTTGACCAGGGCCTCCATGCGGCCTTGCGAGATCTCGGCCTGGTAGGGCGTGTAGGCCGTGTACCAGGCGGGGTTCTCCAGAATGTTGCGCAGGATGACGCCGGGCGTGTGCGTGCCGTAGTAGCCCTGGCCGATGAAGCTTTTGAGCAGCTGGTTGCGGCCTGCCAGCGCCTTGAGCTCGGCCAGCGCCTGTGCCTCGGTGGCCGCTGGCGGCAGCGCCATGGGCTGGTGGCGCCGGATGGAGGGCGGGACGATGGCGTCGATCAGCGCATCGCGCGATGCCGCGCCAATGGCGCCGAGCATGTGGGCCTCGTCTTCGGGCGCGATGCCGATATGGCGGGCCACGAATTCGGTGGCGTTCTCGAGGGCGGCAAGGGGCTGGGTGGAGGACATCAGCATGGAGGGACCTGTCTCAAAAGCTGAAAAGCGCCAGGGCGGGCCCTGGCGCCCGTCCTGGCCGGAAAGTGGCGTCAGTTGCTCTGTGCGAAGGCCGTGTAGGCGGCTTCGTCGAGCAGCGCGGCCAGCTGGCCTGCGTCGCTGAGCTTGACCTTGAAGAACCAGCCTTCGCCCAGCGGGTCGCTGTTGGCCAGGGAGGGGTCGTCGCGCAGGGCTTCGTTGACTTCGACGATCTCGCCGCTGACGGGCATGTAGACATCGGCGGCGGCCTTGACGGACTCGACCACGCCGGCCACATCGCCCTGGTTGAAGCTGGTGCCCACGGCGGGCAGATCGACGAACACCACGTCGCCCAGCGCATCCTGCGCGTGGAGGGTGATGCCGACGATGGCCGCGTCAGGGTTGGCGGCGTTGATCCATTCGTGGTCCTTGGAATACTGGATGCTCATGGCTTGCTCCGATAGAAACTGAAAAAGAAACCTGTGAAAGGCGGTTTGAGAAAGGTCAGTGCGCACTGTAGCGGCATGCGATGGCAGGAAAAACGAATCCGCCGAACTCGATCCACGCCAAGCGCGCAGGCTGTCCTCAACCGCGGTGATAGCGGGGCGCCACGAAGGGCGTGGCCTGCACCTGCATGGGCACGGCCTTGCCGCGCACCATGGCCTGCAGCGTGGTGCCGATGGCGGCGCTGCCCGGCTCCACATAGGCCAGTGCCACGGGCTGGTTCAGCGTGGGCGACAGCAGGCCGCTGGTGACCTGGCCGACCTTGCGGCCGCTGGCATCCAGCAGCTCCGTGCCTTCGCGCACGGGTACGCGCTCCAGGGCCACCAGGCCCACGCGCTTGCGCGTGAGCAGCTCGGGCGACTGCAGCTGGGCCAGCACGGTGGCCGCGCCGGGAAAGCCGCCTTCGCGTTCGCCACCAATGCGGCGGACCTTCTGCACGGCCCAGTTCAGGGCGGCCTCGGCCGGGGTGGTGGTCGTGTCCAGATCGTTGCCGTACAGGCACAGGCCGCCTTCCAGGCGCAGCGAATTGCGCGCGCCCAGGCCCACGGGCCTGACTTCGGGCTGGGCCAGCAGGGCACGGGCAAAGGCCTCGGCGTGGCTGGCGGGCAGGGAGATCTCGAAGCCGTCCTCGCCGGTATAGCCGCTGCGCGTGATGTACAGCTCGGCGCCTTCCCAGTCGAAGTAGCCGCCCGTCATGAACACCAGCCCGGCCGTGTCGGGCAGCAGGCGCTCCATGGCGGCTGCTGCCTGCGGGCCCTGCAGTGCCAGCAGGCCCCGGTCGAACTGGGGCTCGATTTCACAGCGCTGGCCGATGCGGGCCTCTATGTGCGCCAGGTCTTCGTGCTTGCAGGCGCCGTTGACGATCAGGAACAGGTCGTCCTCGCGGCGCACGAACATCAGGTCGTCCAGAATGCCGCCCGCGTCGTTGAGCAGCAGGCCGTAGCGCTGGCGGTGTTCGCCCAGGCCCAGCACGTCCATGGGCAGCAGCGATTCCAGCGCCGCGCCGGCATCCGGGCCGCGCAGGCTGATCTGGCCCATGTGCGAGACATCGAACAGGCCTGCCGCCTCGCGCGTGTGCAGGTGCTCGGCCATCAGCCCCTGCGGGTATTGCACGGGCATGGAGTAGCCGGCAAACGGCACCATGCGCGCGCCCAGTTCCTGGTGCAGGTCGAACAGCGGGGTCTTGAGCAGATCGGTGGTGGAGGCGGCGGTCAAGGAGGGACTCTCTTTTCGGCAAGGGGCAAGGCACAACGCCATCCCGGAATCCCGGGATGTCCTGCCCTGCTGTCCGCTTTACCTGAGAGATTCACCCGCACCTTCCATGCGTGGGGCTTGCTCCTTCGGTGGATGGGGCACACCGCCGTGCCCTGCATCTCTCTCCAGCTAGGAACGCCTGCGGCCGTGGCGGCAGGCGGTGCCAGTCCTTTTGCCTGAGCGTTCGGGGCGAACCCTGCGCCTTCGGCGGTGCCGCTGCCTGTGACCATTGCGGCCGGGCGGGCACTCTCTCCTGACCGGCGCATTCTAGCTGCGGCCAGCGTCCGCGCGGCTTCGGGATTTCCGCGGGCCGGCCCCAGCTCCATGCGCTTGCCTGCATGGATGCATTTGCAAATTGCATAACTGTCTAAAAAATCTCCTACATTGAGATGCATCGATATATGAAATCTCGTGAGCGAGAAGGAAGAAGCGCACATGCAGCAGACGCTGGGAGACACATTGGCCTGGCCGGCACGTTACCTGCCGAACAAGGAAGCCCTGGTCGCGTGGGAGGGCGGCGAGCGCCGCGTCTGGACCTACGCCCAGCTCGATGCCGAAGTCAACCGCCACGCGCACGGCCTGGCCGAGCTGGGCATAGGCCATGGCGACGTGGTCGCGGCCTTTCTCTACAACACGCCGGCCTTTGTCTTCACCATGCTGGCGGCCGCGCGCCTGGGCGCCATCTTCAACCCCATCAACTACCGGCTGGCGGCGCAGGAGCTGGCCTTCATCCTCAAGGACGGCGCAGCGCGCGCCCTGGTGTTCGAGCACGAGGGCGGCGAGGTGGCCGCACGCGCCCAGGCCCTGCTCAAGGCCGAAGGCGGCGGCACTGGCGCAGGCATCGAGCACTGGATCTTTGCCGACGATGCCCCGGCCGACCCGCTGCCGGTCTGGGCCACGCAGCGCCTGTCCGCCCTGGCCAGGGGCCGCAGCAGCGCGCCGCCCCAGGCCCATGTGCGCGAGAGCGATCCCTGCATCCTCATGTACACCAGCGGCACCACGGGCCGGCCCAAGGGCGTGCTGCATACGCACCGCAGCAAGCTGGCGCACAACGCCCTCATGCACCAGACCATGCAGTTCACGCGCGACGACGTGGGCCTGGCCATGGCGCCGCTCAACCACACGGCCGAGCTGCACACCAGCTTTTTGCCGCGCCTGCAGGCCGGTGCCACCCAGGTGCTGCTGCGCCGCTTCGACGTGACCGAGGCCTGGCGCCTGATCCACGAAGAGCGCGTGAGCTTCTTCTTCGCGGCGCCCACCATGGTCACCATGCTGCTGGCCGACCCCATTGCCTCGCCTGAGCAGGCGCCCGCGCTGCGGCTGGTGGAGTACGGCGGCGCCTCCATGGCGCCGCACCTGATCCGCGAATGGACACGCAAGGTCGGCAGCGACCTGGTCCAGGTCTACGGCACCACCGAGATGGGGCCCTGCATGTCCATCCTCCTGCCGCGCGAGCAACTCTCGCACGCGGGCTCGGCGGGGCTGCCCTCCATGGGCCATGACCTCATCGTGGCGCGCCTGCGCGAAGACAACGCCCCCACCGATCCGGCCGAGGCCTGCCTGCCCGGCGAGGTGGGCGAGATCCTGGTGCGCGGCCCCTGCATGATGGCCGGCTACCTCAACCGCCCCGACGCCAACACCCGCGCCCTGGCGCACGGCTGGTACCACACGGGCGACCTGGGCCACATCGACGACGACGGCTATCTCTGGATCCGTGACCGCATCGACTACATGATCAATTCGGGCGCCGAGAACGTCTATCCCCGCGAAGTGGAAGACGCGCTGGTCGAACACGCCGATGTGCTCGAGGTCGCCGTCATCGGCGAGGCCGACGAGCGCTGGGGCCAGATCGTCGCCGCCCACGTGGTCGCCAAGCCTGGCGCCACGCCCACGGCCGAGGCGCTGGACGCCTTCCTGGTCCACGGCGACCGCCTGGCCGCCTACAAGCGCCCGCGCCGCTACCACTTCCGCGAGGCCCTGCCCAAGACGGCCAGCGGGAAGATACAGAAGCAGTTGCTGCGGGTGGTGGTGGCAGCCTGAGGCTGCGGCCTGCGTTTACTTCTGTGTTTGCCCCTGCGCAGTGCAGCACTGCGCCATCGAGTTGCGCAGCCACCGGTGCATGGCATCCCCCTGCTTGCGCACATGCCAGGCCTGCTGGTAGGCAAACCGGGGCAGCTCCAGCGGCGGAGCGAAACGGCGCAGCGTTTTGTGGCGGCGCAGGTCTCCGATGGCGCGGCTGCCCACTGTCAGCACGAGGTCGGTGCCTGCCAGCACCTCCAGCGCCGCGCTCCAGTGGGGCAGGGCCAGCACTACGCGGCGGCTCAGGCCTTGGGCGGCAAGCGCCCGTTCGATTTCCTCGCTGGCGTCGGGCCGCATGGCCAGCATGACGTGCGGGCGCTGCAGCCAGTCCGGCAGTGACAGCCCGCCGCGTGCCGGCAGCACGGCCTGGTCGGCCACGCTCACGAACTGTTCCTGGAACAGATCCTGCACCTCGATGCCTTCGGGCAGGTCGGGTGCGTAGGGGAAGGGGCCCAGGGCCAGGTCCAGTTCGCCATCGGCCAGCTGGGCCAGCATCACCTCGCGCGTGGACTGGCTGATGGCCAGGTCCAGCCCGGGTGCGTGCTGGCGCAGATGCCGCATCAGCGGCGGCAGCACGATGCGCGATGCGTAGTCCGACAGCGCCAGCCGCAGCCGTCCGCGTGCGTGGGCCGGGTCGAACTCCGCCTGTGCCAGCAAGCCGTTGAGGCTGCCCAGCGCATCCGCCAGCGGTTGCACCAGGCCTTGTGCGCGTGCCGTCAGCGCCATGCGGCCGCCGCGCCGCACCAGCAACGGGTCGCCCAGGTGCTCGCGCAGCTGCGCCAGCGAATGGCTCATGGCCGGCTGGCTCTTGTGCAGCCGCAGGGCCGCGCGCGTCACATGTTTTTCGGCCAGCAGGGCGTGCAGGGCCAGCAGCAGGTTGAGGTCGATCCGGCGCAGTTCATCCATGCCATGAATATAGACCGTGCACACAAACGATTTCCATCAGCGTGCTGGATGCGAGAGCATGCAGGCATCGATTGACAGAAGAAGAAAGGTCTTGCTGCATGACAGGTAAAAGCACATTCACCGCCCTTGCTCCCGTGGCCCTGGCGCTGCTGGCGGGGGCCATCCTGCCATTCCAGGCCGCCAGCAATGCCTTGGTGGGCCGCCTGCTGGGCCACCCGCTGTGGGGCGCGCTGGTCTCGCTGGCCGTGAGCGTCATGGTCGTGGTGCCTGCACTGTGGGTGCTGCGCGCGCCCGCTCCGGCCATGGCCCAGGCGGCAGTGGGGCCATGGTGGCTATGGATAGGCGGTGTGCTGGGGGCCATCTATGTGGCCAGCGCGGCCGCCGTCACGCCCAGACTGGGCGCAGGCGGCTTCCTGGTTTGCGTGGTGGCGGGGCAGATCGTGGTCTCGGTGCTGGTGGACCACTTCGGCCTGATGGGCCTGGGTGCACGGCCGGTCAATGCGACGCGCCTGGCCGGCGTGGCCTTGATCCTGGGTGGCGTGCTGCTGGTGGTGCAGGGCGGGACGGCCCGTGCAGCGGCGGCCCCATGAGCGCCGCGAGCACGCCCTGCTTCACCGGCGAAGGCCCCGGCCTTGCCCGCGTCAGGCGGGCATGCCCGGCGGCACGGCGGCCGGCCTTGCCGCTGGTGGACGTTCCTGGCGGGCATCTGCCGTGCCGGGCAGGAACCGGCCCAGCCGGATGACAAAGCAGGCCCCGCCTCCGGCAGCCGGATGGAAGAACGCGTCGCCTGCGTGCAGCCTGGCGATGCGCCTCACCACGGACAGGCCCAGACCATGCCCGTTGACATGCCGGGTGGCGCTTGCGCGTTCATAGGGCTCGAAAACCTGTCCTGCCGCTTCGGGCGCAAGGCCCGGTCCCTGGTCGCTGACGGAAATCAGCAGGTCACCGGACGCATCGCAGCGGGCGGCCAGGGTGATGTCGCCCGCCTTGGCATATTTGATGGCGTTGCCGACAAGGTTGGAGATGGCGATGCGCACCAGGACAGGGTCGCATTGCCATTGCTGCGGGCCGTGTTCCAGATCCAGTTTCAGGCGATGCCGCCGGGACCAGCCGACGAGCTCTGCAGACTCCTCCAGGAGTTCATCCAATGGCGTCTGCTCCAGTTGCAGCCGGAACGCGCCCGCGTCCAGCCGGTCGTTGATCAGGCAGGTGTCCACCAGGGTCATCAGCCGGCGCGAAGCCCTGCGTATCTGCGACGCCTGCTCGATGAGGGAGTCCGCGTCCGTCGTCGGGAACGTCTGCAGCTCGGTCGCGGCGCCGTCCACGATGGTGAGCGGGGTGCGGAACTCGTGGTTGATCATGTTGAAGAACTGGCGCTGCTCCAGCCGCATCTTGCGCTCGCTGTGCAAGGCGGTCTGCAAGGCCTGCTGGGCCGTTTGCAGTTGTGCGGTGCGCTGCAGGACCTTGGATTCCAGCTCGCGCTCGGCAGCCTGGGCGCGTGACAGGGCCTGCATCCGCTCACTGCGCAGGGCACGCTCCGCCACCCGCGTGCGGTTGGTCACCGCCATTCCCAGCAGGATGGCCTCGGAAACACGCCCGGCAAACCACAGCATCTGGGCCGATGGCAGCGCCACATCCGGCAGCAGGCCCTGGGTTCTCAGCAGGTTCAGGATGCCCAGGGCGGAAGGCACCGCAAATGCCAGCGCGCCCGGCAGGTATTGCCACTGCCTTCGTACCACCAGCAGGTACAGCACGAAGACCGCACCGAACGATGTGGACACCAGGGCCGTGAACACCACGGCACGCGAGATCTGCGGATAGCCACCCAACAGTGCCAGGCCCAGTGCGATGGCATTCAGCCAGGCCACCACGCTGAAGAGGTGCGCAGCCCAGATCCAATAGCGACGGAACTCGAACAATTGGCTGAAAAACACCGTCGCCACCACACAGAAGCTGCAGTAGGCGATGGACAGCGCATGCTGGGGCTGGTCGGCGCCGGGCAGCCACAGGCCTTGGGGCCGGTAACGGAAGGCGGCGTAGGCAAAGCCGGCTGCCAGGAGCGCGGCGCAAAGAATGTAGAGCCTTTCCCTGAGCCAGCACCACAGGATCAGGCTCATCAGCGTGATGGCCAGGGCCGAGCCCATGTACGCGTAAAGCAGCATCGCGGCCGGCGCCATGCTCCTGCCGGGAAAGACCGCAATGCCCTGGGCGGCCTGTGGGTTGGGCAGCAAGCAGGTGAGCAGTGCCAGAAGCGCTGCAGCTGCCAGGGCTTGCGCCAGGGTCTGCACCAGCCATTGCGCTACAGCACCCGTTGGCCAGTGCCCCCGGCCGCCTTCGGTGGGGTTGTCTTGCGTGTGGATCAAGGGTCCGATTGGTTGATGTGGCGTGCGCCCGTATATGTCCGCCGTGCAGGCTTGCGGGGGGCCATTGTGCACCGGCGGCCATCGCGGGAAAGCGCTGTCTGTCGTCTGCCAGGTGCCCCAATGCAACAGGCCGCCCCGCTGCGGATAAGCGGGGCGGCCTGTAACGGGCTCCTGGTCTGGATCACGCATCCGGGCGCTGGCGGTAGTCGGCGGGGCTGGGTGAATGGTTTTGCTGCGCCGGTAAGCGTGCTCCCATGCAGACAAGTGTGCGCGTTTGGTCTCAGAAAATGCTGCTTTATTTCTTCAAAACAGGCGTTGCTACAGAAAATTATTCTGCGCCTGCCTGTTTTGCAGTAGATTGCCGGCCATGGACATCCTCGACAGAAAGATTCTTTCCGCCCTGCAGGCCAACGCGCGCGCCAGCCTGCAGGAAATCGGCGCCGCCGTGGGCCTGAGCGCTTCGCCCTGCTGGGCACGCATCAAGAAGCTGGAAGAGGCGGGGGTGATCGAGGGCTATACCGTGCGCCTGAACCCGCTGGCGCTGGGCCTGGGCGATACGGTGCTGGTGCAGGTCACGCTGGACAGCCATTCGGACAACACGCTGGAGAAATTCGGCGAGATGCTGGCGACCATTCCCGAGGTGGTGGAGGCGCATCTGGTCTCGGGCGAGTATGACTACCTGCTGCGCGTCGTCGTCAAGGACACGCGCGACTACGAGCGCCTGCTGCGCGAGAAGCTCTACAAGATCAAGGGCATACGCCACAGCCAGTCCAGCTTTGTGCTGCGCACGCTGAAGAAGGCCGACCTGCCGCTGGGGGTCTGAAGTCCATGCCCTCTGGCCAGGCGCCGCTGCCCGCCCCCTACCGCGAACACTCCCCGCCGCCTGCCCTGCAGCCGCACTTCCAGTGCCTGTGGAGCAGCACCGTGGCCCCGGACTATGCCGGTGGCTTTCTCGTGGTGCCCGATGGCTGCGTGGACATCGTCTGCAAAGGCGGGCAACTGCTGGCCGTGGGGCCTGACAGGGTGGCTGCGCGGCCCACGCTGGTGCCGGGGTCCGAGGTATGGGGGGCGCGCTTCGGCCCCGGTGCGGCCAGCGCCTGGCTGGGCTTGCCCATGGACGAGATCGTGGGGCAGGCGGTGGAACTGGGCGATCTGCTGGGGCCGCGCGCGCGGGAGTGGGTGCAACGCATCAACGATGCGCAGCCGGGCGCAGGGCAGGCCGTGTTCATCCATGGACTGGTGCAAATGGGCCGCGACGCCCCGGCGCCGGACCGGCAGGCCATGGAGCTGTTCAATGTGGCGGCTGCAGCCGGGCGGGATGAATCCGGTGTGCTGGCCGCCATGCGCGCGCAGCTGGACATGCCGGAGCGCAGCCTGCGCCGCCTGTGCCACGCGCAGTTTGGCTACGGCCCCAAGACGCTGGAGCGCGTGCTGCGCTTTCAGCGCCTGCTGGCCCTGGCGCGGTCGGACCGGCAGGCAGGTCTTGCGGCCCTGGCGGCGGACGCCGGCTATGCGGACCAGGCGCATCTGTCGCGCGAAGTGAGGGCGCTGTGCGGCATCACTCCCCGCGCTGCCCTGCAGCAACTGCTGGATTGAGTGGCCCGTCTGGCCGTTTTGTTCAAGATGCCGTGCCCCTGCGTGGCCGATGATGGCGGCCTACCGACATTCAATGGAGCATCACATGGGCATCAGGGGCAAGAACCACCAGATCGACAACATCGAGTTCAACGTGGCCGACATCGCACGCAGCAAGGCGTTCTACGGCGAGGCCTTCGGCTGGACCTTCACCGACTACGGGCCGAGCTACACCGAGTTCAGCGACGGCCGACTGACGGGCGGCTTCACCACCGGCGAGGAGGTGCGGCCCGGCGGCCCGCTGGTCATCCTCTACGCCGACGATCTGGCCGAAGCGCAGCGCCGCGTGGAGGCGGCCGGGGCCGTGATCAGCCGCGCGGTGTTCGCGTTCCCGGGTGGCCGCAGGTTCCACTTCACCGATCCGGACGGCTACGAGCTGGCCGTGTGGTCGGCCGATGCCTGAAAGCCAACAGCCCGCATCTGCGGGCTGTTTTTTCATGGGGACCGGGCCGGGCGTCAGTCGACGTTGGAGCCCAGCTGCATGTCCTTGTACTTCACGATGTGCGTGCCCTTGACCAGGCGGTAGCCGCCCCAGATCAGCAGGAACAGCGGCAGGCCGATGTAGGTGGCGACCACGCCGGTCCAGTCGATGCGGTCGGCCATGAAGGCCTCGTAGTTCTGGCCCAGCGTGATCACCATGCACAGCACGAAGGCGAAGATGGGGCCGAACGGGAACCAGGATGCGCGGTAGGGCAGCTGGTTCAGGTCCAGGCCCTGGGCCTCGAAGCCCTTGCGAAAGCGGTAGTGGCTGATGGCAATGCCCAGCCAGGCGATGAAGCCCGTCATGCCCGACAGATTCAGCAGCCAGATGTAGACCAGCTGCGGGCTGAAGATGTTGGTCAAAAAGCACAGCGCCGCCACCACGGTGGTGGCCAGCAGGGCCATCGTGGGCACGCCGCGCTTGTTGACGTACGAGAACATGCGCGGCGCCATGCGCTGGCATGCCAGCGTGTAGAGCATGCGTGTGGAGGCGTACATGCCCGAATTGCCGGCCGACAGCACCGAGGTCAGCACCACGGCGTTCATCACGGCTGCGGCCGACAGCAGGCCCGCGCGCTCGAAGACCAGGGTGAAGGGGCTCACGCTGATGTCGCCCAGATCATTCTTGAGCAGGTGCGGATCGGTGTAGGGGATCAGCAGGCTGATGACCAGAATGGCGAAGACGTAGAACAGCAAAATGCGCCAGAACACCTGGCGCACGGCGCGGGGCACGTTCTTGGCGGGGTTCTCGGATTCGCCGGCGGCAATGCCGATGAGCTCCGTGCCCTGGAAGGAAAAGCCCACGATCATGGCCACGCCGATCAGCGCCGAGAAACCGCCCGCAAAGGGCGCGTCGCCTTGGCTCCACAGGGCAAAGTTGCCCCAGACGCCTTCAGGCGCGCCACCCCGCACGATGCCCAGGATCATGAGCACGCCCACGCCGATGAAGAGGATGACGGTGGTCACCTTGATGGCGGCGAACCAGTACTCGGCCTCGCCGAAGCCTTTGACCGAGATGGCGTTGAGGCCGAACATGATGGCCAGGAACAGGGCGCTCCACAGCATGCCGTTGCCGTCGGGGAACCAGTAGGCCATGACCAACTGGGCGGCCACCAGGTCCACGGCAATGGTGACGGCCCAGTTGTACCAGTAGTTCCAGCCCAGCGCGAAGCCGAAGCCTTCGTCCACATAGCGCGCGCCGTAGGTGGCGAACGAGCCCGAGACGGGAAGATTCGCGGCCATTTCGCCGAGGCTGGTCATGAGGAAGTAGACCATCAGGCCCACGATCATGTAGGCCAGCAGGGCGCCGCCAGGGCCGGCCTGCGAGATGGTGGCGCCCGAGGCAACGAAGAGGCCGGTGCCGATGGAGCCGCCGATGGCGATCATGGACAGATGCCGCGCCTTGAGTTCGCGCCTGAGCGCGGTGGGAGCGGCATTCTTGGAGTTGTCTGCTGCCATGGATGTGTCGATTGGTGGATCAGATCCCGCGCGGCCGCTGGCCGGCGCGGGGGCAGGAATGCAAAACAGGAAAAACAAAAGAGCCGCTGTGTCGCGGCCCCATCAAGGTGCATGCACCACGAAAAGGCGTGATTGTCCGAGAACGCTGCCATCGTGGAAAGGCAGGAGTTTAATCCCCCTTCACCCACATAAGCGGAACTGAATCCGAACCCACTGTGTGCATGGCGCCACGCCGTCTGCGGCCCGCCTGCCTGCCTACCACTGTGTCTGCGCCAGCAGCAGCTGGGCCAGTGCCTTGATGCGCGGCGAGGCCTGGCGCGTGCGCGGGTAGACCAGGGACAGTTCGCGGGCGCGGCCTTCGTGCTGGGGCAGCAGCCGCACCAGCCGGCCCGCCTGCAGGTGCTCGCGCACCGCGAACTCCATGACCTGGGCCACGCCCAGGCCGCCCAGCGAGCCTTCCACCAGCGGATCGCCGCTGTCGAAGGTCACGGTCTGCGGCGCCGGCCAGTCCAGCATCTCGCCATTGCCGGCCAGGAACTGCCAGGGCACGCGCCGGCCCAGGTAGTGGTTGTACACGGCCATGCAGCTGTGCTGCGCCAGCTCCTGCAGCGTCTGCGGCGTGCCGCGCGCCGCCAGGTAGGCGGGCGAGGCCACGGTCACCCAGCGCAGCGGCGGCAGGGCGCGGGCGATCATGCGGCTGTCTGCCAGCGGGCCGATGCGCACGGCCGCGTCAAAGCCTTCCTCCACCATGTCCACCATGCGGTCGGTGAAGCTGGTGTCGATCTGCAGCTGCGGATGCTCGCGCAGCAACTGTCCCAGCAGCGGCACCAGCACGATGCGGCCCAGCATGGACGGCGCCGTCATGCGCAGCACGCCGCTGGGCGCGCAGCGCCGGTCGCTGACCAGCTGGCGCGCCTCTTCCAGCCCGGCGATCAGCGGGGCGCAGCGGTCCACCAGCGCGCAGCCATCAGGCGTGAGCGAGACGCTGCGCGTATTGCGGTGCAGCAGCCGCGTGCCCAGGTCCTTTTCCAGCTGGGCCACGGCGCGCGAGATGCGAGGCTGGCTTGTGCCCAGCAGCGTGGCGGCCTGGGTGAAGCTGCGGCTTTCGGCCACCTTGATGAGCAGGTGCACGGCGTTGAGATCCATGGCATGTCTCCAGATTCGATTAATGCAGTTTTGCATAAGAAAAATGAAAATCTGCTGTTTATCTTCACAAGTGCATTAATTAGGATCGGCGCCATGCCAATGACCGATTCCCCCGGCGCCCTGCGCCACCCGCGCGCCGCCCTGGCGCTGCTGTCCCTGTCCCAGCTGCTGATTGCGCTGGATGCCACCATCGTCTTCGTTGCGCTCGACGCCATGGGCCAGCAGCTGCAGATGGACGCGCACCATCTGCAATGGGTGGTCAGTGCCTACAGCGTGGCCTTTGGCGGCTGCCTGCTGCTGGGCGGGCGCTGCGCGGACCTGCTGGGCAAGCGGCGCATGTATGTGGCGGGCATGGCGCTGTTCGGCCTGGCCTCCCTGGTCGGCGGCTTTGCCTCGCAGCCCTGGCAACTGGTGCTGGGCCGCGCAGGGCAGGGCGTGGCCGGGGCGCTGCTGTTTCCGGCCACGCTGTCGCTGATCAACACCTTGTATGCGGCAGGGCCCGAGCGCAACCGCGCCCTGGCCGTGTGGAGCATGGCGTCGGCCGGCGGGCTGGCGGCCGGCGCGCTGCTGGGCGGCGTGCTCACGCAGACGCTGGGCTGGAACTGGGTGCTGTGGGTGCTGGTGCCCGTGGCCTGGCCGTGTGCCATGGCGGCGCTGCGCTTTCTGCCGCCCTCGGCCCAGACCGGGCGCGCCGCGCCGGGCCAGGGCTTCGATCTGGCCGGCTGCCTGAGCGTGACCGTGGGCAGCAGCCTGCTGGTGACGGCCCTGGTGCAAGGCCCTGAATGGGGCTTTGCCAGCGCCGCCACGCTGGGGACGCTGGCCGTGGCGATCGCGGCGTTGGCGCTGTTCTGGCGCATCGAGGCGCGTATTGCCTCGCCGCTGATGCCGCTGTCCCTGCTGCGCGTGCCCAGCCTGCGCGCGGCCATGCTGCTGACCATGATCTTCATGAGCAGCTTTGGCGTGCAGTACTACTTCCTGGCGCTGTACTTCCAGCAGATCTTCGGCTGGAGCCCGCTGCAGGCCGGCATGGCCTTTTTGCTGCCCACGGCGGTCTGCACGCTGGGCATCCGCTGGGCCGAACACTGGCTGCACCGCTCCACGCCGCGCGCCGTGCTGATGGGGGGCTGGGCCGCAGGCACCATCGGCCTGGCCTACATGGCCTGGGCGCTGCCGCTGGGCGGCAGCTATGTCTGGCTGGTGCCCGGCTTCGTGGTGCTCAGCCTGGGCCAGGGCGCGTGCTGGACCGCCATGTGGGTGGTGGCCGGCCAGGGCGTGGCGGCTGCGCAGCAGGGCGTGGCCTCGGGCATTGCGGCCACGGCCCAGCAAGTGGGCGCGGCACTGGGGTTGGCCCTGCTGGTCATGGTGGCCACGGCGCCGCTGGCCGGCATCACGGCGCCCGATGCGCTGCGCGAGGCCACGGCCCGGGGGCTGCAGCAGGCCGAATGGGGTGCTGCACTTATCGCGCTGCTGGGGTGGGTGGTGTCTGCGGGCATGCGCCGCGCACCGGCAAGCCAGGCCGTGCCGGGCGCGGAGCAGCCGGCCTGCTCGCCTTGAGGTCACTGGCCCGCAGTTACCATCTGCGGCTGCTTTGCACACCCCTCACCACCAACCCACATGGCAGAAACGAGCATCTCCAGCGACTGGGTCCGGCATTCGCAGCTGGGCGCTGGCCTGGAGCGCATCGAGGCCTATTTCGGCGGGCACGGCTATGCGCCCCACAGGCACGACACCTATGCACTGGGCCTGACGCTGTCCGGCGTGCAAAGCTTTGCCTACCGCCGCAGCCAGCGGCACAGCCTGCCGGGCGGTGCCATGGTGCTGCATCCCGATGAATTGCATGACGGCCACGCGGGCACCGACGCAGGTTTTCGCTACCGCATGGTCTATGTGGAGCCGGCCCTGATCCAGCAGGTGCTGGGCGGCAGGCCCTTGCCCTTTGTCGAGGGCGGGCTGTCTGCCGATCCGCGGCTCAAGGCCGCGCTGCTGCCGCTGCTGCAGGGCCTGGATGAAGACCTGGAGCCGCTGGCCCGCGACGACGCCATCTACGACCTGGCATGGGCGCTGGACGCCGTGGCGGGCCGGCGCAACGTCCGGCGCCTGCCCGACCTGGGGGCCGTGGAACGCGCCCGCGCCTGCATCCACGACGCGCTGGAGCAGGGCGTGACCCTGGAGGACCTGGCTCGGGCCAGTGGCCTGGACCGCTGGCGGCTGTGCCGTGACTTCCGCGCGCTCTACGGCACCAGCCCCTACCGCTACCTGACCATGCGCCGGCTGGACACCGTGCGGCGCCTGCTGCTGGCGGGGCAGCCCGTGGCCGATGCTGCACTACAGGCCGGCTTCTTCGATCAGAGCCACATGGCGCGCCAGTTCGCCATGGCCTATGGCGTGCCGCCCGCACGCTGGCTCAGGCGCCTTGGCGCGGCCTGAGCTGCACGATCGTGCAAGACCGGAGGGATGGCGCTTCCTAGCATGGAGGTTTCACACGCTTTCATAAGGTCTGCCCATGACGTTCCCCGTTGGAAACCGCCCCTACGAGGCCATCAACTTCCCCGAGAAATTCAGCCGCTTCACCGGTCAATGGAGCCCCCGCGTCGTTGCCGAGATGAACGACTACCAGTTCAAGATCGTGCGCGTGCAGGGCGAGTTCATCTGGCACTCGCATGCCGAAACGGATGAAGCCTTCCTGGTGCTGGATGGCGAGCTGCGCATCGACTTCCGTGATGGCCATGCGCTGCTGCGCCAGGGCGAGCTCTACGTGGTCCCCAAAGGCACGGAGCACAAGCCCAGCGCCGAGCGGGAAGCCCGCCTCATGCTGATCGAGCCGCGCGGCGTGCTGAACACCGGGGAGGAAGGCGGTGAGAGGACGGCGCCCAACGATATGTGGGTATAGCCAGCCCTTAGCCATCCCATGAACAAGGGGCGCCGCAGCGCCCCTTGTTCCCGGAAGTGCGGAGCGCTCAGCCGAGCAGCAGTGCGTCGTCGGCCAGCTTTTCGCCGCGTACCTTCTCGAACATGTGCAGCAGGTCGGGCACGTCCATGCGGGCGCGTTCCTCGCCGCTGACGTCGAGCACGACCTGGCCCTGGTGCAGCATCACCGTGCGCTCGCCCACGTCCAGCGCCTGGCGCATGCTGTGGGTGACCATCATGGTGGTGAGCTTGGCCTCGGAGACGATGCGCGCCGTCAGCTGCAGCACGAAGTCGGCCGTGCGCGGGTCGAGCGCGGCGGTGTGCTCGTCCAGCAGCAGGATGCGCGAAGGCTGCAGCGCCGCCATCAGCAGGCTCACGGCCTGGCGCTGGCCGCCAGAGAGCAGGCCGATGCGGTCGGTCAGGCGGTTTTCCAGGCCCAGGCCCAGGATGGACAGGCGCTCGCGGAAGTTGTCGCGCATCTCGGCCTTGACGGCGCGGCTCAGGCGGCGGAAGGTGCCGCGGCGCTGGGCGAGGGCCATGTTTTCCTCGATGGTCAGGTCCTCGCAGGTGCCCGCCATGGGGTCCTGGAAGACGCGGGCCACGCGTTCGGAACGTGCCCACACGGGCAGGCGCGTCATGTCCTGGCCGGCGATCTCGATGCGGCCCTTGTCCACGGACAGGTCGCCCGAGACGGCGTTCAGGAAGGTGGACTTGCCGGCGCCGTTGGAGCCGATGACGGTGACGAACTGGCCGTCGGGAATGTCCAGCGACATGCCGCGCAGCGCCCGCGTTTCGATGGGCGTGCCGGGGTTGAAGGTGATTTCGAGTTGTTGTGCGCTCAGCATGAGTGCAATCTCCGGTATTTCTTCGTTCAGTCGCTCAAGGCGTGGTGCTTGAACTGACGCGGTCCAAACTCAGGGACGCCTAGCAAGGGCCGCCCCGCAGCGATGGCGTCGTTCCCCTCCCTCGCGCAGCGAGTAGAGAGGGGGAAGCGGCATAGCCGCTCAGGGGGTGTCATTTCCTTTGCGCAAACTTGCGCTTCAGTTGGGGGATCACCAGGGCGACGGTCACCAGCAGGGCGGTGACGAGGTTCAGATCCTGGGCCTTGAGGCCGATGAAATCGCTGTTGAGGGCCGCTGCAATGAAGAAGCGGTAGACGATGGCGCCCACCACCACGGCCAGCGTGGCCCAGACGATGCGGCGCGAGGGCAGGATGGACTCGCCCACGATCACGGCAGCCAGGCCGATGACGATGGTGCCGATGCCCATGGAAATGTCCGAGCCGCCCTGGGTCTGCACGAACAGCGCGCCGGCCAGGCCGACCAGGCCGTTGGAGATCGCCATGCCCAGCAGGATCATGGCGCCTGTGTTCACGCCCTGCGAGCGTGCCATGCGGGCGTTGGAGCCCGTGGCGCGGATGGCCAGGCCCCGCTCGGTGGCGAAGAACCAGTCCAGGCCCAGCTTGGCGATCACGACGATCACGAACAGGATGACCGGGCGCATCACATAGTCAGCCACGCTGTCGGGCTGCAGCAGGGTGAACAGCGTGGTCTCGTTGATCAGCGGCACGTTGGGGCCGCCCATGATGCGCAGGTTGACCGAATACAGGCCGATCATCATCAGGATGGAGGCCAGCAGATCCATGATCTTCAGGCGCACATTGAGCCAGCCCGTGATCAGGCCTGCGACGGCGCCCGCGGCCGTGCCGGCCAGCGTGGCCAGCCAGGGATTGGTGCCCGTGGAAATCAGGATGGCGCAGACGGCGCCGCCCAGCGGAAAGCTGCCGTCCACCGTGAGGTCGGGAAAGCGCAGCAATCTGAACGAGATGAAGACGCCCAGCGCCACCAGGCTGAAGATCAGGCCGATCTCGACGGCACCGAGCAATGAGAAAAGAGACATAGGAGGAGCGACAGGCGCGTGGGACAGAAAACGACTTAAAAAAAGGGCAGGGCCATGTTGCCATGGCGCCTGCCACCGTGGGCGCACTGCCCGGGTTGGTCCCGGGCAGGCAAACCCCGGGTATTACTTGATCACCTGGGCGGCCGACTTGACCAGCGCGTCGGACAGCTTGACGCCTTGCTTCTCGGCGGCGCCGGGATTCACGAACAGCTCCATCTTGGTGCTGACTTCGGTCTTCATGTCGCCGGGCTTTTCGCCCTTGAGGATGCGCACCACCATGCGGCCGGTCTGCTCGCCCAGATCGCGGTAGTTGATGCCCAGGGCAGCCACGGCGCCGCGCTTGACGGAGTCGGTGTCCGAGGCCACCAGCGGGATCTTGGCGTCCTGGCCGACCTTGACCAGCGACTCGTAGGCCGAGACCACGTTGTTGTCGGTGTTGGTATAGATCACGTCGACCTTGCCGACCAGGCTGCGCGCGGCGCTGCTGACGTCCACGGAACGGGGTGCGGCGGCTTCCACCAGGGTCATGCCCAGCTTGGGCAGCAGGGCCTTGAGTTCCTTGACCACCACGGCGGAGTTGGCCTCGCCGGGGTTGTAGACCATGCCCACGCGCTTGGCGTTAGGCACGACCTGCTTGACCAGATCCATCTGCTTGTCCAGGGCCAGCAGGTCGGACACGCCGGTCACGTTGTTCTTGGACGGCTCCCAGCTGGGCACCAGCTTGGCGGCCACGGGGTCGGTCACGGCGGAGAACACCACGGGCACGGTCTTGGTCGATGCGACCACGGCCTGGGCCGAGGGCGTGGCGATGGCCACGATGGCGTCAGGCTTGTCGCCCACGAACTTGCGTGCGATCTGCGCGGCCGTGCCGGTGTTGCCCTGGGCACTCTGGTACTGCCACTTGAGGTTCTTGCCGGCTTCGTAGCCTGCTTCCTTGAGCGCGGCCTGCACGCCGTCGCGCACGGCGTCGAGTGCAGGGTGCTCGACGATGGCGGTCACTGCGACCGACTTCTCGTCAGCGGCGTGGGCGCCGCCCGCAATGGCGGAAATTGCCAGGGCCAGCGCGCCCAGGGGCGCCCAAGACAAGTGCTTCATACGTGTATCTCCAACGTGCTTGTGGTTGTTCCTGTTTGCTCAGCAGAAGGCCGCACAGGACGGTCGCGGCGCTTCGCGGCAAAGTCTACTGCAGCCGCCCTGTACGCCTTGGCGTTTGGACGACCCGGTTTTCACCTATAGGTTTGTATCTAAAAATTGGCATGAAATCTGCGGGGAATGCCCTAGGTGCAACTTTTTCATGCGTCTTGGATAGGTTTGGCGGTGCAGGTTTGCGTCTTCAGGGGCTTGTTTTTGGCTTTGTCGTGCATTTTTATTGCGTGCAAGTGCCTTTCGGATGGCCTTCTATGCTTTCTGGGCCTGCATGGCTTTGACGGCGCTCAAAGAAAAAGCCTGCACAAGCAGGCTTGGGCAGGCTTCAGAGGAGGGCCGGTGTGGCGTGCGGATCACATGCCCGCGTAGTTCGGCCCGCCGCCGCCTTCGGGCGTGACCCAGACGATGTTCTGCGTGGGGTCCTTGATGTCGCAGGTCTTGCAGTGCACGCAGTTCTGGGCGTTGATCTGCAGGCGCTTGCCGCCCTGGGCCGTGTCGTCCACGAACTCATAGACGCCGGCCGGGCAGTAGCGCTGCTCGGGGCCTGCGTACTTGGCCAGGTTGATGGCCACGGGCACCGAGGCGTCCTTGAGCGTCAGGTGGGCGGGCTGGTCTTCGGCGTGGTTGGTGTTGCTGATGAAGACGCTGGACAGTCGGTCGAAGGTCAGCTTGCCATCGGGCTTGGGGTAGTCGATGGGCTTGCACTCGGCAGCAGGCTTCAGGTAGGCGTGGTCGGGCTTGTCGCGGTGCAGCGTCCAGGGGATGTTGCCCTTGAGCACGAACTGCTCGATGCCGTTCATCAGCGTGGCCGTGGTCAGGCCCTTCTTGAACCAGGCCTTGAAGTTGCGCGACTTGTTCAGCTCTTCGTACAGCCAGCTGTTCTCGAAGGCCTCTACATAGGCGCCCAGCTCGTCGCCCTGGCGGCCCGCGACGATGGCGTCATACGCGGCCTCGGCGGCCAGCATGCCGGTCTTGATGGCGGCATGGCTGCCCTTGATGCGGCTGACGTTCAGGAAACCTGCGTCGCAGCCCACGAGCGCGCCGCCCGGGAACACGAACTTGGGCAGGGACAGCAGGCCGCCGGCCGTGATGGCGCGCGCGCCGTAGCCCAGGCGCTTGGCCGGCTTGATGCCCTTGGACTCGTCGCCTTCCAGGTAGTAGCGGATGTTGGGATGGGTCTTCCAGCGCTGGAATTCCTCGAAGGGGCTCAGGTAGGGGTTGGCATAGTCCAGGCCCGTGATGAAGCCCAGCGTGACCTTGCTGTCGTCCAGGTGGTAGAGGAAGGCGCCGCCGTAGGTCTTGCTGTCCATGGGCCAGCCGGCCGTATGCATCACGAAGCCGGGCTTGTGGCGTGCCGGGTCGATTTCCCACAGCTCCTTGATGCCCAGGCCGTAGCTTTGCGGGTCCTTGCCGGCGTCCAGCTGGTACTTGGCAATGATCTGCTTGCCCAGGTGGCCGCGGGAGCCTTCGGCAAAGATCGTGTACTTGGCGTGCAGCTCCATGCCCAGCTGGAACTCGCCCGTGGGCTCGCCGTCCTTGCCGATGCCCATGTTGCCGGTGGCCACGCCCTTGACCGAGCCGTCGTCGTTGTAGAGCACCTCGGCGGCAGCAAAGCCCGGGAAGATTTCAACGCCCAGTGCCTCGGCCTGCTCGCCCAGCCACTTGACCACGTAGCCCAGGCGAACGATGTAGTTGCCATGGTTCTGGAAGCAGGCCGGCAGCAGGAAGTTGGGCGTGCGCAGGGCGGATTTCTCACCCAGGAAGACCATGGCGTCGTCGGTGACGGGCTGGGTCAGGGGCGCGCCCTTTTCCTTCCAGTCAGGGATCAGCTCGGTCAGCGCACGCGGGTCCATGATCGCGCCGGACAGGATGTGGGCACCGGGCTCGGAGCCCTTTTCCAGCACGACGACGGAGACATCCTGGCCTTTTTCGGCCGCCAGCTGCTTGAGGCGGATGGCCGTGGCCAGGCCGCCGGGGCCGCCGCCAACCACCACCACGTCGTATTCCATGGCTTCGCGCGGCCCGTACTGGGCCAGGATTTCTTCGTTCGTCATCGGGGTGTCTCGCTTGGATATTGAAAAACAGGATGGTCGGCAGACCGAACGTTCGTTCGGCTGCAGCGCAAATGCCGCAATGCGGTGGATTCTATGACGTGCGTGGACCCCGTCGTTGCTGATAGGTGACAGCGCGGGAATCCGCCCTGCTGCACAGTGACCGGGGGCTGCGGGGCATGGTGCCTTGCGGTGGCGCTACAACAAGGAGACTGCAGGCATGCGCATAGAGATTCCAGAATATAAAAAATGGGTTCACGAGATGCGATTCAAAGTGCGCTGGGGCGACATGGACGCCATGGGCCATGTCAACAACGCCATGTACTTCCGCTATCTGGAGACTGCCCGCATCGACTGGATGGTCGAAGCGGGCATGGCGCCTACGCCGGGCGGGCAGGGGCCGGTCATCGTCAATGCGTTCTGCAACTTCCACCAGCAGCTGGCCTATCCCGACGAGGTGCTGCTCAAGATGTACGTCAGCGACCCCGGCCGCACCACCTTCGAGACCTGGGGAACCATGGAACGCGTTTCCGAGCCCGGCGTCATCTGCGCCGCCGGCGGCGGCACCGTGATCTGGGTGGACTTTCCCAGGCAGAAGGCCATCGAGTTGCCGGACTGGGTGCGGGAGATGGTGGGCGCAGGCACCAGTCCCGGCTGATCGCACGCCCGGATTCAGGCCGACTTGCGCAGCACCAGCTTCGGTCTGGCCAGCAATTGCTGGCGGGGCAGCCTGGATGAGCCATGCGCGCCAGCAGCGAGGCGGCGGCCTGCTCGCCGCGCTCGGCAGGGTGCGCATGCCCCTTTGCTCAGAGGGGGAGGGGAATGCGCGACGGATTCGTTGAGCCGTGGAGCATCGGCTGCAGCCCGAGCATCAGATCAAGGTTTTGCACCGCCGCGCCGGCGGCGCCCTTGCCCAGGTTGTCGAACACGGCGGTCAGCAGTACCTGCTGCTCCTGCGGCTGTCCGAACACCGCGAGCCGCATCCGGTTGCTGCCATTGAGTGCGCGCGGATCGAGCCGCTGCGCATCGGCGTCCTCCTCCAGGGGTTGCAACTCGATGCAGGGCTGGCCCTGATACCGCGCCTGCAGCGCAGCGTGCAGGCTGCGGGCGGTCACACCAGCGGGCAGCAGCCGCAGATGCAGGGCGATGGTCAGCACGATGCCTTGCCGGTAGTGGCCATAGGCCGGCACGAACACCGGCGCATGGGCCAGACCGGCATGCTGCTGGATCTCGGGCACGTGCTTGTGGTGCAGTCCCAGGCCATAGACCTGCAGGGGCACGGCAGTCGCGGCGGCAGCGCCCTCATGGTCCAGCAGTCCTGCGCGGCCCCGTCCCGAATAGCCCGATACCGCGTGAATGGCCAGCGGGTAGTCGGGGGGCAGCAGGCCCGCGTCGATCAAGGGCCTGAGCAGTGCCAGCGCACCTGTCGGATAGCAGCCGGGATTGCTGACGCGCCGGGCATGGGCGATGCGTTCAGCTTGGCCTGCCTCCAGTTCCGGCAGGCCATAGACCCAGCCCGGCGCGGTGCGATGCGCAGAACTCGCATCGATCACGCGCACGCCGGGCCGGCGCACCAGCGCCACCGCCTCGCGCGCAGCCTCGTCCGGCAGGCACAGCAAGGCGATGTCGCAGTCGTTGAGCGCCTCGGCGCGGTGCGCCGTGCTTTTGCGCTGGTCGGCCGGCAGTTGCAGCAGGCGCAGGTCGGTCCGATCCGCCAGCCATTCGCGCACCTGCAGGCCGGTGGTGCCTTGGTCGCCATCGATGAAAACAAGAGAGGTCATGGGTTGCTCCGATTGGGTGTGGAGCGCATGGTGCAGCGCCTGCCGCATGCAGGCCAGTTGAATCTGACAAACTACGGATTCATGATTCCTGAATTGCTGGCAACCTGGGATACCGCACCATGCGCGAAATCAATCTGGACCGTCTGCGCACCCTGCTGACGGTGGCCGACCTGGGCTCATTCGCTGCCGCCGCCAAGGTGCTGCACCTGGCGCCGCCCACGGTGACGCTGCATGTGGCGCAGCTCGAAGAGCGTCTGGGAACACGTCTATTGCACCGCGCACCGGCCGGCGTCACCGCCACATCGGCGGGCAGCCTGCTGATAGACAAGGCGCGCCAGCTCCTGGCCGAGGCCGACGATCTCCTGCAGACCGTGCAGCGCCAGATCGCCACGCGCGGGGGCCGCGTGCGCCTGGGCGCCTCCACTGGCGCACTCGCGCACCTCTTGCCCCAGGCACTGGAAACCCTGGCCACCCGGCATCCCGAGATCGACGTGCAAGTGGCGGTGATGACCAGCGAGGAAGCCCTGGCGCGCCTGGCCGCCGGCAGCCTGGACATCGGCATCGTTGCCTTGCCGCAGCCCGTGCTGCGCGGGCTGCAGGTGCAGGCCTGGCGCCAGGACCCGGTGCTGGCCTTCATCCCGGCCGCCTGGAAGCCGCCGCGGCACATCACGCCCGCCTGGCTTGCGGCCCGTCCGCTGATCGCCAACGACCGTGGCACCCGGCTGTCGCGCCAGACCGCCGAATGGTTCGCCGCAGGCGGCGCCCGGCCGCAGGCACGGATCGAGCTGAACTACAACGACGCAATGAAGAGCCTGGTGGCGGCGGGCTACGGCGCCGCGCTGCTGCCCCACGAGGCCGGCGCACCGCAGCCTGACCCCCGCATCACCACGCGACCCCTGCGGCCAGCACTGTCAAGGGCGTTGGGCATCGCGCATCGCAAAAGGCCGGATGACGACGCGACGACGGTGACGATTGAGGTTTTGATGGGGATGCGGGGGCGTTGACTTTGCTGATTGATGCCTGCTTGACAGCAGGAATCAATAGAGCCGGTGAGCGGACCGGAATAAACATCAGCTTCATCCCGGTCCGGTTCGGTGCCTTGTTGATGCGATGGCACCATCACCGGCTTGACACTACGCTGGAATGAAAACGCCTGTCGCGTCAACATTTGTGCCGGAGCGACCAAAGAGTCCACCCGCTGAGCGAGCCGGCGGGTTTGTCTTCGACCTGATATCAGGGACCTGTAGTTTTGCCGCTTGACCTTCAACTCAAGTTGAAGCTTAAGCTCCTTGTCCTCTCATCACACAAGATGCTGCAAGGATCGATATGCAAACCATTTTGGGCGCCAATGGCCAGATCGCGGTGGAGCTGGCGCGCGAGCTCCACCGCAACTACACGCAGAACCTGCGCCTGGTCAGCCGCAAGCCGCGCAAGGTGAACGATACGGACGAGCTGGTGTCCGCCGACCTGACGAATTCCGCGCAAACCCTGGAGGCCGTACGTGGCAGCGAGGTCGTGTACTTCACCGCCGGCCTGCCACCAGACACCGAATTATGGGAAAGGCAATTTCCTGCCATGCTGCGCAACGCACTTGATGCCACGCGGGCAGCGGGTGCCAAATTTGTCTACTTCGACAACACCTACATGTACCCGCAAACCGCGCAGCGGCAGACCGAGGAAACCGCCTTTGCCCCGGTGGGCCGCAAGGGGCGCGTGCGCGCCTTGATGGCCGAGATGGTGCTGGCCGAGATGCAGCGCGGCGATATCCCCGTCGCCATTGCCCGCGCGCCGGAGTTCTACGGCCCCGGCAAAACCCAAAGCATCACCAACACCCTGGTGATCGGCCCGCTCAAGGCGGGCCAGAAGGCCAAAGTGCCGGTCCGTGACGACAAGCTGCGCACCCTGATCTGGACGCCCGATGCAAGCCGCGCCATGGCAGCCATCGGCAATGCGCAAGATGCGTATGGCCAGACCTGGCATCTGCCTTGCTGGGACGAGCGGCTGACCTATCAGGCCTTTGTGAACCTGGCGGCTGCAACCTTTGGGGTTGAGCCGCGCTACAAGGTACTGAGCCACCTGGCCATGGTGGCTGCTGGCTGGGTCTCCAAGCCCGTGCGCGAACTGCGTGAACTGCTGCCACGCTACGCACACGACAATGTGTTTGATTCGTCCAAGTTCAAGCGCCGCTTTCCCGACTTTGCTGTCACCAGCTACGCACAGGGCCTCAAGCACATCGCGCAGGAGTCTTCATGAGTACGCCACGTGTCTTGCATGTCGTCACCAATGTCGCCCATTACGACGACCCTGCGCACGCCACAGGGCTGTGGTTGTCGGAGCTGACCCATGCCTGGGATGTGTTTGCTTTGCAAGGGTACCCGCAGCAACTGGTGAGCCCGCTGGGTGGCGCCGTACCGCTGGAGCCGCGCGCACTCCAATGGCCGCTCTTCGATGCTTCGGCCAAAGCCTGGCTCAATGATCCCGCGCGCATGGCCCTGCTGGCGAACACTGCGGCACCTGCCGATATCGTCGCGAACGATTTCGATGCCATCTACTTCACGGGAGGGCATGCGGTGATGTGGGATTTTCCCGATAGTGCGGGGCTGCAGCGCATCACACGCAGCATCTGGGAGCGTAGTGGCATCGTTGCATCGGTTTGCCACGGCTACTGCGGCCTGCTCAATACGCAGCTCAGCGACGGCTCTTTGCTGGTCGCGGGCAAACGGGTCACGGGTTTTTCATGGACGGAAGAAATCCTGGCCGGAGTGGCCCGGTCCATGCCCTACAACGCCGAGCAGGAGATGAAGATGCGCGGTGCGCGCTATCAAAAAGCCTTGCTGCCTTTTATCTCGTATGTGGTGGCCGATGGCCGCCTCATCACCGGGCAAAACCCGGGTTCGGCCAAAGCGACTGCAAAGCAGGTGGTGCAGGCTCTGGCAAGGCGCTAGGGCCGCGTTTCAAACTGGCGCAGGCCTATGCCACGCTTGCCCGCTTCTTGTGTCCTGTGCGCATGAGCTTGCCCATTTTTTCTTCGGCCGCTGCTTCAGAGGCCAGGGATTCGGATTGCTGGGCCAGTACATGGGAGAGCACGCGGCGTGCGTTGTCGTGGCAATCCATGTTGTCTGGCCGCGCTTCAATATCGGTCAACAAAGCCTGCAACTGCTTTTTGCTGGTTTGCAGCTTTTTCTCCATGGCCTTGATATCGGCAATTTTTTGGCGCAGCGCGCCCACGACGGCCTCATGGTCCCAGCCTTGCAGGCCGGGCGGCAAGAGTGCACGAATTTCATCCAGGCTGAAGCCCACGCCTTGCGCCATCGCAATCAGCTCCAGCATCTGCACCATCTCAGGCGGATAGCTGCGGTAGCCATTCAAGCCACGCTCAGCCGCTTGCAGCAGGCCGCTTTGCTCATAAAAACGAATGCGTGATGTGGACAGGCCTGTGCGTTTGCTCAGTTCACCAATGTTCATGCGCAACCTTCGGCAAGGGTTCCTTGACCTTCAACAAGACTTGAAGCTTATCGCATTCGCAAGCCCTTCGCTCCGGCGGCAATTTGCGGCGGGCGCAACGTGCAAGCGATGCAATCTGACGCAGCTCGGTCAGCCGCTGCCTGCGCAATAGACCCCCTGTGCGCGAACTGTATGGATGGACAGTAGAATTTCGGGCTCGATAGTTTCCACAAGGGTCTGGACATGTCCGCAGAACTCGAACAAGAAGTCGTCTCGATCTTCGAAGACCGCCTTTGGCATCACAACGGCTGGGAGGCCCGCGTCATCAAGAATGAAGACGACGATGGCTGGGCCGTTGCCATGACCCAGGACGGCCAGGTGGAGCCAAGCCTGGTCGGCCCTTGGACCATGGGCCGCGACAAGAAAAATCCCAAGCCGCTGGACGTTTCCGCCTTCAACACGCTCGTGAAGACGGCGCACGAGGTGATGCGCCGGCATGAGCAGCATCTGGCCGCGCAGTTGCACAAGGATGTGCAGATCGTGGTGGGCGGGTCACGCGTGACCGTATCTCTGGATATCGAGCCTGATGAAGACAATCCCAGCGCCACGCTCACCGCCACTGCCGCCGACGGCAGCGAGCTGGCCAAGGTAGGAGTCAGGCCGGACCATCAGCTCACCCGGACATCTGCGCAAGCCTGGGCAGAGGCAGGCTACCCCCGTCCCAGCGAGGACTGAGCCGCGGGCAAGGCCGGGGAATCAGGGGGCTGTTTCACAGCTGCCTTCCAAGGCGGATATGCGGCTTTGCGGCTTTGCCACAGGCTCTAGATGTGCAGCATGGCCAGCCCGCCCACGCCAAGGCCTAGCGCTGCCACGCCGAGCATGGCGTATTCCAGCCATTTCTTCTTGGTCAGCAGCGCGATGGCTGCAAGGGCAATGGCGACCTGCAGCGCGGTGGTGGCCTGCGCCCAGCGGTGATGCAGGTGCATCTGCATCTCTGACTTCTCGTCCCATTGCCGGGCCTCGGCTTCCAGGCGGTCGGCATCGCGCTTGATGTCGTCCTTTTCCTTTTCGTAGCGCTCCACCTTGGCCTGGTAGGCCGCCCGCCTGTCCTCCGTGGTCGCCAGATCACGCGCGAACTCGGACAACGATTGCTTGGTGCTCTTGGCCTGGAAGAAGGCCCATTGGTTGGCCGCTTCGGTCTTCTTGATGGCTGCGTCGTTCTTGTACAGCCCGGCATTGGCCTGGGTGGCGCCGCCCATGTACGCGAAGATGGCGCCCACCGTGGCGATGACTGCCGTGCACATGGCGATCTGGTTGGTCAGGCTGCCGCCGCCGATGCCGTGGTGGGCGGTTTGGCCATGCTCGCCCTGGGCAGCATGTTCGAGTTCGTGATCGTGTGGGCCGTGGACGTGAAAGCCGCCGGAAGACATAGGTGCCAATTCCTTGATGCAATGGGGTGGCGCATTATGGGGCCGGCCTGGCGGCAATCCAGGGCTCCCAGGATGTGCGGGGCGCATGGCCCGCTTGGAGGTCAGCGCCTTGGCTGGCGGCCTGCAGATGGGGGAGTGGGATCAGGCGGCAGTCGTGCGGTGCGGCAGCGCTGCGAGCAGTATTTGACCTCGTCCCAATCACGTGCCCATTTTTTGCGCCATGTGAACGCAAGACCGCAGCACGCACACAGCTTGGAGGGCAGGTGGGGCTTCTTGTGCATGGCGTGGGCGTTCCTGCAGTTCAGCGCGTCAGCGTGGCCAGGGCACGCCGGGCCAGCGCCCGTCCGCTGAGCCAGGCGCCTTCGACGCCTGCGCCGCACATCCAGTCGCCGCACAGGCCCAGGCCCGCAGGCGCGTCCCACCAGCAGCGGTTGACCAGGTGCGGCGCCGGCAGCGCATAGCGCCAGCGGTGGGCAGTGACGCGCAGGCCGCCTGGCAGAGAGCCGGTCAGAGAGCTGGCCAGGGCCTCGAATGCCTGCAGCAGTTGCCGGGCCACGGATTCGGCGTCCGATTCGATGTGATCCTGGCTCCACCGTGCACTGGCATGCAGCACCCAGGTCTGAGGTCCTTGCGGCACTTGCGGCCCCTGTCGCCCTGGCTTGGCGCTGTCGCTTGCCACCCAGCACAGCGGGCCATCCGTGATTTCTGCCGCATCCCAGTCCAGCGGCAGGGGGGCGTCGGTGCGCAGCATGGCCACCCAGCAAGGCTGCATGCGCGCGCTGGCAGCCAGTGCCGACGCATAGGGCGAGACCGGCCCCAGCAAGGCTGCCGCCTGCGGTGCAGGCACTGCCAGCACCAGGGCGCAGTATTCCGATCCGATCTGCCCGTGTTCGGCACAGTGCACAGTCCAGCAGGCAGATTCGTACTGCAACTGCTGAACCGTGGCTTGCAGGTGCAGCCGTGCGCCATGCCCCTGTTGTGCAAGCCGCTGGACAAGAAACGCTGCGGGAGAGGTCATGCGCGGCACGCCCACCCAGCGGTCGGGGCCCGCATCTGCTGGCACCACGTCTTTGCCCTGCAGGCGCACTGCGCGCGGACGCCAGGCGGCGACAACGCCGTGCTGCTCCCACTGGCGCACCTCCTGCACAAACTCCGGGTCCTGGGCCGCAAACGATGGAGCGCCGTGATCGCACTGCCACGCACCCTGCGGATCCTGCGCGCGCCGTGTGCTCATGCGCCCCGATGGGCCTCGGCTTTTCTCGAAGATATCCACGCGGCAGCCAGCCTCGGCCAGCAGCTGTGCACATGCCAGACCTGCCATTCCCGCGCCGATCACCGCGACGGGGGGCGCGCCGTTCACAAGGCCTCCTGGCTGTGCGCTTCCTGGTGGCGCTCATGGCTGACCCAGATCAGCGCGCCGGTATCGACGCCCAATTCCGCGGCCTTGGCGACGATGGATTGCAGGGTCTGCGGGGGCAGTTTCGGCTCCCTGGCCAGTATCCAGCAGTACTGCGTGTCCGGCCCAAGGACCAGCGCCCAGCGGTAGTCAGGGTTCAGGGCGGCCACATGGTAGCCGCCGTAGAACGGGCCGAAGAAGGAGACCTTGAGCGAAGCCGTGTCCGGCTTGCCCGTGAACAGGGCCTTGCCGACGGCACGCTGCCACTGGCCCCGGGGCACGGAAAACCCCCGGTTCACCACCTTCACGCTGCCGTCTGCCTGCGGCGTGTACTCGGCGGTCACATCGGTCATGCCCCGCTCGAAACCATGGTCCAGCCGTGCCAGTTCGTACCACAGGCCCTGGTAGCGCTGCAGATCGAACGGTGAGACGGGCGTGACCGAGCCGGGCGGGCGCATGCTGGCGCAACCGCTGGCCAGCAGGCCTGCGCCAAGGGCCGTTGCCAGCAGGGTGCGCCGCCTGGCGGTGAAGACGGGGCGGGGGGCGGGAAAGTTCATGCGGATGTCCTTGGTGTTCTTGTCGTCTGCCGCCATCGGGCGACCAGCGGTTGCAGATCCGTGAGATGGCGCACCGGCGTGATGCCCGCGACCGGGCTGGAATAAAGCGCCGGGCATGCTCCACCGGCCCACAACTCGATGGCCGGCGGCAGGTGGCTGCGCAGCTCGCCCAGGCAAGCCTGCGCCATCGCTCCGTTGTGCGAGCTGCTGAAGCTCAGCCCCACGATGTCGGCGCGATGCGCCCGCGCGGCCTGTGCCACGTCGCCGATGGGCGTCTGGGTGCCCAGCGATACGCAGTTGCAGCCTTCCAGGGCCAGCAGGGCTTCGACCATGAGCAGTCCCAGACCATGCATCTCCTGCGGCAGCGTGGTCAGCAACACCTTGGGCACGGACGGCGGGGAAGGAGGGGCGAGCGAGACGATCGCCTGCCTCAAGACGCCGGTGAGCACCTCGGTGTACAGGTGCTCTTCGAACACTTCAAAACGCCCCTGTGCCCAGAAATCGCCGACCGCCGTGGTCAGCGGGGCCACGAGCGTGGTCACGAAACCGGCCAGGCCCATGCGCGACTGGGCCAGGCTCAGGCAATGCCTGAGCTGGGCGGGATCATGTGCGGCAATGGCGTTGAGCATGGGGGCGAAGCGGTCATAGTCCGCTGCATTCTCTGAATTTGTCCTGGACAAATCCTTGCCCGGCGAGGTGTCGGCGCGGGCCAGCAGCGCCTGCAGGCCGTCCAGATCCACGCCCATCAGCTTGCTGGGGCGCAGCCCCGTATCCATGAGCCGCCGGATCAGGGTCAGTTGTCGAACCTGGTCTGCCGGATAGCGGCGATCGCCGGCCGAATCCCGTTCAGGCCTTGGAAAGCCGTAGCGTCTTTCCCAGACACGCAGGGTGTCCTTGGCAAGTCCGGTCTCGCGTTCGACGGCCGAGATGGGCAGCCCGGGGCCAGGCGCCAAAGGCAAGGGGTCAGAAAGTGGCGTCATTGATCTGAAGGGGACAAAACGTCCGGTCATGGCCGGGATGTTTTGAGGGATTTTGCGAATTGTCTAGGACAAAGATATGTTTTGTCCAATATATTACATAGAGAAACAAAGCGCAGGCCCGCTGGCCGCCACCCGGCAGCCGCTGGCGCGAGTGCTTTGTAGATCCCGGCCAGGAGATGACGGCCCCAGGCGCAGGCGAGGCTTCACACCATGATCGCCGCGCCCTTGTGCAGTCTTTCCGGCCACGCAGTTCGTACCGATGATCATCATGAATTTGTCCAACTGGCCACTGGCCCGCCGTCTCGCAGCTGCCTTCGCATGCGTCATCGCCATTTTTCTTCTTGTCATCGCGCTGGCCGTGAGCAGCCAGTCCCGGCTCAAGGAGGCCCAGCAATAGAACGAGCACACCTTCAAGGTGATGTCCCAGGGACAGCGCATGCTCACGGGCATGGTCAACATGGAGACGGCCTCGCGAGGCTATCTCCTGTCGGGCGACTCCCGTTTTCTTGCCCCCTGGGATGAAGGACTCAAGGAGTTCGAGGCCTCCTGGCAGGAGGCCGTACGCCTGACCGAGGACAACCCCGCCCAGCAGCGCCGCCTGGACGGTATCCGCCTGCGCCATCGTGAATTCGTTCAGGCGGTACAGCCGCTGCAGGCGCTGCGGCGGCAAGTTCAGGAAGGCTCGGCAACGGTCGAGGATCTGGTTCGCGAGTTCTCCCTGGGGCGCGAGAAGGCGGCCATGGATGGGCTGCGCGCACTGCAGGCGGACCTGGTGCGAGAGGAGGAGCAGCTCATGGCCGAGCGCCTGACGCGCACCGAGTCGCTGGCGGCAATGACGCTGGCGTTCGAGCTGGGGGGGGCGCTGGTGGCCGTCGTGCTGGCCGCCTTGCTGGGCACCTGGGTCACGCGCTCCATCACCGGCCCCATCGGCCGGGCCATCCAGGTGGCACGCGCGGTGGCATGCGGGGATCTGACGCAGCGGGTGGAGGCCACCACCCACGATGAAGTGGGGACCCTGCTGCGCAGCCTCGGCGAGATGAGTGATGCGCTATCGCAGGTCGTGGCCGTCGTGCGCAGCGGCAGCGAATCCGTGGCAAGTGCAAGCACGCAGATTGCCCAGGGCAACACCGACCTGTCCTCGCGAACCGAGAGCCAGGCCAGCGCGCTTGAACAGACGGCGGCCTCGATGGAGCAGCTCGGAGCGACCGTGACCCAGAACGCGGATGGCGCGGGCAAGGCCAACGCGCTCGCGCAGCAGGCCAGCGGCGTGGCCGTGCAGGCGGGCGAGGTGGTCACCCAGGTCGTGGACACGATGAAGGGCATCAGTGAAAGTTCGCGCCGCATCGCCGACATCATCAACGTCATCGACGGCATCGCATTCCAGACCAACATCCTGGCGCTGAACGCTGCGGTGGAGGCTGCGCGTGCCGGAGAACAGGGCCGTGGCTTCGCTGTGGTGGCCTCCGAGGTCCGCAGCCTGGCCGGCCGCAGCGCGGCGGCGGCCAAGGAGATCAAGGCCCTGATCTCCGACAGCGTCGAGCGGGTCGAACAGGGCTCTGTGCTGGCCGACCGCGCGGGCGGCACCATGGCTGAAGTGGTGATGAGCATACGCAGCGTCACCGACCTCATGGGAGAGATCAGCGCGGCTTCCGCCGAACAACGCAGCGGCGTTGCGCAGGTGGGCGAGGCGGTCATGCAGATGGACCAGGCGACACAGCAAAACGCGGCCCTGGTGGAGGAAATGGCGGCGGCAGCCACGAGCCTGCGGCAGCAGGCGCATGACCTTGTGCAGTCCGTGAGTGTTTTTCGCCTGGGGCCCCAGACGCAGGGTTGAGGCAGGGTTGGCGCTCGGTTGATGCACCGGTGAAGACACGGTGCGGGACCCTGGGAGAGCGGGCCCCTCTACAGGCGCCGGAGCATCAGCTGCTGCTGCCGTCCTGCCCGGGCACCGGCCGGCGTTCAAACAGTTGCGCCATGGCTTTGGCGGCTGCCTCGGCCGCTTCGGCGCGGCGCATCTCGGCCGCGTCTTCAAACCCGCAGCTCATGGCCTGGGCCTCGGGGCCGGCGTAGTCGGCCAGCGTCTCGGCGCTGTCGCGGATGCTTTGCAGTGCGCGGGCCGGGAGGGCCGGAGGCCGCAGGTCTTGCCATCCGGTTTTCCGAACGGCGCCTGCACTTCATCGTTCGGATTTCCGTGCCACCTTATGCATGAAAGTAAGGTCGATATAGGCGAATCAAGCAGTTAGCGCGGGGTGCAGGTGCCGGATGCGGCTGGCACGGTCTGTGCACTGTCAGGCGCAGGCCACGTGCATCGTGGTTGTGTATGCAGGGAGACAAGCCCGTCTTCGCTGTGGCATCCGGCCCGTGGCCGGCAGCCGTGGTGGCCGGGCTCGCTTGCAAGACCGAAATACGTCCAACGAAAAAATCCGCATGAAATTCAACCGCTTGACCACCATGGTGCTCGTGGCCATGGTCCTCGGCGTGCTGGTGGGCTATGCCTGCAACAGCTACGCACCCACGCCCGAGGCCGCCAAGGAGATCGCCAGCTACTTCGGCATCCTCACCGATGTCTTCCTGCGCATGATCAAGATGATCATCGCGCCCCTGGTGTTCGCCACCCTGGTGTCGGGCCTGGCCAACATGGGCGACGCCAAGGCCGTGGGCCGCATCGGCGGCCGCGCGCTCGGCTGGTTCATCGTGGCCTCGTTCTGCTCGCTGGCCATCGGCCTGATCTATGCGAACGTGCTGCAGCCCGGCCATGGCCTGAGCGTGGCCCTGCCGTCGTCGGCCGAGGGCCTGAACCTCAAGACCTCGGCGCTGAACCTCAAGGACTTCATCGCCCACGTGTTCCCCAAGAACATCTTCGAGGCCATGGCGACCAACGAGGTGCTGCAGATCCTGGTGTTCGCGCTGTTCTTCGGCATTGCGCTGGGCAACCTGCACAACCAGGCCGCGCGCTCCATGGTGGGCCTGATGGACGAAGTGGTCCACATCATGCTCAAGGTCACCGACTACGTGATGCGCTTCGCCCCCGTGGGCGTGTTCGGTGCCGTGGCCGGCACCATCACCATCCATGGCCTGGGCATGCTGTCGGTGTTCGGCAAGTTCATGCTGTGCTTCTACCTGGCCCTGGCCACGCTGTGGGTGCTGCTGATCGTGGCCGGCTACTGCGTGCTGGGCCGTGACATCTTCCGCCTGCTGAGCCTGATCCGCGGCCCGCTGCTGGTGGGCTTTTCCACGGCCAGCAGCGAATCGACCTATCCCAAGCTGATGGAGCAGCTGGAGAAGTTCGGCATCAAGCCGCGCATCATCGGCTTCGTGCTGCCGCTGGGCTACTCGTTCAATCTGGATGGCTCGATGGTCTACACCACCTTCCTGGCCATCTTCATTGCCCAGGCCTACGGCATCGACATGACGCTGACGGCCCAGATCACCATGCTGCTGGTGCTGATGGTCTCCAGCAAGGGCATTGCCGGCGTGCCGCGCGCATCGCTGGTGGTGGTGGCCGCCGTGCTGCCCATGTTCGGCCTGCCCGAGGCGGGCATCCTGCTGATCCTGGGCATCGACCACTTCCTGGACATGGGCCGCACCCTGACCAATGTGCTGGGCAATGCGATCGCCACGGCCGTGGTGGCCAAGTGGGAAGGCGCCGTCGATCCGACCGCGGCCACGGATGACGACGAGTCCCTGCTGCCCACGGACCATTCCGAGCAAGGGCGGCCCGCTGTCTCGGCCTGAGGCCCAGGCGGCGCTGGGGGGCACTGATAACATCGGTGCCTTCACCATGCCCGCCCGCCGCCCCCTGCGCCAGCTCATCCTGCTTTTGCTGTGGCTTGCCCTGAGCGGGCTGAGCGGCTGGGGTGCGTACCTGCTGGCGCAGCGGCTGGGCATTGCCGATCTGCGTGCCACGGGCATGCACCGGCTGGAGCTGTACGGCGCCAGCCTGCAGCGCGAGATCGGCAAGTACGCCTTCCTGCCCGACGTGCTGGCACTGGAAGGCAATGTGCAAAGGCTGCTGGCCGAGCCCGGCGACGAGCAGCTCACCAACCGCGTCAACGCCTACCTGGAGCAGCTCAACGACCGCGCGGGCACGCTGACCGCCTACCTGGTCGATGCGCGCGGCCACGTCGTGGCCTCCAGCAACTGGCGGCGCTCCGACAGCTACATGGGCGAGGACCTGAGCTTTCGCCCCTACTACCGCACCGCCATGGCCACGGGCAGCGCGCGCTTCTTCGGCATAGGCACCACGCGCGGCGAGCCCGGCTACTACCTGGCCTCCACCCTGGGCGACGACACCCACACGCTGGGCGTGGCCGTGGTCAAGGTCAGCCTGGACCAGCTGGAGCAATCGTGGTCCACGGTGGAGGCGCCCGTGCTGGTGGGCGACGAGAACGGCGTCGTCATCCTGGGCACGGTCTCCGACTGGAAATTCACCACCTTGCGCACGCTGGACGAGGGCACGCGCGCCGCCTTCGACCACACGCGCCAGTACAACCGCCGCGCGCTGGAGCCGCTGGGCCTGCAGGTGCTGCGCGACCTGGGCCAGGGCGCGCGCCTGGTGCGCATTGCCCGCCATGGCGAGGAATCGCCAGGCTCGGTCTACCCGGTCAGCGGCCGCTTCCTGGCCCAGTCGCGCCAGCTGCCTGGCACGCCCTGGACGATCACCGTGCTCTCGCACCTGGAGCAGGTCGACCAGCTGGCCCAGAGCCGCGCGCTGGCCGCGGCCGTGGGCGCGGCCTTTGTGTTGCTGCTGGCCATGATGGTCAACGAGCGCCGCCGCCACCTGCGCGACCGGCTGGCCGCGCGCGAGGCTCTGCAGGCCGCGCACGACGAGCTCGAGCGCAAGGTGGAGCAGCGCACGGCCGACCTGTCGGCCGCCAACGAGGCGCTGCAGGCCGAGGTGGCCGAGCGCACCCACGCCGAGGCCACGCTGCGCGCCGCCCAGGACGAACTGGTGCAGGCCGGCAAGCTGGCCGTGATAGGCCAGCTGTCCACGGGCGTGGCCCATGAACTCAATCAGCCGCTGACGGCGCTGCGCACCCTGGCCGGCAACAGCCAGCGCTTTCTGGAGCGCGGCGATACCGAAACCACGCGCGTGAACCTGGAGCGCATGGCGCAGCTGGCCGACCGCATGGGCCGCATCACCGGCCAGTTGCGCAACTTCGCGCGCAAGTCCAGCGGCGCCAGCCAGGCCGTGCCGCTGGCGCATGCGCTGGACAATGCGCTGGCGGTGCTGGAGTCGCGCGTGGCCGAGACCGGCGCCCGCATCCTGCGCGATGACGGCGTGCCCGAGGCCGTGGCCTGGTGCGACCGCAACCGCATCGAGCAGGTGCTGATCAACCTGATCAACAACTCCCTGGACGCCATGCGCGGCCAGCCCGCGCCCTGCCTGGAGCTGGCCTGCGCCGTGGCCGATGGCCGCGCCCAGGTCACCGTGCGCGACCACGGCCCTGGCCTGAGCGAAGCGGCGCAGGCCCATCTGTTCCAGCCGTTCTTCACCACCAAGGAAGAGGGCGTGGGCCTGGGCCTGGGGCTGGCGCTGTCGGCCGGCATCGTGCGTGAATGCGGCGGCACGCTGACGGGCAGCAACCATCCGGGCGGCGGCGCCGTCTTCACGCTGAGCCTGGCCCTGGCACCCTCCACACCTTCTGCCGACACACCATGACCGACGCCCTCAAAGTCCTGATCATCGAGGATGACCCCGACATCGTGCTCGGCTGCGAGCAGGCGCTGCAGCTCGAAGGTATCGCCTGCGAAAGCGTGGGCAGCGCCGAGCAGGCGCGCCGGCGCCTGTCGCGCGACTTCGCGGGCATCGTGGTCAGCGACATCCGCCTGCCGCGCATGGACGGCATGGCCTTTCTGCGCGAACTGGTGGCCATGGATGCCGAGCTGCCCGTGGTGCTGATCACCGGCCACGGCGACATCTCCATGGCCGTACAGGCCATGAAGGACGGCGCCCAGGACTTCATCCAGAAACCCTTCGCCCCCGAAACCCTGGTCGGCGCCGTGCGCCGCGCCCTGGAGCGCCGGCGCCTGGTGCTGGAGGTGCGGGCGCTGCGTCAGCAGCTGGACCAGCGCGACAGCCTGGAGCACCGGCTGATAGGCCGCGCGCCCAACATGCGCCAGCTGCGCCAGATGCTCACGGGGCTGGCGCAGAGCGCGGCCGATGTGCTGATCCAGGGCGAGACCGGCACGGGCAAGGAACTGGTGGCGCGCTGCCTGCACGAGGCCAGCGCGCGGCGCGATGGCAACTTCGTGGCCGTCAACTGCGGCGGCCTGCCCGATACGCTGTTCGACAGCGAAATGTTCGGCAGCGAGGCCGGCGCCTATACCGGCGCGGGCAAGAAGCGCATCGGCAAGCTGGAGCACGCCAGCGGCGGCACGCTATTCCTGGACGAGATCGAGAGCATGCCCCTGCCCATGCAGATCAAGCTGCTGCGCGTGCTGCAGGAACGCGTGCTGGAGCGCCTGGGCTCCAACACCCTGATCCCCATCGACTGCCGCGTGATCGCGGCCACCAAGGTGGATCTGCTCGAGCTCAGCAGGCAGGGCTTGTTCCGCGCCGACCTGTACTACCGCCTGAACGTGGCCACCGTCTCGCTGCCGCCGCTGCGCGAGCGGCGCGAGGACGTGCCGCTGCTGTTCGAGCACTTCGCGCTGCAGGGCGCCGCGCGCCACCAGCGGCCCGTGCCCGAGCTGACCACGGCGCGCGTGCAGCAACTGCTGGGCTATGACTGGCCCGGCAACGTGCGCGAGCTGCGCAACGTGGCCGAGCGCACGGTGCTGGGCATCGAGACCGGCTCGCCCCCCTTCGGCCAGCCGGCCGGCACCACCGCGCAGGACGCCGTGCCCCGGCCGCTGTCCGCCGCTGTCGAGGCCTTCGAGCGCGCCCTCATCGCCGACGCCCTGCGCCGCCACGCCGGCAGCCTGGCGCGCACGGCCGAAGCCCTGTCCATGCCCAAGACCACGCTGCACGACAAGATCCGCAAGTACGGGTTGGATGGGTAGGGGCTGGTCGCCCGCCTCCAACCCGGATTTTCGGGAAACGGCCTGGCCTACCTGGATTCGTAGGACGGGCGCAGTGCCGCAATCGCCTTTTGAATCGCAGCGCGCACGTCGGGCCGGTCGATCACCTCGCCACAGTGCAGCACGGGCAATGGCTTGCCCTGCCCGGGACGGGTTTCGTCGCGCATGACCGCCACATCGCCGTTGGCGCCCTTGGTGTTCTCCCGCTGCACCTGCTCGGCAATGCCTGCCAGCACTTCGATATCCCCGTGCATGCGCTGCACGATGACGGATGCCCAGGCATCTCCTTGGTCCTTGAGATAGGGCTCGGCCTGCTGGGTCAGGCAGCTTGCGATGGCATAGCTTTCAACGTCGCGCTGCACTTGCGTGCGAGTGCCACCTGCGGGATTCGTGTCTGGGGTGCATCCGGCGATGACCAGACCACATGCCAGCAAAGCCATGCGCATCAAGTGAGCTCCCAAAATTCACCAAGTGAAGTTTTGATGGATGGGTTGTCCGGATTTGTGTAAGTGGAGTAGTTGTCATAGCCCGGTTCACGATAATGGACTCCATTCCATAAGGCGATATGACCTGTGGCGCCACTCCAGTTCACGCTGAAGGCAATGATGCCTTTCAGGCCGCGAAATTTGTCATCATATGGGCTGACGGCATCAGTGGATGGTTTGCCAAGTGATTTCAAAAGATAGGATCGAAAATCTGCTACGCCATAAATGATGCGAGAACCGTCTTTTGTTCCCAATGTCCGTGCACCAGCCGTACCCGCCAAGGCTGCGTTGATCGGCGCACCGGCCTTGTTGAAGGCAACGCTCAACCGGCTGGCACATGTGTTTCCGTTGGGACCGAAGCCTGGTAAGTAGATATTTTTCTCGGCAGCACCACCCAGTTCTGTGTATAGATCTTTCATGGTCTTGAATCTGACGTGGTCAGGAAACTCCTGCCATAGCCGATGAAAATTTGGTTTGATCAAAATTTGCCTTTCGTTGCTATACGCCAATCTTCATGTCGATCCCGCAAAGTGATGGAGAGTGTCCGGGCTGGCTGCAATCGGGATGGGGGCTTACCACTCGCATTTTTCCCTTGATCGACAGGCCGGCGTGCAGGTTTGCAATCCCCAATTGGGGCGGATCGTTGTCTGGCGGCAAGCATCGTAACAATCTTCTGTCCGACCTTTTCTTTTTTGTTTCAGGTAATTACATTTATCTCGAATGGCCGCTGGAATGAAAGTAGGTCCCATTGAGTCTGGGCCTACTCCAGTGACTGATGGCCATTTCTCTGCAGTACGGGGCGTAAGCCTTTGAGGCCTGATGCCCCAATTCCCTCAGCCCCGCTCCCCGAACTCCACGCTTTCGCGCGTCCAGCGCCGCGCCTGCTCGCTCAGGCTCAGTCCCAGGCCGGGGCGCGTGGGCACGAGCATGCGGCCATTGGCGATTTCCAGGCGTTCGTTGAACAGCGGCTCCAGCCAGTCGAAGTGTTCCACCCAGGGCTCGTTGGCGCAGGTGGCGGCCAGGTGCACGTGCAGTTCCATGGCGAAGTGGGGCGCCAGGCTCAGGTGGGCCAGTTCGGCCTGGGCCGCGATCTGCAGGAAGGGCGTGATGCCGCCCACGCGCGGCGCGTCGGGCATGAGGAAGTCGGCGCTGCGGTGGCGTATGAGATCGCCGTGCTCGGCGGCGCTGGTCAGCATCTCGCCAGTGGCGATCGGCGTGTCGAAGCGCGCGGCCAGCGCGGCATGGCCTTCGTGGTCGTAGGCGTCCAGCGGCTCCTCGATCCAGACCAGGTTGAATTCCTCGAAGACACGGCACATGCGCTGGGCCGTGGGGCGGTCCCATTGCTGGTTGGCATCAACCATGATGGGCGCGGCATCGCCCAGGTGGGTGCGCATGGCCTCCACACGCCGTATGTCCATCGCGCAGTCGGGCTGGCCCACCTTGAGCTTGATGCCGCCAATGCCGCGCTCCAGCGAGGCGCTGGCGTTGCGCTTGAGCTCATCGAGCGGCGTGTGCAGAAAGCCACCCGAGGTGTTGTAGCAGCGCACGGATTCGCGCTGCGAGCCCAGCAGCTTGGACAGCGACAGGCCCGCGCGGCGCGCCTTGATGTCGTACAGCGCCACGTCGAAGGCCGCGATGGCCTGCACGGCCAGCCCGCTGCGGCCCACGGAGGCGCCGGCCCAGCACATGCGAGTCCACAGCCGTGCGATGTCGCTGGGGTCTTCGCCCAGCAGGGTGGGCGCGATTTCGCTGGCATGGGCGAACTGGCCGGGGCCGCCTGCGCGCTTGGCGTAGCTCAGGCCCAGGCCCCGGTGGCCGTCGCGGGTCTGGATCTCGGCGAACAGCATGGCGACCTCGGTCATGGGCTTTTGGCGGCCCGTGAGCACCTTGGCATCGCTGATGGCCCGGGCCAGGGGGAGGTAGCAGGACGACAGGCGTATCCACTGGATGCGGTCCTGGCTGGTGGTTTCGGAAAGCGCGGAAGAGGTCATGGCTGCGGGAGTGCGGTGGTTGGAAAAAGGACAGGGGCAGGCATCAGTCGATGCTGATCTTTCCGGCCTCGATGACCGTCTTCCAGCGCGCGTATTCCTGGCGCTGGAACTCGGCGAACTGCTGGGGCGTGCCGGCCACCATCTCGTAGCCGATGGAGACGAACTGCTCGCGCACCCTGGGATCGTTGAGCGCCTCGACAAAGGCCGCATGGGCCTTGTCGCGCAGCGCAGGCGGCAGGCCCTTGGGCGCGACGATGGCCTGCCAGGAGGCGACCTCCACGTTCTTCACCCCGGCCTCGGCCAGCGTGGGCAGGTCCGGCAGCACGGGCGAGCGGCGCGGGCTGGTCACGGCCAGGGCGCGCATCTTGCCGGCCCGGATGTGCTGTATCACGGCATTGATGTTCTGGAACGAGGCATCGACCTGGCCGCCGATCAGGTCGGCATGGGCGGGCGCGCCACCCTTGTAGGGGATGTGCACGCCCTGGGTGCCCGTTTGCTGCCAGAACAGTTCGGCCGTCAGGTGGTCGCTGGAGCCGTGGCCGGCCGAGGCAAAGCTCATCTTGCCCGGGTGGGCCTTGAGGTGGGCGACCACGTCGGCCACGCTTTTGTGCGGCGAGCTTGCAGGCACGACCAGCACGTTGGGCGACTGCACGGCCACGGTGATCAGGTCGAAGTCCTTGAGGGCGTCGTAGGGCAGGTTCTTGATCAGGTGGGGCACGATGACCAGCGGACCCAGCGAGGTGACGAGAAAGGTCTGCCCGTCCGCTGCCGCGCGCTGCACGAAGGCCGCGCCGATGGTGCCCGTGGCGCCGGCCTTGTTCTCCACCACGAAGGACTGCCTGAGCTTCTCGCCCAGCCTGGGCGCCACGGCGCGCGCGACCTGGTCGGTGGAGCCGCCGGCAGGGAAGGGCACGACCAGGGTGACGGGCCTGTCGGGCCAGGCCTGGGCCGATGCAGAAAAGGCGGTGAGCGCGGCCAGGGCCAGCGCCATGGCACGAAGAATGTGATTCATCTTGTCTCCTGATTTGTGAATGACATCGTTGTCATTTCCGGGGGAATGAAAAAGCGCCGATGCCGTTTTTTAGATGCAAGGATTTGCGCTTTCAGCAAAATGATATCGTTGTCATTTTGGCTGTCAATCACGATTTCTGCGATGCAGGGCAGGCCTGGCGCCCGTGCGTGGAGGGCGGTCTGCTATCTTCAGGCCCGTCCCCGATACCAGCCCGCGATCGCGCTTGCCCATGAACACACCCACACCACCCAGGCCCGCCACGCTGCACGACGTGGCCGAGGCGGCCGGCGTCTCGCTGATCACGGCCTCGCGCGCACTGGGCAATCCTTCCATCGTTTCGGAGAAGACGCGCGAGCGCGTGCGCCAGGCCGTGGAGGCCACGGGCTATATCCCCAACCTGCTGGCCGGCGGGCTCAAGTCCAGGCGCAGCCGCATGGTGGCGGGCGTGGTGCCTGCGCTTTCGGTGTCGCAATTCCTGCCCACGGTGCAGTCATTGACGGCCACGCTGGCGCAGGAGGGCTATCAGCTGCTGCTGGGCCAGACCTTCTACGACGAGCAGCGCGAGGAGGAAGTGCTCAACGCCATGATCGGGCGCCAGCCCGACGGCATTGTGATGATGGGCCTGGTGCAGTCCGACAAGGCGCGCGAGCGGCTGCGCAGGACCGGCATTCCCGTGGTGGAAACCTGGGACTTCAGCGACCGGCCGCTGGACATGGTGGTGGGCTTTTCCCACCTGAAGGTGGGCAGCGCGCTGGCCGGCTATTTCCTCTCGCGCGGCCTGCAGCGCGTGGGCATGGCCACGGGCAGCGACCACCGGGCCCAGCAGCGGCGCGAGGGCTTTCTCGCAGCCTGGGGCCGCGAGGTGCCCACGGTCACCGTGTCCGCGCCCGGCAGCCTGGAGCTGGGCCGGCAGGCGCTGGGCCAGTTGCTGGCGCAGCAGCCCGATCTGCAGGCCGTGGTCTGCAGCTCGGACATGCTGGCCCACGGCATTTTGGTGGAAGCCCAGGCGCGCGGCCTGCGCGTGCCCGTGGACCTGGCCGTCTCGGGCTTCGGCAATGCCGATTTCGCGGCCCACCTGCTGCCGTCGCTGACCACCGTGCATGTGGACGGACCGGGCATAGGCCGCCTGGCCGCCGAACTCGTGCTGGCACGCTGCAAGGGCCACAGTGCCGGGCGCTCGGCGTTCGACCTGGGGTTCGAGCTGATCGAGCGGGATTCGACCCGCCGAGCTTAGAGGGTCAGCACACGGCAGCCGCCTGGCGCTCGGTTGCCAGCCCGAACAGGCTGCCCAGCACGTGCTGGATTTCATCAGGCGCGAGCTGCCTGGTCTCGGTGCCGCTGGCCGTGACGGTCTTGAGCGCGTCGCCCACCAGGATCATGCGGCCGGCCGGCTGGTGCAGCACCACCACCCGCTTTTGCACGAAGATGGCGTCCGGGTGCGTGGAGTTCAGGTAGTTGGCGGGGGCGAAATCCACCCACTCCTGAGGCGACAGGTTGAAGGCGTACTGGTTGGCCCATTCACCGTCCACGCGGGCCTGCAGCAGGTATTCGCCCTGGTCGTCCAGGCTCAGGCGGAAGGTGTCGCCGTCCTGGCGGACCTCGGTGTCCAGCACGTCCAGGGCCATGGGGGCGCGTATGCCGTAGCTGCCAAAGCCCAGGTCGCACAGCCAGCGCCGTCCCTCGACCTCGGCCACCAGGGCCATGTGGGTGCGGGGGCGGCGTGCCGGATAGAACATGGGCCGCGCCGCCACAAAGCGGTAGGCAATGCCCAGGGCCTGCAGCGCCATGGCGAACAGGCCGTTCACCTCGTAGCAGTAGCCGCCCCGGGCGCCGCCGAGGATCTTGCCCGCAATGTCTTCGGGCACCAGAGAGACGATCTTGCCGGCCTGCACGTCGAGGTTCTCGAAAGGCACGGAAAACAGCTGCTGGCGCATCAGCGCATGCAGGGTGGCGGCATTCGCCTGGGCGGAGTCCCCGGCACTGAAGCCGATGCGGCGGAAGTAGGCCTGGAGATCGAAATTGCTGGCTTGCATGGGTTTCCTCGGGTTGCTTGATGGCTGCAACGATAAATCGGGGCCATCAATGCCTGTATAAGCAGAATCCAAGAAAACTGACCTGTAAAGATTGGCATGCCCACCACCAACGAACCCTTGCCCCAGTACCGCCGCATTGCCCAGGCCCTGCGCCAGACGCTGGCCTGCGGCGCACTGCGCCCTGGCGACAGGCTGATCTCCGCCCGCAGCCTGGCCGAGCGCGAGCAGGTCAGCCTGCCGACCGCACTGGAGGCGCTGCGCTGCCTGGAGGCTGAGGGCCTGATCGTCGCGCGCCCGCGCTCGGGCTACTTTGTGCGGCAGGCAACCGGCGGCGCGGCGCTGCAGGCGTCCCGCCCGTCGTCGCGCCCCGTGCCCGTGACCCTGTCGGCCCTGGCGCGCTCGCTGTTCAGCAGTCCTGACACGCGCCTGATCCCGCTGGGTGCGGCATTGCCCGATCCGGCCTGGCTGCCCACGGCCCGGCTGCAGCGCGCGCTGCAGACCGCCGGGCGCCGCCTGGACGCGCACGGGCAGACCTACAGCATGCCGCCGGGCCGTGCCGACCTGCGCGGCCAGATTGCAGCCCGGGCCGCGCAATGGGGTGCGCGCTTCGGCCCCGATGACCTGGTCCTGACGGCAGGCGCCACCCAGGCCGTGCGGCTGGCGCTGCGCGCCGTGTGCAAGCCCGGCGATGTCGTGGCCGTGGAGCGGCCCGCCTATTTCGGCAGCCTGCTGCTGCTGGAGGACCTGGGCCTGAAGGCGCTGGAGATTGCCACCGATCCCCGCGAAGGCCTGCTGCTGGAGCCGCTGGCCGAGGCCATTGCCCGCCACCGGCCGGCTGCCGTGCTGGCATCGCCCACCGTGCAGAACCCGCTGGGCGCCAGCATGCCGGTGGAGCGCAAGCAGGCCCTGGTGGCGCTGCTGGAGCGGGCGGGCATTCCCTTGATCGAAGACGATGTCTATGGCGACCTTGCAGGCGACGGCCAGCGCCCGCCGGCCTGCAAGGCCTTCGACGGCAGCGGCAACGTGCTGTATTGCGGCTCCGTGTCCAAGACCCTGGCGCCGGGCTGGCGCGTGGGCTGGATTGCGGCGGGCCGCTTCCATGCCCAGGTGCTGCAGGTGCGCCTGGCGGGCGACTGGGCCGGTGCGCCGCTGCTGGAGGCTGCCGTGAGCGAGGTGCTGGCCAGCGGCGACTACGACCGGCACCTGCGCCGTCTCAAGTCCCGCGTGCAGGCCGGGGTGCAGGCCGTCACGGCCAGGGTCGAGGCCAGCTTTCCGCCCGGCACCCGCGTCTCGGCCCCGCGCGCGGGCTTTCTGCTGTGGGTGGAACTGCCGCGCCAGGTGAATGCACTGGAGGTGCACCGCCGCGCGCTGGAGCTGGGCATTGGCGTCAGCCCCGGCCCGCTGTTCTCATCGCGCTCGGACCTGCCCAACCACCTGCGCCTGAACTGCGCCAACGAGCCCACGCCGCGCCTGCTGGGGGCCGTGGGGCAGGTGGGGGAGATATGCCTGGGTTTGGTCGAGGGTGCTGCGGCGCGCCAGGAGGCACAGGTCGGCCAGCCTACTTCTTCTCGCGCGGCACGCGCCCCATGAGGAAGAACTCGGGATTGGGCTGCATGCCGGCAAAGCTGGCCATGCGGTTGGACAGGCCGAAGAAGGCGGTGATGGCGGCGATGTCCCAGATGTCCTCGTCGTCGAAGCCATGCGGGTACAGCGCCTCGAAGTCGGCCTCGCAGATTTCATGGCTGCGTTCGCAGACCTTCATGGCGAAGTCCAGCATGGCGCGCTGGCGGGCGCTGATGTCGGCCTTGCGGTAGTTGACCGCCACCTGGTCGGCCACGTAGGGCTGCTTTTCGTAGATGCGCAGGATGGCGCCGTGGGCCACCACGCAGTACAGGCACTGGTTGGCCGCGCTGGTGGTGGTGACGATCATCTCGCGCTCGCCCTTGGTCAGGCTGCCTTCTTCCTTGAGCATGAGGGCATCGTGGTAGGCGAAAAAGGCGCGCCATTCGGCCGGGCGGCGCGCAAAGGCCAGGAAGACGTTGGGAATGAAGCCTGCCTTTTCCTGCACTTCAAGGATGCGGGTGCGGATGTCCTCGGGCAGGCTGGACAGTTCGGGCTGGGGGTAGCGGGCGGTGGCCATGTGTCTTGTCTCCTGGGTGTGGTGGTTGTCGTTGCGGGCCATGTTCGCATGGCCTGCTCTGCGCGGGGTGAACGCGCATGACAGCCTGTCTGCCGCCGAGGTTGCAGATTGCGCCCGGGCTCAGGCGGGCGCCATGTCCGGCTCAGGCCGTTGTGCAAACCAGTCGCCCAGAAAGCCGGTGAGCGCGCGGATTCTGGCCGACATCTCGCTGCGCGTGGCGTGCACCAGGTAGATGTCGGCCGCAGGCAGCTGCCATTGGGGCAGGACCTCGCGCAGCGCACCTGCGGCCAGCGGCGCGGCCACATCCCAGAGCGAGCGCTGCAGGATGCCATGCCCGTCCAGCGCCCAGGCCAGGGCCGCTGCGCCGTCGTTGGTGCTCATCACGCCGTTGACCTTGATGTTGTGCTCGCTCAGGCCCTGGCGCGTGCGCCGGCTCAGGCGCCAGCTGCCATAGGTTTCGTCGCTCTCGCGGATCACGATGCAGCGGTGGGCCTGCAGGTCGGCAGGCTGGCGCGGCTCGCCGTGGGCGTTGAGGTAGGAGGGCGCGGCGCACAGCACGCGGCGGTTGGGCAGCAGCAGGCGGGCGGTGAGGGCGGAGTCGGGCAGGGCGCCAAAGCGCACCACGGCGTCAAAGCCCTGCTCGACCAGGTTGACGGGCCTGTCCGTCAGTTGCAGTTGCACCTGCACCTCGGGATAGGCGCGGGCAAAGGCCGACAGCGCGGGCGCCAGCCGCTGGCGGCCAAAGCCCAGCGTGCAGGCAATGGACAGCGGGCCGCGCGCCGTGGCGCGCGTGCCCGAGATGCTGCGCTCCAGCGCCTCCAGGTCGGCCAGGATGCGCGCGCCGTCCAGCAGGTAGGCTTCGCCCTCGGGCGTCAGGTGGATGCGCCGTGTCGTGCGCTGCAGCAGGCGCACGCCCAGGCGCCGCTCCAGCAGGGACAGGCGGCGGCTGACGGCGGGCGGTGTCACCCCCATCTGCTGGGCCGCGGCGGCCAGGCTGCCTTCGCGGATCAGCAGCGAGAAGAAACGCAGGTCGGAAAAGCCGTCCATGGTGGATGCGGTGGATGGTTGATTCGTAAATTTAACTGATGGATCAATGCAGTATTTTGCTATTTATGCAGCCTGGTTTACTGATTAGCATGGCAGGCTGACAGTCATGAACAACGTAGAAGGAATCTCCGGGATGCACACAGATCCATGGATGCCGGGCCTGCGCCAGCAGCGCATCACGGTCGATGACGGGGTGGAGATCAACGCCTGGGTGGGCGGGCAGGGGCCGGCCTTGCTGCTGGTGCACGGCCACCCGCAGACCAGCGCCATCTGGCACCGCGTCGCGCCCCGGCTGGCGCAGCAGTTCACCGTGGTGCTGGCCGACCTGCGCGGCTATGGCGACTCCTCGCGCCCGGCCGGCGATCCCGAGCATGTGAACTACAGCAAGCGCACCATGGCCCGCGACCTGCTGCGGCTGATGGCCCGGCTGGGCCATGAGCATTTCAGCGTGCTGGCGCATGACCGGGGCGCGCGCGTGGCGCACCGGCTGGCCATGGACTATCCCGCCAGCGTGCAGCGTCTGGTGCTGCTGGACATTGCGCCCACGCTGGCCATGTACGAGCAGACCGGCGAGGCCTTTGCGCGCGCCTACTGGCACTGGTTCTTCCTGATCCAGCCCGCGCCGCTGCCCGAGCGCCTGATCGAGGCCGACCCCGCCGCCTATGTGCGCGAGATCATGGGCCGGCGCAGCGCCGGCCTGGCGCCCTTCGATCCCCGGGCGCTGGCCGAGTACCAGCGCTGCCTGGCGCTGCCGGGCAGCGCGCACGGCATGTGCGAGGACTACCGCGCCTCGGCCGGCATCGACCTCGACCATGACCGCGAAGACCGCCAGCTCGGGCGCAGGCTGTCCATGCCGCTGCTGGTGCTCTGGGGCGAGGAGGGGGTGGTGCACCGCTGCTTCGATCCGCTGCGCGAGTGGCAGCTCGTGGCCGACGATGTGCGCGGCCGGCCGCTGGCCTGCGGACACTACATCGCCGAGGAAGCGCCCGATGCGCTGCTGGACGCGGCCCTGCCTTTCTTGCTGCAGGCCGGGTGAATGCGGCCATTGCCGGCATACGACCGGCATACGACCTGCATGGGGGCGCAATGACAGGCCGCATTGACGGCAAGTGAAGACACCGCAAAAGCCGAAGAATTCCGCAAAGGCCTGATTGACGCCATATCCATGGCGGCATAGCGTACGTTGCGCATTCCATTGGCATGCCAATCATGCGCGGCAATGGTAAGCAATTGAAAAAACCGGGCGCCTGTCGCGCCTGGGCAATTCCATGGGCGCGGGCCTTGAGAACGGCGCAAGACAAGGCCTGGCAAGGGCTGCGCAAAGGCGTGCGCCCACATGGGCCTGCCACGGGTGGCTCAGATGCGCCATTGCATGGGCCATTGCCGTTCCGTGGTGAAACGCCGAACTGATACAGTCGCGCGGCCCGCCCGAGGGGGAGGGGTCTTATTCATCACGGGATATTCACAATGAGCAACAAGAAAACCGCAGTGGCCGCTGCCGTGGCATTGGCCGTCGTGGCCTATGGAGGAACCACCTGGTATACCGGCCAGCGGGCCGAGGCTGGCTACAAGGAGGCCGTGGCCGAATTGCGCAAGGTGCTGGGCGAGAAAGTCGTCGTGACCGACGAGTACCACAAGGGATTCCTCTCCTCCCAGGCCAAGCTGGTGCTGCAGTGGCCTGCGGCGGAAGCTCAGGCCGCCGATGCGGCTGGAGCGGCTGACGCGGCAAAAGCAGCCGACACAGCTGAAGCGCCCGCCGCCGCAGAGCCGGTCGCTGCGTCCAAGCCCGTGCGCCTGGTGGTGGACACCACGGTGCGCCACGGCCCGCTGGCCGGTGGCCGACTGGCGGCAGCGGTTTCCGAGACACGCTTTGCGCTCGACGGCCTGGACGAAAAGAGTACTCAGATGCTGGCCAAGGCCGCAGCCCCCACGCTGACCAGCGTGCACCACTTCACGGGTGGCCAGGATGTGCGCCTGCTGCTGCCCGCCGGCGAGCTGGGCGACCAGGAAGTCACCATGCGCTGGCAGGAAATGGTGCTGGACACGGCCCTGGGCGGTGGCAGCGTCAAGGGCACCTGGCGCTGGCCCGAGGTGGCCCTGCTGGGCCTGCCCAGCCGCGACAAGTCCATGGGCGTGGAAGAGGAAGAGGGCGACGAGGAGGAATCCGACAACGACGAGGCCCTCCCCACCCAGCCGGCCGCAGTGCCGGTGGAGCGCACCAGCATCATGCTCACGGGCCTGGAGAGCAGCTTCGAGAACAAGGTCATCGACGGCCTGTGGGGCCTGGGCCCCGGCAAGGCCAGCGTGCGCATCGCCCGCTTCGGCATGAGCAGCACGCCGGCCGAAGGCGGCGAGGCCAAGACGCTGCTGGACCTCAAGAACGTGGACGGCAGCTCGGTCATCGAGTCCGACAAGACCACGCTGGGCATGACCACCCAGGTCAAGGGCACGGGCCGCATCGGCCCCATCGATTTCGAGTCCGTGGGCTACGAGGAAAAGATCCAGCGCCTGGACATCGAGGCGCTGCGCGGCTTCCAGCGCGTCATGGTCGAGGGCTACCGCAAGGAGGGCCTGGCCAAGGCGCTGGAATCGCTGGAAGAGCAGGGCATGGGCGTGCTGATGCAGAACGCCCCGCGCCTGGTGGCGGCCCTGCCGGCCTACTCCATGAAGCTGCAGGCCACCTACCAGGGCCAGACCGGCCACCTGGAGTACGGCGCCGAAGTGCAAAGCGCGCCCACGCAGGAGCAGGTCGCCCAGGCCGGCTGGATGCCGGCGCTGCTCAAGACCTCGGCACTGCAGGCCAATGCCAGCCTGCCCAAGGCCTGGCTGGAGCCGCTGCTCAAGGCATCGGGCAAGCCCGATGTCTCGGCCGAGGATGTGGAAGGCATGCTGGGCATGGCCCAGGCCACGGGCTATGCCCGCCTGGAAGGCGACAAGCTGGTCAGCGCGCTCAAGATGCAGGCCGGCCAGGTCACGCTCAACGGCAAGCCCATCGCCCTGCCCATGGGCGCGCTGCAGTAAGCGGCCATCCACCTTCCGGGCGTCGCCCCGGAAGGTGGTCTCAGGGATGCCACTGGCTGGCGCGCACCACAGGGGCCTGTGTGCTGGCGCTTCCCGCCAGCGCATAGGACAGCTGGTTGGCCGCCGCCACCACGGTCTGCGCCATGGCTTCCAGCCGGGACTCGGGCAGGCGCGATGCCGGCCCCGAGATGCACACCGACCCCATCAGCCGCCAGTGCATGCCGAACACCGGCGCCGACACCGTGGCCACGCCCTGTTCGCGCTCGCCGATGGACCAGTGGTAGCCGCGCTGGCGGATCTGCTCGTACACCGGCCCCGGCTCGCCTGAAAACGCCAGGATCACGCGCCCTGGCGAGCCCTGGTCCAGCGGCAGCCCCTCGCCCATGCGCGCATGGTGGCGCAGGGCCTGCGGCCCTTCCACGCGCACGAGGCAGGTGCGCACATTGCCCTCGCGCACATAGAAGGCCGCGCTCTCGCCGCTGGCCTGCGTGAGCGCGCGCAGCGCGGGCTCCAGCACGTTCTGCACATCGAAGCCCGCCTGGTAGCGCGCGCCCAGCCAGCCCGCCGCCGGGCCCAGGCGCCAGTCCCCATCGTCCCTTTGCACCATGAAGCCCGACTGCGCCAGCGTGCGCGCCAGCCGCAGCACCGTGGTCTTGTGCAGCGCGCAGCGCCGGCTCAGTTCCGCCAGGGACAGGTGCGACTCCCCGAGGGCGAAGGCGCCAAGCAGCTGCAAGGCACGCGTGACGGCGATGACGCCGCCGTCCTTGGCCGGGCTGGACCTGTCATCGGGTGGCTGCGCCGGGGAAGGGGTGCTGGGGGGCTTGTTCATGGTGCAAGGCATGCAATTGGTTGCGCTGTATGAAACGGAATTGTATGGGTTGAAACGTTTTCATAAAGTTCGTCCCACGCACCGCAGACATGCGGGCGTTGGACACAACAAACGGAGACAAACCGCCATGCCGATTCCCTCGCTTTCGCGTTGCCTCAACGCACGCCTTCTTGCCGTCCTGGTCGGCGTTGCCGCCATCGTGCCCATGGGCGCTGCCCAGGCCCAGGACGCCTATCCCCGCAAGCCCATCCGCCTGGTCGTGCCGTTTCCGCCCGGTGGCGGCACGGACATGATCGCGCGCACCGTGGCCCAGCGGCTGGCGGACCACAACAAGTGGACCGTGGTGGTGGACAACCGGCCCGGCGCCGGCGGCAACCTGGGCGTGGATGCCGTGGCCAAGGCCGCGCCGGACGGCCATACCCTGGTCATGGGCCAGACCAGCAACCTGGCCATCAATCCCTCGCTGTACGCCAGGCTGCCCTATGACCCGCTGAAGGATCTGGTGCCCGTGGCGCTGGTGGCTTCCGCGCCCATCGTCATGGCCGCGCCGGCCAACTCGCCCTACAAGACCTTTGCCGACCTGGTCAAGGCCGCCAAGGCCAAGCCCGACGGCCTCACGCTGGGCTACCCGGGCAACGGCACGGTGGCGCACCTGGCCGGCGAACTGGCCGAGAACGCGGCCGGCATCAAGCTGCGCCATGTGCCCTACAAGGGCGCAGCCCAGGCCATGACCGACCTGGTGGGCGGGCAGATCGATTTCTACATGTCCGCCGTGCCCACGCTGCTGGGCCAGGTGCGCAACGGCAAGCTGCGCGCGGTGATGGTCACCTCGCTCAAGCGCTCCGCCCAGCTGCCGCAGACGCCCACGCTGGCCGAGTCCGGCTACCAGGACTTCGAGGCCGTCACCTGGTTCGGGGTGCTGGCGCCGGCGGGCACGCCGCAGGCCATCGTGCAGCAGTTGAACAAGGCCATCAACGACGCGCTGCTGGTGCCCGAGGTGGCCGAGAAGCTGCGCTCCGAAGGCGGCGAGGTGCTGGGCGGCTCGTCCGAGAAGTTCGCCGCGCTGCTGCGCGCCGAGGTGCCGCGCTGGGCACGCATCGTCAAGGACTCGGGCGCCAGCCTGGACTGAGCCCGGGGGCAGGGGCGCCAGCCCTTTCGCTTCCTTCTCGCTCCCACCTCCCTTCCTTTCCTTTCCTCCATCGAGATCTCGCCATGGACTGCGACAGCCTTGCCGTGCCCGTCCGTTTCTCGCAGGGCAGCGCCCGGCCCCGTGCCACGCTGCCCCCGGATGCCTGCGACTGCCATGTGCATGTCTATGACGGCCGCTACCCGGCAACCCCGGGCGCGCGGCTGCTGCCGCCCGACGCCTCGGCCGGCGACTACCGCGCGCTGCAGCGGCGCCTGGGCACCTCGCGCTGCGTGCTGGTCACGCCGTCCACCTACGGCAGCGACAACCGCTGCATGTTGGATGGGCTGGCCGCCCTCGGCCCGCAGGCGCGGGGCGTGGCTGTGATCGATGGCAGTGAAAGCGATGACCAGCTGCAGCGCCTGCACGGCCTGGGCGTGCGCGGCGTGCGGCTGAACCTGTCGCTGGGCGTGACGGGCACGGCCGAGCTGCTGGTGCCGCTGGCCCGCCGCATCGCGCCGCTGGGCTGGCACCTGCAGCTGCTGATGGCGCCGGACCTGCTGGCGTCCCTGGCCGGCGTGCTGCGGCAATTGCCGGTGCCGCTGGTGTTCGACCACTTCGGCCGCATCGCCCCGGTGCAGGCGGGGCGCCATGCGGGCCATGCGCTGCTGCTGGAGCTGCTGGAGGGCGGCAGGGCCTGGGTCAAGTTGTCCGGCGGCTACATCGTCAGCGCGCTGCAGTCGGTCGAAGACCCGGCGCTGGATGCCCTGGCCGCCAGCTTTCTGCACTGCGCGCCCGAGCGCGTGCTCTGGGGCAGCGACTGGCCGCATGTCAGCGCCTTGGCAGGCATGCAGCCCCTGCCCGATGACGCCCGCCAGATCGACCGCCTGGCCGACTGGACCTCCCATGCCGGCGGTGCCGCCACGCTGCAGCGCGTGCTGGTGGACAACCCCCGGGCGCTGTACGGCTTCGAGACGGCAGCGCCGACATCGCTTTGCACACAAGCAGGAGACAAACCATGAACACCTTCCATCCCGCGCGCCGCGCCCTGCTGGCCGCAGGCGGCGCCGCCCTGCTGGGGCCGCTGTGCAGCCCCGCCGCCCAGGCGCAGCCCGCATGGCCGGCAGGCAAGCTCATCACCTGGGTCGTGCCTTACCCGCCCGGCGGCAGCACCGATGTGCTGGGCCGCCAGGTGGCACTGCAACTGGGCAAGGCCCTGGGCAGCACCGTGATCGTGGACAACCGCGCGGGCGCCACGGGCACCATCGGCGCGGCCTACGTGGCCAAGGCGGCGCCGGACGGCCACACGCTGCTGGGCACCTCCATCGGCCCGCAGGCGATCGCGCCCCACCTCATGGGCAAGCTGCCCTATGACCCGATTGCGGGCTTCGAGCCGGTCATCACCATAGGCACCATCCCCCATCTGCTGGTGGTGGGCGCGGCCCAGCCCTGCCAGTCGGTGGCCGATCTGCTGGCCGCCGCCAAGGCGCAGCCGGGCCGGCTGGCCTTTGCCTCGGGCGGCAGCGGAACCATCTTGCAGATGCAGGGCGAGCTGCTGCAAAGAAAGGGCGGCGTGCGCTTCATCCATGCGCCCTACAAGGGCGACACGCCCGCGCTGCAGGACACGCTGGCGGGCCAGGTGCAGTTCATGTTCGCCCCCGTGGCCGCGGCGCTGCCCCATGTGCAGGGCGGCAAGCTGCGTGCGCTGGCCGTGACCTCGGCGGCGCGCCTGAAGGCCCTGCCTGACGTGCCCACCATGGCCGAAGCCGGCATCGGCGACTTCGTGGTCGAGCAGTGGCAGGCCGTCTTTGCGCCGGCCAGGACGCCGGCCGCCATCGTGCAGCGGCTGAACCAGGAGATCGGCCAGGCGCTCAAGGACCCGGCCGTCGTGGCACTGGGCGAGCGGCTGGGCGTGGCCCTGGTCGGAGGCACGCCGCGGCAATTGGGCGAGCTGCAGAAATCCGACTCCGCCAAGTGGGCCCAACTCATCCGCGAGGCCGGCATCAAGGCCGACTGACGCGCTTGCTTCTTCCTGTTTTCCTTCACCTCATCTCACTGGACCATCATGAGCCAACTCCCAGAAATCATCCGTGACATAGAGCGCGTGGACGCCCAAGTCGTGCAACGCGCAGCAGGCTTTCAGGCCGCCATCCTGGCCGACGTGGCGGGCCGCCGCGGCACCATGCATGCGCGCGTGGCGCCCGTGCACCAGGGCATGAAGGTGGCCGGCCCGGCCTTCACCGTCGAGGTGCGCCCCGGCGACAACCTCATGATCCACGCCGCCATCGCGCTGGCCCGGCCCGGCGACGTGCTGGTCATCGACGGCAAGGGCGACCAGACGGCGGCGCTCATGGGCACGCTGATGCTCAGCGCCTGCAAGAAGCTGGGCCTTGCCGGCGTCATCGTGGACGGCGCCATCCGCGACCGGCTGGAGCTGCTGGAGCTGGACTTCCCCGTGTTCAGCGCAGGCTTCAATCCCGCAGGCCCGACCAAGTTCGTGCCGGGCCGCATCAACCACACCATCTCCGCTGGTGGCACGACGGTTCACCCGGGCGACCTGGTGGTGGGCGATGCCGATGGCGTGGTCGTCATCGAGCGCGCCAAGGCCCCCGCCATGCTGGAGCTGGCCGTGAAGAAGGTGGCGGACGAAGCCGCCCGCATCGAGGCCATTGCGCGCGGCGACACCGCATCGAAGTGGCTGCCCGCAGCCCTGCGCGCGGCCGGCGTGCTCAAGGAAGGGGAATCGCTGTGAGCACCATCATCGTCACCGGCGCCGATCTGGCGCAACAGGCGCTGGAGCTGCTGGCGCAGCACGACATCGTCTATGCGGGCAAGACGCCCACCGAAGAGGACCTGGTCGCGCTGTGCCGCGCCCATGATCCCGTGGCCATCATCGTGCGCTACGGCAAGGTGGGCGCGGCCGTGATGGACGCGGCGCCCTCGCTGCGCGTGATCTCCAAGCACGGCAGCGGCACGGACACCATCGACAAGGCGGCCGCCGCCGAACGCGGCATTGCCGTGGTGGCTGCGGCCGGCGCCAACGCGGCGGCCGTGGCCGAGCAGGCACTGGCCCTGCTGCTGGCCTGCGCCAAGTCGGTGGTGGCGCTGGATGCCCGCATGCACGCAGGCCACTGGGACAAGGCCACGCACAAGAGCCTGGAGCTGGGCGGGCGCACCGTGGGCCTGGTGGGGCTGGGCGCCATCGGGCTGCGCTTTGCGCGCATGGCCGATGCGCTGGGCATGCGCGTGATCGGCTTCGATCCCTTCGCAAAGAACCTGCCCGCCTACGTGCAGCCCGTGGACCTGGAAACCATCTGGCGCGAGTCCGACGCGATTTCGCTGCACTGCCCGCTGACCGAGGAAAACCGGGGCATGCTCGGCGCCTCCACGCTGGCGGCCTGCAAGCGCGGCGTGATCGTGGTCAACACCGCACGCGGCGGCCTGATCGACGAGGCCGCGCTGCTGGCCGCCGTGCGCTCGGGCCAGGTGGCGGCCGCAGGGCTGGACAGCTTTGCGGTGGAGCCCATGGTGGCCGGCCACCCGTTCCAGGGCGAAAGGAACTTCGTGCTCAGCCCCCATATCGGCGGCGTGACCGGCGATGCCTACGTGAACATGGGCGTGGGCGCGGCCCGCAATGTGCTGGAGGTGCTGGCCCGCGTGCCTGCGGCGGCCGGCGTCTGAGCCAGGGCAGGGGCGCCGTGCGCGCTCTTGGCCCATGCATGTGCATGCATGTGATTTGAGGAGACAAGCGATGTCGAGGAATTTCCAAGAGGTCCGCCGCCTGGCCTTGCGCGGCAGCCTGCTGGCCGCCGTGGGGCTGGCCGCGCTGGGCGCCCAGCCCGCGCTGGCGCAGAAGGACTATCCGGCCAAGCCCGTGCGGCTGGTCGTGGGCTTTGCGGCGGGCGGCCCCACCGACGTGGTGGCGCGCGCCTTTGCCGACCATGCGGGCAAGGCGCTGGGCCAGCCCTTCGTGGTGGACAACAAGCCCGGGGCCAACACCATCGTGGCCGCGCAGGCCGTGGCTGGTGCGCCGGCCGATGGCTACACCCTGCTGTTCGGCGCCACCAACCACAGCATGATCCCGGCGCTGTACCAGGGCCGCGTGAAGTTCGACGTGGTGCGCTCGTTCCGGCCGCTGTGCACGGTGGCCAGCAGCCCCACGGTGCTGGTCGTGGGGCCGGGCATGCCGGCGCGCAGCCTGCAGGAGTACATGGACCAGGCGCGCAGCCGGCCCGGCAGCGTCACGGCCGGCACGGCGGGCATGGGCAGTTCGGGCCATTTCGCCACCGAGATGTTTGCGCGGGCCAAGGGCCTGAAGCTCAACCACGTGCCCTACAAGGGCGCGGCGCCCGTGGTCACGGATCTCATGGGCGGCCAGCTCGACAGCTCCTTCGCCACGCTGGGCTCGGTGCTGCCCCAGGTGCGCAGCGGCAAGCTCACGGCGCTGGCCGTGGCCTCGCCCAAACGCGCGTCCCTGCTGCCCCAGGTGCCGACCTTTGCAGAAGCGGGCGGCGGCGACTACTCGGCCGATGTCTGGTACGGCGTGCTCGCGCCGGCCGGCATTCCCGACGGCGTGGCCCAGGCGCTGGAGCGCGTGGCCGTGGAGTTTGCCAAGAGTGCCTCGGCTGCGGACAAGCTGCACGGCCTGGGCATGGATGCCGAGTCGAGCTGCGGCAGCGCCTTCGCGCAGCGCGTGGCCAGCGAAGCGGCGTCCTATGCGCAGATCGCCCGCGAACTGAACCTGAAGGCGGATTGATTCGGCCGCCGCCCCTCAAAAAAATCTGGAGACAAGCCATGAAATTCCTTGCCGGAACCCTGATCGCGGCCTGCGCCCTGGCCGCCGCCGTGGCCCAGGCCGCCTTTCCCGAGCGTCCCATCACCCTGGTCGTGCCCTATGCGCCCGGCGGCGGCGCCGACGCGGCCGCGCGCCTGCTGGCCACGCGCATGGGCGCGCGGCTGGGCACCAGCATCATCGTGGACAACCGGCCCGGGGCCAGCGGCACGATTGGCGCCAGCCAGGTGGCCAAGGCGCGCGCCGACGGCTACACGGTGCTCTACGACGCCACGCCGTTTTCCATCAACCCGCATCTGTTTGCCAGGCTGCCCTACGCGCGCAGCGCGCTGCAGCCGCTGTCGCTGGTGCTGCTCATGCCCAATGTGGTCGTGGTCAAGGCCGACTCGCCCGTGCGCAGCGTGGCCGACCTGGCGGCCAGGGCCAAGGCGCAGCCGGGCAAGATCAACTTCGCCTCGGGCGGCAGCGGCACGGTGCAGCGCCTGGCGGCCGAGCTGTTCCGCCAGCGGCTGGATCTGGACATGGTCCACGTGCCCTACAAGAGCGGCGGGCCGGCCATTGCCGATGTGATGGGCGGGCAGGTGGACTTCATGTTCGGCACCATGGCGGCCACCTATCCGCTGGTCACGGGTGGCAAGCTGCGCGCCCTGGCCGTGGCGGCGCCCCAGCGCTCGGCCCGCCTGCCCGATGTGCCCACCGTGTCCGAGACCGTGATTCCCGGCTACGAGGCCTATGAGTGGAACGGCATCTTCCTGCCCACGGGCACGCCCGAGCCCGTGGCCGCGCGCCTGCACCAGGCGCTGTCCGAGGTGCTGCAGGAAGCCGAGGTGCGCCAGCGCCTGAGCGACCTGGGCGCTCAGCCCATGACATCGACGCCGGCCGAGTTCGCCGCCTTCCTCCAGAAGGAAGACGCCAAGTGGGGCGAGGTGGTGCGCAAGGGCGCCATCGTGCTGGACTGAGCGCATGGCCATGAACGCATCGACCATCGCCGTTGCGCATTCGGCCGGCACGAACCGGCCTTTGCGCACGCTGCCGCCGCTGGCCTGCGACAGCCACATGCACATCTTCGATGCGCGCTTTGCGCCGTCGCCGCACTGGCCGCGCACGCCGCCGCAGGCCGACGTGGCCATGTACCGTCAACTGCAGCAGCGCCTGGGCACCTCGCGCGCCGTGGTGGTCACGCCCTCGACCTATGGCACGGACAACGCCTGCACGCTCGATGCGCTGGATCGCCTGGGCGATGTGGCACGCGGCGTGGCCGTGGTCGCCCACGACGTGGCCGATGCCGAGCTGGACCGGCTGGCCGCGCACCGCGTCTGCGGGGTGCGCGTGAACTTTGTCTCGCCGCAGTCCTGGGGCGAGACCACGGCTCACATGCTGGTCACGCTGGCGCACCGGGTTGCACGGCTGGGCTGGCATGTGCAGGTCTTTGTGCAGCCCGAACAGCTGGTGGCGCTGGAGCCTGTGCTGGGTGCGCTGCCTGTGCCCCTGGTCGTGGACCACCTGGGCCGCATCGACCCGGCTGAAGGCATGGAGGGCGCGGCCCATGCCGCGCTGCGCCGGCTGCTCGACGGCGGCAACACCTGGGTCAAGCTCTCCGGCGCCTATATGCGTTCATCGGTGGGCGGCCCTTCCTATGCCGACACGCTGCCGCTGGGCCGCGATCTGGTGCGCGCCGCGCCCGAGCGCCTGGTCTGGGGCAGCGACTGGCCGCACACCACCGAGGCGCCGGGCTCCGTCAACGATGCCGACCTGGTGGACCTGCTGCAGGCCTGGGCGGGCACGGACGAGGCCATGGACCGCATCCTGGTGGACAACCCCGCAAGGCTGTATGGCTTCGACGGCGCGGCCTGACACTCCAAGAAAGACAGACACCATGTTCCTGCTGCAAGCCCCCCAGGTCTGCGAACTCGAATCGTTCACCACCATGCCCGACGCGCTGCGCCACCCCGAGCGCAGCGACTGGGCCGATGCCAACCGCAGCGGCGCCGTGACCGACTCCTTCCTCGAAGGGCCGGTGTTCGACGCGGCCGGCCATCTGTACGTGGCCGACATTCCCTGGGGCCGCGTGTTCCGCATCGATCCGCAAGGCGCCTGGACGTTGGTGGCCGAGTACGACGGCGAGCCCAACGGCATGAAGTTCCTTGACGAGCGCACGCTGCTGATCACCGACTACAAGAACGGCCTGATGCGCCTGGAGGTGGCCACGGGGCGCATCAGCCCCTATCTGCAGCGGCGCAACAGCGAGCGCTTCAAGGGCGTGAACGACCTGGTCTTCGATGCCGAGGGCAACCTCTACTTCACCGACCAGGGCCAGAGCGGCCTGCACGATCCCAGCGGCCGCCTGTACCGCCTGCGGCCGGACGGCCGGCTGGACCTGCTGCTGGCCAACGTGCCCAGCCCCAACGGCGTGGCGCTGTCGCCCGACGGCCGCGTTCTCTACCTGGCCGTGACACGCGGCAACTGCGTCTGGCGCGTGCCCCTGCTGCCCGATGGCAGCGTGGCCAAGGTGGGGCAGTTCTTCACCTCCTACGGCCCCAGCGGCCCCGACGGCTTGGCCGTGGATGACCAGGGCCGGCTGCTGGTGGCCAACCCGGGCCTGGGCCTGGTGTGGGTGCTCAACCACCGTGCCGAGCCCGTGCAGGTGCTGCGTGGCGTGCCGGGAAGCTCGCTCACCAACCTGGCCTTTGGCGGTGCGGACCGCCGCACGCTGTATGTGACGGACTCCACGCACGGGCGCATTCTGCGTGCCCGGCTGGAGGCGCCGGGGCTGGCGCTGCACGGCTTGAACAAGGGCTGAGGCGGCCGTCGCGACCTTCTCAGCCGTCTCGGCAGTCTCAGTCGTCGCAACCGCTCCTCAGGGCTTGGCCGGCATGTCCAGGATCTCCCGGGCTTCCTGCAGCAGGCCTATCCACAGCTGCTCCTGCTGTATGCCGGCCTTGAGCACCAGGTGCTGCAGCCGCCGCTCGCGCGTGGGCGGCTTGTCCAGGAAATCGCGCTGCTCCAGGCGCTGGTAGACGTCCAGCTGCGCCTGGTGCAGTGCCAGCAGCCGCTGCACTTCGTCCTGCAGTCCGCAGGGGCCCACCACCGCCTCGGCACGCAGGCGGACCATCCATTCCTCGCGCAGCGGCTTGGGGTCTTCCTGCTCGGCCACCCAGCGCTTGAGCTCCTTGCGGCCCGTGGGCAGGATGCGGTACTGGCGCTTGCGGCCCCGGCCGGATTCGGCGGGCAGGGCCTCGATCCATTGCGCCTCCTCCAGCCGCGCGAGTTCGCGGTAGATCTGCTGGTGCGTGGCGTTCCAGAAGTAGCCGATGGAGCGGTCGAAGCGCTCGGCAAGTTCCGAGCCCGAGCAGGGGTGCTCGACCAAGGCGGTGAGAAGGGCGTGTGGCAGGGACATCGGCAACAAGAAAGGCGCTGGAGCTGGGCGCCATCTTACGGGCCTGCATGGAGGTGCGGCCAAGCGCTGCAGTCATTTCTGCAATTTTTTGCGCAACCAGTTGCATAAATAAAGGAGGCTGACTACATTCATGCAATCAGTTGCATAAAAAAGCGAGACAGGCATGACCCACTACCCCCACCTGAATGCCGAACTGGACCTGGGCTTCACCACGCTCAGAAACCGCGTGCTCATGGGCTCCATGCACGTGGGCCTGGAGGAGGCGCCCCACGGCTTCGAGCGCATGGCCGCCTTCTACGCCGAGCGCGCGCGCGGCGAGGTGGGCTTGATCGTCACGGGCGGCATTGCCCCCAATGAGCGCGGCCGGCCCATGAAGGGCGGCGCCATGATGGTCAATGAGCACGAGGCGGACCAGCACCGCATCGTCACGCAGGCCGTCCATGCCGAGGGCGGCAAGATCGCCATGCAGATCCTGCACTTCGGCCGCTATGCCTACCAGCCCGGGCTGGTGGCGCCCAGCGCGCTGCAGGCGCCCATCAACCCCTTCGTGCCGCATGCGCTGACGGGCGACGAGGTGGAGCAGACCATCGAGGACTTCGTGCGCTGCGCAGCCCTGGCCCGGCATGCGGGCTACGACGGCGTGGAGATCATGGGCTCCGAGGGCTATCTGATCAACGAGTTCATCGCTGCGCGCACCAACCACCGCGATGACGAATGGGGCGGCAGCTACGCGGGCCGCATGCGCTTTGCGGTGGAGATCGTGCGGCGCACGCGCCAGCGTGTGGGGCGGGACTTCATCATCATCTACCGCCTGTCCATGCTGGACCTGGTGGAGGGCGGCTCCACGCTGGAGGAAGTGATCGCGCTGGCCCAGGCCATCGAGGCCGCAGGCGCCACGCTGCTGAACACGGGCATAGGCTGGCACGAGGCGCGCATTCCCACCATCGCCACCAAGGTGCCGCGCGCCGCCTATGCCTGGGTCACGCATCGCGTGATGGGGCAGGTGGGCATCCCGCTGATCACCTCCAACCGCATCAACACGCCCGAAGTGGCCGAGCGCCTGCTGGCCGAGGGCTATGCCGACATGGTCTCCATGGCCCGGCCGCTGCTGGCCGATGGCGACTTCGTGCGCAAGGCGCGCCAGGGCCGGGCCGACGAGATCAACACCTGCATTGCCTGCAACCAGGCCTGCCTGGACCATACCTTTGGCGGCAAGATCACCTCCTGCCTGGTCAACCCGCGCGCCTGCCACGAGACCGAGCTGGTGATTGCGCCCGCGCCCGCCGCCAAGCGCATCGCCGTGGTGGGCGCCGGCCCGGCGGGCCTGAGCTTTGCCGTCACCGCCGCGCAGCGCGGCCATGCGGTGACGCTGTTCGATGCGGCCAGCGAGATCGGCGGGCAGTTCAACATTGCCAAGAAGGTGCCCGGCAAGGAGGAGTTCTACGAGACGCTGCGCTACTTTCGCCGCCAGCTGGAGCTGGGCGGCGTGGACCTTCGCCTGGGCCACCGCGTGGAGGCCGCCCAGCTCATCGAGGGCGGCTATGACGAGATCGTGCTGGCCACGGGCATACGGCCGCGCGTTCCCGCCATCGACGGCGTGGACCATTCCAAGGTGCTCGGCTACTTGGACGTGCTGCAGGGCGACAGGCCCGTGGGCGAGCGCGTGGCCATCATCGGCGCGGGCGGCATAGGTTTCGATGTGGCCGAGTACCTGACCCATGCCGGCGACAGCGGCGCCGTGGCGCCCCGCAAGTTCTATGCGGAGTGGGGCATAGACACCGGCTACGCCCGGGCCGGCGGCCTGGCGCAGCCGCAGGCCGAGCCCTCGCCGCGCCGCGTGCACCTGCTGCAGCGCAAGTCCACCAAGGTGGGCGACCAGCTGGGCAAGACCACGGGCTGGATACACCGCACCTCGCTGAAGGCGCGCAGCGTGGCCATGGGCTCGGGCGTGGCCTATGAGCGCATCGACGACGCCGGGCTGCACATCACCGTGGACGGCCAGCCGCAACTGCTGGAGGTGGACAACGTCGTGCTCTGCGCGGGCCAGGAGCCGCAGCGCGAGCTGCATGCGGCCCTGAGCGCGGCGGGCTGCAGCGTGCACCTGATCGGCGGCGCCGACGTGGCGGCCGAACTCGACGCCAAGCGCGCCATCGTGCAAGGCACCACGCTGGCGGCCAGCCTTTGAGGGCGCCGCCCGATTCCGTTTTCCACCTCAACCACCAGGAGACAAGCATGTCCCAGCCCCCGAAGAACGCCCATCCCGCAGTCGCCCGCTCCCTGCAGCTGTGGCATCGCATGGTTGCCGCCAGCGACCTGGGCGAGCTGCACACCATCGTCCATCCCGATGCAGTGTTCCGCTCGCCCATGGCGAACACGCCCTATGCCTCGGCACCCGCGCTGATGCTGGCGCTGTCCACCGTGGTTCAGGTGTTCGAGAACTTCGCCTACCACCGCCAGATGGCCAGCGATGACGGCCTGGACGTGGTGCTGGAGTTCAGCGCCAGCGTGGGCGGCAAGAACCTCAAGGGCATCGACTTCATCCGTTTCGACGAGCAGGGGCTGATCCGGGAATTCGAGGTCATGGTGCGCCCCATGAGCGGCCTGCAGGCGCTGGGCACGGAGATGGGCAAGCGGCTGGGCGACAAGCTTCCCGCCTTCAAGGCCGTGGCCTGAGGGCAGGGCGCGCCATGAAAAACGCCCCCGGCGATGCGGGGGCGTTTTGCCGTGGGCATCAGCCGGTCAGAGCGTGCCGGCCTTCTGGCGGGCAATGGCATCGGCCACGCCCTTGCCGTAGGCCGGGTCGGCCTGGGTGCAGTGCGCTATGTGCTTTTGCACGATGTGCTCGGACACGCCGGCGATGTTGCGCGCCGTGTTCTCGAACAGGCGCTGCTGCGCATCGGGCGTGAGCAGGCGGAACAGGTCGCCGGGCTGGGTGAAGTAGTCGGCATCGTCCTCGCGGTAGTTCCAGCGGTCGGCCGCGCCGTGCAGGGCCAGCGGCGGCTCGGCGAAGGCGGGCTGCTCCTGCCACTCGCCCTTGGTGTTGGGCTCGTAGGCGATGGTGCCGCCGTAGTTGCCGTCCACGCGCATGGCGCCGTCACGGTGGTAGGCGTGGTAGGGGCAGCGCGGCGCGTTCACGGGGATCTGGTGGTGGTTCACACCCAGGCGGTAGCGTGCGGCATCGCCATACGAGAACAGGCGCGACTGCAGCATGCGGTCGGGCGAGGGGCCGATGCCCGGCACCAGGTTGGCCGGCGTGAACGAGGCCTGCTCCACATCGGCGTGGTAGTTGCGCGGGTTGCGGTTGAGCTCCATCACGCCCACTTCGATCAGCGGGTAGTCCTGCTTGCTCCAGACCTTGGTCAGGTCGAAGGGGTGGAAGCGGTAGGTCTCGGCTTCATGCTCGGGCATGATCTGCACGCACAGCTTCCAGCGCGGGAACTCGCCGCGCTCGATGGCTTCGAGCAGGTCGCGCTGGCTGCTTTCACGGTCGGAGGCGACGACGGAGGCCGCCTCGGAATCGGTGAAGTTCTCGATGCCCTGCTGGCAGACCCAGTGGAACTTGACCCAGTGGCGTTCGTTGCTGGCGTTGATGAAGCTGTAGGTGTGCGAGCCGAAGCCGTGCATGTGGCGGTAGCCGCGCGGAATGCCCCGGTCGCTCATGACGATGGTGATCTGGTGCAGCGCCTCGGGCAGGCCGGTCCAGAAGTCCCAGTTGTTCTCGGGCGAGCGCAGGTTGGTGTAGGGGTCGCGCTTGACGGCCTTGTTCAGGTCGGGGAACTTGAGCGGGTCGCGGAAGAAGAACACCGGCGTGTTGTTGCCCACCAGGTCCCAGTTGCCTTCCTCGGTATAGAGCTTGACGGCGAAGCCGCGGATATCGCGCTCTGCGTCTGCCGCGCCGCGTTCGCCGGCCACGGTGGAAAAGCGCGCGAACACTTCGGTCTGCTTGCCGATGTCGGAGAACACCTTGGCGCGGGTGTAGCGCGTGATGTCACCCGTCACGGTGAAGGTGCCGAAGGCGCCCGAGCCCTTGGCGTGCATGCGGCGCTCGGGAATCACTTCGCGGTTGAAGTGGGCCATTTTTTCCAGATGCCACAGGTCCTGCAACAGCATCGGGCCACGCGGGCCGGCCGTGAGCGAATCCTGGTTGTTGGCAACCGGGGCGCCTGCGGCGGTGGTGAGCTTGTGGGTCATGGTCTCTCCTTGATCGAGGGGTGGTAGCGGCGCCGGCTTGCACTCAGGCAGCGCGGCGCTTGGAAAATCAATAGCTGCGTGCTATCGAATTGCTTTTATTGTTGTTTCGTTCTATGGATGCGGCAAGGCTTTGGCGATTGGCAAATCTCAACTGCGCCATAGCCAAAAAATTTCACCGCCACCCGCATGCGCCGTGCCGGGCATGCTTTTTGCCAAGGCATTGTGTTGCGCGGGCGGATACGGCCCGTGTAGGCCGTCGCCCTGTCAGCCAGAGACCAGCTTGTGGACCAGGTCGGCGGCCGTGGAGGCGCCGTACTTGCGCATCAGCCGTGCGCGGTAGATCTCCACCGTGCGGTGGCTGATGGCCAGGGCGCGGCCGATTTCCTTGGAGGTAAGCCCCTCCAGCAGGCGGGCGGCCACCTCGCGCTCGCGCCCCGTGAGCTCGGCCTTGACGGGACGGTGGGCGCTGAGGTCCTCGAAGCTCCAGATGCCCGATGCGTGCGGGTCGCTGCGGTCCAGCGTGCGGCCCGTGACATGGCACCAGAACGTTTCGCCGTTGGCGCGCTTCATGATGCGGTTGTCCGAGTAGAAACCCCGGGCGTTGAGAATGGGCGCGATGCGCGCGCCCAGCCGCTCGTACTCGTCGGCGCTGGGGTAGAGGATCTGGAAGGTCTGGCCGATCAGCACCTCGCGCGAGGCCTCGAACATCTCGCAGACCTGGCGGTTGCAGTCGATCATGGTGCGATTGCGCGAGATCACGAGGCCGACGGGGGCGGCTTCGAACGCCAGCCGGTAATCTATATCCATGGGCAAATCTTTACGAAAAACTACCTATGCAAGTACGTAGTATCGTAGCGCATCCAATCTGAAGGAGACATGTGTGAAAAAGCTCTACCCCTCCGCGGAGCAGGCGCTCCAGGGCGTCGTGGCCGACGGGCAATTGCTGGCTGTGGGCGGCTTCGGCCTGTGCGGCATTCCCGAGGCCCTGATCGACGCGCTGCGTGACAGCGGCGCCAAGGGCCTGACGGTGATTTCCAACAATGCGGGCGTGGACGGCTTTGGCCTCGGCAAGCTGCTGGAGACGCGCCAGATCAAGAAGATGATCTCGTCGTATGTGGGCGAGAACAAGGAGTTCGAGCGCCAGTACCTGGCCGGCGAGCTGGAGCTGGAATTCACGCCCCAGGGCACGCTGGCCGAGAAGCTGCGTGCCGGTGGCGCCGGCATTCCCGCCTTCTTCACCAAGACCGGCGTGGGCACCATGGTGGCCGAGGGCAAGGAGCTGCGCGAATTCGACGGCAAGACCTATGTGATGGAGCGCTCGCTCGTGCCCGATGTCTCCCTGGTCAAGGCCCACCGGGCCGACAAGAGCGGCAACCTGCAGTTCCGCCTGACGGCGCGCAACTTCAACCCTGCCGCCGCCACGGCCGGCAAGGTCTGCATCGTGGAAGTGGAAGAGGTGGTCGAGGTCGGCGAGATCGCACCGGACGACATCCATCTGCCCGGCATCTACGTGCACCGCATCGTGCACAACCCGAATCCCGAAAAGCGCATCGAAAAGCGCACCATCACAGAAAAACAAGGAGCCTGACCATGCCGTGGACCCAAGACCAGATGGCCGCCCGCGCGGCCCAAGAACTCGAAGACGGCTTCTACGTCAACCTGGGCATCGGCATTCCCACCCTGGTGGCCAACCACACGGGTGACAAGGAAGTGTGGCTGCAGTCCGAGAACGGCATGCTGGGCATCGGCCCCTTCCCGACCGAGGATGCCGTGGACGCCGACCTGATCAACGCCGGCAAGCAGACCGTGACGACGATTGCCGGCTCGTCCATCTTCGGCAGCGACCAGTCGTTCGCCATGATCCGTGGCGGCAAGATCAACCTGTCCATCCTGGGCGCCATGCAGGTGTCCGAGAAGGGCGATCTGGCCAACTGGATGATTCCCGGCAAGATGGTCAAGGGCATGGGCGGCGCCATGGACCTGGTGGCGGGCGTCAAGCGCGTCATCGTGCTCATGGAACATGTGGCAAAGAAGAAGGACGGCACGACCGACCTCAAAATTCTTCCCGCCTGCACCCTGCCTTTGACCGGCGTGGGCGTGGTGGACCGTATCATCACCGACCTGGGAGTGATGGACGTGACGCCGCAGGGCCTGAAGCTCGTGGAACTGGCCCCCGAAGTGAGCTTCGAGGACATCCAGTCCAAGACCGGCGTGACGCTGATTCGCTGATGTTGCCGTGCACGGCCTGCCTTGGCTGGCCTGCGCAACGAGAGCCCGCCTTGCGCGGGCTCTTTTGCTTATATTTCAGATTTCGAGCCAATGGGAGCCTCTATGACGGATGTCGCGGCCGTGCGCAATCCACCGACAGCGCAGGGATGGAAGGACGAGGGCGTGCATTTCCTGCGCGCCGTCACCGACATGGCCGAGCATTGCAACGTGGTCACCGGCGAGCCCATCTTCAACGACAAGGGCGTCAAGCTCGTGGACAAGGGTGCGCGCATCGACGGCAACATGTACGAGCGCCTGGTCAAGCACAAGCTGCGCGACCCCATCGACAAGCACCTGGGCGTGGACAACCGCGTGGACGTGCTGGCCATCGAGGCCCAGGCCATGGTGCAGTGCGAAACCGTGGACCTGATGCGCCGCCTGGTGCAGTCGCTGGGCGGCACGGACCGGCTGCTGGCGCCGCTGCGCCTGATGGTGCTGCCGCCGCAGATCGCCTTCAAGCTCACGGTCATGCGCGAGCAGCGGCCCGAGCTGTTCGCCCACAGCCTGCAGATGATGCTGGTGGCCGTCTACCTGGCGCTGCAAAGCGAATGGAGCGAGCGTGAATGTGGCCCGCTGGCCACGGCGGCCCTGCTGCACGACGTGGGCATGCTCTACATGGACCCGGCCTGGACCGACCCCAACTACCGGCTCACGGGCGCCGAGCGCAAGCACCTGGTGGCGCACTCGGTCACCGGCATGCTCATCATGCGGGGCGCGGGCGCGTATTCGCAGGACGTGGAAATGGCCGTGCTCGAGCACCACGAGCGCATGGACGGCACGGGCTATCCGCGCGGCGTGCATGGCGAAGCCATCTCCAAAATGGGCCGTATCCTGTTGCTGGCCGAGGTGGTCTCGGCCTTCTTCGACAAATTCCAGGACCTGCCCGGCCAGCGCCTGTCGCTGATGCTGCGCATGAACCACCGCCGCTATCCGGCCGATCTGGTCGGCATCCTGCTGCCGCTGCTGTACGACGAGATCTCGCCGGGCACGCCGCTGCCGCCGCTGCAGGCCGAGGTCACGCACAGCGTGGCCGCCCTGTCGGCCGCCTTCCAGATGTGGGACACGTTCAGCCAGGCCTTCCCCGAGCGCTGGCAGGCCATGCCCGACCACCAGGCGGCCGTCTACATCGACTCCAGCATCGGCGGCCTGCAAAAGCAGCTGGCCGAGGCCGGCCTGCATCCCAGTCAGCAAACCGACCTGCTGGCCTACCTCAAGGACGATGTGCAGGGCATGAGCGAACTGGCCCTGCTCAGCCGCGAGGCACTGTGGCAACTTCAGGCCATCGTCAACGCCTGCCTGCGCCGCTGGCCCGCCATTAACGCCCGCACCCACGCCGTGGACACAGCGGTCGCGCAATGGTGCGAAGCCTGCATGCAGATCGACGCCACACCCCCAGCGGGCGGCGCAGCGAGAGCGCCAGCGCACTGAGACAGCCGGGCTTGCCCGGCTTTTTTACATCCGTGGATCTCTTGGAAATCAAGAGTGCTGTATATTCATACAGTATTTGAGATTTTCCCCATGACCACCCCCCACGCCTCCCAAACTGCGCAGCCCGCCCTCATGGCGGGCGCGGCGCGTGTGCTGCCTCAGTTGCAGGGCGTGTGGCGTGGCGATGGCTGGCAGCAGGCGCTGCAGCAGCGCGTTCAGCCTTCGGGCCATGCGCTGCTGGATGCGCAATTGCCGGGCGGGGGCTGGCCGCTGGGTGCCATGGTCGAGCTGCTGCAACCCGCGCATGGCCATGCCGAGTGGCCGCTGCTGCTGCCGGGCCTGGCGGCCCTGATGCAGCGCAGCGCGGGCCAGGTGGTGCTGGTGGCGCCGCCTTGCAGGCCTTTTGCACCGGGGCTGGAAGCGGCAGGCGTGGCGGCGCACCGGCTGTGCTGCGTGGAGGCCGACACCCACCCGGGCGCCCACCCCGGCGCCCACCCGGCAGGCGATGGGGCAGGGCTGGCCTGGGTCTGTGAGCAGGCACTGCGCTGCCGCGACGTGCTGGCCGTGCTGGCCTGGCTGCCAGCCGGTCTGCCCATGGCCACGCTGCGCCGGCTGCAATGGGCGGCCGCTGCGCAGGGGCGCATTCTGTGGCTGTGGCGCGAGGCCTCGGCCGCCCTGCAGACGGTGGCCTCGCCCGCGCCGCTGCGGCTGCGCGTGGAGACAGAGTTGGGGGAGCCGGGCGAAGGCGGCACGCCAGCCTGCCTGCGCGTGCAGTTGCTCAAGCGCCGGGGGCCTGCGCTGGAGCATCCCTTGAAGCTGCCCCTGCACCACTGGGCCTGGCAGGACGTGCTGCAGGCCCAGGCCCAGCGGCGCACCCGGCAGGCGGACGAGGCGCAGCGCTGGCTTCATGGACACGGGCAACTGCTGCCCGCCGAGGCGCCCGCCCTGCAGGCGGCAGCGCATACCCTGGGGTGAGATGCCATGGCACAGCCGAATCAAGCACTGCACTGGATTGCCTGGCCGCTGCATGTCGCGCAGGGCGATGGCCAGGGCAACGGCGACAGTGATGGCGAACGCAGTGCCTGCGCGCAGCAGGCCTGGTGGGCCCTGCGCTGGACGCCGCGCGTGGCCCTCTGGTACGGGGCAGGGCAGGCCGTGGCGTTGATGGAGGTGGGCAGCGTGGAGCGCCTGTGGGGCGGTCGCCAGGCCATGCTGCTGGGCCTGCTGCGCGCGCTGCGCGAACAGCAGCCCGAGGGCGGTCAGGCGGGCGGCCCCCGGATGCCGTTCTGGGCCCGGGGCGCCACGGCATGGCAGGCGCTGGCGCGTCTGCGCTGGCGCATGCAGGGCACGGATTCGCGCCAGCCCTGGCCGCCTGCCGACGCACTGCCCATCTGGACACTGCCCGCACTGGAGCCGCATGCGCCGGCCCTGGAGCGCATGGGCTGCCGCCGCTGGGGCGAGCTGCGCGCCCTGCCGCGCGCGGGCCTGGCGCGGCGCATCGGGCTGCCGGCGCTGCTGGCGCTGGACCAGGCCTATGGCAGCAGCCCCCATGCGCTGGACTGGCTGGAGCTGCCCGAGCACTTTGCATTGCGCGCCGACCTGGGATATCCGGCCAGCGACGCCCAGGCCCTGCTGCAGGCCGCCCGGCCCCTGCTGCTTGCGCTGCAGGCCTGGCTGCAGGCCCGCCATCAGGGCGTGCTGGGCCTGCAACTGCGCTGGCACCACGATCTGCGTCGCGTGGACGGCACGCAGCTGCCGGCCTGGGAAGCGCTGGACATCCGCACGGCCCGCCCCGCCCAGGCGCTGGAGCACATGGAGCGCCTGCTGCGCGAACGCCTGGCCCGCACGCCCTGGCGCGCGCCTGCGGACATGCTGGAGCTGGTGGCGCTGGACACCGCGCCTTTCGCGGCCGATGCCGGCAGTTGCCTGCCACCGGCCGCGCCCGGCCCGGCGCCACTGGGCGAGGCGGCAGGCGCGGCAGATGGGGCAGGCGCGGCCAGCGGCATGGCCTGGCATGAATGGGTGGAGCGCGTCTCTGCCCGCCGTGGTGCGCAGGGCGTGCGGGTGGCGCAGCTGCAATCGGACCACCGGCCCGAGGCCATGCAGCGCTGGACCCCGGCCTGCGAGGCCTTGCAGACCCCGCAGGCAACGCGGCGGCCCGCGCACGCGCGCAAGGCGGCCAACCCCTGGCAGGGCCTGCTGCCGCCCTGGCTGCTCGATCCGCCCCAGCCGCTGCTCCTGCAGGGCAGCCGCCCTTGCTGGCAGGGGCCGCTGCAATTGCTGGCCGGCCCCTATCGGCTGGAGGCCGGCTGGTGGGGAGAGCCGCAGGCCGATGCGGCGCTGGCCGTGCGTGACTATTTCGTGGCCAGCAACGCGGCTGTCGGCCATGTCTGGATCTACCGCGAGCGCACGCCTGCATCGGAGCGGCTGCCAGGCATGCCGGCCCTGTTGTCGCCCGCCGCCTGGTTTGCGCAAGGCATCTATGGCTGAACAGGACATCCTGCTGGAGCCGCCGCCCCCGCAGCTGCAGCGGCTGCAGCCCCCGCCCCAGGCCACCGGGCCGGTGTCCGGTATGGCATCGGGCCCGGGCCTGCCCGGCTATGCGGAGCTGCACTGCCTGTCGAACTTCAGCTTTCTGCGCGGCGCCTCTTCGCCCGCCCAACTGGTGCAGCGCGCCAAGGCCCTGGGCTACCAGGCGCTGGCCCTGACCGACGAATGCTCGGTGGCCGGCGCCGTGCGCGCCTTCGAGGCCGCGCGCGACTGCGAGATGGCGCTGATCCATGGCAGCGAATTCGCCTGGGGCTCGCTGCGCGTGGTGGCGCTGGCGCGCGATCTGAACGGCTGGGGCAACCTCTGCGAATTCATCAGCGCGGCGCGCGCCCGTGCCGAAAAGGGCCGGTACCTGGTCGATGCCGACAGCCCCTGGCATCTGCTGCGTGAAGGCTGCGAATGCATCGTTGTGCCGCAGCGTGCGCAGCTGTTGCCCGGCGATGTGCCCGCCATGGCCGAGGCCGTGCAGGCCGCCGTGGCGCAGCTGGGGCCGGGCTGCTGGCTGGGCGTGGAGCTGCTGCTGGCTCCAGACGACAGCCTGTGGCTGCAAAGCCTGCAGGACGTGGCAGGGTTGCTGGGCCTGTCCTGCGTGGCCTGCGGTGATGTGCACATGCATGCGCGCTCGCGCAAGCCGTTGCAGGACCTGGTGACGGCGCTGCGCCTGGGCTGCACGGTGGCCGAGTGCGGCTTCGAGCTGCACCCCAATGCCGAGCGGCATCTGCGCTCGCGCTTGCGGCTGGGCGGCATCTATCCACGTGCCATGCTGGATGCAACCTTGCAGATTGCCGCGCGCTGCGATTTCAAGCTCAGTGAGATCAGCTACCACTATCCGCAGGAAAGCGTGCTGCCCGGCATGGATGCACGCCAGACCCTGGCCTGGCATACCTGGCAGGGAGCGGCGGGGCGCTATCCCGAAGGCATTCCCAAGAAGGTGCGCAAGCAATTGCACAACGAGTTGAAGCTGATCTCCATGTGCGGCTACGAGATGTACTTCCTCACCGTGCACGACATCGTGCGATTCGCTCGCAGTCAGGACATCCTGTGCCAGGGCCGGGGTTCGGCCGCGAACTCGGTGGTCTGCTTCTGCCTGGGCATCACGGCCGTCGATCCCACCCTGCAGACGCTGTTGATCGCGCGCTTCATCAGCCGCGAGCGCAGCGAGCCCCCAGATATCGACGTGGACTTCGAGCACGCGCGGCGCGAGACCGTCATCCAGTACATCTACGAAAAATACGGCCGTGACCGTGCGGCGCTGACGGCCGTGGTCAGCTGCTGGCGCACGCGTGGCGCACTGCGCGACGCGGGCAAGGCCCTGGGTGTGGATGCGGCGCTGATCGACGCCATGGCCCGGCAGCACCACTGGTTCAGCGATGCCGAGGACCAGGCGGCCGAGCCGGAGCCCGAACCCGATGACCCCGCCCTGGGCTGGGTGCGCTCCAAGCTGCTGCGCCTGGCCCGGCTGCGCGAGCGGCTGGGCGACGACTGCCCGCAACTGTCGCCCCAGCGTGCGCGGCTGTGGCTGGAGCTGGCCTTGCAGCTGCGCGACAGCCCGCGCCACCTGAGCCAGCACGTGGGCGGCTTTGTGCTGACCGACGGGCCGCTGACGCGGCTGGTGCCCGTGGAGCCGGCCGCCATGGAGGGCCGCTCGGTCATCCAGTGGGACAAGGACGATCTGGACACCATGAATCTGCTCAAGGTCGATGTGCTGGCCCTGGGCATGCTCACCGTGCTGCGCGGCAGCCTGAAGGCACGCGCCGCGCTGCGCGGGCCGCGCTGGGAGCTGGCCGACATCCCCAAGGAGGACGCCGCCACCTACGACATGATCTGCCGCGCCGACACCGTGGGCACCTTCCAGATCGAGAGCCGCGCGCAGATGAGCATGCTGCCCCGGCTGCGGCCGCGCGTGTTCTACGACCTGGTGGTCGAGGTCGCCATCGTGCGGCCCGGCCCCATACAGGGCGGCATGGTCCATCCCTATCTGCAGGCGCGCGAGCGTCGGCGGCAGGGCGGCGAGCTGGTCCTGGAAAAGCCCGCGCTCGAGAAGGCGCTCAAGCGCACGCTGGGCGTGCCCATCTTCCAGGAGCAGGTGATGCAGATCGCCATGATTGCGGCAGATTTCTCGGCGGGAGATGCCGACGAGCTGCGCCGCTCCATGGCCGCCTGGCGGCGCAAGGGCGGCGTGCACCGCTTTGAGCGCCCATTGATAGACGGCATGCTGGCCAACGGCTACAGCGCCGAATTTGCCCAGGCCATCTTCCGCCAGATGCTGGGCTTCGGCGAATACGGCTTCCCAGAAAGCCATGCCTACAGCTTCGCCATGCTGGCCTATGCCAGCGCCTGGCTCAAGCGCCATGAGCCGGCCTGTTTCCTCATGGCCTTGCTCAATGCCCAGCCCATGGGTTTCTACACCCCCTCGCAGCTGATCCAGGACGCGCGCCGCCACGGCGTGCGCGTGCTGCCCGTCGATGTGCGCCACAGCGACTGGGACTGCACGCTGGAGGCGCCGCACGAGCGCATTGCCGGCGTCGAGCTGCCGCAGCCGGCCGTGCGCCTGGGTCTGTGCATGGTGGCGCAGTTGCCAAAGACTTCGGGCGAGCGCGTGGCGCAGGTCCGCGCGCAGGCGCCGTTCAGGAGCACCGAGGACCTGGCCCTGCGCGCCCGGCTGCAGCGCGCCGAGCTGCAGGCCCTGGCGGCGGCCGATGCGCTGCAGGGCCTGTCAGGCCACCGCCGCCAGCAGATGTGGGATGCGGCGGCCCTGCAGGTGCAGCCGCCGTTGTTCGCGGGCGTGCCCGTGCACGAGGCGCCCGTGCAACTGGCCGCCGCGCCCGAGGGCGAGGAAATCCTGTTCGACTACGCGGCCACGGGCCTGAGCCTGCGCCGCCATCCGCTGGCCCTGCTGCGTGACCGCCTGCGCCGCCACGGGCTGCGCACGGCGCTGGAGCTGCGCGACACGCTGGCGGGCATGCGCGTGCGGGCCTGCGGCATCGTCACCGTGCGCCAGCGCCCGCCCACGGCCAAGGGCACCCTCTTCATCACGCTGGAGGACGAGACGGGCACGGTCAACCTGGTGGTCTGGCCCGATACCGTCACGCGCTGGGGCGAGCCCTTGCTGGGCGCGCGGCTGCTGGCGGTGGAGGGCATCTGGCAAAGCAGCTCGGATTGGGGCGGCGGCAAGGACTGCGGCGAGCCAGCGCCTGCAGAGCAGGCCAGCCAGGAGGTGCCCGCCGTGCGCCATCTCATCGTGCACCGCGCCCGCGACATGAGCCGCTGGCTGGGCCGCCTGGGCGGCGCCGGCGTGGCAAGCCGCAATTTCCACTGAGGGCTGTTGCCGTTGCTGCCGAAGCAGGCTCAGGCCATGCGGGCGTCCGCGCGGATGTCCGGCATCTGGTCTATGCGCTTGCCGAACCAGCCTATGCGCTCGGTCTGGCGCACATCCAGCCTGGGCACGTAGGGCTTGATGTCGAGCACGGGCGTGCCGTCCAGCATGTCGTTGCCCAGGAAATGCAGCAGCAGTCCTTCGCGCCGCACCAGGCGCACGATGGACAGGCCCAGCCGGTTGGGCCGCGCCGGGGCGCGCGTGGCGAACACGCCGTGGCTGCTGTCGTCCATGAAGGGCACGACTTCCAGCTTTTCCACGGCCTGGTGCAGGTGGGTGATGAGGATCAGGTAGTCAAAGCCTTCGATGTCGCGCAGCCCGGCCTCGAACTCGGGCAGCAGCTCCACGCTGCCGGCCTCGTCGGCCGCGCCCGCCGTCTGTATGGGCATGCCCACCGGGTCGGTGAAGCGGCTGCGCACATGGCCGATGGGGCGGCAGGCGATGGCCTGCGCCGTGGAGCCGGCCGCGCTCATGCGCTCGTTCCCTGGGGATTGAGCAGGCGCGTCAGCGCGGCGATATCGGCCGCCGCCGCCATGCGCGCCGTGGTCTCTATGGAGCGGTAATGCCTGACGATGGCTTCGCCCGTGGAGGTGAGCGAGGCGCCGCCGCCATGGGCGCCGCCGGCGCTGGTGTTGACGGCCGGCGTCTGCAGCGCGCGGTTCATCTCGTCGACCAGCACCCAGGCGCGCCGGTAGGACATGCCCAGCGATCGCGCTGCAGCCGAGATGGAGCCCGCCTCGGCAATGGCTTCGAGCAACTGCACCTTGCCGGGACCGATGGCAATGGTGCTGTCGTTGTATACGCGCAGGCGGAACTGGACTTTGGAGGACATGGGGAAAGGACTTGGCACAGGAGAAAAGCGAACGTCAAGGTTAAGCGAAATCAACGGCTTGCGCCGTCACAGGGGCTAAGGGGAAATACGCAATGCATGGATCGCTACAGCGAAGGGGTGCTCTGGCAGGGCGTTCCTGCACACGGGCCGTCGGGGCCGGCGCGCTGGCGCTGCCGCCAGGGCGCCCGCTGCCTGCGCATCGTCTGCGAGTGCATTGGCGAGGCCCTTGACCTGCCGGCGCCGCGTCTCGATGCCTGTGTGCTGCGGCGCTATTTCGTCACATTGCCACCGGGTTTGCTAGCCTTTTTGCGCCAATGCAGCGCGGCGCTTGCCGCGCATCCTGGCCACGCGTTTACTTCTTGCTGCTTTCTGCCAGCAGGCGCTGGCATTGCGCATCTTCCTCGGCGGCCGGCACCGTGAGCGGCACCAGCGCCAGGGCCGCTGGCGCCACCACGGCGGCGGCTACGGCCGCGCCCGCGCGCAGCAGCAGCGGGCCGGGCTCCACGCCCACCTTGGGCTGGGCGAAACTGCCGCGCACGTACAGCGGCGTGCGCAGCGAGAAGAACTTCCACTTCAGCGACTCGGGCACGATGCGCAGGTCCATGGTCTCCTGCGCCAGGCTGATCTGTCCGGTGGCCTCGATGATGGCCTCGGGCGTGGCCAGCTTGACGTTGCGGGTGCGCGCAATGCCCTGCTTCACGGTCAGGTCGGCAACGGCGCAGTTGAGCTGCACTTCCTTGTCGGCGCCGAACAGCTTGGTGACGATGACGCTGCCCAGGTTCAGCGCGGCCAGGTCCAGGAGCTGCTTGCTGAAGCGGCCATCGCGCACATACAGGCGGATGTCGCCCGAGCTGGTGCCCAGCCATTCGGCAATGGACTGGCCCCGGCCCTCCAGCCCCAGCGCGCCGTCCATGCTGCCCAGGCTTTTCTTCATCAGTTCGATCTCGGGGAACAGGGCCGACAGCTGCAGCCCCTGGACCTTGCCCTGGAGGCTGGCCTTGGGCGGCTTGGCGCCGCTGTCCACCACGGCCTCGATGTCCAGCCGGCCCTTGGCCATGCCGAAGCGCAGCGGGGACAGGCGCAGCACGCCGTTGTCCATGACGGCATGCACGCTGAAGTCCTCGATGGGCAGGGCCTGGGGGCGCTCGATGCGGTCGCTCTTGAAGCGCACATCCATGTCCATGGCATTCCACTTGCTGGTGTCAAAGCGCTGCGTGGGCAGGGCCTTGCCGCTGGCCGCCTGCCGGGTCTTCTGTCCCTGCTTGGTGGACGGTGCTCCCACCACCGGCCCCAGGTCGGCCAGGCGCAGCTTGCGCGAGGCCAGATCGCCGCTGAGCTTGGGGCGCGGCTTGCCCGATGCGTAGTGCAGCGTGCCGCGCAGATCGCTCTGGCCCACGCGGCCATCGAATTCCTCGTAGTCCCAGACGGCGCGCCCCGGCTCCAGGCTGCCGACCAGATGGCCATTGGTGTCGAAAGGCGGTGTGCGCGGCAGCAGCAGACCCGTCAGCGGGAACAGGTCGGCCATGCTGGAGCCGCGCAGGCGCACCTGCAGGTCCATGCCCTTGAGCGCCCTGGGATTGTCGAGAATGCCCTCGGCCCGGGCGCGCAGGCTGCCCGCATGGGCCCACAGCTTCACGGGAAAGCGTGCCTGTTCGCTTTGCAGGTCCAGCACGGGGCCGATGAGGCCCTGTGCCTCGACCGTGGCCTTGGCGATGCGGCCGGTCAGGCCGACGCGCATGCCATACGGAAAGTCTGGACTGGGCGGCTGCACAAGGCTGTCCAGGCGTGCGCGCACCGCCATCTGGCGCACGCCATCGCTCCAGCCCACCAGGCCGCCGCGCAGGCTCAATTGCGCTACCTGAAAACGCCAGCGCGGCCCTGTGGACTCGGGGCGCTTGAAGGTCCAGTTGTTGCTGCCATCCTTGCGCCGGGCAAAGACCAGGTCAGGGCCTTCCAGTTGCAGATGGTCCAGCAGCACATGCCGGCCCAGCAGCGGCCACAGCCGCAGGCTGGCCGTGGCGCGCGCGGCCGTGGCCATGGTGCCGGCGTCGCGCGGGGGTGGGGCCATTTTCTCGTCGGCCAGGACGATGCTGTCGCTGTCGATCTTGGGCGCGGAAGGGCTGGCCTGCGAGTCCTTGTCCTTGCCTTCGTCCTTGTCCTTCGCCTTTCCCTTGGGCTGTTCCTTGGCTTTCTCCTCGGGCAGGCGGCCCTTGTTCAACTGGTCGGGCGGCGCGGGCAGGGCTGGCAGTTCGTCGCTGCCCTTGGCCGGTTCCTGCTCGACCTGCCAGCCTTCGGGCTGGCCCAGGGCCAGTTGCTCGGCCTCGATGGTCACGCCCGGGACCCAATGGCGCCAGCCCTGGTCCAGGGGCTGGGGCCAGGTCCAGCGCAGGCGCAGGTCGCCTTCAATGGCGAAGTGGCGGCCGGTACTTTCGCTGACGCGCTCGTTGACCCAGGGCTTGGCCCGGTTCCAGTCGAAGGTGGCAATCAGGACCACAACCGCGGCGAGCAGCAGCACCAGGGCCGAAACCGTCCACAAAAGGGCGCGCAGCCAGCGGCGGCGGGCTGGGCGGTGGGGTGCTGGTGTGGCGGCGGGGCAGTGGTTCGCTGTGTCGGTCGCTGTGTCTGTCATGGCGCAGGGGGCCGCTAAATGGGGTTCGGTCCATCCTATCGCCATGAAAACGCTTGCCAAGGCCCGGGACGCGCTGGCGGGCAGCCGGCAGGCCCGCATACAGGAGATTGACCTACAGCGCGGCCTGCGGCGGGGAAGGGGCCGTCATCACGGCGTCTCCTGGCCCTGGCGCAGCCGGGTGGATGCCAGGGCGGCCACCACCAGCAGGCCCGCCATGATGAACAGGCCGTTGCGCGTGCTGCCTGTGGCCTGTTCGATCATCCCCATCACCGTGGGGCCGATGAAGCCCCCCACCAGGCCGCAGGTATTGACCAGGGCTATGCCGCCCGCCAGCCCCGCGCCCGCCAGCCTCGAGGCGGGAAACAGGAAGACCACGGACTGCACCACGAAGAACATCAGCGCCGTCAGGCTGAAACCCAGCAGTCCCAGGGCTGGAGAGGCCTTGCCCGCCAGCGCGGCCACCAGCAGGCCGGCGGCCATGGTGGCCAGGCCCGCCAGCAGCATGCGCCGGCAGCGCTGCGGGTGGGTGGCAAAGCGCGGCAGCCAGGCCGCACCGATGGCCGCTGCGATCCAGGGCACGGAGTTGAGCGTGCCGATCTGCAGCGGCGAGAGCTGGCCGTAGGTGCCGATGATGCCCGGCAGGAAGAAGATCACCGTGTAGATGCTGATCTGGTGGCAGAAGTAGACGAGGATGGCCAGCCAGATCTGGCGGTCGCGAAGGCAGTCCCTGAGCGAGTGGCCCACCTGGCCGGCGCTGGCCTGCTGGTCCTGCTCGGCCTGCAGGCGATGCAGTACCTCGCGCGATTCGGCGGCCGTCAGCCAGGGCGCGCTGGCCGGGCCGTCTGGCAGCTTCTTCCAGACCACCCAGGCCAGGGCCACGGCGGGCAGGCCCTCGATCACGAACATCCATTGCCAGCCGTGCCAGCCCAGGAAGCCGTCCATCTGCAGCAGCGCGCCGCCCACGGGGCCGCTGAGGATGTTGGCAATGCACACGCCCAGCAGGAAGTAGCCGATGGCGCGGGCCCGTTCCTCGCGGCCGAACCAGTAGGTCAGGTAGAGCATCACGCCGGGGAACAGCCCCGCCTCGGCCGCGCCCAGCAGCACGCGCATCACGTAGAACGAGGTCTCTCCGGTGATGAAGGCCATGCCGGCCGACAGCAGGCCCCAGGTCACCATGATCCGTGTGATCCAAAAGCGCGCGCCCACCCTGTGCATGATGAGGTTGCTGGGCACTTCCAGCAGGGCGTAGCTCAGGAAGAACAGCCCCGCGCCCAGGCCGTAGGCGGCCGCCGAGATGCCCAGGTCCACCTCGATGTGCGACTTGGCCAGCGCAATGTTGGTGCGGTCAATGAAGCTGATCACATAGGACAGCACCAGCAGCGGCATCAGCCTGCGGAAGATGCGGGCGTTGAGCGCCGCGCTGGCACTGCTGGCCGCATTGCCAGGAACTGGCGGCGGCGCATGGACGGAATGGCTGGACATGGTGCTTGTCTCCTTCAAGGCTTGGGGGGCGTGGGGCGGAACTTCCAGGGGCCGGCCCGGCCTGCTGCTGCAGGCTCTGGTGCTATGTGCTGGATGGTGGGAAAGGGGGGCTCAGAAGGCGACGTTGGCCGCACCCTTGAGGCCCAGCATGCTGCGCGCCTCGTCAGGCGTGGCGACGTCGACATTCAGGGCCTCGAGCACGGTGCGGATGCGGCGCACCTGCTCGGCGCTGGAGGTGGCCAGCTGCCCCGGGCCTATCCACAGAGAGTCTTCCAGCCCCACGCGCACATGCGAGCCCATGGCCGCGCCCATGGTGGCCAGCGGCAGCTGGTTGCGCCCGGCGCCCAGGATGGACCACTGGTAGTTGCTGCCCAGCAGGCGGTCGGCCGTGCGCCGCATGTGCATCAGGTCCTCCGGGTGGCCGCCGATGCCGCCCAGGATGCCGAACACCGACTGCACGAACACGGGCCCCTGCACCAGCCCGCGGTCCACGAAATGCGCCAGGTTGTGCAGGTGGCTGATGTCGTAGCACTCGAACTCGAAGCGCGTGCCCTGGGCCTGGCCCAGCCGCAGGATGCCTTCGATATCGGCAAAGGTGTTCTTGAAGACCAGGTTGCGGCTGTTTTCCAGATGCTCGCGCTCCCAGGCGTGTTCCAGGTTCGGGAAGCGCTCCAGCATGGGGAACAGGCCGAAGTTCATCGATCCCATGTTCAGCGAGGCCAGCTCGGGCTGGAACTCGGTGACGGGCCGCATGCGCTCTGGCACCGTCATGTGCGGGCTGCCGCCCGTGGTGATGTTGACGATGGCATCGCTCTCGGCACGGATCGCCTTGAGAAAGGGGCGGAACAGATCCGGGTCCTGCGAAGGGCGCCCGTCGCGGGGATCACGGGCATGCAGGTGCACGATGGCGGCGCCGGCCTCGGCGGCATCGATGGCGGCGCGGGCAATCTGCTCGGCCGTCACGGGCAGGTGGGGCGACATGCTGGGCGTGTGGATGGCGCCCGTGGGCGCGCAGGTGATGATGGCTTTGGTGCGGGTGGCCATGGAAGGTCCTTGCAAACGGTGAAAAGACGAGAGGAGGGGAGGAGGAGAGGGCGCTCAGCTCAGCGCCTGTGTCAGCCCATCGACGGCCAGCTCCTGGCCCGTGACATGGCCGGCCAGCGGGCTGGCGGCAAACACGGCCATGTTGGCAATGTCGCGCGCCGTGGCCATGCGGCCCAGCGCGGCCTGGTGCGTGTAGCTGCGCGTGACGTCCTCCAGCGGCAGGCCGCGCGCCTGCGCCTTGGCGGCAATCACATCGCGGATGCGCGGGCCGTCCACGGCGCCCGGCAGGATGGCGTTCACCCGGATGCCGTCGGCGCCCAGCTCCAGCGCCAGCGACTTGGTGAAGCCGATCACCGCCCACTTGGACGCCGAATAGGCCGAGCGGCCCGGCATGCCCAGGTGGCCTGCCGCCGAAGACAGGTTGACGATGGCTGCCTGCCGGCCCTCGCGTGCCGATTGCCGGAGCCGGGGCACGGCCAGCCGCGTGCACAGGAAGGCGCCGGTGATGTTCACATCCAGCGTGCGCTGCCAGTCGGCCAGGTCCAGCGTCTCCACCGCGCCCGTGGGGCCGGCCACCCCGGCGTTGTTGACGAGGATGTCCAGGCCGCCCAACTCGTTGTCCACGGCCTTGAACAGGGCCTGCACCTGCAAGGCATCCGACACATCGGCAAGACGGCCGCTGGCGCCGGGCAGGGCGGCAGCCAGCGCATCCAGGCTGGCCTGGGCCACGTCACAGACCATGACGCGCGCGCCGGCCTCGGCAAAGGCGCGGCTGATTTCCAGGCCGATTCCGGCGGCGCCCGCCGTCACCAGGACGCGCTGGCCGGCCAGAAGATCGTTTTTCCACATGCGGGGACTCCTTGGGAACTCAAACAAAGGTGAAAGGGATTCGGGTTGGTTTTGGATTTTGTATCTGTGATCACAGATCAAATATGGTGAATACCCTATGCGGCATGACAGCGGCGGCGCCGCGCTACCATCGCCGCCATGGCCATCAACGAACTAGTCACCCCACTCAAACGGCAGACCCTCAGCAGCGATGTCTATGCACAGCTCAGGGAATTGCTGATCACGGGCCAGATGATTCCGGGCGAGCAGATCTCGCTGCGCACCACGGCCAGCGCGCTGGGCGTCAGCGTCATGCCCGTGCGCGAGGCCGTGCACCGGCTGGTGGCCGAGCAGGCGCTGGAACTCACGCCCAACCGCGCGCTGCGCGTGCCCTTGATGACGGAAAGCGCCTTCCGCGAGATCACGCGCATCCGCGTCAACCTCGAAGGCCTGGCCACGGAGCAGGCGGCCCGGCAACTGCCGGCCGCCGAGCTGGAACGCATCGCCGCCCTGCAGGACCGCTTTGCGGCCGAGATGGCCAGCGCCGTGCCGGACGGCGCGCGGCTCATCGCCTTCAACAAGGATTTCCACTTCGCCGTCTACAGCGCGGCCGGCATGCCCATGCTGCTGCAGATGATCGAGGCGCTGTGGCTGCGCATAGGCCCCATCCTCAACCACGACATGCGCTCGGGCTCGCGCCGCGTGAGCGAACAGGTGGCGGTCGGCCACCACGCGCGCCTGGTCGAGGCCCTGCGTCGCGGCGATGCGCCAGCCGCCAAGGAGGCGCTGCGCGGCGACATCGAAAGCGCGGCCGACTACATCGTTTCGGCGGGCGTGCTGGTGACGGCGGACAGCGGGTTGAACGGCGTGAGTGGACTGAGCGGGCCAGCCTCGCCAGGTGAAGAAGCCCGGTGAGACGCAGAGGAATGAGGTAAGGAAGTAAGATTTCCGTGTTTTCTCTCATTTGCAGGAGCCGGCCATGCTTGCCAAATTGACGTCGAAGAACCAGATCACCCTGCCCAAGGCCGTGGTGTCCGAGGTGGAGGCCGCAGAGTATTTCGAGGTGGCCGTGGAAAACGGCCGCATCGTGCTCACGCCCGTGCACGTGCAGCGTGTCCAGCGCGCACAGGCCGTCCGCGACAAGCTGCAGCAGATGGGCATCACCGAAGAGGATGTGCAGGAGGCGACCTCCTGGGCGCGCAAATGATGCGTGTCGTCCTGGACACCAACGTCGTGCTCTCGGCATTGCTGTTCACGTCGGGCCGTCTTGCGTGGATACGCCGGGCCTGGCAGCACCAGCAGTTGAAGCCCCTGGTCTGCAGGGAAACGGCCAGCGAATTGCTGCGCGTGCTCGCCTACCCGAAGTTCAAGCTGTCAACGGCCGAGCAACAGGCCTTGCTGGAGGATTTCCTGCCCTGGGCCGATGTCGTCACACTGCCGCAGCCCTGGCCTGCATTGCCGCTGTGCCGGGACGACAAGGACCAGGTGTTCCTGGTGCTGGCGCATGTGGGCCGGGCCCAGGCGCTCATCACCGGCGACGGCGACCTTCTGGCGCTGCGTGACAGCTTTCCCGGCCTGATCGTGACGCCCGATGAGTGGGCAGCGCTGCACAAGCGCTGAGGGCAGGAATCCATGCACAACGCCCACGACCCCAAGGTTCTTCCCATACGCGACGGCGTCAGCCCCAGCTGCGTGGTGCTGCCCAGCCAGGGCGGCGGGTTGCTGATCGATTTTCTGGCCGAGCGCCTGCCGGCCGTGGCGCGCGAAGACTGGCTGCGGCGCCTGGCGCTGCGCGAGGTGGTGGACGAGCATGGCCGCGCCGCCGATGCAGGCACGGCCTTTGCGCCGGGCCTGCGCTACTACTACTACCGCGAGCTGCAGGCCGAGCCGCCCATTCCCTTCGAGGCCGAGGTCCTCCACCGCGACGCGCATCTGCTGGTGGCCGACAAGCCGCATTTCCTGCCCGTGGTGCCGGCCGGCAAGTACCTGCAGCAGACGCTGCTGGTGAGGCTCAAGCGCGAGTTCGACCTGCCCGAGCTGTCGCCCATCCACCGCATCGACCGCGACACGGCGGGGCTGGTGGTGTTTTCGGTGCAGCGCGCCACGCGCGGCATCTACCAGGCGCTGTTCCGCGACCGCGCCATCCACAAGACCTACGAGGCCGTGGCCCCCTGGCGCGAGGACGTGGTTTTCCCGCGCACGCATGAAAGCCGCATGGAAGAAAGCGGCCATTTCTTTCGCATGCACGAGGTGGCCGGCACACCCAACACCCGCACCCACATGCAGGTGCTGGAGCAGCACGGCCGCTGGGCGCGCTACCGGCTGGAGCCCGAAAGCGGCAAGCGCCACCAGCTGCGCGTGCACATGGCCGCCCTGGGACTGCCGCTGTGGGGCGACGGCTTCTATCCCGAAGTGCATGACATGCCCGAGGGCGACTACTCGCGCCCGCTGCAGCTGCTGGCGCGCAGCCTGGCCTTCACCGATCCTCTGGACGGCCAGTCGCGGCGCTTTGACAGCCGCCGCCAGCTGCTGCCGCTGACCGACCTGTAGAGGCCTTGCCGCTGCTGGAAACCGCTGGCTTTTTTGCCCATGGCCACGCCATGGGATAGGCCGGTTGCGGACATTTAACGGACAACTTTGTCCGATAATTGTCCGCATGACTTCCAAAAGACCCAGTGCCGATATCCGCCGCGCCCAGTTGCTGGACGCGGCCGATGCCGTGTTTTCCGAGCATGGCGTGACCGCGCCGCTGGACCTGGTGGTCGAGCGCGCCGAGGTCGGCCGCGCCACGCTGTACCGGCAGTTTCCTGACCGGCGTGCGCTGATGCTGGCGCTGCTGGAGCGTTCGCTGGACAACATGCGCCTCGCGGCCGAGGCCATGGCCGAGGACGACGATGCCTTCTACAAGCTGCTGTCGCGCCTGGCCGAGCGCATTGCGGTCTCGGCCCCCATCACCGATTACTGGCGCACCGTGGAGCGCGGCGACGAGGTCATCGCCCAGGCGCGCGTTGCCATGTGGCAGATCTTTCGGCCGGCCATGGACCGGGCCGTGGCCTGCGGCCATTGCCGCCAGCCGCTGACGCAGGCCGAGCTGTCCCTGGTCTTCGGCATGCTGGGCGCCTCGCTGCGCGGCGAGACGCCGCAGCAGCGGCGCACCCTGGCGCGCAAGGCGCTGCAGATCGTCTGGCAAGGCCTGAAGGCCTGACATGGCCACCACACCCACTCCACCGGGGCCCGTGCTGCCCCCGTCGCCCCCCGTCGTCTACCTCAAGCCCCCGCCGGACTGGGAAGAGCATGAAAAGCCCAGCCTGCCGGGCTCGCCGTCCATGCCGCTGCACCAGCCGGCCGTGCGCGCCGCCTATGGCCTGATCGCCGTGCTGGTGGCGCTGACGGGTGGCCTGGGCAATGCACTGTTCACGGCCAACCTGCCCACCATCCAGGGGCAGATGGGGCTGACGTCTTCCGAGGCCGCCTGGCTGACCGGCGCCTACGTCATGCTCAACATGACGGCCAATTTGCTGGTCTACAAGTTCCGCCAGCAGTTCGGCATGCGGCTGTTCGCCGAGATCGGCCTGGGCCTGTATGCGCTGCTGACGCTGCTGCACCTGGTGCTGGGCAGCTACACCAGCCTGCTCATGCTGCGCGCGGCCAGCGGCCTGGCGGGCGCCACCTGCAGCACGCTGGGCACGCTCTACATGCTGCAGGCCGCGCCGCGCAAGCATGTGCTCAAGATGCTGGTCATCGGCGTGGGGCTGGGGCAGATCGCCACGCCGCTGGCCTGGATCCTCTCGCCGGGCCTGCTGTTCAACAGCGAGTGGCACAACCTCTACCTGTTCGAGGCCGGCCTGGCCCTGATCTCGTTCGCGGGCGTGGTGGTGCTCAAGCTGCCGCCGGGCGTGCACATCCGCAGCTTCGAGCGGCTGGACTTCCTGACCTTCTTCCTCATGGTGCCCGGCGTGGGCCTGCTGATCGCCGTACTGGTGCAGGGCTACAACCACTGGTGGCTGGACACGCCCTGGCTGGCCTGGATGCTGATCGGCTCCATCGTCCTGCTGAGCGTGGCGCTGTACATCGAGCACCACCGTCGCAACCCCATGCTGCAGACGCGCTGGTTCGTGCTGGCGCCCACGGTGCGTTTCGTGATCGGTGCGCTGCTGCTGCGCTTTCTGACCACCGAGCAGACCTATGGCGTGATCGGCATGCAGCGCATGCTGGGCATGACGGTGGACCAGATGCAGCCGCTGTTCATCGTCATCCTGCTGGGCACCATCGCAGGCATTGCCGTGTCGGCGCTGACCTTCGGGCTGGAGAACATGGGCAAGCAGATCGTGGGCTCCATCGTGCTGTTCGCGCTGGCGGCCTGGCTGGACCACAGCCGCACCAGCCTGGCCCGGCCCGAGGACTTCTTCGGCAGCCAGTTCCTCATGGCCGTGGGCGCGGGCCTGTTCATGGGGCCGCTGATGCTGATCGGCGTGGTGCAGGGCCTGAAGTTCGGCGCGCACTACATGCTGACGGCCATCGTCACCATCTCCATGACGCAGGCCATGGGCGCGCTCATGGGCTCGGCCCTGCTGAGCACCTACCAGATGCACCGCGAGCAGGTGTATTCGGCCGCCATCGTGGCCGACGTCGACCCCACCGACCCCATCGTGGCCGACCGCCTGCGCCTGCAGCAGCAAAGCCTGGCCCGCGTCATTGCCGACCCGGCTCTGCGTGCGGCCCAGGGCACGGCCCAGCTGGCGCAGGCCGCACGCCGCGAGGCCAATGTGCGCGCCTACAACGACGTGTTCGCCCTCACGGCCGGCGTGGCCGTGCTCTACCTGCTGTGGATGCTGGCCCTGGCCGGCCGCGCACGCCAGCGCGCCTTCGTGGAGCGCATGCGCGCCGCCGCTGCCGATGCCTCGGCCATGCGCGGCACCGATGCCGCCGCGCCGCAGGACGCGCCGGGCCAGCCGCCCACCCAACCCGTCGCCCGCGCCTGAAACCGTTCGCCCAGAGAAAAGACAACAACATGAGTGACTCCGAAAATTCCAATGGCGGCACGGCCGCCTCTGCCTCGCCTGCGCCGGCTCCCGCTGCGGCGCCATCGCCTTCGCCTTCGCCCAAGCTCATCAAGCCCTCGCTGCGCAGCGTGCTGGTGATGCTGGTGGTCGCACTGGCCGGCGTGCTGCTGGTGCTGCGTGCCTGGAACCTGTTCCCCTTCGCGGGCACCGTGGTCAGCACCGACAACGCCTATGTGCGCGGTGCCGTCACCGTGCTTGCGCCCCAGGTCAGCGGCTATGTGACCGAGGTGCTGGTGCAGGACTACGAGAACGTCAAGGCCGGCCAGCCCCTGGTGCGCATCGACGCCCGCACCTACGAAGCCGCCCAGGCACAGGCCCAGGCCCAACTGGCCAATGCCCGCGCACAGCTGGCCAATGCCGACCAGACCCAGGCCCAGAACCGCGCCACGCTGGGCGCCAGCCGCGCCGGCCTGGCGGCGGCGCAGGCCGAATCCGACCGCGCCGCGGCCGAGCTGCAGCGCGTGCAGGCGCTGTCCGAGCGCGGCTCCGTCTCGCTCAACGAGCGTGACAAGGTGCGTGCCACCGCGCGCCTGGCGGCCACCAACGTGGCCAAGGCCCAGGCCGACATCGAGATCAACGCCCAGAAGATCAAGGCCACGACGGTGAACCGCGCCTCGCTCGAAGCCCAGGTCCAGATGGCCGAGGCCCAGCTGCGCCAGGCCCAGATCAACCTGGACAACACCGTGGTGCACGCGCCCGGCGATGGCCAGGTCAGCGAAGTCGGCGTGCGCCGGGGCCAGTACGTCACGGCCGGCTCCCAGCTCATGTACGTGGTGCCGCATACGCTGTGGGTGGTGGCCAACTTCAAGGAAACCCAGACCGCCCAGGTGCGCATAGGACAAGCTGTGCGCTTCAGCGTCGATGCGCTGGGCGGCGCCCACCTCACGGGCCGCGTGCTGGAGATCGCGCCGGCCACGGGTTCGGAATTCAGTGTGCTCAAGGCCGACAACGCCACGGGCAACTTCACCAAGGTCGTGCAGCGCCTGCCGGTCAAGATTGCAATCGATCCCGACCAGGAGCTGGCCGCGCGGCTGCGCGCGGGCATGTCGGTGGTGGTGCGGCTGGATACGGCGCAGCCTGAGCCCCAACCCGCACAGCAGCCCGCACAGCAGCCCGCACCCCAACCGGAGGCCCGCCCATGACCGCCCGCGCACTGGCCATGGCCATCGCCTGCGCCGCCGCGCTGGCCGGCTGCAGCGTGCCGCCGCTGAGCACCGCGCCCGAAGCGGCCCGGCCCGCCATGCCCGCCCAGTGGAGCGGGGCAGGGCAGGAGCCGGCCGCCGCCGTCCAGGCATCGTGGTGGCAGGCCTTTGGCGATCCGCTGCTCACGCGCTGGGTGGAGCTGGCCCAGTCCCGCAACAACGATGTGCTGCTGGCCCTGTCGCGCGTGGATGAGGCGCGGGCCAACCTGGATGTGGCAGGCGCTGCGGGCCTGCCCCAGCTCTCGGCCACGGCCGGCGCCTCCACGGGCCGCAGCCTGGGCGCGCGGGGCCTGGCGCACACGCGCTCGGTTCAGCCCGGCCTGCAGGCCAGCTGGGAGCCTGATCTGTGGGGCCGCATCGCCCACCTGGAAAAGGCCGCCGCCCTGCGCCTGCAGGCCAGCGAGGCCGACCGCGACGCCGTGGCCCTGGCCGTGGCCGCCACCACGGCCCAGGCCTATGTGGGCCTGCGCTCGCTGCAATCGCAGCTGCAAGTGGCCCAGGCCACGGCCCGCTCGCGCGAACAGGCCCTGCGCCTGGCCGATGAGCAGGCGCGCGTCGGCTACACCTCGCAGCTACAGCTCACCCAGGCGCAGGCCGAGCTGCAATCCGTGCAGCAGGCCGTGGAGCAGCTGGAGCTGTCGCTGGCGCGCCAGCGCACGGCGCTCCTGCTGCTGGCCGGCGGCGAGGGTGACGAGCAGGCAGCCGCGCTCATGGCAACAACCGACAGCCAGTCCGCTGCGCTGGGCGCACCGCCGCCTGCACCGGCCGCCGGCCTGCCTTCGGCCTTGCTGCAGCGCCGCCCCGACATTGCACGGGCCCAACTGCAGCTGGCGGCCGCCGACGAAAGCCTGGCCGTGCAGCGCACCGCCTTCCTGCCCCAGGTCTCGCTGACGGCCAGCGCCGGCAGCCTGCTGGTCAACGCCCTGCAATACCACCCGGCTACGGTCTGGGCCCTGGGCGGCAGCGTGCTGGCGCCGCTGTTCACGGGCGGCCGGCTGCAAGGGCAGTTCGACGCCGCCGCCGCCCAGCGCGACCAGGCCGCCTATGCCTACCGTGGCGTGGTGATCAAGGCCCTGGCCGATGTGGAAAACGCCCTGGTGGGCACCCAGCGCCTGCAGTCGCAGTGGCAGCACGCCAGCGAGCGCGAGGCGGTGCTGCAGCGCTCCCTGGGCTTTGCCAAGGACCGCTACGAGGCCGGCTACGCCAGCTACCTGGAAGAGCTGGACGCCCAGCGCAATCTCTTCCAGGCGCAGCAGGAGGTGATACGCCTGCGCCAGAGCCAGCTGGAAAACGCCATTGCGCTGTACCAGGCGCTGGGCGGCGGCTGGCAGGCCGCCACCACACCAGTCGCTGCAACCGTCACTGCACCTGTCGCCAGCCCCGCCCGCTGATCAGACCTTCTCGATGCGCGCAGGCAGGCCCTGGCGCACCGTGGCGCCGGACACCCAGTCCACCCACACGTTTTTGCAGCCGGGCCGCGTGGGATCGGCAAAGCCCAGGTCGTTGAGGTTCACGCCATTGGCATGCTCGGCGTTCACCGGCATGGGCTGGCCGTCGATGCTGTGGCGGCCCGCGCCCAGCTCGCGGTGGCCGTAGCCGTGCTCGATGGCCACGGTGCCCGGCATCACGCCGTCGCGCACCATGGCCACGGCCGTCACCGCGCCGCCCGGCGTGCGGATGCGCACCGTGTCGCCGTTGGCGATGCCCAGCCGCTCGGCGTCATCGCGGTGCAGGGACACCGGGTTGTGCGGATGCACCTGGCGCAGCCGCGAGACGGCAATCGACATGGAACTCATCAGGTTGGACTTGTACGAGGTCAGCAGCAGCGGCCATTGCTGCTCGCCGAAATGCGTGCGCATGGCGCTGCCGTCGGCCAGCCGCGCCGGATACCAGGTGGGGCAGCCGCTGTAGCGCTCGCCCGTCATGGCGTGGCGCATGCGGGCCAGCTCCTCGCTCCAGACCTGCAGGGCAGGCGCGTGGGCCTTGCGGGTGTGGCCGTCCTTCCAGGCGTCCTCGATGCGGTCGAAGCGCCCGCCGCGCGTCAGCAGCATGGCCACCTGGCGCCATTCATCGTCCTTCAGGCGCTGGCGCAGCGCGGGCACCAGCCTGTCCACGCCGGTGATGGCGATGTCGTCATCGCTGGCCGCCGGCACGGGCTTGCCGCCTGCCCAGGCCACGTTGGCCAGTGCATGGATGAAGAAGTCCTCGGCCGAGCGCAGCGCATGGGGCTGGCCCTGGGCGTCTTTGATGGCGGCCTCGCCAAAGCCGGGCAGGCCCAGCCGTTCTGCCACGGCGAAGAGGAAGCTCTCCACGTTCACGGGCTGGCCGCCGGCCGTGCGCGCCACGGCGGGCTGCACCACGGGCCAGCGCACGGTGGAGCTTTTGGCCACCACGTCGGCCCAGGGCGCCGAGATGCCCCAGCTCTCGTAGGTCACGGTATCGGGCACGATGAAATCGGCCAGCGCGCTGGTCTCGTTGATGAAGGGGTCGATGGAGACGATCAGGGGCAGCTTCTTCGGGTCCTTGAGATCGTCCACCAGCGCGTTGCGAAAGCCCGCAATGCCGTAGACGGGGTTGCTCATGTGGTTGATCCAGGCCTTGGCGCGGTAGGGGTAGCCGGCCAGCGCGCTGGCCAGCATCTCGCTGGACAGGCCGCCCACGGCCGGGTACCACGGGGCCTGGGCGGCGGGGTAGTCCTTCGCGCCCTCGGGCTGGCCCTCGCGCTTGCGCTGGAATTCCGCGCTTTTCTCGTAGGGCTGGCGGTGGCGTGACAGCGCCAGGCCGCGCGGCTTGACCTTGCCGTCGAAGTTGGCGAAGTCGTAGCGCGGGCCCGGGCCGAAGGGGCCGAACGGGCCGGCATCCAGCACCAGGCCGCCCTGCACGTTGAGGTTGCCCACCAGGGTGTTGAGCATGCTGATGGCGTAGGCGGTGTAGAAGCCCGCGCCGCTCATGGTGCCGCCATGCGCATCGGCTACGGCGCGCTTGCCATGGCTGGTGAACTCGCGCGCCAGCGCCTCGATCTCGCCGCGCGCCACGCCGCACAGCGCCGCGTACTCGTCCAGTGTCTTGAGGCTGGCCTGCTCATGCAGCTTGGCCAGCGAGGAGCAGACCGACAGCTCGGGGGCCTGGTCCGCGCCTTCGGCCTTCAGGCCGGGCACCGCCACGCGGGTGCGCACCATCAGCTGTGCAGGCTCGGCCTGGGTGTGCGGCGCCAGGCTGCCATCGGCACGCTGCACCACGAACACATCCTGGGACGGCTTGCCGTCTTCGGCTGGCGCGGGCAGGGCCCAGCCCAGGTCGGCGCCACGCAGAAAGCTGCCATGGCGCGGGTGGCCGGGCTCGTTGACCAGCAGGTGCGTGGCATTGCTCCAGGACGCCTCGCCCGCCGCCTGCATGGCGGCCGGGCCGGGCTGGGCGAGAAAGCCCGTGTCATGGCGTGCCTCGTCCAGGATGACGCGGATCAGCGCCATGGCCAGAGCCAGGTCGCTGGCCGGCTTGACGGCCAGCCAGCGGTTGCCGCTGCCGGCAGCCAGGCTGGACGAGGTCGGCAGCACGGGCGAGACCACCACGTAGCGGAAACGGTTGTCCTCGCGCGAGCGGGCCTCGGCCAGTTCGCGGCCCTGGCGCTGGAAGGGGTTGCCGGACTGCGCGGGTGCCGCGCCGATGAACAGGCCGAAGCTGGCATGGCTCCAGTCGGGCTTGCCGTGCGGCATGCCGGGCAGGTCGCCCAGGGCCGCTGCCGCGCCCACGCGAAAGCTCTGGCCGCAGTAGGCGCCGTGGTTGCTGACGTTCACGGTGCCGAAGGACGGCCCTGCAAAGCGGCGCAGCAGCTGGGCGCGGCCTTCGTTGGAGGCGTCGGTCACCAGCAACTGGTTGGAGCGCGGACCGAACTCGGGGTTGTCGGCGTCCAGCGGCGTCTTGGTGTCCCAGATGGCGCGCAGGCCCTCGACCTGGCCTTCGCCGAACAGATCGCCGCCATCGCAGACTTCCTGCACCAGCTGCTCGAAGGAAATGCTCTGCCAGCGACCGCTGCCGCGCGGGCCCACGCGCTTGAGCGGGGTGAGCACGCGGTGCGGCGCACTTTGGTGCTCCAGCATGGACGAGCCGCGCGCGCAGGACGTGGCCCGGCCCTCCAGGCCCAGCTCCTTGCCCAGTTTGGCGTAGACCTCGCGCACGGGTTCTTCCATGGCGGCAGGGCGCGTGGTGGCCAGCGGGTGGTAGGGGTTGCCTGCCACGCGCAGGATGCGGTTGCTGGCGGTATCGACACGCACGCGCACGCCGCACTGCGTCCAGCAGCCCAGGCAGCTGGAGGGGCTGACCACCTGGCCGGGCTGGGTGGCGAGCGCGCCCGTGGCCGGGTCGATGCGGAACTCGGGCGTCAGCGAATTGCCGCGCGTGGCGCTGGCCGTGGGCGTGCCCGAGGTGCCTGCGACCAGGCCCTTGGCACCGCGCGCCAGTGTTTCCCCGTAGCCGGCCGCGAAGGCGGCCAGCCCACCGGCGGTGAGTCCGCCGCGCAGCAGCAGGCGGCGGCGGGCGGCCTCGGCATCCAGGGAATCTTCGGGAGCTTGGGGGAGTTTCTTCTTGTCGGTCATGAAAGGCTTTCTGTGGCGCGGCCGGCCGGTGGCGGGCCGCGCTCCGTGAATGGGTGAGGGGGCGTCAGGGCGGCGGTGTCAGAGGGCGCGGGCCGCGGCCGAGCGCGCGGGAAACAGCTCCAGCGCCCAGGTGGCCAGCGTCACCAGTGCAATGCACAGGCCGGCCACGCCCAGCATGCCCAGCAGGCCGTCGCCGCCCAGCGGCATGTGGTAGATGTACAGGCCCGCGCCGTACTTGGGCACGCCTTGCACGCCCATGAACAGCGCCCAGCGGAAGGCCCAGGCCGCTGCGGCCAGGCCCAGCCCCAGGGCCAGCGTGTAGCGCGGGCAGGCCATGCGCTGCCCACCCCGCACCAGGGCCCACAGCAAGGCGGCACCGGCCACGGCCGAGCCCAGCATGCTCAGGCGCCAGACCGGAAACTGCTGCCACAGCTGCAGCGCCGCCTGGAAGGAGCGGCCCTGGCCCAGCCAGCCGGCAACGGCCCAGACCGCCACCATGGCCAGCAGGCACAGCGCCAGCGCCAGGCCCAGCATGCGCAGGGCCTGCAGGGCGCCGGCATCGGGGCGGTGGCGGGCGGGCAGAAAGCGCGCCGTCACCAGCATGCAACCCACCGTGGCCAGCCAGCCCGTGAGTGCCAGGTTCAGCGGCACCCACAGCGTGTTCCACAGCGGGCGCGAGCGCACGGCCATCAGCTCGGCGCCGGTATAGGCGGTGATGGTCAGCGCCGACACGGCCAGCAGCGGCGCCAGCCAGCGCAGCCACTGCGGCCGGCCCAGCCACCAGGCCAGCACGAAGGCCAGCGCCAGTCCCACGAAGACGGGCAGCAGCAGGGCGCCCACCGACATCCACGACCACGGCGTGAAGTGCGCATAGAAATGCCAGAAGCGCGCAGGCTGGTGCAGGTCGGCCAGCAGCGACACGGGCGCGGCGATGGCGCTGACGGCCAGCACCAGCACGGCGGCCGGCAGCAGGCGCGCCATGGCGCTGCCGCGCGGCGCCCAGGCGCAGGCGGCGGCCAGCAGGGCGGCGCCCGTGGCAATGCCGGCCAGGAAGAAGTACTGCACGGCCCAGGGCAGCCAGGCCGATTCGTAGGCGGGGGTCAGGAGTTCGACGATGTGCATGGGGTGCTCCTTGCGTTCAGTGGGAAGTGACCAGCCGCACGCTGGCCTGCCCGTCCACGCCGTCAACGAAGGCGTCGGGCAATCCCAGGTAGTACACATGCGGGTCCGTGCCCATGGCGGGCTTGAGCACCTTGAGGTCCTTGGCGTGCTCGCGCATGCGCTGGCGGATCTCGCTGCCCTCGTCGTTGAGGTCGCCGATCACGCGGGCGCCGCCCACGCAGCTTTCCACGCAGGCCGGCAGCAGTCCGGCTTCCAGGCGGTGCTCGCAGAAGGTGCACTTGTCGGCGGTCTGCGTCTCGTGGTTGATGAAGCGTGCGTCATAGGGGCAGGCCTGCACGCAGTAGCCGCAGCCCACGCAGCGCTCGTTGTCCACCAGCACGATGCCGTCGCTGCGCTGGAAGGTGGCCTGCACCGGGCAGACCGGCACGCAGGGCGGGTTGTCGCAGTGGTTGCACAGGCGCGGCAGGTTGAGCATGGCCGGCGGCAGGTCCTCGTTGCCCGCGTGCTGCACCTCGTACTGCAGCACCGTGGTGCGGAACTGGCCCAGCGGCGGCAGGTTCTCCATGGAGCAGCTCACCGTGCAGGCCTGGCAGCCTATGCAGCGGCGCAGGTCCACCAGCATGCCGTAGCGCCTGCCGGCCTCGCCGGGACGGCGCGGCGGCTGGAAACCCGGGGTGCCGGGCGCGGCCGCCGCCACGGGCAGGGCCACGGCCGCCATGGCGGCAGCCAGCAGGTCCTGCAGGAAGCCGCGCTTGCCGGCGGCGGGCTGCGCATGGGCGGCGGTGCGGGCGGGGATGTCCTGGGAGGAGGGCTTGCAGCTGCAGTCGTTGCAGCCGCTGCCGGCGCGGGATGTTTTTGGCATGGCCTGTCTTTCATCGTCCTGCGGCCACGGAGGGTGGTCGCTCAAACCCAATAAAGCATTAAAAATATGCTTTTTATATTGAATTTAATATATGAAATTCAGGGCCTTGGCGGCTTGATGTGAGTCAAGCAATGGGCTTGCAAAGCGCCACCGACTGCCTGCCATGGACAGGCGCCCAAGGCAGTCCATAGCGTGTGGCGCAGGGATTAAGACGGGGTTAACAGGGTGACTGCATTCCTCGGGAATGCGGGGCGCGTATCGGAAATCACCCTCTTGTTTCCGTGCGCGGCCCCGGTCTACGCTGCTTGTGTCGCCACTGCCAAGGAGTTCTCCATGAACCATGCCCTGAACAGCCTTGCTTCGGAACTGGACCTTGCCGCCGAAGCCGGCGAGCACCTGAGGCTGCAATTCACGCAGGCCTGCGTGGACCGCATCGCGCACCTGCTGGAAGACCCGGACGTCATCCGCTGCGCACAAGGCCTTCGCCGCTACCTGGACGGCCAGATCGACAGGCAGGAACTGGACCGCCTGGCCCGCGAGGCGGCCAGCCTGGCCAACCACCACCAGGGATCACGCTCCCTCGACGGCTGCGGCCATGCCGCCGTGTCCGCCACCTATGCCACGGCCCATGGGCTGGCGGGCCGGGCGCTGCAGGCGGCCGACTATGCGGCCTACGCCATGGTCTATGGCGAGGGCGGCCACGGCGCCGTCACGGACCGGGAATCGTTCGAGCCCGAGTACCAATGGCAGGCGCGCTGCCTGGCCTCGCTGGCGCAGGCCGCTCAGCAGCGCACGTAGCACCAGGCCGACTGCTGCAGCAGGGCCAGTGACTCGATCCCGCCCTGCGGCAGCACGCGCATGCCGGCAGGCGCCTCGCGGCCCAGCTTCCTGAGCGTGTTCGGGCAGACCAGCGCATGGGCCAGGGCGGCCGCATCCAGATGCTGCGGCGTGCCCGGCGCAGCGTCCAGCAGCGCCTCGACGGCCGGGCCGTTGATGACGATGCGGACTTCGGCACCGGGCCGGTCCTGGCGCAGATTGGCCAGATTGCTGCGTGCACGGGCCAGGGCGCCGGGTGTGGGCGCATGCAGCACGATGCGCAGCGGCGACGCATCCGGCCGGGCGGGGAACAGGTCGCTCCAGTCGCTGGAGGCGGTGGAAGCGGCGGGAGAACGGCTTGTGCTCATGGTCGTCCTCGTCATTTCCTGCCACGCGGCCCCATGACCTCTTCCAGCAGGCCCGGCGGCAGGCCGGTGCGCACCTGCACCAGCCCCTTGTCATCCTTCCAGACCAGGGCCGGCGTGGCACGCAGGCCCCAGGTGGACATCAGCGAGGCATGGTTGGCCAACACCTGCCGCGTGGCCTGCGGCACCGGGGCCAGCGGCGTGGCGCCCGCGCCCTCTGCGCTGGCGCGGCCGGCCTTGGCATAGGCGCGTGCGTGCTCGGCCAGGGCCTGCTCGGGCTGGCGCGTGGTCAGCAAGGCGGCGGCCTTGCCCTCGCTGCTGGGCTTGAGGATGCCCACCAGAATGTGGCGCAACTGCACCTGGCCGCTCTCCACCCAGGGTCGGGCATCGTTCCACAGCTGGTTGCAATAGGGGCAGTTGGGGTCGGTGAACACATAGACCGTGCGCGGCGCGTCGGCGCGGCCATCCGGTATGGACTGGGCGCGCTGCACATCGCCCCACAGCTGCTCGCCCATGGGCTTTTGCACGGCGGCCTGCAGGGCCTGGGCGTTCACGTCGCGGCCCTGGGCGTCGATCACCGTGCCCAGCACCCAGTGCTTGCCGTCGGGCATGCGGTAGATGGGCACGGGCTGGCGGTCGCGGTAGGCGGCCCAGGCCTTGAGTCCGCCCACGGCCGGCAGCGGTCCCACCAGGGTCAGTCCCTGCTGGGCCAGGAAATCCTCCGATGGCAGCTCGGACGCCGCAGCCGGCAGGGCCAAGGCTGCCGACAGGGCCAGGGCTCCTGCCAGTGCAGGCAGGGGGAACAGGGGGGAAGCGCTCATGAACATTCCTTCAGATGCTGGGCCAGGCTGGCGCGCGACAGCTCGCCCATGCGCATGCCGCACAGCCGGCCGTCGGCGCCATAGAAATAGGTGGAAGGCAGGCCCCGCTGGCGCCAGTGCCGGCCGGCCTGCTGCTGCGGGTCGAACAGCACCTGGGCCAGCGGCAGCGGGGCTGCTGCCTGCTCGCGCCGCAGGTAGCCCGTCACGGCCTCGGCTGACTCGCCCTGGTTGATCCAGATGAAGCGCACATCGGGCCGCTGCTGCTGGGCCTGGGCCAGCACCGGCATCTCGCGTCTGCAAGGCGGGCACCAGGTGGCCCAGAGGTTGATCACCATGGGCTTGCCATCGGCCTGCTGCAGCTGCTGCAGCGAGACCGGCTGCGCCTGCCCGTTGACCAGGGTGAAGGCCGGCAGGGCCGGTGCATCTGCGGAGGGCAGCGCCTGCAGCAGGCTGCCCGGCACCAGCAGGGCAGCCCCCGCGCCCAGCGCCAGCCCTGTGGCGCGGCGCAGCACCGGGGAGCGGCGGCTGCGCCACAGCATGTACAGCAGCGCGGCCAGCAGGCCGGCCCAGAGGTTCCATCCCCCGTCGCGGATATCGACGACACGGCCTGCGAAGGCCGGCATCCCGCTCCAATCCCAGGGGGCCGGCGCGACCTCGGTCCACCACTGCGCGACATAGGCCAGGCGCGCCGCCAGCAGGCCGGCCAGGGTGCTTTGCCACAGCAGCGCATCCACGGCCTGGCCCGTGCGCCTTTCATTCCTGCGCGCCAGCCACTGCGCCAGCAGCCAGGCCAGCATGGCCACCACCACGCCCATCGGCAGGACCAGCGGGCCCAGCGCCAGGCTGGCAGGCAGGTGCAGCCAGGCGCCCAGCGCCGATAGCGCTGACGGCCCGCCAGGCTCTGCCGGTCCGGCAAGACCAGGCGAAGGCGCCAGCAGCAGGCCGGCAAGCAAGGGCAGGAAGGACGAAAGAAGAGGGGATGACCGGAGATGCATGGGCAAGGAGTTTCAGCCATGCAGGCTGACAGGTCGTGGATGCTGGCAGCGGGGAATTAACGGGGGGTTAACGGCCTCATGGCCTCACGGCCTCACCTGGCTTGCCGGGCGGCAGCGCCACCTCATGCGCTCGCAGGAAAAGGATTTTCTGCAATCGCAAGAAAATCCATCTCATGGATCGAGGGTCAGAACTTATTCCAGAGTGCTGCAAATACGCTGGAAAAAATCACAATGAAGATGGAAATTTTGAAAGCCAACCTGTTTTCCGATGGCATGCAGGGTCGCACCATCTTGTATTTGAAAGTGAGCATGATGGCGAAGAGGATCAGGGCGCCCACGACGGCAAGCCCTATTTGAAGTTCATTCATTGCATTTCTTTCCATTCAGCGGGATATGGGGGCGAGAGCTATGCAGCCCCTTGGGAGGCAAGGGTTGAATTGTGCATTGGTGATTGCAAGATCTACTGCAGTAAATCGCCGGGAGGATTCTGAAATCTTCCAGGATTTTTCTTAGTTGCCATAGGACTGGTCCTGCGTTTTTTCAGATTTTTGAATAGCCAATTATTTTCTGAAGAACCCAAGAATTGCGTTTTGCTCTCAGTCCCTGAAAGTCCCATGGGCACATGGCTGCAAAGCGAGCTGGCGGCCCGAACGTCGCGCCAACGCCTGGCCGCATTCTTGTACGCGTGCCTGCGAGATTCGGCATGCTGGCGCACACCTCGCTACAAATCTGCGATGCTCAGTCGCTTTTCGTTCCCGACTTGGATACAGACGGCGGGGCCTGGCGCCAGGCCCTGCGGACAACAACATGCATGTTCTCTTGGTGGAAGACAACGCGCTGGTGGCCAGCGGCGTGCGAGCCGGCCTGCAGCTGCAGGGCTTTGGCGTGGATACCGTGGCCTCGGCCGGGCAGGCGGATGCGGCCATCCGTTCCTCGCATTTCGATGCCTGTGTGCTGGACCTGGGCCTGCCGGACGAGGATGGTCTCTCGCTGCTGGCGCGCTGGCGCGGCCAGGGCCTGCAGGTGCCCGTGCTGGTGCTGACGGCGCGCGATGCCGTGTCACAGCGCATCGAAGGCCTGCAGACCGGCGCCGACGATTACCTGGTCAAGCCCTTTGACCTGCACGAACTGGCGGCGCGCCTGCATGCGCTGCTGCGCCGCGCGGCCGGCCGCAGCGTGGACTGGATCGAGCTGGGCGAGGTGCGCATCAACCCCGCTGCCGGCCACATCCAGCGCCAGGGCCGCACGGTGGAGCTGTCGCGCCGCGAGTGGTCGCTGCTGCGCGCGCTGCTGCAGTCGCCGGGCCGCATCCTGAGCACCGAGCAACTGCGCGACAGCCTCTACGGCTACAGCCAGGACGTGGAGAGCAATGCCGTCAACGTGCATGTGCACCACCTGCGCCGCAAGCTGGGCCATGAACTGGTGGAGACGGTGCGCGGCGAGGGCTATCGCCTGGGCCTGCACCCATGATGCGCAGCCTGCGCGTGCGCCTGCTGGCATGTCTGTGCCTGGCGCTGTGCACGCTGTGGGGCGGGGTGGCGGCCTGGATGTTCTCGGACATGCGCAACGAGCTGCGCACCGTGCTGGATGACCGGCTGATCGCCTCGGCGCGCATGGTGGCAGGCATCGTCCACCAGTTCCGGCCTGCCCGGGAGCTGCCGCAGGACTGGAGCCCCATGCTCAACGTGATCGCGCGCGACGGCGTGGCCTGCGAGGTCAGCCTGGTGCGCGGCGAGGTCCAGCCCGTGCGGCCCGAATCGGCCCTGCCGCAGGTGCTGGCCAAGACCGAGGGCAGTCCCGTGTTCCCGCAGAGCATGCCGCTGGGCTTCTCGACCATCATCAAGGGCGGCAAGCCCTGGCGCACCTATGTGCTGGAGGACCACGGCGTGCGCATCGCCACGGCCGACCGCATCGATGTGCGCGAGGGCCTGATCCACGGCTTTGCCTACACCATCGTCCTGCCCTTCGTGCTGGCGCTGCTGGCCAGCATGGGGCTGATGTGGTGGGCCGTGACCCAGGGCCTCAGGCCGCTGGAGGCCCTGCGGCGCGAACTGGCGCGCCGCCCGCCCGGCGACGACTCGCCCGTGGCCCAGGGCCTGCAGACGCGCGAGCTGGCGCCGCTGGTGGGCACGCTCAACCAGCTGCTGCACCGCGTGCGCGCCGCCATCGACCGCGAGCGCCGCTGGAGCGACGACGCCGCCCATGAGTTGCGCACGCCGCTCACCGCCATCAAGACCCATGTGCAGGTGGCGCAGATGGCGCTGGCGGCGCCCGGCATGCCTGCCGGCCTTCTGGCCGCGCCGCCCGGCTCCATGGCCCGCGATTCGCTGGCCCAGGCGGGCGAGGGCGTGGAGCACCTGCAGCACACGCTGGAGCAATTGCTGCTGCTGGCGCGGCTGGAGCAGCATGAACCTGGCGCTACCTCCGTGCTGGCCTGCGGCGATGCGCCTGCCGATGCGCTGCAGGCGCTGGACAAGGCCTGGCAACTGGCTGTGAATGCCGTGAGCGCCCAGGCCCCAGCGCCCGCGCTGCGCACATGGCTGGACAACGGCCAGCCCGTGCAGGACTGGCCTCTGGCCATCTCCGAGCCCCTGCTGGTCTCGGCCCTGCGCAATCTGCTGGAAAACGCCCTGCGCCATGCGCCGCAGCATGCCGTGGAACTGGCCGTGCGCCCCATTGGCGCCATGCCGGGCAAGACACAGCAGCCGGGCACAGGCTATGTGGAGTTCACCGTGGCCGACCACGGCCCGGGGCTCAGCGCCGAGGAATGCGAAGAGGCCACGCGGCGCTTTTGGCGCAAGCGTCCCCAGGAGCATGGCAGCGGCCTGGGACTGCCCATCGTGCAGCGCATCGCCGAATGCGCAGGCGGCTGCCTGCTGCTGCAGCCGCGCAGCCTGTGGCGGCCCGAGGAAGGCCAGGCCAGCGGCCTGGTCGCGCGCCTGTACCTGCCGCTGGCGGACGGCCCGGGCCCGCAGGCCCCGGCCCCCGGCCCGTTAACGCCGGCCCATTAACGCCGGCCCATTAACGCCGGCCCATTAACGCCGGCTTAATCTCGTTTCCGTATCGTGCGGGCCTGGCTGGCCAGCCCTGCGGGCATTGCGCCTTGCGGGGCGGCGGCCGGTATCCCTATTCGATCCTGTCCGCCGCAGCCGCGCGCTCCTCGGTGCGTGGCGCGGACGCATGGCAGGGCAAATGCCTCTTCCCACGATGATCCGCATGAACAAACAGACCCTGTCCCGGTCGTGCATCGCCATCGGCATCTGCATGCTGATGGGCAGCGCCTGGGCGCAAGACGCCGCGCCCAAGGCACCAGCGCCCGCAGCAGCGCCCACAGCTGCGGTGCAAGGCAGTGCAGCAGCCGGCCAGAAAATCGCCCAGTCGGGCACGCCCCAGGGTGCGGCGGCATGTGCCACCTGCCACGGCGCCAAGGGCGAGGGCATGGCGGGCTTTCCCGCCCTGGCCGGCCAGCACGCCGGCTATCTGGCGCGCCAGCTCCAGCACCTGGCCGACGGCAGCCGCCAGGCCCCCGTGATGGCGCCCATGGCCAAGGCCCTGTCGGCCCAGGACCGTGCCGACGTCTCGGCCTATTACGCCAGCCTGCCGCTGCCCATCCAGCCCGTGCGCGGCCCCCTGCCCAAGGGCAAGGACGATGACGGCGCCTGGCTGGTCGAGCGCGGCCGCTGGGCGGACGGCATTCCCGCCTGTGCCCAATGCCACGGCCCGGGCGGCGTGGGCGTGGGCGCCGATTTCCCGGCCATCGGCCACCTGACGGCCGACTACATGCAAAGCCAGGTCGCCGCCTGGAACAAGGGCCAGCGCGAGGCTGGCCCGCTGGGCCTCATGGGCAAGGTCGCGCAAAAGCTCACGCCCGCGGACATCCAGGCCGTGGCGGCCTACTACGCCCGCCTGCATGGCACCAGCTCCAGCACCAGCACCGCAGCCACGGCCTCCGCGCCAGCCAAACCCTGATGGACCGGGAGCCGAACATGTCCGACACACAACCCACCCGCGCCTCCAAAAACTCCAATACCGCCGAGTACGTCGTCGTCGCCTGCCTGTTCGCCGGCCTGGCGGGCGCGCTCGCCTATGGCATGTACATCAGCCAGCCAGACATGCCACCTGCGCCGGCCCGCGTGGGCGCGGTCCCCGCTGCGGCTGCCACCGCAGCCAGGGTCGATGCAAACGCGAATGCCCAGGTCACCTCCCAGGCCGTGAAAGTGGCTGCCGACGGCGAAGCCTTCACACCCCCCGGCGCCCGCGACATTCCCGACACGCCCATGGGCGAGTGGATCCGCCGCGGCGAGGCCATCTTCCTGCGCACGCCGGCCAACGCCGTGGGCTTTTCGGGCAACACCCTCAACTGCGTGAACTGCCACCTGGACGCAGGCCGGCTCAAGGGCGCCGCACCCATGTGGGGTGCCTACCCGCTGTACCCGGCCTACCGCAAGAAGACCAACCACGTGGACACCTTCGCCGAGCGCGTGCGCGGCTGCTTCATGTACAGCATGAACGGCAAGGCCCCCGATGACGGCCACGACATCCTCGTGGCGCTGGAGGCCTACGCCTACTGGATGGCCCAGAAGGCGCCCACGGGCGAGAAGCTGCCGGGTGCGGGCTTCACCAAGGTGGGCAAGGCCGCGCAGGAGCCCAGCTTCGAGCGCGGCGCCAAGGTCTACGAGGCCAAGTGCGCGCTGTGCCACGGCGTGCAGGGCCAGGGCCAGGAAACCGGCGGCGTGACCGTGTTCCCGCCGCTGTGGGGCAAGCAGTCCTACAACTGGGGCGCGGGCACGCATGAGGTGGACAAGGCCGCCAGCTTCATCAAGGGCAACATGCCCTACGGCAACCCCACGCTGGATGACCAGGAGGCCTGGGACGTGGCCACCTACATCAACAGCATGGAGCGTCCCCAGGACCCGCGCTTCACCGGCAACGTGGCCGACACGCGCAAGCAGTTCCACGACACGCCGTTCTCGCTGTACGGCACCGAGGTCAACGGCCGGCTGCTCAAGGGTCTTTGAGCAGGTCGGACAGGCAACGGCAGGCCGGGCGCAGGCCTGCGTTGCCGTACATGGCAGGGCGCTGACGGCCACCCTGCAAACGCATCTGCGCCGGTGCGGCCTTTGCACCAGACGGCGTACGGTCATCGGTTTGACGGCCGGCATTTCATGATTTAATAAGAATCATTCTCACTGATTTGCCAGCGCATCCGGCTTGCACCGCAGCACACCGCCTTGCCGGCAAGCCAGGCCCGTGCCGCACAGGGCCATGCGCAAAGGCCTTCGCGCGACCACCGCGCAATGCTCAGGTTTGCCGAGGAAACCATGACCCAGACCTTGGACGACATTCAGCAACTGGCGCATGAGCACCAGGTGCTGCTGCGTGGCTACGGCCACGCCCAGTTGCGCAGCAGCGAGCTGCTGTGCCTTCAAGCCCAGGAAATAGAGAGGCTGCAAAGGCTGGTGATCCGCCAGCGTGCGGCCTTGATGGCCAAGGAAACCCAGCTGCTGTGGGCGCGCGAGGAGCGCGAGGCGCTGGAGAAGGCCATTCCCGGCCTCTCGCGCCGCGTCACGCTGGCACGGCGCGTGGAGTCGCTGCTGGTGCGCGTGCAGGACCTGCTGCGCGAGCGTGCACGCTGGCAGCGCCAGACGGCCGCGCCCCTGGCCCAGCCCGCCATGCCTGCGCGGGAGCCCGAACAGGACGCCGAGGCCTTCGAGGCCAGCCTGCGCGAGGCCGATCTGGTGATCTGCCAGACCGGCTGCCTGAGCCACGGCGAGTACTGGCGCGTACAGGACCATTGCCAGCGCACGGGCAAGACCTGCGTGCTGGTGGAGCAGCCCGATGCGCTGCGCATTGTCCGCATACACCGGGGTGCCGAAGGCGGCGACAACCCCGCCATGACACTGACACACGGAGACACCACCGCATGACACGCAGCAAGATGCCCCTGAGCCCGGGCGGCGAACCCGAACTGCGCAGCGTCGGCCTGAAGGCCACGCTGCCGCGCATGCAGGTGCTGGAAATCTTCAGGCAGAGCGCATCGCGCCACCTGCATGCCGAGGACGTGTTCCGCCTGCTGGCCGAGCGGCGCGCCGAGGTGGGCCTGGCCACCGTCTACCGCGTGCTGTCGCAGCTGGAGGCCGCAGGCCTGCTGCTGCGCCAGACCTTTGAAAGCGGCAAGGCGGTGTTCGAGCTCAACGAGGGGCCGCACCATGACCACCTGATCTGCCTGCAGTGCGGACGCGTGGATGAATTCAGCAACGACCACATCGAGGCGCTGCAGCACCAGGTGGCCCAGGCCCACGGCTACCGCCTGGCCGACCACCGCCTGGCCCTGTACGGCCATTGCGGCGCGTGCTCGCAGCTGCCACCCGAATCACCGGCACAGCCCGTGCAGGCAAGACAGCCTGCGCTGCAGGACAACGAATGAGCACCAACGACAGATCCCTGACTCCCGAGCAGCGCGCCGCGCTGGACCTGCTGATGTCGCGCCAGTCACGCTGGCCGCTGCAGGAGCCGGCGCCCGGCCCCGGCGTGATCGACACCGTCATCGACGCGGCCTTGCGCGCCCCCGACCACGGCCAGCTGCGCCCCTGGCGCTTCGTGCTGGTGCAGGGCGATGCGCGCCATGCGCTGGGCGAGGTGTTCGTGCAGGCCGCCAAGGCGCGCGATCCCCAGGCCGACGCCGAGCGATTCCGCGCCAAGGCCCTGTCCGCCCCGCTGATCATCGCGCTGGGCGTGCACCTGCAGCCCGAGCACAAGGTGCCTGAAAGCGAGCAGCTGCTGGCCGGTGGCGCTGCCGCCATGAACATGCTCAACGCCCTGCACATCCTGGGCTTTGGCGGCTTCTGGGCCAGCGGTGCCAACAGCCACGATGCGCGCGTGCGCGAGGCCCTGGGATTCGAGCCCCATGACCGGCTCGTCGGCCTGCTGTATGTGGGCACGCCCGTCTCGTCCGGCCGCGAAGCACTGCGGCCGCCGCGCAACCGCTTTGTGCGCGAATGGCAGCCCGGGCAAGACCTGGCCCTGTCCTCCAGCGCGGCCGACGAAGGCTGATCCTGGTTCCCAGAAACAAGGATGCCCGGCTTGACCGGGCATCTTTCATTGCGGCTGCTCAATCGGCCTAAGCCGCCGTCTCGACCGACTTCAACTGGTAGATGGCATAGAAGTGCACGCCAAAGGTCCAGCGGAATGCCGGCCCCACCAGCGAGTAGGGCGGGCCGTAGCCTTCCATCACCTGGTGCGCGGCCACCAGCTGCAGGCGCGGATGGGCTTGCGCCAGATCGGCCTCGCGGCGCAGGCCCCAATGGAACTGGGCCTGGGTGAGCCGGACCGAGGGGTGCTGGCTTGCGCGCCCGGCGGCCAGCCAGCACATGGCGTCGAACACCAGTTCCGAACCCGGCGGGCTGCATTGCGCAAACGTGGTCCACAGCGCCTGTATCTGCTCTTTTTGCAGGTACATGGAAACGCCTTCGGCCATCATGAAGACGGCAGGCCCTGACCTGTCGGCCGGCAGTCCCAGCCGCTGCCACCAGTCGGCGTCGGCCAGGTCGAATTCACGGATCTCCTGGCGCTCCGATTGCCAGGGCAGCAACCGCCTGCGCAGTGCAACGACCGGCCCCAGGTCCGCATCCGTCATGTGCATCTGCCCGTTGTCCAGCCATTGGAAATAGTCGCTGAGGCCGCAGCCCAGGTTCACGACATGGCCCTGCGGCTGGCGCCGGAGAAAGTCCTGCGCCAGCGCGCGAAAGCAGTGCGTGCGCGCCAGCACGCCGTAGATGCTCTGCCTGTCCTGAAGCCAGCGGCTGCCGTCGTCGCCCAGCTGGGTCAGCGTGTCCAAGGCATGGGCATCGCTGACGGCCATGCCCGGAAACAGCCGGTCGCCCAGTGCGCGGGCGGTCAGCGGAATGCGCAGCGTCTCGCTGACGTCGGACAGTTTTTCCTGCCGGGGCGTGGAGGGCGGCGCATCGGTGAAAGCCGGGCCGGCCGACGGTGCAAGAGGTTCGGGCATTGCTCGCTCCTGTGGTGCGCTGCAGGCCAGCATGCCAGGCCTGCGCACGTCATGAACCAGTTAACGGAAATCATTCATATTGGTTTGATGCAAGGCTGCCACGGCACGACACGTGACGCTGCCATGGCCATCATGCGCGAAGTCCGTTCAGAACCGGCAGTCCGCAGTCTGCACCAGTTGCGCAAAGGCGCCGCCCAGCGTGCGGTTGTGGTGGCCGATGATGAGCTCGGCCTGCAGCAGCGGCGAATCGGTGGTGGTATGGGCATCCGCCACCAGCACCGGGCGAAAGCCCAGGCCGGCTGCGGCACGGCAGGTGGTGTCCACGCAGAACTCGGTCTTCATGCCGGCGATGACCAGTTCGGCAATGCCGGCTTCGGCAAGCCAGGTGGCCAGGCCGGTGCCCTCGAAGCAGCTGGGCCGTGTCTTGTCGAAGACGCGGTCCCGCTGTGCCTCGATGCCCAGCTGCGGCAGCAGTTGCGTGAGCGGGCTGCCCGGGGCGATCGGCGAGCCTGCAGGGCCGGTGTGGCGCGCAGCGAAGATGGGCGCGCCGGCTTCACGGGCGCGGGCGATCAGTTGTCCGGTGTTCGCCAGCACGCGGTCCTTGTCGAACGGCGCATCGCTGCCGTTGAAAAGACCTTGCTGCATGTCGATGACGAGCAGGGCACGCCGTGGGCCGTCCGGTGCGGCCGTCGAGGAGGAAGCGGCGGAAGGGGCGGAAGGGGAAATCTGCATGAAGTCTCTCCGGTGATGCCCTGGATGCACGGAGAAACGCAAAGGCCCCGACCATCGTGGGCGGGGCCTTGGGGGATGGTGGCTGCCTTGCGGCGCTCAGGTATCCGTCCACGGTCCGCCGTTGGCGGTCGTGGTGGTGGTCGTGAGGCGGTGCGTGGCAAAAACCATCCGCGCATCCTGAGGCCGGCGATGCGGCCTGTCAACCCTTGCGTGCGCGGGCCTGGCCCTCACGACTTGTTGACCTTGTGGTCCTCGCCCTTGGCTTCTTCCATGGCCTCGGGCTCCAGCTCCTCGGCGGAGCGGTTGAGGTGGATGAAGGCGCCCCAGCCCAGCAGCAGGACACCCACGGCGCTGACCAGGGCGGCGGGGTAGAGCAGGTGGGCGGGTTCTTCCTGCGTCTTGAAGGCGGCGACCAGGGCCTCCACGGCCAGCGCGACGACCAGCACCACCAGAAAGCGCGAGAGAAAGCGGCGCACGCGCGTGGGGCCGCTGATGTGGGCCTCGCGTATGACTTCCTCTTCGGTGATGGTCTGGGCGATCTGCAGTGCAACCACGCCGGAGGCCAGGATGCCCAGCGCCTCGACGATGCGCAGGCCCGATTCGCCATCCACGCCATGCGCCATGGCGTTCCAGCCCTTCAGGCCCGCGATCCAGAGCAGGGCCACGGCGGCCAGCGAAAACAGCAGCGCGATGAGGGCGTGCAACACGGTGAAAAGGGTATGGATGGCTTTCATGGCAGAGGGCGGAGAGTGGGCCGTGGCGCATGTTTCCACGGCGCCGGCGCGCCGCTTGTAGGAAGCGGCGAACAGCGGTGGACAGGCGGCCTGCCTGTCTGCGGTTCACGGGCATGGATAGAATCCGAAGACCATGTCCAGATGGTTCATCGCGGTTTTCTCCCTGCACTTCGTCGTCAGCGTGGCCTTGTCCACGCTGGGGCTTGCGCCATGGCGCGCCCTGCCGCACGAGCCATGCGAGCCGCCCGGTGTCCACCCGCGCGCGGCCTGCGCCGGCCCGGAGCGCGCGGCGGCGCCGCGGGTGGACACGGTGTCCCTGCTCGATGACTTCGACCACGCGCTGATGGACGATCAGCAGGACCTCCCCGATGTCGTGCACGCCGTGGACGGCATGCCGGCACCCCGCCTGCAGGCCGGGCGCCACATCACCGCCAGCCTGCGCGAAGGCCCTTGGCGCAGCCTGGCCCCGCCCGACCGGCCTCCCCGGGCAGCCTGATCCCCATTGCCGTTTTTCTGACCTGCAGTGCCCTGCGCCTGCGGTGCCTCTGCCGCTTCGGGACCCTGTCCTGAATGCCCGGCTGCCGGGCTGGCCCCTGGCTTTCCTTCTTCCCGGACCCATCGCCGCATGGGCCCTTTCTGCCGCAGCTGCGGCTTCCGGTTCCCACAACACGCATCATGGAAATTGCCATACTTTTTGCGCTGATCCTGCTCAATGGCGTCTTCGCCATGTCCGAGATCGCGCTGGTGACGGCGCGCAAGGCGCGCCTGCAAAAACTCATTGACGAGGGCGATGCCGGCGCCGCCGCCGCCGCGCAACTGGGGGCCGACCCCACGCGCTTTCTGTCCACCATCCAGATCGGCATCACCTCCATCGGCGTGCTCAACGGCATCGTCGGCGAGGCCGCGCTGGCCGCCCCCCCTGGCCGAGTGGCTGCAGCGCCTGGGCGTGCCCGCGCCCTACGGCGGCTACACGGCCACGGCGCTGGTGGTGGTGCTGATCACCTATTTCTCCATCGTCGTCGGCGAACTGGTGCCCAAGCGCATCGGCCAGACCTATCCCGAGACCTTTGCGCGCCTGATCGCACGCCCAGTCAACTGGCTGGCCCATCTGACCAAGCCCTTCGTGGTGCTGCTGTCCGTGTCCACCCATGCGCTGCTGCGCCTGCTGGGCGTCAAGGAAAACAGCGGCAGCGCCGTCACGGAGGAAGAAATCCACGCCATGCTGGCCGAAGGCACGACGGCCGGCGTCATCGAATCGCACGAGCACACCATGGTGCGCAACGTGTTCCGCCTTGATGACCGCCAGATCGGCTCGCTGATGGTGCCGCGCAGCGACGTGGTCTGCCTGGATGCGGATGCGCCGTTCGAGGACAACCTGCGCGTGATCGAGCAGTCCGACCACGCGCGCTTTCCCGTGGTGCGCGGCGGCATGGATTCCATCATCGGCGTGCTCAACGCGCGCCAGTGGCTGTCGCGCGCGCTGCAGGGTAAGGAACAGGGCCTGACCGACCAGCCCATGCAGACCGCGCTCTATGTGCCCGAGACCATCACCGGCATGGAACTGCTGGAGAGCTTTCGCCTGTCCGACGTGCACATGGCCTTCGTGATCGACGAGTACGGCGAGGTCCAGGGCATCGTCACCCTGCAGGACCTGGTGGAGGCCATCGCGGGCGAATTCCAGCCGCGTGACCCGCGCAACTCCTGGGCGCTGCAGCGCGAGGACGGCAGCTGGCTGCTGGACGGCCACATCCCCGTGCCCGAACTCAAGGACCGGCTGGAGCTGGCCACCGTGCCCGAGGAAGAGCGCGGCCGCTACCACACGCTGGCCGGCATGGTCATGCTGCTCACGGGCCGGCTGCCGCGTGTCACCGACACCGTGCAATGGGAAGGCTGGCGCTTCGAGGTGGTGGACATGGACGGCAAGGCCATCGACAAGGTGCTGGCCATGCGCGTGGACGTGTCGCTGCAGGTACCGGGTGGTGAAGACGTCGGTGCAGCCCATGCCGCGCGCTGAACGCCGGGGCCCGCGCGGCGCATGGAAACTGCTGGCATGCGCGGCGGCCGTGGTCTTCATGGCCGCCTGCCTGGACGGCGTGCAGGGCTATCCGCAGCAGCAGGCGCCCATCATCAGCCCCTACGACATGACCCAGGAGCAGCGGCTTGCCGAAATGAACGCCATGGGCGCGGCCGGCCACGCCGACCATCGCTGGACCTACGAACTGCGCCCCGGCTGCGTGCTGCGCGTGGACCTGGACGGCCCGCAGGGCCCCAGGCCTTCGCATGACATCGCCCTGCTGGGCAGCGTGGTGGCCGTCACGGCCCAGCGCGAACGCGGCAGTTTCCGCGTGGAGCTGCAGCCCGGCGACGGCCTGCAGGCCGCGCGCTCCCTGGTGCTGGAAAGCGCCAAATGGGCCGACGCCAGCTGGACCCAGCTGCTGCTGCGCCTGATGCAAAAGGGCTGCGTGGAAATGCAGGGCCTCTCGCATGGCAGGGGGGCCGCAGGCCGGCACTGAAGAGGCATGAAGCGCGGCGGGCAGGCTGCTTGCTCCGATCTCCACAAATGAGAAGCGGCACCGAAGTGCCGCCGTATGGAATGCGGGGCACAAGGCCCCGCGCACAAGGCAGATCGCCGGCTTACTTGGCCAGCGTCAGCGTACCCTTCATCAGCGCGGAGTGGCCGGGGAAGGAGCAAAAGTAGCTGTAGGCCTCGCCGGCCTTCAGGGCGGCGGTGGAGAAGGTGACGGAATCGCTCTCGCCGCCGCCGATCACCTTGGTGTGGGCGATCACGCGGGCATCCTTTTCCTTCACGAAGTCCTTGGCCGCGCCAGCGGCGATGCCGTCATTGGCCACGGGCTGCAGGTCGGCCGTCTTGCTCAGCACCCAGTTGTGGCCCATGGCCGTCTTGGGCAGCTTGCCCACGTGCTTGAGCTTGACCGTGAACTGCTTGCAGCTGGCGGGCACGCTGATGGTGGGCTTGTTGAATTGCATGGCGTCGTTGCCTTCGATCTCGACGGCGCAGTCGGCGGCCAGCACAGGCGCGGCGACGGCAGTCATTGCGAGGGCCAAGAGGACGGGCTTCCATTGCTTTGCCATTGTTTTCTCCTTGAAAAGCGGGTGAGGTGGCTGGCATCCGAGGGCCATGGACCGGCAGGCGGTCTGTCGCCATGGATGCTTTGTATGGCTGCCCCAAGCATAGACAGGATCGGGGGCGGCAGGTTGATTTGAATCAAGTCAAAAGAGTTCGAAGACTTGCGCTTGGAGCATGCGGTATGGCGTCGCGCATGCAGGGCATGCATTCGGGCCGCCGCAGGAAAACGGTTTTGCCGCCCGTGGTCTTTTGGCGACGGGCAACCCCACAGCTCGCATGCCTCTACTCACGTCAGTCACATTTGGGTACGATTACTGAAAATAGAGGGAATGTATGAGATTTCTTGTTTTCATAGGCTCAATCATCGGCGCCATCTTTTTGCTGACGGCGTTCTTCGTCGACAGCTCCCATCAACAGGCGGCGCTGGCGGCCATGGCCTGCGCCAGCGTCCTCATTCCCTATGTGCTGTTCAGATTGCACTCGATCGCCGTCGAGCATGACCAGCTCGACCAGATCCTGCAACTGGTGCGAAAGTCCGGCAGCCAGGGCGAGGGGCTGGCCCAGGGAGGCGAGGGATCCCCTGACGCGAGCGGGCCTGTGGCGCCCAGGTCCTGGATGTCCTGAGGCCTGGCATCAACAGGTCTGGGGGGGTGTCAGGCGAGCTGCACCACCACGCGCCGGTTGGTGCGGCTTTTCTTCTCGATCTTGGTGACCGCCACCGTGCCTATCTCGGCCGTGCTGCGCACATGCGTGCCGCCGCAGGGCTGGCGGTCCAGGCCGGGGATGTCGATGATGCGGATCGTGGAGGTGCCGCCCGGGGGCGCGGCGCCTGCGGTGCGCACCAGGTCGGGCTGGGCGGCCAGTTGCTCGGGCGTGATGCGGTCCACGTTCACCGCATGGCTGGCGGTGATCAGGGCGTTCAGGCGCTCCGTCAGATCGGTCTTGTCCAGCGTGGACTCGGGCAGGTCGAAATCCAGGCGTGCCGAGTCCGGCGAGATGCTGCAGCCCGTCACGGGCACAGGCACCAGCACGCCCAGCAGGTGCAGGCAGGTGTGCAGGCGCATCAGCCGGTGGCGCCTGTCCCAGTCGATGGCTACCTGAACGCGCTCGCCCACCTGGGGCGGGGCATCGGTCTGCAGCACATGCAGGATGCGCTGACGGTCATCGGCATAGACGGTGTCGATCAGGGCCAGACTGCGGCCATCGGCCAGGGTCAGCGTGCCGGTGTCGCCGGCCTGGCCGCCGCTGCGGGCATAGCAGACCGTGGCATCGAGCTCGACGCCCTCGGCGCTGACGGCCGTCACGGTGGCTTCGCAGCGGTCCAGGTAGGCGTCGTCGTCAAAGAGCTTGTGCGTCTGGGGCATGGGGTGTCTCCGGGGTCGTGGTTCTTGGGTTAGGGGCTTCAGCGCAGGGCGCACAGGCCCTGGGCGGTTTCCATCTGGGGATCTGGGGGCGTGGGAGCCGCCGGCCCGGGGTGCAATGCCCCGAAGGTCGGCCACATGCCGGCCGCATGCCGGGCGCCGCGGTCCAGACCGGCTGCGGCGGTGATGAGATGGTCAGGCTCCCGTGTCATGGCGCGTGTCATGTCGCGGTCCATGGTATAGGCGGCATGGCGAGGCCGGGCAGTACGCCTGGGCGAAAAGTCCCCAGTACAGTCCATGGCCCGCAGCGGTGGCAGTCGCCTGCTTGACAGCCTGTCAAGTGGCGGTGCCCGCGACCTGACAAGATCGGCGCCCGCGCCGCGTGCGTGCCGGCGATCGCTGGCTGGCCTTTGCGCGGCTCACCGTGCCGCGCGGCCATGTGCTGTCGGGCCGCAGCGAGGAGCTGACCAACGCCCATGTGGCTGCCGAAGTGCGCGTGCTGGCCAAGCAATGGCTGGCCCACGCCCGTAGCGCCGACCTGCCTGTGTACAAGGGCATAGGCTTGGTGCTCAGCTATCCCGGCATGCCCTATGACGAGGTGACGTCCACGCTGGACTGGGCGCTGGCGCTGCGCGAGGAGGCCGGATTCCGCCGCCGCCATGAGTACCACGCGGCCTGGAAGCCCCTGGTCGCCCAACTGAACGATGCCGACCTGCTGCGCTACGCCGCCGTGGGCGGCAAGCTGTTCGACGATGTGCTGCGCACCGCTGCTGGCCGCAGGCCGGGCCTGGGCCGATCAGGCAGCACTGCTGGGCTGGTCCGCCCTGGCACGGCAGATGGACGACGTGCTGGACCTGCAGCTGCCGCCAGCGGAGCGCGCGGCCGCCCTGCTCGATATCGCGGTCTGGGTCATGACCGCGCAGCGGCTGCAGGCCGGTGCGGATCAGTCCTTGCCCTGAAAAAACCTATTGAGTTCGGCGCCCGGCGTGGCCTGGGCGAACGCGTCGAAGCGCCCCGTCTCGGCAATGGAGCGCGCCGCATGCAGAAAGCCGCCCCAGGCTGCGCGCGCCAGTGCGCCGCCCACGCTGATGCGGCGCACGCCCATGGCCTGGGCATCCTGCAGGCTCCATTCGCTGGCCCCGCCGATCAGCAGATTCACCGGCTTGGGTGCCACGGCCGCCACCACGGCACGGATCTGCTCGGCGCTCCGGATGCCGGGTGCGTACAGGCAGTCCGCGCCGGCCTCGGCATAGGCCTTGAGCCGGGCAATGGTGTCGTCCAGATCGGGCCGGCCCACGAAGAAATTCTCCGCACGCCCGACCAGCAAGGTGCCGCCACCGGCCTCGTCGATGGCGGCACGGGCGGCGCGCAGCCGGGCCACGGCTTCCTCGATGCTGCGCAAGGGGTTGGCTGCATCGCCCGACGAGTCTTCGATGGACAGGCCCGCCACGCCGGTGTCCACGGCCATGCGCACGCTTTCGGCGACCTCCTGCGGGCCCAGGCCGAAGCCGCTCTCAAAGTCCGCATTTACGGGCAGATCGGTGGCCGCGACCAGGCTGCGCAGATGCTCCAGCGTCATCTCGCGGGAGATGGCGCCATCGGGCTGGCCCAGCGACCAGGCATGGCCCGAGCTGGTGCTGGCCAGCGCCTTGAAGCCCAGGCCCTGCAGCATGCGGGCGCTGCCCGCATCCCAGGGGTTGGGCAGCACAAAGCAGCCCTGGCGGTGCAGGGCGTGGAAGGTGGCGCGCTTTTGTTCGGTGGTGGGGGTCATGGGGGCACTCCGTTGCGGGGTCAGGGCGCTGGTGGAAACAGCAGGGGCCGCGCGGCCAGGGACGGCAGCACGCAAGCCACATCATGGGCGCAGTCCGGCACCACGACGAAGCGGCGTGGCCGCTGCGGCGCCAGCAGCTCGCGCTCGTAGGCCGCGAAGGCGTGGCCTCGCTGCAGCCGGAACGGGCCTTGCAGCATGGCGGCGCAGGACTTGTCGAGGATGGGATAGAACGCGCCCTTGTCCGCGCTGCTGTCCAGGGCGCCTTCCAGGTAGTCGATCTGCGCGGCCGCATAGCGGGCCCGCGCGGCAGCCGCATCGCGCCCCAGGTGGCCGGGCAGGTCCTGCAGGCCGTACTTCCAGCGGTCATGGCCCGGGCAGGCGCTGGCTGCGGGCGGCGCATGGAAGACATAGCTGCACGCTCCCGGAAACGCCGCGCCTGTGCCGCAGGCTGCCCAGTCGGTGCTCTGCCCGGCTATCTTCGGCTGTGGCCGCACGGGATCGAAATACAGCCAGGTGCCCGGATCGGCGATCACGTAGCGCAAGGTCACGGAACCCGGCGCATCGGCTGCAAAGGCCACGCTGTGCTGCAGCATCTGCGCCCCAGCCGAAAACCCCGCCAGGGTCACGCTGCGCAGGCCGGGCCAGCGCTGCACGAGCTCGGCCACCAGCGCATCCAGCGCGGCGAAAGAACCTATCGGATGCGGCCCCAGCGAGGGCTCGCCGGCCAGCCAGCCCGCGCAGGTCCATACCGCGTCTGCGTTCCCGGCTGCGGGCACGCCACGGCTGTGGCAATGCGCAGCCTGGTCCTCGGGCACCTGGTACAGCGGGGCGATGACCAGGGTGTCCTGCAGCCGCTGTGCGCCTTCGGCGGCCCGCAGGCCGGCCTCGAAGCTGCGGTTGGCATCGCGTGGATGCCCGTGCATCACCAACAGCGCGGACCGGGGCATGGCGCCGTTGCTGGCCACCGGCGCCTGCGATGCGTAGTAGCGCATGCGCCCCGCGTTGCCGGGCAGGTTGAAGGATTGCAGGCAGGCGGTGTCGGCCCGGTGCCTGCAAACGGAAGCATCGGCGGTGACAGGTTCGGGAGATGGCGCTTGCGCCAGCGCCTCGACCGAGATCGCCAGAAACAGCAAAAGCAGGGAGCGCAGAGGACGGATGGACGGCATGTGCGGGACGTCATTCGCAGGGGTGGGTCGGGCTGCTAGTATGCGGGCGGCCGCAAGCCATGGCCTGGCTTGTTTCTCAAGACCCACTCCCTTGTCGCATATGCCACTTCTGCCGCGTTTCAGCCTTGTCCTTGCCTGCCTCGCACTGCCGGCCTTCGTTCACGCCGCAGACTTCGACAAGAAAAACTGCACCTACAAAGGCATCCGCCTCTACGGCAAGGTCCAGATCGTGCACTCCTTTCCCGACATCAAGGTCCAGGCCACCAGCTCTTTCCCGGACCTCAAGGTCAAGGTGGTGGACTCCTTTGCAGACAGTTGCGGGGAGTGGAAGATCGTCACCTCCTTCCCCGACTTTAAGGTCCAGATGGTCAGTTCCTTCCCGGACCTGAAAGTCGACATGGGCAGCTCGTCGCCCGGCGTGCGATAGCCGCCTGGCGCTGTCCAGCATTGCCCCATCGCAGCACCGTGACCTCCTCCACACCCGACGAATTCGAAGCCCTGCACGACCAGGCCTATGCCGACATGGAACGCGGCGCGCTGGCCGAGGCTGCCCAGGCCTTCGAGGCGCTGGCAGCCCATATGCCGGACAACCGCCACTACCACTACATGCTGGGCCTGGCGCGCAAGTACCAGCGCGATTGGCAGCCATCGCTGGACCACAACCTGCGCGCCATTGCACTGGCCGGCGAAGACGATGAAGCCAGCCTCTGGAATGGCGCCATCGCGGCCACGGCGCTGTCCGACTGGGCCACGGCGCGCAGGCTGTGGAAGGCCTGCGGCATCCAGGTGCCCGGCGAGCAGGGCACCATCGAGGGTGACTACGGCGTGGCCGTGGTGCGCCTGCACCCCTGGCAGGGCGGCGAGACCGTGTTCATGCGCCGCATCGACCCCGTGCGCGCGCAGTTGCTCAACGTGCCGCTGCCCGAAAGCGGCCATCGTTTCGGCGACATCGTGCTGCACGACGGCGCCTCCACCGGCCAGCGGTTCAACGGCCAGCGCGAAGTGCCGGTCTTCAACGAGCTGCAGCGGCTGGAGCCCTCGGCATTCCAGACCTTCGTGGTCTTCATCACCTGCGCCAATGCGCAGGACTTGCAGGAATTGCTGGGTACCGAAGCCCCGGGCATAGGCTATGCCGAGGACTGGACGGCCAGCATCCGCCACTACTGCATGCGCTGCAGCTACGGCACGCCCCACCAGCATGCCGAGGAAACTTCGCCACGCGAGGACGAGCCGTCCTGGCAGACCGATCGCAACCTGGGCATCGCCGCAGTGGACCGCGCCGCCGTCGATGTCTTGCTCAACGCATGGCAAGCCGGTGGCGCAGGGCGCCGTATCGACGCAGTGCAGACCCGCGAACTGCCCGTGCCCGACGAGGAAGAAAGCTGGGCCTGGTGGGTAGGGCCGGAGGGCGCGGAGGATGAGGCGCCGTAGCTGAGCAATGCGAGCGAGCATGGCCCGCATCGATCACCGACCCTGTGCGCGGGCCCCCTCAAGTCCGGGCGCGTGAAGCCGGACCCTGAAGCCTTCCGCGACGCTGTAGCGAGGGATGCCGTGCCCCTCATACCGCCGCATCAGGCCAAGAAAGCGGTGCTTGAGCTGCATGGCCGCGCTGAACTCTTCCCAGGCGATCAGCGCACAAGGTGAGTCGCCGTAGGTGCTGCAGATGCGCACCTGGCGCTGGTCCGGCTCCATCTGCGCCCAGCCGTCCTCGCGCAGGCTGACGGCGCCCACCTGAGGATTGCGCAGATCCAGAAGCTCGGCGAGATAGGGCAGGTCCAGGTCGTTGAGCCAGAAGTAATTGAAGAAGTGGTGCATCACGTCCAGTGCATCGGGCGAGCCCCTGGCTTCGAGATCCATGTGCATCCGTGCGATGCCATCGCAGACGCTCATGCCCCGCACGCGCACGGCGCTCAGCTGGATGTCTTTGGTGGTGTTCTCGCAAGAGAGGGTGTGCTGCATGCTGCCTGGTGAGGTGGGACGGATACGGTGCTTGCCAATGTAGCGTGCGCGGCCCCGGATGGACGATGGACTTGCTTGATCCGCGACGGATTGGCCTTGGCCGTGCGTTGAAGTGATGTGGCAAGCCGACATCGGCTTTCTGCAAGCAACGTCCGTCCACATCCTTTCAAGGAGAAACACCATGTCCCTGCGCAAAGCCTTCATGCTCGTCATTGCCACTGTTTCGTTGGCCGGCCTCGGCAGCGCCGCATCCGCCGCCACCTGGGACCAGGCCCATCCGCGCCGTGCCGAGGTCAACGGCCGCTTGGCCAACCAGGACCGCCGCATCCACAACGAAGTGCGCAAGGGCGAGATCAGCCATGGCCAGGCGGCTGCGCTGCACCAGCAGGACCACAAGATCCGCCAGGAAGAACGCCTTATGGCCAGCCAGAACGGCGGTCATATCACGCGCAGCGAGCAGCATGTGCTGAACCAGCAGGAGAACCAGGTCAGCCGTGAGATTGGCCACTGAGCGGCCACTGGTCAGATCTCGCCAGATCTTGCGCACATGGCACAAGGGCCGGCCGCCTTGAGGCGCCGGCCCTTTTTCACGTTGGCGTGCGGCCCGCGTTCATGCTCTCAGCAATGGCGGCAGCGACCGCGCCGGGGCACCGCCTGGCAGGGCATGGCCTTCGGGGAACAGGTTGCGCGCCAGCCGCTGCGGGTCGATGCCGAAGCACTCGCCGGCGGCCGAGGCAATCAGCGCATCGACGCTGGTGGTCGGTTTCAGGTCCCGGTTCTCCAACAGCTGGCCGGGCTGCAGGCCAGGCCAGTCGGCCAGCACGCGGCCGCCCTGAACCGCGCCGCCCATCAGCATGGCGACGGCGCCTGTTCCGTGGTCGGTGCCACCGGTGCCGTTGGCCGCAGCCGTGCGGCCGAACTCGGTGGCCACCAGCACCACGGTCTGCGACCAGGCATCGCCGAGGCCGTCATGCAGCGCCGCAATCAGTGCATCGAGGTTCTTGAGCTGGGCCGCCAGCCGGTTGTTTTGTGCACTGTGCGTGTCCCAGCCGCCGGTTTCGATCATGGCGATGCGCGGCCCGTCCTGGCGGGCAAGAAAGCCGGCTGCCAGCTTGCCCAGGCTTGCGCCATCCAGGCGCGGCCGGTTGTTGCCACTGTCCATGGCCACGCCGCGCGTGTCCATGGCGGAAGTCCAGAGAGCATGCAGCTGCGCATCGCCCTCGTAGAGCCTGGCCACGCGCAGCAGCAGGTCGTCACTGGCCTGGGGCAGGGAGGACGGCGCGTAGGAGGCCACTTCCGCCGGCCCGCGCAGCGCCATGGGCACGGTGGGCGCGAAGGCAATGGCCTCTTGCCGGTGCGGCAACTGGGCGACCAGGCGGTTGAGCCAGCCGTCCTTGACCTGGTAGGGCGCGCTGCCTCCGGTTTCCAGCACGTTCTGGCCGTCGAAATGAGAGCGGTCACTGTAGGGCGATGCGGCCGCGTGGACGAACAGCGCCTGGCCCTGGGCGTAGAGCCTGCCGGTCTCGGCCAATGAGGGATGCAGCGCGAACATGCCGTCCAGCCGCGTGGCCGCAGCCGTGTCCACGGCGATGGCGCCGCGCAGCCGGGCGTAGCCGGGGTCGGCATAGGGAATCAGGGTCTCCAGCCCGTCGGCCGCGCCGCGCTGGATGATGAACACGAAGCGGCGCTCGGTGGCAGCACGCGCCAACGCCAGGTGGGGCGCTGCCAGTGCCAGCCCGGTGCCTGCGGCCAGCAGGCCCAGGAAATGTCGGCGATTGCGCCTGGCCATCGTGCTGGTCGCGATGTTCGTGGCGTTCGTATGGATCGTGGTCATGGTGTTCACCTGCGCAGGAAGTCGGGCGAGACCAGCAGCAGCGCGAGTGCGCCGCTGCCGCTTTCGGATCGGGCAATGGCCTCGGCCGTGCCCGCGCCCAGTGCATCGCCGGGCAGCAATCGGGGTGCCAGCGCGCGCGCATCGACGCTGTTGCCGGCCTGGGCTGCGAGCCGCTGCGCCAGCTCGACACGGCGTACCAGCGCATCGGGCGCAGCCCAGCTGGCGGCGATGTCGTCGTAGCCGGCCGGCGAGCCGGGGCGCCACACTGGCTGGCCGAGCTGGTTGAGCAGGCCGGCGGCCTGAGCACCTTTCAACTCGCGCCGGCCCAGTGCGCGCATGGAAGAGACGGCCCATTCCCAGGGCGTCTTGAACTTCGTGGCTGGCGCGGCCCAGGGTTCTGGCGAATCGATCAGCGCGCGGTAGACGGCTGGCAGGTCCCCGCCGCTGCGCTGGTAGGCGGCCGCAAGGCGCTGCACCAGCGCGGGCGGCGGATCGTCGGCGACGAAGTGCCGTGCCAGCTTGGTCGCGACATGGAGCGCGGTAGCGGGGGAGGCTGCCAGGTCGCGCAGGATGGCCAGCGCCTGCTCCTGCCCGCCTGCGGCATAGCTGCGGCCCAGCAGGCGGCGCGGTCCGGGCTCGTGCAATGCCGGGCGGTACTGGAAGCCGGCGGCCGGGCTGCCAGCGTCATTGCCCAGGCTCCAGCCGGTGAGCGCGCGGGCGAACTCGGTCACGTCCTGCTGGGTGTAGCCGCTGCGCACGCCCAGGGTGTGCAGCTCCATGATTTCCCGCGCCAGGTTTTCGTTCAGGCCGCGTGTCTTGTCCGGGTTGCGCCGGGCGGCGCGCTGTGCAGCGGGGCTGGCGGGTCCCACCGACTGGGCCTGGTCCAGATAGACCAGCATGGCCGGGTGGCGCACGGCGGCAAGCAGCAGGTCCTCGAAGCGGCCCAGCACGTGCGGGCGTATGGCCTCGGCCTCGTAGGCGCCGGCCAGGTCGAGCACCACGGGCTTTTCCACCGAGACCGCGAAGTGGTTCGACCAGAAATGCACCAGGCGTTCCACAAACGGCGTGGGTGTGTCGATGGCGCTGGCCAGGCGCGCGTTCACTGCGTCCAGGTAGCCGTTGCGTGCGCCACGGCGCAACTGCTGGCGGGCGGCGGCGCGCTGGTCTTCAGGCAGGCTGCGCAGCTCGCGCTGCCGGGACTGGTAGTCGGACAGCAGCGCGTCCGTGTCCGTGTGACCGGCCCAGGCAGGGGGCTGTGGCTGGTAGCGCGCGAGCTGATCCAGCAGCCAGCGCTGCGGGTCGGCGGGCAGTGCGTCGTCAGGGCGGGCGCCCAGGCCGAAGCGGTTCAGGGCGATGGCGGCAGAATTCATGACTTCACCTCGAAAAATCGCGGGCGCGGCGGGCGTGGCGGGCGTGGCAGGCGTGTCCTGTGCTCCTCAGCGCCTGGCCGGAGATGCGGGCACATGGAAGGGGCCTTGCTGCGCTGCCAGCCCCTGCACCAGTGTCTGTCGCTCGGCCGGCGTGAGCTGGGCCGCGAAGTCGACCACGTGCGCCTCCACGCGCTCGCGCACCGCCGTGTCGGCGGCCCGGGTACGTGCCAATGCAGCCTCGACGGCAGCGCGGTCGAACTGCGGCGCAGCCAGCAGGCGAACCACCTCGGCGCGGCCTTCGCGGCTGCCTTGGGTCAGCGCAGCAGCCTCGCGCCGCACTTCACGCAGTCCTGTGCGGAAAGCCTGGCGCCGCTCGGGCGGCAGGCCGTCTGCGGCAAAGCGCAGTCCGCGCGCAGTGGCCGGGGAGCTGCCCGCCGGTGCTCCGGTGGGTGTTCCTGTCTGCGTGGACGTGGCTACCGACCTGGCCTCGGCCTGGTGCGCCCACCAGCGCCAGGTGCCACCGGCAATGCCGCCCACCAGAAACAGATTCAGCAGGGCAGAGGCCCACAGCCAGCGGCGCAGGTGCGTCGTGCGGGGGGCATCGCCGATGGGGGATTCGTTCATCGTCATTCCTCGCTTCCTTCCACCAAGGCGCCGCCCGTGTCGAAGGCGGTGCCCGGCCACCAGCCGCCTTCGGACTGTGCCGGCCGGGCCGTGGGCAAGGCCGTGCCTATCAGCAAGGCCATGGCCAGGGCGCCTGCGGCCACACCGGCCAGGCCCGCACCGGCGATGCTGGCGCCGGACCACCAGCCATGCCAGGGCTTGCGGCCGCTGGCGCGCACCGGCCGTGCGGGCGCGGTACGACGGGGCTGCGGCCATGCATGCGGCGATGGTTGGCCTGGCGCATTCGCCATGCCTGGGCGAGCTTGCAAACCGGCCAGTACCGCGCTTGCCAGCGCTGCGCTGGGGGGCGCGACGGCATGGCTGCCGAGCAGCGCGTCGAGTTCATTCGCACGGGCGAGCAAGGCCCGGGCCGCAGGCGCAAAGGCCGGCTGTTCCATCAGCGCGCGTGCCGCCGCCTGCTCCTGTGCCGGCCAGCGCCGCAGGTCGGCGCCCCAGGCGTCGGCCAATTGTTCAAAGCGATCTGGCGTCATGGCGGTGATCCTCCAGGGTCTGCGGGTGCGGCGATTGCGCTCGTGCTTGCGTCCTGCAGGCGGGCGCGCAAGCTGCGCCGCGCACGGGCCAGCAGGCTTTCCAGGGCATCCACGGAGACGCCCATGAGTGCTGCCGCCTCGGCCTGGGGCAGCGCCTGGTAGTAGTGCAGCACCAGCGCCTCGCGCTGGCGCGGCGGCAATGCATCCAGGGCAGCGGCGACCCGGGCGCTGTGCTGCGCGTGGTCCAGCTGCTGCTCCGGTGTGGGCCCGGGGTCGGCGAAGGCGGCGGCTTCGGCGTGCTCGTCCAGCGCTTCTTCGCGCCGCACCGCGCGCCGGCGGAGCCGGTCGCGGCACAGGTTGAGCACCACCTCATGCAACCAGGTGTCAAAGCGGGCCTGCCCCGGCCGCCAGTGGCCCACCTGCTGCCAGGCGCGCACCAGGCCTTCCTGCGCCACCTCTTCAGCCTCGGCCCGGTTGCCCAGCAGGCGCTGGGCCAGACCCAGCAGGCGTGGCAGCTTGCGCTCCACCAGTTCGCGGGCGGCCTGCGGCTCACCGCGGGCCAGTCTTGCCAGCAGGTCGGCATCCGGGTCATCGATTTCAGCCAAAGGGCATCGGTGTAGTGGCGGGGTCAGCCAGTGTCGCGCGGCTCAACGCCAGCCGCGATGCCAGCCGTAGACCGGATGGTGCCAGCCCCAGCCGTAGCGCGGGTGGTATTGCCACACGAAGCCGACGCCGGGCATCGGATAGGCAGGCGCCACATAGGCGACGCCCGGCGGCACCACATAGGGGCCGGGCGCCACGGGCGCAACAGGCGCTACCACGCAGCCGGCCAGCGCGGCCAGGCTGCCGGCGGCAAGCGCCAGCGCAAGCGGACGGACGGCGCGGCGAACGGTCAAACGCAATGAGGACATGAAAGACTCCTGCATCGGCCACATCAGGCGGCCTTATTGCGTTCAACGCGCGGGCAGCACGGATCCGTCGCGGGGGAGCGAAAAAATGTCGCGGAGAAAAGCGGGGGAGAGGTCGGAGGCGGGAGAGATCGGGCCCGCGCGGAAGGCGGTCCGTGGGATATCGGTGGCGGATGTGTATCCGGGACTGATGGGCTTTGCTCCAGGAAATCTGGAGCGGGCGAAGGGAATCGAACCCTCATCATGAGCTTGGGAAGCTCAGGTCCTGCCATTGAACGACGCCCGCTTCTACTGGTGGATCAGCATCTTACGCGATGCCGGCATTTGACCCAATGCGGAGCGCTCCGCATCTTCAACATCCTGTCCTTCATGCCGCACTGGCACAAGCCTCTGCTTGGTCGCCTGAACCTTGGCGCCGCTGGCGCTTCGCTGTGCGCACCCGATGTATGCCCGCCTTGCATCTCTACAAAGCGGGCCAAAGCCGCAAGCGGCCCCCCACAGAAAAGAAGCCCGCCAGCGGTGCTGCGAGCTTGTGAATGCCTGCGACGTGCAGGCACGGGGAAGAAAAAGTCCGGTGCCCTTTTCAGGGCATGCCTATGAATTCCAGGAGGAGAACCATGAGTCAACCATAGGCCCGGCTGTTAACCGCATTTCAGCTCGTGACCGGGAACATCGGCCCTGCCAGCGTGGAGATGTACAGCGAGATGAGGGTCACCACGGACCAGAAAAATGTGAGGAAAATATGTCGCATCACAATCTCCTTCAAGTCATTGAACAAGTGCGCGAACCGCCCGAATGCAAGCCTTCGCAAAACGTCGGAAGGGGCTGCGAGATCTGGTGCTGCGCAACTGAATGAGCTGGTAGCTGTCCCTTACCGGAAAGGCATCCAGGAGACTCCGGTGGTAGCGGGCATCAGGGTCCGGATTGAAAGACTCACTCGGTACGACTTGACTCATGCTTATCTCCATCAGCAGGGCATTGCGGGTCTCGGGACAGACGCTATTTCAACTGCTTGTGAGGCTTCCCTGTGCGAGCCAAGTCAGGGTGCTCATGTAGGTCGAGCATGCCCCGTATGTATAAGTTCTTTCGACAAGGTGTCCGCTTGGAGCTGCGGCCGTTGAAGGGGCAACGAAAAGGGCCCGCAAGCGGCGAAGCTGCGGGCCCTGGAAGAAAAATGCCGATGCCGTGGTGGCGTGCCTGGGGAAGGGATTTGAGAGGGAGGGAGGAGAAAGCTCCCAGGCTCGGCGGAATCCGTTGCTGGCCAGTATGCAGACCTTTTCTGAAGGAAAGCTTTACGTCGTGTAAAGAACTTGCAGGTCTGCTGTGTGATGCAGGTGGAACGTGGCTTGACTGCGGCCGGGTTCGCACCTGCTCCGAGCGTATAGCTGTGCATTTGCGCTGTGCCTCCGCGCAGTGACGGCGAGGCGTTAACGGCTTGCTTGTGTTGCGTGCAGAGCGCTATCCCACTATTTGGCCGGATGGTCCTTGCGGTACAGCGTCCACTCTTCCATTTCCGTGCCGTTCGGCAGCACGCAGATGCCTTCCTGGCCCTGGGGCGTCTTCTCCATCCGGACTTGTCCGCCGATTTCACCGCAATAGACCGATGCGGGATTGGCCATGCCCACGGAGGGTGCCAGCTTCTGTTGGGCGCATGCGCTGAGCGCCAGTGCCACCAGGGCCACCAGCGCGATTCCTGAGAGTTCCTGTGCTTTGTTCATTGCGCCACTCTATACCTCTGGAGGTTGGGAGTGTTGTTGCGTCCGCAACCTTCGGTTTGCGATGCAAAGGTATGTCAGCGCGGCATTTTGTGCATAGAATGCTGACTCGCTAGCATACAACCCAAGAAAAGTCCATGACACCTGATTACAAGACGCTCCTGCAGCAAAAGGCAGAGATCGAAGCACGCATCGCCGAAGTCCTGAAAGCCGAAAAAGGCGGGGCCATCGCCAAGGTTCGCGAGCTCGTCCAGCAATTCCAATTGACCCAGGAAGATGTGTTCAGCACGGGCAAGCGCAAGTCGCCCGTCGGTGCAGGCGTGCCCAAGTACCGTGATCCGTCCACTGGCGCAACGTGGACCGGCCGGGGCAAGCCTCCTGCGTGGATCAAGGATGCAGTGGACCGCACTGCCTTCGAAATCTGACCAGCAGCCCGCACCCGCGGGCTTTGTCTTTTCTGGCCACTTGCGCTCAGTAGGCCCACGGCAGCTCACAAGCGTCACCTTGCGCCAAGGCCGACGCCCTTGTCATGCTCTGCGCTGATTGCCTTAGCTGTGCTTGTCCGACAGGGGCGGTCCCGGGCGGCGCCCATGCTTGAGGCCATGAACACACCTACTCCCAACACCCCTGGCCAAGTGCCCACCTCGTCGTCCCGCAACCGGTTCGCCACCAAGCGAACCATGTACATCGTTGCCGCTCTCGTGGCTGTGGCACTGGTGATCATGTTTGTGCCCTGGTAGGCGCGCATCGACGTCCCGCTCGCGCCCCCGCTCATGTCCGCGATGGCATGAGAAAGCCCGCCATCTGGCGGGCTTTCGTTTTGGGGAATCGCTTGCCTCAGTGCGCGTGGTGCGCCGTGGGTGCTTGCGCCGGGGGGAGTTGGGCCAACTTCTGCGAGCAGTCGCTGCACACATGCCACGCGTGGAATTGGCGGGCTCCTGTGGCGGGTTTTTCCTGTTCGCACTGGATGCAGAAGACGGCGGGGGCCAGGTCCATGAGCCGGATCGGCTCTCGGCCTTTCTTGGGACTACGCATAGCTCTCCTTCAAAGTGTTGCTCCTCGGTATCCATTGGGCGCCGGGTTGGGAAAGGCCGGTCGTCAGCGGGCGCGCCATGGCGCAGCAGAAGCCAGCGCCATCGAGGGTGCGTGTTCAACTTACAGCCAAGTCGTCTCACGGTTGTGACTTCCGCATGACCGTGTGGGGAACGCGCCGCAGTGGTTTGACAGTGCAATTTGCGCAGTCCTAGAATTTGCCGCCTACATCCCTGCGACCGCTGCGAGCCCGACATGAACCTGTGACGCCTTCGGACCCTTGTCCGACCGATCCCCCGAAGCCCCTTGCCGGCCCACGGCGGACGCCCGCGTCACCACCTGCATGCCCGTTGACTGCTCCGCGTTGTCTGAACGCAACCTCGCGTCGCCGTGCGGCCTCTTTTTGAAAGAGTGCCCATGACAGAACCCATCGACATCCTTGCCCACAACACCGCTGCCTGGAACCTGCAGGCAGCGAAAGACTGCGACTGGTCGCGCCCGGTCGACAGCGCTGAAATAGCCCGGGCACGTGCCGGAATCTGGCAGGCGCGGCTCACGCCCGGCCCCTTGCCAGCGGGCTGGCTGGATGATGTGCGCGGCCTGCGCATCCTCTGCCTTGCCAGTGGAGGCGGCCAGCAAGGACCCATACTTGCGGCGGCAGGTGCGCAGGTCACCGTGTTCGATGCCTCCGCCGGCCAGCTTGCGCAGGACCGGTATGTAGCCGAGCGCGAAGGCCTTGCGCTGACCTGCGTGCAGGGCGACATGCGCGATCTGGGCGTTTTTGCAGATGCCGGCTTCGATGTGATCTTTCACCCCATCTCCAACCTCTACGTGCCTGATGTGCGGCCCGTATGGCGTGAATGCGCGCGGGTGCTCGCGAAGGGTGGGCGCCTTCTGTCCAGCTTCTGGAATCCGGTGGTCTTCGTGGAGGACCGCGATCCCGCGTTGCGCGAGCAAGGGCTCATGCGGCCTGCGTGGCGCCTGCCGTATTCCGATGTGGTGGATTTGCCGCCCGCAGCGATCGATGCCAAGCGGGAGCGCAATGAGGCGCTGGTGTTCGGCCATACGCTGGCCGATCAGATCGGCGGCCAGCTGGATGCGGGGCTGGTGCTGACGGGGTTTCATGAAGACTGGCAGTCCCATGCCCGTTTTGTGATCGAGAAGTTCGTGCCGACCTTCATTGCGACACGTTCTGTGAAACTCTGAAGGTGCTGCGGCCTGGCCTTGCCGCCCTCAACTCGTCCTCAGGTGCGCAAGGCCGGTGTCCAGGTCTGTTGCTGGGCGGGTTCGGTCACGGGCTGCGCCGGCTTCGGTCGGGGAGCCGGGCCCTTGGCCTGGGACGATGGCTGGGCCTGCCGTGCTTGCTCGGCGCCGGATTTGGCCAGCAGCATCATCACGGCCATGCAGATCAGCGTCAGCATGAGCACCACGCAGATGGGGCCCAGATCCACGGAGGCGATGTCCAGCCCCTTCAGCGACTGCCAGCGTTCTGAGCGTACTTCCAGTGGTTCTTCGGGATCAGCCATGGCACCTCCACTGCGTTGAGTGTGGATACATGCTAGGCGTAAGTGAGCATGCAAACAATATGGGGACTTCGCCAGGATGTGAGGGTATACAGCAGCACCGGCTCGGTTGGCTTCACGCTTGAAGGCGCTTTCCGCTGCTGCCGTGTGACAGCTACTTGACCCACATCAACTGCACCGCCACGGCCAGGGCGATGGCCAGCAGCACCAGCAGCACGGCCACTGCCACGATGGTGACCGCCCTGCGGCGCTTTGCCTTGCGGGGGTTGCGCAAACGGGGCGGTGTGGGAGGGGGCTGCGTGGCATCCAGGGCCGCAATTCTTGCCAGCCAGTCTTCGGCGGTGGTCAAGGTGGGGGTGGGCGATGCGCAGGGTGAGGCGGGGGGCGATGCGGGTGGTGAGACGGGCTTGCCACGGTTCATGGCTCCAGCTCCTGCCGCATTTCCTCGAGCACCTGGATGGCGCCCTGGATCATGGCCTGTCTGTGCTCCAGCGCAGCCTTTTGGGCCTGCAGCCTGTCCAACTGCTCGGCGACCAGCACCTCGTCGGCCCGCAGCTTCTTCAGCCGCTCCTGTATGGCCTCCATTTCCGGGGCGCTCATCTGCCAATCCTCCAGCATCGAAGGGCTCGGACCCTTCTCACAATTCACACGAATGCCGGCAATTATCTGTGCGCCTTAGTGATTGGCTATGAATGAATTGACATAGATTGTCATCGACCCGGCGCCCAGCGTCCGGAGGCTGCCGGCGCGATCAGAGCAGCCAGGTGCGGTTGGGCCGGTTGCCGTCAATCCCGACGATGCCCGCGTCCTGCAGAATCGGCAGGATGTAGGTGATCACCACGGCCGCGTTGTCGTTGGCCTGCTTGGCGGCAAAGCCCAGAAAGCCCGGTACGTCATAGCTGGATGCCACAACGCAGGGGCGCTCCAGGCCGTGATGCTCCTGGGCAAGATGGCGCAGCACGGCGCAGAAGGCTTCTCGCCGTATGCGCACCGTGTTGCCCTTGTTCGTTCGGACTTCCAGGCCGGTGGCATTGCGGCGGGTGACGGTGAAGGACGCGGTGCGACCCTTGTCCGGCGTCCTCAGGGGTTTGTCCTGGGCGATGCCTTCCCAGAAATCATTGAAGTCATTGTTCGAGAGCTCGCGCACAGAAGGGGGTCCATTGCCTGGAAGTTTTCATGGGCGTGGAGTCTCCCCGGCTTTGTGCGGTCGAAGATGAGCGAATCTGAGCAGTGCGGATCAATGTGCGAGAAATTTGAGGAAGATCCGGCCTTGCCGCGTTCTGACCTCGGTCCCTTCGATAAAGCCCATCAGTCTGGCCGAACCGTCCATGGAGTACAGCGCCGGTCCTTCGATGCGGTAGATGAGCCTGGTCCCGCACCGGACGAATTCATCGCCTTCGACACGCCCGATTTCGCGTCCGTGCCCATCAAGCACAGTCCACGAGCCTCCTGCAATCATGGCCTCACCCGGCAGTTGCCGGTCCCCAAGTGAAACCACCAATCTAAGGAACGCGAGGTGGCTGAATCTGAGCGAATCTGAGCAGTCGTGTAAAGCTGGGCCGCCGACGCCTTGGGCAGGGTCCTGTGGAAATTCGTGTGCGCCAGGCCCAAGCCGCATCGCACCGGCCAAAAGAAGCTGGCTGCGATCTAGGGGCACTGCATGCGTGGGCGATTGAGCGGTTCGCAGCCAAGTAGAATTGTTTCATATCAAAGACATGCTGCTCTGAAAGTTGCAGCGACCGGGCCCGCTTGGCGGGCCTTGTGCATGGGGCGCGGTCCCGCAGCCGGTATCTGGGTGCATGTCCTGATTCTCTGTAGGCCCGGCCTGCGATCCAATCTCGCGCATGGGGCTGAGCCTTCTCGTCAAATTGCTCTCATTTATGAAGATCTGCTGTCGCCAACCGGATGCGCCTGCGGCATTGCCTTTCGGCTTGCCCGGGGGCCATGCCGTGTGGTGCACGCCGCGCTGCGGAGGGCGGGCGTGAGCGAACAGGCGCTGTACGATCTGGCCCCCGTTCTGGAGCTGATGCTGCTGGGCCTGTTGCTGGCGCTGGGCCCCCTGGCCTGGGTGTGGCTGCGCAACCGCAGCGGCGGCTCGCTCAAGCGGCTGCAGGCGCTGTCGGTGCTCACGCTGTTCCTGACCTTCGATCTGGTGCTGTTCGGCGCCTTCACCCGCCTGACCGATTCCGGCCTGGGCTGCCCCGACTGGCCGGGCTGCTATGGCAGCGCCAGCCCCATGGGCGCCCGCGCGCAGATTGCCGAGGCCCAGGCCGCCATGCCCACCGGGCCGGTGACGCATGGCAAGGCATGGATAGAGATGGTCCACCGCTATCTGGCCACCACCGTGGGCGTGCTCATCATCGCCATGACCATCATGGCCTGGCGGCGCGCGCGGCGCCTGGGCAGGGCGGGTGGCGCAGGGGCCGGGCGTACAGGGGCGGAGGGCACAGGCGGTGCCCTGAGTCCGTGGTGGCCCACGCTGGCGCTGTTCTGGGTCTGCCTGCAGGGCGCCTTTGGCGCCTGGACCGTGACCATGAAGCTTTTCCCGGCCATCGTGACCCTGCACCTGCTGGGCGGCACGGGGTTGCTGGCCTTGCTGTGCGTGCCCGCCGTGGGGTTGAGCCGTGCTGCGAGCCAGCAAGGGGCGGCCGTGATTTCACCCGCGCTGCGCGCGGGGCTGTGGCTGGGCCTTGCGCTGCTGGTGCTGCAGGTGGCGCTGGGCGGCTGGGTCAGCACCAACTATGCGGTGCTGGCCTGCAGCAGTTTCCCGACCTGCCAGGGCAGTTGGTGGCCGGCCATGGATTTTTCGCAGGCGCTGCAGATCTGGCGGCCGCTGGGCCTGCTGCAGGACGGCAGCAACATCAGCTTTGCGGGCCTCACGGCCATCCACTACCTGCACCGCCTGGCGGCCTATGTGGTGGTGGCTGCGCTGGCCGGGCTGTGGTGGCGTTTGGGTGAAGTGCCCGCACTGGCGTCGCAGCGCCGCGTGCTGGGTGCGTTCTTGGTACTGCAGGTGCTGACAGGCCTGTCGAACGTGGTGCTCGATTGGCCGCTGGTGGCCGCGGTGCTGCATACGGGCGGCGCAGCTGCGCTGGTGACCGTGATTGTTTGGTGCCTGGCGGCCAGCCGCCCGGGCGCACTGCGGGACGGTCTGCCGGTTGCCCGTGGAGAGATTGCATGAGTAAACAAGCTTCCCTGAGTGTCGAGCCCTCGCGCTGGACACAGTTCTATGCCCTGACCAAGCCGCGTGTGGTGCAGCTGATCGTGTTCTGCGCACTGATCGGCATGGTGCTGGCCGTGCCGGGCTGGCCCAACGCCGACCAGTGGCTGCACATGGCGCTGGCCTGCCTGGGCATCTGGCTGGTGGCGGGCGCGGCTGCCGCCTTCAACTGCCTGGTGGAGCGCCATATCGATGCGCGCATGAAGCGCACCTCCTGGCGGCCCACGGCGCGCGGCGAGCTGAGCAGCCAGCAGGCGCTGGCCTTCTCGGCCATCCTGTGCACGCTGGGCGCGCTGGTGCTGCTGCTGTGCACCAACCCGCTGACCATGTGGCTGACGCTGGCCACCTTCGTGGGCTATGCCGTGATCTACACGGTGATCCTCAAGCCTGCCACGCCGCAGAACATCGTGATCGGCGGCGCCTCCGGTGCCATGCCGCCCGTGCTGGGCTGGGCCGCGATGACGGGCCAGGTCGGTCCCGAGGCGCTGATCCTGTTCCTCATCATCTTCCTGTGGACGCCGCCCCATTTCTGGGCGCTGGCGCTGTACCGCGTGGAAGACTACCGCCAGTCCGGCCTGCCCATGCTGCCCGTGACGCATGGCAGCGAGTACACGCGGCTGCAGATCCTGCTGTACACGGTGATCCTGTTTGCGGCCTGCATGCTGCCCTTCATGTACGGCATGAGTTCCTGGCTGTACCTGGTGGTGGCCGTGGTGCTGAGCGTGGGCTTCTGTGCCTATGCCTTTGCACTGTGGCGCAATTACTCGGACCAGCTGTCGCGCAAGACCTTCCGCTTCTCGCTGATCCACCTGAGCGTGCTGTTCCTGGCGCTGCTGATCGATCACTACCTCTGGCTGGGCTGATGGGTTGATGGCCCGAGGGCCATGGCCGCGCAATGAAAAACCGGGCCCTTGAGGCCCGGTTTGTCTTGGTGCCTGCCGCCTTACTTGATCTGCCGCTTTTCCAGCTTGCGCGCCAGCGTGCGCCGGTGCATGCCCAGGCGGCGGGCGGCTTCGGAGATGTTGAAATCGCTCTCGGCCAGGGTTTCGTGGATGTGTTCCCACTCCAGCGTCTTGATGGAGGTGGGGTTGCGCGACAGTTCCACGTCGGTGCGGCCTTCGAGGCGGCCGAAGGCGGCCTCGATATCGTCGGTGTTGGAGGGCTTGGCCAGATAGTGGCATGCGCCTAGCTTGACCGCCTCCACCGCCGTGGCAATGCTGGCATAGCCGGTAAGCACGACGATCAGCGCCTCGGGGTTGTGCTGGTGCAGCATCTGCACGCAGCTCAGGCCCGACGCGTTGCCCGCCAGCTTGAGGTCCATGACGGCGTACTGCGGCGAGTGCGTCTGCAGCAGCTCGCGCACTTCCTCGGCGCTGGCGGCCTGCAGCACGCGGTAGCCGCGCCGCTCGAACGAGCGCGTCAGCGTGCGCGCAAAGGTCGCATCGTCTTCAACCAGCAGCAGGAGGCGGGAGCTGTCCATGGGCGATTCGGGTTCCTGTGGGCGCCGCTTCAGGCGCCGGGTTCAATGGCAATCGATGACAGGGGCAGGCGGATCTCCACCTCACTGCCCCGCGGCGGGGTGTTCCTCACCTGAACGCGTCCGCCCAGCGAGCGCGCCACGTTGAGCACCAGGAACAGGCCAAGCCCCCGGCCCGGGCGCTCCGTCTTGGTGGAGATATGGCGCTGGCCCAGCTGTTCCAGCACGGCGGGTGCAAAGCCCGGTCCCTTGTCGCGCACGGTGATGCACAGCATGCCGGTGCGCACGGCCAGGTGCAGCGCCACATGGCGTGGGGAGGCTTCGGCCGCATTGTCGAGCACATTGCAAACCATTTGCTGCAACGCGGTATCGGAAAGAATGGGGAAGTCCTCGTCGGCCTGGACATAGTCGAAATGCTCCACGGCGTGGCGTGACTGCCAGTGCGCGACCACGCCGTCCATGAAGGCGCGCAGCGTGGTGGCCTGGGGCGCATCGGCGCGGGTCTCGCCGGCCGACATGAGCACGCTGGAGACGATGGACTTGCAGCGCAGCAGCTGCTGCTGCATTTCCTGCAGGTCGGCCAGCAGGTCGGGGTCTTGCGTGATGGCGGGCATGCGCTGCCAGTCGCCCAGGATGACGGACATGGTGGACAGCGGCGTGCCCAGCTCGTGCGCCGCGCCCGTGGCCAGCAGGCCCATGCGCACGATGTGCTCCTCTTCGCTGGCACGCTGGCGCATGTTGGCCAGCCGTGCGTCACGCCGGCGCAGGTTGGAGACGATGCGGCGCAGGAAGACGACCAGCAGCACCGTGGTCAGCCCGAAGCTGATCAGAATGCCGCTCACGTACAGGCCGGGCAGCCCGTCCGGTCCCGCCGCGCCAATGGGCAGGGGCCAGTGCACGATGGCCAGCACCAGGGTGCACAGCGAGGTGCTGGCAACGATGATCCAGGCGTGCACGGGCCTGAGCAGCACGGCGCCCAGAATGCCCTGCAGCAGGAACAGATAGATGAAGGGATTGCTGGCGCCGCCGCTCAAATACAGCTGTATGGCCAGGGCGAGCACGTCGGCCAGCAGGGCCAGGAACAGGTTGCGCGCCGAGATCTGGCGGCGGTGGCTGCGGTACCAGTAGATGTAGCCAAGATTGGTGAAGACGCTGGCCAGCAGCACCAGGGCCATGGCCGGCAGCGGCAGGGTGATGCCGAAGCCGTAGTGCACAAGGGAGATGGTGATCACCTGCCCGACCACGGCAAACCAGCGCAGCTGTATCAGCAGCTGCATGTTCTGGCGTTCGGTGGTGCGCTCGACGCGGAACAGGGACTCTGAAGGCGAATTCACGCGGGCGATTGTGCGCTACCGCAGGCAGCCGTGGCGCGGCAGGGTCTTGTAGAGGACTGGCGTAAAAAAGGCCACCGATGTCATCGGTGGCCCTGTTGCCTGGAGCGACGGCTTTACGGCTTGCTGCTTGCCTGCCGGTCATTGCGCCTGACCAGCCAGGCCGCGCCGACCACCATCAGCGCAAGCCCATACCATGTCAGCGCATAGACCAGGTGGCTGTTGGGGAAGCGGATCACGGTCATGCCCGGGCGCGGCCAGGTGCCGTCTGCCACGGGCTGGCCCGGCAGGCCTGCGTCGATGAAGTAGGGGGCTGCATGGTCCAGGCCCTGGGCCTGTGCAATGGCCGCCACATCGCGCGAGAACCAGCGCTGCTGCGCGGGATCGTTCTCGCGCAGGAAGCCGCCGCGCGGCTCGCTGATGCGCAGCAGGCCGTCCACCGTCACCGGGTCCTGGGGCGCCTGTGCGGGCTGATCCTGCCAGCGCGCGCGCTGCGCTGTGGGAATGAAGCCCCGGTTCACCAGCACCTGGTTGCCGTCGTCCATCTGCAGCGGCGTCAGCACCCAGAAGCCGGCGCCCAATTCGGTCACGGCCTGGGTCAGCACGGTCTTGCCGGCCAGCCAGTGGCCGCTGGCCTGCACGGCGCGGTACTCGTGGTCGGCGGCCGTGATCTGCGGCCATTCGGCGGGCGGGGGCAGGGCAGCGGGTGCGGCGTGCACGCGCTGGTCCACGCGCTCTATCAAGTCCAGCTTCCAGGCACGGCGCTGGACCTGCCAGCTGCCCAGGAAGATGAAGCCCAAAAACAAGGCGATGCCCACCGAGATGAGCATCGCCTGAGCGAGTGGGCCACGCCGGCGCGATGCGCCGACGTGGCTGGAGGGCCCGGAGTTTCCGGATGCGGTCAAGGCGTGACCGAGGCCGGAGCCGTCTGCGCGGCGGGGTCGGCCGGCATGGTGTGCTGGGGCATCATGTTGGTGTTCATGTGGAACATGACCCACAGGGTGCCCGCAATGCCGATGGCCACGAAGACCACGGTGAAGATGGTGGACAGCAGGGTCCAGCCGCCTTCGATCTTGCCGTTCATGTGCAGGAAGAAGACCATGTGGACCAGGATCTGCACCACGGCGAAGCCGCCGAGCACCATCACGGCCGTTGCACGGTCCGAGATGACATTGCTCATCACCAGCCAGAACGGGATGGCCGTCAGGATGATCGAGAGCACGAAGCCCCACATATAGCCCGAGAACGTGCTGTGCGGGCCTGCGTCGTGGTGGTGATCGTCATGGCCATGATGGTCGTGGTGACCGTGGCCATGGCCGGCGTGGATGTCGTGTGCAGCCATTTACAGCACCCCCATCAGGTAAACAAAAGTGAAGACGCCGATCCAGACCACGTCCAAGAAGTGCCAGAACATCGACAGGCACATCAGGCGGCGGTTGTTCTCGTGCGTCAGGCCGTGCTTGTTGATCTGGATCATCAGCGTGACCAGCCAGATCAGGCCGAAGCTCACGTGCAGGCCGTGGGTGCCCACCAGCGTGAAGAACGAGGACAGGAAGGCGCTGCGCTGCGGGCCTGCGCCCTCGTGCAGCAGGTGGGAGAACTCATAGAGTTCCAGGCCCAGGAAGCACAGGCCGAACAGGCCGGTGATGGCCAGCCACAGCTGGGTGCCGCCCAGCTTGCCCTGCTGCTTTTGCAGCATGGCGAAGCCGAAGGTGATGGACGACAGCAGCAGGAAGGCCGTGTTCATCGCCACCAGGGGCAGGTCGAACAGCTGGGCACCCGTGGGGCCTGCAGCGTAGTTGCGGCCCAGCACGCCATAGGTGGCGAACAGCGCTGCAAAGATCAGGCAGTCGCTCATCAGGTAGAGCCAGAAGCCCAGAGCGGTGCCGTTTTCGGGATGGGGCTCCTCGGCGAGGTGGTACTCGCGCGGGGCCAGGGCGGCAGCGCCGCCTGCGGTGTAACGGGTATCAGACATGACGTGCCAGCTGTTGTGTGCGCAGTTCTTCCGTGGCCGCGACTTCCGCGGCGGGGATGTAGTAGTCGCGCTTGTAGTTGAACGTGTGGATGATCGACGCCAGCACGGTGGCGGCGAACGACGCAATGGCCAGGGGCCACATGTGCCAGATCATCGCGAAGCCGAAGACCGTGGACAGCGCAGCGATCACGACGCCGGCGCCGGTGTTGGACGGCATGTGGACGGGCTTGAAGCCGGTCAGCGGACGCTGGTAGCCGTGCTTCTTCATGTCCCACCAGGCATCGATCTCATGCACCACGGGCGTGAAGGCGAAGTTGTACTGGGGAGGGGGCGAGGAGGTGGCCCACTCCAGCGTGCGGCCTTCCCAGGGGTCGCCGGTCACGTCGCGCAGCTGGTCGCGCTTGAAGTAGCTGACCACCAGCTGGATCAGGAAGCTGCCGATGCCCAGTGCCACCAGGCCGGCGCCCAGGGCGGCGATCACGAACCAGATCTGCAGCGAGGGGTCCTCGAAGTGGTTGGCACGGCGTGTCACGCCCATCAGGCCCAGCACGTACAGCGGTGTGAAGGCGACCCAGAAGCCGACCAGCCAGAACCAGAACGAGCACTTGCCCCAGAACTCGTCGAGCTTGTAGCCGAAGGCCTTGGGGAACCAGAAGTTGATGCCGGCGAACACGCCGAACACCACGCCGCCGATGATCACGTTGTGGAAGTGGGCGATCAGGAACAGGCTGTTGTGCAGCACGAAGTCGGCCGGGGGAACGGCCAGCAGCACGCCGGTCATGCCGCCGATGGCGAAGGTGCACATGAAGCCCACGGTCCACAGCATCGGCACCGTGAAGCGGATGCGGCCGCGGTACATGGTGAACAGCCAGTTGAAGATCTTGGCGCCCGTCGGGATCGAGATGATCATCGTCGTGATGCCGAAGAAGGTGTTCACGCTGGCGCCGGAGCCCATGGTGAAGAAGTGGTGCAGCCAGACCAGGTAGGACAGGATGGTGATACACACCGTCGCGTACACCATGGAGGTGTAGCCGAACAGGCGCTTGCGGCTGAAGGTCGAGACGATCTCAGAGAAGATGCCGAAGCAGGGCAGGATCAGGATGTAGACCTCGGGGTGGCCCCAGATCCAGATCAGGTTCACGTACAGCATGGGGTTGCCGCCCAGCTCGTTCGTGAAGAAGTTCGTGCCGACGTAGCGGTCCAGCGACATCAGCACCAGGGCTGCGGTCAGGATGGGGAACGAGGCCACGATCAGCGCGTTGGTGCACAGGGCGGTCCAGGTGAAGACGGGCATCTTCATCAGGTTCATGCCGGGTGCGCGCATCTTGATGATGGTCACGATCAGGTTGATGCCTGACAGCGTGGTGCCGACGCCGGCCACCTGCAATCCCCAGATGTAGTAGTCAAGCCCGACCCCGGGGTTCTGCGCCCCCAGGTTGGACAGTGCCAGCCAGCCGGAGGTGGAGAACTCGCCCAGGAACAGCGAGATCATCACCAGCACGGCGCCGCCCGTGGTCATCCAGAAGCTGAAGTTGTTCAGGAACGGGAAGGACACGTCGCGGGCGCCGATCTGCAGCGGCACCAGATAGTTCATCAGGCCGGTCACGAAGGGCATGGCCACGAAGAAGATCATGATCACGCCGTGGGCCGTGAAGATCTGGTCGTAGTGGTGCGGAGGCAGGTAGCCCAGGTTGTCGCCGAAGGCCATGGCCTGCTGCAGGCGCATCATCAGCGCGTCGGCAAAGCCGCGCAGCAGCATGACCAGACCGAGGATCATGTACATGATGCCGATCTTCTTGTGGTCGATGCTGCACAGCCAGTCGCGCCACAGCGGGCCCCACAGGCGGAACTTGGTGAGCAGGCCCAGCACGGCAAGGCCGCCGAGCACCACGGCGATGAAGGTCGCCAGCACGATGGGCTCATGCGCCATCGGGATGGAGTCCCAAGTGATGCGTCCCAGCAGCCAGTGAGCCTGTGCCGGGGAGGTATGTTCAGACATATCGAGTCTCTTAGGTCGTGATGGGAGCGGGCGGCGGTCTGGCCGTCGTCCGCGTCCGCTAACTGCTTATTGCTGCGCAGCGGCTGCGGAGCCGTCGCGCTGGTCCAGGAAGGCCACGACGCGGTCGGCGTTTTGCACCGTGCACACATCCTGGGGCAGGTTCATGCCCACGGCCTTGAGATAGGCTTCGCCGCCGGCAGCGTCGATGGCCATCATGTGATGCATGCACATCTTGCCTTCTTCGACACAGCGGTTGAGCACCTTGTCGTACAGGCCTTCGTCCACCGTGGCGAAGCGCTCGACCGGGTTGCGCTCGCTGGGCTTGACCAGGTTCAGGTAGGTATCGCGCGTCAGGGCCTTGCCTTCGGACTTGGCCTTGGCAACCCACTGATCGAACTCTTCGTTGCTCAGGCCATGGAACTTGAACGTCATGCCCGAGAAGCCGGCGCCGCTGTAGTGCGATGCCAGGCCGTGGAACACGCCGGGCTTGTTGATCACGGCGTTCAGCTCGGTCTGCATGCCGGGCATGGCATAGATCATGCCGGCCAGGTCAGGCACGTAGAAGGAGTTCATCGTCGAGGTGGCGGTCAGCTTGAAGTGGATGGGACGATCCACGGGAGCGGCCAGCTCGTTGACGGTGGCGATGCCTTTTTCAGGGATGAAGAACAGCCACTTCCAGTCCATGGCCACGACCTGCACCTCCAGCGGCTTGACATCGGTGCTCAGCGGCTTGGTGGCCGAGACGCGGTCCAGCGGACGGTAGGGGTCCAGCTTGTGGGTGCTGATCCAGGTGATGGCGCCCAGCGCGATGATGATCATCAGCGGCACGGACCAGATCACCAGCTCCAGCGTGGTGGAGTGGTGCCATTCGGGGTCGTAGTGGGCCTCGGTGTTCGACTGGCGGTATTTCCAGGCGAAAAGCAGCGTGAGGATGATCACCGGGATGATGATGATCAGCATCAGCAAGGTGGCCGTGACCACCAGGTTGCCTTGCTGCGCGGCGATGTCGCCGGCGGGGTTGAGCACGACGGCTTTGCTGCAGCCAGTGAGACTGGCTGTCAAAGCGGCCGCGGTGAGCCACGCAGGCCCACGGAGTTCCTTGATTTTTAGCATGCTAGGGGCGCAACAAGAGCGCGTTTACATAGAAACGCGGATTACAAGATCCGGGCAAATGTATTACGAAGTATAAATTTGTCCATTGGACATTTTGTCCAACGTCAAGGAGAACCCGGGAACTTTCTGCTACCTGGGCGGGTGCACGGCAGGTGCCTGGCGGTCCGGAGGCCGCATTTTCGCCTCGCGCGCAGCAGGACAAACACCGAGGCCGGTCGAGGTGGAAACCGCCTTGCGCCAGATCAAGCGAGGGCGTAGAACAGAGCTGTCAGTGAGACGAGACAAGGAGCATCCATCTATGAGCGGCCTCGACACAACTGCAAGCTTCCCCGGCGGAAGCTATGAGAGCAAAGAATCTCTGTCCCGCGCCGACACCCACGAAGATGTCACGCCCAACGAAATCGCCGTCGGCGTGATCATCGGGCGATCCTCGGAGTACTTCGACTTCTTCGTGTTCGGCATCGCCTGCGTGCTGGTCTTCCCGGCACTGCTGTTTCCCTACCTTTCCAAGCTGGACGGCACGCTGATGTCGTTCGCCATCTTCTCGCTGGCCTTCGTGGCCCGGCCGCTGGGCACGGCGCTGTCCATGGCCGTGCAGCGGCGCTGGGGGCGGGCGACCAAGCTGACGCTGGCGCTGTTTCTGCTGGGCGTGTGCACCGTGGGCATGGCCTTCCTGCCCAGCTACCAGCAGGCGGGGGTGAACGCCATCATCGTGCTGGCGCTGCTGCGCATAGGCCAGGGCATTGCGCTGGGTGGTTCGTGGGACGGCCTGCCGTCGCTGCTGGCCATGTCGGCGCCCAAGAACCGGCGGGGCTGGTATTCGATGATGGGCCAGTTGGGGGCGCCGCTGGGCTTCGTGCTCGCGGCAGGGCTGTTTGCCTTCATCTACGCCCATGTGGGAGCCGACGAGTTCCTCAGCTGGGGCTGGCGCTATCCCTTCTGCGTGGCCTTTGCCATCAACGTCGTGGCACTGTTTGCCCGGCTGCGCCTGGTCGTGGGCCAGTCCTACACCGAACTGCTGCAGCAGCGTGAGCTGGAGCCCATGGGCGTGCTGCCGCTGATGCGCGACGAGGGTCGCAACGTGGTGATCGGTGCGTTTGCTGCCCTGGCCAGCTTTGCGCTGTTCCACCTGGTGACCATCTTCCCGCTGTCCTGGATCTCGCTGTATTCGGACCAGTCGGTGACCCATGTGCTCGGGGTGCAGATCGTGGGCGCCTTCTGTGCGGCTGCCGCCATCATGGTCTCGGGCTGGCTGGCCGACCGCGTGGGCCGGCGCAACACGCTGGGCACCATGGCCTGCCTGATCGGCATCTTCAGCTTCCTGGCGCCCTGGCTGCTGGGCAGCGGAACGGTGGGGAACAACGTGTTCATCATCGTCGGCTTCATCCTGCTGGGCCTGTCCTATGGCCAGGCGGCAGGCACGGTGACGTCCAATTTCCCCTCACGCTATCGCTACACGGGGGCCGCGTTGTCCTCGGACATGGCCTGGCTGGTGGGCGCGGCATTCGCTCCGCTGGTGGCCCTGGGCGTGTCCTCGCGCTTCGGACTGGTGGCGCTGGGGATCTATCTGCTGTCGGGTGCGCTGTGCACGCTGGCGGCACTGGGCATCAACCGCGCCATCGAGACGCGCGACTGAACGGACCCTTGCAAGCCAAAGGCCGGCTCTGCCGGCCTTTTTCGTTGTGACTTCGCCTCAGGGGTTTTCACCGTAGCGCTGCTTGAAGTCGAATTCGAGCCTGTCGCAGTCCTGCACCGATTCAAACTGCTGCGTCTTGCGCTCGGCCTCAGGCCTGGCGGTTTCCTTGCGGCAGATCTTGATGGTTTCGCGCTCCACCCAGCGCGCCTCGCCTTCGGGCGTGGACAGCAACTGGCCAGCCAGCATGAGCACAGCGAAGAAGGCCACGGGCAGTCCGATGAGCCAGGGCACGATGCGGCTTTTTGGCGGCTTGGACGGCTTGGGCGGTGTTGGCGGTTTGGCCGGATCGGATCCGTTGGCGCTGGCAGCGGGGGCCGGTTCGCTGGAATGAGGCTCGGGTGTCTGTGGTTGCGCCATGGTGTGCTTGCTGTGGTTCCGGCTGGCGATTATCCAGGGCGCCCATCGCGCGCAGTCTGAGCGGGATCAGTGAACGGCGAGATCGCCTGTGCCAGCCATCTCCCCCATCTCCTGCACCAGCCATTTCTCCAGCGCAAGAATGTCGGCCCTGCGGCCCGGATGGGGCGCCACCCACAGCTGCATGCGCCGCGGACCGGCCAGTCGCGCGCCGCTGTTGCGCGCGCATGTCAGCGATCCGGTCAGCGACGGGCTGGAGATCGTGCTCAAGGGCGGGCAAATGGGAGGAGAGGCCTTCTTTGGCCACGTGCGTGATGGAGGCCAGGCAGGGCTCGCTGCCGCAACCATGGGGCAAACCTATAATGCGCGTTGGTCCCGACGGGACACCCTCCCGCCAGGGACAGCGCCCCGCGTGCGCGCTCCGAACTCCTAGACACCATGAGCACACCCACTTTCACCGTTGCCGACATTCGCAAGAGCTTTCTGGACTTTTTCGCATCCAAGGGCCACACCATCGTGGAGTCGAGCCCTCTGGTGCCCGGCAACGATCCGACGCTGATGTTCACCAACTCGGGCATGGTCCAGTTCAAGGACGTGTTCCTGGGCACCGACAAGCGCCCCTACAAGCGCGCCACCTCGGTGCAGACCTGCCTGCGCGCAGGCGGCAAGCACAACGATCTGGAAAACGTGGGCTACACGGCCCGCCACCACACCTTCTTCGAGATGCTGGGCAACTGGTCCTTCGGCGACTACTTCAAGCGCGAGTCGCTCAAGTGGGCCTGGGAGCTGCTGACCGAGGTCTACAAGCTGCCCAAGGAACGCCTGCTGGCCACGGTCTACGCCGAGGACGACGAGGCCTACGACATCTGGACCAAGGAAATCGGCCTGCCGCCCGAGCGCGTGATCCGCATCGGCGACAACAAGGGCGGCCGCTACAAGAGCGACAACTTCTGGATGATGGCCGACACCGGCCCCTGCGGCCCCTGCTCGGAAATCTTCTACGACCACGGCGCGCACGTGGCCGGCGGCCCTCCCGGCAGCCCTGACGAAGACGGCGACCGCTTCATCGAGATCTGGAACAACGTGTTCATGCAGTTCGACATGGACGAGCAGGGCAACGTCAAGCCGCTGCCCGCGCCCTGCGTGGACACCGGCATGGGCCTGGAGCGCCTGGCCGCCATCCTGCAGCATGTGCACAGCAACTATGAGATCGACCTGTTCCAGGCGCTGATCAAGGCCGCTGCGCGCGAGACGCACATCGCCGACATCGAGACCCCCTCGCTCAAGGTGATCGCCGACCACATCCGCGCTACCGCCTTCCTGGTGGCCGACGGCGTGATCCCCTCCAACGAAGGCCGCGGCTACGTGCAGCGCCGCATCGTGCGCCGCGCCATCCGCCACGGCTACAAGCTGGGCCAGAAGACCCCGTTCTTCCACAAGCTGGTCAAGGACCTGGTGGCCGTGATGGGCGATGCCTATCCCAAGATCCGCGAGCAGGAAGCGCGCATCACCGAAGTGCTGCGGGTCGAGGAAGAGCGCTTCTTCGAGACCCTGGCCAACGGCATGGAAATCCTGGACGCGGCGCTGGCCGGTGGCGCCAAGGTGCTGCCCGGCGACGTGGCCTTCAAGCTGCACGACACCTACGGCTTCCCCCTGGACCTGACCAACGACGTCTGCCGCGAGCGCGGCCTGAGCGTGGACGAGGCGGGCTTCCAGACCGCCATGGAAGAGCAGAAGAACAAGGCCCGCGCAGCAGGCAAGTTCAAGATGGACCGCGCCCTGGAATACACGGGCGATGCCAATGCCTTCACGGGCTACCAGAAGCTGGCCGAGGCCGCCAAGGTGGTGGCACTGTATGCCGAAGGCAGCGCCGTGCAGGAACTCAAGGCCGGCCAGAGCGGCGTGGTCGTGCTCGACACCACGCCTTTCTACGCCGAGTCCGGCGGCCAGGTGGGCGACCAGGGTGTGATCAGCACCGCGGGCGCACGCTTCGCGGTCGAGGACACGCTCAAGATCAAGGCCGATGTGTTCGGCCACCACGGCGTGCTGGAGTCCGGCAGCCTCAAGGTGGGCGATGCCGTGCAGGCCGAGGTGGACACGCAGCTGCGTGCGGCCACCATGCGCAACCACTCGGTCACGCACATCATGCACAAGGCCCTGCGCGAAGTGCTGGGCGACCATGTGCAGCAAAAGGGCTCGCTGGTCAACGCCGAGCGCACGCGCTTTGACTTTGCCCACAACCAGCCCGTGACCGCTGAAGAGATCCGCGAGATCGAACGCCGCGTGAACGCCGAGATCCTGGCCAACACGCCCACCGATGCGCGCGTGATGGACATCGAATCGGCCAAGGCCACGGGCGCCATGATGCTGTTCGGCGAGAAGTACGGCGACTCCGTGCGCGTGCTGGACATCGGCAGCAGCCGCGAGCTGTGCGGCGGCACCCACGTGCAGCGCACGGGCGACATCGGCCTGTTCAAGGTGGTGGGCGAAGGCGGCGTGGCCGCTGGCGTGCGCCGCATCGAGGCGGTGACCGGCGAGAACGCGCTGGCCTACCTGCAATCGCTGGAATCCACGGTGGACCAGGCCGCCGCCGCGCTGAAGGCGCCGACGGCCGAGCTGAACACCCGCATCGGCGGTGCGCTGGAGCAGATCCGCGCGCTGGAGAAGGAAGTGGCTGCGCTCAAGGGCAAGCTCGCTTCCAGCCAGGGCGACGAGCTGGCCGGCCAGGCCGTGGACGTCAAGGGCATCAAGGTGCTGGCCGCCAGGCTGGAAGGCGCCGACGCCAAGACCCTGCGCGACACCATGGACAAGCTCAAGGACAAGCTGGGCGCCGCAGCCATCGTGCTGGCCGCCGTCGATGGCGACAAGGTGCAACTGGCCGCAGGCGTGACCAAGGCCGAGACCTCGCGCATCAAGGCTGGCGATCTGGTGAACTTCGTGGCCAGCCAGGTCGGCGGCAAGGGCGGCGGCAAGCCCGACATGGCCATGGCCGGCGGCACGGACGCTTCGGGCCTGCCCGCGGCGCTGGCCGGTGTGCACGCCTGGGTGGCAGAGCGCGTCTGACCCAGCTGCGCGGCAGATGATTCCTGCTGCTCCTTCTTCGGGACGCCCCGGTGGACTCCACCGGGGCGTCTTGCCGTGGGCGCTGCGTATGACCTACATGGCCTGGGTGATGGGCGTGCTGGCGCAGTCGGCCGCTGCCGCCGCGCAAAGCGTGGTCTTCATCAACCCCGGCCGCTCCGACGAGAGCTACTGGACCACGGTCAGCGAGGCCATGCAGGACGCGGCCAGCAGCCTGGGCATGCAGCTGCAGGTGCGCTATGCGCAGCGTGACCACCTGCGCCCCATCGAGATTGCGCGCCAGATTGCCGCCTTGCCCAAGGCGCAGCGGCCCCGCTACGTGATGTTTACCAACGACTACAGCGTGGCGCCTGAAATCCTGCGCACGCTGGAGGCCGCAGGCATCGACAGCTTCATGGCCTTCAGCGGCGTGCCCGAGACATTGCGCGGCCAGACCGGCGTGGCGCGGGAGCGCTATCGCCACTGGCTGGGCAGCCTGGAGCCGGGCGCGGAGGAGGCCGGCTACCTGACCGCCAAGTCACTGTTCGCCGCTGCGCGGGCATCGGGCCAGGCGCGTGCGGCCGATGGCCGGCTGCACATGGTGGCCATTGCCGGGGACCGCTCCACGCCCTCCTCGGTGGAGCGCAATGCCGGCATGCGCCGCGCGGCGGCCGAGGCCAGCGACGTGGTGCTGCAGCAGGAAGTCTTTGGCGAATGGCGCCGCGAACGCGCCGAGCAGCAGGCGGCCGTGCTGTTCCAGCGCTATCCCGAGGTGCGCCTGGTCTGGGCGGGCAACGACGAGATGGCCTTTGGCGCCATGCAGGCCTGGCGGGCGCGGGGCGGCTCGCCGGGGCGTGACGCCTTCTTCAGCGCCATCAATTCATCGGCCGCCGCCATGACGGCGCTGCGCACGGGCGAGCTGTCGGCACTGGCGGGCGGCCATTTCCTGACCGGCGCCTGGGCCCTGGTCATGCTCTACGACCATGCGCACGGCGCCGATTTCGCCTCCGAAGGGCTGGAGCAGGTGCGGCCCATGTTCACGCTGCTGGACAAGTCCCAGATCGACCGCTACGAGCACAGGATCAGCGCGCCGCTGGCCCCTCTGGACTTTCGCAGCTACAGCAAGCACCTCAATCCCCGGCTGCGGCGCTACGGATTCGAGCTCAAGCACCTGCTGCGCTGAGCGCCTCCCATGCCCCGCTTCCGCTCGATTGCCTCTTTGCTGATCCTGCGCATCATGCTGCTGGCCGTGGCCTGCATGCTGGTGTTTGGCGGCGCCCACGCCTGGTGGGAGTACCGCAAGGGGCAGCAGGAGTTTCGCCGCTCCATGGAGACGCTGGTGGCCAACAGCATGATCTCGCTGTCCGCCGCGTTGTGGGACATCGAGCCGGCCCTGGTGCGCGAGCAGGTGCAGTGGCTGGGCAAGCTGCCCCTGGTGGGACATGTGCAGCTGCGCGTCACCTCCACGGGCGAGATGTACGAGGCGGGCGAGCCCAGGGATGGCCGCGCGCCTGCCGTGTCCATGCTCATTCCGGCACCGCGTCACAGCCAGTCCAGCCTGCCGCTGGGCGAACTGCAGGTCTGGGAGAACCGGGGCCACTACCTGGAGGTGCTGCGCGACTCCACGCTGCGCGTGCTGCTGGGCTATGCGCTGTTCACGGCCCTGGTCTGCCTGATGGTGGCCTGGGTGATGCGCAGGGAGCTGCGCCAGCCGCTGCAGCAGATTGCGGGCTTTGCGGCCAACCTCAAGCCCAATGAGTTGTCGAGGCCCTTGGTGCTGGAGCGGGCGCGGCGCGGGCAGCGCGACGAGATCGACATGGTGGTGCAGGGCTTTGGCCAGTTGCAGCATGACCTGCGTGGCCACATCGAGCATCTGGACCTGCTGGTGGCCCAGCGCACGGCCCAGCTGGAGGAGCTGGTGGAGGAAGTCAAGCGCATGTCGCTGACCGATGCGCTGACCGGATGCCTCAACCGCCGCGCCATGGACGAGCGCCTGGCCTCCGAGGTCGCCCAGGGCCAGCGCCTGGGTGCGGCCCTGAGCGTGATGTTCGTGGACGTGGACCGCTTCAAGCAGGTCAATGACAGGCACGGCCATGCCGCAGGCGATGCCGTGCTGCGCGAGGTGGCGCTGCGTTGCCGGCACGCACTGGAGCGGGAGCCCTCGGCGCAATGGATGGCGCGCTATGGCGGGGAGGAGTTCCTGATCGTGATGCCCGGTGTGGCTGCGGCCCAGGCCTGGGCGCTGGCCGGGCAGCTGCGCGAGGCCATACGCTCCACGCCCATACAGGTCCATGGCCTGGAACTGGCGGCGACGGCCAGCTTTGGCGTGGCGCAACTGCAGGGTGCCGAGAGCGCGCAGGAACTGCTGCAGCGCGCCGATGCCATGCTCTACGAGGCCAAGCACGCCGGGCGCGACTGCGTGCGCGTGGCCGGCCTCACCTGAACGGCACGGCGCCAGGGCCGGCTCAGAACAGTTCGATATCGTTGCTGTTCACCTGGGGGGCCAGCAGCCCCTGGGTGATCAGATCACCGTAGTACCAGGTCTGGTTGCGGCCATGCTCCTTGGCGTGGTAGAGGGCCTGGTCGGCATGGCCCAGCACCTCCACGGGTGCGCCCGTGCCCATGGCGGCAAAGCCCGTGCTCACGGTGATGCGGCCGACCTGGGGGAACTCGTAGCTCTCCACGTCGTGGCGCAGGCGCTCCAGCGCCTTGCGGGCATTGACCAGGCTGACCGAGCGCAGCAGCACCACGAATTCCTCGCCGCCGAAGCGGAACACACGGTCCTTGGCGTCGAAGCAGCTGCGCAGGATGTTGGCCACCAGGATCAGCACCTCGTCGCCATACAGGTGGCCAAAGCGGTCGTTGATGCGCTTGAAATGGTCGATGTCGATGGCGGCCAGCCACTGGCCGGGAACGTCTTCCGTGGCCACGCCCGGCATGGCCATCGGCGCCTCCTGCAGCGACAGGCGCAGGAACTGCTCGTCGAAGGTCTTGCGGTTGAGCAGGCCGGTCAGCGCATCGCGTTCGCTGTAGTCCAGCAGGCTCTGGTAGTTGTGATAGACGCCGAAGATGCCCTGGATCACATCGAGCCGGCTGGGCGAGAAGGCCGTGGACTGCGTGATCTCCAGGCAGTGGTAGGCCGTCTCCTGGCGCCACAGCGGCAGCCACAGCACGTGCTGGCCATCGGGCTGCACGGCCGAGGCGATGAGGGCGCGCTGCTGCAGCGCCTGCTGCAGCGCGGGCATGGAGGCCAGCTCCACGCTTTGCGGGTCATACAGGGCCTCGGCATCGGTGGACATGACCTGATCGCCCTGGCTCCAGGTGCGCGCACGCACGCAGTGCCTGCCGTCGGGCATGGCGAACAGCTCCAGCGCCCGCACCTGCACCACGCCATTGAGCTTGAACAGGGTGGACAGCACCGAGATTTCCAATCGCAGATGGTCCCTGTGGGCCGTCATCTCGACCAGATTCTGTAGCAATGGCTGCATGCGAGGCCTTGTATTGGAAGAGGGCGCGACCGGCTCAGCGGCGCTCAAACACCAGATCCCACACACCGTGGCCCAGGCGGATGCCACGGTTTTCGAACTTGGTCAGCGGCCGGTAGTCGGGCTTGGCGGCATAGCCCTCGGCCGTGTTGGCCAGCAGGGGTTCCGCACCCAGCACCTCCAGCATCTGCACCGCATAGGGCTCCCAGTCGGTGGCGCAGTGGATGTAGCCGCCGGGACGCAGCCGTCGTGCCAGCTTGGCTACCAGAGGCTCCTGGATCAGGCGGCGCTTGTTGTGCTTTTTCTTGTGCCAGGGATCGGGGAAGAAGATGTGGATGCCGTCCAGGCTGGCCTCGGGCAGCATGTTGTCGATGACTTCGACGGCGTCGTGCTGCAGGATGCGGATGTTGGAGATGTCCTGCTCGCCAATGCGCTTGAGCAGGGCGCCCACGCCGGGCTCGTGCACCTCGCAGCACAGGAAGTTGTCATCGGGGCGCACGCGCGCGATGTGCGCCGTGGCCTCGCCCATGCCGAAGCCGATCTCCAGGATCAGGGGTGCCTGGCGGCCATAGGTGGCAGAGGCATCCAGCGGCGCGGCCTGGTAGTTCAGCACGAAGCGCGGACCCAGCTCCTCGAAGGCCTTGGCCTGGCCTGTCGTGGTGCGGCCGGCGCGGCGCACATAGCTCTTAATGGTCTTGGGATGGGCCACGCCCTCGGGCGGCTGGCCGGTACGGGCGGCCGCAGGTGTGGAGGGCGAAGAGGAATCGTGCGGCGCACCGGGGGCAGCGGACATGGTGTTCGGGGTATCGCCGTCCATGGACTGCTCGGCTTGGGGGGAAGAAGTTGGGTTCACGGGCTCAATTGTATGTATGGCGCCAGCCCCTGACCCAGAACTGCAGCGCTTCGCCCAATGCGGCCTGGGGTGATGGCTGGGGCAGTCCCAGGTGGGCGGCTGCGGTGCGCAGCGCGGTCACAGGGGCGCTCAGGTCCAGTGCGGGGGCGCCGTGCTGCTTGGAAAGCTTTTCGCCGTCGGGCATGAGCACCAGCGGCGTGTGCAGGTACTGCGGGTGATCTATGCCCAGGGCGCGCTGCAGCAGCATCTGGCGGGGCGTATTGTCGGCGAGGTCGGCGCCGCGCACCACATGGGTGATGCCCTGCAGGCCGTCATCGACGACCACGGCCAACTGGTAGGCCCAGAGGCCGTCGGCCCGGCGCAGGACAAAGTCGCCCACGCCGTGGATCACATCCTGCTGCTGGGCGCCCAAGCGGCGGTCCTGCCAGTGCAGCACGGGGTCGTGGCGGGTGAAGCGGTCCAGCGCAAAGCGCCAGGCCCGGGCGCTCTTGCCGTGCAGGCCGTCGCGGCAGGTGCCGGGGTAGGGCCGCTCCACATGGCGCTCATGGGCCCAGCCCAGGTTTTCCCAGGCTGCCTCGATGTCCTTGCGCGTGCAGCCGCAGGGATAGGCCAGGCCGCAGGCCTTGAGCCGCTCCAGTGCGCTTTCGTAGAAGGTGTGGCGGCGGGATTGCCAGACAGGCTCTTCGTCCGGCAGCAGGCCGCAGGTGGCAAGCTGGTTCAGGATGGCGGTGTCGGCACCGGGCTGGCAGCGCGGAGGGTCTATGTCCTCGATGCGCACCAGCCAGCGGCCGCCATGGGCGCGTGCATCCAGCCAGCTGGCCAGCGCCGCCACCAGGGAGCCTGCATGCAGCAGGCCCGTGGGTGAGGGCGCAAAACGGCCGACATACGGGGATGGGGCGGGTGCGGGGCCGGTTTCGGCGGATTCAGGGGCGGCGGGAATCATCGGGGCCGGATGTTAAGGCCTTGCGCCGCCCCCTGCCAGGACCTGGTGGCCTGGTTCAGCCCGCAACCAACGCCAGGGCCATTTCCAGTCCCGAGACAAAGGCATCCTCCACGCGGCGGCCAATGCACCAGTCGCCGCACAGGCCCAGGCCCGCATCCTTGTTGCGCAAATGGCTGCGGCCCAGCGGCGACAGGGTCTGCGCATGGGGCCAGAGGTAGACGCTGGCATGGCGGGGAGGGATGCGGATGCGCGTGATCTCGCCAAACGCCTTCTGCATCTTGGCCAGCACGCGCGGGGCGTCGTCGGCACGGTGCTCCTGCGACCATTGGGGACTGGCCAGCACGGTCCAGCGTTCGCTTTGGGAGCGGCCCGGCTTGGAGGATTCTCGTGCCACCCAGACTGCGCGCTCATGCGTGGTGCGGGCCGCATTCCACTGCGGCCCCAGGGTGGACAGTCCGGCCTCGGTGGCCATGGGGTAGGACAGCGTCAGCGCCCAGCAGGGCGCCATTTCCACGGCCGCCATGCCCTGCACCAGCGACAGGGCCAGGGGCGTGGTCTGCAGCAGCTGGCGCGCCTGTGGGGCGGGCAGGGCGAGTATCACTTCATCGAATCCCGTGCGGATCTGCGTGGTCGGCTCGGTCGTCTCCACATGCAGGCTCCAGCCGCGCGGGCCGGGCTGGCGTTCGAGCCTGGTCACGCGCTGGCCCAGGTGCAGGCGGTCGGCATCCCACAGCGGCGCGGCCCAGGCCAGCGGCAGGGCCTGCATGTCGGGCGTGGCTACCCAATGGGCTTCGGTGGGTGCGGGTGCAGCGCTGGACTGGCGGCCCTGCGCATCCAGCACGCGCAGCGTGCTCACGCTCCAGGGGCGGCACAGGCCGGGCACGGTCTGCAGGGCCAGCTCGAAGCGCTTGTCGCGCACGGTGAAATACTGCGCGCCGATGTCGAAGGCGCCATGCGCGGCGTTGACGGAGCGCATGCGCCCGCCCACCTGGGGCAGCCGTTCGTAGACATGGACATCGTGGCCGGCCTGCATCAGCGTGCGGGCGCAGGCCAGGCCCGCCATGCCGGCGCCAATCACGGCAATGCGGCGCGCGCCGGCCTTGGGGCGCGCCTTGGAGGCTTCGGGGGGCTTGGTGGCCTTTTTCTTGACCGTGGACTTGGAGGCGGCGCGGGAAGCGTTCATGGAGCAGACCTTTGCGGGCAGTGGCAGATTCCGGGAAGCATGTCCTTGCCGGCCTGCTTCGCCGCAGCGGCGGAGCAGGCCGGGACCTGTAACCACTCTACACCCGCACAGACCGCCCGGCGGCGTGCGCCAGCTCAATGTCGGTGATGATTTTCCATGAGAGCGCGGCGCGTGGCGGGGCTTTCCAGCTGCTGCAGCCACCACTGCAGCGCGCGCGGCGGGTCCTGCTGCGGCGGGCAGGACCATGCGTAGTGCATGCGCACATTGCGCGAGGGCCGGGCGACCTGGCGCGTTACCAGCAGGCCGGCCTGCACATAGACGTCGGCCATGAAATGGGGCAGGAAGCCGCAGCCTATGCCGCGCACCTGGGCCTCGATCTTGGCCTGCATGGAGTCCACGGTGAAGATGTCCTGGCCGCTGAGCAGGCCCATGCTGGCGCTGTCGCGCAGGCCTGAATCGGCCACGGCGATGATGCGGTGCTGCAGCAGCGTCGCGTCGGTGATGGGCTCGGGCGCCGTGGCCAGCGGATGGTGGGGCGCCACGGCAAAGACGAAGTCCAGCTCGCCCAGCTCGCAGGCCTGCAGGCCCGCCACGTTGCTGGAGTTGACCGCCACCCCGATGGCCAGGTCGGCCCGGCCCGAAGTCAGCGTCTCCAGCGTGCCGGTGAGGATGCCATCGCGCAGCTTCAGCCGCGTGGGTGGCTGCATGGCGTAGAAGGCCTCGACCAGCTCCAGCATCGGCGTGCGCGCCACGGCGCCATCGACCACGATGGTCAGGTGCGGCTCCCAGCCCGTGGCCACGCGGCGCACGCGATGCGCCACGGTGTCGATCTCATGCAGCAGGCGCACCCCCTCGCGCAGCAGCTCCCGGCCGGCCTCGGTGGGCTGGGCGTGGCGCGAGCGGCGGTCGAACAGCAGCACGTCCAGCGCATCTTCGATCTGGCGCACACGGTAGGTCAGGGCACTGGGCACCAGGCCCAGCTGGCGTGCAGCGGCGGCAAAGCTGCCGGCCTCGGCAATGGCCTGGAGCATGGCCAGGCTGTCGGGGGTGAGCACGTCGCGGGGGCTGGGCATGGGGCGTTATGGCTTCAAAAGCTTTGAATGATGCCATCAATCCTGCTGCGCCTTGCCTGAGGCAGCGGCTTCTACAGTGGAGCCATCGACGCAAGAGTTTCGAAGATCTGACACGTTGGAAAGGGACAAAAACATGATCGCCCTGCGCAAATCCCGGGAACGCGGCCATGCCGACCATGGTTGGCTGCGCTCGCACCACAGCTTCTCGTTTGCGGGCTACCACGATCCGCGCCACATGGGCTTTGGCAACCTGCGCGTGATCAACGAGGACCACATCGCCCCGGGCACGGGCTTCGGCTCCCATGGCCACAAGGACATGGAGATCATCAGCTACGTGCTCGAAGGCCGGCTCTCGCACAAGGACAGCATGGGCAACGAACAGACCATCTCGCCCGGCGAGGTGCAGCGCATGAGCGCCGGCTCGGGCGTGGTCCACAGCGAGCACAACCATGCGCCGGGCCAGACCACGCATTTCCTGCAGATCTGGCTGCTGCCCAGCGAGACGGGCATTGCGCCCGGCTATGCGCAAAAAGCCTTTGCCGACGAGGAAAAGCGCGGCCGGCTGCGCCTGGTGGCCTCGCCCGATGGCGCCGAGGGCTCGGTCACCGTCCATGCCGATGCCCGGCTCTATGCAGGCCTGTTCGACGGCGATGAGCAGGCCGAACTGGAACTGCCCGCCGGCCGCAAGACCTATGTGCACCTGGTGCGGGGCGCGCTGAGCGTCAATGGGCAACGGCTGACAACGGGCGATGCGGCCCTTGTGGAGAATGAACCGCGACTGCGCCTGCACGACGGGGAACAGTCCGAGGTCCTGGTGTTCGATCTGCAAGCCTGAGAGCGTGCACAGCACGCTCTGAAGATTCACGAGGAGTAACCATCATGCTGAACCGTCTGAGCAACCCGCTGGCGCTGGCCGGCCGCATCCTGATCGCGCTGATGTTCGTGCCTGCGGGCTTTCAGAAAATCGGAGGCTTCGCCGGGACCGTGGGCTATGCCGCATCGGTAGGCATGCCCATGCCGCAGATCGGCGTGGCCATTGCCCTGGTGGTGGAGATCGTCGGCGGCCTGGCCTTGCTGCTGGGCTGGTGCACGCGCTGGGCGGCCCTGGTGCTGGCGTTCTTCACGCTGGTGGCCAGCTTCTTCTTTCACACCTACTGGAGCGTGCCGGCCGACGCGGCCATGATGCAGCAGCTGCTGTTCTGGAAGAACATCGCCGTGACTGGCGGCCTGCTGGGCTTTGCCGCCCACGGTGCCGGTGGCTGGAGCGTGGATGCGCGCCGCCATTGAGTGGGTCGGGCGGCGTTGGCCATGCCCTGATTTTTGTTAGGCTACTGTCTTGAGTGGGCCCCGCAGCAGCGCTGCGGGGCCCTTTGGCGTGAATGGATTGATGAATGCGGCGCTGGCTGGCCTGTGGCTGCGCAGGGCGTCCGAGGATTGGATTTCTTGTATGTCAGATATCGTGGTGGTCTACCACTCGGGTTACGGACACACCCAGCGCATGGCCCAGGCCGTGGCCGACGGCGCAGGCGCGCGCATGCTGTCGATCGACAGCGACGGCCAGCTGCCTGCGGGAGGCTGGGAGTTGCTGGCGGCGGCAGACGCCATCGTCTTTGGATCGCCCACCTACATGGGCGGGCCGAGCTGGCAGTTCAAGCGCTTTGCCGATGCCTCTTCCAAGCCGTGGTTCGTGCAGGCCTGGAAGGACAAGCTGTTCGCCGGCTTCACCAACAGTGCCAGCGTCAACGGCAACAAGCAGACCACGCTGGACTACCTGTTCCAGCTGGCCATGCAGCATGGCGGCCTGTGGGTGGGCAGCGGCATGCTGCCGTCCAATGCGCGCGCCGCGCAGCGCAATGACCTCAACTGGATAGGCGCCTTCAGCGGTGCCATGGCGCAATCGGCCTCGGATGCCTCGGCCGCCGAAATGCTGCCGGGCGACTTGGAGACGGCGCGCGTGTTCGGCGAGCGCGTGGCGCAGCAGGCGCTGCGGCTGAAGGCCTAAGCCTTGCCTGGCGGGCTTGTCGGCTGTATCGGCTCCAGCGGCTCTGCCGGAGCCAAGGGCGTGATGGCCAGGTCTGCACCCACGGCCCGGCGCTCGTCAAAGACGAAGCAGCCGCCGTCATAGAAGGCGCCGTCGGTTTCCTCGAAGTACTTGAGGATGCCGCCTTCCAGCTGGTAGACATGCTCCAGGCCCTCGTCCCGCATCAGGATGGCGGCCTTCTCGCAGCGTATGCCGCCCGTGCAGTAGCTGACCACGGTCTTGTCGGCCAGCTCGGCCTTGTGGGCGCGCAGCGCGGGCGGGAATTCGGTGAACTTGGTGATGCGCCAGTCGATGGTGTCCTTGAAGGCGCCGGCATCGACCTCGAAGTCGTTGCGCGTGTCCAGCGTCACCACCTCGCGGCCCTCGTCATCGTGGCCCTGTTCCAGCCAGCGGCGCAGCGTGGCGGGGCTGACCGATGGCGCGCGGCCCTCTGCCGGGCGGATGGTGGGGTGGTCCATGCGGATGATCTCGCGCTTGACCTTGACCAGCATCTTGCGAAACGGCACGGTGTCGGACCAGCTTTCCTTGGGGGCCAGGTCGGCAAAGCGGTCATCGGCGCGCAACTGGTCAACGAAGCTGTGCACCGCCTGGGCGGGGCCGGCCAGGAAGAAGTTGATGCCTTCCTCGGCCAGGAGGATGGTGCCCTTGAGCGCCAGGGCCTGGGCGCGTTCGGCCAGGGTGTCGCGCAGCGCCGCTGCATCGGGCAGCGGCGTGAACTTGTAGCAGGAAATATTGAGGATGTCGGACACGGGCAGGCAGGCGGGTGCGGCACAGGCCGCGGGTTGGGTCGGGGCGCCGGCGAGAGGCGGCCCGATCAGCCGCCCGACACCAGCAGGGCCTTGATTTTATTGGCCAGCTGGGCCACTGCCAGCGAAGCCGGTGCGCCGGGCATGGACTGCAGCAGCAACTGGCGGCGCATCACCGCCTCGCGCACGGCCGGGTCGGACGGAATATCGCCCAGGTGCGTGAGCCGCAATGGCTCGCCGGAGGCCGTGTTGACAAAGCGGTTGAGCACCTGCTGCAGCTGGCCCGTGATGGCGCGGCCATCTCCGGGGCGTGCCGCCTGGTTGATGGCCAGGCGGATCTGCTGGCGCTTTTGCTGGATGGCCAGCACCTTGATGGCCGCATAGGCATCGGTCAGCGAGGTGGGCTCGGGCGTGGCGATGACCAGCACCTCGGTTGCCATGGACACGGAGAACAGCACCACGTCCGAGATGCCTGCGCCGGTGTCCAGCAGCACGATGTCGTAGCGCGGGGCCAGTGTCTCGATGGTGTGCGTGAACTGCTGGCGGATCTCGGGCGTGAGCCGCGAGTACTCGATCATCCCGGAGCCGGCCAGCAGCACCGAGTAGCCGCCGGGCGCGGGCAGGATGGCTTCCTCCAGCGAGGAACGGCCGGTGAATACATCGTGCAGCGTGACCTTGGGGTAGAGGTTGAGCACCACATCCAGGTTGGCCAGACCCAGGTCGGCGTCAAGCACCAGGACCTTGAGGCCATGGCGTGTCAGCGCTGCGGCCAGATTGGCCGAAACGAAGGTCTTGCCCACGCCGCCCTTGCCGCTGGTCACGGCGATGATGTGTCCGCGCGGCTTGGCGCGCACGGCATCGCTCATCGGAACGGCAGCGGGCAGGGAGGGGTGGGGAATGGCGTTGTCGCTTACCACCTGGCTATCAGCGGAGTCCATCTTCGGGGTCCACATCGGTTGCAATATCTGGATTCAGCCCATTGTCAAACGGGGACGGGGCATACAAAGGTCCGAAAAGCAGGCTTTTTTCCTCCGCGCTTACCGTACTGTCAGGTTGTTCTTCAATGTGCACGCGGTTGCGGCCGGCGGATTTGGCCAGGTACAACTGTTTGTCGGCACGCTCGGTCCACAAGGTTGTGGTGCTGCGTATCCACTGCAGCGCATAGGCGCCGCCGATGCTGATGGTGATCTGCAGCGTCAGCGTGGGTGAGATGACGACCGGCATGCGCTCGATGGCGCTGCGTATGCGTTCGGCCACGGAGAGACCGAAGGTCGCAGGGCAGGCGGGCAGCACGATGGCGAATTCCTCTCCTCCGTAGCGGGCCAGCGTGTCCATGGGGCGCACGCAATTGGTCAGGGTACGGGCCACCGACTGCAGAACCCGGTCGCCCACGATATGGCCGTGCTGGTCGTTGATCTGCTTGAAATGGTCGATGTCCAGCATCAGCATCAGGGCCGCTTCGCCAGACCGCGCCACGCGGTCGATCTCGCGCTCGGCAATGGTGCGGAAATGGCGGCGGTTGGCCAGCCCCGTGAGCGGGTCGCGCAGCGACAGCGAGCACAGTTCATCGATCAGCGCCTGCAGATATCGCGTCGGCGAATCCGTGGGCAGATGGACCGCCCCACCAGCGTGGGTAACCAGCGCGTGGGCTGTGGCCAGGCGCAGGTCGCGCAGGTATACGGATTGGTGGGATGCGGGGGCAGTCACGGAGGGCTGAATGAAAAGCCAGTGAAGTGTATCAGTGTGTAGGCTCGATTGTCGCCGCGCCGGCATCGACTTTTGCACCATCGGTGGTAACAGATGTTGATCCTGGTGCAGGCACGAACGGCGGCAGGGCAAGGGAGGCGAGGAATTCCGCATCGGTGCGGTACAGCCGCAGGTGCGGTCCGCGGTGCAGGGCGCCCGCCCGCAGCAGCACCTGTTCGGCCGGCAGCTTCAGGCCCACCACATGCAGCACGCCGCTGCGCTTGGCCGCCAGCAGTTGCAGGCGCACGAAGGTCTCCACGCCCGTCACGTCGATGCGGTTGATGGGCTGGGCCAGCAGGCACAGATGGTGTGTCTCCGGGCGCAGCGCCCATTCGTCACCGATACGACGCTCCAGGGCCGAGGCCGAGCCGAAGTCCAGCTCGGCATCCATGCGCAGGGCCAGCAGGCCCGGCGCCAGCGGGGGCAGCTGCCAGAGGTTGCGGTCGCGCAGGCTGCCGTCGGGATGCTGGCCCACCTCGATGATGCGCGGATGCAGGCGCTGGTAGAGGAAGTAGCCCAGGCTCAGCACAATGCCCGCGAACACGCCCCAGTACATGCGCGGCGCCGTGACGATGGTCAGCAGCAGCGTGGCCAGCGCAATGCTGCCCTCCACGCGCGACACCTTGAACAGCTGCAGCAGCACGCGCGGCTTGACCAGGTTGACCACGGCCGTGATCACGATGGCCGCCAGCGCCGCCTTGGGCACGTGGTACAGCGCCGGGATGAACCACAGCACCACGATGACCACCAGCAGGATGGAGAACACGTTGGACCAGCCCGTCTTGGCGCCGGCCAGCAGGTTCACGGCCGAGCGCGAGAACGAGGCGCTGGTGGCAAAGCTGCCGAACAGGCCCGCACTGATCTTGGACAGCCCCTGGGCGACCAGGTCCTGGTTCTCGTTCCAGCGCGTGCCGGCCTGCTGGTGCTCCACCTGGGCGCTGGAGGCCGTCTCCAGAAAGCTCACCAGCGAGATCACCAGCACCGGCATCACCAGGGCGCCGAACTCGTCCCAGCTCAGCAATCCCGGCAGCTGGAAGCTGGGCAGGCCTGCCGGCAGATGGCCGACCACGGCGCCACCGTCATCGGCAAAGTCCGTGGCCCAGCTGATCACGCCGGTCAGCGCAATGATGAAGATGGCCGAGGGAAAAGCCGCGCGCCAGCGCTTGGCCAGCACCAGCAGCGCAATGCTGGCAAGGCCGTAGAGGATGGACTGCCAGTCGAAAAGCTGCAGCGAAGGCGTGTTCCAGACCGCGCTCCAGGTCGAACGCAGTCCCAGCAGGGTGGGCAACTGCGAGGCCAGGATCAGCAGCGCTGCCGCCTGTGTGAAACCCGTGAGCACGGGCGAGGTCACCAGGTTGAGCAGCCAGCCGGCGCGCATCAGGCCCAGCGACCACTGCACCAGGCCCGACAAAATCGCCATCCAGGCGGCCAGGGCCACCCAGTGCGCGGAGCCGGGTTCGGCCAGGCCTGTGAGGGAGGCGCCGATCAGCAGTGCACTCAAGGCCGTGGGCCCCACACCCAGGCGCGGCGAGCCGCTGAACATCACGGCCACCAGGGCAGGGACGATGGAGGCGTAAATGCCGGTGATCAGCGGCATGCCGGCAAGCGCCGCATAGGCCACGCCCTGGGGCAGAAGCATCAGACCAACGGTGAGACCTGCCCAGAACTCCCCGCGCAGCACGGCTGCCGAGGGTTTGGGCCATGCCAGGAAGGGAAACCAGCGCGCCAGGGAATGCATGGCCGCTATTGTCATGCTAACTGGATGGTGCCGGGATGTTCGGGCTTGTCCTACAGGCGCTTGCGTCGGCGTCGTATGGGTTTGTCCCAGGGCCCTAAATAAAGTCGAGGCCTGTGTTGACCGCCTCACAACTATTCAAGGAGTAACCGCATGACTTTCATCACCCAACGCTGCTGCCACATCCTCGCCGTGTCCGCCCTGGCCTTCGGCCTCGCCGCATGCGGCAAGACCGAAGACACTGCCGGCCAGAAGCTCGACTCCGCCGTTCAGCAGTCCCAGCAGGCCGCGCAAAGCGCAGGCCAGAAGATCGACAACGCGATGAGCAGCGCCGGCACCAAGATCGAGGAAGGCGCGATGAAGGCCGAATCGGCCACCACCAACGCCATGAGCCAGGCAGGCGCCGCGCTCGACGATGCAGGCATCACCGCGCAGATCAAGGCCGACCTGATCAAGGAACCCGATATCTCCGCCCTCAAGATCGACGTGGACACCAAGGCCGGCGCCGTCACGCTGACCGGCTCGGTGCCCAGCGATGCGCTCAAGATGCGCGCCGGCGAAATTGCCAAGTCCGTCAAGGGCGTGAACAACGTCAGCAACATGCTGGAGATCAAGGCCAGCTGATCGCAGCCACCGGCTTTGCTCCCCCAATGAAAACCAGGCGCTTTGTCCGTCTGGTTTTTTATGCCTGAACGCCGTTGTCCAGCGCATAAGATGCGCTGCATGAGCACACCCGACCTGCAGATCAGCACCCATCTCATCCACCATCCCTACCAGCCGCCCGAAGGCTTTGTCGCGCCGCAGCCGCCGGTGCACAAGGCCTCGACGGTGATCTTCGAGAACGTGGCGGCCATGCGCCGCCGCCAGTGGCTGGACAAGAGCAGCTACACCTACGGCCTGCACGGCACGCCCACCACCTTCTTGCTGGAAGAGCGCCTGAGCGCGCTGGAAGGCGGCCTGCAATGCCTGCTGGTGCCCAGCGGCCTGGCGGCCATCGCCACCACCTCCCTGGCCCTGCTGCGCACCGGCGACGAGATGCTGCTGCCCGACAACGCCTACGGTCCCAACAAGACCCTGAGCGAGGGCGAGCTGGCCCATTTCGGCGTGCGCCACCAGTGCTACGACGCCATGGATGTTGCCGGCCTCGAAGCCAAAATCACGCCCAAGACGCGTTTGGTGTGGCTGGAGGCGCCGGGCTCGGTGACCATGGAGTTCCCTGACCTCATCGCCATGGTGCGCCTGTGCCGCGCGCGCGGCATCACCACCGTGCTGGACAACACCTGGGGTGCGGGCCTGGCCTTCAATCCCTTCGACCTGCTGGGCGACGGCTCGCACAGCCTGGGCGTGGACGCCACCGTCCATGCGCTGACCAAGTACCCCAGCGGCGGCGGCGATGTGCTCATGGGCAGCATCATCACGCGCGACCAGGCGCTGCACATGCGCATCAAGCTGGCCCATATGCGCCTGGGCCTGGGCGTGGGCGGCAACGACACCGAGGCCGTGCTGCGCTCGCTGCCCAGCATTGCGCTGCGCTACCACGCACAGGACCGCGCCGCGCGCGAGCTGGCGCGCTGGCTGCAGCAGCAGCCGGCCGTGGTTCAGGTGCTGCATCCCGCGCTCGAGGGCGCTCCGGGCCACGAGAACTGGAAGGCCCTGTGCGGAGCCGCCGGCGGCGGCGAGGGCGTGGCGGCCGGCCTGTTCAGCGTGGTCATCGACCCGCGCCATGGCCAGCAGGCCGTGGACCGCTTCTGCGACAGCCTGCGCCTGTTCAAGATCGGCTACAGCTGGGGCGGCCCCATCAGCCTGGTAGTGCCCTATGAGCTGCCGTCCATGCGCAGCTGCCCCACGCCCCAGCTGCGCAGCGGCACCGTGGTGCGCTTTGCCATCGGCCTGGAGGCCGTGCAGGACCTGCGTGCCGACCTGGAGCAGGCCCTGGCCGCCGCGTTCGCATAGTTGAGCGCCAGGCGCCGGTGACATGCGCCTGTCACCGGCAACACCGATGCTCGTTGGCTTCATACCATCCCACGGGGGCCTCCAGGCCCTGGTCCAGCATGAAGCACAAAGAGAGCATCACCAATATCCTGCAGCACGCGAAGACCGCGTCCAATGGGCCCGGCATCGTGGCCAGCCGCCGCCATTTCGTGCGCGGCATGGGCGCATCGGCCCTGGCGCTGCCACTGGCCGGCTGCGGCGGCTCCGATGGCGACAGCAGCATTCCCGTCGAGTTCCGCCACGGCGTGGCCAGCGGCGACCCGTTGAGCGACCGTGTCATCCTCTGGACCCGCGTGACGCCGCCCCAGGGCCATTCCAGCGACATCGAGGTGGAGTGGGAGCTGGCCTCGGACGCCGACTTCAAGACCATCGTGGTGTCGGGCAAGGCCATGGCGCGCGCCACCCAGGACTTCACCTTCAAGGCCGACGCCACGGGCCTCAAGCCCGCCACGCGCTACCACTACCGATTTCGCTGCCAGGGCATGACCAGCGCCACGGGCCGCACGCGCACCCTGCCCGTGGGCGCCGTGCAGCAGGTCAAGCTGGCCGTGTTCTCCTGCGCCAACTACCCGGCGGGCTACTTCAACGTCTACGCGCATGCCGCGCGCCAGGGCGACCTGGATGCCACCGTGCACCTGGGCGACTACATCTATGAATACGCACGCGGAGGCTATGCCAATGGCAAGGCCGAAGCCATGCAGCGCCAGAGCCTGCCGGCCAACGAAATCGTCAGCCTGGCCGACTACCGCCAGCGCCATGCCCAGTACAAGAGCGATGCCGACCTGCAGGCCCTGCATGCGGCAGCGCCCATGATTGCGGTCTGGGACGATCACGAAGTCTCCAACGACACCTGGATGCACGGCGCCGAAAACCACCAACCGGCCACCGAGGGCGATTTCGAACTGCGCAAGGTGGCCGCGCTCAAGGCCTATCACGAGTGGATGCCCACGCGCAACGCGCAGCCCGAGATCATCTACCGCAGCTTCGCCTTCGGCGACCTGCTGGCGCTGCACATGCTGGACACGCGCGTCATCGGCCGCGACAAACAACTGGACTACGCCGACTACTTCACCGCCCAGGGCCTGGACGCGGCACGCTTCACCTCCGACATGGCCAATCCTGCGCGCCAGCTCATGGGCGCCACCCAGACCCAGTGGCTGGGCCAGCAGCTGGCAGCCTCGCAGGCCACCTGGCAGGTGCTGGGCCAGCAGGTCCTGATGGGGCGCATGGAGCTGCCGGCGCCCTTGCTGATGGACATCCTCAGCCCCGGCAGCGGTGTCTCGCTGCCGGCCTACGCGGCGCTGCTGGCCAAGGCACAGGCCAACCCGGCCAGCCTGACGGCGGCGGAAAAGGCCATCCTGGCCCAGCCCAGCATTCCCTACAACCTCGATGCCTGGGACGGCTATGCCGTGGCACGCGAGACCGTGCTGGCCACGGCGCGCAGCCTGGGCAAGAACCTGGTCGTGCTGGCGGGCGACACCCACAACGCCTGGGCCAGCGAATTGCGTGACCGCAGCGGGCAGGCCGTGGGCGTGGAGTTCGCCACCTCGTCCGTCAGCTCGCCGGGTTTCGAGGAATACCTGTCGGGCCAGGATCCGGCCCAGCTGCGTGGCGCGCTGCTGCAGTTCATCTCCACGCTCAAGTACTGCGATACCTCGCGCCGTGGCTACATGATCGTCACGGCCACGCCGCAGGCCTGCCAGGCCGAGTGGATCTACGTGGACACCGTGTTCAGCCGCCAATACCAGGCTGTGCGCGATGCGGCCTGGAAGGTGCTGCCCGGTCAGCCGGGCAAGCTGGTCCAGGCCTGAGTGCAGACTTGGGCACGGACCTGGGCGTCTGGGCGGGCCTCGGTAGTTTCCGCCATGGCAGCAGTGCCATGGCTGCGATAACTTTGGACTCGCTGATCCAGGAGGTCCAGGCATGCAGGCATCCCCCGCTCCCGAGAAAGCTTCCGACAACCCGGCCGGCATGCTGCAGGTGCAACTGCTGCGCATGGCCGATCCCTGGCGCTGGCTGGCCCTGGGCTGGCGCGATCTGCGGCGTGCGCCCGGCGTGGCGCTGTTCTACGGCCTGTGCTTCTGGGCCATGGCCCTGCTGATCGGCTGGGTGTTCCGCGCCAGCCCGGAATACAGCATGGCCATGGCCAGCGGCTGCCTGCTCATCGGCCCCTTCCTGGCCATGGGCCTGTACGACACCAGCCGCAGGCTGGAGCGGGGCTTGCCGCCCCAACTGAGCAGCTCGCTGACCTGCTGGGACACGCAGATGGGCAGCATGGGCATGCTGGTCATGGTGCTGCTGGTTCTGGAGATGCTCTGGGCGCGCGCTTCCATGGTGGTCTTTGCCGTGTTCTTCGATACCGGCATGCCCACCACGGCCGGCATGCTGCAGGCCGTGGCGCGGCCCGAGAACTGGGAATTCCTGGCCATCTACCTGCTGGTAGGCGGCGCATTCGCGGCCCTGGTATTCGCCAGCATGGTGGTGGCGCTGCCGGCCATGCTGGACAGGGGCAGCGATGCGCTCACGGCCTGCATCACCAGCATGCGCGTGGTCGGCCTGAACCTGGCCGTCATGCTGCAGTGGGCCGCGATCATCACCGTGCTGGTGGCGGTTGCCCTGTGGTGGCATGGCGCGGGCCTGCTGCTGGTGGGGCCTTTGCTGGGTTGTGCCAGTTGGCATGCATACCGTTGCAGCGTGGGCGATTACGCCGTGCCTGCGTCCACCATATCCTGAGGTTTTCCTGGCAGGCCCCGTCTTGCGGCTACAGTGGGGCTTGCAACAACAGAGGAGTCCACCTGTGGCGACACCCAATTACGCCTATGAAAAACGCCAGCGCGAACTGGCCAAGAAGCAGAAGAAGCTAGAGAAGGAGAAAGCCAAGGCCGAAAAAAGACCCGACGAGCATGAGGGCGGCGGCTCAGAAGGTAATGCGCAGGCATCTCCTGCAGCAGCCCGTCCCGGCGAGGAAGGCCGCGGCAGCTGACACCCGGCCTGCCCTGAGCTCAGGGCAGCAGCTTGCTGAGCTGGGGCCAGACGTTGTCCAGCATGCGCGGCTGGGCCTTGGCCGTGGGGTGGATGCGGTCGGCCTGGAACCACTGGGCCGAATCGGCCGCATCACCGATGCCGGCCAGCAGGAAGGGCACCAGCGGCACCTTCTGCTCCTGCGCCACCTTGGCAAACAACTGCTCGAACTGGCGCGTATAGCCGCTGCCATAGTTGGGCGGCACCTGCATGCCCACCAGCAGCACCTTGGCTCCGGCATCCCGGGCCGCGCGCACCATGGCGTCCAGATTGCCCTGCGTGCTTTGCAGCGGCAGACCCCGCAGCGCATCGTTGCCACCCAATTCGATCACCACCACCGATGGCTTGTGCTGCTTGAGCAAGGCAGGCAGGCGAGAGCGGCCGCCCGAGGTGGTCTCCCCACTCACGCTGGCGTTGACCAGCGGCACATTCTTTGGGCTCTCCTGCAGGCGCTTTTGCAGCAGTGCCACCCAGCCCGTGCCACGGGCCAGTCCGTATTCGGCACTCAGCGAGTCGCCCAGCACCAGCAGCGGGCCCGTCTCGGCTGCCCACGCGGACGTGGCCGTCCAAGTACCCAGCAGGCCGAAGGCCAAGCCGGCCGATATAAAGTGGCGGCGTCGGCGCATTGCGCGCAGCTTGTCTTGCATCGTCTTCCCATCCTCCATGTCACAAAGCACTGCCCAGCCCCTGATCGAAGTCGAGCATGTCTTCAAGTCGGTCAGCGATTCGACCGGAACACTGGATATTCTGCGGGATATCGATCTGCGTTTTTCCGCAAGGGAAACCGTGGCCATCGTCGGTGCCTCGGGCTCGGGCAAAAGCACGCTGCTGTCCATTCTTGCCGGCCTGGATACGCCCACGCGCGGCACGGTGCGGCTGCAGGGCCAGGACATGTTCGCGCTGGATGAGGATGCACGCGCTGCCGTGCGCGCGCAAAAGCTGGGCTTTGTCTTCCAGAGCTTCCAGCTGCTGGGCAATCTGACGGCGCTGGAGAACGTGATGCTGCCGCTGGAGTTGGCCGGCAGCCGCGAGGCCCGCCGCCGCGCCACCGAGATGCTGGAGCGCGTGGGCCTGGGACAGCGCCTGGGCCACTATCCCAAGCTGCTGTCGGGCGGCGAGCAGCAGCGCGTGGCGCTGGCCCGCGCCTTCGTGGTCGAGCCCGCCGTGCTGCTGGCCGACGAGCCCACGGGCAGCCTGGACTTTGCGACCGGCGAAACCATCATGGAACTGATGTTCGCACTCAACCGCGAGCGCGGCACGACGCTGGTCATGGTCACGCACGACCGAGCCATCGCCGCGCGCTGCGAGCGCCGCGTGACCATCGAGGCCGGCCGCGTCGCCAGCATCGAAGAGGGGCAGGCGCTGGCGGCCTGATCGGACGCCAGCAAGGGGTGTCGCTCAGGCCGCCACGGCCTCACGGCGCCCGGCTGCCTCGCAGGCAGCTGCCGTGAAGATCACGTCGGTCGAGGAATTCAGCGCGGTTTCGGCCGAGTCCTGGATCACGCCGATCACAAAGCCCACGCCAACCACCTGCATGGCCAGATCGTTGGAGATGCCGAACAGGCTGCAGGCCAGCGGAATCAGCAGCAACGAGCCGCCGGCCACGCCCGAGGCTCCGCAGGCGCAGACCGCGGACACCACGCACAGCAAGATGGCGGTCAGCAGATCGACCTCGATGCCCAGCGTATGGGCCGCAGCCAGCGAGAGCACGCTGATGGTGACGGCGGCGCCGGCCATGTTGATGGTCGCGCCCAGCGGGATGGAGACGCTGTAGGTGTCCTCATCCAGGCCCAGGCGCTGGGCCAGCGCCAGGTTCACGGGGATGTTGGCGGCCGAGCTGCGCGTGAAGAAGGCTGTCACCGCGCTCTCGCGCAGACAGGTCAGCACCAGCGGATAGGGGTTGCGGCGCGTCTGTGTCCAGACGATGAGCGGGTTCACCACCAGGGCCACGAAGAGCATGCAGCCCAGCAGCACGGCCAGCAGGTGCGCGTAGTCCAGCAGCTTTTCCAGGCCCGACTGGGCAAAGGTGCCGGCCACCAGGCCGAAGATGCCCAGCGGCGCCAGCCGGATCACGCCCTGGATCACGCGGGTGATGGCCTGGCCCAGGTCCTGCATCACGGTGCGCGTGGACTCCGAGGCATGGCGCAGGGCCATGCCCATGGCCAGTGCCCAGGCGAGGATGCCGATGTAGTTGGCATTCATCAGCGCACGCACGGGGTTGTCGAAGGCGCTTTGCACCAGGGCCATCAGCACTTCGCCAATGCGCCCGGGCGCGCCCTGGGCCGGGGCGGCATCCTTGAACTGGATGGTGGAAGGGAAGGCCATGCTGGCCGCCACGGCGACCACGGCCGCCGCAAAGGTGCCCAGCACATACAGCCACAGGATGGGGCGGATCTGCGTGGCCTGGCCAGGCCGGTGGTTGCTGGTGGCCGAGACCACCAGCAGCAGCACCAGCACGGGCGCCACGGCCTTGAGGGCGGAGATGAACAGCGTGCCCAGCAGGGACACGGACTGGGCGGCCTCGGGCCAGAGCCAGGCCAGCAGGCCGCCAGCGACCAGGCTGATGGCGATCTGGCCGACCAGGCTGGTGCGGGCAAGCCGGGCGAAGAGGGCTTTGAGCATGATGGTTGGCAAAGAAAAGGAAAAAACTCAAGCGTGGAAAAATGCAAAGCGGCATGCCCGTGGCTACGGTGCATGCCGCAATGTGCAGGGGCTGCTGGAAGGCGGCCAAGCCGCGCAGTGTAGCGGCTACGTAAAAACCACAGGAGCCGTTGCGCGCAGACGGGCTTCGCAAGGCGGGGCCCGGGGCACCGCTCAATTGGCGGGATAATTGCGCCCCATGTCGTCCCCCAAAGTTCTCTTCGGCTTCCACGCCGTCGGCGTGCGCATGAAGACCGCGCCCCAATCCATCATCGAGGTCTACTACGAGGCCACGCGCCGCGATGCGCGCATGCGCCAGTTCCTCGACCGCGCCAAGTCGGCCGGCGTCCGGCTGATCGAGGCCGACGGCGAACGCCTTGCCAAGCTGGCTGGCAGCCATGGCCACCAGGGCGTGGCCGCTCGCGTGGAGGCCGTGGCCCAGGTGCATTCGCTGGACGAATTGCTGGAGCAGCTGGAGGCAGACGGCATCAGCAAGCCGCTGCTGCTGGTGCTGGACGGCGTGACCGATCCGCACAACCTGGGGGCCTGCCTGCGCGTGGCCGATGGCGCCGGCGCCCATGCGGTGATTGCGCCCAAGGACCATGCGGTAGGCGTGAACGCCACCGTGGCCAAGGTGGCCAGCGGCGCGGCCGAGACCGTGCCCTATTTCATGGTCACCAACCTGGCGCGCACGCTCAATGAGCTCAAGGAGCGCGATATCTGGATCATCGGCACCAGCGACGATGCGCCCAAGACCCTGTACGAGGTGGACCTCACGGGCCCCACGGCCCTGGTGCTGGGCGCCGAAGGCGACGGCATGCGCCAGCTCACGCGCAAGACCTGCGACGAGCTGATCGGCATCCCCATGATGGGCGCCGTCTCCAGCCTCAATGTGTCCGTGGCCAGCGGCGTGTGCCTGTACGAAGCGCTGCGCCAGCGCGGTCAGGGCACCACGCCTGCCGTGTCTGCCGCCCCGGCTGACCAGATCTAGGCCGGCGCGCCGCTGGCGCCCGCACTTGCACCTTCACCCGTGCCCAGTTCCACCACGCTCTCGAAGCCGCCCCAGAACATGCGCTTGGCGTCGAAGGGCATGGTGGCCGGGTCCATGGAGGCAATGCGCGGGTCCTTCATGACGGCGGCATTGATGCGATCGCGCTCTGCGCGCGACGCATAGATGATCCATGAGAAGAACACGACCTCGCCTTCCTTGAGCTGCACGGCCTGGGGAAACGAGGTCAGCTTGCCCATGGGCACGTCATCGCCCGCGCATTCCCAGTACTGCAGCGCGCCGTACTCCATCCATACCTTGCCTGCGGCCTGCGCCACCTCGCGGTAGGCCTGCAGGTTGGCCCGGGGAACGGGCAGCACGAATCCGTCGATGTAGTGCATGGCTCTCTCCTGGTGAAATCCGGCTTCAGAGCCGGGCTGCGAGCTCGGCCAGCTGGTCCGTGCACTGGTCCCAGCCGGTGTGAAAACCCATGGCTTCGTGCTGGGCGCGGTCGGCAGCACTCCAATGGCGCACCCGGGCGGTATAGCGGGTCTGGCTGCCTTCGGGATCGAAGCTGACGATGCCCGTCATGAAGGGCTTGTCGGCAGGCACCCAGCCTTGGGTGAAGGCGTCGGTGAAGACCAGGCGGCGGTTGGGAATGACTTCCAGATAGACGCCGCGCCCGGGCATCTCCTGCCCCTCGGGGCTGCGCATGACGATGAGGCTGTGGCCGCCGGGCCGCACATCGTTGTCCACGCGGGACACGCTCCAGGGGCTGGGCGCAAACCATTGCTGGATCAGCGCGGGTTCGGTCCAGCAGCGGTAGAGCCTGTCGGCGGGGATGTCCAGCAGGCGCGTGAGCACCAGGTCATTGGCATGGTCGGGAATGTCTTGTGCTGTCATGGCGCTCCTCATTGCATGGAGTGCAGGCCGATGCAGTTGCCTTCGGTGTCCACCACGAGCGCGCAGTGGCCGTAGGGGCCGATGGAGAACTTGGGCTTGTGGATCTGCCCGCCCGCCGCCACGACGCGGCCCTGCTCGACCGCGCAGTCCTCGCAGCCGAAATAGACCAGGGTGCCGCCGCCACCGGGCGCCACCCCCTCCATCTTCACCAGCGTGCCGGCCGCGCCAGAGCCCGGCATGTCCATGGGAAACGCCAGCATCTCGTTGCCCGAGGCCTGCCCTTCGGGCGCGGGCAGGGGCTCCAGCTGGCACTGGAATACGGCCTCATAGAAGCGCCTGGCGCGCTCCAGGTCGTTGACGTGGATCTCGAACCAGACGACGGGATTGGGTTTCATGTCTGCTCCTGGCAAGGATGGCGAAAGTGGAACGAAGTAGGGGGTGAGGGAGCGCAGTGCGGGGCGGGCGCGCAGGTATCAGGCCTCGCCCCTGACGTTGACCATCCAGGGCGTATTGAAGCGGTCCGTCACCATGCCAAAGCCCGGCGACCAGAACGTGGCCTGGAAGGGCATGGTCACCTTGCCGCCTTCGGCCAGCGCGTTGAAGATGCGGCCGCCTTCGGTGGCGTCGTCCACGCCGATCGAGATCCACATGCCCTGGGCCTGCTGGTAGCCGCCGCCACCGCAGTTGTCGGTGGCGTCCGAGGCCATCAGCGCCTGGTCCTTGATCTGCAGGTGGGCATGCATGATCAGATTCTTGCCGGCCTCGGGCATCTGCTCGAAGCCGGGAGTCTCGCCGAAGGTGCTCTGGTGGACGATGGTGCCGCCGAACAGCCTGGCGTAGAAGGCAAAGGCCTCGGCGCAGTTGCCGTTGAAGTTCAGATAGGGGATGAATTGCATGGAAGGCTCCTGATGTGGATGGTGGCGAGCGAAGGCGAAGGCGAAGGAGGGGAGGGTGGCGGGGCGGAATTCACGGGCCGTCATGCGCGCGCTCAAGGGCGGCGATGTCGAGCTTTTGCATGCCCAGCAGGGCCTGCATCACGCGCTGGGCGGCGGCTGCGTCAGGTCCTCCCATCCAGCTGGCCATCTGGGCCGGAACGATTTGCCAGGACAGGCCGTAGCGGTCCTTGAGCCAGCCGCATTGCCGGGCCGCAGGGTCGCCGCCGTCCGACAGGCGGCTCCAGTAGTGGTCTATCTCATCCTGGGTATGGCAACTGACCATCAGCGAGACCGCCTCGTTGAAGCGGAACATGGGCCCGCCGTTGAGCGCCAGAAAGGGCTGGCCCTCCAGCTCGAACTGCACCGTCATCACACTGCCGGCCGGCCTGCCGTGGATGTCACGGCCGGCTTCGCCATAGCGGGCAATGGCGGTGATGCGTGAATCGGGAAACACCTCCGTATAGAACTGCGCTGCCTGCTCGCCCTGGTTGTCGAACCAGAGGCAGGGCTGGATGCGGCCGGCGTGCAAAGCCATGCTTGTCTCCTTGGTGACGGTCGATGCCGTTGTTACCGTTGTGTGCCGTTTGGAACCGGCTTTTCATGGATTTCTGCGCGGCGCTTGCACGCCGTCCACAGATGCTAGGGACTAAAATGGACGCTGTCCACATCGAGCCTTGTCAGCCTTGGTGTCAAGCTGTAAATCGATGGCGGGGCGCAGCCGCCTTCTTTCGGAAGGCGGCTGCCCTGTCGGTAAGGAAGGAAAGAAAACAGTGACGCAGCGACGTGTCAGCCGTGAGTCATACCACCACGGCGATTTGCGCCAGGCCCTGGTCGAGGCCGGCCTGGCACTGGCGCGCGAAGGCGGCCCCCAGGCCATCGTGCTGCGCGAGGCCACGCGCCGGGCGGGCGTGGCGCCGAACGCGGCCTATCGCCACTTTGCCAATCGCCAGGCCTTGTTTGACGCCGTGCGCGCTGCCGCCCTGGGCGCGCTGGCCGCGGCCATCGAGGCCGAAATGGCCCAGGCCCGTGCCCTGCCCGACGCGCTGCTGCGCTCACGCGCCTTGCTGGCCGCCGTGGGCCGGGGCTACCTGGGCTTTGCGCAGACGGAGACCGGCTGGTTCCGCACGGCCTTTGCCTCCGTCGAGTACGACGTGGACCTGCCGCCCGACACCACGCGTGCGGCGGCCATGGGCCTGAACCCGTTCGAGCTGCTGGGCTATGCGCTGGACAGCATGGCCGAGGCCGGCGTGCTGCCGCCCGAGCGCCGGCCCCAGGCCGAGTTCCTGGCCTGGTCGGCCGTGCACGGCATGGCCTTGCTGGTGATTGACGGCCCGCTGCGCCGTGCCACACCCGAGCAGCGGCGTGCGCTGGCGCTGCGCCTGCTGGAGATGGTGGAAAAAGGCATTTGATGCGCCCTGGGGCGGCGCTGCCGCACAATGGCCTGCTTTTTTTCCTTCGCCCTCCGATGCCCGACGAACCTTCCCCCACTTCGCTGCCTTCGGCTGCCGCTGAACTGCCCGGCCAGGGTGAGCTGCACGAGCTGCACGAGTTGCACGAGCGCATCGCGCATGCAGCGCACATCGCCGTGCTCACAGGCGCAGGCGTCAGTGCCGAGTCCGGCGTGCCCACGTTCCGCGATGACAAGAACAGCTACTGGGCGCAGTTCAACCCGCAGGACATGGCCAGTGAAGCGGGCTTTCGCGCCCATCCGCAGCGCGTGTGGCAGTGGTATACGCACCGGCGCGAGGCCGTGGCGGCAGTGCAGCCCAATGCAGGCCACCATGCGCTGGCGCAGTGGGCCTTGCAGCACCCGTGCCGCATGACCCTGGTCACGCAGAACGTGGATGGCCTGCACCAGCGCGCGGGCAGCCCCGGCGTGCTGTGCCTGCATGGCGAGTTGATGCGCGACCGTTGGTTGGAGCGGCCCCGCGCCTGCTGCGACCTGGCCGGGCTGAACCCTGGCGAGCCTCCGCAGTGCCCGGTTTGCGGCAATCTGGTGCGCCCGGGCGTGGTCTGGTTCGGCGAGTCCCTGCCCATGGGCGTATGGCAGGCCGCCGAGGCTGCCGTGCAGCGCTGCGAGGTGCTGCTGGTGGTCGGCACCTCGGGCGCCGTGTATCCGGCCGCGGGATTGGCCCGAATCGCGCGCCGGGCAGGCGCGCACGTGGCCGTCATCAACCCGGCGCCTTCCGAGCTGGATGACGCAGCGCACCAGTGCCTGCGCGGCCCATCGGCCCAGATCCTGCCCGCGCTGCTGGCGGGTTGAGAGGCCCCGGGCCAGGGCGGGCAGGCTGCCCTGGCCTGCGCAGGTCAGTCCCTTGCGCCTTCTTCCTGACTGGCCTGGTTGAGTTCGGCCACGTCCTGAGCCGACAGCTGCAGGCGCGTGGCCTGCACCAGTTGCTGCAACTGGGCCAGCGAGGTCGCGCTTGCGATGGGCGAGGTCACAAACGGGCGCTGCATCTGCCAGGCCAGGGCCACGCACGCGGGCTGGCTGTTCAGGCGCGCAGCCACGGCGTCCAGGGCCTGCACAATGCGCAGGCCGCGCGGATTCAGGTAGGTGGCCACGGTCTTGCCGCCGCGCGCACTCTTGGCTGCGTCTTCGCTGCTGCGGTACTTGCCCGTCAGAAAACCTGCTGCCAGCGCATAGAAGTTGATGATGCCCACCTGCTCGGCCGCGCACAGCGGCGCCAGATCGCGCTCCAGCACGGCGCGGTCGTACAGGTTGTACAGCGGCTGCAGGCTCTCGTAGCGCGGCAGGCCCAGCTCGGCGCTGGTGCGCAGGGCCTCGGCCAGGCGCGGCGCGCTGTGGTTGGAGGCGCCAATGGCCCGCACCTTGCCTGCAGCAATCAGGTCTGCAAAGGCGCCCAGGGTATCGGCCAGCGGCACGCTGGCGTCGTCGTCATGCGACTGGTACAGGTCGATGTAGTCCGTCTGCAGGCGCTGCAGCGAGGCATCCACGGCCTGGCGGATGTACTCGGGGCGCAGGCCCACCCGGCCTTCGCCCATGTCCTTGCCGACCTTGGTGGCCAGCACGATGTCGGCGCGCCGTCCGCTGCGCCTGAGCCATTTGCCGATCACGGACTCGGACTCACCGCCCGCATGGCCCGGCGCCCAGCGCGAGTACACGTCGGCCGTGTCGATGAAGTTCATTCCGGCATCCAGCCAGGCGTCGAGCAGCGAGAACGACGTGGCCTCGTCCACGGTCCAGCCGAAGACATTGCCGCCAAAGCACAGCGGCGAGACCTGCAGGCCGCTGCGGCCCAGGGAACGGAGGGAAGGGGCTTGCGCCATGTACGGCTCCTTTTGACGAAAAAACCAGGGTAGTCCTCAGGCCCTCTCAGATCCAGCCCAGCGCACCCAGCAGCGCGCCCGCGCCCAGCAGCCACAGCAGGTGGATGCGCGTGCGCCACACCAGCAGGGCGCAGGCCAGGGTCAGCAGCCACAGGCGCCAGTCCTGGGCCGGGCGGCCGCTGGCGCTGCCCAGCAGCCAGCCCGTGGCCAGCAGCAGCCCGATGACCAGCGGCCCCATGCCCTGCTTGAAGGCACGCACGCCGCGCCGGTTCCTGTTGCGCTGGCCCCAGCGCGACGCCTGCCAGGCCAGCAGGGAGCTGGGCAGCAGGATGCCGACCATGCAGATGGTCACGCCCAGCGCGCCAAAGGTCCATGCCAGCGGCCCGGTGCCCCCGCCCGCGTTCAGGCCCAGGTTCCAGCCCAGCAGGGCGATGAAGAGCACATTGGGCCCGGGCGCCGCCTGGGCGATGGCGATGGAGCTGCTGAACTGCGCCTCGCTGAGCCAGCCGTGGCCATCGACCAGAAAGCGGTGCATGTCGGGCGCCGTGGCAATGGCGCCGCCCACGGCCATCAGCGACAGCGTCAGGAAATACAGCAGCAACTGAAGCCAGTCGGCGGGCTGCAGGTTCAGGGCGATCTGGTGGGCGGCGTTCATGGGGCGAGCTTTCTCCAGGTCAGCACGCAGCCGGCGCCGCCGACCACCAGCAGCACCCAGGCCAGCGGCGCGCGCAGCACGGCCATGGCAATGAACGAGGCCAGCGCCAGGGCCGCGCTGCACCAGCGCCCCAGCGGGTGGCGGCTCAGCGTGCTGGTCAGCTTCAGCCCCATGCCCGCCACCAGGCCGGCCGCGACGGCGCCCATGCCGCGCAGCGCCCCGGCCATGGCGGGGTGGCCGGCCAGCTGCGAATAGATCACGGTCAGCGTCAGCACCAGCAGCATGGGAAAGCACAGCATCCCGCACACGGCCACCACGGCGCCACGCCAGCCGAAGTAGCGCTCGCCAATGGTGATGGACAGGTTGACCACATTGGGCCCGGGCATGATCTGGGCCACGGCCCAGTCCTCCACGAACTCGTCGTTGGTCAGCCAGCGCTTTTTCTCGACCAGCTCGCGCTGCACCACGGCCAGCACGCCGCCAAAGCCCTGCAGGGCCAGCCAGGTGAAGGACCAGAACAGGTCGCGCAGGTTGGCGGGGGCGGGGCGCTGTGCAGGCGCATCGGCGGTATCGTGTGGCGGGGAAGCCTGGGGCGGCGATGCGGGCATGTTCTGGCTTGTATCTGGGCCGCCCGGGCAGGGCCCGGGGACGGCATCGCTGTTGTCATGGGGTGGAACCGTGCGGGCCGATCCTGTCTCCGTGCCTGCCTCGGGGTGGCACGCACGGAATATTAATCCTGCGCAGCGGCCTCGTCGGCAGCGGCCCCATCGGCAACGGCGATGGGGGCATGACCACTGCAGATGGGCACCTGCCCGTTGTTGTCGCGGCCGCCTCATGCCTTGTTACAGACTTTGCCATCCAGGCTGTCTTGTGCACCATCGAGCAATATGAGCGGTCCACCATGGGCAGCATCACTCTGGGAGAACGCCATGCTTGCATATATCCCTTCCCGCCTGGCCATTGCCGCCATCACCTGCGCAATGGCTGTTCCGGCTTTTGCGCATGGGGGAGGCGGGCACGCCATGGGTCACGGGCCCGGCATGGCGGGCGGGCATTCCATGCCGGCACAGTTCGACCACAGATATGGCCACGACCACTACTATCCGGCCCGCGGCACCTGGGTGTCCGGCCTGCCGGCCGGCAGCCTGAGCGTCGCCTATGGCCGCGCCAACTGGTATTTCCACAGTGGCATCTGGTACCGGCCCTATGGCTCGGCCTTCATCGTGAGCCTGCCGCCGCTGGGCATCGTCGTGCCGCTGCTGCCGCCGGCCTACACCACGGTCTGGCTGGATGGCAGCACCTACTACTATGCCAACGGCATCTACTACAGCGCAGCGCCTGGCGGCTATACCGTGGTCGCGCCCCCGCCCGATGCAGGATCGGCCCAGGTCATGCCGGACCAGTCCGTGCCGATGCCCGTGCCCGAATCCCTGGTCGATCCGGTCATCTACCCGCGGGCTGGCCAGGGGCAGGCCCAGACCGATGCCGACAGGCAGGCCTGCCAGCAATGGGCCATGGCCCAGCCAGGAGCCGAGGTTGATGCCGGCGTGCAGCAGCGCGGACTGGCTGCCTGCATGGATGCCCGCGGCTACACGGTGCGCTGACAAGCTGCAGGCCTCATAGCTGGACGCGGTTGCCCAGCTCGATGACCGCGTTGTCGGGCAAGCGAAAGAAGTGGGAGGCGCTGCCCGACAGGCGGCTCATGCCCACGAAGACATGGCTTCTCCAGTGGGACAGGCCATGTCCTTTTTCCGCGACCAGCGTCGGGTGGCTGAGAAACCAGCTGGCGTGCAGCGATGCCGTATCGATGCCCGGAATGTCCAGCAGCGCCAGGGCCTTGGGCACGTCAGGCACGTTCATGAATCCGTAGTGCACCGTGATGCGCCAGAAGTCATGGCCCAGGCTCTGGCTTTCGATGCGCTCGTCCATGCGAACCCAGGGCTCCTCGTGGAAGCGGACATGGACGATCAGGTTGTGCTTGTGCAGCACCTGGTTGTGCTTCATGTTGTGCAGCAGGGCATTGGGCACCATGGTGGGGTTGTTCACAAGGTACAGCGCAATCCGCTGGGCGCGGTGGATGTCGGCAATGTCGGCCGTCTGCAGGAAATCGCCAAGGGCGATGCCTTGTTCGCGCTCGGTCTGCAGCAGCCGGGCCCGTCCCCAGGACCAGGTGCTCATCAGAATGAACAGCAGCATGCCCAGGCCCAGCGGGAACCAGCCGCCATCGAACAGCTTGACCGAGCATCCTGCAACCAGCAGCAGGTCAATCACGGCAAAGGGCAGGGCCGCCAGCGTGAGCACGCCGGCGCGCCCGGGCCAGCGCGCGCGCGCCGCATGCCAGGCCAGCACCGTTGTCAGCAGCATGGTCAGCGTCACGGCAATACCGTAGGCTCCGGCCAGGGCGCTGGAGGAGCGAAAGCTCAGCACCGCCAGGACCACGGCCACCAGCAGCAGGCTGTTGACCGCGGGCATGTAGATCTGGCCGGAATCCTGGGCGGATGTGAAGCGCACGGACAGGCGCGGCAGAAAGCCCAGCTGTATGGCCTGCCGCGTCATGGAATAGGCGCCCGAGATCACCGCCTGCGAGGCGATCACGGCGGCCAGCGTGGCCAGGACGACCATGGGCAGCGCCAGGGCTTGCGGGAACATGCGGAAGAACGGATTGTCCACCGCCGCCGGCGTGCTCATCAGCAATGCGCCCTGACCCATGTAGTTCAGGGCCAGCGACGGCAGCACCAGCACTGTCCAGGCCAGTTGTATGGGGCGGCGGCCAAAATGTCCGAGATCGGCGTACAGGGCTTCGGCCCCCGTCAATGCCAGGACAATGGCTCCCATCAGCGCGAACAGCTTCCAGCCCCTGGCCTGCAGGAACTGCCAGGCTTCAAGCGGGTTGAGGGCTGCCAGGATGGCCGGTTCCCGGATCACATGCACCAGTCCCGAGACGGCCAGCACGCCGAACCACAGCAGCATCACCGGGCCGAAAGCCTTGCCCACGGTGCCCGTGCCCCAGCGCTGGATGGCAAACAGCGCCGATAGCACGCACACGGCAATCGGCAGCACCCATTCGCTCACTGCAGGCGCCACCACCTGCAGGCCCTCCACCGCGCCCAGGACGGAGATGGCGGGCGTGATCACGCTGTCGCCATAAAACAGCGTTGCCCCTGCCACGCCCATCAGCAGCAGTGCGGCGCGCCGAGGCCGGGCCCCACCGTCGCCGCCATGGGCCGCCAGCGAGGCCAGTGCCAGGATGCCGCCTTCTCCCCGGTTGTCGGCCCGCAGTACCAGGATCACGTACTTCAGCGTCACCACCAGCATGAGCGCCCAGAAGATGGTCGAGATGGCGCCGACGACATGCTCCGGCGCCACGGACAGGCCGGTGTCGGGGCCGAAGACAGCCTGCAGCGTGTACAGCGGGCTGGTGCCTATGTCTCCATAGACGACGCCCAGGGCCCCCAGCGTCAGCGCGGGCAGGGCCGTGCGGCGGGCTGGCACGGGCTGCGGGCTGCACTGTCCTTGTCCGGAACCGGGGGTTGCATTCATGCGGCGATCCTGTAGTGCGGAAAGGGTGGCGCAAGCGCGCCAGGCCATGGAGGCATCATCGGGGAAACCGGGCCGGCCAGCCATCAGGGTGTCTGGCGTGCCACGATGATCAGGCCGTGTCCTACATATGCATATATGTTGTTCCGAGCCTTTCCGCAGGCTGGAACAGGAGTAGATTTGCTCCCAGACAAACCAGGGGCATTGAGAATATGGACATGGATTGGAGCAAGGCACTGCAGGACAGCCTGGCCTGGCTGGCCGTAGCCTCGGCGATCACCGTCGTGGCGTTTGCGGCAGTTGCGGTGCTGTTGGTTCGCTTCACGCGCTGGGGGCGGCAGTTCTGGCAACTGGCCGGACCCTTCCTGCATCCCCGCAACGGCTGGTGGCCGACACTGGTGTTCGCGCTGCTGCTGGTGCTCTCGCTGATCTCGGTGCGCATGAACGTGCTGTTCTCCTTTTGGTACAACGGCTTCTACAGCGCGCTGCAGGAGCTGGACCAGAAGGGCTTTTGGCGATTCCTTGGCATCTTCGCGGTGCTGGCCACCATCCATGTGATGCGCGAGCTGTTCAACTACTACGTGAACCAGGCATTCCGCATCCGCTGGCGGGTCTGGCTCAATGAGCGCGTGACCACCGACTGGATGCGCGGCGACGCCTACTACCGCAGCCACTTCCTGGACGAGCCGGTGGACAACCCCGACCAGCGCATCGAGCTGGATGTGAACACCTTTGTCTCGAACTCGCTGACCCTGGCGCTGGGTGCCGTCAGCGCCGTGGTCTCGCTGGTGGCGTTCACGGGCATTCTCTGGGGGCTGTCCGCGCCCATTGCCGTGGCGGGCGTGGAGGTTCCGCGGGCCATGGTCTTTGCGGTCTACGTCTACGTGATCATCGCCACGCTGATCGCCTTTCGCCTGGGCCAGCCGCTGATCCGGCTGAACTTCCTGAACGAGAGGCTCACCGCCAACTTCCGCTACGCCCTGGTGCGCGTGCGCGAATACGCGGAGAACATCGCCTTCTACCAGGGCGCGGCCATCGAACGCAACACGCTTTTGACGCGCTTCTCGGCATTGATCGCCAATGTCTGGGCCCTGGTCTACCGCAGCCTGAAGTTCGACGGCTTCAACCTCACCGTCAACCAGGTGGCCGTGGTCTTTCCCTTTCTGCTGCAGGCGCCGCGCTTTTTCAGCGGTGCCATCAAGCTCGGTGATGTGATGCAGACCTCGCAGGCCTTTGGGCAGGTGCAGGATGCGCTGTCCTTCTTCCGAACCTCCTACGACACCTTCGCCCAGTACCGCGCTGCGCTGGACCGCCTGTGCGGCTTTCTGGATGCCAATGCCCAGACCCGCGAACTGCCCCAGGTCGTCCACAAAGAGCAACCCGGCGCCCTGGACATCGAGGGTCTGCAGGTCAGCCGCCCTGATGGCCACCATCTGCTCAGCGACCTGCAACTGAAGCTCATTCCCGGCCAGGCGCTGCTGATCAAGGGGCCTTCGGGCAGCGGCAAGACCACCTTGCTGCGGTCCATTGCCGGCCTGTGGCCGCACGCCGAAGGCACGGTGGGCCGCCCGGGCGGCCACCAGGCGCTGTTCCTGTCCCAGCGTCCGTATCTGCCGCTGGGTGACCTGCGCACGGCCATTGCCTATCCTGCCGATGCCTCGCCGCAGGACGATGAGCGACTGCAGCAGGCGCTGCGCCAGGTCAGCCTGGCCCATCTGGCCGACAAGCTGGATGTCAACCAGGATTGGTCCCGCATCCTGTCGATTGGCGAGCAGCAGCGCCTGGCCTTTGCCCGCGTGCTGTTCAACCGGCCGGCCATCGTCTTTCTCGATGAATCCACCTCGGCCATGGACGAGGGCCTGGAGCATGCGCTGTACACCCTGCTGCGCGAGCAGATGCGCTCGACCATGCTGGTGAGCGTGGGCCACCGCAGCACGCTGGCGGGTTTCCATACCCACGCGCTGGCGGTCGATGGCAATGGCGGCTGGACGCTGTCGGAAGGAAGCGCACCGCAGAGCGCGCCCCAGGCTTGATCGGTGAGCGGCCCTGGGCCGCGATCAATCGTCCATGGGCAAGGGATCACAGTTGCCCAGGTCGGACGGCGGCGGCTCGCGCAACTGGCGTACCGCGTCGCGCAAGGCGGTGCGCAGGCCCTCTTCCAGCACGGGGTGGTAGAAGGGCGCACGCAGCAACTCGTGCACGGTCAGTTGCTGCTGCACGGCCAGGGCCAGCAGATGGGCCAGATGCTCGCCGCCCGGTGCGCACATTTCCGCGCCCAGCAGCAGGCCGCTGGCCGGGTCCGCATAGACATGAAGCAGGCCCGCGTTGCGCTGCGCAGCACGGGCGCGTCCCTGGTGCGCAAAGTCCACACGGCCCACCACAAAGTCCTGACCCAGCAGCGCCTTCATGGGCTGGCCCACGACGGCTGCCTGGGGCGAGCTGAAGACAATGGACAGCGGCGTGCGCCGCTCGAAGCAGGCCACGTTCTCTGCCATGGCGTTGGTGCCCGCGATATGGCCTTCGTCCACGGCCTCATGCAACAAGGGGCGGTCGCCATTGGCATCGCCCGCGAGAAACAGCGGCAGCTCGCCGACCTGCAGTGTCTCGCGGCTCACGGGCGGCTGGCCGTGTTCGTCCAGTTCAAGCCCCAGCGTCTCAAGGCCCAGGCCTTCGAGCTGCGGGCGCCTGCCCATGGCGGCCACCACATGGTCCACGACAATGCGGGTGTCGCCTGCACGCACGACGATGCTGCTGTCCGGGCCCTTGCTCAACTGCACTTCATGGTCGGTGATCACCACCATCTCTTTCTCAAGCAGATGCCGCAATGCGTCGGTGACATTCGGGTCGGACAGGCCCGCCAGCTTCGGGCCGCGTCCCAGTGCGGTGACATCCAGGCCCAGCCGCGCCAGCGCCTGTGCAATCTCCACGCCCAGCGGGCCCAGGCCGACGACGGCCACGCGCGGGCCCAGCGTCTTGCGTTCGAACAAGGTGTCGGTGGTCAGGATGCGCTTGCCAAAGCGCTTCCATTCCTCCGGCACCACGGGGCTGGAGCCCGGAGCGAGGATGAGCTTGCGCGCAGCCAGCACCTTGCCATTGACCTCGATCCGATTGGCTGCCAGCAGCCTGGCACGCCCGTCGATGGCCCGCCAGCCCAGGCCCTCCGTGGCCTTGATCGTGCTTGCCACGAACTCGTCGCGCAGCTTGCGCACGCGGCGCAAAACGGCGGGCAGGTCCAGCTGCAGCCCGCTTGCGCCGCGTATGCCGAAGGCATCGAAGTGATGGCGTGCATGGAAGGCGTTGGCCGCCTCGATCAGCAACTTGGACGGCATGCATCCCACCCGCGCACAGGTCGTTCCCCAGGGCCCGTCGTTGACGATGGCGAAATGCTCCGTGTGCTTGCGCACCTCGCGCAGCGCCGACAGTCCGGCCGAGCCGGCACCGACGATGATCACGTCGAGGGCGGTGGTGGGTGGGTTTTTCATGCTGTCTGATTCCTTTGACTGTGGCACCAGGTCCCGTGGAGGTCTCCGCTGCCGGTGGATGTGCCGAAAGGTGTGCCGACGGGAGTGCCGACTGAAGTGCCGACAGATGGTCGAGATGACTGCCTCGCCTGCCATGGGACATGCGTGCCAGTCTGCATGCTGGCGCTCGCGGCAGTCGTAGGCGAAGGGCCGAAACCGCTGCTGGACATTCAGGGCCCGGCCCCTGCCGCGCAGAGGCTAGCCGGATGCCCAGTGTTGCCATGCCGCGTCCGTGCGGCTGCCTGATGCTCCGAAATCCGCTTCCCGCGCAAAGCGCCTGAGGGATGTCTCGGTAACCCTCAAATGGCTGACACGGCACAAGCGGCTTTGCGCCGTCTGCAGCCAGCGGCGCAAGGACCAATCAAGCTGCGCCATAACCCCACCATGCACCTGTGCGCTGTGCAGGCGCAAGCGGCCATCGAGGATGAAGGCCTTCACCGTCCGTGCGGACAGCTGCAGATCCTCGCAGACCTGCCGCAGCCCGACGCCCTCGCGGACCCGGGTGCTCAGGCGGCGCCTGTGCATCTGGCAGCGAACGGAGCGTTCGCTGCGGTCCAGCCGGAGGCAGATCACTTGCACGGGCAGGACGCCGGCCCAGCGTTCGAGTGCAAGCAGTTCTGCGGGACTCCAGCGGCGGCGAATTGCGCCATTCGGCCATGCGCTGTCGGATGTCAGGCAGTGTTTGATTGCCATGGAAAGCTCCCATTCATATGGCGCTGCGCTGTGGCATGGCCTGAATCCCGGATGCCGATGAGACAATTATTGATGGGGGATTCTTTTGCAAGCTTTTGATTTTGTTGATTGTTTTTGTTGTTTTGATTGCTGCTCGGATGGACGGCTCCATACCGCGATGCCTATCGTGGGGCCGGGATGCGGATCACGGAAATAGCGTCTGCACCGGCGCGCATATGCCAAGCCCCATGCGGATTTCCTGTTCGGCACCCGATTTCCATGAACGACTTCTTTGCTTTTTCAGGAGAACCCTTCATGCGCCTTCAGCCAAAGCATTTGAATTTTTCCGTTGCGTGCCTTGCGTTGCTGGCACTGCCGGCCGCGCAGGCCCTGCCCATGCAGGACGTGGGCACGTCGGCAGGCCCGCAGTGCGTGGGCCTGGACATCAACAACAGCGGCCATGTCGTGGGCGCCTGTGCAGAGAGTGACGGCTCGTCCGCAGGCTTCGTGTCGCTGGCGCCGGGCAGTGCGGCAGACCTTGCACGCCTGTCGCCGGGGCGCAACTGCAACGCGGCGGCCATCACCAACAGCGGCCAGGTGGTGGGCAGCTGCCTGGACGGCAATTCGGTGTCCGTGGGCGTGTTCTGGAATGCGGCCACGCCGGCCACGGTGCAGACACTGCAGCCGCTGACGCTCGATGTGCGCAGCATGCCCACGGCATTCAACCAGGGCGGCTATGTGGCAGGCGTCAGCCTGAGCGGCAGCAACACGGCCCGCCCTGTCATGTGGCGCAACAATGAAACCACGGCACGCGCGCTGCCGGCGGGCCTGCTGGGCCTGAACAGCACCAACTGCGTGCCGTCCGATGTGGACAATTTCGTGGTGGGCGGCAACATGCCGGGCATCGTGGGCAACTGTCCCGACAACAGCGGGCATCCGCGTCCTGTCTATTGGTCTGCCGCAGTCCTGGGCGGCTATATGGCCACGGCCCTGAACCTGCCTCTCAATGCCGTCTTCTGCCGCGCAAAGACCGTCGTCAATACCCGCATCATGGGCTACTGCGATTTTGGTGCCCAGGGTGGACGCACCGTCGTCTGGCTCAACTCGTCCTCCAGTCCGCAGGTGCTGTCCATATCGTCCCCGCCCGCGCGAAACAGCGGCGTAGATCTCAACATCCTCGGCGAGGTGATTGGGCACTACCAGTTGGCAGACGGGCGCAGCATGCCCTATTACTGGAACAGCCAGACCGGTGTCATCCGCGATATTCCTCCGCTGCCTGGCGGCATGAATGCACGTGTGGTGGATATCGGTGACAACGGAACGGTGGCAGGCCACAGCGAACTGGCCGACGGAAGTTCGCACGCCATCACCTGGACCCCCTTGGGCGGCACCGTGGACCAGGGAACCCTCGCAGGCGGCGAGAACAGTGCGGCCTCGGCACTGAGCCAGGATGGCTGCTACATGACAGGAAGGAGCGAAGTCGCGCAATTGGCCACGCATGCCTTCGTGCAGAACCTGTGCACGCCATGAAGGCGCAGCCTCATCTCACACCGTGCATAAAGGAAATACCATGAAGATGCGATATCCAAGACTTGCAACCACACTGGCAATTGTTGTGTGCGGGCTCTGGGTCCCTGCTGTGCAAGCGAACGGCATTTCATTCGAGAATTTTTCCTCCTCCAATGCGGCACAGGCTTTTTTTGGCTCATATAGTATGTCGCCCCTGATGATGATGGCGCAAACGAGCGAGTCGTCGAAATTGATGGAAATGATGACTGCGAATACAGGTAAAACCGAACTAATGCCACTTCAGATGATGGCGAAAGGAATATGAGCATGTTTGCGGTATGAATGCGCCTATGGTGAATATAGACGATGCCGCAATGGTGGCTTGCCACAGCGAAATGAGCGATGAAAGCTTTCGCGCCATCATCTGAGCGTCCACAGACAACGCGAGCTGTGTGCAGAATCTGTGGACTACTGCTCATCAGTATCAATTCGAAAACTATGAGATAAAGGGGCTGAAATGAGAGTTCGATATGAAAAATCATTGTCCACTATAGTGGTGTTTGGTGTTTTAATGTCCTCCTCCGCGCTCCATGCGAAGAATATTTATCTTTCGGAAGATAGTCCAATAAATTTGGAAAATAGCAGCCTGCATGCGAATGGTGGTTTAGCTGGAGCTGGCTTTTACTATATTTGTGGAAGTATTTTTGTGGGGGTTAGAGTGCTGACGGCTGCTCATTGCCTGGGGCATATTTCTGGGAAATTTCATTAGCCAGGCCTTGAAAACAGGCTGTGCAAACTATTTAATTTGACATGGCTTGTTGTCCCGGCTTGCGATTTTGCATTGAGGGTAGTCGATGGGTGATCACCAGCATCAAATCAGTCTGGCAATGCCATGCGGCCCAGCCTTCCGCCATGGCTGGGCGCCCGTTCCGGCGCAGGGGCATCGTCGGCCATCAACTTCCCCATCAGGCCTCGCAGGATTGCCAGCGTCGGCGCCTCGCTGCGCTGACGCAGCGTGACCAGCCCGAAGCGGGCGGTGCTGCGCATGGGCGGGTCCATGGGCAATTCGGCCAGGTCCGGGGCGACGGCGCGAACGGCCAGCAGCACGGTGTCGCTGTTGCGCGCAACGTCCACGAGGCTGGGCAGCTCCTCGCACTGCAGTGTGACGAACCGCGCCGGGTGGGCCGTGGCGCCATAGGTCTCCACCAGCAGCCAGGCCACCTGGTCGCTCAACGGGGTGGAGGCGACGGGGTAGCGCTGCACATCCTCGAAGCGCAGATCCCGCTGCAGGCGGGCGAGTGGATGGTCGGTGCGGCACATGAAGGCGGCGCGCATTTCGTGCACGACGTCCAGCGCAAGGTCGGGTGCGGGCCGCAGCGCGCGCAGGTCCACGACCAGGGCGTCGAGCAGGCGCTCGCGTAGCGAGTGCACCAGCAGATCGGTGCTGCCGCGCGCCACCTCGGTTCGCACGCCGGGATGGTGCACGGTCATGTGCTGCAGGAACGGCGTCATCAATATTGCGCCGGGGCCCGATCCCAGGCCCACACGCACGGTGCCGGCCGCACCCTCGCGCAATTGGCGCCCCCTGTCACGCAGCTCGTCGGCTTCAGCCACCAGGGCGCGCGCCCGTCCCAGCATCTCGCGGCCGAAGGCTGTGAGTTCGCTGTGGCGGCCGATGCGGTCGAACAAGGGTATGCCCAGCTCCTGCTCCAGCGCGCGCACGCTGCGGCTGAGGGCGGGCTGTGTCAGATGCATGGCCTCGGCCGAGCGGCTGAACGAGCCGGTCTGCGCCACCGATATGAGATGCCTGAGCTGCACCAGCGTCATGATTTTTCGCGCCCTGAAGTCTGCATGAAACTCATGCTAATGCAGCCAACAATGCATTGGACGTTCGATGGCCCGGCTCCTAGGATGCCGCGTATCCGGCCGACCGAGCCGGAGCCATCCACCAAGGAGACATGATGAGATTTTTGTTCCAGCGCGTTTGGCTGACGGGCGCCGGCCTGCTGCTGAGCGCGGGCCTGGCCTGTGCGCAGAGCCCGTCCTCCAGGCCCGTAAGCCTGATGGTTCCCTATCCGGCCGGCGGCCCTTCGGATGCCATTGCCCGCATCTTCAGCGTGCCGCTGTCCAAGGCACTGGGCCAGCAGGTCATCGTGGAGAACCTGGGCGGCGTGAGCGGCGCCATGGCCGCGCAAAAGGTGCTGGCAGCGCCGCCCGACGGCCACTACGTCTTCCAGGGCTCGCCCAACGAGGTGATCCTGTCGCCGCTGGCCAATGCCGCCGTGCGGCTCAAGGCGGAGGATTTCCGCTTGGTCCATCCCGTGGCCGAGGCCGTGATGGTATTTGTCGCCCGCAAGGACCTGGAGGCCGGCAACGTGGATGAGCTGATCGCACTGGCCCGCAAAAGCGCCAGCCGGCCGCTGTCGTACGGCAGCGTCGGCATTGGCTCGCTCTACCACCTGATCCTGGAGAAGGTGCAGCAGGACGCCGGCATACAACTCATGCATGCGCCCTACAAGGGCAATGCGCCGCTGCTGCAGGACATAGGCAGCGGACAGGTCGATTTCGCTGTGCTCGTATACAGCGCTGCCATGGGCGCACTGGCCGAGCAGGGCCGGCTCAAGATCCTGGGCCAGCTGGGGGAGCAGCGATCGGAGCTGCTCAAGAATGTGCCCACGGTGCGTGAGGGCCGGGAGCTGAAAAACTTCGCCTACAAGACCTGGACCAGTTTCCTGGTGCGCAAGGACACGCCGCAGGAGGTGGTGCAAAGGCTGCACCAGGCGATAGGCGCCATGCTCAAGGACCCGGGCGTGCGCGAGCAACTGGCCCTGCAGACGCAGCTGGCCGCGGCGCCCATGTCGCTGGCCGAAGCCGCGCAGTTCTATGAGGCCGAGACCGCCCGCTACCGCAGCATTGCCCGCTCCATCCGCCTGCAACCCCAGTGAGATGCCGCACATGAACACCCTTCTGGACACTTTGCGCGGCTCGGCCGCAGCCTTCGTCGAGGTGCGCCGCGACATCCACAGGCACCCCGAGCTCGGCTTCGAGGAACACCGCACCAGCGCCCTGGTCGCGCAGCAGCTGGAGCAATGGGGATACGAGGTGGAGCGCAGCCTGGGCGGCACCGGCGTGGTGGGACGGCTGGTGCGCGGCAGCGGCAGCCGGCGCCTGGGCCTGCGTGCCGACATGGACGCGCTGCCCATCACCGAGGCCAATGCCTTCGCCCACGCCAGCACGCATGACGGCGTGATGCATGCCTGCGGGCACGACGGCCATACCGCCATGCTGCTGGCAGCGGCCCGGCATCTGGCCGAGCACGGCGGCTTCGACGGAACGCTCACGCTGATCTTTCAGCCTGCGGAGGAGGGCGGCGGCGGGGCCTTGCGCATGATGGAGGACGGCCTCTTCGAGCGACATCCCTGCGACGCCATCTTCGCCATGCACAACATGCCGGGCTTGCCCCAGGGGCGGCTGGCGCTGCGCGAGGGCGCAGCCATGGCGTCCTCCGACTACGCCACGCTCACCCTCACCGGCGTGGGCGGGCATGGTGCCATGCCGCACCGCACGGCCGATCCCATCGTGGCGGCCGCCAGCATCGTCATGGCCTTGCAGACCATCGTCTCGCGCAACATCGATCCGCTGCAGATGGCGGTGGTGACCGTGGGAGCCATCCACGCAGGCAAGGCCAACAACGTGATTGCCCACAGCGCTGTGCTGGAGTTGAGCGTGCGTGCACTGGATGCCGATGTGCGCAGGCTGCTGGAGCAGCGCATTCGCGATCTGGTGAGTGCGCAGGCCGAGAGCTTCGGCGTGCAGGCGCAACTCGAGTGGCGACCCGGCTATGCCGTGCTGGTCAACACGCCCAAGGAGACGGACTTCGCGCGCCAGATCGCGCTGGAGCTGCTGGGCCCGGAACATGTCACGCTGCAGGCGCCGCCCTTGCCGGGCAGCGAAGACTTTGCCTTCATGCTGCAGCGCGTGCCAGGCAGCTATCTGCTGATTGGCAATGGTGAGGGAAGCGAGCAAGGCGCCTGCATGGTGCACAACCCGGGCTATGACTTCAACGACGACAACATCGCCGTGGGCGCCGCCTATTGGGTGCTGCTGGTGCAGCGGTTTCTGGTGGCCGGTTGAACTGCTTGAGCCCGGCGCATCTCATTCGCAGGGGTGGACTTCCATCCAGCCCACGCGTCCTTGACCGCTCTCGTTGAGGCGGCTCACAAAGCCTTCAGCCTGCGACTGCGGCAGGCGCAGATCGAACTGCACCAGCGATCCATGCTCGACCTGGAGCAGCTCGGCGCCTGCCGCATCGATCTCGCGGCGCACCAGGCCTTCCAGCGCATAGGGCACGGCGCAGCGCAGCGATTGCATGCGCTGCAGTGTCACTTTCTCGGCGGTCAGCAGGGCCTGGGCCACGGCATCGGTGTAGGCGCGCACCAGGCCACCTGCGCCCAGCTTGACACCGCCGAAGTAGCGCACCACGGTGGCCAGCACGCCTTCCAGATCCTGGTGGCGCAGCACATCCAGCATGGGACGGCCTGCCGTGCCGCTGGGCTCGCCGTCATCGACGGCTGCCGACTGTCCGGCTGCCAGCAGCGCCCAGCAGACATGGGCGGCGCCGGGGTGCTCGCGCCATAGCGCATCGACCACCGCCTGGGCGCTGGCGCGGTCGGCCATGGGCTGCACGCAACCGATGAAGCGGCTTTTCTTGATGATGAGTTCGCTGTGCGCGGGCGCGCGGAGTGTCTGTGGCATGGAGGGCGGCAAGCTTACCCGATCGCCCCTGGCCCGGGGTTTGGCGCATGGATTCATTACGCCTTTATTACGAAGCGCTACACATTTGTGAGCATGCGTACCTTGTGTCATTTCAGCTTCAGAGGGTTGCATCCAGGTTTGTCCTACAGAAATCGTGAAAGATTCGCAGTAAGCTTTCTGTCAAGGAGGCGCAACCATGAACACCCCACCTTCCCGCGATCCCGTTCTCACCGAACACACCTTTGGCCGCGATCATTTCAGTCCCCCGCCCATGGCGCTGGAGCAAGCTGGTCAGGACCATGAAGCCGCTGGCGGCGGCATTCCTCTGGATCTGGACCAGCGCATCCGCAACGTCGGCGAATGGTGATGGCAGGTGCCGCCTGGCCAAGAGCCTGCAGCGGCATCAGTGCTGTCAGGTCCGGCTGGACCGTGCAGCGACCCGCCGACAGGCGGTGACCCTCAAGCGAACAGGCCGCGAACCAGGCGCAGCAGGCTCTTGCCTCGCTGCGCTGGATTTATCATTCCAGTTTCCACATACTCACCCAGGCCGGCTGCGCGAAGCGCCGGCCTTTTTGCATTCCTGCAGGAACCATGAGCACTGACACAGGGCGCAGCCATTGGCTGCTGGCGCCTGCCTCCGCCAGCGACGCCAGCCTGCCCGTGCCCCTGGGCGATGTGACGGCGCTGCTGGAGCAGGTGGGCCGCTCCAGCGCCAGCAGCGACGAGGTGGCCGGGCAGTTGCTGCATTTGCTGGGCCGGCACGTGCCGCTGGCGCAGTGCACCATCTTCTCGTTCCAGGGCCGATCACGTCCGCGCATCGTGGGTTTTGGCGACCGGGCACGCACGGGGGCGCTGCCCATGATTTCGCAGGACTACAGCGAGCGCTTCTATCCACTCGACGGTGCGCAGCGCGTGATGCAGGCGGAACTTGCGCGGCAGCAGCGCGACCCCCAGGCTCCCGCGCGCGTGTGGCTGCACCGCCAGCGCCCCTGCGATGTCAGCCATCCCGAGTACCGCCATGTCTGCTATGGGTTGCCGCGCCTGGTGGAGCGGCTCTCGCTGCTGACCTTGCAGCCTGGCGCACGGTGGCTGGCGGTGAACCTGTACCGGGGCGAGGAGCACGGCTGCCTTGATGCGCAGTCCATCGCACGCATCGAAGCCTTTGTGCCCCTGGTCATGCAGGCCATGCGCCTGCACTATGCGGGCCAGGCGCTGCAGGACGATCTGGCGGGGCTGGTGCTGGCGCGCCTGGCAGGGCGCTTTGCCCATCTCACGCAGCGCGATCTGGACGTGGTGCGCTGCGTGATCGAGGGGCTTGATGCCGAGCGGCTGGCGCAGCGCCTGGGCATCACCGTGTCCAGCGCGCGAACCTATCTCAAGCGGGTCTGCGCCAAACTGGGCGTGCAGGGGCAGCGTGAGCTGTTTGCCTTGTTGATGGCGCCCGAAGCGCTGTCCTGAGCCCCGGAGGCGGGCGCCGCAGTCTGTCCCCATCTGGGGACATCTTCAGGGCTGGTGCTGCCTACACTGCGCCCTGAACAAGACGCACGACGGAGACCCCCATGCACCAGCCCCATGCCCAGCCCAGGCAGTCCATCTACTACCGCTACCAGGTGCATCGGCCCTGGCTGCCATCGGAGCATCCGGGGGTGCAGCGGCACCCCGTCGTCATCGTCGGAACGGGGCCGGTAGGCCTGACCACGGCACTGGAGCTGGCGCGCCACGGGCAGCGATGCGTGCTGCTGGAGTCCGAGCTGCAGGTATCCGAAGGCAGCCGTGCCATCGTCTTCACGCGCCGCTCCATGGAGATCCTCCAGCAGGTGGGCGTGGCCGGGCGGGTCAGCGACAGCGGGCTGCCATGGCGCTTTGGCAACTCCTTCTACCGGGGCCAGCGCGTGTTTCGCATGGAAGCACCGCACAGCGAGGACGACCGCTTCTTCCCCATGACCAACCTGCAGCAGCAGTACCTGGAGGAGTACCTGGTCGATGCCGTGCTGGCCCATCCGCTGATCGAGTTGCGCTGGGGCAACCGCGTGGAGCGGGTGGAGCAGGCTGGCGAAGGCGCCGCGGCAAAAGCGCGGCTGCAGGTGGACACGCCCGAGGGGCCGTATGCGCTGGAAGCCGACTGGCTGGTCGCAGCCGATGGCGCACGCTCGGGCATACGCACGGCCATGGGCCTGGTCATGGAAGGGGCGTCATACGAAGGCCGCTTCGTGATTGCCGACATCCGCATCGACCTGCCGCTGCCCACCGAGCGACTGGCCTTCTTCGATCCGGTGTGGAACCCCGGCAACACCATCCTCATGCACCGCGAGCCGCACGGCATCTGGCGCGTGGACTACCAGTTGCCTGCGGGCGAAGATCCGCAGCAGGCACTGAAGCCCGAATCGCTCAAGGCGCGCATCGACGCGCAACTGGAGATGATCGGCTTTGGCGGCACGCCCTGGGAGATGGACTGGAGCTCGGTCTACTCGGCGCGGGCGCTGACCTTGCCGGACTACGTGCACGGCCGCGTGGTCTTCACGGGCGATGCGGCCCACCTGCTGCCCATCTTCGGGGTGCGCGGCGCCAACACCGGTTTCCAGGACGCCCAGGCCCTGGCCTGGCGCCTGGCCCTGGTGGCGCGCGGCGTGGCGCCGGCCCGCTTGCTGGACAGCTACAGCAGCGAGCGCGTGGGCGCGGCGCGCGAGATTGTTGAAGAGGCCGGCAAGAGCACGCGCTTCATGGCGCCGCCTTCGCGCGGCTTCCGGCTGCTGCGCGATGCCGTGCTGTCGCTGTCGCTCACCCAGGCCTTCGTGCGCCCGCTGTACCACTGGCGCACATCACGCCCCCATGAGTACGCCCGCTCGCCCCTCAACAGCAGGGACGACGACAACCATTTGTTCAAGGGCGGCCCCGCCCATGGCGCGCCGCCGCAGAACGTGTGCCTGGCGCCGGACGACTATCTGCTGGACCACCTGGGCGGCGGCTTCGACCTGCTGTATTTCACCGATGGCTCGGCCGTGCCGCCCGCGTTGAGCGAAGTTGCCCGCGTGGAGCGCGGCCGCGGCGTGGGCCTGCGCATCGTGGCCATCTCCAGCCAGGCGCAGCCGCAGCCAGTTCAGGGCGCTGACCTGACCCTTTCCGATAGTCAGGGCCGCTGCCGCGAACGCCATGGCGTGCCTGCCGACCCACCTTCTGGCGCCGCCTACCTGCTGCGGCCCGACCAGCACGTCTGCGCACGCTGGCTGGCGCTGGATGCGCGGCGCCTGCAATCCGCACTCGACAACGCCACCTGCACGCAAGGAGCCCAGGCATGAGCCAAGCACACACATCGCCCGACGCGCTTGAATCGCCCGGCACCCTGGATATCGCCGGTCTGGAGGCCGTCTACGACCAACTGGCCACGGCCATTGACGCGGCAGGCCCGCAGCAGTCCGAGCTGTTTCTGGTAAAGCTGGCACTGCTGGCGGCCGAGCGGCTGGGCAGCGCCCAGCAGTTCTCCGAGCTGGTGCAGGCGGCGCAGCAGGATCTTCAGCCTAGGGTAAACAGCTAGCCCTGCCGGGTGGTTGCGTGGCCGGCGCTGGCTAACATCGGCCCGGAATCAAGGATGCCACGACCCCATGGATGTGCTGAGCGAAGTTCTCGATATTTGCCGGTCAGAGCGCGCCGTGACGGCGCGTTTTGCGCTGACCGCGCCGTGGAGCCTGAAGTCCACGGGCGTCACGGGCGCCATGATCCGCATGGCGCGCGGTGCGCCTTACTGGATACAGGTGGAGGGCATGCAGCCGCTGCGGGTCGAGCCGGGCGACCTGGTCATGCTGCCCATGGGTGCGGCACATGTGGTGGCCTCGGACCTGGGCATGGCCTGCGAGCTGTTCTCGCGGCTGATCTCCCGCCATGCCGAAGGCCCGCAGGACGAGAATCCGCTGGTCTTCAGCCATGGCGGTGGGGGCGAGGCGACCGACATGTTTTCGGCCCTGCTGTGGTTTTCAGCCTATTGCCGGCATTCGGTGTTTCGCATCCTGCCGCCGCTCATCCACATCCGCGCAAGCGATCTGCCGCTGGCCGATTGCCTGGCCGCCACCATGCAGTCGCTCACGCTGGAGACGCTGGCGCGGCGCCCGGGCTGGCGCCTGTCGGCCGCGCGCATGGGCGAGCTTTTGCTGGTCAACATCCTGCGCGAGCATCTGGCGCGCGAGGCCGCCGTGGGTGAAGGCTGGCTGCGGGGCCTGGGCGATGCCTGCATTGCCCGCACCATCGTCTGCATGCACCGGGAGCCGCAGCGCAGCTGGAGCGTGGAGACGCTGGCGGCCGAGGCCGGCATGTCGCGCACCCGCTTCAGCATGCGTTTCAAGCAGCTGGTGGGCGCCACGCCCATCGGCTACCTGACGGCGCACCGCATGGCGCTGGCCGCACAGCAGATGGAGGCCGGCGGGCTGTCATCGGCCCGCATCGCAGAGAACGCGGGCTACGACTCTCCCAAGGTGTTTGCGCGGGCGTTCCGCCGCTGGTCCGGGCATACGCCCAAGGCCTGGCTGGCGCAGGAGGCCGCGAAGAGGTCGGGCTGGCAGCAGCAGGAAGGCCGTATCAGGGGGCTGGAGCAAGACCCTTAGCCAGCAGGGTTGAGTGCCGAAACGTACACTGGCCGGTTCCTTCCGCACAGGCTCCCAGAAGCCGAACCGCCCATCATGAACGCCCCCGTTGACGTTTCCTTTTTCCATCGCGCTGCCAAGCCGCTGACCAGCTACCGACCGTACTGGGCCAAGCGCTTCGGCACGGCCCCGTTCCTGCCGATGAGCCGGGCCGAGATGGACCAGCTTGGCTGGGACAGCTGCGACGTGATCCTGGTGACGGGCGATGCCTATGTGGATCACCCCAGCTTCGGCATGTCGGTGATCGGCCGGGTGCTGGAGGCGCAGGGCTTTCGCGTGGGCATCATCGCCCAGCCCGACTGGCAAAGCGCCGAGGCCTTCAAGGCCCTGGGCCGTCCCAACCTGTTCTGGGGCGTGACGGCGGGCAACATGGATTCGATGATCAACCGCTACACGGCCGATCGCAAGATCCGCTCCGACGATGCCTACACGCCGGGCGACGTGGGCGGCAAGCGCCCTGACCGTGCGGCCATTGTCTACAGCCAGCGCTGCCGTGAGGCATACAAGGACGTGCCCATCGTGCTCGGCGGCATCGAGGGCAGCCTGCGCCGCATCGCCCACTACGACTACTGGAGCGACAAGGTGCGCCGCTCCATCGTGGTGGACAGCAAGTGCGACATCCTGCTGTACGGCAACGCCGAACGCGCCCTTGTCGAGGTGGCCCACCGCCTGGCCGCTCGCGAGCCCGTGGAAAGCATTACCGATGTGCGCGGCACGGCCTTCTTCCGCCGCGAGTCGGAAGCGGGCTGGTTCGAGCTGGACTCCTCCGTGGTGGACGAGCCCGGCGTGGTCGAGCCCCACATCAACCCCTACATGACCACCAGCGAGCAGGCCGAGGCCCAGGGCCAGACCTGCTCCAAGGAAGAGGGTGATGCCGCCGCGAAGCCGGACGGTGCCTCGGTCGCCGCCGTTCAGACCATCCAGTTCGTGCCCAACCCGTCGCTGCGCGGCAAGGGCAAGCAGCCGCCGCGCGACAAGACCGTGCTGCGCCTGCCCAGCTACGAGCAGGTCAAGGCCGACCCCATCCTCTACGCACACGCCAACCGCGTGCTGCACCTGGAGACCAACCCCGGCAACGCCCGCGCCCTGGTCCAGGCCCACGGCGAGGGCGTGACCGCGCGCGATGTGTGGCTGAACCCGCCCCCCATTCCGCTGACCACGGCCGAGATGGACTGGGTCTTTGGCCTGCCCTATGCGCGCAGCCCCCATCCCAGCTATGCCGACGCCAGCGGCAGCCATGAAGGCGAGACCAAGATCCCGGCCTGGGAGATGATCCGCACCTCGGTCAACATCATGCGCGGCTGCTTCGGCGGCTGCACCTTCTGCTCCATCACCGAGCATGAGGGTCGCATCATCCAGAGCCGTTCCGAGGAGTCCATCATCCAGGAGGTCGAGGACATCCGCGACAAGGTCAAGGGCTTCACCGGCACCATCTCCGACCTGGGCGGTCCCACGGCCAACATGTACCGCCTGGGCTGCAAGAGCCCCGAGATCGAGGCCGCCTGCCGCAAGCCGAGCTGCGTGTTCCCCGGCATCTGCCAGAACCTGCACACCGACCACGCCCCGCTGGTCAAGATCTACCGCCGCGCGCGCAATCTGCCGGGCATCAAGAAGATCCTGATCGGCTCGGGCCTGCGCTACGACCTGGCCGTGAAGTCGCCCGAGTACGTCAAGGAGCTGGTGCAGCACCATGTGGGCGGCTACCTGAAGATCGCGCCCGAGCACACCGAGTCCGGGCCGCTGACCAAGATGATGAAGCCCGGCATCGGCAGCTATGACCGCTTCAAGCAGATGTTCGAGCAGTTCAGCGAGGAAGCGGGCAAGAAGCAGTACCTGATTCCGTACTTCATCGCGGCCCACCCGGGCACCAGCGACGAGGACATGATGAACCTCGCCATCTGGCTGAAGAAGAACGGCTTTCGCGCCGACCAGGTGCAGACCTTCTATCCCAGCCCCATGGCCACGGCCACGGCCATGTACCACTCTGGCCGCAACACGCTGACCAAGGTGCGCCGCCAGATGCGCGACGTGAACGAGGAGTCGGTGGACATCGTGCGCGGTGAAAAGCGCCGGCGCCTGCACAAGGCCTTCCTGCGCTACCACGACCCGAACAACTGGCCGCTGCTGCGCGAGGCCTTGAAGGCCATGGGCCGTGCCGACCTCATCGGCAACGGCAAGCAGCACCTGATCCCCACCTTCCAGCCCCTGGTCGATGGCGGCTACCAGAGCGCGCGCCGCAAGAACAGCACGCAGGGCACGGGCGTGGCCGCACGTGCCGTGGTATCCCAGCAAGGCAAGGCCTACGCCCTCAACAAGGCCGGCGGCAAGAATGCCGGGCCGGGCAAGGTGCTGGCAGAGTCGCGCGAGCCTGCGGGCGATGTGCGTTTCCGTTCCAGCCAGCCCCAGCCGGGCCGCATGCTGACCCAGCACACAGGCCTGCCGCCGCGCCCCGGTGTGGGCGGTCCTTCCCGTTCTGCGGGCGCTGCCGGTTCGGGCCGCAAGGCGGCGCCGGGCGGTCGCAAGACGCGCTGACGCGACTTCGCCTCTAGCTGGCGGCCGGCGCCAGCGTGCCCTGCCATTCGCGGCGGGCGGCCTGGGCGCCGCTTTCAAAGTAATGCGTGTCCAGCGGCACGGGCCGTGCCAGGGCAAAGCCCTGTGCATAGTCCACGCCCACGGCCTGAAGGGCCTGGGCGATCTCGCGGGTTTCCACATACTCGGCCACGGTGCGCTTGCCCAGGATGTGGCCTATGCGGTTGATCATCTCCACCATGGCGTGGTTGCTGGGGTCCTGGAGCATGTCGCGCACAAAGCCGCCGTCGATCTTCAGATAGTCCACGGGCAGCTGCTTCAGATAGGTCAGCGAGGACATGCCCACGCCAAAGTCGTCCAGCGCAAAGCGGCAGCCCAGGGTGCGCAGGGCCTGGATCAGCCTGGTGGCACTGGACAGGCTGGCGATGGCACTGGTCTCCGTGATCTCGAAGCACAGCAGCTGCGGCGCAATGCCGTGCGTGCTCAGCTGTTCCTGCACGAAGTCCAGCAGCCCGTCGTCATCCAGGCTGGGGCCTGACAGGTTGATGGCGCAGGTGTCGATGTGGCGCAGTGCGGCCGGATGCTGGGCCAGCGTGGCCAGCGTTCTGGCGATCACCCAGCGGTCCACCGTGGGCATGATGCCGTAGCGCTCGGCCGCGGGAATGAAGGTGGCCGGCGAGATGATCTGGCCCTGCTCGTCGCGCAGCCGCAGCAGCACCTCGAAGTGCAGGCCCCGCTGGCCGTCGGGCTGCAACGGTGCAATGCTCTGGGCGTACAGGCAAAAGCGCTCCTGCTCCAGCGCCATGCGTATGCGTGTCACCCATTCCATCTCGCTGACGTGGCGGGTGTACTCGCCATCGTCGCTGCGGTAGACGTAGATGCGGTTGCGGCCGCGCTCCTTGGCGCGGTAGCAGGCCATGTCGGCCATGCGCAGCAGGTCCTGGGCCGACTGGACCTCGCCGCCGATGTGCACCAGGCCGATGCTCAGGCCCGTGCGCAGCACCTGCTTGCCCCAGTGCACGTGCAGGGCCTCGGTCGCCTGGCGCAGCTTCTCGGCAATGCGCAGGGCGGGCTCGGGCGGGCAGTTCTCCAGAAGAACGCCGAATTCATCTCCGCCCAGCCGCGCGAGGGTGTCGGTCTCGCGCAGGTTGTGCAGCAGCAGGCGGCTGACCTCGCACAGCATCTCGTCGCCCGCCGGGTGGCCGCAGGTCTCGTTGATGAGCTTGAACTGGTCCAGGTCCATGTACAGCACGGCCGAGGGCCGCAGCCTGTGCTGGCCCTGGTTGAGCAGGCGCTGCAGGCGGCGCTCGAACTCGACGCGGTTCTCCAGCCCGGTCAGCCCGTCGTGGCTGGCATGCCAAGACAGTTGGTCCAGGTACTGCTGCTCGCGCGAGACATCCCTGAGCACGATCACCGCACCGGCCGGGCGCTCTCCGCCGCCGCTGATGGCCGACCCCATGAGCTTGACCGGCACGATGCTGCGGTCATGGCGCCGCAGCCAGCGCGTGTGCTCCTCGCGCAATTGCTGGCCCGACAGCAAATGGGCCAGCAGGCTTTCCGCGGTCTGGGTGGTGTCAATGCTGTTGAAATGCAGGCCCTTGGCCAGGTGCTGGCCCTTGAGCTGCTGCTCGCTGCTGCCCAGCAGGCCCAGCGCGGCGGGATTGGCATAGTCCACCACGCCCTGGGCGTCCGTGGTGATCACGGCGTCCCCCAGCGAGGCCAGCGTGGTCTGGGCCCTTTCCTTTTCCGTCAGCAGGTCGTTTTGCACCTGCTGGCGCTGCTGCAGCATGCGCCGTGTATGCCAGAGCGCCACGAGGATCAGCGCCACACCCAGCACCAGATGGATGCCCTGCAGCCACATCACCATCTGCCGTGAACTGCGGCCCAGCGAGGCGCTGAACTGCTGGGTGGCCGTCGTGACGCCGGCGTTGATTTGCTCGATCTCGCGCTTCCAGGTGATGGCGTCCTCGGCGCTGACGCTGCCCACGGCGTGGCGCTGCTCTATCTCCTGGGCCAGCCTGTCGAGCTGCTGCAGGTACTGATCGCCTTGTTTCCAATAGCGATAAGGCTCTTCCAGAAGCTCGACATGGCGGAAGGTCTGCATGAGCCAGATCAGCGCCTCGGCATCGTCAGGGTGGTTGCCTCCCAGAAGAATGCCGTCACGCGCATCCTTGACCCTGGCTGGCACATCGTCCAGCGCCATGCGCGCCTGCCAGTCGCCCGCGGGAATGGCCATGGCCTGCTCGAAGCGCGCCAGATCTCGCGCCGAGCCGCTGTCCACATAGCGGCTCAGGGCGTAGATGGCGTCCTTCTGTGCCTTGGACCACAGGCTTTCCCCGGCCACGAAGGCCCGCACCGCAGACACCAGGTACAGGCTGCCGCTGGCCATGACCACCAGCACCACGACCACCAGCACCAGGGGCCAGATGCGCTGCACCAGCTGCAGTACCGGCACATGGGCTGGGGGCTGGCTTTGCATGGGTGGAGCAGGGGAGGGTTGGCCGTGTGGGCGGCTCAGGCGCTGGCGCCAATGCGCCGCAGAACTGGCGCCGTATGGCTGGGTGGCTGACGCGTCCCGGATATCCGGGCGGTTGATGGATGTTCTCGAACCATGGGGCTGCCTCCAGATAAGCCGATTATGGGTGTTTCCAGATGTGTTCGGGTTGTCCGGTTGTATGCGCACCTCCGATTTAAGAGGAGCGGGCTATTACGGTAAAGAGGGTCATTGGCCGCAGCGTGCCTGCATGCTGCGGCCAGCCATGGCCTGCGCGGCTTGTAGGTTGCGGGCAGGTGGTGCTTTTGGGTGTCCGCCTACAAGCGGGGTGGTGCCTGGGGTGGGGCGGGCAGAGGGTGCAGGGGCAGATCGTGCTGCTCGGCCAGGTCTGCCAGCTCGGCGCAGGACAAGGGGGCCAGGAAGGCTTGCAGAGCTGCATGCGTGGCGGGGCTGCGCATGCTGGCGATGCTGCCATCGCCATTCACCGACGCCACGGCGCACAGGCGGGCCGCGAAATGCGGCTCCAGGGCCGCCACGGCCACCGATCCATCGGCGCAGGCGTAGACGCGATAGCCTGCGTGCGCGCCGCCCACATCGCCATCGGGCCGGGTCAGGCCCCAATGCCAGGGCAAAGCCAGCCACTGCGCGGCCTGGGCCAGGCCTGTCTCCTGGAGACTGCCGTGGCCGCTGCGCTGGCGCAGCAGCCAGGCCTTGAGCACGGCTTCGCTGGCCATCAGCGCACCGGCCATGTCGGCAAACAGGCTGGGTGGCATGGCGCCGCCCTGTACCAGCCCCGCCTCGGCCTGGTAGGTCAGGTCATGGCCCGGCACATCGGCCAGGGCTCCCGCGCTGCCGACGATGCGCACCAGCGACAGCTGCGGATGGCGCTGCTGCAGCGACGCCCAGTCCAGCCCCAGCTTGGCCAGTGCGGCGGGGCGGAACGAGGTGAGCAGGATGTCGGCCGCGTCCAGCGCATCGTGCAGCGCCGCCTGTCCTTCCTCGCTTTTGAGCTGAGCCTGCCAGACCGCAATGCCCTGGTGCATGTCGGCATAGGCTCGCGGGCTGTAGTGCGCCATCGGGTCTGCACCGGCCGCACCGGCCGCAGCTGGCTGTGCAGCCGGAGGCTCCAGCTTGCTGCACTGCGCGCCCATGGCGGCACAGCGCATCAGGGCGGCGGGGCCGGGCAGATTCAGGGCCAGACTCAGGATGCGCACGCCCGACAACGGCTGCCCGTTGTTGGGGGAAGGGTAGAGGGGCGCTTGTAGCGCAATGGGTTCAGGAGGCGCGTGATCGGGCATGGGAATGGAGCGTCTCGTTGTGCATTCGGTGTTTCAACTGCACGCATGATCGCACCCATGCCTCCAAGGGCCTGGCGCATACCGGACGGTGAGGATGCAAAAGCCGCCCGGAAAAAGAAAATGCCGCCAGGGCAATGCACCGTTGGCGGCATTTCTGCAAACCCGGCGCATGGCCGGGTAGCCGGGGCGGGGGTCAGACCACCTTGGCGATCGACTGGCAGACGTAGTCGATGTTCTTGCTGTTGAGCGCGGCCACGCACATGCGGCCCGTATCCGTGCCGTAGACGCCGAACTCGGTGCGCAGGCGCACCATCTGGTCCTTGCTCAGGCCGGAGTAGCTGAACATGCCGATCTGGGTGGTGATGAAGCCCATGTCCTGCTGGACACCGGCAGCCTTCAGGCCGTCAACCAGCTTCTGGCGCATGGCCTTGATGCGCACGCGCATCTCACCCAGTTCCTTTTCCCACAGTGCGCGCAGCTCGGGGTTGTTCAGCACGGCGGCCACCACGGCGCCACCATGGGTTGGCGGGTTGGAGTAGTTGGTGCGGATGACGATCTTGAGCTGGCTCAGCACGCGGGCCGCTTCTTCCTTGTCGTTGGCCACCACCGACAGCGCGCCCACGCGCTCGCCGTACAGGCTGAAGCTCTTGGAGAACGAGGTCGAGACGAAGATGTTCAGGCCGGCGGCCACGAACTTGCCGATCACGGCGCCGTCTTCGGCAATGCCGTGGCCAAAGCCCTGGTAGGCCATGTCGAGGAAGGCCACCAGACCCTTGGCCTTGACGGCGGCGATCACCTGGTCCCACTGCTCGGCCGTGATGTCATAGCCGGTCGGGTTGTGGCAGCAGGCGTGCAGCACCACGATGGTGCCGGCGGCGGCCGCGTTCAGGTCGGCCAGCATGCCTTCGAAGTTCACCTTGCGGTTGACCGCGTCGTAGTAGGCATAGGTGCCCACTTCGAAGCCTGCATTGGTGAAGATGGCCTTGTGGTTTTCCCAGCTCGGGTCGGAGATCAGCACCTTGGCGGCGGGGCTGATCTTCTTGAGGAAGTCGGCGCCGATCTTCAGGCCGCCGGTGCCGCCGATGGCCTGCACCGTGGACACGCGGCCGGACTTGACGACGTCGGACTCGGCGCCGAACACCAGGCCCTTGACTGCGGCATCATAGGCAGCGATGCCGTCGATGGGCAGGTAGCCGCGGGCCGTGGGCTTGTCCATCATCGCCTTCTCGGCGGCCTGCACGCATTCGAGCAGGGGCAACTTGCCGTTGTCGTCGAAGTACACGCCCACGCCCAGATTCACCTTGCTGGGGTTGGTGTCGGCAGCGAACTGCTCGTTCAGACCCAGGATGGGGTCGCGGGGGGCCATTTCGACGGCGGTAAACAGAGACATGAAGCGTCCTTGGGATGTCTTGGGAGGTGGAAAAAACGCGGCTAGCCCCAAGCTACGGTAGGCTTTCGGGTTAACCCATGAATTCTAGCGATCTCGCCGGCCGATACTCACTTTTGCGAACCCACGTCATGCACGAAGTCTCTGATTCCTCTCCAGCACCTGAGGCCTCCGGCCAGTTCGTGCATTTCGCGGACTCCCCCTTCGAGCTGTTCCAGCCCTATCCGCCGGCCGGCGATCAGCCCGCAGCCATTGAAAAGCTGGTCGAAGGCATCCAGGACGGCGAATCCTTCCAGACCTTGCTGGGCGTGACGGGCTCGGGCAAGACCTTCACCATGGCCAACGTGATCGCCCGCCTGGGCCGCCCGGCCATTGTCTTCGCGCCCAACAAGACGCTGGCAGCGCAGCTGTACAGCGAATTCCGCGAGTTCTTTCCCAAGAACTCCGTCGAATACTTCGTCAGCTACTACGACTACTACCAGCCCGAGGCCTATGTGCCCCAGCGCGACCTGTTCATCGAAAAGGACAGCGCCATCAACGAGCACATCGAGCAGATGCGGCTGTCGTGCACCAAAAGCCTGATGGAGCGGCGCGACGTGGTCATCGTCGCCACGGTCTCGGCCATCTACGGCATCGGCGAGCCCGAAAGCTACCACCGCATGATCATGACGCTGCGCACCGGCGACCGCATCAACCAGCGCGACGTCATCGCGCAACTGATCCGCATGCAGTACCAGCGCAACGACCAGGACTTCAGCCGGGGCAAGTTCCGCGTGCGCGGCGACACCATCGACGTCTTCCCCGCCGAGCATTCCGAGCTGGCCATCCGCATCGAACTGTTCGACGACGAGGTCGAAAGCCTGCAATTGTTCGACCCGCTCACGGGCCGCGTGCGCCAGAGCATTCCGCGCTTCACCGTCTACCCCAGCAGCCACTACGTCACGCCGCGCGACAAGGTCCTGGCCGCCGTGGAAACCATCAAGCTGGAGCTGGCCGAGCGGCTCAAGCAACTGGTGGGAGACGGCAAGCTGGTCGAGGCCCAGCGCCTGGAGCAGCGTACGCGCTTCGATCTGGAGATGCTCACCGAGGTCGGTCACTGCAAGGGCATCGAGAACTACACCCGCCACCTCTCAGGCGCCGCACCCGGCGAGCCGCCCAGCACCCTGACCGACTACCTGCCCGGCGACGCCCTCATGTTCCTGGACGAGAGTCACCAGATGATCGGCCAGCTCAACGCCATGTACAGCGGCGACCGCTCGCGCAAGACCACGCTGGTGGAATACGGCTTCCGGTTGCCTTCGGCGCTGGACAACCGGCCGCTCAAATTCGAGGAATTCGAGCAGCGCATGCGCCAGGTCATCTTTGTCTCCGCCACGCCGGCAGACTACGAGAAGACCCACTCGGGCCAGGTCGTGGACCAGGTCGTTCGCCCCACAGGCCTCATCGATCCTGAAATCGAAGTACGCCCGGCCACCAATCAGGTGGACGACGTGCTGCAGGAAATCCGCCTGCGCGTCGAACGCACGGAGCGTGTTCTCATCACCACGCTGACCAAGCGCATGGCCGAGCAACTCACTGACTACCTGAGTGAAAACGGCGTCAAGGTGCGCTATCTGCACTCCGACGTGGAAACGGTGGAGCGTGTGGAGATCATTCGTGACCTGCGCCTGGGTGTCTTTGACGTGCTCGTGGGCATCAACCTGCTGCGCGAGGGGCTGGACATCCCCGAAGTCTCGCTGGTCGCCATCCTCGATGCCGACAAGGAAGGCTTTCTTCGCGCCGAACGCAGTCTCATCCAGACCATCGGCCGCGCCGCACGCAACCTGCATGGCAAGGCCATCCTCTATGCGGACCGTGTCACGGAGTCCATGAAGAAGGCCATTGGCGAGACCGAGCGCCGCCGTGCCAAGCAAATAAGCTTCAACGAGGAAAACGGAATCGAACCCAAGCAGATTGTCAAGCGGGTGAAAGACCTGATTGATGGTGTCTACAGCGAAAAAAGTGGCAAGGAAGCGGAACGCCTGCAGGCCAATCAGCTCGAAAGAGCGCGTGTCGAGGACATGTCCGAAAAAGATGTGGCCAAGGAAATCAAGCGTCTGGAGAAGCAGATGCTCGAACATGCGCGCAGCCTGGAGTTCGAACAGGCTGCGCGGGTGCGCGATCAGTTGGCGCTGCTCAAGGAGCAACTGTTCGGAGGCTCATCCGTGCAGGTTTCCTGAGGCGGCGCCTGGTCTGAAGCCCGTTAGCTCCTGTTACCCGACAAAATTGATGGGGAATGTGGTACACTAAGGGTCAACACTCAACAACAACAAAAACTTCGATGAAAAGAAGGGCTCTGAACCTTTTGAACAGGACGGAGTAAGGGCGGAGACTGTGCCCAACTCCAGTCAAATCGCTGGAGCGGGTGTTTCTGTAACGTACAAGCCTGACTGAAGGAGCTCGTAATGCGTCTCACCACCAAAGGCCGTTTTGCGGTCACTGCCATGATTGATCTGGCCCTGCGCCAGAACAATGGCCCTGTCACGCTGGCAGCCATCAGCCAGCGGCAACAGATTTCCCTGTCGTATCTGGAACAGCTGTTCGGCAAGCTGCGCCGCCATGAACTCGTCGAGTCCACCCGTGGGCCCGGCGGCGGCTACACACTTGCCCGCAAGGCCGGCGACATCACCGTGGCCGACATCATCGTCTCCGTGGACGAACCCATTGACGCCACCCAGTGTGGCGGCAAGGAAAATTGCCTGGGCGAAGCCGGCCGCTGCATGACGCATGAGCTGTGGGCCGCACTGAACCAGCGCATGGTCGAGTTCCTCGATTCCGTGACGCTGCAAAAGCTTGTGGACGAACAACTGGCCAAGGGCATCCAGATCGAGGACAAGCCCGTGGTGCGTCGCGCGATTTCCACGGCTCCCGTGGTCAAGCCCATCCGTGTAAATGCCCCGAACTCGGTATTCGCGCTGGGCAATGCCTTCGCCAAGTCCTGATCGACCTTTGACACCCTGAGGGCAGGGCACCGCCGCGCATGGCTGTGTGGCGCGGTGTTGTCCGCCTGGATGGATTCACCGGAGTTCATCGCCTTCCCGTTTTTTGCCAGCCTGAACCTTGATAAGAGCCAGTCATGGACATGACCCCGCATTTCCCCATCTATCTCGACTATGGCGCGACCACCCCCGTGGACCCTCGCGTGGTGGACGCCATGATTCCTTGGCTGCGTGAGCATTTCGGCAACGCCGCATCGCGCAGTCATGCCTGGGGTTGGGAAGCCGAGGAGGCCATCGAGAAGGCCCGCGGCCAGGTCGCAGACCTGATCGGCGCGGATCCCCGTGAGATTGTCTGGACCAGCGGTGCCACCGAGTCCATCAACCTGGCCATCAAGGGCGCGGCGCATTTCTACCAGGGCAAGGGCAAGCACCTGATCACGCTCAAGACCGAGCACAAGGCAGTGCTCGACACCATGCGTGAACTCGAGCGCCAGGGCTTTGAGGTGACCTACATGGACGTGCAGCCTGATGGCCTGCTCGACATCGAGGCATTCAAGGCCGCTCTGCGCCCCGACACCATTCTGGTCAGCGTGCTCTTCGTGAACAACGAAATCGGCGTCATCCAAGACATTCCCACCATCGGCGCGCTGTGCCGTGAGAAGGGCATCCTGTTCCATGTGGACGCCGCGCAGGCAACGGGCCGCGTGGAGATCGACATGTCCAAGCTGCCGGTGGACCTGATGAGCATGACCGCGCACAAGACCTATGGCCCCAAGGGCGTGGGTGCCCTGTATGTGCGCCGCAAGCCACGTGTGCGTCTGGAAGCGCAGATCCACGGTGGTGGCCATGAGCGCGGCATGCGCTCGGGCACGCTGCCTACGCACCAGATCGTCGGCATGGGCGAGGCCTTCCGCATTGCCAAGGAAGAAATGGCTGAAAGCAACGCCAAGGCCTACGCGCTGCAGCAGCGTCTGCTCAACGGCTTGAAGGACCTGGAGCAGGTCTTCATCAACGGCAGCATGGAGCACCGTGTGCCGCAGAACCTGAACATGAGCTTCAACTTCGTCGAAGGCGAGTCGCTCATCATGGGCATCAAGGGTCTGGCGGTGTCCTCGGGATCGGCCTGTACGTCGGCCAGCCTGGAGCCCAGCTATGTGCTGCGTGCACTTGGCCGCAGCGACGAACTGGCGCACAGCAGCCTGCGTATGACGATCGGCCGCTTCACGACCGAAGAGGAAATCGACTACGCGATCAGCACCATCCGCACCAATGTGGTCAAGCTGCGCGAACTCAGCCCGCTGTGGGAGATGTTCAAGGACGGCATCGATCTCAGCACCATCCAATGGGCGGCTCACTGAGCATTGGCCGGCAGGCGAATCAAGTATTGAAGAGGTAGACATCATGGCTTATTCCGACAAAGTGGTAGACCACTACGAAAATCCCCGCAACGTGGGCTCGTTCGACAAGAACGACGAATCGGTGGGCACCGGCATGGTCGGCGCTCCTGCCTGCGGCGACGTGATGAAGCTGCAGATCAAGGTCAATCCCGAAACCGGTGTCATCGAGGATGCGCGTTTCAAGACCTACGGCTGCGGTTCCGCGATTGCCTCGTCTTCGCTGGTGACCGAGTGGGTCAAGGGCAAGACGCTGGATGAGGCGGCTGCGCTGAAGAACAGCCAGATCGCCGAAGAGCTGGCTCTGCCTCCCGTCAAGGTGCACTGCTCCATCCTGGCCGAAGACGCCATCAAGGCAGCGGTCGATGACTACCGTGCCAAGCGCACTGCGGTGGTGGCCGCCTGATATGGCGATCTCGCTGACCGATTCTGCGGCACGCCACGTGAGCCGCTACCTGTCGCGACGCGGCAAGGGCATCGGCGTGCGCCTCGGGGTCAAGACCACGGGCTGCTCTGGCCTGGCCTACAAGCTGGAGTATGTGGACGAGCAATTGCCCGAGGACGTGATCTTCGAGGACCACGGCATCAAGGTGCTGGTCGATCCCAAGAGCCTGGCCTACATCGACGGCACGGAGCTGGATTTCGTGCGTGAGGGCTTGAACGAAGGCTTCAAGTTTCACAACCCCAACGAGCGTGATCGCTGCGGTTGCGGCGAGAGCTTTCGCATCTGACCGGCATCTGCCGGGTGGCCGGGCCTTTGTGGCCTGGCGGCATGCCCGGCAGACCCTGATTTCTTCTACTCCCTCAAGAGGCCGCCTTCGCTTCGGTGCTGGCGGCTTTTTATCGACATGAACCTGCAATCGGACGATTTCGAGCTGTTTGCGCTGCCGCGCCAATTTGCGCAGGAGCGCAGCACCATTGACGCGCGCTGGAAGGAGTTGCAGCGCGAGGCCCACCCTGACCGCTTTGCTTCGCAGGGAGCCGCCGCGCAGCGCGTGGCCATGCAATGGTCGGTGCGCATCAACGAGGCCTATCAGCGGTTGAAAGAGCCACTCAGGCGCGCAGCGTATCTCTGCGAATTGCTGGGTGCACCCGTGCGTGCCGAGGACAACACGTCCATGCCCACTGCCTTTCTGATGCAGCAAATGGAGTGGCGTGAGGCGTTGGAAGAGGCGCAGGACGAGGCTGCCCTGGATGCGCTGGACGACGAGGTGCTGCAGGCGAGAAAGAGCATGCTGGCTGAATGCGGTCGTCAGCTGGACGAACTGCATGATGCGCAGGCGGCTGTGCAGCAGGTCAGAGCCCTCATGTTTGTTGCGCGATTTGCGCAGGACATAGAGCGTCGCCGCGATCAACTGGGACAATAACCCGCGATCCGCACCTCCCACGAGAGACCCTCATTCACAAGGCAGGCCGGCCGGCCCGGACCTGCAATTTCCCCGAGTATTTTCATGGCGCTTTTGCAGATTTCCGAACCCGGTCAGTCCCCCGATCCCCACCAGCGGCGCATTGCCGTGGGCATCGACCTGGGCACCACGCATTCGCTGGTCGCCGCTGTCCGCAATGGCGTGGCCGAATGCCTGCCGGATGACCAGGGCCGAGTGCTGCTGCCTTCTGTCGTGCGCTATCTGCCCCAGGGCCGCCGCGAGATCGGCCACGCCGCCCAGGCTGCACTGTCTACCGACGCGGGCAACACCATTGCCTCGGCCAAGCGCTTCATGGGCCGCACGCTGGCTGACATCGATGCGCCGGAAAAGCTGCCTTACCGCTTTGCGGAGCAGGAGGCCGGCCGTGGCGTGATCGGGATCGAGACCGTCGATGGCACCAAGACAGCCGTGGAGGTCAGCGCCGAGATCCTGGCTACGCTGCGTTTCCGTGCCGAAGACACCTTCAATGACGACATCCATGGCGCCGTCATCACCGTGCCCGCCTACTTTGACGATGCACAACGCCAAGCCACCAAGGATGCGGCAAAGCTCGCCGGCATCAACCTGCTGCGCCTGATCAACGAACCCACGGCTGCAGCCATTGCCTACGGCCTGGACAACGGCTCCGAAGGCGTCTACGCCGTCTACGACCTGGGTGGCGGCACCTTCGACATTTCTATCCTGCGTCTGTCCCAGGGTGTGTTCGAAGTCGTCTCCACTGGCGGCGATTCGGCCCTGGGGGGTGACGACTACGATGCGGCTTTGGCCGAGTGGGTGGCCCAGCAGACCGGCGTGGTTCCCCAGACGGCCGAGGACAAGGCCCGCTGGCGCATGGCGGCGCGCCTTTGCAAGCAGGCATTGACGGATGCACAGGTCGCAACGCTCACGGCCGAGCTGTCCACCGGCGCTGTGCATTTCGATGTAAAGCGCAGCGATTTCGATGCGAGCACGGCCCATCTGACGGCACGTTCGCTGGCGGCCGTGCGCCGCGCGCTCAAGGACGCAGGGCTGGCGCGCGACGAAGTGCAGGGCGTGGTGCTGGTCGGCGGTTCCACCCGCATGCCCCAGGTGCGCGAGGCCGTGGCCGAGTTCTTTGGCCGCGATCCTCTCATCAATCTCAACCCCGACGAAGTCGTCGCGCTGGGGGCCGCCATCCAGGCCAACCAGCTCGCTGGCAACAGCTCCAGCGGCGACATGCTGCTGCTCGACGTGATTCCTCTGTCCCTGGGCGTGGAGACCATGGGCGGCCTTGTCGAGCGAATCATCAGCCGCAACGAGACCATTCCCACAGCCCGTGCCCAGGACTTCACCACCTACAAGGATGGTCAGACGGCCCTGGCCGTCCATGTAGTGCAGGGCGAGCGCGACCTGGTGGCGGACTGCCGCAGCCTGGCGCGTTTCGAGCTGCGCGGCATCCCGCCCATGGCGGCTGGTGCGGCCCGCATCCGTGTGACCTTCACCGTGGATGCCGACGGCCTGCTGTCGGTAGGCGCCAAGGAGCAGACCAGCGGCGTCGAGGCCCATATCCATGTCAAGCCGTCGTACGGCCTGTCGGACGACGAGGTTGCCCGCATGCTGCAGGACGGCTTTGCCACGGCCCAGCAGGACATGCAGGCCCGCGCACTGGTGGAGGCACGTGTCGACGCCGATCGCATGCTGATGGCCACCGAAAGCGCTCTGCAGGCCGATGGCGATGTGCTCGCCGCGGACCAACGCGCAGCCATCGATGCGCTGATCGACGCCCTGCGTGCCAGCGTGGGCTCCGAGGATGCCGCCGTCATCGAGGCCGCGACACAAGCGCTGGCCAAGGGCACGGAGTCCTTCGCCGCCGAGCGCATGAACCGCAGCATCCAGCAGGCCCTGGCCGGCAAGAGCGTGCAATCCCTTTCCTGATTTCTGATCCGACAGCAGATCCGTCATGCCCGTTATCAAAATACTTCCCCACGCCGAATACTGTCCCCAGGGAGCCGAAATCGAGGCGCCCGCCGGAACCTCGATCTGCGAGGCCCTGCTGGACAACAACGTCAAGATCGAACATGCCTGCGACATGAGCTGCGCATGCACCACCTGCCATGTGGTGGTCAAGGCGGGCTACAACTCGCTGAACGAGGCCGAGGAAGAGGAAGAAGACCTGCTGGACCGCGCCTGGGGCCTGCAGCCGCAGTCCCGACTGTCCTGCCAGGCCATCCTGGCACGCGAGGACGTGACCATCGAGATTCCCAAGTACTCGCTCAATCACGCCAAGGAAAACCACTGAGGGCCAGCGCATGTCGCGTCAAATCATTCTCGACACTGAAACCACTGGCCTGTCAGCCGACAACGGCGACCGGCTCATCGAGCTGGGCTGCGTGGAGATGGTCAACCGCAAGCTGACCGGCAACAACCTGCATCTGTATTTCAATGCGGGGCGCGACAGCCATCCGGACGCGCTGCGCGTGCACGGCATCACCACCGAATTCCTCAAGGACAAGCCGCGCTTCGAGCACAAGGTCGATGAGATCTGGGAGTACCTGCAGGGCGCCGAGCTCATCATCCACAACGCGCCATTTGACCTGGGGTTCCTGAACAAGGAGCTGGAGCTCGCCAACCGCCCGCCGATCCGCCAGTGCGTGAGCGGGGTCATCGACACCCTGGTCATGGCCAAGGAGATGTTCCCTGGCAAGCGCAACTCGCTCGATTCGCTATGCGATCGCCTGGAGGTGGACAACTCCGGGCGCACGCTGCACGGCGCCTTGCTGGATGCGGAGCTGCTGGCCGATGTCTACATCAACCTCACGCGGGGCCAGGAAGCCCTGTTGATGGCGGAAGAGCCTGTCCAGTCCGAGGGTGGGCTGGTCGTGGCGCAGGTGGATCTGGCCAGCTTCAAGCTGCGCGTGGTGCACGCCAATGATCAGGAGCTGGCCGCACACGAGGATGTGATGGTGCAGATGGACAAATCGAGCGGCGGCAAGACAATTTGGCGCGGCTTCGAAAATCGGTCCTAGAAGTTATGACATAATCTAAGTCTTGTCGCAGTAACGACATATGGGTGATTAGCTCAGCGGTAGAGCACTGCCTTCACACGGCAGGGGTCACATGTTCGATCCATGTATCACCCACCATTTTTTCCAAAGAGGTTGGCCTAGCAGCCAGCTTTGCGGGTGATTAGCTCAGCGGTAGAGCACTGCCTTCACACGGCAGGGGTCACATGTTCGATCCATGTATCACCCACCAGTTTTTTCCAAAGAAGTTGGCCTAGCAGCCAGCTTCGCGGGTGATTAGCTCAGCGGTAGAGCACTGCCTTCACACGGCAGGGGTCACATGTTCGATCCATGTATCACCCACCATTTTTTCGAAGAAGTTGGCCTAGCAGCCGGCTTCGCGGGTGATTAGCTCAGCGGTAGAGCACTGCCTTCACACGGCAGGGGTCACATGTTCGATCCATGTATCACCCACCAATCAAGCCCTCCTGAAACCTGTTCAGGAGGGCTTTTTCATTTCCGCGCGGTGCATGGTTTTCAGGCCCTGGAAATTCCAATGTGTCCAGATGATCTGTGGGGCATTCGTGTCTGACACCGTCTGATAATCGGCTGCCGGACGGCGAAAGGGCAGACAAGATGAGCGAACAGGTCGATTGCGTGGTGGTGGGTGCGGGCGTGGTGGGGCTGGCGGTGGCCAGGGCGCTGGCGTTGCAGGGCAGGGAGGTCATGGTGCTGGAGGCGGCTGAAGCCATTGGCACGGGCACCAGCTCGCGCAACAGCGAGGTCATCCATGCCGGCATCTACTATCCCGAAGGTTCGTTGAAAGCCCGTTTGTGCGTCGAAGGCCGGCAGCGTCTCTACGCCTACTGCGGTGAGCGCGGCATTGCCCATCAGCGCTGCGGCAAGCTCATCGTGGCAACGGATGCGGCGCAGCGCGGCCAGCTCCAGGCCATTGCACGAAAGGCCGAAGCCAATGGCGTCCACGACCTGCGCTGGCTTGAAGGCGCCGAGGCACGTGCCATGGAGCCCGCGCTGCACTGTGCGGCGGCGCTGCACTCTCCCAGCACCGGCATCATCGACAGCCACGCACTGATGCTGGCCCTGCAGGGCGATCTCGAAAACGCAGGCGGCATGGTGGTCTGCCATGCCGAGGTGCAGGAGGCAGCCATCCGTCCAGGCGGCGTGTGGCTGCGCACGGCCGATGGGACGGAACTGACGGCCCGCACCCTGGTCAATGCGGCAGGTCTTCATGCGCCATTGCTGGCGGCCCGTTTGCAGGGATTTCCGCAGCAGTTCGTTCCGCAGGCCTTCTATGCCAAGGGCAACTATTTCACGCTGTCCGGGCGGGTACCGTTCTCGCGCCTGATCTATCCCGTGCCCGAGGCGGCGGGCCTGGGCGTGCATCTCACGCTGGACATGGGTGGCCAGGCCAAGTTCGGCCCCGATGTGCAGTGGGTCGAGAGCCCAGGTGATCTGCAGGTCGATCCCGTGCGCGCCGACGCCTTTTACGCAGAGATCCGCCGGTATTGGCCGGGTCTGGCCGATGGCGCGCTGGTGCCCGGCTACGCCGGCATCCGCCCCAAGATCAGCGGCCCCGGCGAGGCCGCCGCAGACTTCGAGATTCAGGGGCCTCAGACCCACGGCGTTGCAGGCGTGGTGCAACTGCTGGGCATCGAGTCACCGGGATTGACCAGCTGCCTGGCCATTGGCGCGCACGTGGCGCAATTGCTGGCCTGAGGATCTGCCGGTTCACGACACACGGCCACGGCAGGCCTTGTCTGACAAGGCTCAGGCCCCCTCGCTTCCCGGAAGCCCGGGAACAATTGGATAAGATGCTTGCATGTAACAAGGGCCTAGCCCATGTTGCGTGACAGGTATCGGGCGACATGATTGCCTGCTCCCCGCTGTATTTGTTTTCACCTCAATAGAAAGGCTCATCATGACGAAATCGATCACTGACACCGTCTCCACCGCACAAGCCGATCTTGAAAAACTGGTCGGCGACCTGCGTGGTCTGCTGTCCGCCAAGGAGCTGGATGCCGTGCCCGAAATCCATATGCTGCGCCAGCGTATCGATGATGGCATGTCCAATGTGCGTGAGTCCGCCGTGCGTGCGGCGCAGGAAGCGGCCCGTCAGGCCAAGGATGCCGCCTACGCTGCCGATCGCTACGCCCACGATGAGCCGTGGCGCGTCGCAGGCGCTGCCCTTGCCATGGGCGCCTTGCTGGGCTTCCTGCTGGGTCGTCGCTGATCAGCGGCATGCCTGACCAGAAAAGGATGCCTGTGAATTGGATTTCCCTTCTGGGTTTGGATGCCTGGGTGGCGCGCTGGCGCGCTTCCGTGATCGAGCTTGCCATTGCCGCAGAAGACCGCACGGACCTCGCGCGGCTTGAATGGGCGGAGCACAAGCGCAGCATGCAGACGGTGGTCGTGCTGCTGATTGCGCTTGCTGGTCTCAGCGTCGTGGTCATGCTCACGCTGTCGGTGGCCTTGCTCGTGCAGTTCTGGGACACCGAGCACCGCGTGCTGGTGGGCTGGCTGGTGGGCGGTGGCTGGCTGGCGGTCTGGGCCATTGCCCTGTGGCAATTGCTTGCTGCCGTGCGCCGCCTGGCCCGCCCCTTCATCCTTACCCGCAACGAGCTGAGCCAGGACTGGCAGGCGCTGAAGAAGAGGCTGTAGCCATGGTCGATGCTTCCAACGCTTCCCCGTCCCGCAACGCTGTCACGCCGCCCGCGCCCACGGGGCTCAATGCGGAGCTCTGGGTCACATCCACCGTTGAGCAGCAGCAGGTGATGCAACGCATTGCCCAGCAGCGCGAGCGCCTCAAGGCGCGCTCTGCGGCTGTGGCCCAGGCCCGGGCATTGAGCCGCTCTGCCACCCAGGTGCAGCCCGATGCACCGCTGGTGGAGCGTGCCATCACCTTTGCGCGCCTGCATCCCGTGGCCGTGGCCGTGGCGGCCGGTGCCGCGCTGATGGTGGGCCCGCGCAAGCTGCTGCGATTCGGCACCACCGTCATGCCTCTGATCCTGCGCTGGCAGCAGCGCAGGGGTTGAGGGCCGAGAAGCCTGCTTCTCTCCCAAAGAAAACGCCCGGCATGCCGGGCGTTTTCGCGTTCTGCGTTCAGTGCGCCAGCACTGGCTGTGTGGTGTCTTGACTCAGCCGCCTTGGCTCGAAACGGCCAGGCAGCCACCTGTCTGGCACGGGCCTCAACGCAGCTGGGCTATGGCGCGTGCGGTCTCGGGCACCAGGGCAGGGCCTCGGTAGATCAGGCCGCTGTAGATCTGGACCACGTCGGCGCCTGCGCGAATTTTGCTGACGGCATCTTCGCCGCTGAGAATGCCGCCCACGCCGATGATGGGGTAGCGGCTGCCCAGGGCGGAACGCAGCTGGCGGATGACCTGGTTGCTGGCCTCCAGCACCGGCGCACCGGACAGGCCGCCCGTTTCCTGCGCGTAGGGGAGGCCCTTGACGGCTTCCCGGCTGATCGTGGTGTTGGTGGCGATCACGCCATCCATGCCATGGCGCTGCAGCGTGGCGGCGATGACGCCGACCTGCTCTTCATCCAGGTCGGGTGCGATCTTCACGAACACCGGCACCCGCTTGCCATGCTGCGTGGCCAGTTGCTCACGGCGCTCGGCAATCGCACCCAGCAGGGCGTCCAGCGCTTCGTCGCTTTGCAGGGCGCGCAGGTTCTTGGTGTTGGGCGAGCTGATGTTCACCGTCACGTAGTCGGCATGCGGGTACACGCCGTCCAGCGCCTTGAGATAGTCGCTGGTGGCATCTTCGATGGGAGTGGTCGCGTTCTTGCCGATGTTCAGCCCCAGCAGCATGGGTTTGCCCTGCGCGCGGGCCTGCGAGCGCTTGACGTTGCTCAGGAAGGCATCCAGGCCTTCGTTGTTGAAGCCCAGGCGGTTGATCAGCGCATTGCGTTCGGGAATGCGGAACATGCGCGGCTTGGGGTTGCCCGGCTGCGGGCGGGGTGTCACGGTGCCCACCTCGACGAAGCCGAAGCCCATGGCGGCCAGCGCGTCGATGCAGCGTGCATTCTTGTCCAGACCCGCTGCCATGCCCACGCGGTTGGGGAACTTGAGGCCGGCAAGCTCGACGGGGTCACTCACCATGGGCTGTGCCCACGCCTGCTGCAGGAGCGTGTTCTGCCCCTTTGCCATCAGGTTCATCGTGAGATCGTGGGCGGATTCGGGGTCCATGCCGAAGAGAAAGGGACGGGTCAGGGCGTAGGGGATCAGAGACATGGGGATAATCAAAGGATTACCTGGATTTTCCCTCATGACGACATCTGCTGCCTCTTTTTCCCAAGATGAACTCAAAGCCCTGGTCGGGCAAGCCGCCCTGGCCTATGTGGTGCCCGGCGAAATCGTCGGCGTTGGCACCGGCTCCACGGTCAACAAGTTCATCGATGCACTGGCCACCATCAAGGACCAGATCCCGGGCGCCGTGTCCAGCTCCGTGGCCAGCACCGAGCGCCTGAAGGCGCTGGGCATCAACGTGCTGGATGCCAACGAAGTCGCCAGCCTTTCGGTCTACATCGACGGAGCCGACGAGATCGACGGCCGCGGCTACATGGTCAAGGGTGGCGGCGCCGCGCTGACGCGCGAGAAGATCGTCGCTGCGCTGGCCGAGCGCTTTGTCTGCATTGCCGATGCCTCCAAGCGCGTCGAGGTACTCGGAGACTTTCCGCTGCCTGTGGAGGTGATTCCCATGGCGGCTGCACAGATTGCGAACCACTTCAAGGCCATGGGTGGCCGTGCCGAGATCCGCATGAAGGACGGCGCGCCCCTGGTGACGGACAACGGCCAGCACATTCTTGATGTGCGTGGCCTGAAGATCGCCGAGCCCCTGGCCTTCGAGTCCGAGGTCAACCAGTGGCCCGGCGTGGTGACCGTGGGAGTGTTTGCGCACCAGAAGGCATCGGTCTGCCTGCTGGGCACGCCCGAGGGCGTGCAGACGCTCAACTATTGAGCGAAGGCCCTCCGGCCTCGGCTAGCCGAGGCTCTCGAACGCCACGGCGCTTGCGATCCACGCGAGCAGGGCCAATGCACCCAGGCACAGCGCGCGCAACGAGGCTTGCGCGCGCTGTTTTTTGTGGCGCTGCATGAGCAGGGCGATGGCCGCCAGCCCCGTGTAGGCGGCAAGGAACGCAGCCGTCGCCATGTAGTAGGCCAGACGGTTGAGGCCATTGCCCAGGCCTCCGTCATGCATGAACCACAGCGTGATCAGGCAAGGCACCAGCACCAGGCTGGCCAGCCTGAAAGGCTCGCGCCATGAAGGCCTGGCAACCAGGGTCCACGCGATGAGCGCGGGCAGGCCGACAAGCGTGGCAAGCCTTGCCATGGTCCAGACCACATCGGACAGCATGGAATCCACTGGCGGGCTCCTGATTGCGGCAGGCGCTTGCCTAGAAGCTCAGGCCTGCGGGGTTGTCGTTGGTGCGTGCACCAGGCGCTGGGGCGGGCATGGGGGTGCGCCGGCTGCCCGGCGCCTCGGCAGCGGCGGGTGCTGCTGCGGGCGCCGATGCCGCCGCCGATGCAGCGGGCGCAGGCGTGGTCAATGGCTGTGCCGATGGCCGCTTGTACTGGGCCGGCAGTTGCGAGGTCGCAGGATAGCCTGCGGCATCCAGGTACTGAGTCCATTCGCTGGACGAGAAGCCGCTCAGGAACTGCTTGCCAACGGTGGCGAACGGCAGGCTGTTCTGGCCGCTGAGCTTTTGCAGGGCAGCGGCGTCCGCCTCGGTCTGCACCAGGCGTTCGGCATAGGGAATGCCTCTGGATTGCAGCAACTGGCGCGCGCTGTCGCAGGGCGCGCAGTCGGACGAGGTGTACAGCGTCACCGGAAAGCGGCCTGCGATCTGGCGCAGCGCATAGGGCAGGTTGGCATTGCTGTCAGTGGTGCCCGCGACTGACGGGGCGGCAGGGGCGGCAGGCGCTGCCTGCTGCTGGGCGCTTTGGGCCGGGCGGTCCGAGAAGGTGACTTTTCCATCGGGCCCGACGATACGGTAGACCTGTTGTGCGCTGGCCGGCAGCGCGGCAGCGAGGCAGACGAGGGCGAGGCATGGCATCAGGTGGCGCAGGGCGCCGCGGCCAAGGCTGGGAGAAGACTGCATGGACGATCTCGGTTTCGGAAGAAGGGTTTCGTGCCGGGGGCCACCACTCGTCGGATGGATGCCCGCACAGGAGTGCCTGCAAGCATAGCGTGCCATTCATCCTGGGCCATCTTCTGGAGCCACAGGATGTGGCCGCGCGCATCCGATGGGGTGGCCGGGCCAGGAAAAAGCGCCCCGTCGGGGCGCTGCAGACCTGGGACCGGGCTCTCAGGCCTGGGCCATGCCCTGGTGGCGCAACAGCGCATCCAGCTGGGGTTCGCGGCCACGGAAGGCCTTGAACGACTCCATGGCCGGGCGTGCCCCCCCGGCCTCCAGAATCGCCTCACGGTAGCGGCGGCCTGTCTCGGGGTTGGGGGTTCCATCGGCCAGCATGGTTTCCTCGAAGGCCGCATAGGCATCTGCCGAGAGGACTTCAGCCCACTTGTAGCTGTAGTAGCCGGCTGCATAGCCGCCTGCAAAGATGTGGCTGAAGGTGTGGGCCGAGCGGCTGTAAGGAGTCGACGGCAGCACGGCCACCTCGGCGCGCACGCGGGCCAGCAGCGGCATGATGTCTGCCTTCGGATCGTGCTCGGTATGCAGCAGCATGTCGAACAGCGAGAACTCGATCTGGCGCAGCGTCTGCATGCCCGACTGGAAGTTCTTGGCCGCGATCATCTTGTCGTACAGGGCGCGCGGCAGCGGCTCGCCGCTGTCCACGTGGGCGGTCATGTGCTTGAGCACTTCCCATTCCCAGCAGAAGTTCTCCATGAACTGGCTTGGCAGTTCCACGGCATCCCATTCCACGCCCGCGATGCCCGAGACGTCGCGCTCGTTGACCTGGGTCAGCATGTGGTGCAGGCCGTGGCCGGTTTCATGGAACAGCGTGATCACGTCATCGTGCGTGAGCAGGGCCGGCTTGCCGTCAACGCCGGTGGCAAAGTTGCAGACCAGGTGCGCGACCGGCGTCTGCAGCCTGTGGTTGTCAGGGCGCAGCCAGCGGGTACGCACATCGTCCATCCAGGCGCCGCCACGCTTGCCCGATCGCGCCGGCTGGTCCAGGTAGAACTGGCCGACCAGCTCGGGGCCTTGCGGCGTGCTGCGCTCGATGCGGTAGAACTCGACGGCGGGATTCCAGACCGGCGCCGCGTCGCGGCGGATGGCCACGTCGAACAGCGTCTCGACGATCTTGAACAGGCCGGCCAGCACCTTGGGCGCAGGGAAGTACTGCTTGACCTCCTGCTCGCTGAAGGCATAGCGTGCCTCCTTGAGCTTTTCGGAGACATAGGCCCAGTCCCAGGGCTGGGGATCGGCCAGGCCCAGCTCATCGCGTGCGAAGGCGCGCAGGTCGGCGACATCCTTCTCGGCATAGGGGCGGGCCCGGTGCGCGAGATCGCGCAGAAAGTCGATCACCTGCTGTGGCGAATGCGCCATCTTGGGAACCAGCGAAATCTCGCCGAAATTGCGGTAACCCAGCAACTGCGCCTCTTCCTTGCGCAGGGCCAGGATCTCCGAGATGTTGGCCGTGTTGTCGAAGCGGATGGCATCGCCCTCGGCCTGGTCGGAGGCGCGTGTCACATAGGCGCGGTAGAGCTTCTCGCGCAGCGCACTGCTGGCCGCGAACTGCATCACGGGCAGATAGCAGGGCATCTTCAGCGTGAGCTTGAAGCCTTGCTTGCCTTCGGCCTCGGCGGCGGAGCGGGCTGCCTGGCGCACATCCTGCGGCACGCCGTCCAGCTCCTCGGCCGTGGCGTAGTAGGCGAATGCATCGGTGGCGTCGAGCGCGTTCTCGCTGAACTTCTGCGTCAGTTCGGCCGAGCGTTCCTGGATCTTGGCAAAGCGCAGCTTGTCCTCGCCCCGCAGCTCGGCGCCGGAGAGCACGAAGTTGCGCATGGCATGGTCCCAGGCCGCACGCTGCTCGACATTGAGCGTGGCGGGGTCAATGGCCTTGTACTTGGCGTACAGGCGTTCGTCGGCACCCAGGCGCGTCCAGAATTCGGTGACCTTGGGCAGGGACTCGTTGTAGGCAGCGCGCAGCTCGGGCGTATCGGCCACGCTGTTGAGGTGGCTGACGGCGCCCCAGGCCGTTCCCAGCTTCTCGGTGGCGACATCGAGCACGGCCGAGATCGAATCCCAGCGCGCCGGAAAGTCGGGCGCCGTGACGGTCTCCAGGGCCTCTTCGGCCCCGGTCAGCAGGATATCGATGGCCGGGCCGACATCGGCAGGGCGTATGCGATCGAACAGGGGCAGGTCGGAGGATTCGAGGAGAGGATTGCTCATGCGTGTCAGATGCCGTCGGGTGCATTGAAATCAAGCGGCTCCCCGGGGAGCCGCCCGATGCTTGTCAGCTCCTGGTCAGCCGGCGGCGCGCTCGGCCGCCTCCATGGTGTTGACCAGCAGCATGGTAATCGTCATGGGGCCGACACCGCCGGGTACGGGCGTGATGAAGCCGGCCACTTCCTTGACGCCGTCAAAGTCCACGTCGCCGCAGAGCTTGCCTTCGTCGTTGCGATTCATGCCCACGTCGATGACCACGGCGCCAGGCTTGCACATGTCTGCAGTCAGCACATTGCGCTTGCCCACGGCGGCAACCACGATGTCGGCCTGGCGCGTCATGGCGGCGAGATCGGCCGTGCCGCTGTGGCAGATGGTCACGGTGGCATTGGCGGCCAGCAGCATCATGGCCATGGGCTTGCCGACGATGTTGGAGCGGCCGATGACCACGGCGTGCTTGCCGCGCAGGTCCTTCATGCCGATGGATTCCAGCATCTTCATGCAGCCGTAGGGGGTGCAGGCCTTGAAGCCGACCTCGCCCACCATCAGCGCGCCTGCACTGGCCACGTGAAAGCCATCCACGTCCTTGAGCGGCGAAATGGTCTCGATGACCTTGTGGTCGTCGATGTGTGCGGGCAGCGGCAGCTGGACCAGGATGCCGTGGATGCTGGGGTCGTTGTTCAGCGCCTCGACGCGGGCTAGCAGTTCGGCCTCGGTCATCGAGGCATCGTACTTCTCCAGCACCGAATGAAAGCCCGCGTCCTCGCAGGCCTTGACCTTGTTGCGCACATAGACCTGGGAGGCAGGGTTGTCGCCGACCAGGACCACGGCCAGGCCGGGCGTGGTGCCGCGGGCCTTCAGGGCGGTGGCGCGCTGGGCGACTTCGGCACGCAGTTGGCGGGAGAGGGCGTTGCCGTCGATGAGTTGGGCTGTCATTGCAGTGAATACCAATAAAAATGCTGCTAGGGCTTGTTGATCAAGCGCTAGCAGCTCTTTGAAAAAAAGCGGTGGTGTCTGGGTTTATCCGGCGACGGCTGCCTTGGCCGCTGCAGCGGTCTGGCCCTGGCCAAGGGCGATCTTGAGCAGATCGGCCACGGTGTTGGCGTTGAGCTTTTCCATGATGTTGGCGCGGTGCGCCTCCACCGTCTTGATGCTGATGCCAAGATCGTCGGCGATCTGCTTGTTCAGCCGGCCGGCGACGATGCGCTCCAGCACCTGGGCTTCACGGCTGGTCAGCTTGGCCAGCAGCGCATCGCGGCTGGCGGCCTGCTGGTGGCCGGCAAAGGCTTCGCGGGCATGGTCCAGCATGCGCTCGACCAGGTTCAGCAGTTCCTCTTCGTTGAACGGCTTCTGGATGAAGTCCAGTGCGCCCTTCTTCATGGTGTTCACCGCCATGGGCACGTCGCCGTGGCCGGTGATGAAGACGATGGGCAGGGGGGACTTGCGTTCGATCAGGCGGTCCTGCAGTTCCAGGCCCGTCATGCCGCCCATGCGGATGTCGACAATGAGGCAGGCGATCTCGCGTGGGTCGTAGCGCGAGAGGAAGGTCTCGGCCGAGTCGAAGCAGCGCACACGATAGTCCTTGCCCTCCAACAACCATTGCAACGAATCACGAACCGCTTCGTCGTCATCAACTACGTACACAGTGCCTTTTTTCGGGATCAAGCTCATGCAATCGTCCTTGTTGTGGGTTCAATGGTCGCTGCCGGCGTTGTCGCGTCGCCCGGCGGGGCCAGCGGCAGCCAGAATGAAAACCGGCAGCCGACAACCTCGGAACCATTGTAGAGGTTCTCGGCACGCATCCGGCCCTGGTGGGACTCGACAATGCTGCGGCACAGATTCAGCCCCATGCCCATGCCTTCGCTCTTGGTAGTGAAGAAGGCCTCGAAGAGGCGTTCCAGCACCTCCGGCGGCAGGCCCTTGCCGGTGTCCTGCACGTTGAATTCGATGACGCGCTGGTCCTCGATGGTGCGCGGCACCACGCGCAGCTCCACATTGCGCTGGTGGCTGGGGCGGCCCGACTGCTCGATGGATTCGGCGCCGTTCTTCATGAGGTTGACCAGCACCTGCTCGATGAGGATGGTGTCGGCCATGATGGCCGGCATGCGCTCGGCCACGTGGTAGGTCAGCTGCACATTGCGGCGGCGCAGCTCGATCCCGGCCAGTTCCACGGCCTCGCTGACCATGTCGGTGACCTGGGCCAGTGTGCGGTTGGGCTCGCTGCGCTTGACGAAGGAGCGTATGCGCAAAATGATCTGTCCCGCGCGCTGCGCCTGGTGGGCGGTTTTCTCCAGCGCGAATTTCATCTGCTCTTCGGTCAGCGTGCCCTTTTCAAGCCGGGTGAGCATGCCGCTGCAGTAGTTGCTGATGGCGGTCAGCGGCTGGTTGAGCTCATGGGCGACGCTGGAGGCCATCTCGCCCATGGTGATCAGGCGGCTGACGGACTGGGCGTGCTCGGCCTGGCGATCGGCCTGCTCCTCGGCCAGGCGGCGCGGCGTGATGTCGGTGGCGATCACCATCTGGGCCAGGCGGCCGTCCACCCAACTCAGGTAACGCGATCGCACTTCCAGCCACTTGCCCAGTTCCGGCAGGTAGATCTCGGCGTTTTCGCTGCGTGCGCTGGTCAGCGAGTCGGTGGGCAGGCCCATGAGGCCGTCCTCGTCGTCCATGCCTTGCGGCTGCGAGCGCACGGGCAGCACGCCGGCCTGGGCGACGAGCTGCAGGTGGCCATCGGTCTGCGAGCCGAACCACTGCCGGTACAGCTTGTTGGCGAACAGCAGCTCGGCGCTGCCCAGCGGGGCGACGGACACCGAGGCGTCCAGCGCCTCCAGCACGATGGTGAAGCGCTCGTAGGAGGCGGACAGTTGCTCGCGGATGCGGTTGGGCTCGGTGATGTCGGTCATGGACGACATCCAGCCCGTGTGCTGGCCATGGGCGTCGATCAGCGGCGAGACATACAGGCGCGCATCGAACTGCGTGCCGTTCTTGCGCTGCACGCGCACCTGAAAGCCCCCGACGATGGTCTTGCCCGAAAGCTCTTCGCGCAGCTTGGAGTGCAGGTTGTCGTAGTCGTTGTCGGGCCAGTAGGAGTAGGGCGGCATCTGGCCGACCAGCTCTGATTCGCTCCAGCCCGTCATCTGGCAGAAGGCGGCATTCACATAGGTGATGCGGCCTTGCAGGTCCAGCGCGCGCATGCCGGTGAGCACGGAGTTTTCCATGGCGCGGCGGAAGTTGGTCTCTGCGACCAGGGCCTCCTGGGCGCGCTGGCGGCGGCGCGTGTGGCGCCAGGTGGCCAGCAGCAGCCATGCCGTCATCGCACTGAGCGTGCCCACCAGCCAGAACAGGCCGCTGCCGACCACGCCCAGCGAGGTGCGATAGGCCTGGGCACGCAGCACCAGGCTGTTGCCCACGGGGGCGACGGGTGCCTCGTCCTCGTTGGCAACGGTGCGCCAGCGCAGCAGTTCGGTGGCGGTCTGCTTGCGCGGTGTCAGCGGCGTGCCTGCCAGCACCTGGCCCCGGCTGTCGAGCATGGTCATGGCGTAGCGGGCCATGATTTCGGTGGGTGTTCCATAGCGCAGCAGGCTGTCGATGGAGTATTCGCCCAGCAGCTCGCCGATGTAGCGGCCGTCCTGTGCCAGCGGCACATGCAGTTGCAGCAGCGGCGCGGCTTCCCCCTTGTGGGCCAGTCCCTGCACGTAGATGGGTTGCTGCATCTCGCGCGCGAGCTGGTAGGCCTCCAGCGCGTCTCCGGCGCGCAGCACTTCACGCGGGATGCGCAGCTGCTCGCTGCTGACGGTGGGGGCGGACTGGCTGGCCAGGATGCGCCGCTGTGCATCGATCCAGGTGATGGACTGCAGTTCCGGGTACTGGCTGATGAGTGCTTCGGCGCGGCTGGCGAAGTCGGATTCGCCCAGGTCGTGGTTGCCTATGTCGCGCGCCATGCGCATCAGTTGCTCCTGGCGCTCCAGCAGGCGCAGGCGCACGCGTTGCTGGGCATATTCCACGTCGCGGTGCAGCGCTTCCTTCTCGCGGTCTATCTCCTCCATGCGCAGGTACCAGAAGGAGGCCACGATGGCCGCCATGAACATCAGTACGGCCGCGAGGGGGGCGAGCGCCGCGAAGCGGTCCTGGCGCGTGGGGGAAAGACTGCGCCACCAGCTGCGCCACCAGCGCACTGGCGCGGCCACGCCTGCCATGGGGGCAGGGCTGTGCGTGCCGTGCTCGGAAGGGGAGGATTGCATGCGCCCAGTGTAGGGGAGAGTCTGACTGTTTTTAAGGAGTATTGGAGTCGCCGCCGAGGCGCTTCGGCGACGTTCTTTGGGGTCTTCACTGTATGTGCGTTTGCAGCAAAATTTCAAATTATGAAATCAAAAAGCACCATTTGAAATTCGAAAAAAGTATGCGACACTCGCCGAGCATTGAGGCAGTGAATCGGTATTTTCAAGTTCGCCAGACAGGGTCTGTGCCGCGCAAGGCGTGGTGAACTACCCGCCTGCGTTGGCGCGCTGCGCCGCTCACTGGTTCGACCCCAAGACGCTACCTTCTGCAAGGAGACATTCCCATGACAGCTCAGACTGACCCGCAAGGCAATGCAGGCGTTCCCGCCGGCCTGGACCAACAAGAATCGCGCGAATGGATGGACGCCCTGTCGGCCGTCATCGACCGTGAAGGCGCCGAATACGCGCACAAGCTGATCGAGGACCTGCTCGAACACGCACGCCAGAACAGCGTGGACATGCCTTTCTCGGCCAACACCGGCTATGTGAACACCATCGAGACCTCGCAGGAAGCCCGCTGTCCCGGCAACCTGGAAATCGAAGGCCGTCTGCGCGCCTACATGCGCTGGAATGCCATGGCCATGGTGGTCAAGGCCAACCGCCTGCACCCGCCCGAAGGCGGTGACCTGGGTGGCCACATCGGCTCCTTCGCTTCGCTGGCCAACATGTTCGCGGCCGGCTTCAACCATTTCTGGCACGCCGAAAACGAGAACCACGGCGGCGACTGCCTGTATATCCAGGGCCACGTCTCGCCCGGCATCTATGCCCGCGCCTACCTGGAAGGCCGCATCTCCGAGGAGCAGCTGCTGAACTTCCGCCAGGAAGTGGACGGCAAGGGCCTGTCCAGCTACCCGCACCCCAAGCTGATGCCCGAGTTCTGGCAGTTCCCCACGGTGTCCATGGGCCTGGGCCCGCTGATGGCCATCTACCAGGCGCGCTTCCTCAAGTACCTGCATGCCCGTGGCATCGCCGACACCGAAAGCCGCAAGGTCTGGGTGTTCTGCGGCGACGGCGAAATGGACGAGGTCGAGTCGCTGGGCGCGATCTCGCTGGCCGCGCGCGAAAAGCTGGACAACCTGATCTTCGTGATCAACTGCAACCTGCAGCGCCTGGACGGCCCGGTGCGCGGCAACGGCAAGATCATCCAGGAACTCGAAGGCGAGTTCCGCGGCTCCGGCTGGAACGTCATCAAGCTGCTGTGGGGCAAGGGCTGGGACGAGCTGCTGGCCAAGGACAAGGACGGCGTGCTCAAGAAGATCATGGCCGAGTGCAACGACGGCGACTACCAGTCGTTCAAGGCCAATGACGGCGCCTACGTGCGCAAGAACTTCTTCGGCCGCGATCCGCGCGCGCTGAAGATGGTCGAGCACATGAGCGACGACGAGATCTGGAACCTGCGCCGCGGCGGCCACGATTCGCAGAAGGTCTACGCTGCCTTCCATGCTGCCAATTCGCACAAGGGCCAGCCCACCGTGCTGCTGGTCAAGACCGTCAAGGGCTTCGGCATGGGCAAGATCGGTGAAGGCAAGAACACCGTTCACCAGACCAAGAAGCTGGGCGACGAGGACATCAAGGCCTTCCGCGACCGTTTCAACATTCCCATTCCCGACAGCCAGATCGCCGACCTGCCTTTCTACAAGCCGGCCGACGACACCCCGGAAATGCGCTACCTGCACGAGCGCCGCAAGGCCCTGGGCGGCTACCTGCCGCACCGCCGCGTGAAGGCCAGCGAGCAATTCACGGCGCCTGCGCTTGATACCTTCAAGGCCATCCTCGAACCCACGCCCGAAGGCCGTGAGATCTCGACCACCCAGGCCTATGTGCGCTTCCTCACGCAGCTGCTGCGCGACAAGGAAATCGGCCCGCGCGTCGTGCCCATCCTGGTGGACGAGGCCCGTACCTTCGGCATGGAAGGCCTGTTCCGCCAGATCGGCATCTACAACCCCGCTGGACAGCAGTACACCCCGGTCGACAAGGACCAGGTGATGTACTACCGCGAGGACAAGGCCGGCCAGATCCTGCAGGAAGGCATCAACGAAGCCGGCGGCATGAGCAGCTGGATCGCGGCAGCCACGAGCTACAGCACGAGCAACCGGATCATGATCCCGTTCTACGTGTACTACTCGATGTTCGGCTTCCAGCGCATCGGTGACCTGGCCTGGGCGGCCGGCGACATGCAGGCGCGCGGTTTCCTGCTGGGCGGCACTTCGGGCCGCACCACGCTGAACGGCGAAGGCCTGCAGCACGAAGACGGCCACAGCCACATCCTGGCCAACACCATTCCCAACTGCGTGAGCTACGACCCGACCTTCGCCCACGAAGTCGCCGTGATCATGCAGGACGGCCTGCGCCGCATGGTGCAGAACCAGGAAAACGTCTTCTACTACATCACGCTGCTCAACGAGAACTACGCCATGCCCGGCCTCACGCCCGGCACCGAGCAGCAGATCATCAAGGGCATGTACCTGTGCAAGCCCGGCCAGAAGGTGCCTGAAAGCGGCCTGCGCGTGCAACTGCTGGGTTCGGGCACCATCCTGCGCGAATCCTTCTTCGCCCAGGAACTGCTGCTGGCCGACTGGGGCATTGCCGCCGACGTGTGGAGCTGCCCGAGCTTCAACGAGCTCACCCGCGACGGTCAGGAGGCCGACCGCTGGAACCTGCTGCATCCGCTGGACACCCAGAAGGTGCCCTTCGTCACGCAGCAGCTGCAGTCGCACAATGGCCCGGTGATCGCATCCACCGACTACATGAAGGCCTACGCCGAGCAGATCCGCCCCTACATGCCCAAGGGCCGCACCTACAAGGTGCTGGGCACCGACGGCTTCGGCCGCTCGGACTTCCGCCGCAAGCTGCGCGAGCACTTCGAAGTGGATCGCCACTACATCGTGGTTGCCGCACTGCGCGCGCTGGCCGAAGAAGGCAAGATCAACGCCACCACCGTGGCCGAGGCGATCGCCAAGTACGGCATCAAGGCCGACAAGATCAACCCGCTGCACGCTTGAGTAAGAACGGGAGACACATATGGCATTGGTAGAAATTCAAGTCCCCGATATCGGTGATTTCGACGAAGTTGCTGTGATCGAAGTGCTGGTCAAGGCCGGCGATCAGATCAAGGCCGAGCAATCGCTGATCACGGTGGAGTCCGACAAGGCCTCCATGGAGATCCCCTCCAGCCACGCTGGCGTGCTCAAGGAGCTGCGCGTCAACATGGGCGACAAGGTCAAGCAGGGCAGCATCATTGCCGTGGTCGAGTCGGCGGAAGCCGCTGCCCCGGCACCTGCAGCCGCCGCACCGGCCCCCGCCGCTGCAGCCCCGGCCCCGGTGGCTGCGCCTGCACCGGCCGCTGCTCCTGCTGCCGCGCCTGCGGCCTCGGGCGCCGCCACGCAGATCGACATCAAGATTCCCGACATTGGCGACTTCAAGGACGTGGCCGTGATCGAGATGCTGGTCAAGGTCGGCGACACCGTGACGGCCGAGCAATCGCTGTTCACCGTCGAATCCGACAAGGCCTCGATGGAAATCCCGTCGCCAGCGGCCGGCACCATCACGGCGCTGACGCTCAAGATCGGTGACACGGTCAACGTGGGCGACGTGGTCGGCCAGATGAGCGTGCAGGGCGCTGCCGCGCCTGCAGCCCAGGCTGCGGCCCCGGCACCTGCTGCTGCAGCCCCTGCACCGGCAACTGCTGCCCCGGCCGCTGCAGCTCCGGTGGCTGCCGCTGCAGCATCGGCTCCCGCCGCTGCGCCTGCGCACAACCCCACCGTGGCACCCACGGGCAAGCTGCCCCATGCATCGCCCTCGGTACGCAAGTTCGCCCGCGAGCTGGGTGTGCCGCTGGACGAGGTCAAGGGCTCGGGCAACAAGGGCCGCATCACGGCCGACGACATCCAGGCTTTCACCAAGTCCGTCATGGCGGGTACCGTGCAGACCAAGGCCCAGGCCGCGACCGCTCCCAAGGGTGGCTCCGGCGGCGGCGCAGGTCTGGACCTGCTGCCCTGGCCCAAGGTCGACTTCGCCAAGTTCGGCCCGGTCGAGCGCAAGGACCTGTCGCGCATCAAGAAGATCAGCGGCGCCAACCTGTCGCGCAACTGGGTCATGATCCCGCACGTCACCAACAATGACGAGGCCGACATCACCGACCTGGAAGCCTTCCGTGTCTCCACCAACAAGGAGAACGAGAAGAGCGGCGTCAAGGTGACCATGCTGGCCTTCGTGATCAAGGCGGTGGTTGCGGCCCTCAAGAAGTTCCCCGAGTTCAATGCCTCGCTGGACGGCGACACCCTGGTCTACAAGCAGTACTTCCACGTCGGCTTTGCGGCCGACACGCCCAACGGCCTGGTGGTCCCCGTGCTGCGCGATGCCGACAAGAAGGGCATCCTGCAGATCAGCCAGGAAATGGGCGAACTGGCCAAGAAGGCCCGCGACGGCAAGCTCGGCGCTGCCGACATGCAGGGCGGCTGCTTCTCGATCTCGTCGCTGGGCGGCATCGGTGGCACGAACTTCACTCCCATCATCAACGCTCCTGAAGTGGCCATCCTCGGCCTGTCCAAGGGCCAGATGAAGCCGGTGTGGGATGGCAAGCAATTCGTGCCGCGCCTGACGCTGCCGCTGTCGCTGTCCTATGACCACCGTGTCATCGACGGTGCCTCGGCCGCGCGCTTCAATGCCTTCCTGGGCCAAGTGCTGGCGGACTACCGCCGCATCCTGCTGTAAACGGAGGCCCGACACATGGCAATCATCGACATCAAGGTGCCCGACATCGGCGACTTCGCCGAAGTGGGCGTGATCGAACTGCTGGTCCAGCCCGGTGACACCGTGGCCAAGGACCAGTCCCTGATCACCGTGGAGTCCGACAAGGCCTCCATGGAGATCCCCTCCAGCCATGCCGGCGTGGTCAAGGAACTCAAGGTCAAGATCGGCGACAAGATCGCCGAAGGCGGCCTGATCCTGACGCTGGAGGCCGCTGGCGAAGCGGCCGCCGCACCCCAGGCGGCCGCACCGGCCCCTGCAGCGGCGGCTCCAGCGCCTGCCGCTGCAGCGCCCGCAGCATCGGCTCCCGCTCCGATCGCAGCCAGCTACGCCGGTGGCGCGGCCGACTACGACTGCGACGTGGTCGTGCTCGGCGGCGGTCCTGGCGGCTACTCGGCAGCCTTCCGTGCGGCCGATCTGGGCCTGAATGTGGTCCTCGTCGAGCGCTACAAGAGCCTGGGCGGCGTCTGCCTGAACGTGGGCTGCATCCCGTCCAAGGCGCTGCTGCACGTGGCCGCCGTGGTGGACGAGGTCAAGCACCTGGAGGTGGCCGGCGTCAAGTTCGGCGCGCCCGAGGTCAACATCGACCAGCTGCGCGGACACAAGGACAAGGTCATCGGCAAGCTGACCGGCGGCCTGGGCCAGATGGCCAAGATGCGCAAGGTCACCGTGGTGCGCGGCTACGGCAACTTCGTCGGTGCCAACCACCTTGAGGTGGAAGAGACCACGGGCGACGGCCAGGAAAAGACCGGCAGCAAGAAGATCGTGCAGTTCAAGCGCGCCATCATTGCCGCCGGCAGCCAGGCCGTGCACCTGCCCTTCATGCCCAAGGACCCGCGCGTGGTGGACTCCACCGGCGCGCTGGACCTGGCCAGCGTGCCCAAGCGCATGCTGATCCTGGGCGGCGGCATCATCGGCCTGGAAATGGGCACCGTCTACTCCACGCTGGGCGCACGCCTGGACGTGGTGGAGATGATGGACGGCCTCATGCAGGGCGCCGACCGCGACCTGGTCAAGGTCTGGCAGAAGATGAACGCGCCGCGCTTCGACAACATCATGGTCAACACCAAGACCGTGGGTGCCGAAGCCACGCCCGAAGGCATCAAGGTCAGCTTTGCGCCTGCCAAGGACGGCATCACCGTGCCCGAGCCCCAGGTCTACGACCTGGTGCTGCAGGCCGTGGGCCGCACGCCCAACGGCAAGAAGATCGCTGCCGAGAAGGCCGGCGTGGCCGTCACGGACCGCGGCTTCATCGAAGTCGATATCCAGATGCGCACCAATGTGCCCCACATCTTCGCCATCGGCGACGTGGTGGGCCAGCCCATGCTGGCGCACAAGGCTGTGCACGAGGCCCATGTGGCCGCCGAAGTCATCGCCGGTGAACTGCAGGGCAACAAGGAGCTGGCTGCCAGCGCCTTCAACGCCCGCGTGATCCCCAGCGTGGCCTACACCGACCCGGAAGTGGCGTGGGTGGGCCTGACCGAGGACCAGGCCAAGGCCCAGGGCATCAAGGTCAAGAAGGGTGTCTTCCCCTGGACGGCTTCGGGCCGCGCCATTGCCAATGGCCGCGACGAAGGCGTCACCAAGCTGCTGTTCGATGACAGCCCCGAGGCGCACGGCCATGGCCGCATCCTGGGTGGCGGCATCGTCGGCACGCATGCGGGCGACATGATCGGCGAGATTGCGCTGGCCATCGAAATGGGTGCCGACGCTGTGGACATCGGCAAGACCATCCACCCCCACCCCACGCTGGGCGAAAGCCTGGGCATGGCGGCCGAGGTGGCGCACGGCTCCTGCACGGACCTGCCGCCGCAGCGCAAGTAAGCGCAAGGCCGGGCGTTCAGGCCAGGCAAGAAAAGAAAGGCAGCTTCGGCTGCCTTTCTGCTTTGGGATACGCAGACAAGGACACAGGCATCAGCCCAGACACCGGTCCAGACACAGGCACGGCAAAGAGGGCAGACCTGTTCAGGCCTGGGCGCGCAGCCACTGCAGCAATTGGTCGTGCACGCCATCTGGCGTGGGCGGAGCGGGGGACAGCAGGCAGTAGCGCGAACCGTCCTCGACAAAGCCCATGGGCGCTGCCAGCACGCCGTTGGCGATGTCGTCGCGCACCAGTTGCCAGGGTCCGATGGCCAGTCCCATGCCTGCCACGGCGGCCTGCAGGCTGAAATAGAAATGGTCGAACTGCAGCTGGGATCCCGACGGCGGCGGCTGGCCGCTGTGCTCTGCCCAGGTGGACCAGGCCCCCGGGCGGGTGCGGCTTTGCAGCAAGGGCGCCTCCGGGCGCAGCCCGGTGGCATGCCCCTCGTCGGAGCGCGTGCACCACTGCGCCAGCCGCTCGGGTCGGCAGACCGGGCCTATGCGCTCGGCAAACAGGGTCTCCGCATGGCAGCCCGCTGGCGGAGAGAAGTCATCGCGTCGTATGGCCAGATCGATGCCGTCCGCGAAAGAGAAAGGCCCGCCGCCCGCCATCAGGTGCAGCTGCAACTCCGGGTGCTGTTCCTGGAACTGCGGCCAGCGCGGGATCAGCCAGCGCATGAGCAAGGTGGGCTCGCAGGACAGCACCCAGCGGCGCGCCTGCTGCGCGCGCGAGCGCAACTCCTGCGTGGCCTGGCGCATGCGCTCCAGGCCTTCGTGCACGGCCTGGGCCAGGTGGCGGCCTGCCTCGGTCAGGAAGACGCGGCGGCTGCGGCGGTCAAACAGGGTCACGCCCAGATCGTCCTCCAGCAGGCGCACGGCCCGGCTGATGGCGCCATGGGTAAGGTGCAACTCTTCTGCCGCCTTGCTGAAGTTCTCCCGCCGGGCGGCCGCTTCGAAGCAGCGCAAGGCCTGCAGCGACGGCAGCCGCTTGCTCGGGGTTTGTGAGTTGAGTTCACCAACTGTGTCAGAAAACATCGTTATGCATTTTCATGGAAGGCCAATACTATCCGGCGCGTTGCATTGAATCGAATGGATAACCGATGACCGAATGGATAGCTGTAGTCACCATTACCTTGCTGGCCGTCATCAGCCCAGGGGCGGATTTCGCCATGGTCACACGCAACAGCCTGCTGCGCTCGCGCCGCGCGGGCCTGCTGACGGCGCTGGGCATTGGCCTGGGGGTGCTGGTCCATGTCGGCTATACCTTGCTCGGGGTCGGACTGCTCATGCAGCAGTCCACCTGGTTGTTCGACGTGGTCAAGCTGCTGGGTGCAGCCTATCTGATCTATCTGGGCGTGACCATGCTGCGCAGCCGCCAGGAGGACGATTTGCCCAGCCAGCCCGTGGCCGCGCTCTCCGACATGGCGGCGCTGCGCACGGGCTTTCTGACGAATGCGCTCAATCCCAAGACCACGGTGTTCGTGGTCAGCCTGTTCCTGCAGATCGTGGGACAGGACACGCCGCTGGCCACGCAGCTGGCATATGGCGGATTCATCTCGCTGGCCCATGTGGCGTGGTTCTGCATCGTGGCGCTGTGCTTTTCGGCCCAGCGGGTGCGTGCGCGGCTGCTGGCCGTGCGGCATTGGATAGACAGGGCCTTTGGCGGCATGTTGGTGGGGTTTGGTTTGCTGCTGGCAACGGCCAAGCTGCGGCTGTGATGTGGTGATGGTCTGACAGAAATTGGTGGGGGAGGACGGGCAGGCAGGCGGCTGCTGCCCGGCATGCGAGGCCTGCGGGGTGCCATCTGGTACCTCGCAGGCCTGGCTGTTTCTGGCGAGTGTCATGTTCGCTCGGCAAGCGGGCCGGCGTCCCAGTGGCTTGCGGTTCGACCTGGCACGGCAGGTGTTCATGGTGGGGGCGTGCCATCGTCTCCATGGTGAACGCCGACGCCAAGGCCTGCTCCCATGCCCAGGCCGCCCATGCCTGCGGCGCCCATTCCTGCGCCACCACCGCCGCCGCCACCGCCACCGCCACCGCCCTTGCTTGAAGCGCCGGATTCCGCGCCACCTTTGCGCGCCCCGCCCGTCGTGCCGCCCGGACGCGTGGGGCCCTGGTTGGGAACGCGCAGGCTGTCGGGGATCGGCTCCAGATCCAGCGCTTCGCGGATGAAGGCGCGCAGCGAAGCGACGAGTGCCGCAGTCTCGACAGGCTGGCCTGCCACCATGTCCTGGGCCGCCTGGGCGGCCATGCGCACCTGGTCTTGCGTTCCGAGCAAGATGACATCGGACAGCGCGGCTTCGACCGCATCGCGAATGCGCCGTTGGCGCTCGCTGCCAAAAGCCGGTGGTGCATCGGCATCGGCATCGTCGGCGGCGGGCCTGCGCAGATCGCGCAGGTGCAGGGGATTCACATGCAGCGTGCCCGTGAAAGAGCCGCCCAGCGTCTTGTAGGCGGCGATAAGCGACTTCAGGCGTTCATTGATCTGGCGGTTTTCACGCTCGCGCCGCTTTTGCACGGTCTGCATGAACAGCAGGCGAATGCCCATCATCAGGCAGGTGACCAGCAGCAGGCCCAACACCGTGGACAGCAGCGAAGACCAGGAGCTGAAATCTAGTGATGAGCGCATGCGCAAGGCCTCGGGAGTTGATCCAGGCCTTCAGTGTGCCTTCATACAGGCGGGGCGGCGGGTAAGAAGAGTGCTGTTTGCAGGCGCCGCTTGGCCTATGCTTTCGATACTTCACACATCAGCTACAGGGCGCATGGCATGCGCCCCCGGGAGACAGCATCCAGTGAAAACAACGAAGCAGGGGGTGCATCCCTCATGGATCGTCGTGGCGGCCGGCGTCAGTGCGGCTCTGCATGTAGGCAAGCTGCCGCCGGCTGTGCCGGTGCTGCAGCAGCAATTGGGCCTGTCCCTGCTGCAGGCCGGCTTTCTGCTTTCCACCGTGCAGGTGGCCGGCATGGTGCTGGGCCTGGTGGTGGGTCTGGGTGCAGACCGCTGGGGGCTGCGGCGCAGCATGCTGGCAGGCCTGCTGTTGATGGCGGGTGCCAGCGCCCTGGGCGCCACCGCTACGGGGTTTGCAGCGCTGCTGGCCTTGCGTGCCGTGGAGGGGCTGGGCTTTTTGCTGGTGGCCATGCCGGGGCCGGGTCTGATCCGGCGCTGCGTGGCGCCAAGCGATCTGAGCGCGCGCATGGGCTGGTGGGGCACTTATATGCCGCTGGGCAGTGCCATCGGCTTGCTGCTGGGGCCGTGGGTGATGGCCTGGGCATCCTGGCCCGCATGGTGGTTGCTGTTGGGACTGATTTCGGCACTCGCATGGGTCGCCGTCTGGTGTGGCGTGCCGGCAGACAGGCCGGTGCCCCTTGGCACGTCGGTGGCGGGCGGTGGCTGGCGTCCTCGCCTGGCGTTGACCCTGCGCAGCCCCGGACCCTGGTGCGTGGCTGTGGCCTTTGCCGTGTACTCAGGGCAGTGGATGGCCGTCATCGGCTTTCTCCCCACGGTCTATGCCGAGGCTGGCCTGGGCGCCGCATTGTCGGGCACGCTGACGGCCGTGGTGGCGCTGGCCAACATGGTGGGCAATGTGGCCTCGGGCCGTTTGCTCCAAGGCGGCTGGAGCGCCACGCGCGCCTTGCGCCTGGGCTTTGGCTGCATGGCGGCGTGTGCGCTGCTGGCCTATCTGCAATGGCAGGGGCAACCGCTGGCGCCGTTGTGGCTGCGCTTTGTGGCGGTGGTGTTGTTTTCGGCGGCGGGCGGGCTGATTCCAGGCACGCTGTTTTCCATGGCGGTGCGGCTGGCCCCCGATGAGTCCACGGTATCGACCACGGTGGGTTTCATGCAGCAATGGTCCAGCGTGGGGCAGTTTGCAGGCCCGCCTCTGGTGGCGGCCGTGGCCGTGCAGGCGGGCGGATGGCAGTGGACCTGGGTGGTGACGGCGGCCATGTGCGCTATCGGCTGGTGGCTGGCCGGCGCGATCGGGCGCATCGGCGGTGCGGGTGCAGCGTCGCGCGGGCGCGCTGCAGTCTGATCACGCGTCGCGCGAGCCTATCAACGCCTTCAGGGCCTCTTCCATCTGCTGCGCATGATCCAGCGCGGGCAGCCAGGCCTGGGGCACCGGCTGGGCGGGGGCCTGGGGTGCGGATGCGGCCAGTTGGGCCAGGGCGTCATCGGGCTGCAGGGCCACCACGTTGCCGTTGGCGGACAGCTGGCGGCAGGCATCGACCAGCCATTCACAGTGCAGCACGATGGCGCGCGGCATGAGGCCACTGTCATGCGACATGCCGCGCACCAGGCTTTCGCCCAGCAGCAGTGCGCTGGCATACAGGCGCACGGCGTGGCGGTCATAGCGCCCGGTGATGGTCTGCAGCCCCGCGCCACCCAGGCGGCCGCGCAGGGACCAGCGGCTGGCGCTTTGCGCCTCCACCATGGCTGCGCGCAGTGCGCTCAGCGCATCGCTGCTGCGCGTGAGCTGGCCCAGCGCGACGGTGGCATCGGGCGTGTCGTGGGTGGCGGTGGCGCGCAGGGTGGCTTCCAGCCCCTCGGCCAGCTGGCCCAGCAAGGCGCTTGCCGAGCGCGACACGGCGCGCAGCGGATTGGCCGTGAAGATCACCTGGCTGAACATCAGGCCGACACCGGCGCCCACCAGTACGTCAACCAGCCGCGTCTCGCCCGCGGCGCTCGGCCCCATGCTCAGCACCAGCACGACGGAGACGCCCGCCTGTATCGGGACGACTGGCGGCTGCCCGAGCATGGCGGCCAGAGACAGGGCGACCAGCGAGGCCAGACTCAGCCGCAGCAGCGGAATGGTGTCGGGCAGCAGCCAGGCCAGTTCGCCGACGATGATGCCGATGGCGCAGCCCAGCACCAGGCCCCAGGTCTGCTTGAGGTGGCTGGGCAGGCCGGGCGCCAGGCAGACCAGGGCGGTGACAGCGGCAAAGACGGGTTTGGGGTGGCCGAGCAGGTAGTGGGACAGCTCCCAGGCCAGCATCGCACCCAGGGATGCGGCGATGGCGTCGCGCAGCGCCAGCCGCAGGCGGCCGGGCGCAGCGGCCATGCCGCTCTTGGGAGTTCCAGGGGGTGTTTTTGCTTTTGCTTTTCGCCAACGCACGAAGATTCTCCCTCCAGCATGCGAAATCCAGGTTCGCAAATGCCCAAAAGCATAGCGGCCAGTCCAGGTTCGGCGTGCAGGAGAGAAGCTTCTTGCTTGTAAGAAAGCAGCCCGCAGCGGGCGGGTCGGCAGCTCAGGCGGGTTGGAGCAGGCCTTCGATGAAGGCCCACTCCTTGGGCGTGACCGGCGTGATCGACAGGCGGTTGCCCTTTTGCAGTACGCGCATGCCGGCAAGCTCGGGATGCTCGCGCAGCTCGGCGATCTGCAGCGTGCGTGTCTTGCGCAGCGCCTGCACGTCCAGCGTGAGCCAGCGCGGCTTGTCGGGCGAGGACTTGGGGTCGTAGTAGGGACTGCGCGGGTCGAACTGCGAGGCATCGACGCGCAGGTTGCCTGCAATGCGGGCGATACCGTAGATGCCGGGCTCGGCGCAACTGGAGTGCCAATACAGCACCCCATCGCCCACCTGCATGGCATCGCGCATGAAGTTGCGCGCCTGGTAGTTGCGCACACCGTCCCAGGCGATGGTGGCCTGCGGCGCGGCCAGCGCGTGGTCTATGGAGAATTCGTCTGGCTCGTTCTTCATGAGCCAGAACTGGCGGGCGGAGGTGGGGGCGGCAGTCATGCCGCGATTGTGGCAAATCCCCGGACGCCGTGGCGGCGTTCCGCGCGCGCCGGCAAGAGCGCGCCGGTGACGGGACAATCGCCTTCAGCCGGGCACCTCTCCCCAGCCCGCGAACCACAGGAACCCTGCATGACCGACAGCTCCACCTATGTCCCGCCTGCCGTATGGCAGCCAGCGCCTTCGGGCGGCACCTTTGCTAACATCAACCGCCCGGTCGCCGGTCCCACCCATGACAAGGCATTGCCGGTGGGGCAGCAGCCGCTGCAGCTGTATTCGCTGGCCACGCCCAACGGCGTGAAGGTCACCATCATGCTGGAGGAGCTGCTGGCGCTGGGCCATGCCGGCGCGGAGTACGACGCGTGGCTGATCCGCATCAGCGAAGGCGACCAGTTCTCCAGCGGCTTTGTCGAGGTCAATCCCAACTCCAAGATCCCGGCGCTGGTGGACCGCAGCGTCGAGCCGTCGGTGCGCGTGTTCGAGTCAGGCTCCATCTTGCTGTACCTGGCCGAGAAGTTTGGTGCGCTGCTGCCTGCCGAGCCCGCTGCGCGCACCGAAACCCTGAACTGGCTGTTCTGGCAGATGGGGTCGGCACCTTACCTTGGCGGCGGTTTCGGGCATTTCTATGCCTATGCGCCCGAGAAGTTCGAGTACCCCATCAACCGCTTCACCATGGAGACCAAGCGCCAGCTCGATGTGCTCGATCGCCAGCTGGCCCTGCACCCGTTCATTGCAGGGGCGAACTACAGCATTGCCGATATCGCCATCTGGCCCTGGTATGGGGCCCTGGTGCTCAACGAGGTGTATGGCGCGGCCGAGTTCCTGTCTGCCCATGAATACACGCATGTCATGCGCTGGGCCAGGGAGATTGCCCAAAGGCCGGCCGTGCTGCGGGGCCGCCGCGTGAATCGTACCTGGGGAGATGAAGCCACCCAGGTGCCCGAGCGCCATCAGGCGTCGGACCTGGGCTGATAGCCGTCTACTGGGAGCGGCCCCAGGGGCCGCGATCGGGCTGGCGCCAGAAGCGCGGGCGCTTGCCGGAAGGCTCGGGGGCGGGCTCGGCCTCGCGCCCGTCCTTGTCGGTCCTGTCGGCCTTGTCGGTCTTCTTGGCCTTTTCCAATTGCTGACCTGTCTGCTCGACCTTGCGCGCCGTGCGATCAAGCCGCGAGGGAATGTCGAGTTCTGCGTGCTCCACCACACGAATGCAGTCCTGGATATGCCGCTCGCCCAGATAGCGCAGCGTGGCATAGCCCAGCGCTGCCGCTGCAGCCTGGCCTGCCAGCGGCACGTACTTGGCGGCCTGCGTAGCCGTCATGCGCATGCCGGCCGCGCGCGCCAGGCGCACCACCATGTCGCGCGTGATCAGCTTGCCGATCAGCACCGAGCCCACCATGGCCACGGCCTTTTGCACCTGCTCGCGCTTGCCGGGTTCCAGCTTGTCCAACTGTTCGGGTGTGAGGCCGAATTCGCGGTTGATGCGCGGCAGCAGCCGCGCCAGCAGGGCCGCATCCACCAGCCAGTCCAGGCCCGGAATGGGCAGGCTGCTGGCCGCTGCGCCGACCAGCGCACGCCGGTGCAGCAACTTGCGCGCGCTCTCGGCCGCTTGCGCCACATCGTGGCGCGGTGGTGGAGGGGGAGGGGTTTTGTCCGATGTGCGAAAGATCATGCGTGCCAGTGAGGACGGGGCAGATGTCGATCAAGAGAATGCACCAGCCGGCGGATGCGGCTGGCGCGCAGGGTGGTCAGCGTGCGCTCTTGCTGCGCACCAGACTGTAGATGAAGAGGATGACGATGGCGCCCACGATGGAGGCGATCCAGCCGGCGGGTTGCCCGGCCTCGTACCAGCCCATGGCGACACCAACGTAGCTGGCAAGAAACGATCCTGCCACGCCGAGCAGGATGGTCATGATCCAGCCAAGGCTGTCATCGCCGGGTTTGAGTGCCCGCGCCAGCAAGCCAACGACCAGGCCAACGATGAGGGTACCAATCAAGGACATCATGCTTTTCTCCGAACTGAAGCTTCCATGCCGCGACTCTAGGGCCCGGCACCGGGTGGCCCTGTCGGACAGCATCTCAACCTGGGACGAAGCCAGAGCAGGGTCCTGAAAAACAAAACGCCTGCATGTGCAGGCGTTTGTGGATTGGCGCAAAAGACGCTGCGATCACTGCAGCTGGCTTGCCTGCATCTGCAGGGCCAGAGCGGCCTTGCTGGCGTCAAGGCCCAGGCCGTCGGCGTCCTGCACGCGGCGGGCGCCATCGAAGCGGCGAGCCCAGTACGCGCTTTGCATGCTTTCCACGCGAACCTGCGCACCGGTGCGCGGTGCATGGATGAAGTTGCCGTCGCCGACATAGATGCCGACATGGCTGAAGGTGCGGCGCATGGTGTTGAAGAACACCAGATCACCGGGCTTGAGTTCGTTCTTGTCGATTTTCTCCGTGGCCTGTGCCTGCTGGTCAGCGCGGCGCGGCAGGACCTTGCCCAGGGTTTCGGAGTAGATGGCGCGGACGAAGCCGCTGCAGTCGAAGCCGGTCTCGGCACTGTTGCCGCCGCGGCGGTAGGGAACGCCGATGAAGCCCATGGCGGTCACGACCAGATCGGAGGTCTTTTCGGCGACGCTTTGTCGTGCTTCCTTGACGAAGTCGGAAGTGCGTTCCGCCATGTGGTGGCGGGCTTCGCGCAGCTGCGAGATGAGGCTGCGGTTGACCAGCAGCTGGTTCATATCGTCGTCACGCATTTCGGGCGGAGCCGCGTGTGCCGTGACGCTGACAAACAGGAGTGCAATAAGCCATCGGGACATGGGGCGCGAGATTACCACGCAAAAACGTAGGACAAATTCGATAAGACCCCCGAAAACCTGGGTTTTTGAGTTACCTCAGGAATCCGGGCTGCGCGGCAGGGAGCGCACGCAAGCTGCGACAATGGAAAGCTTTCCCTTTTGTCCTCTATAAGAAGGGCGGCCCGCGCCGCCCCATATTCCCAAGAAAGATCCGCCATGCTGCTTGAAGCCACCGACTCCCAGCTCGTACTCGTCGATTACCAGGAGCGCCTGATGCCGGCCATCTTCGAGGGACCGGCAGTTCTGGCCAATGCCGTGAAGCTGGCGCGCCTGGCGCAGCTGGTGGACGTGCCGGTCTTCGGCACCGAGCAGAACCCCTCGCGCCTGGGCGCCAACGACGCCGAACTGCGCGCGCTGTGCGACCGGACCCTGTCCAAGATGCATTTCAGCGCCGTGGCCGAGGGCCTGGGCGAGTGGCTGCGTCCTCCTGCCCGACCCCAGGGCGGCAATGCACGCAGCCTGCCCAAGCACCTGCAAAAGCCCCAGCAGCAGGCGCCCGAGCGCAGCATGGTGGTGATTGCCGGCTGTGAAGCCCATGTCTGCCTGCTGCAGACGGCGCTGGAGCTGCTGGAAGATGAGTTCGATGTCTGGGTCGTCACCGACGCCTGCAGCTCGCGCACCGAGCGCAACCGCGATGCCGCCTTCGACCGCTTGGCCGGCGCAGGTGCCGAGCTGGTGACCACGGAGATGGTGGCCTTCGAGTGGCTGCGCAGCTGCGAGCATCCGGCCTTCAAGGATCTGCTTGCCCTGGTCAAGTAAGGCCTGGGTTCCTGGGTCCGCCGTCTTGGGGCGCTCTTTGGAGCGCCTTTTTTCATGGTGACCTGTCTGCTCTCGGGAGGCGGGCTGCCGCTGCACCGCGTAGTTCTACGGAGCTGCGTGCGTAGCCGGCCGAATAGGCGCGGGCAGGGCGTTTTTCTACAGTGGCGGCATTCCCCCAAGAGAGACTGTATGAAGCACGTTCTGACCTTCACCGCCCTGATCCTGACCGCCTCGGGCAGCGCTTTGGCTGCCGACAATTTCTATGGCGCCGTCCGCATCAATTCCGCCAATTACAAGGCCCACGACATGGACTCCAGCGCCCGCCCCGGCCTGGGGCAGTTCGTGCCTGGCGACGACAGCCGCCGCGCTACAGGCGGCTCTCTGGCCCTGGGCTATCAGCTCCCGTCGGACTGGCGTCTGGAAGCGGAATACACCCTGCCCAGGAGCAACGAATTCACCAGCGGCTCCACGCGTTTTCCCACGAGCTTCAATCACCACAGCATCCGTTCTCAGCGCCTGATGATCAATGCGTACAAGGATTTCCCCCTGAACGCGCAGTTCTCCGTGTACGGCACGGCGGGCCTGGGCCTGGCCCACCTGCAGTCCAGCGGCTGGCAAGGCAATCCGAATCGCCAGTACTTCAGCGATTCCCAGAACAATCTGGCCTATGCGCTGGGCTTTGGCGTCAGCTACTCGCCGATTCAAAAGGTCAGCATCGACCTGGGCTACCGCTATGTGGGCATGGGCAAGACCCACAGCGGCGCCAACAACTTCACCAATGTCCGTGGCCTGCAGGATGAGCAGATGCGCGCCAAGCTGAGCTCCAGCGAGATCTCGGTCGGCCTGCGCTACAGCTTCTGAGTTTGAAGGGGCCTGTCTGCCCGCGCAGCGCGGAGTTGTCAGCTTTTGGCAAGCGCATTATGAATAATTATGAATTCAGAAGCCGCCAATCCATGACAACGACAGGAGACAGACAATGGCCCCGCGTTTCGACGATTTCCACCGCCGCTCCATCGAGGAGCGCGATGCCTTCTGGGCCGAGCAGGCCCGCCGCATCGACTGGCATGTGCCGCCCCAGCGCATCTGCGACTACGACAATCCGCCATTTGCACGGTGGTTTGTCGGGGGGCAGACCAATCTCTGCCACAACGCCGTGGACCGGCACCTGGCCGAGCGCGCCGACCAGAACGCGCTGATCGCCATCTCCACCGAGACCGGCACGGAAAAGGTCTACACCTACCGCGAACTGCATGCCGAGGTGCAGCGCATGGCCGCCGTGCTGCAGTCGCTGGGCGTGCACAAGGGCGACCGCGTCCAGATCTACATGCCCATGATTGCCGAGGCGGCCTTTGCCATGCTGGCCTGCGCGCGGCTGGGTGCCATCCATTCGGTGGTGTTCGGCGGCTTTGCCTCGGCGGCGCTGGCCTCGCGCATCGATGATGCCGAGCCCAAGGTCATCATCAGTGCCGACGCGGGCTCGCGCGGCGGGCGCGTCGTGGCCTACAAGCCCTTGCTGGACGAGGCCCTGCAGCTGGCCAGCCACAAGCCAGCGGCCGTGCTCATCGTGGACCGTGGCCTGGCGCCTGCGCCCATGCGCGCCGGCCGTGACCACGACTGGGCCAGCCTGCGTGCGCTGCACGCCGACGCCCAGGTCGCCTGCACCTGGGTGGAATCCACCGACCCCAGCTACACGCTCTACACCAGCGGCACCACGGGGCGCCCCAAGGGCGCGCAGCGCGATACGGGCGGCTACACGGTGGCGCTGGCCGCCAGCATGCCGCTGATCTTCGGGGCCGAGGCAGGGCAGACTTTTTTCTGCACCAGCGACATCGGCTGGGTCGTGGGCCACAGCTACATCATCTATGCGCCGCTGATCGCAGGCATGGCCACCGTGCTCTACGAGGGCCTGCCCATACGCCCCGACGCGGGCATCTGGTGGAGCATCGTGGAGAAATACCGGGTCACCCACATGTTCTCGGCGCCCACGGCCATCCGCGTGCTCAAGAAGCACGATGCCGAGTACCTGCACCGCCACGATATCTCCAGCCTCAAGGCGCTGTGGCTGGCCGGCGAGCCGCTGGACGAGCCCACGGCGCAGTGGATCAGCCAGGCCCTGGGCAAGCCCATCATCGACAACTACTGGCAGACCGAGACCGGCTGGCCCATCCTCACGCTGTGCAACGGCGTGGAGCAGCAGACCACGCGCTTCGGCAGTCCCGGCAAGGCCGTCTATGGCTATGACGTGAAACTGATCGACGAGGCCACGGGCGAGGAACTGCTCGGTGCCGGGCAAAAGGGCGTGCTGGCCATCGAGGGACCGCTGCCGCCGGGCTGCATGCAGACCGTCTGGCGTGACGACCAGCGCTTCGTCAACACCTACTGGAAAAGCATTCCAGGCCGCATGGTCTACAGCACCTTCGACTGGGGCATTCGCGACGAGGACGGCTACTTCTTCATCCTGGGCCGCACGGACGACGTGATCAACGTGGCCGGCCACCGTCTGGGCACGCGCGAGATCGAGGAATGCATCTCCGCCCATCCCCAGGTGGCCGAAGTCGCCGTGGTCGGCGTGGCCGATACGCTCAAGGGCCAGGTGGCGCTGGCCTTTGCCGTGCCCCGGACGGCGCTGGAGGGCGAGGCCGAGCGCGCGGCGCTGCAGGCCGATGTGATGAAGCTGGTCGATGCGCGGCTGGGCGCCGTGGCCCGGCCCTCGCGCGTGGTCTTCGTCAGTGCGCTGCCCAAGACGCGCAGCGGCAAGCTGCTGCGCCGCGCCATGCAGGCCGTGGCCGAGGGGCGCGACCCGGGCGATCTCAGCACCATGGAAGATCCGGCTGCGCTGGCCCAGGTGCAGCAGCAGCTGTGAGGCAGGGCACGCGCCGCAACCGCTTGCAGCCGGGGTGATGTGCGCCGGCGCCCCTGCCTGCCGCGCCTACAATCGCGCCTTGGGCCGCAGCCGGGCCAGGTCCCCAGGCTGCGGCGCCCTGTTTTCAACCGACGAGAAAGCGTTTTCGACGTGCAGGTCGCATCTTCCATCTTCAAAGCCTATGACATCCGCGGCATCGTGCCGTCCACGCTCAACGAGGAGGTCGCGCTTGGCGTGGGCCGCGCCTTCGGCATGGCGGCCCTGGCGGCTGGCGAGACCGTGGTGGCCGTGGGACGCGATGGCCGCCTGTCGGGACCCTCGCTGTCCGCGGCGTTGATCGCCGGCCTGACCGAGGTCGGCATCGAGGTGATCGACATCGGCCTGGCCACCACCCCCATGCTATACTACGCGGCCAGCACACTGGCGCGCTCGGGCATCCAGGTCACGGGCAGCCACAACCCCAAGGACTACAACGGCTTCAAGATGGTGCTGGCCGGCCGCGCCATCTACGGCGAGGAAATCCAGGCGCTGCGCCGCCGTGTCGAGAGCGACGACTGGACGATCACGGGCACCGGCAGCGTGCGCCGCGCCGATGTGCAGACCGACTACCAGGCGCGCATCGTGGGCGACGTGAAGCTGGCGCGCCCCATCAAGATCGTGGTGGACTGCGGCAACGGCGTGGCCGGGGCCTCGGCGCCCGGCATCTTCCGCGCCCTGGGCTGCGAGGTGATCGAGCTGTTCTCCGAAGTGGACGGTGAATTCCCCAACCACCATCCCGATCCCAGCAAGCCCGAGAACCTGCGCGACGTGATCGAGGCGCTGCGCACCTCGGACGCCGAACTGGGCCTGGCCTTCGACGGTGACGGCGACCGCCTGGGCATCGTCACCAAGGACGGCCAGAACATCTTCCCCGACCGCCAGATGATGCTGTTTGCCAAGGACGTGCTCTCGCGCGTGCCGGGCGGCAGCATCGTCTACGACGTGAAATGCACGCAGCGCCTGGCGCCCGCCATCCGCGAGGCCGGGGGCGAGCCCGTGATGTTCAAGACCGGGCACTCCCTGGTCAAGGCCCGCATGAAGGAACTGGACGCGCCGCTGGGCGGCGAGATGAGCGGTCACATCTTCTTCAAGGAACGCTGGTACGGCTTCGATGACGGCACCTACGCGGGCTGCCGCCTGCTGGAGATCGTCAGCCGCGAGGCCGACCCCAGCGCCTTGCTCAACGCGCTGCCCACCAGCTTTTCCACCCCTGAACTGAATGTGGCCTGCGCCGAGGGCGAGCCCCATCGCCTGGCCGCCGAACTGCAGGCCCTGGCCGCCGAGACCTTTGCCGCACCGGCCCAGGTCAGCACCATCGACGGCCTGCGCGTGGACTGGGCCGACGGCTTCGGCCTGATCCGCGCCAGCAACACCACGCCCGTGCTGGTGCTGCGCTTCGAGGGCCAGACCCAGGAGGCGCTGTCGCGCATCGAGGCGCAGATGCTGGCGCTGCTGGAGCGCGTCAAACCCGGCGCGCAGGTTGGCGGCGCCGCGCACTGATTTGCGCGCCAGGCGATGACTTCACGCTCTCCCACGTCCTGGGCGCGCGCGCTGTACAGCGCCGTGACCTGGGCGGCGCAGCCGCTGCTGCGCCGCAAGCTGCTGCGCCGAGCCGAGGCCGAGCCCGTCTATGCCGAGCACATTCCCGAGCGCTTTGGCCGCTACCAGCCGGCCACGCTGGGGCAGGACGGACGCGGCCGGTGGATCTGGATCCATGCCGTATCGCTGGGCGAGACGCGCGCTGCCGCCATCTTGCTGACCGCGCTGCGCGAGCGCCTGCCCGGCATGCGCCTGCTGCTGACCCATGGCACGGCCACGGGCCGCACCGAAGGCCGCCGGCTGCTGCAGCCCGGCGACCTGCAGGTCTGGCAGCCCTGGGATACCCCAGCGGTCGTGCGCCGCTTCGTGCAGCAATTCAGGCCCGCGGTCGGCGTGCTCATGGAGACCGAAGTGTGGCCCAACCTGGTCGCCATCTGCCGCGAAGAAGGCGTGCCGCTGGCGTTGGCCAACGCGCGGCTCAGCGACAAATCGCTGGGCCAGGCGCTGCGCGTGGCGCCGCTGGCGCGGCCCACCTATACCGCCCTGGCTGCCGTCTGGGCACAGACCGAGGACGATGCCCGGCGCTTGCGCCTGCTGGGTGCGCCCGTGCGCGGCGTGCTCGGCAACCTGAAGTTCGATGCGCGTCCGGACGCCGCGCTGCTGGAGCGCGCCCGGCAATGGAAGTCCGGCCTGTCCCGCCCTGTGGTGCTGCTGGCCAGCAGCCGCGAGGGCGAGGAGGCCATGCTGCTGCCCGCCCTGCGCACGCTGGGGCCGGCAGGCCGGGCCGTGCAATGGCTGGTCGTGCCGCGCCATCCGCAGCGCTTTGACGAAGTGGCGGCGCTGCTGGCTGGCGGCGGCCTGCATGTCTCGCGCCGCAGCCAGTGGGTGGGTGGCCCGCCCTGCGGGGCTGCGGCGGATGACATCGACATCTGGCTGGGTGATTCGCTGGGCGAGATGGCCCTGTACTACGGCCTGGCCGACGCCACGCTCATGGGCGGCAGCTTTGCGCCGCTGGGCGGCCAGAACCTCATCGAGGCCCTGGCCTGCGACTGCCCCGTGGTGCTGGGGCCGCATACCTTCAACTTCAGCGAAGCCTCGGATCTGGCCTGCGAAGCCGGCGCCGCGCTGCGGGCGCCCGACATGGAGCACGGGCTGCGCCTGGCCGTGGACCTGGCCGGGGACCGCCAGTCCCACGCCCATGCCGTGGCCCAGGCGCGCGGCTTCCTGGACCAGCATCGCGGGGCCGCACAGGCCACGGCGCAGGCGGTGGCCGGGCTGTTGCAGTCGCTCGCCTGATCCTCCTGTGCCAGGGGTGGGCAGGCAAGACTGCGCAGTAAAAGGGCTTTTGCCCGTTCAGCGAAAGGGCGACTCAAAGGGGTTGACAAGCGCCACGCCAAAATCCGTGAAGTCGCGAATGTTGCGTGTGGCCACGACCAGCCTGTGGCGCATGGCCGTGGCTGCAATCATTGCGTCCTCATACAGCGCCTCGGAGCGCCCGTGCATCAGCCGGGCCCAGATGCGGAAGGTCTCGGCATCCATCGGCAGCACGTTGTAGGAGGCGGAGACCAGATCTGCCCAGCGTTCGATTTCCTGGGCCTTCTCAGCATCCTGTTGCCGGGTCAGCTCTATGCCCGCCTGGATTTCGCCCAGGCTGACCGCGGACAGATGGAGCTCCGGCTCAGGCAGGGATTGAAGCCAGGCCAGGACGGCTCCGTGGGGCCTGGGGCGCCGCAGCTCTGAAATGATGTTGGTGTCCAGCAAATACATTTCTGGCGCACTCAGTTGGCGGGTTCGATGGGCCTGCGGTGTGCCAGGCCGCGCGGCGGGATCAGCAGGTCTGCGCGGCCCACTTCCGAGAGCAGCAGTTCCTTGAGCGAAGCAGGTTCGGCAGCGGGATGCAGGCGGCGCCACTCTTGCATCGGAACGAGCACGGCAGTGTCTGCGCCACGCCGGGTCAACACTTGCGGGCCATCGGTCAGGCAGGCTTCGAGAAGCTCGTTGAAGTGGTCTTGGGCATCTTGCACAGGCCAGGATTTCATGATTGCGCTCCTTCGCTCACGGGTTACGGGCCCAGTCTAGTTCCTGGACTGTTGGCTCTGCAATCCTGGGCCCATGCACGCATCAAGGGCCCTATCCTTCCTGCAGCACCGGCAGGCTCACACTCGCCAGCAGCCCGCCATCCTCCACACTGAGCAGCTCGATGCTGCCGCCGTGCCGCTCGGTCACGGTTCTGGCGATGGCCAGGCCCAGGCCGCTGCCGCTCTGGCTCTGGTCGGGTACGCGGAAGAAGCGGTCGAAGACACGCTGGCGCCAGGCCTCGGCGATGCCCGGGCCACGGTCGCGCACCTGGAGCACGGCCTGGTCGCCCTGGCGCTGCAGGCGCACGCTGATGGTGGCGTGCGCGGGGCTGTATTTGATGGCGTTGTCCACGAGGTTGTCGATCAGCGAGACCAGGCCTTCGCGTTCGCCCATCACGCTCAGTGGCTCGCTGGCTTCCAGGGCCAGTTCCACCGGGCGGCGGCAGGCCAGGGCGTCGAGTGCGGCGAGCCGGTCTTCCAGCAGCAGGTCCAGGCGCAGCGGCTGCATGGCCATGCCGGGCGCTTCGGTCTCGCTGCGCATGAGTTGCAGCAGCTGGGCCACCATGCGGCTGGCGCGCTGGTTGCTGCGCAGCAGGCTGTCCATGAGTTCCTGCTGGCGCGGTTCGCTGCCAAGGCGCAGCAGGGCCTCGACGTTGACGTGCATGGCCGCCAGCGGCGTGCGCAGTTCGTGGGCTGCATCGGCAATCAGGTTGCGCTCGCGCTCGCTGCTGGAGCGCACGCGGGCCAGCAGGGCGTTGATGTCCTGCACCAGCGGCCGCAGCTCGGCGTGTGGCGGCGCATAGGTGAGCGCGCTGAGGTCGTCGGGGCCGCGCGTGGCCAGCTCGTCGCCCACGCGGCGCAGCGGGCGCAGCGCCGCGCGCACCGACCACCAGGCCGGAAAGGCCAGGAAGGGCAGGCTGATCAGCAGCGGCAGCAGGTAGTAGCTGCGGGTGTTGAGGGTGATCAGCAGTTCCTTGAAGGACGGCAGCATCAGCGTGACCTCGGTCTGGCCCGAGGCCGAGCGCAGCGTGCTCATGCGCCAGGTCTGCCCTTCGAAATCTATGTCCTCGACCGTGTCCAGCACGCGGTTGCGCAGGGTGGGTGCCGGCGTGGGCGAGCGGTACAGGAGCTGGCCGCGCTGCCAGACCAGCAGCGTGGGCGTGAAGCGGATGTCGTCGTCTCCGTCGCCGTACTCATGGCGCAGGGCCGTGTCCAGCGCGGCCAGGCTGTGCTGCTGGCGGTCCGGAAGGTCGGCCAGGTCCTCGGCCACAGCCATGACGAGTTCGTAGACAGGCTTGCTGACCAGCAATTCATTGTGGAAGTGGGCCATGTAGATGGCTGCCACCAGCAACGCGGTCCAGATCGCGGTGAGCACGCCCATCTGGGCCAGCAGCATCCGCCGGCCCAGGGTGGGCCGCAGCCAGCGGCGCCATCTCGGGCTGGCCTGTTGCCCCTGCAGGGTGTGCGATGTCATGGTCAGGACAGGGGGGCCATCGGCTGCGAGTCGATGACATAGCCAATGCCGCGCACCGTGCGTATGAAGCCCGGCCCGATCTTGCGGCGCAGGTTGGAGACATGGACCTCCAGCGCATTGCTGCCGTTGGCGCTGCCGCCCGGGATGACTTCCTCCTCGATGCCGCTGCGCGTGACCACGCGGTCCATGCGCCGCAGCAGCAGGGCCAGCAGGTCGAATTCGCAGCGGGACAGCTCGACGTTCTGGCCTGCAACGCTGACACGGCGCGTGGGCTCGTGCAGCGACAGGCCGCGCAGATGCAGCGTGCCGTCGCCCTGCCCATAGCTGCGGCGTGCCAGGGCGCGCACGCGTGACACCAGTTCGACCAGGGCAAAGGGCTTGACCAGATAGTCATCGGCGCCGCTGTCCAGGCCGTGCAGCCGGTCGTGCAGGCTGTCGCGTGCGCTCAGGATAAGCACGGGCAGGCGGCGCCATTCGCGGCGCAGGCGCGTGAGCAGGCTGATGCCGTCGCCATCGGGCAGGCCCAGGTCCAGCAACACCATCTCGAAGCTTTGCTGCTCCAGCGTGCGCAGCGCATCGGACAGGCGGCGCACCCAGACCACGTCCATGGCGTGATCGCCCAATGCGATGCGCACGCCATTGCCCAGATCCAGATCGTCCTCCACCAGCAGCAGTCTCATCGTGTGTTTCCTGTGCCGCTCCCATGCCGCGGACCGGCGCCTGCGGGAGGGCTGCCGCGAGTATCGGTCAAGGCGGGGACGATGCGCTTCAGCATCCCTTCAGGAAAGCCGGGGCAGGTCTTCAGGCTGGTTTGCCACAGTGGCCCGCTCGACAACTCCCACGAAGGCAAGGCGCGCATGCCAAGACTCTCCCGCTGTTCCTTGCTGAGCCGCCTGGCGGCGCTGTGCGCGCTGGCTGCCTGGATGCTGGTCGTGGCGGGTTTGCGTGCCTCGGCTTTGCCAGAGCACAGGGCTGCGGCGCCAGGCGCGCGGCCCGCGGCGGCCGGGCATCAGCCCGGGGCACTGCCGGCCGTGCGGGCGTTTCAGGGATTCAAGGGGCTGGCGCGCGGAGCGACAGCGCATCGATGGCGCGCAGGTCGTCGTCGCTGAGCGTGCCGGCGGCCTGGCGCAGCTTGAGCTGGCCCAGCAGCACCTGGTAGCGCGCCAGGGCCAGGTCGCGCTGGGTCTGGTAGAGCTGGCTTTGCGCGTTGAGCACGTCGATGTTGATGCGCACGCCGACCTCGTAGCCGAGCTTGTTGGCGTCCAGCGCGCTCTGGCTGGACGCCAGCGCGGCCTCCAGAGCCTTGACCTGGGCCTGGCCCGACTGCACGCCGAAGAAGGCCGTGCGCGTGCTCTGCTCCACGTTGCGCTGGGCGTCGTCCAGCTGCGCGCGCGCCTTGTCTTCCAGTGCCAGGGTCTCCTTGATGCGGTTTTGCACGGCAAAGCCGGCGAACAGGGGCAGGTTCATGACCACGCCCACGCTGGCGGCATTGGTGCGGTAGCTGGTGCCGATCTGCGGTGTGACCGAGCCATTGGGATAGCGGTTGACCACGTAGCCGGCCTGCAGGTCCACGGTGGGCTTGTGGCCGGCCTCGGCTTTCTTCGTTTCCAGCTGGGCAATGTCCAGCGCCAGGCGGGCCTGGCGCAGCTGGGGCTGGCCTTGCAGTGCGGTGTCCACCCAGGCCTGGGCATCGGCGGGCATCAGGGCCGGCAACTGCAGCGGCTGGGCCAGGGGGCGGGGCACGGTGCCCACGGCGCCAACGATCTGGTCCAGAACCAGGCGCTTGACGCGCAGGTCGTTCTCGGCGGCGATTTCCTGCGCGCCGGCCAGGTCGAACCGCGCCTGGGCTTCGCGCGAGTCGGTGATGGTGGCCGTGCCGACCTCGAAGTTGCGCTTGGCAAATTCCAGCTGCTGAGCAATGGCTGCCTTCTGTGCCTTGACCACGGCCAGGCTGTCCTGGGCGCCGAGGACATCGAAGTAGGCCTGGGCCACGCGAACCAGCAGGTTCTGCTCGCCGCTGTCCAACTGGGCACGCGCCACGTCCACGCCGCGCTGGCCCTGGTCGTAGGCGATCTTGTTGGCCGGGCGGTACAGCGGCTGCTGGGCGCTGAGCTGCAGGTTCTGCTGGGGCGAGCGAAAGCTCCCCGGCAGCACGCTGACTTCCACATGCGAGGTGTTGGCACCGGCCTGCAGACCCACGCTGGGCAACAGGCCCGAGCGTGCCTGCTCGGCGCGGCTGGCGGCGGCCTGGGCGTCGGCCTGCTGGGCCTGCCACTGGGCGTCGTAGCCGCGGGCCTTGGCCACCAGTTCGGACAGGTTCTGGCCCGTGGGCGCAGATGCTGTCAGAGAGGGCAGGGCAGACTGCGGGGCCGCAGGGGCGGGCGCAAGGACGGCTGGGGCAGGAGCCTGTGCCAGGGCCGAGCCCATGCCGGCCGCGCACAGCAGCAAGGCCATGTGGCGCAGGGGCCAGGCGTATGGGCGGGTCAGGGCGGAAGCGACAGGGGCAAGGGGCCGAAGCAGGGGCATAGAGGTCCTCGAATCAAAACACAGTCGTCACGAAGCACCGGGGACGGCGGGTGTACCGCCGTGTCCCGGGTTTCTTTTGCGTGTTGCCGCTCAGTAGCGCGGCACGCCTGGGTCGCGCTCGCGCGACCAGGCATCGATGCCTCCGCTGATATTGGCCACGGTCTCGAAGCCGTTGTTCATCAGGAAGGCAGCGACATGCATGCTGCGTGCGCCGTGATGGCACAGGCAGGCTGTGGGGTGATCCGGATCGAGTTCCTGCAGGCGAGAGGGAATCTCGCCCATGGGGATGCAGCGCAGCTCGAAGCCCTCGGGGCGTACGCTGGCCTGGGCCACTTCCCAGGGCTCGCGCACGTCCAGCACCAGGGGCAGGGCATCGGAGCCGCTGGAGTGCTGGTTCAGCCAATCGTTGAGTTGCGCGGGAGGCACTTGGGGAAGCATCGGAAAGATCCTTGCGGAATGGAGTGGAGTTGCCGCAGCGGCCGAAATCCTCTGGACCCCGGCCGCCGTGGCGGATTTCAGAACGTGAAGCGCGAAGGCTCTTCGAAGTTGGCCAGGCGTGCGGTCACCACGTCCCAGGGCTGGCTGGTTTCGAACTGGTGGCCGTTCTTTTGCACCAGCGTGAAACGCATCATGGGCAGTTGGCCGACGATGGCTGCCAGGCGGCCGCCGTCGTTGAGCTGGGCCAGCAGGGCCTGCGGCACCTGGGCGACCGAGCCGCTGAGCACGATGGCGTCGAACTGGCCCAGGGCGGCCGCTGCCGTGGCGCCATCGGCCAGCTTGACCTCGGCATTGGTGATGCCGGCGCCCAGCAGGTTCTCGCGGGCCATCTCGGCCAGCTCGGGCACGATCTCCAGTGTCACGACTTCCTTGGCCTGGGCGGCCAGCAGGGCGGCCATGTAGCCCGAGCCGGCGCCGATTTCCAGCACGCGGTCGGTGGGCTTGATCTTCAGGTCCTGCAGCATGCGGGACTCGATGCGCGGGGCCAGCATGCACCAGCCCTTGGCGGCGGCTTCCTCGGCCGGGGCGACCAGGGGGATTTCCAGGTCCATGAAGGCCAGGCCGGCATGCTCGGGCGGCACGAAATTCTCGCGGTGCACCTTGCCCAGCAGTGCCAGCACTTCTTCATCAAGCACGTTCCAGGGGCGGATCTGTTGCTCGATCATGTTGTAGCGCGCGTGCGCTTGGGCGCTGTGGTGTTCGGGCAGGCTGTTCAGGGGCAGGCTCATGGGGTATCTCCGGAGAAAGACTTGTCAGGACAAACCTTTGATTCTACGAGTCTCGCGGCGGGGTGGGGGCGCTGGCGGCGCCTTGGCCGGGTGCCGCGTCGTGCCGGTTGCCGTTCCACAGGCGCCGCAGCCACTGGGAGAAGTCGTCAAGGTAGCAATAGACCACGGGCACGACCACCAGGGTCAGCAGCGACGAGGTGACCACGCCGCCGATCACCGACTGGCCCATGGGCGCGCGCTGCTCGGAGCCTTCGCTGAGCGCGAAGGCCAGCGGCACCATGCCGAAGATCATGGCCAGCGTGGTCATCAGAATGGGGCGCAGCCGCACGCGTGCTGCCAGCAGCAGGGCCTGCTCGCGCGGCAGGCCGTCGCGGATCTGGCCGGTGTCCGGGTCGCTGTGCGGCCCGCGCGCGCGGATGGCGAAGTCCACCAGCAAGATGGCGTTCTTGGTGACCAGTCCCATGAGCATGACCACGCCGATGATGGAGAACATGGACAGGGCCGAGCCGAACATCATCAGCGCCAGCACCACGCCGATCAGCGTCAGCGGCAGCGAGGTCATCAACGCCAGCGGCTGCAGGAAGCTCTTGAACTGGCTGGCCAGGATCATGTAGATGAAGATGATGGCCAGCGCCAGGGCGGACACCGCATAGCCGAACGATTCGTTCATGCTCTTGGTGGCGCCGCTGAACTGCGTGCGGTAGCCGGGTGGCAGGGCGATGTCGGCCAAGGCATTGAGGATGTCGGCCGAGACCTCGCCGCTGGAGCGCAGGTAGACGTTGCCGCTGAAGGCGACCTCGCGCGTCATGTCGCGGCGGTTGATCTGGCTGGGGCCGGTGCTGGGCGTGACGGTGGCCACCTGGTTCAGCCGCACGATGCGCATGCCGCCGTCGCCCGAGGTGGAGGGCAGGGCGAAGGGCAGCCGCTCCAGGTCCTGGGGCGTGCTGCGCGACTCGGGCGCCAGGCGCACCTTGACGTCATAGGTCTGGTCGTCGCTGGCGCGCCAGTTGCCCACGGTCTGGCCGGCCACCCAGGTGCGCAGAGCCGTTGCCATGGAGCCTACCGACAGGCCCAGGTCGGCGGCCGCATCGCGCCGCACGGTGATGTCGATCACGGGCTTGTCGGGCTTGAGGTTGCTGTCCAGGTCCACCAGTCCGGGAATGCCGCGCAGGCGTTCCATCACCACGCGGTTCAGGCGCTCCAGCTCGCCCAGGTCCGGGCCCTGCAGTGAGAATTCGACCTGTTTTTGCCCGCCCACGGGCTCGCGCTGGCCCACATGGGTGACGGTGATGCCGGGCACGCTTTGCAGCTGCTCGCGCAGCACGCCCGACAGTTCATCGCCGCTGCGCTGGCGCAGGTGGCGGTCCAGCAGGCGGATGTAGATGCTGGCGTATATCTTGCCCTGGGCCGTGCCGGTGTTGATGGTGGCCAGCGTGTAGCGGACCTCGGGCAGGGCGCGGATGATGGCATCGACCTGGCGGGCCTTGGCCTCCGTGGCCTCGATGGACGAGCCCACGGGCGTGTTGAAGCTCACCGTGGTTTCCGAGAAGTCGGCCTTGGGCACGAATTCCGTGCCCAGCAGCGGCACCAGGAAGATGCTGGCCACGAAGATGGCCAGCGCCGCCGCCAGCGTGGTGATCTTGTGGCGCAGCGCCCAGCCCAGCACGTCCTGGTAGAAGTGGGACAGCGAGTCGGTGGCGCGCTCGAACCAGGCCGTGACCCGGCCCAGCGTGCGGTCGTAGAGGCTGCGGCCGCGCTGCTCGCCATGGGCGTGGATGGTCGGGTCATGCCAGACGCTGGAGAGCATGGGGTCCAGCGTGAAGCTCACGAACATGGAGATCATCACGGCCGCCACGATCGTGATGCCGAATTCGTGGAAGAACTTGCCGATGATGCCGCCCATGAAGCCGATGGGCAGGAACACCGCCACGATGGACAGCGTGGTGGCCAGCACGGCCAGGCCGATCTCCTGCGTGCCGTCCAGCGCGGCGGCATGCGCGTCCTTGCCCATCTGCACATGGCGCACGATGTTCTCGCGCACCACGATGGCGTCGTCGATCAGCAGGCCCACGCACAGCGACAGCGCCATCAGCGTGATCATGTTGATCGAGAAGCCGAACCAATACATGAACAAAAAGGTGCCGATCAGCGCAATCGGCAGCGTCAGCCCCGTGATCACCGTGGAGCGCCAGGAGTTCAGGAACAGGAAGACGATGAGCACCGTCAGTGCCGCGCCCTCGATCAGCGTCTGGCGCACGTTGTTGACGGCCACGCGGATGGGGCGGGCGCTGTCGGCAATCGGCTCCAGCCGCACGCCGGCCGGCACTTCGGCGGCGATCTCGCGCAGCGTGGCGTTCAGGCCGTCCACGACTTCGATGGTGTTCTCGTCCTGGGCCTTTTGCACGGACAGCAGCAGGGTGCGGCTGCTGTTGTACAGGGCCACGGTTTCCAGTTCGCCCGCGCCGTCCTGCACGCGCGCCAGCTGGCCCAGCCGCACGGGAGCGCCGCCGCGCTGGGCGACGATGATGCGCTCGAAGTCCTGCGGGCGCTTCATGCGTGCGTCGATCTGCACCACGCGCTCCTGCTCGCGCGAGCGGATGGCGCCCAGCGGCAGGTCCTGGTTCTCGCTGCGCACGGCGTTCACGATCTGGTCGGGCGTGATGGCATAGGCTTCCAGCGCCTCGGGCTGCAGGTAGATGTTGATCTCGCGCGGCGTGGCGCCCACCAGGTTGACGGCGCCCACGCCGCGCACATTCTCCAGCCGTTTCTTGAGGACCTGGTCGGCCCAGCTGGTCAGCGCGACGGCATCGGGCGCCTTGGCGCCGGCATCGGCCTGGGGCAGCACGGCCACGGACCAGATGGGCGAGCTGGCCGGATCGAAGCGCAGCACGCGCGGCTCCTTGACCTCGTCGCGCAGGGTGGGGCGCACCGAGGCCACCTTCTCGCGCACGTCTTCGGCAGCGCGGCGGCCATCGACATGCAATTGGAATTCGATGATGACGACGCTGGTGCTCTCATAGCTGCGCGAGGTCAGTGCGTTGATGCCGGCAATGGAGTTGACGCCTTCCTCGATCTTCTTGGTGACCTCGGACTCCACGATCTCGGGCGAGGCGCCCGGATAGTCCACCGTGACCACGACCACGGGGAAGTCCACATTCGGGAACTGGTCCACCTTGAGTCGCTGGTAGGAAAACACACCCAGCACCATGAGGGCCAGCATGAGCATGGTGGCGAACACAGGGTTGGCCAGGCTGACGCGCGTGAACCACATGGTCAGCGGGCTCCGGGGGCTGGCGCAGCCAGGGACTGCGGGGCCTGCTGCATTTGCTGCATCTGCACCGCCGTGCCTGCGCGCAGGCCGCCCACACTGCCGGCCAGCACCCGGTCACCGGCCTGCAGGCCGGTGGATACGGCAATCCAGGTGGCGCCATCCTGCGCGCTCTGGCTGCCCAGCGTGACCGGGCGGTGCTGCACGCGCAGCAGGCTCTTGTCCGCATCGGACTCGCCCGCAGGCTGCAGCAGCTGTACATAGGGCTGGGGCTGGTCGGTGCGCACGGCGGTCAGGGGCACGGCCAACTGTTCGGTCTGCCCCGTGACAATGCTGCCCTGCAGGTACAGGCCCGGGCGCACGATGGGGATGGATCTGCCGGCGGCGCCTGCGTTGACCGGTGCAGCCTGCACACGCAGATAGACGGCCACGCTGCGCGAACCTGCCTGGGCGCTGGGGTTGATGCGCACCACGCGCGCGGGCACGGCGGCCACATCGTCGCCCGCACCCTGAACCTGCAACAGTGCCTGCTGGCCGACCTGCACGCGCACCGAATCGGCGGGCGCCAGCTGGGCCACGACTTCGAGGTCGGACGGATCGACGATCTCCAGCACCCGCGTTTCCACGCCCACGCGCTCGCCGTCCTGCACCAGGCGCTGCGCGACCTGCCCGTCCATGGGACTGCGCAGCACGCTGTCGGTCACGCTCTTGCGGGCCACATCGGCGGCGGCCTGGGCAGCGGCCAGGTTGGCGCGTGCGGCATCGAGGTTGGATTGGGAGGTGGCCAGCGCCGTGGTCGAAATGAAGCCTTGCGTGACCAGGGCCTGGTTGTTGTCGTGCTGGCGCTGGGATAGCTGCAGCTGCGCCTGGGCCGCGTCGGCCTGCTGGCGGGTCTGGCGCCAGCGGGCCTCGACCTCGGTGGCGTCCACGCGGGCCAGTTCCTGGCCCTTGCGCACGCTGTCGCCCTCGCGCACCTGCAGGCCGCGCAGCTCGCCGGCCACATAGGCCTTGACCACGGCGCTGCGCACGGCCTGCACCACGCCGCTGACTGGCACGGTCAATTGCAGCTGGCGCGGCTGCAACTGCACCACTTCCTGCGGACCCACGCGCACCGGCATCTCGCGCGGCTGGGTGGCTGCGGCGATGGCGCTTTGCTTGCTGTGCCGGGTGGATGCGGCGCGCCATACGCTGGCGCCGATGGCGATCAATAAGGCCAGGCAGATCAGCCAGCCGGTGCGACGCTTCATGGTGTGGGCGGGGAGGAGGGTGGCGTGGTGGCTGCAAGGGGCTGGCACATGCCATGCAGCAGGTAGTCGATCTGGGATTCCAGAAACAGCTCGGGATCGAAGTCGCCATGGGGCAGGCAGCCGCCCAGCGAATGCTTCCAGATCATCAGAAACATCATCGGGGCGACCACGCAGTGCACGGACAGGTCCAGTTCCATGGGCCGGAACTCGCCGCGCTCGACGCCGCGCTGCAGGATGCGCCGGATCAGCTCATGGCCTGGAAGAACCACTTCCTGGTGGTAGAACTGAGACAGCTCGGGAAAATTGCCCGCCTCGCTGAGCATGAGCTTGGTGATGCCCGACGCCTTGGTGCTGCCGATGCGTTCCCACCAGGACTTGAAGCAGTAGCGCAGCAGATCGGTTGAAGGTGCGCAGTAGTTGTCGAGCTCTTCGCTCCACTCGCCGAAGCGGCCCGCGATGCTGTGGCGCACCACGGCCTTGAAAAGCTCCTGCTTGCTCGCGAAATAGAGGAACAGCGTGCCCTTGGAGACCCCGGCGCGGGCGGCGACTTCTTCGACGCGGGTGGCGGCGTAGCCCTTTTCCACGAAGAGGTCGAGTGCCGCTTCCAGCAACTCGCCGGGACGCTCCTGCTTGCGGCGGCTGCGCTTTCCGGAAGGCTCGGCGGGGGCGGGTGAAGAGGCGGGGGAGTCGGTCACGGAAAATTAATGACTGATGGGTTAGTTATCGTAACCGCAGAACCGTTCGTCGTCACCTGGCTTGTGCATGGGCTAACCTGTAGGTGCAACGGCCCGCATGCATTGCGTGTGGTCATTTTTTCGATTTCTTCACAGAAAAGGCGCATATGGCGACTGAAACCATTTATCTGGGCGGCGGCTGTTTCTGGTGCACCGAAGCCGTTTTCGACCGCGTGCGCGGCGTGAGCGACGTGCAAAGCGGCTACGCCAATGGCGATCTGGACGATCCCAGCTACGAAGACATATGCACCGGGCAGACCGGCCATGCCGAGGTCATCCGCGTGCAGTTCGATCCTGCCGTGATCCCGCTGCGCGACCTGCTCACCGTGTTCTTCGGCACGCACGACCCGACCACGCTCAACCGCCAGGGCAATGATGTGGGCACGCAGTATCGCAGCGGCATCTACACCACGAATGAGCAACAGGCCGAAGTGGCGCGCACGCTGATCTCCGAACTCACCCAGGCCGGTGCCTACGACGCGCCCATCGTCACCGAGGTGCAGCCCCTGGCGAGCTACTGGCCGGCAGAGGACTATCACCAGGACTACTTCCTCAACCATCCCAACCAGGGCTACTGCGCCTTTGTCGTGGGGCCCAAGGTGCAGAAGTTCCGGGGCGCCTTTGCGCGCTGGGTCAAGCCCTGAGCGGGTGGCGGCGCGTGATGTAAGCGGTTGTGATTCGCAGGCATAATGCAACCCGGTTGCGATAATGCCGCCTGGCTGCCCTGCCGTGTTCAGCGGCCTGACCTTTGATCACCCATGTCCTTGCCGACCCCCACTTCCCTGCCCATACCTGCCGGCATGCGTTCGACGCGTGCCACGCGGGCCGTGCTGGCGATGTGGGAGTCGCGGGCCGACGCACTCCTGAGCGAAGCCGATGTGGAAGCGGCCCTGCACGCCCAGGGCGTGGAGGTCAACCGCGTCACCGTCTACCGGCTGCTGGACCGCCTGGCGGCAGCCGGTGTGTTGCGCCGCAGCGTGGATGCTGCCCGCGTGGCCCGCTACGGCCGGTCCGTGCCGGGCGCAGGCAGGCAGGCCGATGCCGCTGCGCATTTCGAATGCGCGGACTGCCACAGCGCTTTTCGGCTGGGCGGCGAGGGCGGTGGGGGCGGCGAGCCGCTGCAGGCCGCTTTGCTGCAGCTGCACCAGGCGCTGGCCGCCAGTGGCCTGCAGGGCCGGGCCATCGATGTGGCGGTGACAGGGCTGTGCCAGGACTGCAGCAGTGCAGGGCCATCCCGAAATACCCCGTCCGCCTGAAGTGATCGCCTTGGCCCCTTTCTTCTCTTGCATAGTTCTTCAGGATTTCGCATGACCCTTGCACCGTTGCGCTCCGTTTCCTTGATCCTGGCCGCTGTCTTCCTGGCCGCAGCAGCCCAGGCACATGACCACGACCACGCGAAAGCCCAGCCCGACGCCAAGGCACAGGGCGCCTCGGCGCCGCTCGATGCCCATGCCCGGGCCGATATGGAACGCCATCGCGCCATGGCCAAGGCCCACGAAGCCGCCGCGCAGTGCCTGGCCGCCGGCCGCGACCATGAACAATGCCAAAAGCAACTGCAGGCCGATTGCAAGGGCCTGGCGCTGGGCAAGTTCTGCGGCATGCGCCATGCGCATTGAGTGTGGTCCTGCCCGCCGTGTGGCGCCGTGAGCAATCGCCAGTCTTTGTGACGGGATGGTGAAGCCTGCCCCGCAAATTGGCGCATACACTCTGCGCTGCCCATCCAGCCCCTGATCCCTCCATGCCCTTGCATTCCCCGGAACGTCACTTGCCAGCGCAGGCCTCAAGGCTTGCGTTGCGCGGCGCCGTGCCGGGTCGGGCCTGGCTGGTGGCCTGGCTGCTGGTCTGCTCCATTGCCCTGGCGCCGTTGCTGGGCCAGATGCACCGCGTGGTACACGCGGGCGGCCTGGCCGCAGCCACGCTCCATGTCCCGGTGGAGGTGGTTGCCACTTCCTGCAATGCATCCGTCGATTGGGTCCATGCGCTGTTCTCGAGCCACGGCCCGGCGGATTGCCAACTGCTGGACCAGTTGCACGAAGGCATGGCGGGGCCGCCATCCGCCGTGGTTTTGCCGCCTTTCTGGGGCGAGCAGGCCGAACCCGTCCAGCCGGTCATCGTGCGCGATGGCCGCATGCTGGCGGCCTTCTTCGATGCGCGGGGTCCCCCGCATTCCATCACTGTCTACCTGGCGGCTTGAATCTCCGGGACTGGCGCTGCATGCGCCTGCCCTGCACAGCCGTTTGGCCGCGCCTTGCTGCATTGATCGCAACAAGGCGCCGCGCCCAGGTCCGGCAGTTCCTTGAATGCATATCCGATCGGATGGCCGCATGCGCCTGCAGGGCGCGCCGTGGCCGTCCGCTTCCGACGCCATTTTTTGCAGCGCCCGGATTTCCACGCCCCGCAGGGACGTGGCCGGCCGCTGCCGGGAAGACCAGTGATGAGAGTGACAACAAAGCAATACCACCAGGACGCCAAGGCGCAGGGGGAGAGGACGAAACTGCGCCCGCTGCTGCAGCAACTGCTGCTGGCAGGCGTGCTGGGCCCGGCGACGGGCGGCCTGGCCATGGCGGCAGAGCCTGCCGACCCCGTACCCTCTGCAGGACCCGCAGCCGCAGCTAACGCTGGGGCGGGCGCGCCGCGCAGTGATGCCCCCGTGCTCAATGAGGTGACGGTCAAGGCCAGCGGCCTGGGCCTGACCTCGGCCGACATGTCCACGCCGGCCACGGTGCTGGAAGGCGACGTGCTCACGCTGCGCCAGGCCGCCACGCTGGGCGAGACGCTGGACGGCGAGCCCGGCATCCATGCCAGCCATTTCGGCGCAGGCGCAAGCCGGCCCATCATCCGCGGCATGGACGGCCCGCGCGTGCAAATCCTCAGCGATGGCTCCGAGCTGCACGATGCCTCCACCATCAGCCCTGACCATGCCGTGGCCAGCGAGCCCATGCTGGCCACGCAGATCGAGGTGCTGCGCGGCCCCTCTGCGCTGATCTACGGCGGCGGTGGCGCCATGGGCGGCGTGGTCAACATTCTGGACGACAAGATTCCCACGTCCATTCCCAGGAACGGCATCACGGGCTCGGCCCAGCTGCGCGGCAGCACGGGCGCGGGCGAGACGGCGGGCGCTTTCTCGCTGACGGGCGGCGCCGGCCAGCTGGCCATCCACGCCGAGGGCATGGCGCGCGATGCCGGCGACTACCGCGTGGGCAGCGGCTGGGCGCCCAACGGCCAGTCCCAGGGGCGCGTGGCGGGCAGCTTCAACCGCACGGACACGGGCAGCCTGGGCCTGTCCTGGATCGGCACGCAAGGCTACCTGGGCCTGGCCTACACGCGCCAGACCGCGCGCTATGGCCTGCCGGGCCACAACCACAGCTTCGAGGGCTGCCACACCCATGGCGACCATCTGCACTGCGGCGGACATGACCACGGCGACGAGGATGGACATGACCACGGCGGCGATGACCACGACCATGGCAGCGTGCCGGTGGTCGATCTCACCAGCGAGCGCTGGGATCTGCGCGGCGAATGGCGCAATCCGACGGCTGGCATCGCGGCGCTGCGCGTGCGCGGTGGCTGGACCGACTATCGCCATGATGAGATCGAAGGCGGCCAGGTCTCGACCACGTTCAAGAACCGCGCCCATGACCTGCGCGTGGAGGCAGACCTGGAGCCCATCGCCGGCTGGCGCGGCGTCATCGGCCTGCAGACCGTGCAGCGCAAGTTCAGCGCCGAGGGTGAGGAGGCCTATGTGCAGCCCACCGAAACCCGCCGCAACAGCATCTACCTGCTGGAGGAATACCGCTGGCAGGACTGGCGCTGGCAGGCTGCGCTGCGCCACGAGCGCCAGACCGTGGACGCCCAGCAAAGCGGCATCTCGCGCAGCCACAGCGGCACATCGTTCTCGCTGGGCTCGGTGTGGAAGTTCACCCCGGGCTACAGCCTCTCGGCTTCGCTGACGCAGGGCAACCGCCTGCCCACGGCCGAGGAGCTGTACGCCAACGGCCTGCACATGGCGACTTCCACCTACGAGCGCGGCAATGCCGACCTCAAGCGCGAACGCTCGCAGGCGCTGGACATCGGCCTGCGCAAGACGGCAGGCGACACCACGTTCAGCGTCAATGCCTTCCACCATCGCGTCAAGGGCTACATCTACGGCGCCACGCTGGACGAGCATGACGGCCTGCAACTGCTGCAGTACACCCAGGCCGATGCGCGCTTCACCGGCGTGGAGGGCCAGGTGCGCCAGAAGCTGTCGCGCCAGTGGGGCGTGACCCTGTTCGGTGACGCCGTGCGTGCGCGGCTGGAAGACGGCTCCGCCTTGCCGCGCATCCCCGCGGCGCGCGTGGGCCTGCGCGTGGACACCTTCTACAAGGGCTGGGATGCCCAGGCCGAATGGGTGCAGGTGCTGCGCCAGAACCGTGTCACCGCCTATGAGACCGAGACGGACGGCTACGGCATGCTCAACGTCTCTGCCAGCTACACGCTGCGCACCTCGGGTGGCATGCCCTGGCAGTTCTTCATCAAGGGCAACAACCTGACCAACCGCCTGGCCTTCGCCCACACATCGTTCATCAAGAACGCTGCGCCGCTGATGGGGCGCAACATCACGGTGGGCGTCAAGGTGTCGTTCTAAGGCGGATTGCCCGCTGCGCTCCCCGCGCCGTCTGCTACAGGTAATGCTGCAGATGGCGCAGGGCGCGCGCGCTGTCAACGCCTATCCACTGCACGACTTCGGTCTCGGCACGGCCCGCGCGCAGCCACTGCACGATGGCCGTGTTGCGCAGCACCTGCGGGCCGACGCGGTGCAGCGGCGCCTGCTGCGCCGAGGCAGGCTGCGCGGCATGGGCACGCTGTATCAGCTGTGAAGCCACATGGAACAGCACGCGCACCGACAGCGGCTGCCCTTCACGCGAATAAAAGACCGTGGCATCGGGTTGAACGGCCTGCGGCCCGCGCTGGCCGGCGCTGAAACCTTTCCAGTCCTGCAGCGCCTTCACCACCGTTTCCGACAGATCCAGCGTGCGCTGCTGCGCGGCGCGTGCGCCATCGATATGCAATTGACAGGGGAGGCCATCGCCTGGTCCTGCGCATTGCACATCGCGCCAGCACAGGCCGCGCACCTCCTCGGGCGCCAGCGCCAGTTCGTACAGCAGCAGCAAGATGGCGCGGTCGCGCGCCGACTGAAAGCCGTCGGCCATCGGTATGTGGCGGGGCAGGGCATTCCACAGCGGCGCGGGAAGGCAATGGCCCTGGCCGTCTTCGGCAGGTGGGCGTTCCTGCGGCGCCAGCCCTGCGGCGGGATTGGCGCTGACCCAGCCGTGGTCCAGCGCATGGTCGTAAATGCGTTCCAGCAATCGCCAGTAGCGCCTGCGCGTGACCTCGCTGATGCGGCGGCCGGGCTGGTGGCCCGACAACTGGCCTTCGCGCGGGCGCAGGAAATTCTGGACATCAACGGCGGTGGCCTGTTGCCAGGCGCGGGCCTTCGCCTTGACTTTGCCTTTCGGGGGGGCGGGGGAGGGGGGATCTTCTTTGGCTGACATGCCGACATCGCCCAGGCTGCGCAGCCAGGCACGCCATACCTTTTCGTAGCCGCTGTCGGGTGCCGTGTCCAGGGCATCCCAGCCCTTGGCGCCCTCGGTTTCCAGCCAATGCCGGAACAGGGCCAGTCCGTCGGGGACAGTGGACGGCGACTTGCCGGCAGCGGGTGCCTGAGATGGTGATGAGGTCATGGGCGTTGAGAACAAAACAAGTCAACCAATGGGGTTGTTTAATGTAACTTACATGAAGTCAAGCGGCAACCTTGTTATCGACTGATGAACACCAGTGGCGACAAGTCGCCAGAAAAAGGGCCGTTCGGCTTGGATTCGAGTCCTTGGCACGTCTCTAGAGTGTGTTGTGCACTTTCAAGCACCCGCGCCGGCTCTGCGCGCTGGTGATCGCAAGCGCTGGTCCAGGGGAAGCAAGGGGAGGGCAGAAGGCGGCCCCTGTCTTCAGGACAGGGGCCGCAGCGGTCAAGCTGCCATGCGCCCGAATCGGCCAGCGTTGAAGTCGGCAATGGCCTCGCGGATCTCGGCCTCGCTGTTCATCACGAACGGGCCGTGGCCCACCACGGGCTCCTCGATGGGCTCGCCCTCGAGCCACAGCACGGTGGCGTCGTTGTTGGCCTCCAGGCGCACCATGTCAGCCTCGCGATCGAAGTGCACCAGCTGGCCTTCGCGAACAACCTCGTCGTCGTTGACCAGCACCGTGCCATGCAGCACGACCAGGGCCAGCGTATGTCCAGGCTTGGCGCACAGTTCGGTGCTGCTGCCGGCTTTCAGGCGCAGGTCCCAGACATTGATGGGCGTGAAGGTGCGCGCCGGCCCCTGGCTGTTGCCAAAGGCTCCGGCAATCACCCGCACCCGGCCTGAGCCGCCTGGCAGTTCCACGGACGGGATCTGTCCATCCACCAGGGTCTGGTAGCCAGGCGCAACCGACTTGTCCCTGGCGGGCAGGTTCACCCACAGCTGCACCATCTCCAGCCGCCCGCCGCGTTCGGTGAACGCATGGGAATGGAATTCCTCATGCAGGATGCCCGCGCCAGCCGTCATCCACTGCACGTCGCCAGGGCCGATCAGCCCGCCAGCACCGGTCGAGTCCCGGTGCTCGACTTCGCCCTCATAGACGATGGTCACGGTCTCGAAGCCGCGGTGCGGATGCACGCCCACGCCGCGAGGCTGGGCAGCCGGCTCGAAGCTGGCGGGGCCTGCGTGGTCCAGCAGCAGAAAGGGGCTCAGAGCCGCACCATGGTTGCCATAGCTGAACAGCGAGCGCACGGGAAAGCCGTCGCCCACCCAATGGGCACGGGGAGCGCTGTAGACGCCGAGCATCTTCTTGAGCATTTGCTTCTCCTTGGGAATCGTGGCTGCCGCAGCGTTAGCGCCAGCCATTTTTTGCACATGGGAGAATCTTAGGATTTGAACGATGAATGCGGTAGATAGCAAAATTTGCCTTCATCGTCCTGAATAAAGAACAATGACCATGCTGCGTGTGCTGGCCGAAAGGGCGCAGTGCCTGGTTGCCAGCCCCGCGTTGCTGCAGGCGAATGAGGCAGGGCCTGGCCTGCGGCGCATAATCTGCGCGCGCCGCCAGCCTGCGCAGGCGCAGCTTCCCGATCCCGCTTCAGTGAACTCTCCCGTCTTTGCCTCCCTCATCCCCGTCATTCTTTGCATTGGCGCAGGCTTTCTCGCCGCCCGCCTGGGCTGGGTGCGGGCCGCCGCCATCAAGGATTTGTCCAACCTCGTTTTCCTGGTGCTCACGCCGGCGCTGCTGTTCCGCACCATGGGCGCGGTGCGCATGCAGGAGCTGGACTTTCAGCCCGTGGCGCTGTATTTCCTGGCGACTGCACTGATCTTCGGGGTGTCCATGGTCCTGGGCGGTTTTTCCACGCGTTCGGCCGCGCGGGGGCTGGCCAATATGTTCAGCAACACCGTCATGATCGGCGTGCCGCTGGTGGGGCTGGTCTACGGGGAGGGCGGTCTGGTGACGCTGTTCACCCTCGTTTCGCTGCACGCGCTGATTCTGCTCACGGCGGCCACCATCGTGTTCGAGCTGGCCGAGGCCCGCGAGCACCAGCGGTCGGGCCAGAGCGCGCCGCGCCCCATGTGGCGCACGGTGCTGCAGGCCGTGCGCAACGGCATCGTCCATCCTGTGCCGCTGCCCATACTCGCCGGCCTGCTGTTCGCACAGACCGGGCTGGCTCTTCCTGGGGTGGTGGATCGCTCCCTGCAGGTCTTGGGCCAGGCACTGGGACCCATGGCGCTGCTGCTGGTGGGGGTGACCCTGGCCTATACCAAGGTGGGCCAGAACCTGCGCGAGGCCGTGGGCATCGCGCTGGTCAAGAACCTGGTGCATCCGCTGCTGCTGCTTGCGCTGGCCTGGACCTTCGGCCTGGGCAGCCTGCCGGTGGCCGTGATGTTCACGGCGGCGGCACTGCCCGTGGGGGCCAACGTGTTCCTGTTCACACAGCGCTATGGCGTGATGCAGGAGGAGGTGTCCGCCAGCATTGCGGTATCCACGGCGCTGGCCCTGCTTACCGTGCCGCTGATGCTGTGGCTGGCCCAGCGTTTGCTGGGCTGACGGCTTTCAGCAGGAGCAGCGCCAGCAATCCAGGGGATCAGGGCGCCAGGCGCTGGCGCAGCCAGGTTCCAGCTTCCAGCTGGTAGCAAAGGCGGTCGTGCAGCCGGCTCTTGCGGCCTTGCCAGAATTCCCAGCGTTCGGGCACCAGCCTGAATCCACCCCAGTGCGGAGGGCGCGGCGGGTTCAGCAGGAATTGCGCGCCGTACTTGGCCGCATTGGCCACCAGGACGCTGCGGCCGCTGATGACCTGGCTTTGCGGACTGGCCCAGGCACCGATGCGCGAGTCCAGCGGGCGGCTGTTGAAGTAGGCGTCGCTCTCGGCATCGCTGACCTTTTCCACGCGGCCCTCGATGCGCACCACGCGCTCAAGCTCCACCCAGTGGAACTGCAGCGCTGCAAACGGATTGCCCGCCAGTTGCTGGCCCTTGCGGCTGTCGTAGTTGGTGTACCAGACCAGGCCGCGCTCGTCATAGCCCTTGATGAGCACGATGCGCGTGCTGGGCCGCAGGTCGCCGCCCACGGTGGCCAGCGTCATGGCATTGGGCTCGGGCACCTGGGCGCTCAGGGCTTCCTGCAGCCATTGGTCAAACTGCTGCAGCGGATCGGCCAGGGAGGCCGATTCGCTCAGTTCCGCGCGCTCGTAGCTTTTGCGCAGATCGGCGATCGAGGTGGAAATGCTGCTCATGGCCTGCATTGTGCCTGCGCCCAGCCTCTCATTTGCTGCGCTAGAGTTGCGCATGCTCACAGACTTCAAAGGCCGCCCCTGCGTGCTCATCCTTGCTTCGGGTCGTGGCGAGCGTTTCCGTGCCTCGGGCGGCACCATGCACAAGCTGTCCGCACCGCTGGGCGGCAGCACGGTGCTCGATCACACGCTGGCCGCCGTGCGCGCCAGCGGTCTGCCCTGGCACCTGGAGGATGCAGGCCACCCGGGCATGGGTGACTCGCTGGCCGCCGCCGTGCGCGCCACGGCAGATGCGCCAGGCTGGCTGGTCTTGCCAGCCGACCTGCCGCTGGTGAGCCCGCAGACGCTGCTGAAAGTGGCCGATGCGCTGCGCAGCGGAGCGCAGGCGGCGCAGCCCATCCATGCAGGCCAATGGGGGCATCCCGTGGGTTTTGGGGCGGCCTGCGGCGAGGCCCTCATGGCGTTGAGTGGCGAGAAGGGCGGTGCGCCTGTGCTGAAGGCGCTGCGCCAGGCCGGAGATGTGGTCCAGGTGGAGGTGGACGATGCCGGCGTGCTCACCGACATCGACACCCTGGACGATCTGGCGCGTGCAGAGTTGGTGCTGCAGGCGCGCCTGAAGTTGATCTGAGCCCTGCCCAATCAACCGCGCGTGATCACCGCACAGGCCAGGCGCGCGCCCGAATTGCCGGTGGGTTGCGTGGTGTAGTCGTCCGGGTCCTTGTGCACGATCAGGCCACGACCCACCACGCTGTTGGGGCCCTGGTCCAATGCCAGGCCGCGCGACACGAAGTCGATGCTTGCCATGCCTTGCGCATCGGATCGCAGGCTGGGCAGGTCGCCCGTGTGATGGGTCGACGAATCGAAGCGGCCATGGGCCTGGCCGGTCGGGTTGAAGTGGCCGCCCGCGCTCAGGCCGTCAGGGCTGGAGCAATCGCCTTTTTCATGGACGTGAAAGCCGTGCTCGCTATTCGGCGCCAGCCCCTGCACCGAGCCTTGCACGCGCACGCTGCCATCGGCCTGTGCCGTGAACTGCAGGCTGCCGCTGACCTTGCTGCCTTGCGTGGGCTGCAGCTGGGCCATGGCTACATTGCGGGAGGAGGGCGCTGTCGTTACGGCTGCCGGGGTCGATGCGGAGGCTGCGGCAGGAGGCTTGGGCTGGCTGCCACAGGCGCCCAGGGCCAGCACCATGCCGGCAGCCATCAACAGCTTCACGGCGGTGGACGGGGTGGAGGGCTGCGAAGTGGCGGCGTGGCTGGATTGGGAAGCGTTCAAAGGCATGGCAGCAATCTCCTGGTTGGAATGGGAACTGGAAAAGTCACGGGGGCGCACGGCGCGCAGCCGCCATCATGCAGCGTGCGATACGGCGGCCATGTCGGAGAGCACAGCGTTCTGCAGCCGTGCGCGGCGATGGCGTCAAACGGGGCCTTGCCGCGCGCCTGCGTCGGGCTGGCCCGCGTAGCTGAGCAGGCGCTGGAGCGCGCGGTCACGGATGCCCAGGCGCTTGAGCTCATCGAAGGTTGCGCGAGCATAGTCATGCGTGCTGCCGTAGATGCCCTTGGCCTCGCTGAAAATGCGGCGATAGTCCTCGGGCGCCAGCTCGCCCGTGTGATTGGGGCTTTGCCGGGACAGCGTGAACGCCAGCGCCTGCACCGTGCCCTGGCCGGTGCGGCAGGGCAGCCAGCGGGGGTCATAGACGGCATTGGCCATCTCGCGCTGCCACAGCTTTTTCATGACGTCGTGGCCGTGGTGCCGGGGAATGCGGAACACCATGCCCTGGCAGCTGCCACCGGACAGCATGCCAAAGACCAGACCAGGGTTCTGGGGGGTGCCTCGGTTGATGGTGCTCCACATCTTCAGCGCCCGGTGCCAGCCAAAGACACGCGCCGTGCGGCGTTCGCAGAAATCGAAATCCGGCCGCCAGATCAGCGAGCCGTAGCCAAAGATCCAGAGGTCATCGCTCCCACCCCATCGGTGCAGCGCCTCGTCCAGCATGGGCTGTGACTCTCGGCGGGCGAATGAAAATTCTGGCAGGGCGGACATGGGCGCGACAGCATGAAAGAACAATGACGTTTTAACGCCTGGACGCCCAAACGGTGCACAAGCGCGTGCTTTGCCCTTGCAGGGCTGGTCTTCTGTCTCCGCCGCACCACAGTTTTTGCCAGCCGTCAGCGCGGGGTTTGGGCGTGGCACGGGGCCCTCGACGGTGGCCCTCTACAATCCACCGGTTTTTCGCAGTCTTTCTGGTTTTCATCCAACAGCTCATTCACGGAGAGTGCTTCATGTCCTTCAGTCATTCCGACGACGACAGCCAACAACGTTTTGCCCTGGGTTTCCTGTTCGCGCTGATTGCGCTCGTCGTCTCCACGGTCGTCGGCGTCGTCGTCTACCAGCGCGGCATTGCGCATGGCCCGGCGAAGACAGCAGGCGGCGCTACCCCTGTGGCAGCAATGGTGCCCGTGGTCTTGGAGGAAGATGTGGCCCGCGTCGTTGTCGAAAACGGCGTGGTCAAGTTCTACTTCGCATCGGCCAAGGCCGAGCTGGCCGTGGGCGCCAATGAAGCGCTGGCCGACGTGGTCGCCGGTGTGAAGGGCGGCAAGCGCGCCGTGATCTCGGGCTACCACGACGCCACGGGCAGCGCAGAACTCAACGCCGAACTGGCCAAGAAGCGCGCCCTGGCAGTCCAGGCCGCCCTGTCCGCGCTGGGCGTGGCTGAGGAAAAGGTCGAACTCAAGAAGCCCGAGCAGCTGCAGGCTGACGGCAGCAACGCCGAAGCCCGCCGCGTGGAAGTGATCCTGGTGGACTGAGCCTCAGTCTTGCCGCTGTAAACGGCCAAAAAGAAAAGGCCCGGAGCGTCAATCGCTCCGGGCCTTTTGTTTTGATGGCTGCGTGGATCAGGAATTGCGCAGCGGGTCGAACTTCGCGTCGCCGTCAGGCTGGGTCCCGGCATGGGCTCGCGAATTCTCTTGTATGAGTTCGATCTTGTAGCCGTCCGGATCCGTCACAAAGGCAATCACCGTGGTGCCGCCCTTGACGGGGCCTGCCTCGCGCGTCACGTTGCCGCCGGACGCCTTGATCTTCTCGCAGGCGGCATACGCGTCCGGCACGCCAATGGCGATGTGACCGTAGGCCGAGCCCATGTCATAGGACTCGGTGCCCCAGTTGTAGGTCAGCTCGATCTCGGCCTGGGCCGGGTTGCCGCCCTCGAAGCCCAGGAAGGCCAGGGAGTATTTGTACTCCGGGTTCTCGGAGGTCCGCAGCAGCTGCATGCCAAGAACCTGCGTATAGAAATCGATGGAGCGCTGGAAGTTGCCAACGCGCAGCATGGTGTGGAGGATTCGCATCCCTCGATTGTGCCGGGATTCCGCCATCTCTTCAGCTGCCCGCCAAGCGCCGCAGTGATCCCATCGCGCACAGGTCTGGCGCCTTCCCGCAGATCGGGCACTTCGGGTTCCGACGGCATCTGGCCCGAATCCATTCAACCATTGATTCAACTGTCTGTTGAATTCTAGGAGTGGATCCTAGGACTGATGCCCGATTTTTAGCCATTAAATCTTGCAAATCAGACAAATCTTAGATTTTTGGATTGAAAAATCAGACAAATCCAATTAAATCCTAGTAGCCGGCTGCCTAGAATAGGAATGTTCTTCGTGCGAATTATCTAAATTTTTTGAGTCATGAAAAATTTCGTCTTGCGGATATTAATTGCCGATGACCATCCGGCAGTTCTGGCAGGCATAGAAAGTGTTTTGGAGGACAAGCATGAAATAGAGATTGTGGGTCGAGCAAAAAACTCCACGGAAATCATAAGCTTTCTGAAGAAAAACGAATGTGATGTGCTGGTGACTGATTACTCCATGCCCGGTGGAGCCTACGGTGATGGTCTGGTGATGCTGAATGTCATTCGTAAAAGATTTCCAAGTGTCAAGATCGTCATGCTCACAATGATAGAGAATATTGGAATCATCAAATCTCTTACCAACCAAGGAATCTACAGAATTGTCCATAAAACGGATTCTTTGGGAAGTCTGCTGCCCGCCATCTACGCTGCATACACGGATGGTCAATTCATATCTCCCAGTGCAAGCAAGCTGCTGGGAGGAGAATGGCTGGGCGCGGTGCGTACATCGATAGAGCTCTCAAAACGGGAAGAAGAGGTTCTGCTTCTTTTCATCTCTGGCATGACGGTGTCCGAGATAGCAAAAAAACTCTATCGCAGTATCAAGACGGTCAGCACGCACAAGGTGGCTGTCATGAACAAGCTGGGTATACGCAAGGACATTGATCTCATTCGCTATGGAATTGAGATGGGCTGGATTGACGTAAGAAAATAGGTGCAGAAATGCATCGTCATTGCCGCAGACGATCCGACCGAGTTCCATGCCATCCGCAGCTTTCTTGCAAAGATTCCATTTATTACATGAGGAGATTCACAGCCTGATTAACGGTTGTGTCTTGATGCGCAGATGGAAATATACAAAAAAGAGGCTGGAGAAAAGGAAGAGCTCCATCTTCTATCCAAATATAACAAGACACTGCTTTTTGGTGGTGGCCTGGTTTTCTCTCTTCTTGTCATTGCTGTGGCAATGCTTGCGACCCTGTTTGAGTTCAACGACTTCATAGAAGAAAGAAAAGCGGTATTTCAGAGCAAGAGAACCAGAGTGCTGGTGGAGGTGGAAACAAAGCAAGTCATCATGATGCGTGGGATAATTGCATCAGAGTTGCTTTGGGGGCAGCCGCATATATCTCATTCTGGTGTCTTTGGCGGGGCAGATGCTGTAATAGCAGGTGTAAGCCCTGTGGTATTGCTTGAGGACAAGATTGACAAGAATGTACACAAGCCTTACAGAGATATTTTGGTAGAGCTGGCATATTTGGCCAACTCCAGCTTTCTTCAAAATGGGAGAGCAATATCTGCCTATGTCTTCAGTCCGGACAAATCGTTCATAGGCGTCCTTGTTCCACAGAAATTAAACGAGCATGAGCGAGAAAACATGCTCTTGAAACTCAGGGACCAGATTTCGACCTTGCCTGAAGACAGCCGTCCCACCATTGCGTCGGCCAAGCTGCGCCATCCCATATGGTTGCCTCCCGGTAAAAGCATTCTGACTGGGGAGATGTCATTTCAGATTGTTGTCTCGGCTTTCCACGAAGGCAAGCCATTTCTCACGGTAGTGAGTGACATGCCTACTCAATATATTGAGAGCCTGATGCAACAGGGCGAAGACAAGCACTCTTTTTTTATTATTGATTCGCAAGGAAACATTGCGCTGGGTGGAGAAAAAACCGGCGATGCAATAGGTGATTTTCTTGATATAGAAGCGTCGAAGCTCAGCGGCGGTCTGATGAGTCGATATATTCTTGGAAAGTATGGCGCCGTCTATAGGAATGGATGCTTTTATTATTATTCGAGGATATCGAATACAAACATGGTATTTCTCCAGGTTTTCTCCTGGAGAGATGCCGTTTTTTTGAATGGGAAGTCTCTTGTATATTTGCTGCTTTCATTGATATTCATCATTCTTATATGGTGTTTTTTGATATATTTCTATGGCAGGGTATTTATTCCGGTATATGGAAAGGCCAAGGATGTATTCGACTCGGAGCATCTGAGTCGAACCATCATTGCCATGGCTCCTTATGGACTTGGTCTTCTTGACTTCAAGGAAAAGAAGATGCTGCTGGAAAACAGCATGATGTACAAGTACAAAGAAAGCCTGGTGTTGGATGATGAGTCCACTGGTGAGCGGTTGATTGAATATTTTCTCAGATTCTACGGTGAGAAATATCTGGATGGAAAAAAGCCTGAATATTCTCCGGTGGTCAGCGAAATCGTGGTCTCTTACAATGGAACAATTGCAGAGCTTTCAGTGATCATGGTGAAGGCCAGATATCAGGGGCGGCGTGTCCTGCTGTGTGGATTTGCCGATATCACGGCGCACAAGCAAGTGCAAAGAAATCTGGAAGATGCCAGAAAGGCGGCAGAAGAAGCAAACCAGGAGAAATCTTCTTTTCTAGCCGCCATGAGCCACGAGATACGTACGCCACTGAATGCAATATTGGGCAATCTGGAAATACTGGGAAGAAGCTCCATGTCAGAAGAGCAGCAAACCAGGCTCGCCACCATATCATCTTCATCCCATTCTCTTTTGACCCTGCTGAATGATGTCCTCGACTTCTCGAAGATCGAGTCTGGTCAGATGAGTGTGGAATTGACCAGCTTTGATCTCAAGTCCGTGATCCGGCAAGTGGCCGCCATTTACAAACCGCTGGCTGCTGAGTCGGGAATAGAATTTTCCTTGATTCTTGATGACTCGCTGAAGGATGGATATATAGGGGATGGCGAGAGAATAAAACAAATCCTGAACAATCTTCTCAGTAATTCCTTGAAATTCACCAAGGCAGGCAAGATTGACGTGTTTGCATCAGACAGGGCAGGTGAGCTGAAGATCAAAGTGTCGGATACCGGGATAGGCATTCACCCTTCACAGCACGCTTTCATCTTTGACGCATTCAAGCAGGCCGGCTCGGATATAGCAGCGGAATTTGGTGGTACGGGGCTGGGCCTGACGCTGTGTCAGCGTATGGCGCATCTCATGGGCGGGGAAATCCGGTTCTTCAGCGTGCCAGGAAAGGGCAGCATATTTGAATTGACCGTGCCTGCATACCACGCCCGGCCTGTTCCTGCTTCGGTGGGGCAGGACGATGACGATGCCATGCTTGCAGACGATGAAAGCGCGGGTGGTTGCGCGAGGGTTCTCATAGTCGATGATCACCCGGTCAACAGACTGCTGCTTCTGGATCAGCTGAAAATCCTCGGCTTCGAGGCAGAATCTGCAGAAGGCGGGGAATCCGCATTGCGAATGATGTCGCAGAATATCTATGACCTGGTTCTTACGGACCTGCAAATGCCTGGCATGAGCGGTTATGTACTTGCTCAGCGCATCAGGCAGAATTATCCGGGAATTCCTGTGGGAGCAATAACGGCACATGCAGGCAAGCAGGAAAAATTCAAATGTGCAAAATTTGGCATCGCAGATATTCTTGTCAAGCCGGCCTCCTTGAAAAACATCAAGGAATTCATTGGGAAAAATATAGGAAAGTCCGGCAAGGGTGCCGTTGAAGCTGCGGAAGTTCAGGGCAGCAGATTGCCTTATCGTGATGTATTGATTTCAGCAACCGAAAGCTCATTGGCTGCGTTGAGAAAGCATTTGCTGCAAGGTGATCTGATGGCTGTGCACCGTGAAATTCATGCCATGAAAGGGTCATTTGCGGTGGCTGGGCTGAAGGATAGAGTGGAAGATATGGACCGATTGTCATCACTTGTCAATATGCGGCACTTCCGTGCAGTGGATGATGCCCTGGCTGGCCTGCTGGAGAACCTGAGAGATATCTGATGAGCCGTAGTGCAATGATGCTGCACTGAACGATTGTGTTTATTCCGTTGATGGTGCCAAATCATGTTTTCCAATACGAATCATAGAAAAGATTTGAATATATCCGTACTGCTGGCCGATGATCATCCTGGAATCATCTCAGGCATCCGGCATGAGCTGTCTTCCGAGCTGGAAATCCTGTTGAAAGCCAGTGTTTCAAATTCAACCGATCTGGTAAAAAAATTGGATGAGGGTGGCTTTGACGTGCTTGTGTCGGATTACTCCATGCCTACAGGTCAATACGGAGATGGCTTGAATCTGTTTGGCTACATATCCAGAAGATTTCCGAACCTGGGTTTGGTGGTTCTGACCATGCTGGACAATTCGGCCATTCTCCAGGCGCTGGGCAAGGTATCGAACATCAGCATCGTTAGCAAGGCGGACCCGGTGCTGCATCTGGTTCCAGCCATTCATGCCGCCTATACAGGAGGGACATACTTCTCTCCCGCCATTTCCGAGCGACTGGAAAAAATGAATGCGGGTGTCATGGGCGGCGAAGGAAAATCACCGGGGGTGCTCAGTCCCAAGGAATCGGAGGTGGTAAGGCTTTATGCGGCCGGTTTGCGTATCGACGAGATCGCGGCCAAGCTGAACAGAAGCAAGAAAACCATCAGTACCCAGAAAGTCAAGGCCATGCACAAGCTTGGAATTGAACGGGACATTGATCTGATGAAGTATGCCCTTGAGTGCGGATGGGTGACCTCATCGAGATCTCAATGACGGCCGGTTTTTTATCTGTCGTTCGAGATCCGGATTTCTTCCAGGAGCTGGTCAAGCTGCGATGCCAGCGCCAGAAGCGAATGCGCATGGTGCATCAGTCCATCATGGTTGATGCCGTTTTCCAGCCCGGCGCAGCGTATTGAAAGCTCAGTCAGGTCAAAGAATCGCAGTGAACCGGAAAGATTGTGCAGCTCTCTTTGCACATCCTTGCGATTCTTGCTGGATTTGATGATCGCCAGCGACGAGCGTGCAGACTCCAGAAAGGCCGTTCTGATGGGGGCCGGGATCTGTTGAAAATGGGCGACGTCATCGGTTGAAGAAATGCGGCCGCTGTTGGCAGGCCGGGGCTGAACGGCCAGTTGCAGTGCATCAAAGAGGCCCTGCAGCGAACGCCAGGAGACTTCGATGATGCGGGCGTTGATCACCTTGGGTTGCAGGGGGTGATCAGCCTCGCATTCGATGATGCTTGCAGCTCCTGCCACCAGGCGGTTTTCATCCTTGGGATTCCAGGACGTTTTCGGTCCGCAAAGCACAACAACCTGGAACTTCTGGAGGCGATCCTGGCGAATGGCCGTGGGATGGTGGCAGGCCGTGGTCGCCAGGCCCCAACTTTTGAGGTGCGGGAGCAGATGGGCGTGCAGTTCATCGGATGACGAGATGAACAAAACCTGCTCGCCTGAAAATGACAAAGCGGAGGAGGGGGGCTCTTCTGTGGCGGTTATCGATTCGGCGGCAGTCGAGATCTTTTCAGAACGGTATGGTGTGGGTGCACTGTCCAAGGTGGATGTCTGTTTTTTCATGGGTGACCGAGTATCTGGAGCCGGCATCTGCAGTCAGTCACTCGCTGGAGGCTTCAGATCCGGCTGGAAGATTGGACCACGGCATCCATCCATGGTGCATGTTTAAGGACATGTCCATAGAGCATCCTTGTTTCACCTGCGTGGCGTCTGGCCTTGGAAGCCCAAGCCCGGGCATTCAGGTGTGGCAGCAAGTGCCGCCAGAATGAAAAAAGCCTGCAGAGAACTGCAGGCTGTTTTCATGGAGGCGTTTATCCAGGCTTCAGATGGCGAACTGGGCGCGATCCTTGTCCTTGATCCAGGCGGGGGGCTTGCCACGGCCGGTCCAGGTGTCACCGGTTTCGGGATTGCGGAACTTGGGGGCCACGGTAGAGGGGGCGCGGCGTGCCGTGAAGATGTCGTCGGCAGTCAGGCCGTAATCCTGAACCAGGCCGCGAATCTTGGCGATCACATCACTGACTTCTTGTTTGCGTGCTGCCTGGATCTGGGCCTCGAGTGCCTCGCGCTGTGCCAGAAGTTCTTTGTATGTGGTGTTCACGGTAGTTTGCCTTTCATGGATTGAAGCGCAAATATTAACGGTTTTTTAAGAACAAGTTTGCATGCTTTCGATCATTTTCTCCTATGACTGCCATTGGCTGTCCTGACCGTGTTCAAAATGATCGGTCCACGCCAGGTAAAGGCCATGTAAAGAGCCGGCAGTTATGGGGCGCTGTATGTTCCGGAGCCCTTCAAAATCCTGTATGCGCTCGCTTTCAGGTTTGAAGCGCCGTAGTTCACAGAGGTGAGTGATCGGCTGCGAAGGAGTTTGGCTTATTGAAGGGGATGTGAAAGGCGATGCCGTGATCAAACTGCACCGCACATTGGAAATTCTTGAAGTCCAGTCTGTACGCTGCTTTCCAACGGCTTTTTGCGTGTGCTTGGGGGGAGGGTGGCGAGCGGACTGCAAGCGAAAGATGAGGGTGTTGGTGGTCCCGTGACACCCTTCGCAAAAGAGACGTGGTCTTGCCTGCAAAACTGTTTATTCATACAGTATGATGCGGTCATGAGCATCGATCAGATCGCCTTCGCACTCCCCGCAGTCCTTGCCGTCTGGCTGTCGCAGTCCCGTTCCGTTGCCCTGCGGCGGTGGGCCTGCCTTCTCGGCCTGGGATGCATGCCTTACTGGATATATGTGGCCCTGTTGGCCGGGCAGTGGGGCATGTTGGCCTTGGCAGGCGCCTTTGCGCTGGGCTGGCTCAAGGGCCTTTGGGTGCACTGGCTGGCACCTCGTCGGCGTGAGGCCGTGGGCTCGGGCCTGGGCACCATCCAGATCACGCCGGGCACCCGTTGACGGCTGGGCCGCTGGTCCGCGCCTTGTGTTCATTGATGCTGCAGTCGGGCGCGTGTTTTGCGGGCGCTGTGCATGGCGTGCTCGGGAATTTCAAGCGTTCTCACTGGAATTTGATGCAGATAAAAGCCGAGTGTTTTGCTTGGTTGAAGTGATGGCCGTGCCGATGCGCCGGCTGCCAGGGGGCTTGCTGTCTTTATGCCCAGCCGTGCATGGCTGCAAGACTGGGCCGGGGCTGTGATGCAAGGATTTCTGCCCTTTGTGCACTGTGGTGGTGCACATCTTTCGGGTCTTGGTGCAGGTTTCCGGATCGGCTGGTATCGCTATGTTTTTGTGGATATTTCCGATCTGTATGGTGAGTTTTGTGAGCAAAAAGCCACGGAGTTTGCGGGTCTGTGCAGGTCCTTGGACGGACGCCAGCTGGCAGTGATGGGCAAGTCCGAGGCATAGAATCGTTTGCATACAACAGGCAGTCATCTATCAGAGTTGCCTCTAAAAACCACGTGAAAACAGCCCACCCCGCTGGCGGTGGGCTTTCTTTTTCGGGCTTGGCCGCGGCGAGCCCGTCGCCTGATTTTTCAGTGCGCACCTATGGTTTGCACCTGTTGTCAACCACAAGGTTTGCATACGATGAAATTCACTCTCAACCAACAAGAGGTCGAGATCCAGGGCGTCAGCCCGGAGACGCCGCTGCTTTATGTGCTGCGCAACGACATGCAGCTCAACGGCCCCAAGTTCGGCTGCGGCCTGGGCGAATGCGGCGCCTGCGCCGTGCTGATCGACGGCAAGGTGGCCCGCTCCTGCTCCGTTCCCGTGAGCGCGGTCCAGGGCATGAAGGTCACGACGCTGGAAGGCCTGTCCCAGGATGCGACCCAGGCCGAGCACGCCCGCGTGGCGCGTGACTGGGAAGCAGCCCATCCGGCCGCCGTGCCGGGGATGCCTGCCGGCAAGCCGGCAGCCGATGCACAGGGCAAGGCCGTCTACCGACTGCACCCTGTGCAGCAGGCTTTCATTGACGAGCAGGCCGCCCAGTGCGGCTACTGCACCAACGGCATGGTCATGGCCCTGGTGGCCTTGTTCGACCACAAGCCCACGGCCACCGACGAGGAAGTCACCCAGGCCCTGTCCGGCCACCTGTGCCGCTGCGGCACGCATGTGGAAATCATGCGGGCCGCCGCCCGCGCCCGCGTGCTGATCGCCCAGGGAGGTGCAGCATGAGTGCATCCAACCCCCTTCAACTGACGCGCCGCAACCTGCTCAAGCTGGGCGGCATGGTCATGGTCAGCTCGGTGGCGGCCGCTGGCCTGGTGGCTGAAAGCACGGGTACGGCGCCCGCCGTGGCCGGCGCCTTCCCCATTCCCCCGATCGACCGGGTGAGCAGCTTCATCGCCATTGGCGCGGACGGCAGCGTCACGGCCTACCACGGCCACGTGGACCTGGGCACGGGCATCCGTACCTCGCTGGCGCAGCTGGTGGCCGATGAGCTCGATGTGGAGTTCGAACGCATCACCATGGTGCTGGGCCACACGGGCCGCACGCCCAACCAGGGCCCGACCATTGCCAGCAACACCATCCAGGTGGATGCCATCCCCATGCGCAAGGCCGCCGCGCAGGTGCGCCAGCTGCTGCTGGGCCTGGCTGCCGAGAAGCTGCAGCAGCCCGTGTCCGCACTGACCACGTCCAAGGGCGCGGTGGTGGCCAAGGGCGGGCGACGCATCGGCTACGGCGAACTGGCCCAGGGCCAGGACCTGAACATTGCGCTGGACAAGGAAGTGCCGCTGCGCACCGGCGGTTTCAACTACATCGGCAAGTCCGTGCAGCGCGTGGACATTCCGGCCAAGGTGCTGGGCGCGCTGGCCTATGTGCACGATGTGCGCGTGCCCGGCATGCTGCACGGCCGCGTGGTGCGCCCGCCCTATGGCGGTGCTGATGCGTCGGCGCCTCTGGGCAGCAGCCTGATTTCGGTGAACGAACAGTCGGTCGCCCATCTGCCGGGCATCGTCAAGGTGGTGGTGCAGGGCGATTTCGTGGGCATCGTGGCCGAGCGCGAAGAGCAGGCCATTGCCGCCATGCGCCAGCTGGAGGTGAAGTGGAAGGACTGGGCCGGCGTGCCCGACCTGTCGCTGAACGCCATGCACGACACCCTGGTCAAGCACGAGAAGACCGACCGCATGCTGCGCGAGGACGCGGGCATTGACGAGGCCTTCTCGGGCGCCAAGAAGGTGATCGAGGCCGACTACGTCTGGCCCTACCACCTGCATGCCTCCATCGGCCCGTCCTGTGCCGTGGCGGAGGTGTCCGCCAGCCAGATCCAGGTCTGGACCGGATCGCAGAACCCGCACGACGTGCGCAAGGACATCGCCACGCTGACCGGCATGGCGGCCGACCAGATCAATGTGACGCGCCTGGAAGCCTCGGGCTGCTATGGCCGCAATTGCGCGGACGACGTGGCATCCGACGCCGTGCTGCTGTCGCAGGCCGTGGGCCGCCCGGTGCGCGTGCAGCTGATGCGCGAGCAGGAAGCCGCCTGGGAGCCCAAGGGCACGGGCCAATTGATCCGCGTGCGCGGCGGCCTGGACGAGAACCATGCCGTGCTGGGCTACGAACTCAAGACCTGCTACCCGTCCAACGATGCGGCGGCCCTGGCCCTGATCCTGACGGGCAAGGTGCCCAACAAGCCCAAGGTGCTGCAGATGGGCGACCGTACGGCCATCCCGCAGTACGAGTACCCCAAGATGCGCGTGGTCTCGCAGGATGCGGCGCCCATCGTGCGCGCTTCGTGGATGCGCGGCGTCTCGGCCCTGCCCAACGTCTTTGCCCATGAATGCTGGATTGACGAATGCGCCTACCTGGCCGGTGAAGACCCGCTGGCCTACCGCCTGCGCTACCTGAAGGACCCGCGCGCCGTGGCGCTGACGCACGCTGCGCACAAGCAGGCCGGCTGGCAGGATGGCCCGGCCCACCGCAACCCCGCGCCGGCCGACCAGCGCCTGGTCAAGGGCCGCGGCTTTGCCTATGCCCGCTACTACCACAGCAAGTTCCCTGGCTACGGCGCGGCCTGGGCCACCTGGATCTGCGACGTAACCGTGGACCGCGAGACCGGCGTGATCAAGGTGGACAAGGTCTTCGTGGCCCATGACTGCGGCGAGATGGTCAACCCGGCCGGCGTGCGCCACCAGGTGCACGGCAACATCATCCAGTCCACCAGCCGCGTGCTCAAGGAGTACGTGACCTTCGACAGCAAGGGCGTGACCTCGCTGGACTGGGGTGGCTACCCCATCCTGCGCTTTGACGAACTGCCCGAGATCGACGTGCAACTGGTCGAGCGCCCCGGCGAAGACCCCATGGGCGCGGGCGAATCTGCCTCCGTGCCCAGCGCCGCCGCTGTCTCCAACGCCGTGTTCGACGCCACCGGCGTGCGCCTGCGCGAAGTGCCGTTCACCCCGGCACGCGTGCTGGCCGCACTCAAGGCAAAGGCTGCCGATGCAGCCCCGGCCGACAAGGCACAGAACTGAGAGCGGAGGACCGGAACATGCACACACTCAAGAAAATCACCCTCGGCGTGGTCGGCCTGGCCGCCGTGGCCGGCGCCGCCTTCTGGCTGGCCACGGGCCGCAGCGAAATCGCGCCCCTGCAGCAGATCCCGGTGCAGGAATTCAGCCAGCAGCAGATCGACCAGGGGCGCCGCCTGGCCCACATGGGCGACTGCGCGGTCTGCCACACTGCCCCGGGCGGCCAGCGCAACGCAGGCGGCCTGGCCATGCCCAGCCCCTTCGGCACCATCTACTCGACCAACATCACGCCCGATGCCGAAACCGGCATCGGCCGCTGGTCGTACGAGGCCTTCGAGCGCGCCATGCGCCATGGTGTGGACCGCGAGGGCAACTACCTGTACCCCGCCTTCCCGTACACCGCGTTCACCCGCGTGACCGATGAGGACATGAAGGCGCTGTACGCCTTCCTGATGACCGAGCCGGCTGTCTCCAACGAGGCACCCAAGACCGCGCTGAACTTCCCGTTCAACGTGCGCCGCGGGCTGGCCCTGTGGAATGCGCTGTACCTGGAGCCGGGCGAGCAGCCCGCGCCCGCCAACCAGTCGGGCGAGTGGATTCGCGGCGCCTACCTGGTCGAAGGCCTGGGCCACTGCGCGGCCTGCCACTCGCCGCGCAACCAGTTCGGCGCCGAGAAAAAGGGTGCCGACCACCTGGCCGGCGCCTTCATCGACGGCTGGGATGCGCCCGCTCTCAACGACAAGGCCGTGGCTCCGCTGCCCTGGACGCGCGAGGACCTGGTCCGCTACATGCAGACCGGTTTCTCGGAGCGCCACGGCGTGGCCTCCGGCCCCATGGCGCCCGTGATCGAAGGCCTGTCCCACCAGTCGGCCGAGGACATCAACGCCATGGCCACCTACCTGATGTCGTACCGCAAGCCCGTGGCAGACGCCGCTGGCGCAGGGGACGCCCAGGCCCTGGTGAAGGAAAAGACAGAGGTTGCCAAGCTGCCGGTCGACGCCCAGGGCTACCGCCTGTACCAGGGCGCCTGCATGGCCTGCCACCGTGCCGATCCCAGCGGCGTGCTGGCCGGCAGCAGCTTCGGCGTGCGTCCCCAGCTGTCGCTGAACACCAACCTGTACAGCGACTCGCCGACCAACGCCATCCATGTGGTGCTCAACGGCATCACGCAACCGGCGCGCCCGCAGCTGGGCACCATGCCCGCCTTCCGCCACAACCTCAGCGACGATCAGATCGCCACGCTGCTCAACACCATGCGCAGCCAGTACGGCCTGCAGCCCTGGGCTGGCCTGAGCGACAAGGTCAAGGCCCTGCGCGAGGAAACACGCCCCGGCAAGGTGGCGGCGCACTGAGCCTGCGCTGCGTCATCTGCGCAGCCTGTGCGCTGCGCTAGGATGGCAAGGGACCGCTGTGCCCACAGCGGTCCCTTTTTTTATGGTGACCCGCAAGATGACAAGCCACATACCCGATTTCCCCCTGCTGACCGGCGCCGACCGCCAATGGCTGGATGCACGTGCCCAGGCGCTGGATGCCGGCAACGGCGAGGCCACGGCCGCCGTCGTGCCCTATCTGGCCGAAGCCGGGCTGCTGGGCCACGGCTTGGCCGATGCCTTGGGCGGGCAGGGCGGCAGCGCCGGCGATGCCATCGAGGCGATTGCCCAGGTGGCCACGCACTCCATGTCCGCCGCCTTTGCCTTCTGGGGCCAGCGTGTGCTGATCGAGATGCTGGCGAACACCGGCAATGCGGCCCTGCGCGAGCGCTGGCTGCCTGCGCTGCTGGCGGGCGAGGCGGCCGGTGCCTCGGGGCTGTCCAACATCATGAAATTCCTCAGCGGGCTGGAGGCACTCAATATCCGCGCCACGGCCCGGGAAGGCGGCGGCTGGCTGCTCAACGGCAGCGTGCCCTGGTGCACCAACCTGCGCGGCCCCCGCTTTCTGGCCGCCATTGCCGTGGCGCGTGACGACGGCGCGCCGCCCATGATCGTGGCCCTGCCGTCCGATCGTCCGGGCCTGGAGCGCTCGCCGGATCTGGAGTTGATTGCCCTGCGCGGCACCAACACCGCCGCCTTGCAACTCAAGGACGTGGCCATCACCGAAGGCGATTTGCTGGCCGAGCGCGCCGGCGGATTCCTGCCGCGTGTGCGGCCGGCCTTCCTGGGCATGCAATGCGGCCTGTCCATCGGCCTGGCGCGCGCGGCCTGTGCGCAGGCCGCCTCGCGCATGGGGCAGGGCGGGCATGTGCTGCAGCAGCCGCTGGACGATACCCGCAGCCATCTGGAGCAGGCGGTGGCGGCACTCAAGGCCGGTGTCGAGGCCGGCGATTTCGTGGAGGCGCCCGAGCGGCTTTTCGCGCTGCGCCTGGCCCTGCACGACTGCGTGCAGCAGGCCATGCAGCTGGAGCTGCAGACGGCCGGCGGCCGTGCCTACAGCCTGGACGCGGACGATGGCTTTGCCCGCCGCTGGCGTGAATCGGCCTTCATCCCCATCGTCACGCCCAGCGTGATCCAGTTGCGCGCCGAGCTGCAAAAACTGCAAAAGCTCGGCGCCTGACGGCTCAGCCCGCCTTGGCAGCGGGCTGCAGCGCCGGCTCCAGCGCCGTGTCCAGCAGCAGCAAGGCGGTTTGCACTGCAGCCAGCAGCCGCTGGCGCGGCACGCCATCGCGGGCCTGCACGGAGATGCCGTGCAGTTGCGTGGCATAGAAATCGCCCAGCGCCTGCACGTCGGTGCCGGCGCGCAACTCGCCCTCATCCAGCGCGCGCTGAAGGCGGTCGATCAGGGACTGCGTGCGCTGGCGGCGGTGTTCGGCCAGCCAGGCGGCGACTGCCTCGTTTTCCTCGGCGCAATTGGTGGCGGCGGTGACCACCATGCAGCCCAGCGGATGGGCATCGTCCGTATAGGTGGCCACGGCATCGCGCAGCACGCGCGCCAGGGCGTCGCGCACGCGCGGCTCCTGGGCCATGGCGCGGTCGGCAAAGCCGCCATCACCGGCCTCGTAGCGCTGCACGGCCTCGCGGAACAGGTCCTGCTTGCTGCCGAAGGCCGCATAGATGCGCGCTGACGCAATGCCCAGCGCCTGCACCAGGTCGGCCATGGACGTGCCCTCGTAGCCGCGCCGCCAGAACGCCAGCATGGCGCGCTCCAGCGCCTGGTCTCGGTCAAATTCCCTGGGTCTTCCGGCCATCTTCCTCATCCTTCTCAACAGTCAGGGCGGCATCTTAGCGGCGCCGTGATGCTGTCTTGCATCGGCTTCGCAAAAGCAGCCGCATTGGCGTGATACTATTCTTTGTCGATCAACAAACAATAGCTCAACGCAAGGAAATCACATGCAGACCATCAAGGGCCCAAGCCTTCATTTGGCGCAGTTCGCCGACAACAAGGCACCGTTCAATTCCCTGGAAGACATCGCACGCTGGGCAGCCGGCGTGGGCTTCAAGGGCCTGCAGATTCCCGCCTGGGACCAGCGCCTGTTCGACGTGGCCACGGCCGCCAGCAGCCAGACCTATTGCGACGATGTCAACGGCATGCTGGCCTCGCACGGCCTGGTGGCCAGCGAGCTGACCACGCACATCTTTGGCCAGCTCGTGGCCGTGCACCCGGCCTACGACGCCATGTGCGACAGCTTTGCGCCCGAGGCGCTGCGCGGCAATCCGGCCGCACGCACGGCCTGGGCGCTGGAGCAGCTCAAGCTGTCGGCCAGTGCATCGCGCCGCATGGGGCTGAGCGACATGGGCACGTTCTCGGGCTCGTTCGCCTGGCCCTATCTGTTCCCGTTCCCGCAGCGCCCGGCCGGCCTGATCGAAACCGCCTTCGAGGAGCTGGCGCGCCGCTGGCGCCCCATCCTCGACGCCTGCGATGAGCAGGGCGTGAACCTGTGCTACGAAATCCACCCCAGCGAAGACCTGCACGACGGCACCAGCTTCGAGCGCTTCCATGAGCTGGTGGGCCAGCACACGCGCTGCAAGATCCTGTTCGATCCCAGCCATTTCGTGCTGCAGCAGCTCAACTACCTCGACTACATCGACATCTACCGCGAGCACATCCGCATGTTCCATGTGAAGGATGCGGAGTTCCTGCCCAGCGGGCGCCAGGGCATCTACGGCGGCTATTCCTCGTGGCTGGAGCGGGCAGGGCGCTTCCGTTCGCTGGGCGACGGGCAGGTGGACTTCAAGGCCATCTTCTCCAAGTTCGCCCAGTACGACTACCAGGGCTGGGCCTCGCTGGAATGGGAGTGCTGCCTCAAGGACCAGGAAGACGGTGCGCGCGAGGGCGTGGACTTCATCAACCGCCACATCATCCGCGTGACCGACAAGATCTTTGACGACTTCGCCGGCGCCCCCGTGGACCAGCGCCAGATCAACGCCATGCTCGGCATCGCCTGAGCACGCCCGCAGCCAAAGAACCTCAAAAAGAAGCAAACAATGAACGCTTTCACATCGAACGCCCTGCGCAAGCAGGAAGACCAGGCCTGCGAGTTCTCGCACGACTACGTGCGCATCGACGGCCGCCGCATCCACTGCATCACGGCCGGGCAGGGCGCGCCCGTGCTGCTGATCCCGGGCTGGCCCCAGACCTGGTATGCCTGGCGCCACGTCATGCAGGCGCTGGCGGCGCAGGGCTTCCAGGCCATTGCCGTCGATCCGCCGGGCACGGGCTTTTCGGACCGGCCCGACACCGGCTACGACACGGGCTCCATTGCGCTGACCCTGCACCGCACCATGCTGGCGCTGGGCCATGAGCGCTACCAGGTCGCCGGCCACGACGTGGGCATGTGGGTGGCCTATGCGCTGGCCAGCGACCAGCCGCAGGCCGTGCAGTCCCTGGCGCTGACCGAGGCCGTGATCCCTGGCCTGGCGCCCGAGCCCAGCATCTTTGCGCCGCCAGAGCAGAACATCTTCCTGTGGCACTTCATGTTCAACCAGCTGGCCGACCTGCCCGAGACCCTGATCGCGGGGCGCGAGCGTGCCTACCTGGAGTTCATGTTCAACCGCTGGTCGCTGCGGCGCGACCGCGTGGCCGTCGACGTCTATGTCGATGCCTATGCGGCGCCCGGTGGCCTGCGCGGCGGCTTTGCCTACTACCGCGCCATTCCCGAAACCATCCGCCAGAACCGCGAGCGAGCGCTGCGCCCGCTGGCCATGCCCGTGCTGGCCATTGGCGCCGAGCACGCCACGGCCGATGCGCCGCTGGCCACGCTGCGCGGCCATGCCGATGACCTGTCGGGCGTGATCGTGCCGGGCTGCGGCCACTTCATCATGGAGGAAGCCGCCGAGCCCTTCATCGCCGAGCTGCTGCCCTTCCTGCAAAGGACGCTGTGAGCATGGGCCTGGACGCTGACATTGCGCGCTATCTCGCCGAGCTGGCGCAGGCAACCCAGGCCGTGGCCCCGCCCACGCCGCCCACGCTGGCAGCGCTGCGCGAGGCCACCGACGCCGGGCTGCGCGCCCTGCACGGCCCGGCCGAGGCCATGGCCCGCACCGAAGACTTCACGCTGCCCGCGCGCGACGGTGCGCCGCTGCGCGTGCGCATCTACCGGCCGCTGGCCTCGGACACACCCACGCCCCAGCCCGCCCTGGTCTTCGCCCACGGCGGCGGCTGGTGCCTGGGTTCGCTGGAGGTCTACGACAACCCCTGCCGCGCACTGGCCGCGGCAACGGGCGCCGTCGTGGTCTCGGTGGACTACCGGCTGGCGCCCGAGCACCGCTTTCCCGGGCCGCTGCATGACTTCTGCGATGCCATTGCCTGGACCTTTGAGCAGGCCGATGCGCTAGGGCTGGACAGCAGGCGCATCGGCGTGGCCGGAGACAGCGCGGGTGGCAACCTCGCGGCCGCTGCCTGCCTGCTGGCGCAGGAAAAGCAAGGCTGGGGAGCGGCGGACGCACCGGCCATCGCCCACCAGCTGCTGCTGTACCCGGCACTGGACGCGGCCATGGATTCGCCGTCGTTCCAGCAGTTCGGGGAGGGCCACTACCTCACGCGTGCGGCCATGGAGTACTGCTATGGAGCGTACCTGGGCGATGCGGCACCGGGGCGGCACGAACTTGTCTCTCCGCTGCGCGCCGAACACCTGGCAGGCCTGCCCCAAGCCACGGTGATCAGCTGCGAATACGACCCGCTGCGCGACGAGGCCGAAGCCTATGCGCAGCGGCTGGCGCAGGCCGGTGTGGCGGTGCAGGCCGTGCGCCTGCCCGGCATGGTGCACGCCTGCATGCACATGCTGGGGATGGCGCCGGCATCACGCCGCCTGTTTGACGAAGCGGGTGCCGCCGTGCGCCAGGCTTTGGGCACGGCCATCGGCTGAGGGTTGCTGGGTGCAGGTCAGGCCTGCGCCAGGAACACGGCCACCAGCGCATTCGCATGGCCGTGCCCCATCTGGTGCTGGGCCTTGAGCCAGCCCACCAGTTCCATGTGCTTGCGGGTGTCCTGCTGGTGCAGCAGGTCCATCCAGTGCGCAATCGGCTTGCCGTAGGTCTTCTCGATGGAAGGGAAATACGAGGCCGGTCCCTTGACCTTGCTTGTCTCCGTCATGGCGCTTGTCCTTTTTCTGTGATGCGGGTGGCAGATTGTGCCGCTGGCGCTGTCCGGGCCGGCAGGCAGGGTCAGGTCAGAAACAGCACATCCTTGTGCTGCGGCGCAGGCGGCAGCACCTCGCCGGTCAGCTCGCGCAGCGTGGCCTCGATCATCTGCGACATGGCGTCCAGCGCCAGATCGTTGGGCGCCGTGCCGAAGGGCTCCTCCAGCTCGGCGCCCAGGGCCTCCAGCGCGAAGAAGGTGTAGGCGATGAAGGCCACGATCACCGGCGTCATGAAGCCGATGGAATCCACCAGGCCGAAGGGCAGCAGCAGGCAGTACAGGTAGATGGTGCGATGGATGATCACCGCGTAGGTGAAGGGAATCGGCGTGCCCGCAATGCGTTCGCAGCCGCCCAGCGCCTCGCCCAGCTTGCACAGGGGCGCCTCCATGGCGGGCACCAGCACGGGCTGCAGGCTGCCGTCTTGGCGGCGCGCCTGCAGCCATTCGCCGGCCATGAGCAGCAGCACGGCAGGCTTGAAGCGCGCCGTGGCCAGGCGTTCGCAGTCGGCGGCGGGCAGCAGGCGGCGCATGTCGGCCGCGGCATCGGTGCCGCGCAACTGGTGGCGCAGCGCATGCACAAAGGCCGCCAGAACCATGGCCAGGGCCGGGGCGTGCTGCGGCACGTCCGTCAAGGTCCGGGCCTGGCGCACCAGGGAGCGCGTCTCGTTGAGCAGGGTGCCCCACAGCGTGCGCGCCTCCCAATAGCGCGCATAGCTGGTGCTGTTGCGAAAGCCCAGGAAGATGGCCAGCGTCAGCCCGATCAGCGAAAACGGCACGAAGTTCAGCGGCACCTTCCAGGCGAACAGCTGGCCGTGCAGGGCCGTGACCAGCACGGCGAACAGGGTGGCAGCCATCAGCTGGGGCAGGATGTCGGGCAGCACCGAGCCGCGCAGCACGAAGAGCATGCGCAGCCAGTGGGGGCGGGGCCGGATGATCATGAAAGCTTGTTCCGTGATGGAAAAGAGGGCGCAAGAGGGCGCAGCAGCCCCGCAACTCTAACCGCCCCGCGCGGTCAGTGCGCCACCTGCGCGCCACCTGCGCGCCACCTGATCGCCACTTGTGCGCCACCCTGCAAGCGCCGGCTGCGGCTTCAAAGATCGCTGCCGTGGCTGTCGTGGTTGCCGTCTGGCTGGAGAAGGGCATGTGCCGTGACCGCTGCTGCCTGCTCCGCCTGCCATGCCGTGCGCATGCAAGAGGGCGACACCGTTGCGCGCGGGGATGGCTGGCTGGTGATGGTGCCCAGGCTGATGAAGCCAGCCAGGTGCTCGCCCTCGCGCAAACCCAGCGCTGAATGCAGGGCCGGGTCAAAACAGCGCTCGCCACTGAGCACGATGGCACCAAAGCCCAAATGGTGGGCGGCATTGAGGAAGTTGCCCAGGGCCGCACCCGCGGCCAGCCATTGCTCACGTACCGGCACGCGCGAGCGCGGCCGGGGCGAGATGATGAAGGCGATCAGCGCCGGAGCGCGCGTTGCATGCTCGCGCGCACGTCGGATATCGTCGGCCGGGGCCAGCGGGTCGCGGCGCAGTTTTTCCTGCTCGAACAGGCAGGCCAAGGCCTCGCGCTGGTGGGCGGGAAACTCCAGAACCCGCCAGGGGTGCAAGGCACCGTGGTCCGGAGCGCATAGCGCCGCCTCGATGATCAGGTCCATGTCCCCGCTGTCCGGGCCCGGCATGGCCAGCCGCCTGGGCGAGACGGAGCGCCGCGCCAGCAGGGGCGCCAGGCCTGCCCGCTTGCGCGTGTCGGCAAAGCAGTGCTTGAGTGCATCCACCGCCTGGACGAACTGCCGGGCCCAGGCCAGCACCTGTTCGCCCTCCGGCGTGAACCCCTGGAAGGGCCGGCCCGCACGCACCAGCGCGTGGCCGAACTCCGCCTCGGCCGAGCGTATGGCCTGGGCCAGCGCGTTGTCGGAGATGCCGCAGGCCTGCGCTGCGCGCGCCCAGTCACGCTCGCGGTCCAGGGCCAGCAGATGGGGGATGTATTTTTGCGTCAAGTCGGTTCTCCAGCACAGCCCGGCGGACTCCGGCGGGCTCCGAGGGGGCGAAGTGCTCCATGAATGGCTTCGTTATATCCGAAAAAATACAATGAAATTCGTCACTCCAGCTTGAACCGAGGCCTGGTGCGGCTTGCGGGCCTGCCGCGATGGCGGGGGCTTGCTTTGGTATGTGACAGGTGAATGTGCCCTTGCCGAACTGCGGGATTGAACCGATTGCGCAGGCACCGGCACTACAATCCCCGGCCATGTTGCATGCCATCCGGAGCCTATCCATGCGGAGCGCCTTGCTGCTGCTCATCATGGTGGCGCAGCTGCTGATACCGCTGCTGCACAGCCATTTCGGCACTCCGAACCAGGCCGGCCTGCACATCCACGCGGCGCCGTCGCGGGTGGCCGACTCGCATTTCCACCTGTTCGTGGCCCACGGCTCCTTCACCGATGTGGATGAAGACCATGTCGAGCCTTTCGAGGTCGATGTGCAGGACGCTATACAGCCGCTGGACCTGCTGCCCATGCCTTTGCTGGCCGTGGTCGGCCTGGTCTTGCTCACCCTGGGCCTGCGTGCCGCGCGCATGCGCTGCATTGCGCCCCGGCCCGCCCTGCCGCTGCAGCCCATGCGCCTGAGTCCGCGCTGGCGCGGGCGCGTGATACGGCCTTCTCCCGCCCAGGCACCGCCCCTGGCTTCCTGACCTCCCCGGCCTGGTCCACAGGCCCGCCTCAGTCCTTCTTCGCCCGCGCGCCGCGAACCGCCTGCGCGTGGACGGCGTTCGTCTTTTTTCCCGGAGTCAGGAATGATGTTTTCCCCATGGCTGCTGGCCGGCGCACTTGCGCTGCCAGCCGTCGGCATGGCCGCCCAGGCCCAGGCCGCACCCGCAAGCCCGTCCAATCCCCCGTCCGCATCCGTTGCCTTGTCCGCCGAACAGGCACAGGCGCTGGGCGTGCGTTTCGAACCCATTCAGGCGGCACAGCGCATCGAGGTCTCGGCCCACGCGCGCGTCGTGCTGCGGCCCGATGCCCAGGCCGTGGTGGCTGCCCCCTATGCGGGCGCGGTGCCGCGCGTGCTCGTGGCCCTGGGCCAGACGGTGCGTACCGGCCAGCCCGTGGCGGTGTTCACCAGTCCGCAGCTGTATGAGGCGCGGCGCGCGCTGCTGGAGGCCGAGTCCCAGTCGCGCCTGGCACGCCAGGCCCTGACGCGCGACCAGGCGCTGCATGAGGACGGCATCATCGCCGCCAGCCGCTGGCAGGCCACGCAGGCCCGCGCCGCCGAGGCCGCGGCCATGGCGCAGGCGCGGCGCGCCGAACTGGCCGCCAGCGGCCTGCAGTTCGTGGGCAACGAGGTGCACCTGGTGGCGCCCCGCGCAGGCCTGGTGACCGAGGTGCTGGCGGTGCCGGGCGCGCGGGTGGAGGCCTCGGCGCCGCTGCTGCGCGTGGCCGACCCCAAGGCGCTGGAACTGGACCTGCTGCTGGGCCGCGAGGTGCCACTGCCCGGCGTGGGCGACCGCGTTCAGGTGGCGGCGCGCGGTGCGCAGGGCAAGGTGGCCGGCATGGCCCCGGTCGGTGACGGATCGGCCGGCATGCGGGTGCGCGTTGCGCTGGAACGCGCTGGCGACCTGCGCTTGGGCGAAAGCGTGACCGCGTCGCTGGCCCTGGCCGGTGCGGACGCCGGGCCTTCCGGCGGATCTGGCGGCGGCTCTGGCGGTGCACGCCTGCGCGTGCCCGCTGCGGCGCTGGCGCATTGGAACAACCGCACCGGCGTCTTTGTCGCCACCGGGCAGGGGGCGCGCTTCATGCCGCTGTCCGTGGAGGCCAGCGACGAGGCCACGGCCGTGGTGCGCGGCACGCTGCCGCCCAAGGCGCGCATTGCCGTGACGGGCATTGCCGCGCTCAAGGGCCTGCTGGGCGGGGGTGAGTGATGCTGGCGCGCCTCATCGATTTTTCGCTGCGCCAGCGCGCGCTGGTGCTGATGGCCGCCTGCGCGCTGGCCCTGGCCGGTGCCTGGGCCTATGTGCACCTGCCCATCGATGCCTTCCCCGACATCTCGCCCACCCAGGTCAAGGTGATCCTGAAGGTGCCCGGCATGACGCCCGAGGAGGTGGAGCAGCGCGTCTCCACGCCTGTCGAGCAGGAATTGCTGGGCCTGCCGCACAAGACCATGGTGCGCTCGGTGTCCAAGTACGGCATCAGCGACGTGACCGTGGATTTCAGCGAGGGCACGGACGTGTACTGGGCGCGCCAGCAGGTGTCCGAGCGGCTGGCCGGCCTGCAGCGCGAGCTGCCCGCCACGGCCGAAGGGGGGCTTGCCCCCATCACCACGCCGCTGGGCGAGATGTTCATGTTCACCATCGACGGTGAGCAATGGTCTCTGGCCGAGCGCCGCCATGTGCTGGACTGGGTGATTCGCCCTGCGCTGCGCACCGTGGCCGGGGTGGCCGACGTGAATGCCCTGGGCGGCATGGTGCGCGGCTACGAGGTGATCCCCGACCCCGCCCGGCTGCGGGCGCGCGGCGTGACGCTGGACCAGCTGCGCCAGGCGCTGGAGGCCAACAACCGCAACGACGGCGCAGGCCGGCTGGACCGCGGGGAAGAGCACTGGGTGGTGCGCGTGGAAGGCGGCGTGCGCGGGCTGGACGACCTGCGCGCCATTGTCGTGGCGCCCGCCCATGAGGGGCGCGTTGCCGCCACCGTGGGCGATGTGGCCACCGTGCGCCTGGGCGAAGCCACGCGCAACGGCGCCGTCAGCCGCGACGGACGTGGCGAAGCCGTGCAGGGCCTGGTGCTGGGACTGCGCGGGGTGGATGCGCGCAGCCTGGTGGACGCCGTGCAGGCGCGGCTGGACGAACTGGCTCCCCGGCTGCCCAAGGGCATGAGCACCCAGGTCTTCTACAACCGGGGCGACCTGGTCTCGCGCGCGGCGGGCACCGTGGTGCGCGCTCTGGTCGAGGCCAGCGTGCTGGTGCTGGTCACGCTCTACCTGTTCCTGGGCGGGCTGCGTGCGGCCCTGGTGGTGGCGGCCACGCTGCCGCTGTCCATGCTGGCCACCTTCCTGCTGATGCGCCATGCGGGCCTGACGGCCAACCTGATGAGCCTGGGCGGCCTGGCCATCGCCCTGGGCATGCTGGTGGATGCTGCGGTGGTGGTGGTGGAGAACATAGAGACCGCGCTGGCGAATGAGTCTGCGGGCGCAACGGCCATCGAAACGGCAGGCAGCTCCCCGCCGCAGGACCGGGCCGTGCTGATCCGCCAGGCGGTCTCGGCGGTCTCCGTGCCCATGTTGGCCGGCGTGTCCATCATCGCCATCGTGTTCCTGCCGCTGCTCACGCTGCAGGGGCTGGAGGGCAAGCTGTTCGCGCCGGTGGCGCTGACCATCGTGCTGGCGCTGGGAGCCTCGGTGCTCATCGCCTTCACCGTGGTGCCTGCGCTGGCCTCGCTGCTGCTGCGCTCGCATGGCGGCGATGAACCCTGGCTGATGCGGCGCGTGGCCCGGGGCTTCGAGCGCATGCAGCGCTGGAGCCTGGCCCACCGGCCTGCGGTCTTCGGCATTGCCGGGGCATCGCTGGCCGGGGCGGCCGTGCTCTACCTGTCCGTGGGCAAGATCTTCATGCCCACCATGGATGAGGGCGACATGATCGTGCAGCTGCAAAAGACGCCCTCCATCTCGCTGGCCGCTTCGCTGGACATGGACGGGCGCGTGCAGCGCGCGCTGCTGGAGCAGGTGCCCGAGATCCGCTCCATCGTCGCGCGCACGGGCTCGGACGATCTGGGCCTGGACCCCATGGGCCTGAACGAGACCGATACCTTCCTGGTGCTGCGCCCGCGCGACGAGTGGCGCGGCAGCAAGGAAGACATCGCCGAGGCCATACGCCAAGTCATGCAAGGCTTTCCGGGGCTCATCTACGGCTTCACCCAGCCCATAGAAATGCGCGTCTCCGAAATGCTGACCGGCACACGCGGCGACGTGGCCATCAAGATCTTCGATCCCGATCTGGCGCGGCTGGACACTGCCGCCCAGGCCGTGGCCGCGCGCATGCGCGCGGTGGCCGGGGCCTCCGAAGTCATCGCGCCCAGCAACAGCGGCGTGCAATACCTGCAGGTGGCGCTCAACCGCGCGGCGCTGGGCCAGTCCGGGCTCAGTGGCGATGGCCTGCAGGCGCAACTGCGCGCCCTGGTGGAAGGCGAGCGCATTGGCATCGTGCCCGAAGGCGTGGCGCGCACGCCGCTCATCCTGCGCGGCGGGGCGGCGCTGCGCCAGTCGCCCGAAGGCCTGGCCGGCCTGCTGGTGACGGCGGCGGACGGCAGCAGCTGGCCATTGACCTCCCTGGCCACGCTGGTGGCCCGCGACGGCCCCGTGCGCGTGGACCACGAAAACGGCGCACGCTTCGCCGTGGTGCAGGTCAACGTCGAAGGGCGCGACCTGGCCAGCTTTGTGCGAGATGCCCAGGCGGCCGTCGCCGGTGATGCCGGCCTCAAGGACATGCGCATCGTCTGGGGCGGCCAGTTCGAGAACCAGCAGCGCGCCGCCGCACGGCTGGCGCTGGTGGTGCCGCTGGCGCTGGGCGCCATCTTCGTGCTGCTGGTGCTGACCTTCCGCTCGCCCAGACAGGCGCTGCTGGTCATTGCCAACATCCCGTTCGCGCTGGTGGGCGGCATGGCGGCGCTGAGTGCGGCGGGCGAGTACCTGTCGGTGCCTGCCTCCGTGGGCTTCATCGCGCTGCTGGGCATTGCGGTGCTCAACGGCGTGGTGCTGGTATCGCACTTCAACAACCTGCTGGCTGCGGGCCAGCCCCTGTCCCAGGTGGTGCGGCACGGCGTGCGCGACCGGCTGCGGCCCGTGCTGATGACGGCCTGCATCACCGCGCTGGGCATGGTGCCGCTGCTGCTGGCCAGCGGGCCGGGCTCGGAGATCCAGCGGCCGCTGGCCATCGTGGTGGCGGGCGGGCTGGTCAGTTCCACGGCGCTGACCCTGCTTCTGCTGCCTTTGCTGTTCGAACGCTTCGGCCTGTCGCGGCGTGAGCGGGAGGCCCGGTCATGAGCACCACCCACACCACCACCCACACCACCACCTCCTCCCCCCACTGCAGGGCGCAAGGCCTTGCCGGACTCTCTTTCAGGAACATGCCCATGAAACCCCTGCTGCATGCCTGGGCCGCTGCCTTGCTGTGTGCCTGCGCTGTCCAGGCCCAGGCCCAAAGCCATCTGCCGCCCGAGGCCGCCGTGCGCGAAGCCGTGGCCCGCTCTCCTGTCGTGCAGGCTGCCGACGCCGCGCAACGCGGCGCTGCGGCGCGCGCCCAGGCCCTGCGCGCCGGCCCGCATGAAACCGTGGTGCGTGCCAGCGGCCAGCGCCGCTGGGTGCACGACGGCTCGGGCCAGCGCTTTGCCGAAGGGCAGATCGCCATCGAGCGCCCGCTGCGCCTGGGCGGCAAGGCCGAATCCGATGCGCAGCTTGCCGAAGCGACCCAGGCCGCATCGCGCGTGGCGGCCCAGGATGTGCGGCACGAAGCCGCACGCCAGTTGCTGGCGCTGTGGTTTGCCGCACAGCGCGCAGGCCAGGCCCAGCAGACCGCCCGGGACAATGCCGACGCTGCCGCCGAACTGGCCCGCGTCACCGAACGCCGGCTGCGCGCAGGCGATGCCGCCAGGCTGGACGCCGAACTGGCCGCAGCCGAGCACGCGCGCATGCAGGCCGCGCTGGCAACGGCCCAGGCCGCGCACCAGGCGGCCCAGGCCGACCTGCAGGCGCGCTTTCCGGGCCTGGAGGCTGCCCGGGCGAAGGAGGGGGAGGCTGCGCCACCGCTGCTGGATCTGCCACCGCTGCCCGATCTGCCACCGCTGCCGCAGCAGTCACCGGCCCAGCTGCGCCTGCGCTACATAGAGCACAGCCACGAATACCTGCTGGCCCAGGCCGAGGAAACCCTGGCCCTGCGCCAGGCCCGCCGTGCCGATCTGGAGCGCCGGCCCGACCCCACCGTGGGCGTGTTCGCCACCAGTGAGCGAGGGGGCAGCGAGCGCATCGCAGGCGTCAGTCTGTCCGTGCCCCTGGGCTCGGTGCACCGCCAGGCCCAGGCCGACCAGGCCCTGGCCGATGCCGACGCCGCGCTGTCCCGTCGCCTGGCGGCCGAGCGCCGCCTGGGCGCGGAGTTCGACGTTCTCTGGAGCCTGCTGGCCGGCAAGCGTGCCGCCGCCCAGGCCCAGGCCCGCGCCGCCACGCTGCAGCAGGGCGCCGCCGACCGCGCACTGCGCGCCTACCGTGCCGGTGAATCGGGCCTGACCGAACTGCTGGCCGTGCGCCGCACCCTGGCCGAAGCGCTGCTGGCCGAACGCCTGGCCCGCAGCGAGGCGCTGGAGGGCGATAGCCGCCTGCGGCTGGATCTGCATGAGCTGTGGGATTTTGATGACTGAGCGAGCGAGCAGAAGCCGCTGCGGATTTCTCAGGCAACTCCAGACTTGCTCTGCGCCTGGCCCAGCGTCGCAATCAACTGCCCGTACATGGCATCCACGGCCGCCGAGCCCTGCGAGGCCTTGCTGCGCAGGGCCGACACTTCCATGGACACCAGCGGCGGCAGCTCGAAGCCGGCCGGCAGGTTCTGCAGCACCTGCAGGTGCGGCGGCACGCTGCAGCGCGTGAACACGGCCACGGCCAGGCCGCTTTCCACGGCGGCCAGCTGGCCGGCAAGGCTGGAGCTGTGATAGACCACGCGGTGCGCGCGCCGCTGGGCCGCCAGGCTGGACAGCGCCGCCGTGCGCGCCAGGCTGGCGGCCTCGTAGACGGCAATCGGCAGGGGATTCTTCCTCCACACCTCGTGCTGCGGCGCGCCCACCCAGACCAGGGGCTCGTGGAACAGCAGGCGCCCGCGCTGGGGCCTGTCGCGTGAGACCAGGGCCAGGTCCAGCGTGCCGCGCACCACCTGCGGGATCAGCGCGGTGGACTGCTCGCAGGTCAGCTCGATCTCCACGCCCTGGTAGCGGCCTGCAAAGCTGCGCAGCACGGGCGTCAGATAGGTGGATGCGTAGTCGTCCGGCACGCCCAGCCGCACGCGCCCGGACAGGTCGGGGCCGAACAGGGCCGCCTGCGCCTGGGCCTGCAGCTCCAGCATGCGCCGCGCATAGCCCAGCAGCTCCGCGCCTGCGGGCGTGAGCTGCAGATGGCGCGGGCCGCGCAGCAACACGGGTTGGCCCAGGGCGGTCTCCAGCTTCTTGATCTGCATGCTCACGGCGGCCTGTGATCGGTGCAGCAGCGGCGCGGCAGCCGAGAGCGAGCCCGCATCCACCACGGCCACCAGGGCACGCAGCCAGTCGATCTGCAGGTCAGGGTGGTTCACGGCACGCTCCATGGATTCGAATATCGAATACTAAACCTGCAAACTATTTGCTTTACGAGAATTTACTGCCACGAGACGATCGCGGCCATGCAAGATAGAACCCATTCCTTACAGGCCGCATCCGTAGCCTCCACCGCGCCCGCTCCCACGCCCGCACAAGCCGCTCCCACAGCGCAGGAGACACGCGGCCAGTGGCTGATGATCGCGGGCGGCGTGCTGCTGGGCACGGTCGGCATATTTGTGGAAGAGGCCCGCCAGCACCCGTTGGTCACCGTGCTGTTTCGCTGCGCCTTCGGCGCGCTGGCGCTGCTGGCCTGGGGGCTGGCCACCGGCCGCGTGCGGGAGTTGCGCGTGCGCGGCAGGAGCTGGCCGGTGGTGGTGGCCACGGGCCTCCTCATGGTGCTGAACTGGGCGCTGTTCTTTGCGGCCATACCGCTGACCTCCATTGGCGTGGCCACCATCGTGTTCCACATCCAGCCGGTGTGGATCATGCTGTTCGGCACCCTGGTGCTGCGCGAGGCCGTGGCGCCACGGCAGGTGGCGGCCATGCTGGCGGCGTTGCTGGGACTGGTGTTGGCCACGGGGCTGCTGGGTGGCGATGCGGCGGCCTGGGGGCCGGACCATGTGTCCGGGCTGCTGATGTGCCTGGCCGGCTCGCTGTGCTATGCGGCCGTGACCATCCTGGCCAAGACCGAGAAAGTGGTCACGCCGTTTGCGCTGGCCTGGTGGCAGTGCGCGGTCGGCACTGTGCTGCTGCTGTGGGTGCCGCTGGTTCATGGCTGGCCGCAGGCGCCGTCGTCCTGGGCGTGGCTGGCCGGGCTGGGCGTGCTGCACACCGGCCTGGCCTACGCCATCCTTTTTGCAGGCATGGCGCGCCTCACGCTGGGCCGCATCGCCGTGCTGCAGTACGTCTATCCGTTGACGGCCATCGTGCTGGACTGGGCCGTCTACGGGCGTGCGCTGGGCGCGGTGCAACTGGCCGGTGTGGGCCTGATGGCCGGGGCACTGCTCGTGGTCAAGGCCCGACAGCTGCGATGAGCCGTGCGGGCGATGAGCCGTGCGGGCCTTGTGCGCAGGGCCTACTCCTTGCCCAGCGCCTTGTACTGCTCGTACAGCTCGTCGGCCAGCCGGCGCAGGGCGCGGCCTATGGCGGCGTACTCGTACTCGTTGAGGTTGGCCAGCGAGGCACGACCGGAAGGGCGGTCGGACCCGAAGCCCCGGCCCGGCAGCAGCACGATGCCGGTCTCGTCCGCCACGCGGAACAGCATGTCGCCCGTGGACGACTGCTGCACCGCCCATTGCGAGAAGGCCTCGCCGTAGAGCCGGCAGGTGACGTTCTGCAGGTCGATCAGCGTGTAGTAGTTGACCGAGTTGGGATTTTCCAGCGGGGGCATGCCCAGCTCGCGGTACAGCGTGGCCTCGCGGCGGCGGATCAGTTGCTTGAGGGCCTGCTTGTAGGCGTCCGCTTCATCCATGAGCGCAAACAGCGAGAACAGCACCATCTGCACCTGCTGCGGCGTGGACAGGCCGGCCGTGTGGTTCAGCGCCACCACGCGGCTGTCGGCCACCAGGCGGTCTATGAACTTGAGCGAGCGCACATCGGGCAGCAGCGAGCGGTAGCGGTGGTCCAGCGCCTTCTTGGCGGACTCGGGCAACTGCGCCAGCGCATGGTCGAACACGTTGTCCTTGTGTGCCGCGATCACGCCCAGGCGCCAGCCCGTGGCCCCGAAATACTTGGAGAACGAATACACCAGCAGCGTGTTCTGGGGGCAGACCGAGAACAGGGACTGGAATTCATCGGCAAAAGTGCCGTAGACATCGTCGGTGAGGATCAGCAGGTCGGGCCGCTGCTCGGCCACGATGGCGCGCACGCGGTCCAGGCTGCGCTGGTCCATCTTCACGGACGGCGGGTTGCTGGGGTTCACGCAGAAGAAGATCTTGACGTCCGGGTCCTTGAGCTTGTCCAGCTCGGCGTCGGAGTACTGCCAGCCATTGTCGGGGTCCGCGTGTATAGGCACTTCCTTGAGGTCGTACTGCGCCAGTTCGGGGATCTCGATATACGGCGTGAACACCGGCATGCCGATGGCCACCTTGTCGCCGGCCTTGAGCAGGCCGCTGATGCGCAGGCTCTCGAAGATATAGGCCATGGCCGCCGTGCCGCCCTCGACAGCGAACAGGTCCACCGACTCGGGTGGCACGGCGCCGCCTGCCATCTCGCGCACGATGTACTGGCGCACGACCTGCTCGCTCACGGTGAGCATGCGCGGCGGCACGGGGTAGTTGCAGCCCAGGATGCCGTCCACCATCTCATGCAGGAAGGCGGCGGGGTCCAGCCCCAGCTGGTCGCGCACATAGCTCAGCGACTTGCCCAGGAACTTCACGCCCTCCTGGTCGCGGTGCTCGGCGATGAAGCGCTCGAAGCGCCCCTCGATGCCGTCGAGCTTGGCCAGCCCGCCCACGCCCACCGTCATGTAGGAGTACGACAGCTCCGACTCCGCCGCCGCGAACAGACCCAGCCGGAAGAACGCCCGGCGCGGCGTGGTCGCCAGGAAGTTGGGATTGCCGCGCCCCGCATTGAGCATGAGGCGGTTGGCCTTGCCCGAGGCCACCTTGATCAGTTCGTCCTTGAGTTCGAACGGGCTCAAATTCGCCAGACTCCGATAATCCTTGCTCATTGCGCAGCTCCTTGTGATGGTCCTTGGTGGTCCTTGGGGATCGGTCAGGGGTGATCAGGGGTGATCAGGCAAAGGCGATGACCAGCGGCCCCAGCAATGTGAGGAACACATTGGCCAGCGCATAGGTGATCGCAAACGGTGCCGTGGGAATCGAGTTGCCGGCCTTGTCCAGAATCTCGCCAAACGCCGGGTTGGCGCTGCGCGCCCCGGACAGCGAGCCCGCGAACACGGCCACGTTGTCATAGCGCAGCACGTACTTGCCGAACAGCATGGCGATCAGCAGCGGCACGATGGTCACCACCACGCCCAGCAGGAACAGCGTCAGGCCCTGCTGCATCACCGTGGTCACGGCCTGCTGGCCCGACTGCAGGCCCACCATGGCCACGAAGCCGGCCAGGCCCAGGTCGCGCAGCAGCGTGGAGGCGGCCGTGGGCATGTTGCCGAAGGTGTGCTTGCGGCTGCGCCACCAGCCGAACAGCAGGCCCGCCAGCAGGGCGCCGCCGCCGCTGCCCAGCGTGATGGGAATGGAGCCCAGGCGCAGCACCAGCAGCCCGATCAGCAGGCCCACCGTGATGCCCAGGCCATGGAAGACAAAGTCCGTCTTGTCGCTGGGCACGATGATGGGGCCCACCGACTGCGCAGCCTTCTGCACATCCTGCGGCGTGCCGAACAGCGTCACCACATCGCCCGGCATGACCATGGTGGCCGGCGCAATCGGCACCGGCGTGCCCGCGCGCATCAGCGCCACCGCGTACACGCCGTGCTTGAACTCCTGCGACAGGCTGTCCAGGATGTCCTTCACGCTGCGGTTCAGGTACTGGTTGTTGGAGATGGCCACGTCGCGCCGCACCATCACCACGTCCATGCCCTCGGCGCCCTGCAGTTCCTCGCCCACCGAGGCGCCCAGCGCCACCACGGCCGCACGCCGGCCCACCAGCAAGATGATGTCGCCGGCCTCCAGAGCCAGGCTGCCGTCCACGCCCACCAGCGCGTTTTTGCGCTGTATGCGCTCCACCGTCACCGTGCCGCCGTTGGCGGTGGCGCTGGCCTCCAGCTCCGCTACGGTGCGGCCTGCCTGTCCCACGCGGAAAATGCGGCCCACCAGATCCGGCACGGCCGGTGACTCGCCGGTTCCGTACACGCGCACGCCCTTGAGCAGCTCCTGCTCGGCCTGGATCGCGTCCTCGCGGATATTGCGGCCCGTCAGCCACTGCAGCACGTTCACGCACATGATGATGGCGCCGAAGGAGCCGAAGATATAGGTCACCGCATAGCCGATGGCCACGTTGGCCTGCATGCGCTGCACCTCGTCGGGCGCCAGCCCCAGCTTCTCGATGGCCGAGCCCGCCGTGCCGATGATGGCCGACTGCGTCAGCCCGCCCGCCGCCAGCCCCGCCGCCAGCCCCTTGTCCAGATGGAACACCCGGGCGATCACCACCACCGTGACCAGCCCCGACACGGCCACCACCAGGGCCATCAGGATCTCCTTGACCGACTGCCGCCCCAGCGAGCGGAAGAACTGCGGCCCGCTCTCGAAGCCCACGGCATAGATGAACAGCGCGAACAGCACCGCCTTGATGCCCGAATCAATGGTCACCCCCACCTGGCTGATCAGCACCGCCGCCAGCAGCGACCCCGCCACGCCCCCCAGCTGGAACGACCCGAACCTGAACTTGCCCACCCAGTAACCGAGCGCCAAGGCCGCAAACAGCGCGATTTCCGGAGCCTGATGAAAGATGCTTCTGAGAAAGTCCACAGCCACCTCTGCTTCTGGGTTGAGGTCCACGGCGGCGCAAGGCAACGGAAGCTGCTGCCCCGGGAGGGCAGGGGGCATTGCGTGCGCGTGGACTGGGAAACGGCGAGTCGCTATTGGAAATAGCTATCGAAAATACTTCTGCACAAATGATTGTGACCAAGAAATATTCAATCGAATATGGCTATTTCATTGGCTTCTTTTGGTCAATCCTTGTTGAGAACAGAGCCACTATTCACGACAAAGACCAACGGCAATGTAGGACTGCGCCGTCAGCAAAAGCGGATACATATACAGGTCTGCCTTGCATGCAGGCCATGGGCGCCAGTTTTCGGATGAAATCTATTGGCGGCGAGATGAATTCATCAATTACGCATCTCGCGACCAGATGAGGTGGAGCTCTCCATCCACAAAACCGGCGCTCACCGCTTGCGACTGGCGCAGCCGAAGAGCTCCTGCCGCTTCCGAGGCCACGTAGGAGCCAAGCAGTTTCCTGGCAGCAGCAAGTCCCTTCTCCCACTCGCTTCCCACGACTTCGTGCGGCAACTCGAAGTGAGGGTCGTCGGACATGAATATGTCATCGCACGCTCAGTCCGGGTCCTGCGGGGCGTAGGTCGGGCAGCCCACAATCTGGAGCTCGTGCGATGTGGGCGAGTCATACAGATTGAAGTGAAATGCTGCGATTCCTTCTGGCAGATCGCCGGAAAGTGTTTCGTCGACCCATTGGGAAAATTGCTTTTCAATTGCTTTCATGGTTTCAATATTCTGATGCAATGTGGATCAAAAAATCTTTCCATCATATAGGGAAGTCTGAAAGAAAGAATTGATTTGCATGCTTCAAAAAATATCCGGCTCCGGCACAGCCCGCCCAAAGCCCGTCTCCAGAAAATCAAAATCGCATCCCTCATTGGCCTGCAGGATATGGCGGCCGAACAGCCAGCCATAGCCGCGCTCGTAGCGCGCGGGCGGGGGCGTCCATGCGGCGCGGCGGGTGGCGAGTTCTGAGTCGCTGACTTCCAGGTGGATGCGGCGGGCGGGCACGTCCACCGTGATGCGGTCGCCCGTGCGCACCAGGGCCAGCGGCCCGCCCACGGCGGATTCGGGTGAGCAATGCAGCAGGCAGCCGCCGTAGCTGGTGCCGCTCATGCGGGCGTCGGACAGGCGCAGCATGTCTTTCACGCCTTGCTTCAGCAGCCTGGTGGGAATGGGCAGCATGCCCCATTCGGGCATGCCCGCGCCCTTGGGGCCGGCGTTGCGCAGCACCAGGATGTCTTCGCCGTTCACATCGAGATGGGGGTCGTCCACGGCCTGCTTGAGGCTGGGGTAGTCGTCGAACACCAGGGCGCGCCCCGTATGGCGCAGCAGGTGCGGGGCGCAGGCGCTGGGCTTGATGACCACGCCGTCCGGCGCCAGGTTGCCGCGCAGCACGGCCAGCGCCCCTTCGGCGTAGATGGGGCGGGACAGGGGGCGGATCACGTCGTCCTGGTGGACCTGGCTGCCCGCAATGTTCTCGCCCAGGGTCTTGCCGTTGACCGTCATGGCCCCGGTGTCCAGATGCGGGCGGATACGTTCCAGCAGGGCGCGCAGGCCGCCTGCATAGAAGAAGTCCTCCATCAGATAGCGGTCGCCGCTGGGCCGGATGTTGGCGATCACGGGCACGCGGCGGCTGAAGGCGTCGAAGTCATCGAGGCTGACCGGATGGCCCGCGCGCCGCGACATGGCGATCAGGTGAATGATGGCGTTGGTGGAGCAGCCCATGGCCATGGCGCAGGCAATGCCGTTCTCGAAATGCGCACGCGTGAGCATGCGGGCGGGCGTGAGGTCTTCCCACACCATCTGCACGATGCGGCGGCCGCAGTCGGTGCTCATGCGGATGTGGTTGGCGTCGGCGGCCGGAATGGACGAAGCGCCCGGCAGCGCCAGGCCCACGGCCTCGGCAATGCCCATCATGGTGGCCGCCGTGCCCATGGTCATGCAGGTGCCGTGGCTGCGGGCAATGCCGGCTTCCATCTCGCGCCAGGCCTGCTCATCCAGCCGGCCGGCGCGGCGTTCGTCCCAGAACTTGAAGGCGTCCGAGCCCGAGCCCAGCACCTGCCCCTTCCAGTTGCCGCGCAGCATGGGGCCGGCCGGCAGGTAGATGAAGGGAAGGCCCATGGAGATCGCCCCCATGGTCAGCCCCGGCGTGGTCTTGTCGCAGCCGCCCATGAGCACGGCGCCATCCACCGGGTGGCTGCGCAGCAGCTCCTCCGTCTCCATGGCCAGGAAGTTGCGATAGACCATGGTCGTGGGCTTGACCATGCTTTCCGACAGCGAGATGGCTGGCAGCTCCAGCGGAAAGCCGCCCGCCTGCAGCACGCCGCGCTTGACGTCTTCCACGCGCTGCCTGAAGTGGGCATGGCATTGGTTGGCATCGCTCCAGGTGTTGACGATGGCGATCACGGGCTTGCCCATCCAGTCCTCGTAGCCATAGCCCATCTGCAGCACGCGCGAGCGGTGGCCGAAGGAGCGGAAATCATCGGGAGCAAACCAGCGTGCGCTGCGCAGGGATTCGGGGGAACGTGTCATGGTTGTGGGGCTCCTCGGTAGCTGCCGGCGGTGGATGCGGGCCCTGGTGGGTTCGCGGCCAGCGGCCCTTTCCTGAAGCGCGCCGCCGCCGCATCCAGCCCGTCGCGCAGCAAGAGCGTGTCCAGCGCCACGGCCACGAACTGCGCGCCCAGCTCCAGGCATTCGCGCGCCCGTGCCTCGTCCACCATCAGGATCCCCGGCGCCTTGCCGCAGGCGCGGATGCGGGCGATGGCCTGGTCGATGGCCCGGTTCACCACAGGGTGGCGCGCCTGGCCCGGATAGCCCAGGCTGGCCGACAGGTCGGCGGGGCCGATGAAGATGCCGTCCACGCCATCGACGGCCGCAATCGCCTCTATCTGCTCCAGCGCCTCGGCCGTCTCCACCTGCACCAGCAGGCACAGCTCGTCGGCCGCACGTGCCACATAGTCGGCCGTGCGCCCGAAGTTGGCTGCGCGAGTGGAACCGCCCATGCCGCGCATGCCCTGGGGTGCATAGCGCATGGCGCGCACGGCATCCCGCGCTTGCTGCGCGTTCTGCACAAAGGGCAGCAGCAGGGACTGGGCGCCCAGGTCCAGGTAGCGCTTGATCAGCACCGCATCGTTGCAGGCGGGCCGCACCACGGCATGCACGGGCAGGGCGCCCGGTGCGGGCAGGGCGGCGGCCACGGCCTGCAGCTGGCCCAGCATCAGCGGCACGTCGGTGGGCGTGTGCTCGGTATCGAGCAGCACCCAGTCGTAGCCCGCGCCGCCGATCATCTCGCAGACAAAGGGGGAGGGAATGGTGGACCACAGTCCGATCTGCGGGCGGGCTTCGCGCAGCGCGCGCTTGAACGTATTGGCGGGCAGCATGCTCATGGGGGCTCTCCTGAAGCTGTTCATTGGACCTGGATGTTTCCCTTGCGCACCACCTCGCTCCATCGCGCCACCTCGGCGGCGATGAAGCTGGCGGCCTGGCCGGGCAGGCCCGGCGTGGGCTCGTTGCTCATGGCGGCCAGGCGGGCCACCACCTCGGGTTCGGCCAGGAGGGACTGGCAGGCCTGGTTGAGCCGCTCCACCACATCGGCCGGCATGCCCGGCGGCCCCGCCAGGCTGGTCCATGAATAGTTGACGACCTGCGGCTGGCCGGCCTCGGCCATGGTGGGCACATCTGGCAGGGCCGCCAGGCGCCGCTCGCCTGCCACGGCCAGCGCACGCAGCTTGCCCGCCTGCGCAAAGCCCACGGCCGAGGTGGCGGGCACGAACAGCAGGTCTGCCTGGCCGCCCATCACATCGGTCATGGCGGGCACATCGCCCTTGTAGGGAACGTTGTTGAAGCTCACGCCGGCCGCCTGGCGCAGCAGCTCCGTCGTCACATGGCTGGACGAGCCAATGCCCGTCAGCGCCACATTCACCGTGCCGGGGCTGGCCTGGGCCAGGGCCACCACATCGGCCACCGAAGCGACCTTCAGCCTGGGCGAGGCCAGCAGCAGCATGGGCACGCGCCCCAGCATGGCAATGTGCGTGAAATCCCGCCGCGCGTCGTACTTCACGTTGGAATTGACCAGCTGGTTGATGGCATGCGTGCCCGGCCCGCCAATCACCAGCGTGTAGCCATCGGCCCGCGCCCGCGCCACGGCCTCGGAGGCCAGCGAGCCATTCACGCCGGGCCGGTTCTCCACCACCACGGGCTGGCCCAGGCGCTGCGACAGGCGCTCTCCCACCAGCCGGCCCACCACATCGGTCTGGCCACCGGGAGGGAAGGGAATCACCAGCGTGATCGGCCTGACCGGCCAGGCAGCCTGGGCGTGTGCCGGGGTCAGCATCGAGGCCGGAGCCAGGGCCGCAGCCAGCAGGCGCGCCATGGCGCTGCGGCGGTTGGAGAGCGAAGGGCGCATGGTGGTCTCCTCTTGAATGATTGCGCAATCATTTCAAGCAAAGGCAGCGCTCTCCATTCGGACGTACGAGGGGAAACAATCAGACCGTGCTGATGGACGTCATCGTTAACATGACCGCGCAATCATCCTCAAGCCGCCTCTCCATCGCCATTCCAGGCAAAGGCCTCGCATGACCCTCCGCACCCTGCGCAACGCCACTGCGCCCACGCTCAAGGACCTGGCCCGCATTGCCGGCGTGTCGCCCATCACCGCCTCGCGCGCGCTGCACCGGCCTGAACTGGTGGCCGAGGCCACGCGGCTGCGCGTGGCGCAGGCCGTGGAGCAATCAGGCTACGTGCCCAACTCCCTGGCGGGCGGGCTGACCTCGCGCCAGACGCGGCTGGTGGCGGCCATCGTGCCCTCGGTGGGGCACTCGCTGTTTTCCGACATGCTCGATGCGCTCATCCACACCCTGGCCGCGCAGCGCTATGAAACCACGCTGGGCATCTCCAGCTATGACCCGGAGCATGAGGAAACCTGGCTGGCCGCCATGCTCAGCCGCCGCCCGGACGGCATCGTGCTCACCGGCACCGAGCACACGGCCCGCACGCGGCGCCTGCTGGTCAATGCCGACGTGCCGGTGGTCGAACTCTGGGACTACCAGCCCCATCCGCTGGACATGGTGGTCGGCTTCTCGCAGGAAGACGCGGGCCGCGCAGCCTTCCGCCACCTGGCCGCCTGCGGCTACCGGCGCCCGGCCATCCTGCGCGCCGACGACAGCCGCGCCGCCCGCCGCGCCCTGGGCTTCACCCGCGCCGCCGCGGAAGCCGGTGCCCCGGTTCCTGCGCAAATCGTCTTCTCGGAAGCCATCCCCCAATCCGGCCGTGGCCGCGATGCCCTGAACGCCCTGCGCGCCCAAGCACCGGAGGCCGATGCCGTCTTCTGCAGCTCCGATGCGCTGGCGCAAGGCGTGCTCTCCCACGCCCACGCGCTGGGCCTGCGCATGCCAGAGGAATTCGGCGTGCTGGGCTTTGGCGACCAGGCCCTGGCGCTGGACGCCTGGCCCGCCCTGTCCACCGTGCGCGTGGACGGCGCCGCCATCGGCCGCCTGGGCGCAGAGGCGCTGATTGCGCGCATGGCCGGTGGCGTGGCGGCGGCCGCGCAGGATGTGGGGTTTGAGGTGGTGGGGAGGGGGAGTACGCGGGGGCACCAGGCTGCGCGCTGAGCGCCAGCGTGAGGCGATGGCCGGGCAGCGGCAGGAAGACCGGCTTTATCTCAGTATCAGCAAGGCGCCGCGCTAGTCCATAACCGGGCCCCAGCCCACGCCCAGCAGGCCGGCGCCCAGTACCAGCCAATGCTCGCCGGGAAGGCCGGGCCGGATCCTGTTCCCCTGCCATGAGCGCGGGCGCCAGGGCGACGGCGGTCCGGCCCGGGCGCCTGCGCCAAGGGTAGGCGTATTACGACGCACAGGAAGGCGTTGGCCCGATGGCTGTACCGAGGGCCACACCGCATCCTGAAGGCGTTACGGACCAAAGCCCCACCATGAACACAGAACTGCTGGACCCCCCACGTACCGAGCTGGCCGCTGGCGCAGGCACGCTTGAGCCTTCTTTCCTGCATGTGCCGCTCTACGAGCGCCTGGCCAACCATCTGCCCACCGAACAGGAGCGCGAGGCTGCTGCGGACTTCCTGCACGGCGTGATCGCCGAGACCTCTGCCGATGCCGATGGCCTGCCGGACAACCCGGAGCACCTGACCGACTGGATGCGTGCCAATGTCGAAAAAGTGCACGCCCAGTACCAGGCATACCTGGCAGAGCGCAAGGCGGGTGCGGCACGCCGCTATTTCGGCAACCGCGCCCATGCGCTGTACTTCCTGCGCAATGTGGCACCTACCAAGCTGGTGGACGGTTCCTGGCTCTACGGCCTGTGCGCTCACGCGGGCAACTCACGCATGTCGGACCTGGTCACCACCTATGTGGAAGAACTGGGCGACGGCATGGCCGACAAGAACCACGTCAAGCTCTACCGGGAGCTGCTGGCCAGGTATGGCCTTGATCCCGTGGAGGATCTGCCCGACGAACTGTACCGGCAGGGGCTGGTACAGCTGGCGCTGGGCTGGAATGCGCAGCAGTTCCTGCCCGAGATCGTGGGATTCAACCTGGGCTATGAGCAATTGCCGCTGCACCTGCTCATCACCGCCTACGAACTCAATGAGCTGGGAATAGATCCCTACTACTTCACGCTGCATGTCACCGTGGACAACGCCGACACCGGCCATGCCCGGCGCGCCTGCATTGCCGCCTGGGAGAACGCGCCGCGCATTGACGATGGCGGCGAATACTGGCGCCGCGTACGCGCGGGCGCCCGGCTGGCAGACACAGGCACCAGCACGCTGGACGTGATCAGGTCCTTCGACATCGAAGCTGAGGTGGTGCGCATCCTGGCGCGCAAATCGCCTTCCGGGCATGGCGCGCACTCGGACTTCTGCAAGGTGGCCGGCCGCAGCGTCAATGACTGGCTGTCCCGTCCGCAGGACATGCCTGCCTTCCTGGGCGCGCTGGAGCAGGCACGCTGGATACAACGCAACCGGCCTGCGGAGGAAAGCCGCTTCTGGCAGCTGCTGCAGGGCGAGCGGGCAGAGATGTTCGGTGTTTTCTCTCCCTATGAGCTGCAAGTCATTCATGACTGGCTGCGTGGGCCGGCCAGTGCGGATGGCGCCTCCTTCGAATCCGTGGCCGAGCCCGGCAAACCGGCGCGGCGCATGAGCTTTCGCGTGGCCGAGCGCCTGCGCACATCCCGTGGCGCGCGGCCGGACCCGGGCCGCAGCGCGCAGGAACTGGACACCGACCTGATGCTCTTCGAGCAGCGCTACCCCACGCTCGATCCAGCGGCCCAGCATGAGTTGCTGGTACAGGCCATGTCACCGGGCCTGCACTGGACGCCCCTGGGCCTGCGCGCCACCCGCCTGTTCCTGGGCCGGTAGGCTATTCGACCCTCTTTACCTACCCGGGAAAAATCATCTGGTCATTGGGCAAGACGGGCTTGCTCCTTGACCCATTCCCGGCTTTTGCCGCGCACACACCATTCTGAGTTTTTGACCCAGTCCATAGAATCTTTATTTGGGTGACCTTCTAGAATATTACAGTGTGTATATCCGAGTTGGGGCATGGCGTAGTACTGCAAAGGTAGTATTGCAAAAAATCCGACAGCGGCAAAAAATATATTGACGCAAGTGGAAGAGAGGAGAATGCATTCCACCTTTTTAAGTGTTTGCTTTCTGAAAGGAATTGCGTTGGCAATAACTGCCACTATCAATGTCAATGGGATTGCCCAGAAGGAGCCTATCATTGGAGATAGCGGTGTTATTCTAACGACTGGTGAAAGATTAAAGAGATCTAGAGTCTCCGGTATAACAATTTCACGGATAAGGTACAAATCGACAATAAGCAGCGCTATGGCAAAAGGAATAACCCAAATAGCATTTTTTCTGTTCTGCTTGACGCGATATTGCATTGTGTACTCCTGGTTGCTAATTTTTGCTGCTGTTTCTGCGCGGCAAGACTGCTTGGTCGTCGATCAATAAAATTGAGCCAATTTCAGTAAATATAGTAACTGCAGCCGTTGCGTTCAAAAGAGTACGGCTGCCTTATTTCCCCAAACGAGCTTGCTCATTGACCCATTCCCGGCTTTTGCCACGCACACACCAATCCGGATTCTTTACCCAGTCCGTGAAATATATGGTGGGATGATCTTCCAGAATGTTGCAGCGGGTATAGCCCAGTTTTGGCATGGAATAGTATTGAAAAGGCGTAATTGCAAAAATACAAAAAAACATAATAAAAACTCCAACGGCTATGGCGGATAAAAAAATACGCGTTGGGATTTTCATGGCGTCTTCTGTACAAGGGACTGATTTTTGTATTGCAATGATAATTCCTGTGATTGAAATTATTGGCACACACAACGCAATTGGATCAAATGGTGTGATTCTTACTGATGGTGCGAGTTTATTCAAATCATTTACGGTTTCGCATAGGGAATAGAAAATACTCCAAATTGACATTGCTAGAAGCAGCAGAAAAAGTGGAATACTCCATATTAGTGATTTTCTGATTTCGGTTAGATTTCTTTTGTCCATTTTAAGACTCATCAATTTTTGCGATTGATAGGGGATGGAATATTGTTAGGAAATAAAATTTTTTATTACCCAATGTTTATCGATTCTATTTAAATCTACCTCGGTAGAGGGAGCCATTAAGGCAATGGCTGCGCGTTTCGGGTCCAGTACCCGCTTCATGCCACCGCTATTCGCTGCCCCCACCGCTGCTAAAGACTGGGCCTAGCGTTTGCGTGGAAGCGTAGTGATTTCTGGGGAGCCGCGAGGAGTTGTTCTGACACACATGCAACCACACTACGCGGATAGGTCAGAAAGATGTAGGCCTTGTGATCTGCACTTTTTGTTTATGGATTTAGCTCGGTGCTACCGCCTAGAAGGGCTTGCTCATTAACCCACTCCCTGCTTTTGCCGCGTACGCACCAGTCAGGGTTTTTCACCCAGTCTGAAAAATAAATATTTGGATGGCCTTCTAATATATTGCAGCGTGTATATCCTAATCTTGGCATGGCGTAATACTGAAAAGGTGTAACAACAAGAAGGCAGAAGAGCATGATTCCTCCGCCTGTGATGACAGAAATCGCAAGAATGCGCTCTGAGATTATTTGAGTGCCTGCTCTGCAGGGGATTGCTTTTTGTATCACCGATACAAGTATCGCAAGTCCCATTATCGGGAAATATACCCCTACCAAATCACCAGGTGTGATTCTTACCGAGGGCGCTGAATTCTTTAAATCGGCGATTGTTTTTAGAAATGAATGTTCTGTATTCCAAATTGAGAAAACCAAAACAAATAGAATTGATGGAATTCCATATATCAATGATTTTCTGACATCGACTAGGTTGTTTGTTTCCATTTCGATATCCATCAATCTCTCCGGCTGATAGGGAGTGCCAGATTGTCTGGTTACATCCAAAGATTAGATTTTGCTATTTATTCTTTCATGGGTGTCGCCTAATTAATCGAGGCAATGACGGTGGCACTGGTTTCCCATAGGCACCAAGGCAATCGGCTTTAAAATGAAAACACCTTGAATGCCATTTCATAAAACTCGATGAGATGAGTTATTTGGAAAGACGGGATTGCTCATTCACCCATTCCCGGCTTTTGCCACGCACACACCAGGCGGGATTCTTTACCCAGTCTGTAAAATAAATAGTGGGGTGGTCTTCCAGAATATTGCAGCGTGTATAGCCTAATTTTGGCATGGCATAGTATTGCAAAGGAGTTATTACAAGAAGACAAGTAATCATGATAACTACTCCCGTGATTGTGGTAATCGTGAAAATACGCTCTGAGATTTTCAGAATACTTGATTTGCAAGGAATTGATTTTTGTACAAGAAAAATAATTCCTGTGATTGACATTATTGGGAAATACGCCACAAGCAAACTGGATGGTGTAATTCTTACGGATGGAGCGGAATTTTTTAGATCAATTATTGTGTTTAGAAATGAATATTTTATGCTCCATATTGATAGTGCTGAAACCAATAGAAGGGAAGGAATGCCATGGATTAAAGATCTTCTGAATTCAGTCAAGCTATTTTTCTCCATCTTGGTATGTATTAGCATCTTCGATTTATGGGGCATAGTTGATTTTCAGATGCTTTAGATGGATTGGTGAATTCAATTTTTGTTTTTTCAAGTTTTTCACTGAATTCTTCCATGCTAACATTGACGCGATATAGTCCCGAAGGTGTACTATTTGTTAACATTTTTAATGCACTAATTACATTTCTCTTAATTTCAAAAAATTTATCGGTTTCATTTAAGACTATTCCGCTCACAAACACGGCTAACGCCATGAAAGTCAAAGGCAAAATAGCAAGAGTTGTTGCGCTGGCAGCAAACGCTCCTCCTATGCTGATACCGACCATCGTCGCCAACCCAGCCTTGACCGCCTCCACTCCAATCCCTCCAACCAGGTCATGCATGGTCTTCTCGTCGTTGAAGATGAAATCCAATGTCTCCACGCCGATACCCACGACCAAGCTCAAGATGAAGCCCCCTCTGGCCACGCCCTGAAGGCCGCGCATGCCCAGGCCCATCTGGACCATGCGGGGATTGGTGGTGAGAAAGCGCGTGCCCTGCAGCAGATTGCCGCGAAACCCGGCTCGGCCCGTGATGATGATATAGGTGCCCTTGGGAGTCGCCTTGACATAGGTGCGCGCACCGGCAAGGCGCAATGCAATCAGCGTTCTGGTGAGCAGGTACGCGTCATTGGCCAACATGGAGGCGGGGATGGTCCAGGGTTTGCCGGCATTGGGGCTGGCCGTCTGCGTCCAATACCGGCCCAGGGCGCTTTGGGCCAGGATGGCGCGCAGGTTGGCCTCCAGGCGCGGGTCATTGCGCGACCTGTCTTGCAGGACGCCTAGGAACTCTTGCGGCGTGAGCACCACCACGTCCACCTGCTGACTGTCCATGGCACGGGTGATCTGCCTGTTGAAGGCCTTTTCATAGCTGATATACGGGCGGGTGAGATCTGTGGATGTTGCCATGGCCTGCAAGCGAATGGTTAATGGAATGAATAAGGAAATGGCGGTTTGCCAAATGCCAGAAAAATCACGAACGCAGGCCTCCCATCAGGCCTGTGATGAATCAGGCCCGATCAGGTATCGGAGTGGGAATCACGCGTTCGTAATCATCCCCAAGGCCAATGTCAATCAGTGGCCCGGGTATTCCTTTGGGGTAGACCTGCTATTTGATTTCTTGGGTATCTGGAAGTCAAGCAGAAAGGCAGGGGATTGATTATTTTCAGATTATTCCGAGATGCATGCCTTGCGTGCAGGCGATATGGGTCTTGGAATGGGGAAGAGGGCGGTGATAAAGCCCTGCCAGTCAGGGCTGCCATTTGCCCCGGTGGACGCAGGCCAGCTGGCACCGTCGTGCTGCCGGCCTTTGCGGCCACAGGCACGGCGCCGTGGCGATACGGACATGAAGACCTGGTACAAGGAAACCGCGCGCAGCGGGCTGGCGGTCCCTATCATCGAGTGCTGCGCGGGCACGGCGGCGCGGCCCCACCGCAACGGCCAGGGGCCATGATCCAGCCCGTTCACAACCTTGTACATCCATGACAGCCGGTGAAAGATTGAAGGCCTGGGCACGACGCATCAAGCGCGATGGCGTCACCCTGTGGTTTGCCTGCAAGAGCCCCAAGACGCCCTGGTACGCCAAGGCCCTGGGCGCCTTTGTGGTCGCCTACGCCCTGAGCCCCATCGATCTGATCCCCGACTTCATCCCCGTGCTGGGCTATGTGGATGACGTCCTGCTGCTGCCCGCGCTGATCTGGCTCACCGTGCGGCTGCTTCCCCCGGCCGTGTTGGCCGACAGCCGCCAGCAGGCCGAGGCCTGGATGCAGACCCAAGGCTGCAAGCCCCGAAGCCGTGCTGGAGTCGCCCTGGTGGTAGGCGTCTGGCTATGCGTTTGCGTGGGGGCCTTCCTTGCGTTCCGAGGGCGCTGGGGTCTTTGAGCGCGGCGCTTCGCCGGGCTGAGCTGCGGCGGGTGGGCAATACAAGGATGCGGGAGCTGCGCCTGAGCGCTGTATCATCTCGCCCAGGTGCTGAACACACCTTCACAGGCGGTCACGCCACACTCCCGAAAGCAGTTGGACGTACTCACAGGAGGCCTTATGGCTGCTTTCCTTGCGGGCGTATCAATGCCCGAACCCTCTCCCCATCCATGGCATGGCTCCGTGCTTCTGGCGCATGAGCATTCCTTTGTTTCAGCCGCCAAGCGTGCTCATTGAGGAGTTGCCATGCTGTACTTTCAACTTTCCGAGCCGGAGTACAACAGCCTGCGGCGCGTGCAGGATCAGTTGGGGCTGATTTCCAGTTTGATCATTGGCGCCTACCCGGGGCATGCCTTGGAACCGGTGACTCCTGGGCAATTGCTGGCGTTTATTCAGGCGCAGGAAGAGGCGCTTGAGGGGGTGATGGGGGGAGTGAGTGAGCGCGGTGTAGTGCGGGGGATGGATTGACTGGGTGCTGTGCTGGGAGGCCATGCATGATATGCGTGGCCTTTCTGGGTGGTTTGGGGCTGCTAGCGGGGTTTGGAGCATGTGGACCGTCAGTCTCTTGAGGACTGCTCTCGGCCAAAAGGAGCCCGTCGAAGGCATCCTGGAAATCAGGGGCGATTCACTGACCGTTTTGAGGTGCTCAAGACGATCTGCCGGTTGTTTCCAGTACCCGCTCTCCCAGATCATCTTGTGAGCCCTATTAAGTCACTTCGATTTCTTGATCAAATAGCTGCTGACCGAGGCGCACAGGCCAACTACGAGCTCTGCCTCTTCGAAAGACGGCTCACGCCCTTCCTGGATGTGCCGCCCGAACTCCGAGGCATACGCCCAGGTTTTGATGACAGCCTGATCCAATGGCGCTGGAATCAGAGTTCGGGAATCATTCATTATCTTCCCGAGGGTCGCTTGTTGGTCGCCAGTGACCTGCCGCGCGACGCACTCAAGCGAAGCCATGGCATGCTGTATCGCCCCCGTCGGGTCTGGAGACGGTCGGCGTGAAAGATCAGCAATCGCTTGGTGTAATTCCTTGCTCGCCGTGACGTGCCCATGTTGATGCTCAGTTTCTTTCGCCGAGGTCAAAACCTGTTCAAAGGATTCAGAGCCACGGATTTCGATGCGACCACCCAGCAGCTTCCACCCTATGCCGTGCTCAATGAAGAACTCGTTCAGCTCTGTAGTGAAGTGCTCGTACACGCCAGAGTCATAGTTATGGTTGCCGAGGTAATCATCGAGCTGCTCAATGACGTCATACACCTTGAACCACTTGCACTGCCCAAGCCGCTGAACGTTTTCCTCGTGGATGTTCGGCCTCTCACTCCAGTTCTGCTTGTCGGGCAAGACCTTCAATGTCTGGCAGATGATTTTGCGCAGATCTGATGGCTTGAGACCACATTCATAGCTCAATTGAATCAGATACTCCTGCAGCGCTTGCGGTGCGTCTTCCCGGATAGTGATTTCGGCTTCATCGACCTGCGAGAAACCGTTACGCCGTGAAAATGAGTCTTTCATCCTTATCCTCCGTCTCACCTAGTCCACTGGTAAATCGCCATAGCAATGTGGCTCGATAATGCCTGAAAACCCGGGCTTGGGATAGGTGACGAGAACCGACGCTTGACCTGGCCTGAGACTGCGCACTCACCCGCAGCTGTCCATTCAAGCCGCGAGCTTTGAGAAGCGGCCTCAGTTCTTGCCCGAGCTACGAGTGAAGGGTGTCGCCAGGGTGTGTGATTCAAAGCCCCCACTGGCCGCTTTGGGTTGTGAATTCAATCGATCGATGCAACACAATGACTGCACCTAGCGCAAGGAGTTGCGGTCTCCTGTGAAGGTCTGCTTTCCGGACGCTTCTGCGAGCGGCGAACGACCGCAACGGGTCGAAAGCAGACCATCTAAAAAATCAATTCCCATCCCCAACCCCAGCCATCTCCCGAGTCCCCCGACACCCCGCACCAAACGCCGAGCATCCCCAAAATGCCTTCCCAGCCGCAGGCCCTCGCTTGGCAACCCGCTGAACCATGGCTTTTCCGCATTGAGGGCAGCCGGGTATTGGAGAAGCAGCCGGTTGCACTGTGTCAAAAGCAGGCTCCGTCTTGACGGGCTCGACCACAGGCACAGGGCTCGCCAAAGGTGCAGAAGTCCGAGTCTTGATGGCTGAAGCCGCTCCTGTCTGGGCCTTTGCTTCCTTCAGCAATTTCATGAGCGCGGCGCCGTCCATGAGGTGGATATTCCTCCCTGCAGCAAACGCCACAGCTTCCTGAGTGAACCGGCCAGAAGTCACCACAAAGCCGGCAGCGGCCCCATCGGCCGCCATGACGCCATATAGCTCGCGCACCGTGGAAACGCCCACCTTGAAGGCTTTCCACTGCTTGCATTGCACCAGTGTCTTTTCGCCATCCTTCGAGAGGACCAGGTCCACGCCACCATCGGGCCCGCCGCCACCGGTTTCCTTGACGCTGTAGCCGCGCCGCCGAAATCCCTCACCCACCAGCGTTTCGAACTCCCGCCATGACATGTTCTGCAGCGCATCCGCGCTGGAGCTGGCCGAGGTGGTTTCGAACAATTGGCTGCGGCGGCGCTTGCGCACGGCGGAAATGGCCGCGCCGGCCAAGCAGATGAGGGGCAGGATGTATTGGCCCCCGATAGCCAGGCCTTGCCAGATGGCGGTGGTGGCCAATTGGCCGATTTGCTGCGGGCTTTGTGCTGCAGGCAGGGGACGGATGGCAATGGAGTGCAGCATCATGTAACTGGTGAGTGCCAATGCAATGCCGGCCCACCAGGGCAGCATGGCGATCAGATCCATGAGGTCTTCTGCCGTGCTGGTCTTTCGTTTTCTTGCCACTCCCGCTCCTCCATCGTTCAAATTGCCAAACATTTTGCAACATTTATGGGCTAGGCGAATTCCTGTGCCAATGAGTGCGGTGAAATCAAGAGAAATTGACACTGGTGGTATCTTCTGGCTGGCGATGAATGTGTGCAATGCGCTATTGATTGCGTAGCAGGTTGCGTATGCCTGGTCTACGAAATTCCTTGCCTTGTCATTTGGGGCAATGGATTGATCGTGCTCATTGCCATGGGTCGCGCAGGGGACAGGCGCCATTGGGTGTGAGAGAGCAGTCCGGCGGCTGTCCTTATCCCCAGTGCTGTATGAATTTGTGTCACTTGTTTGGGGGACATACAGGGCCATGGTGGCTACCTAGCATCCGGTCGACTGGAGCGCAAAAGCAGGGCGGGCGATGACTGCAGTGCGGTCATTTCTTCAACGCCGCCGCTTGTTTGCACACCGATTCGAGGCCGAATCCGGCCTTTCACCATCAGGAGCCTTCGCCATGTCCGACCCTGCAAATTCAACGAATGCATTCACACCGTCTGCCGATATCTACAAGGGAATCTCGGTTCTCAGTTCAGAGGACTGGATCGGGCTGACGACGTTCTTCGAGTCTGCAGTCACCGACAACCCGACCACCACGGAGCTGATGCGCGCCATGCTGGGCATGCAGAAGCAGGATGCTTTCAGGCCGGAGTTTTCCGAAGCGGTGGAGCTGTTCGTCACGCTCAAGGGTGTCGGCCAGAAGTTCAAGGCCGATGTGCAGGACAAGATGCTGACCCTTGCCGACGATATCGTTCAGTACAACGATGTGGCGGCAACCACCTATGAACGGCTGATCGAGCTGGTGGACCGATTCGATCTGGAGGGGGCACCCACCCCATCGGCGGAGCCGGCGGTGGAAGCCAAGTGGAAGGCCCTGGTCAAGGTTTGGGAAAGCGATACGCCCAGCGGGCGGTCGGAGCAGATCAAGCGCAATTTCAGCAGCGCGCTGGAGCAGTTGATTGAAGACGCCAATGCGCGATCGGTGCGTGCCTTCGCGCTGCAGAACTCCATTCTTGACAACGGCAACGGAATACTGATGCGCCTGAATGCCTGCAAGACCGCATTCAATGGACAAAAGCAGAAGTTCACGACCACGCTGGGCGCCGAGGGTGCTGCCAACCAGAAGCTGAAGGCCGCAGTGGAGAAGCTGGAGAACGACTTGAAGGCCCTGCGCCGCAAGGAAAAGGATGAAGTCATCGTGCTGTCCACTTCTCCGGCCTATCTGGCCATTCCGCTTTTCGGGCCGCTGATTCTGGCGGGGGTGGATATCGGTGTGGGTGCGGACCTTGCGGTCACGCGAAGGAAGATTGCCGAGAAGGTGGATGAGGTGAGAACCATCCAGGCCACGATGGCTACGAACGAGCGCTTCATCGGCTACTACAACCGAAGCAATGATCGCTTTGACAGCATCAGCAAGAGCATCGAAGACCTGGGTCCCAAGCTCAAGACGCTGGGCGAGGCATGGCGTGCGATTTCTGCCGATCTGGGCAACATACACAAGGTCTTGAGCACCACCGGCCGCAAGTCCCTGCAAGGGGAAAACTGGTTCAGCCTGACGGTGGTGCTGGGCACGGCCAAGAAGGGCTGGGCGCGTGTCGCCGGGCAGGCAGACCATTTCCGCCGTTTCGGCGGCACGCCGAAGAAGGCACAGAGCGTGGACCAACTGGTGGAGCTTGCCAGCAAGAAGGCAGCCTGAGTGGTCTGCTCCGGCCTTTGTCCAATCGCTGCACAGGTGCAGTGCCTTACCTGGAATCACCCGCCATGACTTCAGCAATGACTCCCGCGCTCACTGCCGCGATGACTCCCGTTGAATTGCGAACCCTGATCGATCGCTACCGAGCCGAGGGCCTGGTGCCGCCAGGGCCGCTGGTCTGCAGCGGTGGCCGCGCGCCGGACGGCAGCTTCAATCCCTTCGGCACCGTGGCCGATCTGGTGGTGGACCTGAAGGTGTTGCTGGACGAGGCCGACGCGGCTGGCCTGCAGGCGCTGGACATCCATGCCGATACCGTGGTGGTGCCCGAGGGGTTCGACAGGCGGCTTGACGGTGCGGTGCGGCGGCTGACGGTGGTTGCCCGCCGCATTGTTTCCGAAGGCACGACGGTGCTGCGCATGCTGCATGACGAGGACAACGAGCTCAGCAGGGTGCGCATTTTCGTGGAAACCGTGGAGGGCCGGTTCACACTGTACGGCGGCCCCACGCGCGACACCCCTTATGCGCTGGAGGCGGCCTGGGACACGGTGGCGCGGCCGCAGTTCAGCAATTTCCTGTGGCAGGACAACCGGGCTGTGGTGAAGCACACCCCCGTGCCGCCCGGCCTGCTGGAGCATGGCGAGCCGATGCACAGGGTGCTGGCCGCGCTGTTTGCCTTGAGCGCCGGCATGGCGGGCAGGCCCGGCCACAGCGCGGCCGAACTGGCGTTGTGCCATGAGGCGCTGGGCTGGATCACGCGCTGGTCAGGGGTCGAGTCCGGGTTTGGCGAGTTGATCCAGGCGGCGGGTTCGCTGCAGCGTCTGCTGCCGGTCATGGGCGTTGACGGGCTGGCCAGGCCGATTCCTGATCTGAGCGCCGGCAGCTATCTGTCGCTGGCCAAGGCCCGGCAGGAGGTGATGGCAGCCATGGAGGCCCACCTGCGCAGCCTGCGCGCCAGCGGCGAGCTGGCAGGTGCCGTGGGCAGCGTCGCGCAGGCTTTTGCCGACCGGGATACCTTGGACCTCAAGACGCTGGAGGCACGTTGCACCGAGCTGGAGCAGCGGCTGATTCAGCAGATCGAGGCCCTTGACCGCGCCGCACGCACGGTGCGCCAGGAGGAGCTTGAAGCGGAACTTGCCGCCATGCGGCTCAAGCTTGAAAGCGACGTTGCCCAGATCGTGCGCACCGTGAAGATGAGCCTGGAAATCGCCTTTGGCGTCATTGCGGTCGCGGGCAGCGTGGCGGCCCTGTGCGTGGGCGTGCCGCCCGACCCGAAGGCGCTGACCGAGACCGGTCAGAAAGGCGTGCTCGGCCTGAAGGATTTGTACGGGCAGGCCAAGACGCTTGGCGGCAGCATAGACGGCCCGCTCAAGGCGCTGAAGGCCCTGGGCCAGTCGTTTGCCATTCCGCTGCAATGGGCCAGGCACAACTCCAGCACGCTCAAGAATCTGGTGGATCCCGCCAAGGGCGCATTGAATGCGGTGCTGCCGGTGATCCGTGGGCCGCTGGGCGGGCTGGATGTCGAGGGGATTTCCCGGGAGCTGGGCGACACCATGCGTGCACTTGCGCTCATGCCGGATGCCAATGAAGCCAAGGCCGCCTGGACGGTGCTGGAAAACGATGCGGTCAACCGGCTGGATCTGGTGCTTGCCACGGAAGGCACCGAGGCGGCCGTGCGCAACGCTGCCAACACCCTCAAGACACAGGTGCAGAAGGTGGCCGTCTATGGCCGCCTGCTGGCAGAGCAAAGCGCATCCAAGAATGCCATTGCCCGTGAGCTTGCCACGCTCAAGCTGGAGTACGTTGCGGTGATCGGCAAGCGCAAGCGCCTGCAGGCGCTGGAGCAGCAGGCGCTGACAGAGCTGGAGCGCAGCGCGCGGCTGCAGGGGGAAATCACCCTCAGGGCAGAAAGTGCGCGCCGCGGCTTCTTCGTGGACTGCTTCGGGGTCCGCGCGGCACAGGCCTACGAGACCGGCAAGCAGCCAGGCCACCGTCTTTCGATGCCGGGCACGGCCGCTGCCATGGCAGATGCACACGCCACCCTGCTGGCAGACCACGCCAGCGCGCAGGCCGCCAATGCGAGGACCAAAGGTGATCTGCGGCGGGAATTGCGGGTCACTGACACCGCGCTGCTGCAGCAGCTGGCGCATGGGCAGCCCATCAGCCTGTCCATTGCCACCAGCCATCCGGCACTGGCCAGCTACCGCCGCATCCGCCTTTCGTCGGTGCAGGCCTGGCTGGAGTTTGCCGATGCCTCGGCCCAGCGCATCAATATCGACATGGTGACCGGCAGCTACTTTCACGACAGCACGGGCAACGGGGACGAGAGGCTTTTCTGCTCGCCCCTGAAGATCAACTTCACGTACGCCGGCGACCAGATCGAGTTCTCGCAGCATCTGGGAGACGTCTGCCCGACGCCGTTCACGACGTGGCTGATCGAAGTGTTGGAGCCCCGACAGATGCCGGCAGCGCCTCGGGCCCTGCGCCTGTTGATGGCCGGCACTGCTGCCAAATGACCCGGCTTCTGTGGCTGCCCGCCGCTGCCACGGCGCTGTGCTGCGGTGGCGCTCTGGCATCAAGCTGCCGCGTCGAAGCCGAGCCCGCGCGTGAGCCAGTCGCACGGCAGGTATGGACCGATATCGCCGAGTTCTCGTTCCTGACCGGGCTGGATCTTGACGATGCCAGCGGCCGCATGACGCTGGTAAGGAGCCTGGAGAGCATGCAGTCGTTCCCTTCGCTGAAGGCGGCATCGGCCGCTTGGGGCACGCTGCGTGCCCGTATCGACGGGCTGGCCGATACGGTGCAAAAGCTGGGGCAGGCCGTGGGGCGTTTGCAGCAGCTGTGCGACCAGCTGGATGCCGTTTCGCTGGCCCCCGACGCACCGCTGGACGAGGCCCGATGGAATGCGGGTGTCGCAGCCGTCGAGACGGAGATGGATGCGGCCATTGCGGCGGCTGCACCCGTCGTGGCGCAGCTGGAAAGTCATGCCTCGCTGCTTCGCGTGGCCGCCGCGCACCATGCCAGGCAGCCGCCACCGGCAAACGCGGTGGTCCGCCTTGGGCCTGCGCCGCAGGCGATGGCAACGGAATTCAGCACCCTGGCATTGCGCTGGCGGGCCGTGGCCTCCGACCTTGCAAATGCTCGCCGCATCTTGCAGGTAAGGCCGGTGCGCGGCTCGTCTGCGCCCTTGATCGCCATGACGGCCGCCATGCGGGAACTGGCACGGATCTCCGCCGAGGCGCATGCACTCTCGGCCCAGCGGCTCAGCGATGCGGATTTTCGGCGCTACGAGACGGGCGACTACCTGTACGACCAATGCCCCATGCTCAAGGACCGCCAATGGGTCGGGCTGCAAAACCTGTATTGGAGCGAAAGGCGCAACGCGGTAGCGCTGCTGCAGGGCACGGGCCTTGTGTCGCCCCCGGGGCTGTACAACGTCAAGCCATTGCAGATTTCCGTCCCGGCCATGATTGGGGGCGCCGACAGATGGAGGTTCATGCGCACCGGCAAGGGCTACTGGCTTGTCCAGAATGCGGCGTTCGGACCGGGCACCATGGCGCTCGATGTCACCAGCGTGGCCGGGAAATCGCATCTTGAACTGAAGATGACGGCGTCAGCGGGAGACTCCCCACGCTTCAGCGGTCAGCAATGGCGCTGTGCGCCCAGTGACCTGCCGGGTCAGTTCCATCTCTACAACCGCTTCCTGTCGGATGCCATCGTGCTGGACACGGCCAATGACAATGGCATTGCCGTCATGCTGCCGGCCACCAGCCGCTTCTCCGGCCAGTATTGGCGTGTGATCGAGCGGTAAGAGGTACTTGGGGGCAGGGCCCCCTTGATCTCAACCGCACTTGAGGTTGCATGCTCCGGGCTTCTCGTCGCCATGGCACTGCGCCATGGCCGGCGCAGACCCTGCAACCAAGAAGCATCCATGCCCCATCAAGATTCCCTTACGCTGGACGATCAGGTCCGGCCGACGACCACCAAGAGCTGGTCCATCCTGTCCTCCCCCTACCGCCTGACGACGATCGGCATCGTCTCGCTGGTGGCCTTGATTGCCTTTGAGGCCCTGGCCGTGGCCACCGCCATGCCGGCCGTGGCCCGCGCGCTCGATGGGGTGCCGCTGTATGCGGTTGCGTTTGGCGTGACCCTGGCCACCAGCGTAGTGGGCATGACGGTGGCGGGCGGCTGGTGCGACGCGCGCGGGCCGGCGGCGCCGCTGTGGTCTGGCATGGCGTGTTTTGTGGCGGGGTTGCTGCTGGCGGGCTTTGCGCCTTCCATGCCGGTGTTTCTGGCGGGGCGGCTGGTTCAGGGGCTGGGGGCCGGTGGCATGTCGGTGGCGCTGTATGTGCTGGTGGGCCGGCGGTATCCCGAGGCACTGCGGCGGCGCATTTTTGCGGCGTTTGCCACGGCCTGGGTGGTGCCCGCGCTGGTGGGGCCGGCGTTGAGCGGCCTGGTGGTGGAGCACCTGGGCTGGCGCTGGGTGTTCCTGGGCGTGCCCCTGCTGGCCTTGCCGGCCGGGGCGATGCTGCGCCCGGCGCTCCAGGGCCTGGGCGGCCATGGCCAGGGCATGCAGGGCGGTGTGCGGCGCGGGCTGTGGGCCCTGGGCGCGGCCACGGGCATCTGCCTTCTGTATGTGGGCGGGCAGAGGCAATCGGCGGGCGCCTTGGGGGCGGTGGCTGTGGCCGCGGCCTTGTCGCTGGTCTGCACCTGGAAGCTCTTGCCGGCCGGCACGCTGCGCGCCGGGCGCGGGCTGCCCAGCGTGATCGCCTTGCGCGGGCTGGTGTTTGCAGCGTTCTTCGGGGCCGAGGCGTTCCTGCCGCTGGTGCTGGCGCGCGAGCACGGGCTGTCAGCGCCCATGGCGGGGCTGGTGCTGAGCGCGGGTGCGCTGGGCTGGTGTTCCGCCTCCTGGTACCAGGGACACAGCCGCAACGGCTGGAGCCGTCACCGCTTCCTGCGAGTGGGCACCAGCGCGGTGCTGGCGGGCGTGCTGCTGACGGCATCGGTGGCCTGGCCGGCCGTGCCCGTGTGGGTGTCGGTGGTGGGCTGGATCGTGTCGGGGCTGGGCATGGGCCTGCTGTCGGCAAGCCTGTCGGTGCTCACGCTGTCCATGTCCGCACCCGGCGAGCAGGGCGCCAACAGCTCGGCCCTGCAGCTGTGCGAGGCCATTGCCGTGGCGGCCACCCTGGCCATTGGCGGATCGCTGTTCGCGGCCTTGCTGGAGACTTCGGCCCAGGCGGCCTATCTGGCGAATTTTGGGGTTGCGGCCGGGGCGGCGGTGCTGGCGGCGGTGATCGTGGGGCGAACGGATACGCGGCAGGTGTTTGTGGGGTGAGCTTTGCCGTTGGCGGTGCCTATGATCGATGGTCGCCTGCGCAGCACAGGCCGTAGATTTATGCCCATAACTCGCTGTCATCATGAAACACGACAAGAACCTTTCCCCCGTCGGCTGGTATGTGGTGTCCTACCTGCTTCGATTCGTGGAGCTGAACGATGAGCGTCGGGACGACGAACAAGACCGCTTTGTGTCTTGGGAGAACACGGTGCTTGTGCGCGCCAGCACATTGGACGAGGCCTATGAAAAAGGCTTGGCGTTCGCCGGTGAAAATGCGAAGCCCTACAAGGGTGGCCCGGATGGCGTGCCTGTCCAATGGGAGTTGCTGGGTATTACCGAGGTCCTGCCCATTTACGAAGAGCTGGCGGACGGTGCGGAGATTATGTGGACTGAGCGCGCTCCGCGAAAACTCAAGAATCTCCGGCAGTTGGTCAAGCCCAAGGGGGCATTCCAGCAGTAACGGTGGGGCGTGCGGGCAGCCTGCTACAGGAACCACCGCCCCCGATTGCTTCGGTGTAGGACGTGCTCTCAGGGGCGCGCGGGCCCCGGGACCACGCCTTGCCCCGTGGCGCCTGTGCTGTGATGGCGGCTTGTCCAACCAACGCACAGGAGAAACACATGTCCGAGAAAACCGCTTCCGTCCATTGGGAAGGTGCAGGCAAGACCGGCCAGGGCCGCATCAGCACGGAGACCGGCGCGCTCAAGGACCATCCCTATGGCTTCGGCAGCCGCTTCGGGGATGACCGCAAGGGAACGAATCCCGAGGAGATCGTGGGCGCCGCGCATGCGGCGTGTTTCACGATGGCCTTTGCCTTTGCCTGCGAGAAGGCGGGCATTGCCACCGAGATGCTGGACACCACGGCCAAGGTCCGGCTTGCCAAGGATGGCGAGGGCTTCAAGATCGACCGCATTGCCCTCACGCTGCAGGCCAAGGTGCGCGGCATCGACGATGCGCAGTTCCAGAAAATCGCCCAGGAGGCCAAGTCCCAGTGCCCGCTGTCCAAGGCGCTGGCAGGCGTGCCCGAGGTGACCTTGGTGGCCACGCTGCTGCATTGAGTTCGCTCAGGCGCTTGTGCCGGGCGGTGGGGCAGGGCAGGTGCAGCACTCTGGCTTGCCGGGCACTCAATCCTGGGCCGTGAAGCCTTTGCCGCAATCGCCGCAGATCAGGTTCAGCCCAGGTTTGCCCCAGACATTGACGGGCGCCGCGCAACCGCCGCAGCGGTACTTGACGCGCAGGGACTTGTTGACGGGCTGCACCATGGTCTCGCCGGTGGTGGAGCCCGGCACCGCCACCGAGGTGCCCACGGGCCGCACGGCTTCGGCCAGGGCGGGCACGGAGGACATGGGCGGCTGGGTGCCCTGCATGCCCTGGATCTGCGTGGCCATGCTCCACTGGCCCGTGACCACATGCTCGATGGCCGGGAAGCGGTCGTACCAGCTCAGTTGGAAGCGCGTGGTCAGCAACTGCTCGCAGGCCGCGAGGAAGGGGCCGCCCGCCATGGCGTAGTCGGCCATCATGTCGCCCGTGCGCCGGCCGCCCGGCCGGCCCGTGGACGAGGGCATGAGGCCCAGCGATTCCAGCTTGTCCGCCCATTCCTCGTTGTGATACCGCGCGCGGCCCGGCTTGCCGAAGTGGTGCTGCCACAGGTGCGTCATCTCATGCACCAGGGTCTGCAGCGTCTCGATGATGGGCACGGCCGCGAAGTAGGCGGGATTGAGCGCAATCTCGTCCGTGGTGCTGCCATCCAGCGACGCAAAGCGCGCCGCAGAGAAATAGCCGCAGGTGCGCTTTTCGCGCTGCAGCGTGATCAGGCAATGGGGCAGGGCATCGTCGAACAGGCGCTGGTTGAAGTGCTCGTAGGCCTGCTGCAGTTCGGAATAGGTTTCGCGCGTGGGGACTGCGCGCGCAGAGGAAAGGGAAGAGGCAAGGGAGGAGGCAGTGGCCGAGAGCATGGCTGGATTGTGCAATACAGCCATGCAGCCATTGGCGAGTTTCAGGGCGATCCGTCCTGCACGTTCAATGCCTGCCCAATCGCATAGAACTGCCCACCCGCCACGTAGTGCAGGCTGCGCAGCGCGGGGTCGGCGTCCTCGAAGTGCCAGTGGCCGTCGCTGAACACGCGGGTGTCGGACCAGGCGCCCACGATCTCGCCGATGAATAGGTCGTAGGCCTGCTGGTTGTGGGGCTCGGGGATGAGTCGGCAGGCCAGCCAGCCGGCGCAGCCGTCCACAAAGGGCAGGTCGAACCCTTCCATGCCGAACAGCTGAACGCCGCTGGTGGCGAGCTTGCCGGCATCGGTGGAAAGGGTGTGCGTGCCGACCTGGTGCGTGAGCTGCAACTGGGCGGCCGTAGGCACCTGGATCACGAACATGCCGCTGTGCTCGACCAGGGCGCGCGTGGCCGTGGCCTTGTCCAGCACCACGGTGAGCTTCGGGGGCGCAAAGTCCAGCGCGCAGCACCAGGCTGCGGCCATGACGTTGTCCACGCCGCCATGGCGGGCCGAGACCAGGACGGTGGGGCCGTGGTTGATCAGCCGGTAGGACTTGGCGAGATCGACCGGGGCGATATGCGGGTTCATGCGAGCTTTCTGAGAGGTTCTTGACTGTGCATGGTGTTCACTCGGCCAGCGCCTCGGAACCCACGATATGCACGCCGGGTCTGGCGTTGACAGCAGCCTCTATCAAAGCCTGGGCAATGCGGTGCGCGGGGTTGAGCCGCCAGCGCCGGGGCAGCAGCGGGCCCAGGTCGCCAAGAACGCCGACCATGAAGCGCTCACCCGCGCGGTGCTCGGTGCGCGGGCCGCTGATCAGGCCGGGGCGCACGAAGGTGAGGGAGGCAAAGCCTTGCGCCTGCAGGTCGCGCTCGAGCTCACCCTTGACGCGGTTGTAGAAGATGCGCGAGCCGGCGTCGGCGCCCATGGCCGAGTTCAGCACATAGGTGGCTGTGCCATGGCGCCGCGCCAGCTGTGCGGCCAGCAGCGGATAGTCATGGTCCACACGCCGAAAAGCAGGCCGGCTGCCGGCTGTCTTGATGGTGGTGCCCAGGGTGCAGACCAGGGCATCGGCCCGCCACCAGTCGGCGTCTTCGGGCAGGTGCTCGAAATCGACGAGGGGGGCGAGCAGCCTGGGATGCGCCGGCAGCGCCCGGCGTACCGGGGCCACGACGCGGGTGATGCGGCTGTCGGCCAGGGCCTGTTGCAGCACCTGGCTGCCCACCAGCCCCGTGGCGCCCACGATCAGCAGTTGCATGGCTTGGTCTTTCGATGGGTCATTCGATGAGGACGCAGGTCAGCCAGTGTGCCGCAGATCGCGGGGCGCCAGTCCTGTGCTCAGGCTGCCACAGGCCAGTCGATGTAGCCCTTTGCGCCGCCGCCGTAGTAGGCCTCGTGCGGGGCCACGGCCAGTTCCTTGCCGTGGCGCAGGCGTGCCACCAGGTCGGGGTTGGCGATGAAGGGGCGGCCGATGGCCACGGTGTCGATCAGGCCCTTGGCGCGGCGGTCCATGGCCAGTTCCAGGTCATAGCCGTTGTTGCCCATGTAGGCGCCGTCAAAGAGCTTGCGCAGCGCGTCCAGGTCCACGCCGGGCGGCAGTTCGCGCGAGCCGCCGGTGGCGCCTTCCACGACGTGCAGGTAGGCCAGGCCGAAGCGGTTGAGCTGGGGGATGAGGTAGCCGTAGAGGGCCATCACATCGCTGTCCAGCGGCGTGTTGCCGGCGTTGGGTGTGACGGGCGACAGGCGGATGCCCACGCGGTCGGCTCCCCAGACCTTGGCCACGGTGTCGGTGACTTCCAGCGTCAGGCGGGCGCGGTTTTCGATGCTGCCGCCATAGGCGTCGCTGCGGTGGTTGGTGGAGTCGCGCAGGAACTGGTCGAGCAGGTAGCCGTTGGCCGAGTGCACTTCCACGCCGTCAAAGCCTGCACGCTTGGCGCATTCGGCCGCGTGGCGGTATTGCTCGACGATGCCGGGGATTTCGCTGGTTTCCAGGGCGCGGGGCATGGACACCTCGGCTACGCCGTTGGGCGTGAAGGTGACGCCTTCGGCCTTGATGGCAGAGGGGGCGACAGGGGCCACGCCACCGGGCTGCAGGTCCACGTGCGAGTAGCGGCCCACGTGCCACAGCTGGGCCACGATCTTGCCGCCGGCCGCGTGCACGGCGTCGGTGACCTTCTTCCAGCCGGCGACCTGTTGCTCGGTCCAGATGCCGGGCGTGAGGTTGTAGCCCCGGCCCTGTGCGGAGATGTTGACGGCTTCGCTGATCAACAGGCCCGCGCTGGCGCGCTGGGCGTAGTAGGCGGCGTGCAGTTCGGTGGGCACGCCGTCGTCACCGGCGCGGCTGCGGGTCAGCGGGGCCATGACGAAGCGGTTGGCGAGCGACAGGCCGCCCAGTTGGGTGGGGGAGAACAGATCGGTGTGAAGGCTGTGGTCGGTCATGGTGTGCAGTGGTGGTGGTTGAACAAAAGGAAGAGGGATAGGTAAGAGGTGAAGGGTTTGAAGTTGACCAGTCGTCTATAAACAAGGCAAATAAAAAGCGGCGGCCCGGCCTGCTCAGCCCAGCAGCCGCTTCGTGGACACAAGGGCTGCGGCAAATGGCTCCTCATGCCGGCCCAGCTTGGACAGCAGGGAGGCGCCCAGCCACAGCTGGTACAGCGATTCGGCCAGCGCAGGCGCGTCCAGGTCGGATGTGATGGAGCCATCGGCCTGGCCGGCGCGCACGCAGTCGGTCAGCCGGGTGATGATGGCGTCGGTGCCGGTGCGCAGCACCGAGCGCATGTCGTCGGACAGGTCGCAGACCTCGGGGCCCAGCTTGACCACGAGGCACTGGCCTCCTGCATGGGCCGAGCACTGGTTCTGCGTCCAATGGCGGAAGTAGGTCATCAGCCGGGAGATGGCCGGATCGGGCGTCTCCATGAGCGCATCGATCTTGGCCAGGTACTCGTCGAAGTACTCCTGCAGCAGGGCCTGGCCGAACTCTTCCTTGGACTTGAAGTAGTAGTAGAAGGAGCCCTTGGGCACGCCCGCAGCCGCGACGACCTCGGCCAGGCCGACGGCCGTGTAGCCTTTCTGGGTCATCAACGCCTTGGCCACATCAAGGATGTGCTGGCGTGTTTCCTGTGCGGGTTTCTTCATGGGATCGAAGTCTAACGTAAAAACCGACCAGTCGTCTACAAACTTTGTTCCCGCGTCATTCCGGCGGTCGCAAGGCCTGCGCCGTGTCGGGCAAGTCACCCGGCCGGATGATGCGCGCAAGACCCATCCTGTCGCTCAGAAAGTCGATCAAGGCCCGGGCGGCGCCGGACTGGAAGCGGTTGGGCATGTACAGCATGAACATGCGGCCCTGGTTGATGCTGAACTCATAGTCCTGCATGGCCAGCACGACGCGGCCATCTTCCACTTGGCTGCGCACCATGTAGTCGGGCACCAGCCCCACGCCCAGGCCGCCGGTGATGCAGTCGCACAGGAAAGGGTAGCTGCGCGACATCAGCGTGGGCGTGATGTCCAGCTCCTCCAGCGGCTGGCCGTTCCGCGCGATCTGCAGGCGCACCTTGCCGCTTTCTCCGCCCGATGTGATGAGCGGCGTGCGCGACAGCTCGGACGGGGTCTCCGGCAGGCGGTGGCTGCGCAGCCAGTCGCTGGATGCGCACAGGCTGTAGCGCACCGGCCCCATGTCGCGCGCCACCAGCATGGGTGGCGGGTCGGACATGACGCGGATCGCGATGTCCACGCTGTCCTTGAGCAGGTTGTCTATGAAGTTTTCCAGGCGGATGTCCAGCACCACCTGCGGATGGGCGCGCTTGAACTCGATCAGCCACGGCGCCATGACCAGGTGGCCGTAGCCGGTGGGCACGCTCAGCCCGATCTTTCCCGAGATGTCGTCCGTGCTGCTTTGGGCCAGCTCGCGCACCAGTTCGGTCTCGTTGAGGATGTTGCGCGCATGGCGGTAGATGCGCTGGCCGACCTCGGTGGCCTCCACGCCCTGGGGCGTTCTGCGCAGCAGCGATGCGCCAAGGGACTTCTCCAGCCGGGCCAGGTGGTAGCTCACGTTGGCCCGCGACATGTTCAAGAACTTTGCCGCCTGGCTCAGGTTTCCGTGTTCGATGATCTGGACAAGGATGTTGAATGCCAGGAAATCCATGCGCTGCAGTCCAAGGGGGTGTCAATATTGTTTGACATGATGTCAACCGCCGCCGCCATTGTCAAAGAGGGTGCGCTGGGCAGAATGGGCCAGCCAGAACACATAAACATTCAAGGAGACAAGATGGCAGGCATCACAAAAAGACAGGCGTTGGCCAAGGGCATGGCGCTGGGCGCCATCGGCGTGGCTGCGTTCGCATCGCTGTGCGGCGCGGCGCAGGCCAATACCGATACCGGCGCCTGGCCCGACAGGCCGATTCGCCTGGTCGTTCCCTTCCCGCCGGGTGGGCCCACCGATGGCGCGGCGCGCGTCTACGCCGAGGCGCTGGCGCGCCAGCTGGGCCAGCCCGTGGTGATAGAGAACAAGCCCGGCGCATCGGGCGCGGTGGCGGCGGGCCAGTTCCGCACGGCTGCGCCTGACGGCTACACGCTGATGATGATGGTCACGCCCACCATCATGGCGCCGCATTTCTTCAAGAACGTCAAGTTCCACACGGCCACGGATTTCGCCCCGGTCACCAAGATCTACGACCTGCCCAATGTGATTGCGGTCAATGCGCAGTCGCTGCCCAAGGTGACGGACCTCAAATCGCTGTTCCAGTACGCCAAGGCGCAGCCCGCCACGCTGGACTACACCAGCTCCGGCGCGGGCAGCTCGGGCCACCTGAGCATGGAGCTGATGAAATCCGCCAAGCTGCACACCATGCAGCACGTGGCCTACAAGGGCAGTGCGCCCGCCATGAACGACACGCTGGGTGGCGTGGTGCCGGTGATCTATGCGGACATGGTGTCTGCGCTGCCCCATATCCGCAGTGGCCGGCTGAGGGCGTTGGCGGTGGGCACGCCGCAGCGCGTGAAGGCGCTGGACGGCGTGCAGACCATGGCCGAGCAGGGCTTTGGCGGCTATGAGGCATCGTCCTGGGGCGGCCTGGTGGCACCCAGGGACACGCCGCGCGCCATCATCGACAAACTCAGCGCCACCTCGCGCCAACTGCTGGCCACCGACGAGGTGCGCGACCGCTTCGAGAAGATCGGCGTGACGGCCGCCTACCTCAACCCCCAGGATACCGAGGCCCTGATCCGCAGCGACTACACCCGCTGGGGCGAGGTGGTGCGCACCAACGGCCTGGGCGCGGAGTGAATCCATGGCCATGAGTCCTATGCCTGCGCAATCCATGTTCCGGCCTCTGCGGGCCGTTTGCAGCCTGGCCGATGTCGAAGCCATCGAAAGCCGGCCCATGGCGCAGCTGATCACCGCGGCTTCGGTCTACGACCTCTTTTGCAACTCCGCGCGTGAGCACGGCCAGGGCAGGGCGCTGAGCTTTCTGCCCCAGGCCGGCAGCGTTCATGACGCCCGGCACCTGAGCTATGCCGAACTGCTGGGCAAGATCCACCAGACGGCCAACGCCCTGCATGCGCTGGGCATGGGCGCCAGCGACACGGTGGCCATCCTGCTGCCCGGCTGCATGGAGTACCACTTTGCGCTGTGGGGCGGCGAGGCGGCGGGCATCGTGCAGCCCATCAATCCGCTGCTGAGTGCCGAGAAGATCTCTGCCCTGATGCGGACCACGGGCGCGCGCTTTCTGATCGCCTGGGCGGACGAGGACGATGCCGGAATCCGCGAGAAAGTCACGGCGCTGGATGCGGACCTGGCGCATGTGCTCTGGGTCTCGCATGAAGGCCGGGTTCCCCAGGGGGATGGACAGCGCTGGCCCGCCTGCGATCTGCATGCCGCCCTGGCCGCCCAGCCCTCCGACCGGCTGGTGAGCGGGCGCCAGCCCCAGGCCGGCGACGTGGCGGCCTATTTCCATACCGGGGGCACCACGGGCGCGCCCAAGATTGCCGTGCAGACGCATGGCGCCCAGGTCTACACCGCCTGGGCCAGCGTGCAGATGCAGGGCCTGAACACGGCCGACCGCACCATCAACGGCTACCCGCTGTTCCATGTGGCCGGAGTGCTGCCGGGCTCGCTGGCCTGCTTCTCGGCCGGAGCCCACGTCATCATTCCGACCACCGGTCTGTTTCGCAACAAGGCCGTGATTGCCGGCTTCTGGCGCATGGCGGCACAGTGGAAGCCCACGCTGATGTCGGCCGTGCCCACGGTGCTGGCCGCGCTGGTGGAGGTGCCGCTGCAGGGGGCTGATGTGTCCTCCATCCGCTACTTCCGCACGGGCGCCGCGCCGCTGTCGCCCGAGGTGGCGGCGCGCTTCAAGGCGCACAGCGGTTTCCATGTGCACGAGAGCCTGGGCATGACCGAGATGACGGGCATCTCCACCATCACGCCGCCCGGCCTGCACGCGGCGGCGGGCCATGTGGGCCTGCGCCTGCCGTTTGCGCGCCTGGCCGTGCGCTGCATGGGGCCGGACGGCAGGCCATCAGGGCAGGAAGCCGCGCCCGGCGAAACCGGCATGGTGGTGTTCCAGTCGCCCAACCTGTTTTCCGGGTACCTGGGTGGCATTGAGCCGTCCAGCTACCTCACCGATGACGGCTGGCTGATCACGGGGGACCTGGGCTCGGTCGGCGACGATGGCCTGCTGCGGCTGCGCGGGCGTTCCAAGGACGTCATCATCCGCAGCGGCCACAACATCGATCCGCAGGTGATAGAGCAGGCGCTGGAGCGCCATCCCGCCGTCAAGGCCTGCGCCGCCGTGGGCGCACCCGATGCCTATGCGGGCGAGGTGCCTGTGGCCTTTGTCGCGCTCCAGCCCGGCGCTCATGCCGATGAGACCGAACTGCTGGCCTTTGCCGCAGCCGGCGTGGACGAAGCGCCTGCGCGCCCGCGCTATGTGCGCATCATCGATGCGCTGCCCACCACCAACGTGGGCAAGGTCTACAAGCCGCGCCTGCGCAGCATGGCTGCGGAAATCTACGCTCGCACCCTGGTGGCCCAGGCGCATGAGCGCATGGGCCTGCCGCTGCCGCCCGCGGCCAGCACCACGCATGCGGAAGGCGAGGGCTTTGTGCTGCGCCCGGCCAGGGCGGCTGACCGGAGCCCTTGGGAGCAGGCTGCCGAGGCGCTGGCCTTCACGGGCGAGCCGGTGCGCATCGAGGATGCCGCCTGAACGCTGGGCCGGACCCCATTGCAGCTACCTGGTGAACTGCGCCGGAGCGGTGCGCAATGCGCATAGAATGCAAACCATTCGCATTCAATAATCAATGCGGCGACATGCGGCCGCACCCCACTCCCCAAGCACGTTCATGCCGTCGGCCCGTTGTGGCGCCGATGGCTGTTTTTTTTGTCCTTTGAGGAAGCTGCAATGAAGAAACACTGGATTCTTGTCTCCGCACTCCTGGCCGCCAGCGGCGCCAGCCAGGCCCACCAGATCTGGCTGGAACAGCCGGCCGGCGAAACCGCCGTGATCCGCTTTGGCGAGTTTGGCGACAACCTGCGCGAGACATCGCCGGGCCTGCTCGACAAGTTCGGCAAGCCCGTGGCCACCCTGGTGTCTGCCCAGGGCGAGAAGGCGGCCGATGGCCGCAAGACCGGCACCGGCTTTGCGCTGCCCTTCAAGGCCGGCCAGGGCGACAGCATCGTGGCCGAGGATGCCGGCTACCCGCTGTACACCAGCAAGAAGGGCGAGCAGGAACTGCGCAACTGGTACCACCCGGCCGCGCGCCTGATCACCGGCTTTGCTGCCCAGGCCTCGCGCCTCACGCTGGATGTCGTGCCCTCGGGCAAGGCCGGCGAGTTCAAGGTCATCTACAAGGGCCAGCCGCTGCCCAAGGCCAAGGTCGTGCTGACCGTGCAATCGGGCTGGAGCAAGGAAGCCCACGCTGACGAGCAGGGCCTGGTGCAGTTCGACATGCCCTGGAAGGGCACCTACGTGGCCGAAGCCACGCACGACGAGCGCAGCGGCGGTGAGCGCACCGGCCCGAACGGCGCAGAAAAATACGACGGCGTGCACTATGTGACCTCGGTCACCTACGTCAAGCCCGAAGGCGTGGCGCCCATCGCTGCCGGCCCTGCGGCCAAGCCCAACAAGTAAGCGCTGCGGCCAAACACCTTGGCCCGAGACGCAGGCAGCCATGCCTGCCGGCCTCCATGCCTCATGCATGGAGGCTTTTTTATGGGCGCTGCAGTAGGAACACATGGGTGGGTGCGGGATTCGTCGTATACGATTGAATATTTCGTAAAGAGAGGGGCGTGGGCTTCAACGCCGCGTTCTAGAGGAGGAAATCCATGTTCAAACGCATACTGTCCCGCGGCCTGGCGCCGCTCCTGGCGCTGTTGTTGGCTGGCTCGGCCAGCCTGGCCCATGCCGATGAAGGCCTGCTGCTGGCCGCTGGCGCCGGCTACCGCAAGCCCGTGCTGGAACTGCTGCAGGCCTTCAGCCAGGCCACGGACATTCGCGCCGAGGCCAGCTTTGGCAACATGAAGCAGATCGAGACCCAGGCCCGCCAGAACCCCGAGATCGCCGTGCTGATTGGCGACCGCGCCTTTGTCGAGCCCATGCAACTGGCCGAGCGCTACATCACGCTGGGCCAGGGCCAGCTGGTGCTGGTGGCCGCGCGCGGCCAGCGCCTGGAAAGCGTGCAGGACCTGGCCAGGCCCGAATTCAAGCGCATTGCCATCGCCGACCGCAGCAAGGCCGTGTACGGCAACGCGGCGCGCATCTGCCTGGAGCGCCTGGGCCTGGCGCAGACGCTGGGCGAACGCCTGGTCGAAGTGGCCACGGTGCCCCAGGTCAGCGCCTATGTGACCACCGGCGAGGTGGACGCAGGCTTTGTCAACAAGACCGAGGCCCTGGTCCTGAAAGACCGCGTGGGCGCCAGCGTGCCGGTGGCGGCCAGCTGCCATCCGCCCATCGAACTGAGCCTGGCCGTGCTCAAGGGCCGCGCCTCATCGCCGCAACTGCAGGCGCTGCTGGACTTCATCGCCACGCCGCAGGCCCGCCAGGTACTGGAGCGGCACGGCCTTTGATGGGCCACCTAATCCCTGCTGGCAACTGACAGTCCATGACCGACTCCGTTTGCGCCCAGGCGCCGCTGGCCCTGACCGCGCATGTCATTGCCTGGAGCCTGATGCTGCAATTGCTGGTGGGCGCAGGCCTGGGCTGGCTGCTGGCACGGCGCCGGTTTGCGGGGCGCCAGCTGGTCGATGCACTGGTCAGCCTGCCGCTGGTGTTTCCGCCCATCGTGCTGGGCTATGGCCTGCTGGTGCTGCTGGGCCGGCAAGGGCTGCTCACCCAACTGCTGCCCGATGTGCTGCGGCCCGACATCGTGTTTTCGCAAACGGGCCTGGTCATTGCGGCCTTCATTGCCGGGTTGCCGCTCATGGTCAAGCCCACGCAGGCCGCCTTTGCAGGCACTTCGCCACGCCTGCTGGAGGCGGCGGCCATGCTGGGGCACCGCCCCTGGTCGGTGTTCTGGCGCATCGGGCTGCCGCTGGCCCGGCGTGGCATTGCGGCCGGCCTGATCCTGTCGGGGGGCCGTGCGCTGGGCGAGGTCGGCCTGTCGCTCATGCTGGGCGGCAACATCATCGGCCGGACGGAAACCCTGTCACTGGCCATCTACAACAACGTGCTGGACGGCAATCTGGCCTGCGCCAATCAGCTCTCTCTGATGCTGGGCGTGCTGGCCATGGCGGCCTTCATGGTGCTCAGGCGGTTTGGCGCGCTGTGAGCAGCGGGCAGGGCCGGGCAGGGCGCAAGCTGGAAAGGACTCAGGGCAGGAAAGGCGAAGACAGCAGGCGCAAGCCGATGGAAAACCACCGCTCCTGCGTGCTGCTGCCTGCGCGGTTGCCGTAGGTGGCATCGATCTGCACATGTCCAGGCACCAGCCAGTAGCGCAGGCCCATCTGGTAGAAGGGCTTGCCCTGGTTCTGGCCGAATGTCTCGGCAATCAGCCAGGTGCTCTGGCTCAATTGGGCCTCGGTTGCCAGGCCCCAGGTCATGAGGTTGCGATGCGTCTGCGCCGTGCGCAGCCAGCCCACGTTGGTGTGGAAGAACAGCCGGTCATCGCGCATCGAGAACGTGACGGGCACATAGGCGTACAAATCTCCCCGGCCCTGGCCCTCGTCATTCGGATGCCGGGCATTGCCCACGGCCAGGCCCCAGCCCCAGCCATTGGGCTGCAGTTCCTTGAACAGGGTCTTGCCCTGGATCACCACATCCGTGGTCCGGCTGCTGCCGTCCTCTCGCGTGCGTGCCGCGCCCAGCGTCAGCTCCAGATTGCCCGTGAAATTGCAGGCCGGCTGCGCCCAGAACTCCGTGCTGTCCTTTTTGGACTTGACCCAGCTTTCCAGCTGGCAGGACTTGGCATCGACGATGCGGGCATCGTCCGTGATCATGGGCCGGGCTGCATGGGCCGGGCTGGTGCCGAGACAGGCTGCCAGGCCCAGGGCTGCCGCCGCCCAAAGGGAGTGGGGATTGCGCATGGCCCGCCATCCTAAAGCCGAAAAATGACGCCACCAGAACATTGCTGTGCCAGGCGCGCCACAACAACGGCTGTGCACGGATTTGCCCCATATGGCCCTGTCCATCGCCAAACTGGGTCAGGCACACATCCCCGGACGGATCGCGCTGGGGAACTGCGTCCCCGCACACATACAGCCGCTCCGTGCCTGCCTTCGCAACGTACTCCCACTCATGGTCCCAAGGCAGGCGATAGCCCGTGGCGGCCAAAAAGCGCTGCGCTTCCTCTTGCGTGACATAGGCGGGGAACGGCCCGTCCTCGCTGGAGAAATCAGGCCGCTCCAGCCCATCGCACAAATCCACATGCTCTTCAATCACCCACTCGAACGTAGGAAAGCGGCCCATCAGAAACGCGGGCACATGCACGGGATCCGCCTCCTTCGCTGCATGGACCACCGGCGCAATCAAGGACCAGTCCTCAGCAGGGATCGAATCGCGCAGCTTGTCCAACCGCTGCGCCCTTGCCCCGTAGGTGAAATCGCCGCCCAGGACCAGGGTCAGCGTGGTCTCATGCTGCGCATCGTAAAAGCAGGGAACCTCCCATGCCGCGCCCTCAGCAGGTTCCGTAGAGACGAATGGTTTGGCGAACTCGAAGCCGCGCGGCAGCCCCTCCAGAATGGCTTGGGCAATCTCTGCGCGGCGGGAGGGCAGTGTGGATTGCCAGGATTGGGGGCTGGCGAGTTCAGGGATGGTGTGCATGGTCGGGACAAAAATCACATGACTTCAAACAGATGAAATTTGATGCTGTGCGGATTTTTGCCGAAATCTCCAGGCAGTTCGCCACGCATGGTCAGATCGCACCTCTTGTCTTGCCTGAAAACATCCATCTCGTAGCCCCAGCCTCCGTAATTCAATCGATAGACCCTGATTGAGGAATTTTCATCGTCGGCACAAATTTCATCTTTTTCCAGAACGAGCTGGCTACCTATTGGAGGAGGTGCAAGCGAGGTGAAATCGTCTTTGCCGAGATGATTTTCCAATGCTTCAAAAGCCTCATCCATTTGCAGTGGGCTGATACCGAAGTGGGCTTCAAGGGTTTTCAGATCTTGGTGAAAGAATGCGGTCGCCAGCAAGCGGATGGATTTCTCTGCGGTCTCCAGATTGAGTGTATGAAGATTTGGGTCGTATTCATATGAATGGGTAGATGCCATGTCTGGATGTTAAATAAAGATTGTAGGATTATTGGTGGTAATTATTTCAATATATGACCCTTGGCTACCAATATTTGTTTTATTTTTCTAAGCTTCCTGTTACTCCTTCTCGCCAGTACTGCAGATATTTCAGTGAAGTCATTTTCAACAGCCTTGGTGGAGATTTTTCTGTTTTTCATATCATCGATTATTGCGGCATTGGTCTCAAATGTAAGCGCTAGAGGGTTCTCCTTAGGATATGAAAATCTACAAACGCATAGATCATTAATGATGAGTGCGCCATCGGAGTTTTTTTTGTCAAGGAACAATCTCATGTTGGCTGGCTTATTAATCATCTTAAGGATGGTGGATAACCTGAATCCATGGAAATCAAGGCCGCTGCTCCATATTTTCCCTTTGAACGTGTATATCTTGAAGTTGATTCCCTGATTTTTATTAACTATGGAATAATATTTCTCGAATAATTCATGGTCATTCGGATCTCCCTCTCTGGAAAACCCCTTGGATGCCAGGTCTTCTATGCTTTCTGGCACCGTTGCTGATGTTTCAACATTCAGACATATTTCTCCAAATAAATATTTGTTTAAAATAATTCTTATCTTTTGGTAATCGATTGTCATAATGGAAGGGTTATGTATCCAACTGTATGGGCTTCAATAATACATTTGCCTTTTGCAAAGGTATCGTGTGGCAGCAAAGAAATTCAGGCAATCGGCTCTGATTCTTAAGATGTTCAGTCCCGCAGTGAGATGCCACGACCAGTAGTCCAAGAGTGGGCCGTGGTGCGGCCCAGGCCCCTTGGCCCTGTTCGTCGGTGATCCAGTGGCGACCGATCTGGTCGCACTGGTACCAGTAGGTGCTGTGCTCTTCGCCCGCTCCCTGAATGGTGGCCAGCGGCACAAAGCTCCCCGGCTCGTAAATATAGAGCGCCTGTCTTGTACCTCGCTGGCTGTGCACCGTGAGGTCGCCATCCCAAAGGTAGTGGATACTGCAGAAGGCATCGCTTTTGGCGACACATCGGCCCGTGGGGTCGTAGGCGTAGCGGGTGGCCTGGGTGACGCCGTGGCGCGTGGTGTTCGTAGCGGCCGCACAGGTAGTCGCCACGGGCCACAAGCTGGCCTGCCGCTGCCGGTCCGAGTTTGTAAGGATTAATTTGATTATTGGGGCAGGCCTAACGAATTTACACATTCACCAAAGTCTAAGAAGATATCCTTCATCGAAAAGATCCCGATTAAAATTATTTCTTGCATCCTCAATATTTATTGAAATCCATTTCGCATTTAAATTAACGGTAGATTGGTTGTTAAATATGAATTTTGCAATATTTGGAATAATGCAATCATTGGTTAATCTATTTTCAATAAAATTGAATAATATTTTTATATTATCTGCGCGTTCACTGTTTTCCTGAAAAAATCCGTTGCAACTTTGATGCGTCTTATCTGAAATAATTGCCGCATTAAAATTGCGGCCGTTAATGGTTGCGCGGATACTGCCGGAAAATATAGTTTCAGGTGTCTGAAATAATCCAACTTCAGCAAATCCTTTGTAATTTTTAGATTCTTGATTTATTTCTTCGAAATACAATAAGAAGGATGACATAATATTATTTATCGGTCGATCATGGATGTTGTATTTTTCAAGAAAATCTTCCAAACGCTGATCTTTTGAAGAACAACCGAGGAAATTAATTAGCACTGAAGAAAATATGGAAGATGGGGGTTTCGTGATCTGAAGCGGTTTATCTGATTTTTGGCGAGTCAGATGACTGGATATGGATGCATAAATATTCTGCTTAATTAGAGGCAAAGTCCATGTTTTCTTTTGCCATTTGTAGGAACGCCAAGCTGAAAGAACTCCAATTTATCCTCTTCGAAAGCGACTGTCCATACAACTCCGTCAAGAAAATAATTATCAATCTCCGGCATTCTGCGCTTAAGTTGTCCCAGTTTTTTTTCTACCGCATCCCTGCTGTCATTGGCACTCAAACCATAAGGTAAATGTCTGCTGTAAATTCCATTCCTTCCGTCATCTCCAGATATTCGAATTTCAAGTTGGCTAAATATGAATGCACCTTCGCTTTTGGGTGCTATCCCATTTCCTTTTGCATCGATTTCAAATGACATTGAAAGACCTTGTCCTTTTATAGGAATGAGCGTTTCCAATGATCGGCCTGTTTTCGGTCGACTCTTAATGCCATTTTTGGTTAAAAACTCGTCGAACGGTTCATGCGTGCTACTATGGCCTAAAAAAATCATCAGTTCTATTGCATTCATTTCTTTGCCTTTGTTTCGTTGGTGATGGCATCCTGAATATATTGATTCCAATCCATGTTTCTCAACTCTTGCGCAATTTTGTCATAGGCATCCTTGCATTCAAGATCCTTGTTTTTCATAGCCTTGGAGATGGCATCTGTATTTCTTTTTACAGCTTCATTGAGGTTTCCCGCGTCCTGAGAGATTCTTTCAGTAGTGTTTTATATCGCCAAGTTTGTCCTTCAGCATGAATATCTGGAGGAACAGCAATTGTGGGTGCATTGTTCCAGACAGATTTTCTGATTTCTGAGGCTTGAGCATCGCTAATTTTTACACCAGAAACCTTTAGTTCATTGAACTTGTCCGATAGCTGAGGGTGAGCGATGTTGATCTTGTGAAGGTGGCCCGAGCCATAGAACAGCCAGTGCAGGGTGCGGCCGTCAGGCATGCGGGTGTGGGTGCGGTCGGCCCCATCCAGGCAAGTTGCTTGGAGTCGCCCTTGGCGTCAATGACTTCCACGGTGCGTCCCCGGGCGTCATGGCGGTAGCGCGTGGTGCAGCCCAAGGGGTCGGTGGCCTGCACAAGGTGGCCGCGGCTGTCGTATTCCTGTTGCCACTCGTGACCGAGGGCGTCGCGCAGCGTGGTGACCAGGTCCAGCGGGTTGTATTGCAGCGTGGTGGCATGGCCCATGGCGCCGATGATCTGGACCAGGTTGCCGCGTGCATCGCGGCGCAGGGTGGTGCGGCGTCCCAGGGGGTCGATGCGGCCCGTGGAGGCGCCGGTGGCATCGGTGGGCGTCTGCTCGATGATTTGCTCGGGCGTGCCTTCCGCGATGACGGTAGCAATGATGTTGAAGCGCGCATCCCAGTGGTAGGCGGTGGTGCGGCCCAAGCCGTCGGTGTGGCGCGTTCGTTGCAGTAGCCTAGTAGCAATCCAGGCGCGGGCTGCCGCGTTGCTAGGGCCTGCAAGGTGTGTGCAGAATTTGTAGGCTGCTCGTATGTTTTTCGCCTACGTAGTCTGCCCACCAACGAGGAAAGGCAACGTAATTGGTCGTTTGCTCAGACCTTATCTTGCAAATGGTGCAAAAAACGTAATTCTATACAGCTGCCAGTCTATCAAGCTATAGACAATATGTACTCTATACGACGGAAGGTCCCAGATAAAATATCCAGTGTCTGAGGATGTGCCCTTTTTGTCAGGTGGTTGCCCCATGTGCTTCAAAATTTCCAACGGACTATCATGAAAGCTGAGACCAAAGGGCAGTTGTCCTTGGAATCCATCGCTTTCCATATCTCCCGCTCTATTGAGACGGTAACCAGCAAAAAATGTTCCGTACTTGGGGAGTGGATTCGATTCTCTCCGGAAGTCCTTACCTTCTCTGAAATACAGAGTGAGACCATAGTTCTTTATGTAGCGGAATACCTCCTCTGTATGATTGGCTTCATTTAGCGAGTCTTGATCCCAAATTATGGGTTTGAAGGCATCAGCCAATCTGAAATCATCAATTGAAAAACCCAGCGCTTGCGAAAGGTTGTGCGGACTGGGCATGCGATCTCTGATCGCAGAAGAAATATCCGGTGAATGATTGCCAATCATTCTCAGATCATAGATATTGGGTCTGCGGATATGAATTATGGCAATGGTTCCAGAGAGATGTACGTAGCTTATATTTATGTGCCAATCTGGGGTTACCCAAAGATCGGCGGATAGGTTATGAATAAACCTGGAGGCAATGGGTTGCCCTAGTTTTTGATGTACTAAGGTTTGGGTATCTGAAAAAACAAGGCCAAAAGGTAGAGTCCCCTGAAAACCACGATAGCTAGATACTCCTTGAGCATAGAACGCTACCTGTTTGAGAATAAAATCTCCGTCCATATGGATGGAGTTATCTTTGAAGATTCGATTATAGTTGTCTTGATTTTCATAGATCAACGCAATGCTATGCTTCTCGTTTTCTTCAATCTCGCTATTTCTTGCATTTATCGCTGCTGCTTCAGTATCCTCTTCGTATTCTTCGTCTTGCTCTGCAAGATGAGGTCGTTCAAAGATTCGATGCTCCTGAAGCCAAGCATCGAAAGAGGGATCATTGGGAGATTTTCCAATGAATGAAACGAGAATTTTTCCATCCATAGAATATGAGATCCTATTTAAGGTTGAGATTCTTTGCGTCGAATTTGTTAATCTTTCTTATTCTTATGGTTTCTATGCCTTTCCACTTGTTTTTATAGAATATGATAATTATGTGGTTGTCCTTTTGATACGCTTGAACAAGGTCTTCCTGATTCTTGCTGACTGATTTCCCCAATTTTTCTTCAACCTGTGATTTGTCCATTGCAAAAGCGAGGTTGAATGGATTTTCTTTTTCAAAGCCTTTATTTATGTCGAAGGATTCAAAAGTGAACCAGCCGTCCCCAATGGGTGGGGAAAGATATTTTTCCTTGTATGAATCTGTGGGGTCAAATTCCATGGAAATCAATTTGTCTTTGGTTTTTATTCTTGTTGTTGAATCTCCCTTTGGCATCTTTTTTATGTCATTCTCGAGAAGAAATGACTCAAAATCATCACTTGTCGAAGTATGACCTAGGAAGGATAGCAATCTTTCGGTATTCATCATATTTCCTTATGTTGATGGTAATTTTGGTTTCACGGCTTTATGAGATAAAGCCATGTCTTCGACATATTTATCAAAATCAAAATCCTTTAGCTCTTCCACTGATCGCATGTACTCTTCAAGGCATCCATGGTCTTTCCCTTCCATCGCTTTTCTAATGGCTTCTGTGTCACGTTTGAAAGCGTCCTTCAGTCCTTTCGAGTCCCCCTGAATCAAAGGCTTGTTCTTGCTGCCATATGTTCGGCCCTCTTTGTGAATATCTTCAGGGACAGTGATGGTCGGCGCATTATTGTAGACTCGGTTGAGAACTGATTTTTGCTGCTTTTCTGACAGGCTGTCCCATATGCCTTTTTCGACCAACAGATCTTTTGCCGCTTGCTTGAGAGCCCCTCCGGACGGCACATGATCCGCATTCAGTTCTCCAAGTTTTTTAGGTGCCTTGTTGTAGGTCGATCTTTTACCGCAAAGTTCGTGCTTCTTGGGCTTTCCTTTATCTTTTCCACCACCTTGCCCATCTGCTTTCTTTGCAGCAGCTTCTTCAGCCTCTTTGGTTGCTTTTTGTGATCCAGCTTCTGCCGCTTCGCGGCCGGCTTTCTTGCCTACAGCCTCTGTTGCCGCTGCTGCTGCCTTCTTCCCATACTTGGCCCCGGTGGCCGCCATCCCCGCGCCCGGGATCATGGCTGCCGCGCTCAAGGCAGCGTTAACTTTATCGCCCTCGGCAAGATAGATCAAAGCGTTGGCGCCGTCGGCAATTTCGCCTACGCCGGGGATGAGGCCCACGACATCCAGACCAGTGTGCACAACGTCGCTGCCCCAGCGCTGCCACCAGCTTTTTTCCTGGGCGACGGGCTTGATGGCGGGAGCCGTGGCTCCGTGGAGGTTGGGCGCCGTGTCGGGGATGACCAGTCCCGAGGTGTTGCCTATCGGCCCTGGAGAAGGGTAGGCGTTGGGCTTGACCTGTGCAGTTTGTGACTGCGCTGCAGGCAGTTGTTTTTTTCTGGTGGCCATGGCGCTTCAGGGCTTCTTCCAGTTCATCCACATCTTGTCGCCGGTGCGCACGATGGCCCGACCATTGACGTAGACGGTCTTGCTGTGGTCTATGTCGTGGCTGATGCGCATATTGGTCTGGCTGACCACGCCCTTGCCTTGTCCGGGTTCATCGCCCATGACGTTGTCGACATAGCTCTGGTTGTGCAGGTAGACAGGCTTGCCTTGCAGGAAGACGTTGGGAGAGCACTGCCTGCTCTGGTTCATCTGGTGCGTGATGGGGTAGGGCACCGGGACGCCGTTCTTGCTCGGTGTCAGGCATACGTCTGGGGTGAGCGAAACGATGCGAAACCGCCCGTCCTTGGATGCAATGTTTTCGTCAGCCACGGCGTGCCTCCTGAGGTTTCGCGCGTTCGCTGGCTGCGCGCTGCATTTCGGCATCCAGTTCCATGCCTGTGCCTTTGGGCCAGGTGCCCAATTCCAGCTGCCTGACATCTGTCTTGGCGCTGATGATTGCCCGCCTGACGGTAGTCACAGTGCCGGTCGCCAAATCCAGGATCACCGTGTCTATGTTCATGGGCGCAAACATCACCACGCCCACATTCAGGCGTACCAGCAGTTGCAGCTCCTGCGTGGGTAGCTTGAAGCGGAAAATGCCCTGGTATTTGTCGGCTGGAATGAGGTTCAGGAGCATGACCTCTTCGCCACCCTGCGGGTAGTCGATCTGCTGGTCTTCCGGCGCACAGTTCCAGTAGCGGTAGTCATGATCCAAAGGACTTTTGGGCCACTGGGATTGCTTCCATGCGTCGTCATGCGTCCCGGCTAGGGAAACCCGAGGACTCCACCAGCGTCCAATGGCGCCCACGCCTACGACCGGATAGTCCTGCTGTCCGTCATAAGGCTGGTTCAAGGCTTCAATCTGCGGCGCTGCGTAGTGCTGCGCGGACTGGGGCTGCCGCTGTGTGTGGGTTTCCAGTTTCGCAATGGCTTTGTCGGCGTCGTGGACCGCCTCGGGAAGCCTGCCGCAACCAATCGGATTGGGCGTGTAGAAGGCGGGGAGCGCGTGATGCGCCTGTTGGGCGATCTCGCGTTGGGACTTTGTGATCCTGACGTCGTCCCTGTCATCCAGAAACTCCTGCAGAAGTTGCTCCTGGCGAATGACATTGGGGCCCCCGAAGGCCAGCTCATAGCACAGCGGCACCTGAGTGACCGGTTTCGGGGCGCCGGGACGCAGCGCTCCGAGGCTGGTCAGAGAGCGCTCGAATTGCCGCGGTCCGGTGACCTGAAGCGTTTTGATGATGCTGTCTGCAAACCTGAAGCCGGCCGGCCACCGCTCATGAGGCTTGCCGTCTGGCGTATATGCAAAGGCATTGGTGAGGATGACATCGCACTTTGGCTTGTAAGGAGCAAGATCGCTTTCCTGCAGCACGCTGCTGATGTTCACGTTTGCGTAGAACTCGTCTGCGGTGCAAAGCGGTGTCTGTTGCTCGGGCGGCAGGACAGTGGGCTCTATGAGATCGCCATTTTTCTGTACCGCGCGCAGCGTGTAGGAGATGCGGCTGACCATGACGTGAAAGATCTCGCCATGTGGGTCCACATGCTGGAAGTACTGGCTGGGCCAGGGCGTGTGGTTGACCACCTCCGGCAAGGGGGCGGACTCCACCGGACTGGGCATTGCGTGGGAAGGGCGCTCCATTCGGGACTCCTCAGTTCAGGTCAATACGCTTGGAGTCGAGGCCGATGTGCTTGCTGCCGACCACGTCGATGTTCTTGCCATTGATGGTGATCGTGCCGTCGCTTTTCATTACCAAGCTGGCAGCGCCCACGGTGATTAAGAGCTCGTCGCCGGCCTGAATGGCGTAGCGCTTTCCTACCGTGGTCTGCTGGTTGCCCTGGACCCTGACGGAACGGTCCACCAGCACCGTCGTGCTCTGGCTCAGCCCCACATTCACCACCATGGCCGCGCCCACATTGACGTTGTAGGCGGCGCCGATGTTCACCATCTTGGCCAGGCCCACGTTCTGCATGTAGGCCAGTCCGATGGTCTCTGTCTTGAAGCTGCCCACCTTGATCGACCAGTTGTTGCCGATCTTGTCCTTCTCGTTGCGGCCTATGGTCTTGCTGCGGTTCTTGCCGATGGAGATGTTCTCGTCGATGCCAACGTCTTCGTTGCGGTTGTCGCCGATGCTGATCTTCTCGTTGTGGTCCACCCGCTCCGTGCGGTTGTTGTGCACGGTGATGGTTTCGTCGCGGTCCACGGTCTCCGTGCGGTCGCGGTGGATGACGTTAGTTTCATCCCGGTCGATGGTCTTGCGCCGGTCGTTGCCCACCCATTTGTCCTCGTCGTTCTCGACTTCGGTGAGCTGGTCCTTTTGCGCATGCAGCCACAGCTGTTCGGCGCCCGCCTTGTCCTCGAAGCGGATGGCGTTGGCGTCGCCCTGGCCGTTCTTCATGCCCGCGCCCGGTGCGCCGCCCTTGCTGGATCTGGTCTTGATGCCCGATTGCGTGGCGTTGGCCGGCAGCGCCCAGGGCGGCATGTTGGAGGCGTTGTAGACGCAGCCCATGACGATGGGGTAGTCCGGGTCGCCGTTGAGGAAGTCCACGATGACTTCCATGCCGATGCGCGGGATGTGCACCGCGCCAAAGCCCGGCCCGGCCCAGCTGGTGGCCACGCGCATCCAGCAGCTGGAGTTCTCGTTCATGCCGCCGATGCGGTCCCAGTGGAACTGCACCTTGACGCGGCCGTACTGGTCGCACCAGATCTCTTCGCCTGCGGGGCCCACGACGACGGCGGTCTGCGGGCCCGTGGTGCGTGGTTTGGCGGTAATGCGCTGGGGCTTGAAGGGCAGGCTGGTGGGCTGGGCCTGGAGCACGAATTTCTGTGTCGAGCCCTCGCCGCTGCCGCCGTCGCTGACGCGCGGGTTTTCTTCGAAGGCGTAGTCCACGGCCGTGACCAGGTAGGCCTGGTTCTGGTCGCCGCGCGGGTAGTTGTCCAGCGTGAAGGTGTAGCCCGGCGCCATGGCGCGGTGGTTGGAGCTGCCCTGCACCGTGCTCTGGCGCGTGAGGCTTTGCTGCAGGCGCACGCGGATGTAGTCCTCGCCGTCGCCGGTTTCGGTGTAGCCGCCCGGCCATTCGTAGATCTCGTAGGCGTCGTGCGCATGGCCGGGCGGGTTGCGGCGCATGTTGGACAGCTCGGCGCGGGGCTTCTTGAAGTCGTAGTCGTCGTTGTAGTGCCGGCCGGGCTTGACGCGCTGGTGCAGTTCCCAGGCGTGTATGCATTCCTCGCGCGCCACGGCTGCCTTGCCCGGCGGGTGGAAGGGGATGACGGCGCCGCCCTGCAGCGGGTCGTGCGAGGCGACGATGTCGTCGCCCAATGTCAGCACGTGCTGGCCCGCGCTGTGCTGGTGGTAGTAGCAGATGCCCTCGTGCTCCATGAGGCGCGAGACGAACTGGAAGTCCGTCTCGTTGTACTGCACGCAGTACTCCCAGGTGCGGTAGGAGCGCGTCAGGCGCTGCTGCATGGGGTGGCCGTAGATGCCCAGGACCTCGTTGATGATGTCCGGCACGGTCTTGTTCTGGAAGATGCGAAAGTCGCTGCGGCGCGTGGCCAGCCACAGCCAGGGCGACAGGCGCGCGCGGTACAGGAAGTTGCGGTGCTCGTCCTGGCCGCGCATGCCGAAGGCCGTGACCAGGCCATCGATGTAGCGTTTGCCGCCGTCCTGGGTCTCCACCACCACGGTGGCGCCCTTGCCCAGCAGGGCCTTGGGATCGATGCTGTCGCTTTCGCTGAGCAGGTCGATCTCCAGGGCGAACAGATGGCTGATTTCCTCGCGACCCTGCAGCCGGCGCAGCTGCAGCTGGTCTGCCAGGGGAGTGTTGATGGTGACTCTGCGTGTCATGGTGTCGGATCTCGCGGTGCTTGGATGTAGACAAGGGGCGGGGGCGTCAGGTCCGGGTGGGCGGACCTGCGTGCGCCGGCGGTGGATCGGGTGGAGAGGTGCCTTTGCTGCTATCGGGCTGCGTACACCAGCCCTGGACGGGCGCCGTCTGCGTCATCCAGGGCTGGATCGATGACGGGATCGGGGCGAAAGGTGTGCCCCAGCGCGATGAACTGGTAGTTGCCGCGTCGGTCGGTGAAAACAGCCAGGCCGCCAGGCGTCAAGGCCACGTTGAACCAGTCGTTGTCGGTGCGCGGTTGGTCCAGGTCCAGCTTGCCGGACTGGCTCAGTGCAAGCACGCTGCCTGCCAGGCTTTCCAGGTTCAGAACGCTGAGCTGGCGGCCGTCAGCGCCATACAGCCGTAGCTCTCCGGTGGCTTCGACCTTGCTGAGGCCCTCGCCAAGGCGGACGGATCGCTTCATGGTGGCCAGCACGAACTGGCCGCCCGGCGCCAAACGCAGGTCCGGGGGGATGTCGCCGGAGCCATGGCGGAATTCGGCCAGGCGCACGATGCGCGCACCCGTGCGCAGCGCCAGCGCTGCGCCCGTGCCGCGCTGATCGGGCAAGGCATAGGTCAACAGCACATTGCCTGCTGACCATTCGATGGCATTGGCCCAGGTCATCGCATCGGCTCCCGCCCAGGACTGAACCTGCGCGGCCATGGCTGCAGCCGGGTCCTCGTCCCGGGGCTGCACGGTCAGGCTTGCGTTGGCGGAGATGGCCAGACGGGGCGGTGCATCCAGGCTGCCCAGGTTGCGGGTCTGCTGCAGTGTCCATTGGGGCAGCTCGAATGTCAGCAACTGATACGGCTTGCGGCCATCGGCATCGGGATCCACATGGCTGCTGGCAACGATGTGGACCATTGCGGCAGTGCGATCCTGCGCATCGTCCGTGGCCACGGAGCGGGCCAGGCAACCGCCGGGGCGCACTCCCGGCTGTGCAAGCGCCGCAACGGCAGGGGGGCTGCCGCTGCGCTCGGACAGCTGGAAACTGCCCACTTTGGATCGTTGGACGAGGTCCAGGCGATCAACGGTGCCGTTGCAGTAAACGGTATAGAGATAGCGGTACGGGTCCTGGTCGTTCGACGAGGCGAAGCTGGCCGGCTTCGCCTGCCCGGACGAGACGGCAGGGCTGTCATCCGCATTGCGCGTGCATGCGGCCGACAGCAAAGCGCTGGCCAGCATTACGCCAATGGTCGCGAAGCGGCGGGAAGTAGCACTCCAGGGCATGGCTAGAAGTCCTCGCGGGCAAGCACGTTGTCGACATAGTTGCGATCGCCCACGGCGCCGCGCTCGGCGGCGGGAATCCTTTCCCATTCGGCGCGGGCCGTATTGCCGTCGGCGCTGACCGTCACCCACAGTTGATCGCCTTGCATGCGTATGCGGTACTCATGCAGATTGTTGGCATAGCCGTTGAAGCCGCGCAGGGTGTCGAGTTCGAGCTGCTCGGCCGTGTAGTCCGGCAGTTCCACGGGAATGGCTGGCAATCCTTGTGCGGTTCGGGCCTGGTTCCAGGCTCTGACCAGACCTTTGAACCGCTCGCCCTTGCGCTGCTTGCCAGGATATGCCCTTGCGAAGGCCTCCTTTTCCAGGAAGAGCTTCCAGCCGCCGCGCACGTTGTCCTTCCAGTTCCAGGTCTGATTGGCGGTCGGTGCCGGTCGGGTGAGTTGGCACAGGCCCACGCCACCCAGGCCATCGCTGCTGTATTTCGGCCAATTGCCGGGAGTGCGGAATTGTTGCAGCGAGCTTTCCTGCCGCATTTTTTTTCGAAACACGATCCTGTCGGCGCCAATGCTGTTGGCAAAGGCACGGATGGCGGTGTTCGTGGGATTGGTGCCGACGATGGTCCAGGTGGCGCGCGCCCGGCGCTCCACACCGGCCGCCCGCATCGTGACCTGCACGGTCAGCAGGCCTCCACGGACTTCGGTGAACGGGATGCGCCAGCTCGGGCTGGCGCTGGTCTGCGGTGGCAGAGGGCTGTGTGCAGTGCTTCGGCCACTTCCATACGCGGTGTTGGTAGGCGGTGTGCCGCCTTCGAACGTCAGCGTGGCCGACCATTCGAAGATGGGCGTGCTCCCCGCAGGCAGCGCTTCGTTCTGCAGGACGGCAGTCACCGTGATGGTGGGCATTTGGGCATCGGCCGTGATGGCGAACTGCGGTCCTGCGGGCTGGCTGGTAATGGCAAGTGGCATGTTCAGGGGTCTCCGTAAGACGATGGATGGCTGGTCCTAGCGCGATGCCTGCACAGCGCGGGCGCGATCCAGGTGCAGCACGGCGGCATCCAGCAGCGGGTCGCCGCCGGCCTGGACGGAGGCGGTGAAGGCCGCGTCCACGGGCACGCGCAGGCGCGGGGTCACGCCTTGGGCTTGTGCGGCGGTGTTGTTGCCGCCAGCGGGGCCGGTTTCTGCGAGCAGGGGGACTTGCACGATGAAGCCGGCCGGCAGGTGCACGCGCGTTGCCGGGCCGGTGGCGCCGGCCGTGGCACTGGTGGCGACGATGTCGGCACGCTGGCTGTGCTGCAGCCAGGCAGCGAACAGTTCGCAGGGGCCGGCGCAGCCGGGGCCGGTGAGCACGGCGACGGGGGCCGTGAAGGGCGTGCCCGAGGCGGCCAGCGGCAGCTGGGCCGGCAGGCCCAGGCCGCCGCGGCTGCGCCAGACGCGGGCGGCGGGGTCGAACAGGCGCTGGGCGGCGTCCTGCATGCGCAGCGGCTTGTCGCGCGTGTAGAGCGAGGCCAGCATGTGGGGCACCAGCTGGTAGGCGTCGTCGCCCCGGTGGGCGCGCAGGTCGATGACCAGGCCCGTGACCCTGGCCTGGGTGGCGGCGGCCAAGGCGCCCTCCCAGCGGTTGAGCTGGCCGGTGGCGCCGTCGGCAAAGCTGTCGAGGGCGATGTAGGCCAGGTTGCCGCCCTGGGCGCTGCGCAGCAGGAAGGAGGCGAGGGCGGGCTCGGCCGCAGGCAGGGCCGTGGTTGCGGCGGGGGCGGCGTCCAGGCGCAGGGTCTGTTCCTGGTTGCCGGATGCGCTGCTGGATGTGCTGTGGGGTGTGCCGGCTGCGGTGCGCAGGCTCAGCGTGGCGGGCGTGCCCAGGTCCAGCGCCAGCAGGTCGGCGCGGCGGGCGTCGGCACCGGCGCGCAGCGAGGCGGGGGCAATGCGGTCCAGGTAGCGGGCCGGGCTTTCCCCTTCGATGGCAAGGATGTCGCTGCCGGGCTGCAGGCCCGCCTTGGCGGCGGCTGAGACTGGCGCCACGCTGGTGATGGCGATGCGGCCGTCCTCGCGCAGCCAGGTGCGCGGCATGGGCAGGTTGACGCTGCCGCGTGCCAGCAGCTGCGGGGACAGGCCCCGGTCTGTGCGGGCAGGCCAGGCCTGGCCGCCGGGCAGCAGAACGCGGTACTGGCCATCGCCCAGGCGCTGGCCCATTTCTGCCAGGGCCTGGGCCTGCGCGGCGCTGTCGCCGCGCTCGGCGGCGGTCTGCAGGCGCTGGCCGTAGTCGGCACGCAGCTTGCCGGCATCAAAGCCGCTGGCAGCGGCCAGCGGGTGGCGCTCGGCAATGAGGCCGATGAGGGCCTGGGCCGCATCGCCTGCACCCAGGCGGGACAGGTCGATGTCCTGCGCGGGCTGGACGGCGTGGAAGGCCAGGGCGATTTCCCGGGCGCGGTCGAAGCGCAGGCCCTGAGGCTCCAGCGTGACCACGGTGTAGCCGCGCGGCAGGGTGACCATGGGGTCGTCGGCGGTGAACAGGCGCCCGTCGGCGCCAAAGCCGGAAGGGAAGCGCTGAGTGGCATCGCTGGCCCAGACCAGCAGCTTGCCGCCCGTGGGCTCCAGGATGTCGCCGCTTTGGCGCGGCCATTCGGTGCGCACCGAGCTGGCGCGCAGCATGGCGTGCTGCTCTATGGCGTCGAGGCTGCGCCGGCCCGCGCGCTGGGGCACGTCGGCGTGGACGGACAGGGCGAAGATGCGCACGCCCCGGCCACCGGGGCGCGCGCGGCCGGTGGACAGGTCATAGGTCGTGCCGTCGGGGTCGCTGGGCAGTTCGATGGCCACGCCGGTGCTGTCGCCGCGCGGCAGGGCCAGCCATTGCGACTTGGCCGGCGCCACATGGGCGGCCTGGCGCTGCACGAGGTAGGGGCCCTGGTCCATGAGCGCGACCACGGCCTGGCCGCGCCGGGCGCTGTCCGTCCAGGCGTCGCCCAGCACGGCCATGACGCGGCGTGGGCCGCCCTGGTCGTCCTGCACGGGGGCGGCGCCGGAGGGCGGCGACTGTGCCGCCTCGGGCTGGGCCTGGTTGCGATCCCACCAGGCACGGGCCTCGCTGGCGGCACCGGTGGCCGCGTTGGTGGCCGTGCTGGCTGCGCTGCGGCCGGCCTCCAGCGCCTGCTGGCCGGCCGTGGCGGCGCCCGAGGCCCGCTGCACGGTGTCGGCAGCCTGGCCGATGGCGCCCAGGTCCAGCGCCTGCGCGGCTGGGGCCGCCAGCAGCGCGGCTGCAATCACTGCCGTGGTGGCGCGTGGAAGACGGCGCCCGCTCATGCGGGCTCCGCAGCGCGGGTGCGCACGTCCAGCGTGAAGTCGTCGCCGCTGGCGCCGGCGTGCAGGCTTTGCAGTTCCTGGCCTTCCACGGTGGCCTGCAGGAAGTGGGTTGCCATGCGCGGCAGCAGGTTCTGGGTGAGGATGCCGTCCACCATGCGCGCGCCGGACTCGACCTCGCTGCAGCGGCGGCGCACCAGGTCCACGGCGGCTTCGTCGAAGCTGAACTGCGCGCCGTGGCGCTCCTCGATGCGCCGCTGTATGCGCAGCATCTGCAGCCGGATGATCTGCTCCAGCATGGCGTCGGAGATGGGGTAGTAGGGCACCACCGTCAGGCGGCCCAGCAGCGCGGCGGGGAAGGTCTGCAGCAGCGGCTGGCGCACGGCCTGGGCCAGGCCTTCCGGCGTGGGCGCCAGGTCCGGGTCGCGGCACATGTTGGCGATCAGGTCCGAGCCCACGTTGGAGGTCAGGATGATGACGGTGTTCTTGAAGTCGATGTAGCGGCCCTCGCCGTCTTCCATCCAGCCTTTGTCGAAGACCTGGAAGAACATCTCGTGCACGTCGGAGTGGGCCTTTTCGATTTCGTCGAGCAGGACCACGCTGTAGGGGCGGCGGCGCACGGCCTCGGTGAGCACGCCGCCTTCGCCGTAGCCCACGTAGCCCGGTGGCGCGCCCTTGAGGGTGGAGACGGTGTGCGCCTCCTGGAACTCGCTCATGTTGATGGTGATGAGGTTTTGCTCGCCGCCATACAGGGCTTCGGCCAGGGAGAGGGCGGTTTCTGTCTTGCCCACGCCCGAGGGGCCGGCGAGCAGGAACACGCCGATGGGCTTGCCCGGATCGTCCAGCCGCGCGCGCGAGGTCTGGATGCGGCGCGTGATGGCCTCCAGGCCGTGGCGCTGGCCGATGACGCGCTTCTCCAGCGTGTCGGCCAGCGAGAGCACGGACTGCACCTCGTCGCGCACCATGCGGCCCACGGGAATGCCGGTCCACTCGGCCACCACGGCGGCGACCACGCCGGCATCGACCACGGGCTGCAGCAGCGGGGCATCGCCCTGCAGCTCGGCGAGCTGGCGGCGCAGCGCTTCCAGCGTGGCCACGCTGGGGGGCTCGGCAGGTTCGGTTGCGGTGGCTTCGGCGGCCGTCTCCGGCGCCGCAGCGGACGGGTCTGTGGCGGCGCCGGTGGAGAAGACCGGTGGCTTCAGGCCCATGAGGGCGGCCTCGGTTTCCAGGATGCGGCGGGCCAGCGCGCTTTCCTGGCCGAAGCGCTCGGCCAGCGTGGCCTGGCGCTCGCGCAGGCTGGCCAGGTCGGTTTCCAGCGCCTGCAGGCGCTCGGCCGTGGGCAGGCCGAGGGCGGCCTCGCGCAGCAGCACTTCCTGCTCCACGCCCAGGGCCTCGATGCGGCGCTGCACGGCTTCAAGCTGGGCGGGCGTGGCATGCAGGGCCATGGCCACGCGCGAGCAGGCCGTGTCCAGCAGGCTGACGGCCTTGTCGGGCAACTGGCGCGAGGGAATGTAGCGGTGCGACAGGCTGACGGCCGCGGCCACCGCGTCGGCCGCAATGCGCACCTGGTGATGGTTTTCCAGCTTGGCGGCCACGCCGCGCAGCATGTCCACGGCGCGGGGCTCGTCGGGCTCGTGCACCTGAACGAGCTGGAAGCGGCGGGTCAGGGCCGGGTCTTTTTCGATGTATTTCTTGTACTCGGCCCAGGTGGTGGCGCCGATGGTGCGCAGCGTGCCGCGCGCCAGGGCAGGCTTGAGCAGGTTGGCGGCATCGCCCGTACCGGCCTGGCCGCCCGCGCCCACCAGGGTGTGGACTTCGTCGATGAAGAGCACGATGGGCGTGGTGCTGGACTGCACGGCGTCCAGCAGGCCGCGCAGGCGGTTCTCGAACTCGCCCTTCATGCTGGCGCCGGCCTGCAGCAGGCCCACGTCCAGCACGCGCAGCTCCACGCCCTGCAGCGGCGGCGGCACGTCGCCCTGGGCGATGCGCAGGGCCAGGCCTTCGACCACGGCGGTCTTGCCCACGCCGGCCTCACCCACCAGGATGGGGTTGTTCTGGCGGCGGCGCAGCAGGATGTCCACCATCTGGCGCACTTCGTCGTCGCGGCCCGTGACCGGGTCCAGCTCGCCGGCCTTGGCGCGGGCCGTCAGGTCCACCGTGTACTGCTGCAGCGCACCGCCCTGGCCGGGCGCGGCGCCCGTGGCCTGGCTGGCTTCGCCCGGCGTGCCTTCCAGCCCGCTGCCATCGGCCGCGCGCATGCGAGCCTCGGGCGAGTCGGGCAGCAGGCGGGCGAAGGCATCGCTGAGCGCGGGCTCGGAGATCTTGTCGAATTCGCGCGAGATGGAGCGCAGCTCATTGGCCAGCGAGCGCGTGCGCACCATGCCCGACAGCAGATAGGCGCTGCGGATCTGGCTGTCGTTGAACATCAGCGTGGCATAGACCCAGCCGCGCTCGATGGCGGTCTCTATGTGCTCGGAGAAGTCGCTGATCGAGGTGGCGCCGCGCGGCAACTGGTCCAGACGGCGCAGCACATCGGCGGCCAGGCGGTCGGAGGCGATGTCGAAGTGGCGCAGGATGCGGATCAGGTCGCAATCGTTTTCCTGCAGCAGCTGGTGCAGCCAGTGCACCAGCTCCACATAGGGATTGCCGCGCAGCTTGCAGAACACGGTGGCGCCTTCCAGCGACTTGAACAGCAGCGGGTTGAGCTTGCCGAAGAGGGATTGGCGGCTGATTTCTGTCATGGGTCTTGGGTGCGGAAAAAGAGTGGATGAATGGGGGCCGGGCATGCCGGCTAGCGGAGGGGGCGGACTTCGACCTTGCGGCCCTTGGCCTGGCACTGCGCCAGCAGCCGGTCGACCCAGGCGCGTTCGACGAGGAAGCTGCTGCCGGTGATTTCCTGCGCCGTTTCACGGACGTCGGTGGCGAGGTGGATGGTCTTGGCTTCAGACAAGGCATCGCCATCCCATTGCGCTTCATCCGGCGACGGTTTGGCGGTGAAGCGGCGCTGCCCCAGGTTGGCGATCTGGCCACCTTCGAGCCAGACCATCCAGACCGACGATCGCGCAGGGACTGCGCTGCGGTTGTGCTGTTGCACGAAGCAAAAGCGCTGGAGGGCTGCAGGCTTTCCGGGGCCAGTCGATGCCTGGCGGCTCTTCAAATGGATACGCAGGGCGGCTGGAGAAGGAACCAGGGATTGCGCCGGACGCGAGAAATCGGAGGCCCGCCCGCTTTCAGGCGCTGCCAGCAAAGGCAGGGCCGATCCCGCCAGGGTGGCCAGCAGACACCTTGCGAGCAGGCGACGGCCTTGCCTGACACGGCATGGCCCGGGAAAGCGGTTGCGTCCCATATGCGGCATGCGGCTATCGGGCAGGAGCCACTTTGATGGTGCGGCCCTTGGCCTTGCACTGCGCCAGCAGTCTGTTCACCCAGGCGCGTTCGACGAGGAAGCTGCTACCGTAGATTTCCTGGGCCGTTTCCCGCACGTCGGTCGCGAGCTTGATGGATTTCATTCTTGCCAGGCTTTCACCATCCGCTTTGGCGTCTTCTTTCGTCAGCGTTTTGGGCGAATAGAGATGCCAGCCCATATTGACGATCTCGCCGCCATTGAGCCAGACCATCCACACGTTCGGTTCGGGATCGGACGGATGGTCGGGACGCTGCTGCACGAAGCAAAAGGTATTGCTCTGGCGGGCTCTTTGGGTTTCCCAGACTTCATCCTTGAACTTCAGGTATTGCCGCAGCGCAGTCATGGACGCGACTCTTTCCTGCGCAGGCCGAGAGTAGTCGGCAGCCGTCGGCTGGGTTTGCTGGCTGCTGATTTCAGCCGGCGATGCTGGTGGCTGCGATGATTCGGAGGCTTGGGCACCCATCAAGCAGGCGCTCACTGCAATGGCAATGGCAAGGCTGGCCATTGGGAAATGGCGATACGGTTTTAACGTGCTTGATCCAGTATGGGTTGGTGACATGGAGTGGCCTCCTTGGTTTTCGATGTTTTTGGGGATCAGTCGCGTTTGCGCAGCCGGGCATGTGTGTAGAACATATTTCTAGCCAGCGCGGCGTGCTGAATGAAGTCGGCACCGGGAGAGCTGGATTTCGCAGTTCTCCAGGCGAACAGGCCTGTGGGGGTTGGGTCTGGCGGCACCGCGCCGGTGGCAACGTCCAGGGCCGCCTGCACAAAGTCCAGATAGGCCTTGCGTTTGGGATGCAGGCCGTTGTTGGCGTTGTCCACATAGTCGCGGAGGTTCTTGGCAATGTCGGGACCCAGCTTCGGATAGACGTTGAAGCCATGGAATTGGACCGATCCCCGGTCATCCGCCATGACGATGTCCTCGACGCTGGTGGCACCGCGGGCCATGAAGTCTTCAGGCTTTCCGCTTTTCAAGCGGTTCTCGATGACTCGGCGCATCCATTGCATTCCGGTTTTCACGTTGTCGAGATTCCAGGCCAGTGAGGTGTCGCCCGGCGAGACGCTTTCCGCCAGGAACAGCCTTGCCAGCATCCCCTCCGTCGTGCTCTCCGCAGGCAGCGAAATGCTTTTCTCCACCTGCACGGTGATGGCTGCGGGCATGACGCTGAGCCCGGTTCCCTGCACGGCCACGATGCTGAGCTTGGTGAGCCCGGGCTGCTGGGCCACGAAGTCGAATTGCCAGCTGTCGGCGCGGGCGTTGTGTACGGGGGGTTGGGCCGCAAGAATGCTGGGCGCATCGATCCTGGCGCCCAGCTTGTAGGTCTTTGCGACGGCCTCGATCTTGACGCGCAGGCGGTTGCCTTCGACCAGCGTCAGCGTGGAAGGGACCGGGGCGTTGTGCGGGAACTTGATCTGTACGGTGGGCATGTGTGCGAGCAGGGAAGTGGTGATTCAGTGGTTCGGTGATTCAGTGGTTCGGTGATTCAGTGGTTCGAGGGCTGGGGCCCGGGCGCCGGCCGCGCACGGGCTGGCGGCGCTGGCGCAGCCAGGCTTCGGGGTCCAGGCGGAAGTCGCGCGCGTCCTGGGCGGGCTCGGCGTGGGTGAGCCAGGTGGTCCAGCCCAGCTGGGTGCTGCTGCCCAGCCGGGCTGCAGGTACTTCCTGGCGGCGCAGCACCAGCACGTAGTCCCAGGCGAATTCGATGCCCAGGTAGTTGCGAACCCAGTCCACCAGGGTCTGGAACAGTGCGGCCTGGGGCAGCAGCTGCCGGTATTGCTCCAGACCCAGCGGGCCGAGCACCAGGCGGAACTTGCTTTGCGCATCGGGCACGCGCGAGCCCACGACGGCGTCCACGCCCAGACGCGAGTTGCAGGGGCGGCCCTGCAGCCGGGTCTGCTGCTCGGGCTCCAGCTCCAGGTGGTGCAGGCAGTTTTCTTCCAGCTTCACCGGAATCTGGAAGTAGTGCGACAGGGCCTGGCACAGTCCTTCGGGGTTGCGCGTCCAGCGGGTCAGATGGCCGGCCATGAAGCGCTTGGCGTGGTCTGGCACGTCGTCGCGCGCGCGCTGGCTGGGCAGGCCGGCGCCTATGAAACTGTCTATGTAGCGGCCAAAGGGGTCTTCGCCCGGGCGGTCCAGCGATGCGGTGGGCTGTGCGTCCGACCAGGCGCGGAACAGCAGCAGCAGCATGCGGTGGTGAAAGATGTCGGAAAAGCGTGCCAGCGTGGCGTCGTCATGCTGGCGCAGGCGCTCGCGCACGTATTCGGTGATGTGCGTGGGCAGCGGGCCGTTGGGGCCGTAGAGGCCGAAGTTCCAGACCGTCATGCGCTCGGGCTCGCCGGCGCGCGAGGGCAGGATTTCGGCAATGGTGGCGGGGGCGAAGGCCAGCGACGGGTCCTGGCCCAGGCGCAGCGGCTCGTCCTTGGGGCGCGTGGCCTGGCCCAGGCGCGGCAGCGCGGGATGGCGTGCCTGCAGGTAGCGCAGGCTGTGCATCAGGTCGAACTGGTAGGGCTTGGCGCTCAGGCGCTGCCAGAACAGGCGCGCCCGGGCGTCTTCGGGCCCGGTGGCCTGCACGGGCGCACGCGCGGGCGCCGGAGCCGGAGCCGGAGCCGCAGACTGGGGGTGTTCCGGTTCGGGCAGGGAGGCGTGGGCGGCGTTGCTCATATGCCGGGCCTTTGTCCGGGGCGCGGAGTCCAGCGCGCGACGGGACCGCGCTGGCGCGAGTGCAGCTGCAGCTCGGTGAAGCTGTTGACGCCCACATGGCGGGCGAAGAATCGCTCCAGCACATTGGACAGGGGCCAGGGGCTGACGCCAGCCATGGCCGGCTCGTCCACGCTCAGGTGTACGCCCACGCCGCGGCCGTAGACCAGCTGGCGGTGCTGGGGCAGGCGGCGCGTGATGGGTTCGATGCGCATGCCCTGGATGGCGGCGATCTGCCCGGCCAGCTGGTGGTTGCCCAGGTCCAGGTACAGGCGCAGCAGCTCCTGCAGCGTGGCCGCGCCTTCCTCGTCGGACAGATCGGTCATGGCCAGGTAGTTCAGGCTCAGGTGGGAGATCAATCGCCAGGTCAGGCCTCCGTCGGCCACGGCGGGGATGGGCGCGCTGGGGCCGGCGATGGCGCGGGCCCATTCCACGGGCGCCGATTCCTGCAGCGCAAAGTCGCCGCCCGGCTGGTTGACGCGCATGAGCAGGGGCAGGTCGCGGTTGGTGCACAGGGTGTGCATGGACAGCTGCTTGAGGTCGTCGGAGAACGGGGCCTCGCGCTGGTCCACCAGGGAGATGAAGACTTCCGAGCCCAGGTACTGCGTGCGCGGGCCGCTGCGCAGGCTGCGCTCGGAAAACAGCCGGGGCTCGCGCCGCGTGGTGAAGTAGGCCTGCTCGGTGGAGTGCAGGCCGTGCGTGGATGCGTACAGCGGCGCGAATTCGCGGTCCTGGGTCTTGCCTTCGTGGTGGCCGGTGACGGCCTGCACGCCGTAGACCTCGAAGTCCAGCGGCCGCGTGCGGTCGGGAATGACGTGGTACTCGTGCACGTTGGAGGCCACATGCAGGCGGTCCGCCGTGTACTCGAACAGGTTGATGGCCGGAATGCAGTGCATCAGCAGCTTGGCCGCGTCGATCTGCGGCTCCAGCGTGGGCGCGGCGCGGCGCAGCAGCACGGTGATGCCCACGCCGTCATGGGCAATGCGGCGCATGCTGCGCGACAGGCCGTTGATCGAGAAGAACCGCTGCCGTGCGGGAAACGCAAAGTACTCGTGCAGCAGACGGTGGCCCTGGAAGGCGCGGTGCGAATAGGGAATCAGCGCCTGCTCGCTGTCATGGCCTTCGGCGCGCAGTGCATCGGGCTGCAGCACGTCCCAGACCTGGCGCGGGTCCTGCGGGTGGTGGACAACGATGGCCAGCGTCTGCGTGTGGATGAGTTCCTGCAGGTGGGAGGCGACGACATCGCCCGCATGGATGTAGACCCACAGCTGGTCCATCGCCAGCTGCATGCACTGCGAGGCGTCCAGCGTGGCCAGCTGCAGGCGCAGGTGGCCGCCGGCCTCGCCCAGCTGGGGTACCAGGGCATGGGGCAGGTCCAGCGCCGGGCCGCCCAGGCGCGCCTGGCGTATCTCCAGCGGCCACAGCGTCAGCGGCCCGCCGGTGCGGAATTCGCAGATGGTCTGCTCTTCCTGTGACTTGTGGGTGCGCAGCACGCTGCCAGAGGGCAGGGTGAAGCCGTCCACGAGGTTGCCTTCCTTGGCGCTGGGCTTGAGCTGGACCACCACCATGGATGGCGTGGGCGCCAGGTAGTGGGGGCAGACCATCTCCATCATGCGCTGGGACAGGCGCGGAAACTCCGCATCCATCTTCAGCTGGATGCGCGCGCTCAGAAAGCTGAAGCCTTCCAGCAGGCGCTCCACATAGGGGTCGGCCACATCGGTGTCGTGCAGGGAAAGGCGGCCCGCCACCTTGGGGAAGGCGGCGGCGAACTCGGCGCCCAGCTCGCGCAGATAGGCCAGTTCGCGGTTGTAGTACTCGACGAGGCGGGGATTCATGGTGTGGGTGGCGGCGTCCGGGCTCAGGCCCTGAGGTTTTGCAGCGAGACCTGGCCGGTCTCCAGGTCCAGGCTGGTCTTGAGCAGCAGCTCCAGCGGATAGGGCATGGACCAGAACTGGCAGCGGATCTCGAACTGCAGCGTGTTGTGGTGGTTGAGCTGCTCGGTGGAGGCCAGCAGCGTCACGGCCAGCGTCTTGGGCAGGATGCGCGGCTCGAAGGCCAGGATGCTTTCGCGGATGCTGCGCTCCACATGGCTCCAGTCCAGCTCGGACAGCAGCTGGCCGGCCAGCGGCGGCATGCCGTAGTTGATGACCGAGCGCTGCACATGCTCCAGCCCCTCCATCTCCACGTGGTCCCAGGCATCGCGCGCATTGAGCAGCCAGCCCAGGTCGCGCAGCAGGGCCTCGCGCAGGCGGGATTCGTTCACGAAGACCGCGTCGGGCCGCTCGGTGCGCAGATGGGGCTCATGGTCGGTCAGCCGGTCCAGCAGGGCGGGCTGCAGCCGGTCCTTGGCTGCGGTCGCCTGGTTCTGGCGCGTGCGCAGCGTGGGCATGGGGTTGAGGGGACTGGGGCGCATGGCTTGTTTCTTCAGGAACCGGCCGGCCGGGCAGCCGCCAGGGGGGTCACGGGCTCCTTCGCCTTCAAAGCCGGGTCTTGGCGGCAGGCGGAAAGAGGGCGCGAACGGGCAGAGAAGATCTGAACGATCTGCTCCTTGTCATCGGTGGACACCTTCATGCAGGCGCAGCCATAGCCGTGGCTGCCATGGCCGGTACGCACCCAGTCACGGTCTGCAAAGCGGGGCCAGTCGCCCTGGGCCTGGTGGCCGCCCTGCACGCCAACGGTCCAGTCGGTATCGCGATCGGTCAGCGAGGCATTGGCGGGCGTGGGGTTGTCGAACCAGCCGCAGCGCTGGGCATTGGCCGGGCCGTGGCTGGAGGCCGATGCAGGCCACGGGCCCAGACACAGCAAGGCAGCCAGCAGCAAGAACGGGCAGCGCAGGGCTTGCGTGGATGCGGGGGCGACTGTTCCGTGCATGGCCTGCTCCGTCATCGCGTGGCGGTTTCCAGCGCCAGCTGGCGCACCTGCAGCATGGGAAAGTCCTCGGAGTCGGTGACCCAGGTGCGCTGGCCGTGGCCGGCCACGTGGCCCGAGGATTCGTCAGGATCGGAGGAGCCTGTGTCCAGCGGGCTCCACTGCGTGCGGCGCGACATGCGGACGGCGTCGTCATCGCCGGGCGCCAGCGGATAGCGCGCGGGCATGAAGCCCTGCAGCGCGCCGCCCTCGCGCAGCGTGACCTCGCAGGGCAGCCAGATCAGGTCGCGCAGGTCCTGCACGGGCTCGAAGCCGATCTGTGCAATGGCGTCGAAGGGCAGCCAGTAGTAGCTGCCGTGCGCCAGCAGCTCGCAGACGGGGCCCAGGCGGGTATCGCTGTCGGCCAGCCATTCGAAGCGGTGCTCGCCCATGTGGCCTGCGGTGGCGGGCGCCTCGTCCAGGGCGCGGGCGCGCAGGTCCTGGGCGGCCGCTCCTTCATGGGCTAGGGCGTCGATCAGGCAGGCCAGCCATTGCGCGGGCTCGCCCATGAGAAAGGGCTTTTTCTTGCCGGCGAAGACCTCGGCGCGCAGCACTTCGCAGCGGATGGCCTCGCGGTAGGCGCGCGCCATGGGCTCGCACGACGGGTCGAGCTGGGCGCACAGCTGCAGCTGCTCCAGTGCCTTTTGCCATTCGCCCAGCACGCACAGCAGCTGGAAGTAGTAGACGCGCAGTGGCACCGAGGCCGGGGCCTGGCGGATCTGGTCCTTCAGGGCCTTGAGTTGCTCGTCCAGGGAAAGCTGTGAGGTGAAACTGGGCAGGGGCATGGTGAAAACGCAGGAAAAGGAGAGGGGCGGGGTGCGGCTGCGCCCCGGTCAGTCGTCGTAGGAGCGGCAGCCCCAGCGCATGGCGTCGGGCGCCTCGCCGGCCACATGGCCGATGACGATGCGCGGTGGCGTCTCGTCCAGGCCCTTTCTGAGCGGCATGGCGCGCGTGTACTGGGCGGGCAGCTCGCCAAAGCCTTCAAGATCCCAGCGGCTGCGCGCCTGCGGCCGGGCCTTGGTGCGCTGGACCAGCGCCTGCAGGCTGCCCGTGGCGCGCGCCGCGACAATGCTGCCGCTGCCGCCGCGCACGGTGATGGAGGACACCTGCGTGCCATCGATCTCCAGCGGCGTGGCAAACAGGTAGAGCAGGTCCAGGCTTTCGCCGGGCGCGCGGTCCACCACGGTCACGCCCTGCGCGCGCAGGCGCTGGGCCAGCGCTTCGTCGCGGCCATCGGGAAACTCGATGCGGCAATGCAGGGCGTCGGTGAACAGGGTGGTGATGTCCGCTGCCGTGGCGGGGGCGGCCTGCACCGTGGCGCAGGCCGTGCCGGCCAGCAGCAGGGTGAAGAAAGCTTTGGAACAGGCGTTCATGGCGTGGCTCAATGGGCGCATCAGGCGCTTCAGGGATGGCGGTAGATCTTGAAAGCGGGCTTGTGGGTGCGGTAGCCGGGCCCTGCCCAGAAACCGTTCTGCTTGAAGTCCGAGATCCAGACGCTTCCGTCGAACATCTGCATGTGGCCGGCGGGCGATGAGGTGAAGCCCTCCATCACCGCCACATCGCCTTTCTTGTAGCCACCTTCTGGCATGGCGTCGTAGCGTGTGAAGCCGGCGGCCACCAGGCTGGTGCCGTAGTCCTTGGCATCGCGCGTGCGCTGCAGTGCGATGCCGCCAGCGCCGATCGCATCGCGCACATAGCGCGCGCAGTAGCCGGCCGAACTGGCGCGGGCATTGGTCTGCAGGGTGGCGACGGCGTTGTCTACATTCCAGGGCATATGAAAATATCCTTTTGATTTCTCTTGATTCTTGATTTGGAGATATTGCTGAAAAGCCTTGTTGGTGACACGCGTTTCACCATGAAAATTTCAGAGGAACCGGCAGGCGCATGCGGTGCACATCCGAAAGAACCATGAAGTCCCCACCATGGCCGTTCTTATCCCTCCATTCCAGGAAATGCTTGTTCTGTACTATGTATTTGCGCCTTTGCGCCTCGTCTGGAGGTACGTTTGCCGTCTCCTGGCCTATGTTGACGCCAGGACGTGCGCCACCCCAGCAATCCACACCCTGGAAACCCCAGCAGCCCAGAGGCTGCGAAACGAATGAGTCACTGTCATTGAAGTCATAGCAATCACGAAGGTAGAACCCAAGTTCATCAATTTCCACGGACATCTTGCCCGGCTCCTCTGTGGTGACCAAGCCAGATACAGCCAGGTTGAGTTGAGACTCGCCCATGGCACCGTAGAAATCGTCCATAGGATCCAGCATCTTGCCAAATACCAGGAAATTCACCTGGCAGGTGTCTTCGAGGATTTTTGCGGGATTGTTCAGGTTGCCAAAGCGCCAAATATTTTGTCCTGAATGTGCAGTTTCCTGGTTTTTAATTCGACGTTTCAGCTGCTCAATCCCGGCATGGCTGTTCCATTTGTTCTTTAAAGTTTCTTGGGCATTTTTTACTCGCTCGAATCCTAATGCCCATTTCATGGTGACACTGGTTTCATCCAGATGAACTGATGGCAATTGACTCAGGCGATAGGGATCCAGGCTTCTCTTTGCCAATGTCGGCATTTTGTAGGCCGCCCCATTGAACCATCGTTCCATTAGTTTTGCTGCCACAGGCCACCCCATGCGTGTACGCATCACGGCCGGTATATCCCGAATTTTGAATACCGGAGTCTGGTATTTTGGTGCGTTCAATGATTCCAAGTGACTTTGTAAGTCACGCTGAAATGATTCGGTATCTATCGAAAGAATGCTCCCCATGTTATCCCTTTAATTTTTGAGAAATATAAAATATCTCAGGTTAGGTTTGCTATTTTTGCGAAAGATGGCAGTTTCAAGGCATTATTTGTTTTTCGGTCAATGGAGGACAGTCCGTGCATTCAGGTGGAATACCTTCAAAAACCACATCTCTGCCAACCTGAATGGTACTGATGGGAGGATTGAGGTACCAATATAACTGTCCGTTGATCCATAGATCAACCACTTTGCTCTCTTCCATCAATGTCTCAGGATTGATTCGATACAGTCGAACGAATCCAGGTAGTTTCATATCCATGTGGAAAAGTCGTTGCAAAGGAGATGCATCGTAGTACTCCAGTCGATAGACTTGCCGCGGACTAATGGATGTTCCAATCAATTTTGGGGTCAGACCATATGGAACCCACAATGCCAGACTCACGGCAATCACCGCAAAAAATGCCCAGACCAAATATTTCAGCAATCTTTTCATGATTTTCTTAGGGCATGGAATGGCTTCTGGCGTACAACAAAATGCATCTTTCCTGTAATCAGGTACCGCTGACGCCGACCCGCCGCAGCCGGCCGGCGACATCGTCTTACTTCGCGCCCTGCTTGACCGAAGGCAGCTTGGACACCAGGCGCAGCGACACGGTCAGGCCTTCCAGCTGGTAGTGGGGGCGCAGGAAGAACTTGGAGGTGTAGTAGCCGGGGTTGCCCTCGACTTCCTGCACCTGCACCTCGGCGGCGGCCAGGGGCTTGCGGGCCTTGGTCTCCTGCGAGGAGTTGGCCGGGTCGCCGTCCACGTAGTTCATGATCCAGTCGTTGAGCCAGCGCTCCATGTCGGTGCGCTCGCGGAAGGAGCCGATCTTGTCGCGCACGATGCACTTGAGGTAGTGCGCGAAGCGGCAGCAGGCGAACATGTAGGGCAGGCGCGCCGACAGGTTGGCATTGGCCGTGGCGTCGGAGTCGTAGTACTCGGCGGGCTTGGCCAGCGACTGGGCGCCGATGAAGGCGGCCACGTCCGAGTTCTTGCGGTGCACCAGGGGCATGAAGCCGTTCTTGGCGAGCTCGGCCTCGCGGCGGTCGCTGATGGCGATTTCCGTGGGGCACTTCATGTCCACGCCGCCATCGTCGGTGGGGAAGGTGTGCGCCGGCAGGTTGTCCACCGCGCCGCCCGATTCCACGCCGCGGATGGAGGTGCACCAGCCGTAGTACTTGAACGAGCGGTTGATGTTGACCGCCATGGCGTAGGCCGAGTTGGCCCAGCAGTACTTGCCGTGGTCGCCGCTGTCGGTTTCTTCCTCGAAGTCGAATTCATCGACTGGGTTGGTGCGCGCGCCGTAGGGCAGGCGTGCCAGGAAGCGGGGCATGGCCAGGCCGATGTACTTGGCGTCGTCGGACTCGCGCAGGCTGCGCCAGGCGGCGTACTCGGTGTTGGTGAAGATCTTGGTCAGGTCGCGCGGGTTGGCCAGCTCCTGCCAGGATTCCATCTGCATGATGGCAGGCGCCGCGCCCGAGATGAAGGGGCAGTGGGCCGCGGCGGCCACCTTGGCCATTTCACCGAGCAGCTCCACGTCCGGCGGGCTGTGGTCGAAGTGGTAGTCGCCCACCAGGCAGCCGAAGGGCTCGCCGCCGAACTGGCCGTACTCCTCTTCGTACACCTTCTTGAAGACGGGGCTCTGGTCCCAGCCCACGCCCTTGAAGCGGCGCATGTTGCGGTGCAGCTCCTTCTTGGAGATGTTCATGACGCGGATCTTGAGCATCTCGTCCACCTCGGTGTTGGTCACCAGGTGGTGCAGGCCGCGCCAGGCGCCTTCGAGCTTCTGGTAGTCGTCGTGGTGGATGATGCGGTTGATCTGCTCGGACAGCTTGCGGTCGATCTCGGCAATGATGGCCTGCACCGTCTGGTAGGCATCGTTGGACAGCGTGATCGCCGAGCCCAGGGCCTGCTGGGCCAGCGTCTGCACGGCCGCTTCCACGGCTTCGCGGGCCTGGTCGGTCTTGGGCTTGAATTCCTTTTGCAGCAGGCTGCCGAATTCGCTGCCGGCCAGCGCCTGGGTCGATTGTTCGAGTTGGGTTGCGGTATTCATGACGTGCTTGCCTTCCTGATGTGCTGCCTCAAGCCTCGGATGCAGGGCCCGAGGCCTGCGGGGCAGTGATGTTGGGCGCGGCGGCCAGCGACTTGAGCAGCGCAGGGTCCTTGAGCACCTTGCCGATCAGCTCCTCGGCGCCCTGCTTGCCGTCCATGTAGGACAGCAGGTTGTGCAGCTGGGTGCGTGCCTCCAGCAGCGAGTTGAGCGCGCCCACGCGCCGCGCGATGGCGGCGGGGGAGAAGTCCTCCATGCTCTCGAAGCTCAGGTCGATGTTGAGCTTGCCCTCGCCCGTCAGCGTGTTGTCCACCTGGAAGGCGACGCGGGGCTTGATGGACTTCATGCGCGCATCGAAGTTGTCGATGTCGATTTCCAGGAACTTGCGGTCGGCGATTTCGGGCAGCGGATCGACGGGCTTGCCCGACAGATCGGCCAGCACACCCATCACGAAGGGGATCTGCACCTTCTTTTCCGAGCCGTAGATCTCGACGTCGTACTCGATCTGCACGCGCGGCGCACGGTTGCGCGCGATGAATTTCTGACCACTCTTGCCGGTTTTGGTGAGCGACATGCGGGTGTTCCTTTCAAGAAAAAAATGGGTCGCAGAAGTAAAAAGCCTGGAGTCCCGCCTTGCGGCGGACCGAAGGGCTGAGGGCGCAAGAGGCCGTGTGGAAACAGGTGGTTGGGGTGGGTGTCATGGGGCAGCCAGCTCCTTGAAAGCGAAGTCCGAGTCCAGCAGGTCCGTGCATTCCTCGCAGTAGAGGTAGGCGATGGAGCGCTTGTTCTCCGCCGTCCCCCAGCCCGTGCCGCCGTCGATGGTCAGGTTGACCTGGCGGCCTCCCTTGAAGCGCACGACGGCACTGGCACTGCAGCTACCGGTTTCATAGGCATGCGCGTAATTGAACTGGCTGCTGGGCCTGGCGTGGCGCAGGAAGTAGCGCGCGCGCTTTTCGTCAATGCGCAGTGAATTGCAATGGATGCTGGGGTCTTCGCTTTTGGCGGTGCCGTCGCGGATCGTGATGCGCTCGATGGCGTTTGCAGGCCGTGCACCGGCATCTGCGAAGGCTGGCGCCGAGAGACCCACGCCCAGGGCCATGAAACAGCATTTGGCCTTCATGTCTGCTGCTCCTGCAGGTGGGCGCCCGTGATCACTTCCACCTGGGCCAGGCTGTCGGGGGACAGTTCGCGCAGGATGTCCATGAAGCCCATGCGCATGAAGCGGGCGGCGCGGCGGATGAGCAGGGGGGCGGGGTTGGAGGGCTCGGTGCGCTCCACGAAGGCGGCGATTTCCAGCAACTGGGCAATCGCCTGTTCGCGGTTGCGCGCCGGGGCGGGTGCCGAACCTGACGCGGGGTGGGCCACCGTGCCGCCCTCTGTGTCGCCCTCTGCACCGGTTCGTGCGGCCGGATCGGTTTCAGCGTCCGTGTCGGCATCGCCTGTGGACTGGGGCTGCCATTGCTTGAGGGCCAGCAGCAGCTGGCGCAGGCCGTCGAGCTCGGGCTGCTGGTGGCTGGGCAGGTGCTGTTCGCAGCAGGCGCGGATCCGGTCGAGTTCCTGCAGCGCAGGGGTGACGGCCAGCAGGGTTTCGTGGCCCTCGGCATGCGCGCGTGCCGAGGCCATGCGCAATTCGTCGGTGGTCAGGTGCGGCAGGTCCTCGGGCACGTTGCCCTTGGCCATCAGTTCGGCGTCGCGCACGCTGATCTGGCCCAGCGCGCCGCGCAGGAAGTCGGCGTTGCGCAGGTCACGCACAAAGCCTGTCACATCGGACAGGGTGCCCAGGGCGTTCATGCGCATGAAGTAGTCGTCGCCATCCTCGGGCAGGGGGTGGACATGCTCCCAGTGGCGCTCCAGCAGGGCGCCGCACAGCTGCAGGCCCTGCAGCGTGCCGGGCAGGCCGTGCAGGATGGTCCAGGCACGGCACAGTAGCACGGCCACGCGCAGGTCCTTGGTGCGCTGCATCAGGGCCGAGGCCTGGCGCTCCACGTCGCGCCAATCCGGTGGCTCGGCGGGGATGACGGTGTCGCCGAACTGCTGTTCTACCTTGCCCTGGGCAGCGCTTTCCATGGCCTGGAAATCGTTGTCATAGGTAAGGTCCGGGCCGCAGGGCGGCTCGGCGGCGGTCTCGGTCAGCAGGTCCTGGATATTGGCCATGGGCGGGTCGGTGTTGCTTGGGTACGGTATTGGCTGGACGGTGCGATCTGGACGAACTCAGGCGCCCTTGAACAGCCGGGTGAACAGGCGGCGGTGCAGCACTTCGTGCTGGACCACTTCGTCAGGGGCGTGGCGCGGCGTGGCCGAGATCCACCAGACGGAGGTGGTGGAGCCCGGGCGCATGCAGGCGCGCCAGTCCATGCGTGGCAGGCGCGCGGCGTTGCCCTGCGAGGCGCCCATGTCAAGGTCCGCCAGCAGGCTGTGGATGGAGGCGCTGCCCGGCGTGCGGCCGTCCTGCTGGAACGGCCATTGCAGGGTGGCCAGCCGCTCGTCGAGCTGCTGGGCCGACAGGGGCAGGCGCCGCGCGTCGATGAGCGCATCACGGGCGCCGCTCAGAAAGCGTTCGATGTCCTGGTCGGACGCCGGCATGCCGGAGCTGCCGTCCACCGTGGCCATGATGGCCAGTGGAAAGAGCCGGCCGATGCGGTCGGAGCTGGGCCCGATCACGCCCACCATGGGCTGGCCCAGGATGGAGGCGGGGCACAGGAAGAACCACAGGGGCGAGTGCACGAAGCGCGTGGACCAGTTGTCGGCCGCATCGCTGCGCAGCTGGTCCATGCCGTTGCGCAGCCACTCGTCCCAGCGCATGGTCAGTGCGTGGGGCATGCGCCGGCCGACGAAATCGCCCTGGCTTGGCAGCTTGCCCCACCAGGCGGCGCAGGGTCGCTGGAGGGTCATGGCGTTCACAGCCGGTCCGGACATTCGAATTCCTCCATGGCCTTGAGCCGGAATGGGTTGAGGACGCTGCTGGTGGTGACTTCCATGCGCAGCTTGCGTCCGTCGATGGTGAAGATGGCCGTGAAACGCTCGGGCGAGTTGCCCGGCAGGATCTGGGCACGGTCGAACAGGCGGTGCAGCGCCCAGGGGCCTTCGGTCACGATGCCGGTGTTCTGGGCGCCGGCGGCCGTGATCTGCAGCCGGGCCTGGCCGGTGCCGCGCGTGCCCGGCCAGGAGACGGCCTTGGGGATTTGCGGGCCGTGCTGGTAGCGCACGATTTCGCCGTCCACGTCCAGCACCATCTGGGAGATGGAGGCGTCCATGTCCAGCGGCTTGATCTCCAGCCGGATGCCGGGCGTGTTGCCGCCTGCGCGGAAGAACACGTCGCGGATGGAGGCCGCGCGCTGGAAGGCGGCCAGCGAGGCAGAGCCCCCCACCGGCGTGCCGTCCACACCCTGCTTGAAGGTCCAGGGCACGGTGGAGATGTCCACCATGGTCTGCAGCTGGGTGCGGAAGAACTCGTCCATGGTGCCGCCGGTGGCGAACAGGCGGGCGAAGTCGTCCGTGGTCACGTCGCGCGTGGCGCTGCGCGTGAAGGGGTAGCGGCCCAGGATGGCCCGGCGGCAGAAGTCGCCGATGGTGGCGTTGAGGTTGCCGCCCAGCGTGCTGCGCACGCTGCTTCCCACGAAGGACGAGGTGGACGTGGCCAGGGCCTCGTACATGCTGTTGAGCGGAGGCGGCACGCGCTTGGCTTCCGAGCGCACCTTCTCCAGCGTGCCGCTCAGCGAGGGAGGCACGCCGCCGCCCTGGATCACCTGCTGGCGCGCCGAGGCGATGACGGCCGCCGCCTCGTTGAGCACCTGCAGGCTGGCGGTGATGGGCGCCGGGCCCGAGCCGTTGCTGGTGGCAAGGCGCCGGTATTCGCGGAAGCGGAAGTCCACGATGTCGGCCTCCAGCGTGCCGGTGGCCAGCATGCCGCCCACGTTCAGCGGCTTGCCGGTCAGGCGGCTGAGCTGGTGCTGTTCCTCGCGGATGCGCTGCAGCTTCTCGCCCAGCCAGCTGCTGGTGCTGCCCGAGCCGCCGCCTTCCTGCTGGTCCGGGCGGCGGGCCAGCGTGGTCTCGCGTGCCACGGCGCGGATGAACTGCTCCAGGCTGGAGTTGGCGGACGAGTACAGGCGGGCCTGCTCGCCGGCCTGCTCCAGCGAGGCCGTGCGTATGGGTCGGATGTCGGCCAGGAAGGTTTCCCACAGGCGCGCGTACTCCATGAGGTACAGGCGCTTGACCTCGTTGGCCAGCTGGCCCGTGAGCACTTCCTGGGCCACGCTGCGCCGGCCTTCGGCCTGGCCCAGCACCCAGGTTTCCTCCTTGGCCAGCAAGGTGGTGACCTTGGGCAGCTCGTGCAGGAAGAGGCCGTGGTAGCCGTCATAGGTGAACAGGCTGCTGATGCCCTGGGTGAGCGGCTTGCCGCTGGCACGCGCAAAGACCTGGGGCGCCTCGGGCCCGCTGGCACGCACCACGCTGAAGTCGGGCGGCAGCTTGTCGCCGGTGTTCAGCAGCTGCTTGAGGCGGCTGTAGGCGCGCTGGGCGGGCGACATCTGGGCCAGGCGCTGGCGCACTTCGGCGACCAGGTTGGCGTCGATGGGCTGGGCGGAGACCACCACGCGGCCGTCGATGAGGCGGTCCAGGTGCTCGGACAGCTGGTCCACCAGGCCAGCCTGCACCAGATGCTGGGGCAGGGTGTTTTCCCAGTCGCTGCGCAGCCAGGCCTTGACGAAGGTGGCGTCGAAGTGGTCGGGCTCGTAGAGCATGAGATAGGCCTTGAGCGTTTCGTAGCTGGCCTCGGGGCTGCCGGTGCTGACCTGGCGCAGCGAGCGCGCGACATGGCTGCTCAGGCGCGGCAGCCAGGCATCTTCCAGCAGGCGCAGGTAGGTGGCGTGGGCGGCCGTCTGCACCTTGGGCACCTGCAGCAGGCCCCAGCGCCAGCCCAGCGGGGCCGATTCCTCGAAGCGGCTGCTCTGCGCCACGCGCGCCGCGTGATTGAGCATGGGCACCAGGGCGACCACGTTGTCGGGATCGGTGGCCTTGGATTCCTCCACGGCCTGGCGCAGCGTGCCGGCGTTGTCGGCCACTTCGTTCAGGTAGCGCTGGTTGTTCTCGTAGCTCAGCGTCCAGGCCAGGGCCGCGCCGCCCAGGGCCAGCAGCAGCGCGCACAGGCCGGCGGCCTGCATCAGGCGCAGCTGGCGCTCTTTCTTGGCGTTGCGCCCGGTCAGGCCGGACTCGTTGAACATCACGTCCTTGAACAGCGACTCCAGGAAGTAGCTGCGGCCCTGCTGCGGCACGGCATCGGCCGGCAGGCGGCCACGCAGCGCAAAGCGGCGCGACAGGGCCGACATCACGCGGTCGAAGGGCATGCCCTCCTGCGTGCCGCTGGTGAAGTAGACGCCGCGCAGCAACGGTTTTTCCTTGAAGCGCGAGGCGGAGAACGCCGCATCCAGCGTGTCGCGCACCACGTCCTTGAGGCCGGCAAACTGCTGGGGCAGTGCGTAGAGCAGGCTGCGGCGCGCAAGGTCGGGCTCGGTCATCAGCCGCTGGGGCAGCAGGCGGTTGATCTGGGCGACCAGTGCGTCGAACTCCTCCATGTACAGGGCGCTGGCGGCCTGCGGGTCGCTGGCGGGCGAGCGCTGGGTCTTTTCGTCATAGGGATAGGTGAAGCCCCAGACCTGGGCGCGCTCCTCGCGGCTCATGGCCCCGAAGAACTCGTTGAAGCCCGCCAGCAGGTCGCTCTTGGTGACCAGCACGTAGACGGGGAAGCGGATGGTCAGCTCCTCGCACAGCTCGCTCAGGCGCAGGCCGATCAGCTGGGCCAGCTGGGCGCGCTCGGCGTCGCTGGCACTGAGCAGTTCCTGCACGCTGAGCGTGACGATCACGCCGTTGACGGGCTGGCGTCCGCGAAAGCGCTTGAGCAGCTGCATGAAGCCCTTCCAGGCTGCCTTGTCCTGCTCCGCATCGCTTTCCTGGGTGGTGTAGCGGCCGGCCGTGTCCAGCAGCACGGCCTGGTCGGTGAACCACCAGTCGCAGTTGCGCGTGCCGCCTATGCCGGGGATGGCGCGCTTGCCGAACTGGGCCGCCAGCGGGAAGTCCAGCCCCGAGTTGATCAGGGCCGTGGTCTTGCCCGAGCCCGGCGAGCCGATGATCAGGTACCAGGGCAGCTGGTAGATGTAGCGCTTGTTCCAGCGGCCGAACAGGCCGCCTTCGGTCTGGCCGAAGCGGGTCTTGCTCAGCGTGTCCAGGGCTTCCTTGAAGCGCGACTCCAGCTCGGCCACTTCCTCGGAGCCTGCTGCGGGCGTGCCGTCCGCCTCGCGCGGCGAGGTCAAGCGGGCCAGGCCGGTCATGAGGTGCTCGTTCATGCGCTGTGCGCGCCACCAGCGCAGCAGCAGGCGCAGGAACCAGAGGATGAACAGGCCGGCGATGATCCACCAGCGCACGGTGGGGCTGCCCAGCGGCTGGTAGGGCTGGATGAAGACGAGCGGGCCGACGAACCAGATGAGCAGGCTCAGGGCCACCAGGCCCAGAAGCTCCAGCATGTAGCGGTTGAACAGCCATGAGGCGATGCGACGGATCATGGGATCAGTTCCTGGTCTCGGGTGCGGCAGGCAGGGCCTGCAGTTGCTGGTCACGTTGCTGGGGCGCGACCAGCAGGACGATTTCCACCCGCCGGTTCAGCGCCCGGCCTTCTGCCGTGTTGTTGGGGGCGACGGGGTCGCTGTCGGCACGGCCCTCGGCATGCAGGCGCTGGCGGTCGCGCAGCGAGCCGCCCAGCATCTGGGACACGGCCTGGGCACGTTCCTGCGACAGGTTCCAGTTGGACGGGAAGCGCGCCGTGCGTATGGGCAGGTTGTCGGTGTAGCCGTTGACGACGACCTTGCCCGGCACTTCGTCCAGGGCCGCTGCCACGCGGTGGATGACCTGCACGTAGCGGGGCTTCACGACGGTGGCGGCCGGGTCGAACAGGCCGTCGCCGCGCAGGATCACGGTGCTGCGGTCGGCCTCGTCGCGCACGCTGACCAGGCCTTCGCGGATCTCGGGCTCCAGGAACTGGCGCAGCCGCGGCTTGAGCGTGGCGACGGTGGCGGCCGCCGAGGTGCGCGGGAAGCGGATCTCGTTGATGGCGGCGAACAGGTCGTCCGAACTGTTGGACAGCCGGTAGCTGAACCACAGGTAGATGAAGAACGCCAGCAGCAAGGTGATTGCAGCCGCCACCCACAGCGGCACCATGGCCCAGGGCGGCGAGGCCAGGCGCTGCACGCCACGCCAGTGCACGGACAGCAGGCTGCTGCGGTCGCCGCGCGTCGATTCGATGAGCTGCAGCAGGCGCGCCTTCAGCGTCTCCAGCTGGGCGCGGCCGTTGTCGATCACGCGGTAGCGGCCTTCAAAGCCCAGCATCACGCAGTAGTACAGCAGCTCGATCAGGTCGATGTGCTGGTGCGGCGTCTGCACCAGGCGGGCCAGCAGCTGAAAGAACTTCTCGCCGCCCCAGGTTTCGTTGTGCAGGGCGACCAGCAGGCTGTGCTTGGGCCAGACGCCGGCACTGCCCCAGGGCGTCTGGGCGGCGGTTTCGTCCAGCACCGTGCAGATGCAGTAGCGTGCACCGATGATGGTTTCCATGGGCACGCCGCTGGCGCCTGCGCGCTGCTCGAATTCGCGGATGTGCTCGAGCAGCAGTTGTTGCAGCGCGCGCGGGTCCTCGTTGGTGACCATGGCGCGGATCTGGGGGATGAGGTTCAGCAGCCGGTTGGCGGCGGCCACCAGCGGGTTGCCGCCGCTGACCACGTCGGGCAGGTTGGAGCGCAGCGGCTCCTGGCCGGCAGGCGCGGGCGCGGCGCTGGCCGCGCCTTCGGCACGGCCCGTGTCGGCGTCGCCGCCCCAGGGCATTTGGTGGCTGATGTTGGAACTGTTCATGTCGGAAGATGCGTCGCGCCGTCAGCGGCGGATGGCCCAGAACTCCAGTTGCAGGTCGGGGAATTCGCCGGAGACGTGCATGGCAAGGCCGCCGGAGCTTTGCAGCTGGTTCCACAGGTCGTGCGTGGTGTCCACCTCGAAATAGTTGTAGCCCGCGTGGTAGGGAATCTCGCGCGGGGCAATGGGCAGGGGCCGCAGCGTGACGCCGGGCAGGTGCAGATTCACCAGGTCGCGTATGCGCTCCACCGGGCCCAGCTTGGTCTGGGTGGGGAAGTGGGTGCGCAGGAATTCCGGCGTGGTCTGGGCATGGGCGGCCAGCACGAAGTCGCAGGTGGTGAGCAGTTCGGTGGACGGGATCAGCGCCACGCGCACGCCGTACTGGCGGTCGTGCAGCGGGATCTGGATGGCGTTTTGCTCCAGCACCGAGGACAGGCTGCGCCGCAGCTCCAGCATCAGCGGCGGGAAGCTGCGCCGCAGGTCGTCATGGTCGTAGGCGGGCAGCACCTCGGGGCGGCGGCGCTCGTGGTCGAAGGTGGTCAGCTCGGCGGCCAGGCGCAGCAGTTCCTCGAACAGGCGCTCGGGGTGGATGCTGGCGGTGCGCACCCAGTGCTGGGCTGCGCCCGTCCAGTGGTTGATGAGCTGCAGCAGCAGGAAGTCGCCGACCTCGCCGATGCCGCCGCGCTCGGGCTGGATCATGCGCTGGGCCAGCACTTCGCCGCGCTGGCGCAGCAGGCCGTGGATTTCCTTGCAGAAGGTGTTGAGCACCGAGCTGGGCCCGTTGTTGACCACGGTGGGGATGAAGCCGGGCTCCAGCAGCACGCCGCCGCTGGCCTGGCGCTCCACCACATGGGCCACGGGCAGGCTGACCCAGCCTTCGGTCAGTTCGTGGGCGGGGCGCAGGCTCAGGCGCAGCCGGCCCAGCTGCACCTCGGCGGGCTGGGCACCCACGTCGTTGCTGTCCGCCACTTCGGTCACGTCGCTGAGATAGCGCGCAGGGCTCTGGGAGCCTTCGCCAAAGGTCACTTCGCTGCCAGAGAAGCGGCGCAGCGGCAGCGCCAGGTGGACCACCACGTCCTTGAAGTCCTTGCCGATGTCCAGCGGGGTGGGCGCCTCGTCGTCGCCCGGCAGCTGGAACGGCGTGCCGTCGGGCAGCACGCCGTGGGCCGAACGAATGCCCAGCTTGCCCATGCGCAGCAGATCGGTGTCCAGCTCCAGTTCCGAGAAGCCCCAGAAAAAGGGCTGCCCCGGCAGGCTGCGTGACTGCAGTTGCCGGAACAGGAAGCGCTCCTGCTGCTGGAAGTGCTGGGGCCGAAGGAACATGCCCTCGGCCCAGATGACTTTGCGTTGCCAGACCATGGTGGATAGATGTGCGTTTATTGGGATGCGGGTTGAATGCGGACGGTGACCTCTTCGCGGGTCAGGTGCACCTGGTAGCGCACGGGCTGCAGCTTTTCGGTGGAGCCCATGCCCCACCAGCGCCGGCGCAGCTCCACGGAGTTGGGCGCGACGGCCGAGGCGCGCCAGGTGCTGCGCTCCAGATCGCGGTAGGCGGCGAACAGGCCGAAGGCGCGCACATCTGGGTTGCCCTTGCGCTCAATCACCTGGCGCTGGCCGGGCGCGACCAGGAATTCCTCGCGCCGCACGAAGTCGCTGCCCAGCTGGCCGTCGTCCTTGTCCTGCAGGTCGAAGAAGCCGGCGCGGTCGAAGGCGGCGGAGGCGCGCAGCTCGTAGATGCGCAGCAGCACGGGCTTGGGAATGCCTTCACGGTCCGGGTTGATGTCCATGTCCGCCACCACTTCGAATATGGCGGTGGGCACGGCTGTGGGCGCCACTTCGGGCGCGCGGCTCAGGGGGTTGAGGGAGCCGCAGCCGGCCAGGCCGGTCACCACGGCCGTGCCCAGGCCCAAGGCGCCCAGCGTTTGCAGCGCCTGCCGGCGCCCCTGCGATCCCTGCGGTTCCTGTGATCTCCACATGGCTTCTCCTGTCTCGATGTCAGTCATTGGTTTCACGCGGGCAGATCCACACCGTCAGCGCGCTGAGGTTGTCCTGGTGCGGATTGCCGCTGGATACGACGCGGCCGACCATGCGCTGTATCCATTCGTCGGGGCGCTGGCTGGCGGTCAGCAACTGCTCCATTTCCGACTCGTGCATGCCTTCCCACAGGCCGTCCGAGCACAGCAGGAAGACATCGCCGGCCTCCAGGGCCACGGCGTTGGCGCGGATGCTGGGCGGCACCTGGCCCTCGGCGCCAATGGCGCCTGCCAGCACGTTGCGGTTGGGCAGGCGGCGCGGGTCGTTCTCTTCGTACAGGCCGGCGTGCAGCAGCTGCTGCACCAGGCTGTGGTCTTCGGTGCGCAGGTGCATGCGGCCCGCGCGGAACCAGTACAGGCGCGAGTCGCCCCAGTGCGCCCACAAGGCCCGGCCCTGCTCGGGATCGATGCACAGCACCACCACGGTGGCGCTCATGTGCATGCGCGAGGCCGAGGTGGACTGCTGGCCGCTGACGCGGTGCTCCGCCTGCGAAATCAGGGAGGCCAGACTGGCGGGGGCGAACAGCGGGTTCTCCCGGAAGCCTTCCAGCACGGCCTGGACCGTGAGCTGGGCGGCGAGCTCGCCGTGCCCGTGTCCGCCAGCGCCATCGGCCAGGGTGCAGCACAGGCCGCCGGCGCCCAGGTCCATCAGGCCCATGGCGTCTTCGTTGCTGGAACGCCTGCCGCTGTGGGAGGCGCTGGCCACCTGGATGCTGTAGCGGTGGTCGGCTCCGTCGAGGTAGGCGATCACGGCTGGCCTTTCACGGACTGCTCGGCGTTTTCGTAGGCCTCGACGAAGGTGCGGCCAGAAAAGGCCATCAGGTCGTCCTCGGCATGGCGGCGCAGCACGTCGAAGTTGTGCTTGTAGTCGTCCCACAGGGCGGCCTTGCGGCCATTGGTCAGCAGCTTGTCCAGCAGGCCGGGGTTGGTTTCTGTTCGGCGCTCCAGCTCGGTCGGATCGAACCGGGTCAGGGCCTCGGCATAGGCGGCGCGGATGCCGGCCATCAGGGCCAGCTGGTGCACATGCAGGTCCTGGAAGGCGTCCTGCATGGCAGGCAGCGGCTTCATGAAGCCCGGGAAGGTCTGGTGGACCATCTGCATGAGCACGCCCTCGGAATTGGGCAGGAACTTGAGCGGGTTGTTGGCGCCCGTGGCAATGATGGTCACGCCGGCGCGGAACTCGCGCTTGATCTCGGAGCGCGCGGCCAGCAGGTCGATGGTTCCCTGCACGGCAATGCGCAGGGCTTCGCCGAAAGTGCGCATGAATTCCGGTGTGACCTCGAAATGGGTCTTGGCCGGGTTCAGGCCTGCGCCCTCCATGAAGGCGGCGGCCAGTGCCTGCAGATCGGCGTTGGCGGCCGGCTGGGGCTGCACGGGAATATCGACAGGCGCGGCTGTGGAGGGCAGGGCGCCGATGGGGATGGCGGCGTCGCCCTGGCCGAGGATGCTGGAGGTCGCGGGGATATTGACGTTGATGCCTGCGTCAAGGGGGGGAGCCGAGGCAGCGGCAACGGTAGCCCTGGCGACGGGCGCAGCATGGGCAAGACCGGACTTGAAGAGGTCCAGATCCAGTCCATTGGTGGGCAGCAGACCGTCCAGCGCGGCCGGCTCGGCGGGGATCTGGGGCACGGGCGCCGGGGCAGGCGCGGCAACCGGGATGTCCTGTGCCTGTGCCCGTGCCTCTACCTGTGCAGGAAGCTGCTCCTGCACTGCAGGAATCACGGTATCGATCACGGGCGGGAGTGCGGGCTGGGCCGGTGCTGCCGCCTCCTGCGGTGGCACCGGCTCTGCGGGCTGTGCATGCGACTGCATGCGCGGCAGATTGAAGGCCTGGCCCAGTTCGGAGCCCCGGCCCGAGGCCTGCTGCAGCGGCTGCGCATCGGGGGGCAGTCCACCCTGGTCGAACAGCGCAAGCGGGTCGAGCTTTTGGGATTGCTCGAAGCACGAAGGCAGGCCGGTATGGGAGGCATCATGCAAGGCCTCGGTGCTCAGGCCCTTGAGCGGCAGGGTGTGTACCATGCCGTCATGGCGCTGCTGTATCAGCTCGCCCGTGCCTTGCGATGGCAGGCCGGCCCAGCCTTCCTCCTGCTGGCGAGCTTGCTGGGGCGGCGGAGCAAAGGGGTCGAAATCATTGGGGATCAGCAGGGGGCGATGCTGCGGCTTGGCGGGCTGCGGCATGGCCAGTGCAGCCTGCTCGGGCGGGATGGCGCTCTCGATCGAAGGCACGGCAGGGGTCTGGATGGCATCCAGGCTCAGTGCCGTCAGGCCTTCCCAGGGATCGGCGATGCCGGGGGCGGCGGCAGGCAATATGTCTGCCAGCGGCGTTGCTTCCTGCAGCGGGGGCTGGACGGCGACGGGAGGCGGGACGATCTGGGGCTGCGGGGCGGCTGTGGCGGGTGGGGCCGCTGCCTGCGTTGCTTGCGCGGCCTGCGCGTTTTGCATTGCAGCCGAAGGCGGTGCCTCGAAAGGCGTGCCCGGCGCCACGGCGGCCAGGGTGTAGGCGCCGATACGGATGCGCGCGCCCAGGGGCAGGCCCACTTCCTGGCCCGAACGCACGGGCTGCTCTGCCACCCAGATGGGATCACGCTCGCTCAGGTTCGCAACAAAGGCTCCCTCGGAATCCAGCCTGACCATGGCGTGCACGCGCGCGACGGAAGCGTCCGGGTCCGAGATGATGAGCTTGTTCTGGCCACTGCGTCCGATCGTGCCGCCGGCCATGCCGAATACGGCATGCCAGTGGCGATCGACCGGAACGCCATCGTGGTCCACGACCCTGAGTTCGATTTTGTCCATGGAGTCTTAGGCTAGGCAGTTTTCAGGAAGCGTCGGGATGCCTCAGGAGGCTTTGCGCGCGGGCGCAGGGCGCTTGTTGCGCAGCGCGGCACGGGCGTTGTTGAACTCCCGGCCCCAGATGGGATGGCCCTTTTCGGCCTCGGTCAGCTGGAAGGTGGGGTCCAGGGCCAAGGCCATGTCGAAGTGCTGGCGGCAGGGCTTGCGGCGGCCTTCCACGCAGTGGCTGAATGCGATGTACTTCAGCGCCTTGACCTGGCTGCTCATGGGCAGTTCCTGCGCGGTGGACAGGGGCGTCAGCGCCGTGATGGCGTCCTCATAGCGGCCGTCCACATACAGCTGGATGGCTTCGACCAGCTCCTGCTCCTTGATCACCACGGGGTCCACGGGCTTGACGGGCTCCGGAGGCTGGACCACGGTCGGGGCCGGCTCGGGCTCCACGGGCTTGGGCGCGGTTTCACACGCGGCCAGGCCGAAGGCAACGGCCAGGGCAAGGGTCAGGCGCTGGATGGAGTGAGGAATATTCAGGGTCATGGACATGGTCAGCGGGCATCAAAGTCATGGGAAAGGGTCACCGACTGGCCGTCGGTGATGCGGATCACCTGCCGATAGCTCTCGAAGCCGGGATTGCGCAGCTCCACCGTGTGGGAGCCTGGCGCCAGCTTGAGCAGCACGACGGGAGGGGTGACGCCGGACGGCTTGCCGTTGATCAGCACATTCGCCCAGGGGCTGACCCTCAGGCGCAGGTTGTGATCTGTCCGTGGCGTCTCAGACCGTGCGGCCAGCGCTGCGGAGCGCGCTGGAGCAAGGCCGGGTGTCAGGGCGGTGATCGAGGTGATCACGCGGCTGTTCAGTGCAAAGCCACCGGCCGTGGGTGCCGCAGGCTCCGTGCGCAGCCGCTGCGCTGAAGGGCAGCGCTGGATCCAGCGGTCCTGGGCGCGGCTGTAGGCGTCCCGCCACGGTGTGCCCGTGGTTTCGTAGGCTTGCAGTGCAAAGCCCGGGTGTGCGGAGAACGCGGAGTCGAAGGCCGCCTCGCAGCGCGCCCATTCCTTGTGCGTGCAATAGGTGTAGGCCAGGTACTTGTGGGCGGAGGCCCGCTCCATGGGATCGGCCAGCCCGCCAAACAGCGCAGCCTGCAGCGCACGCTCGGCCTGGGCCAGGTCGCGCGCCTCGAACAGCGCAATGCCCTGCGCCAGCTGCGGGCGTCCTGCCGAGCCGGTTTGGGCGGGCGCGGCCTCTTCGCATGCCGCCTGGGAATGCGCCAGGCAGGGCAGGCCGAGCACTGCAGTGCACAGCATCCATCGCCAGCGGTGGTTCATCAGTCGAGCCATGGGCCGCGCTCATTCGAAAAGATGGTTCACGGTCACCGACTCGCCCTTGGTGACCGTGATGGTCTTGGTCACCGTGGAGGCCGCACCCGGGTTGCTGATGTCGATGCGGTACTCGCCCTCTGGCAGCTCCATCTGGGTCAGCGGCGGGCTGGTCCGTGCCGGGGCGCGGTTCACGGAGACATAGCCCCAGGGCACGACCCGGAACACCACCTTGCCCGTGGCCGCTGCGGGCTTGACGGGGCGGGCGTCGGTCTTGGGCGGCTCGGCGGGCAGCGGCTCGGAGCCGGTGGCCACCGTGACGGGGACGACGGGCGTGCTCTGCTCGGGCTGCGAAGGGGCAATCTCGGGCAACGCGGCCTGCTGCTCGGGCGAGGTCATCGGCTGCACCTGCTCCGTGGAGGCCAGCGAGGCCTCGTTGAGCAATTGCTTGAGCAGCGCCTGGGCCTCGGTGCGGTGCTGTCCTTCGGGGAAGCTGTCCAGGTAGTCCTGCAGGCGGGCCAGGCTGGACTGGCTTTGCGCCTGCTGCCAGGCCAGGCTGTCGCGTGCTGCCAGGGTCTTGGCGCGTGCCTGGTCCTGGGAATGGTCGTACCACAGCACGCCGCCGCCCGCGATGGCAGCCAGCACCAGGGCGCCGATGGCCAACGGTACGGCCATGCTGCTGCGCCTGGCCTTGGGTGCAGCCTGGGCCCCCGCAGCTGGAGGCCGGGCAGCCGCAGGCTTGGCCTGGGCGGCCGGCGCTGCGGCGGGCTGCTCGGGAACGGGTGCCGGTGCTGAAGCCGGAGCCTGAGGCGCCGGCATGCCTGGCAGTGCCTGGTCGATGTCGATGAACGGGCCGTTGCCCAGGCCCATCGGGTCGGCTGCAGAGGCCTGGGGCGCAGATGGGGGTGTCATCTGAGGCGTGGCCATGGCAGCAGGTGTGCTGGGGGCCGGTGATGCCGGGGCCACGGGTGGAACCGTTGCAACAGGCGGCACAGGTGGCACAGGTGGCACAGGCATGACCGTCGCCATGGGCGCAACCTGTGGGGTGGGTGCGGGAACGTAGGTTTCCGTGATCGGCAGGAACCGGGGTGCCTGCGCCGATGCCGACTCGCTGGCCATGGCGGCCTGAACGGCCGCAGGCGTCGTGATCGGGATGTAGATGGGGCTGGGGCTGGGCTCCACAGGCGCAGGCGCCGCCCGGTTTTCGGCAGACAGGCCCAGCAGGCTGCGCAGTTCGGCAATCGACTGGGGACGATCCTGCGGGCGCACGGCCAGGGCTTTTTGCATGCCCTGCAGGAAGGCGTCGGAGTAGCCGGGAACCTGCTCGGAAGTCAGCGGCTGCATGGGGTCCGTGACCATGCGCGCCACCGAGGTGGCAGGAGTGCGGCCCGTGGCGGCCTGGTGAATGAGGGCGCCGACCTGGTAGATGTCCGTCCACGCGCCCTGGGGCATGGCGCCGTCGTCCACGTACTGCTCGATGGGCGCAAAACCGGGCTTGAGCACCATGGTCAGCGCCTGGGTCATGTCGCCGATGATGCGGCGCGCGGCGCCGAAATCCAGCAGCACGGGGCTGCCATCGCGCTGCACGAAGATGTTGTCCGGGGCGATATCGCGGTGGAAGCAGTCCTGTGCATGCAGGACCTCGAGCACATCGAGCAACGGAGCCAGCAGGGTGCTGAGCCGGGCCTGGTCGATGCGGCCCGACGATGCCTGCAGCACGCGGCCCAGCGTCTGGCCCTCGTAGTGGCGCATCACCATGTAGGCCGTGCCGCCGGCTTCGAAGAATCGGTAGACATGCACCAGGGTGGGGTGCGAGAAGCGCGCCAGCAGGCGGGCCTCGTTGATGAAGCTGCGCAGCCCGGCGTCGAACGCGCCCCGGTGCTGCGAGCGCACATGCACCTGATGGGAGCTTTGCCGCCCGGCCAGGGCCGAAGGCATGTACTCCTTGATCGCGACCTCGCGGTCCAGCGAGAGGTCACGGGCCTTGTAGACGATGCCGAAACCGCCTTCGCCGATGACATCGAGCACGCGGTATTCGCCAATCTGGACACCTGCCGGAAGGCAGTTGGTCGAACATGCTGCTTCGCTATCCATGCAATCCCACCCAAGATGTTGTTTCACACCCTGGCGGGCGATGTCTGTCGCGCAGCCAGGGTGCCGAACCTGTTCGAGGCCATTGGTCAAGGAGAAAGCCGGCATCACACCGGCAATCTGTCTCTGTGCCCGTTGGTTTTCCTCAATCAGCCTATTGTCTGAAGCCAGGGGCCAAAGACGAGCGTCATGGATTCGTCATGAATACAAGATCGTATTTCAATCGGACTCCGAATGCGGCGTGAGTGTAGCTTGAGTTCCGCAAAAAGCCATGACACGAATCGAATGGATATGAGGTGGATACATTTTTTTTCAGATGTATCTGCCGTAACAATTCAGTCTGCTCAATTGTTTGTATTTTGCCGGCCTTATCCACTATCATCGCGGCTCCAACAAAGGAGGGCGGTTCACGACAGTGAGGATAGCAGGCGATTGTCAATACATTCCTTGACCATCCAGGGTATGCGCCGCACTGATCTGAATCACGTGTTAAGTGAATCGGTTTCGTGCGCTCTACCCGAGAGTGGTTTCCCCTTTGTTCGCGTGTGAACTATCCGATGCAATCAGGCTATTGGGTTGCATGCGAACGTTTAATCCATTAGTTCGAGAGGTGTGCAATGTCCGTTGATATGTTCATGAAGGTCGAGGGCGCCAGTGGCGAGTCCCAGGATTCCAACCACAAGGGCTGGACCGACATCGACTCCTTCACCTGGGGTGCTACCCAGCCCAACACCATGTCCAGCGGCGGTGGTGCCGGCGCCGGCAAGGTGAGCTTCCATGACCTGAACGTCATCGCCAAGGTGGACAAGTGCTACCCCGCCGTGCTCAAGCACTGCGCCACGGGCAAGCACCTGGGCCAGGTCGACATCTCGCTGTGCAAGGCCGGCGGCACGCAGATCGAGTTCACCAAGATCACCCTGACCGACGTCATGGTGACGAACGTGACCGTCAGCGGCGCCAACTCCTCTGACACCGTGACCGTGAACTACTCGTTCCAGGCTGCCAAGGTCAAGACCCAGTACTGGGAGCAGACCAACCAGGGCGGCAAGGGCGCCGAGAGCCAGATGGGCTTCAACATCAAGGAAAACCGCGAAGCCTGAGCTTCCTCCCGCAGCTGCGCTGCTGCGGCAACCCGCGCCGGACGCGTCTGGCGCGGGTGTTGCCGTGGACGTGCGGGAATATGGCCTCCATCTATCGATGGAGGCTTTTCAGTATGGAAAGCCGAAATCGGGCTGTTGAAGGAATATTGGGGAGACGTGCCTTGAGGCCGCGTGGGTAACCGCGTGCCTGGCTGGTTTTTGTGTCATTTTTTTAACGTGGTCCAGCTTTCCATTCCTGTCAAAAGCTGAATGTCGTTAGGCTTGTCAATCTTTGACAAACACAAAAACCCATGGCTGCGGGCATGGGGAGTCGACTTGCTCGCTGCACTATCAATGTGCAGAAAATTTCTGATAAAAATGAAATGCCGTGGATATGCGCAGGATTACCGCGCGTGGGTTCCTGTGTCTATTGATCAGGCACATTGAATGCCTGGTGCCGGGGCCTGCGAACCGTTGTGGTGCGTTTGGCCCATACTGCGGCGAGTGGCGGAGCATACACGAACATCGGACGTTGTCGAGAATATTTTTGCCGGTCCAATTATTAAAACGCAATTCGTTTCTTTAATAAATTCCACTGCCAACTTGTGTACAAGAGAGAGTACTAAATGCGTGAATGGACCATTGCCCATTGCCGGCGTGCAAACCCGTCAGAGAGATTGCAGCAGCAATCGGCGTATACCCTGTCACCGGCCGCAAATCTGCACGGTGCCGCAGGCATGGCTTCGCTCTTTTCCACCGCCCTGCGCCGGGTCCTGGCTGGCCTTGGCTGTCGCCAACGGCAGGGGCGGTGTTCTCCAACCGGCATGGCAGTCGCATGAGCATCGCGGTTGCCTCCCCGCCCGTGTGCGAGACGCGCCAGGGGCCTGCAAGCAGCGCGCACTCGCTGGCCGCGCAGATCTACGCTTGCCTGAAGAACGACATCTTCGACTTCCGCCTGCTGCCCGGCGACCGCTTCAGCGAGGGCGAAATCGCCACGCGCATGCAGGTCAGCCGCACGCCTGTGCGCCAGGCGCTGTTCTGGTTGCAGCGCGATGGCTATGTCGATGTGCATTTCAAGAGCGGGTGGCAGATCAAGGCCTTCGACTTCAAGTACTTCGAGGATCTCTATGAGGTGCGAACCCTGATGGAGACCAGCGCCGTGGCCAGCCTGGTGGGCGAATCGCTGAAGTCATTGCAGCCGTTGCGCGAGGTCTGGTGCGTGCCCGAGGAGCAGCGCGAGACCGACCCCGCCGTGGTGGCCTCGCTGGACGAGGCCTTCCATACCGGCCTGGTGGCCGCGACCGGCAACCAGGAGATGGCGCGCATCCACCTGGACATCACCGAGCGCATCCGCATCATCCGGCGCCTGGATGTCATCAAGCTGCCGCGGGTCTCGGCAACCTATGACGACCATGCCGCCATCCTCGCGGCCATCGAGGCTGGCGATGCGGCGCGGGCCCAGTCCTGCCTGAGGGAGCACATCGCCGACAGCCGGGCCGAGGTCAAGCGCATCACGTTCTACATGCTGCAAACGGCGCGCGAGCGCTATGGCGCCCTGACGCAGATGGCCTGAGGGCCGCAATGTGTTGCTGGAGGGCCTCTTCTGAGGCCCTTTTTCATGGCCGGGCCGCCGCGGGAAGGCGGCGGACATTCGTTCCCGCGCAGCAAAGCCTGCAAGTCGCGGGCAAGGGGCCTGCTTTTCCCCGCATCGCTGCGGCGGCGTCCCGGTAGTCTTCCTGCCAAACCGTGGACGGGCCTCGCGCCCGCGCCATCTGCCAACTCACAGGGAAGAGAACATGAGCATCAGAACCGACAACCTGAACGTGCAAAGCCTGCTGGCCCGCGCCCAATCCAAGCTCAACAGCAGCACGACGCAGGCGGCTTCGGATTCGGCCGGCAAGAAGAGCGCTGCGGAGACCAGCGCCACCAAGACGGACAGCAACAGCACCAAGACCGAGACCACCGAAGCGGAGAAGGTGCGCAAGCTGGCGCCGTCGCTGACCAAGGCGCACGAGCGCATTGCGGCCCAGGCCCAGGCGGGATCGACTTCGCTGTCGGCGTTGGGGCAGTTCAAGTCATCCCTGGTGGACCTGGCCTCGGCGGGCAAGGATGTGGCCGCGCTCTCGGCCACCAGCACCACCCAGTCGGTGCAAGGCGCGCTGGAAAAGCTGGTGGCGCGCTATAACTCCAGCGTTGCCAAGGGCAGCGTGAGTGCGGCGGCCGGCTCTTCCACCGATGTGGGTGCCACCCGCGCCCTGCGCGAGCTGCGCTCGGCCATCATGAGTGTCACGGGCAGCGCGACCGCGCCCAGCCTGGGCAAGCTCGGCATCGTCCAGCGCCAGGACGGCACGCTGGCGGTGGATGCCAAGGCCCTGGAAAAGTCCATGGCCGCCGATGCCGCCGGCGTGACCTCGGCCCTGGCCGGCATTGGCAAGGCGGTGGAGAACAGCGCCAACTCTGCGCTGTCCACGGGCAGCCGCCTCAGCTCGTCCATGGCCAGTCTGGGTGACCGGGTCAAGACGCTGCAGCAGCAGCAAAGTGCGGTGGTTGCCACGGCCGAGAAGCTGGGCGACTCCCTGGTCGGTTCGGCCAACTGGAACCGCATGGTGCTGGACGCCTACCTCAAGAACTGATTTCGGCACCATCCCCGCCCTGCATCCTGCTCCCGGAAAACATGAAAAACCTGCGCATCGGCCTCCGTCTCGGAGGCGGCTTCACCATTCTTTTGCTGATCATGCTGTTGATCAGTGTCACCAGCATCGTCAGCATGGGGCACATGGCCCGCTCGACCACGGAAATCACCGAGGTGGCCCTGGCCAAGGAGCGGATGATCAGCGACTGGTTCCGCAACATCCACTCGGGCTCGCGCCGGACCACGGCCATTGCCAAGAGCAGCGATCCCTCGCTGGCCACCTTCTTTGCCGAAGACGCGGCCGAGTCCTCGCGCCAGTCGAGCAAGCTGCAGGACCGCATCGAGCCGCTGCTGCAGACGCAGGAAGAAAAGGACATCTGGGTCGAGATCAAGAAGGCGCGCGCCGGCTACCTGGCGGGCCGCGACGTGGTGACCAAGGCCAAGGCCGAAGGCCGTGCAGAAGATGCCGAGCGCCTGTTCACCCAGGAGTACCAGCCCGCCACGCAGCGCTATATAGAGATCGTGCAGCGCCTGCTGGACATGCAGCGCGCCGCCATAGACAGCTCCGCCGCGGAAGTGCAGGTGCGCTTTTCTGCCAGCCGAGCCACCATCATCGCCGTGGTGTCCCTGGCGGTGGTGCTGGGCGCGCTGGCCGCATGGTGGATCACGCGCGGCATCACCGGGCCGCTGGCCGAAGCCCTGCGCGTGGCGCGCACCGTGGCCAACAACGACCTGACCAGCCGCATCACCGTTGATTCGCGCGACGAAACCGGCCAGTTGCTGCAGGCGCTGCGCCAGATGAACGACAACCTGGCCCAGGTCGTGGGGCAGGTGCGCTCGGGTGCGGACAGCATCGCCACGGCTTCGGGCGAGATCGATGCGGGCAACCAGGACCTGTCCTCGCGCACCGAGCAGCAGGCCAGCTCGCTGGAGCAGACGGCTGCCGCCATGGAGGAGCTGACCAGCACGGTCAAGCAGAACGCCGAGAACGCACGCCAGGCCAATCAGCTGGCCGCTTCGGCATCGCAGACTGCGGTGCAGGGCGGCAAGGTGGTGGCGGGCGTGGTGGACACCATGGGCGGCATCAGCGAGTCCAGCCGCAAGATTGCCGACATCATCGGCGTCATCGACTCCATTGCCTTCCAGACCAACATCCTGGCGCTGAACGCGGCCGTGGAAGCGGCGCGTGCCGGTGAGCAGGGCCGTGGCTTTGCCGTGGTGGCGGGCGAGGTGCGTGCGCTGGCCCAGCGCAGCGCCTCGGCTGCCAAGGACATCAAGGACCTCATTGCAGATTCCGTGTCCAAGGTGGACGCGGGTACGCGCCAGGTGGCCGAGGCCGGTCGCACCATGGACGGCATCGTGCAAAGCGTGCAGCAGGTCAGCGACCTGGTGGCCGAGATCACGGCCGCCAGCCAGGAGCAAAGCAGCGGCATCAACCAGGTGCACCAGGCGATTTCGCAGATGGACACGGTGACCCAGCAGAATGCCGCGCTGGTCGAGGAGGCAGCAGCTGCGACCGGCTCGCTCAAATCCCAGGTGAATCAGCTGGCAGCGGCCGTGAGCGTGTTCCGCATCGACGGCGTGGCGCCGGCCCGTGCAGGGACAGGAGCGGCTTCGTCTTCAGTACCTGCCGCGCGCGCGCCTTCTGCGGCAGTGCCCATGCGTCCTGCGGCCAGACCGCTGGCCGCGTCCGCCCCTGCTGCTGGCACTGCACCCGCTGCTGCCGCACGCAGCGCATCTGCCGCCCCAGCGCCCGCCGCAAAGCTGCCTGCCGCCAGGCAGACCGTGGCGGCCAAGGGCAATGACGACGGGGACTGGACTTCGTTCTGAGTCCGCCCGGCTCCGGTTGAGTTCTGCCGGGTTTGGCCGAGTTCAGCTACTTGGGGGCGCCCAGTTGGTACTTGGAGCCCTCGCCCTGGCCATCGGAGATGGCAGCGGCCTGGCCGGCGGCAGGGTTCACGCCGCCGGCATCTTCCTTGTTCGTGGCTCCTGCGCCGCTTGCGGGCTCCGACGCCTTGGCGGGCAGGGGCGCGGCTGGCGGCAAGGGCTCGTGCGGATCCTCCTTGGCATGGGGCATGACCTGCTCGGCCATGATCACGGGCTGGCCCAGCAGGGGCTTGTCCGGCGGGGGCTGGTTGAAGCGCGGCACTTCGGCCATGGGAAATCCCGCGCGCGTTGACGAGGTCTCGCCCGAGCAGGCGGCCAGCGCCAGCAAAGAGGTTGCGGCGACGCCCAGGGCCAGCCGTCTGGCGAGTGTCGTGGCCTGCACAAATTCATGGGGCATGGTTGTTCTCCGATGTCGATCTTCCGGCCGACATGCTCCCATGTGTCCAGGACTGGTGGCGTAGGTCCATGCCGGATTCCCGGTGACAGGCCACCGCGATCCTTGCTCAGGGCTGGCTGCCGCTGGCCTTCCACGAACCATCGGACTGCTTGCAGAACCAGAAGCGCCAGTTTTCCGAGGTCTTTTTCAGGCGCACGTCGGCCGACAGCAGGCGGCAGCTTCCGGCCGAGCCGGTCTGCACGGTCTGCTGCGGCTGCAAGGCCATCGTCACGCGCTGGTTGGTACGGTTCGGGCCGCTGGTCCATTCGGTCACGGAGCCGTCGGCGGCCTCGTTGAGCACCTTGGCCACGGCGGCCTTTGCGTCGGGCAGGTCCCTGGCGGGAATGCGTGCGGCGATGGTGTCGTTGAGGAAGATCGACGCTGCGGCATTGGCGCTGGTGGACACCAGCGAAGCGGCGGCGGCCAGCGATGCGACGGTGAGGGCAAAGGTTTTCATGCAATGGTTCCTGGAGTGTGGGCCGACGACCGCAGCGGGATGTCGGAAGGAAAGTATCGGGCCATGTTAACGGCTGCCGTGGTGGCGCCGTGCGTCGCGCACCGCTGAAACCAGCGCGGACTGCGGCCGAGTGTGGTCGAGTGCTGCCGAGGGCCGCGCAAAACCGTTACAGTCCCTGGCGGATTCCTTCGTCCATTTCCGCCAGAAATTCCACTGCATGCCACGATCTTCCAGCCACCAGACCACCCAGCGCTTTGCCGTTCCATGGACGCTTGTTGCAGGCTTTGGTGCAGCGGCCCTGGCCACCCTGGTCATCGCCTTCGTCAATTTCCGGTCGTCCGAGGCGCGAGGCCAGGCCGTGAATGCCATGGACCGCACGACGCTGGCCATGCGCCAGCTCAGCCAGCTCAACGCCTCGCTCAAGGATGCCGAAACCGGACAGCGGGGCTTTCTGCTGACGGGTGACCAGGCCTATCTGCAGCCCTACCAGCAGGCGCGCGATGTGCTGCAAAAGCAGCTGGAGGCGCTCAAGGCGCGCACGTCCAGCGACTCCGTCCAGCACCGGCTGCTGGACCAGATCGAGGACATCTCGACCCAGAAGCTGCGCGAGCTGCAGGAAACCATAGACTTGCGCAAGGCCGGCGACCTGGACGCCGCCATGGCCCTGGTGCGCCTGGACGTGGGCAAGAACGCCATGGACCGGCTGCGCGAGCTGATCGATGATCTCTACACCCGCCAGACCCGTGAGCTGGAGCAGCGCCGCCAGCTGTGGGTGGAGGCATCCACCACCTCGACGTACTACTCCTGGGGCGGCTCCCTTATCTTGCTGGGCCTGATCCTGGCATCGGCTGCGCTGACGGTGCGCGAGTACCGCGTCAAGGCGCGCCAGTCTTGGGTAACTTCCGGTCTGTCCGGCCTGGGCCAGCAGTTGCAGGGCGACCGCCGGCTGGAAGACCTGGGCCAGAAGGCACTGGAATACCTGGCCACCTACCTGCGCGCCGAGGTGGGCGCCGGCTATGTGGTGGACTGCGCCGACGGCGGTCTGCGCCTGTTCGGCGGCTATGCCTTGCCGCGCGAGCGCCTGCAGCACAAGCTGCTGCCCGGCGAGGGCCTGGCGGGCCAGGCGGTCGCCTCGCGCAAGCTGCTGCATGTCAGGGACGTGCCCGCGCAGCACCTGCCGATTTCCTCGGGCACCGGCCAGTCCAGCCCGTTGCAGCTGATGGTGGCGCCCGCCATGGAGAACGGCGAAGTGTTCGCCGTCATCGAACTGGGCTTTCTGCGCGGGGTGAGCGAGGCAGAGCGCAGCCTGCTGGAGCGGGCGTCCGAAATGCTGGCCGTGGCCATCCGCTCGGGCCTGGACCGTTCGCGCCTTGAGACCTTGCTGGAAGAAACGCGCCGCCAGTCGGAAGAGCTGCAGGCCCAGCAGGAAGAGCTGCGCGTGAGCAACGAGGAGCTGGAGCAGCAAAGCCGCATCCTGCAGGAGTCGCAGACGCAGATGGAGCACCAGCAAAGCGAGCTGGAGCAGACCAATGCCCATCTGGAGGAGCAGACCCAGCAGCTGGAGTACCAGCGCGAGCAACTGCTGCGCGCCCAGGGTGCGCTGACCGACAAGGCGCACGAGCTGGAACTGGCCAGCCAGTACAAGAGCGAGTTCCTGGCCAACATGAGCCACGAGCTGCGCACGCCGCTGAATTCCACGCTGATCCTCGCCAAGCTGCTGGCCGACAACAAGCCCGGCAACCTGCAGGCCGATCAGGTCAAGTACGCGCAGACCATTCATGCGGCGGGCAGCGACCTGCTGGCGCTGATCAACGACATCCTGGACCTGTCCAAGATCGAGGCCGGCCAGGTCAGCGTCCTGGTGGAGCCCATGACCATCGCCACCGCCTTGCAGGCGCTGATGGAGCCGCTGCGCCCCATCGCCCGCGAGAAAGGCCTGGAGCTGACATGGACGGTGGACCCCGGCGTGCCGGCCTCCATGCAGACCGACCCCATGCGGCTGGCCCAGGTGCTCAAGAACCTGCTGTCCAACGCGCTCAAGTTCACGGCCAAGGGCTCGGTCGGCCTGCAGGTGTCCCGCGTGCCCGGGGGTATGCTGGCGTTCGCCGTGCGCGATACCGGCATCGGCATTGCCGAGCAGCAGCAGCAATTCATCTTCGATGCCTTCCGCCAGGCGGACGGCAGCACGCATCGCAAGTTCGGCGGAACGGGCCTGGGCCTGTCGATCTCACGTGATCTTGCCGGGCTGCTGGGCGGCACGCTGACCGTCTCCAGCACGCCGGGGCAGGGCAGCGTGTTCACGCTGACCGTGCCTGTGATCCTGGAGCTGGTGGAGCCTGGCCAGGCCTTGGCTGCCGCGCCGCTGCCCCGCCCGGCGCGGGAATCGCTGGCGAATGAGCAGACGCAGACGCAGGTGTCATCGCCCGCTTCCGTGCCCGCCGTCGCCTCGGCCCATGTCGCGCCGGCTGCGCCCGCGTTCGCGCCGGCCATGTCGCCAGCCATGTCTGCGCCGATGCTGTCGCCTACCTCGTCCGCCGCGGATGCCCTGCGAAAGAGCGGGCAGAGCGGGCGCCGCATCCTCGTCATCGAGGACGATCGGCGCTTTGCCGACATTCTTTCCGAGCTCGCGCGCGAGATGGATTTCGAATGCGATGTGGCCAACACCGCGTCCGACGGCCTGGCCATGGCGGCAAGCAACCAGCCCAACGCCATCGTGCTGGACATCAACCTGCCCGATTTCTCGGGCCTGGGCGTGCTGGACCAGCTCAAGCGCAACCCCGTCACGCGCCACATTCCCGTGCACGTGGTCTCGGTGGCCGACTATTCGCAGGAGGCCATGGGGCGCGGCGCCGTGGGCTACGCACTCAAGCCCGTCAAGCGCGAGGAACTGGTCCATGCCCTGAAGCGGCTGGAGGCCAAGTTCACCCAGGACCTGCGCCGCGTGCTGGTGGTGGAGGACGACGAGCGCCAGCGCGAGAGCGTGCGCCACCTGCTCAGCCGCAGCGACGTGGACATCGTCTGCGCGGGCACGGCGGCGGCGGCGCTGGAACATCTGCGCGGCGCCACCTTCGACTGCATGGTGATGGACCTGAACCTGCCCGACATCAGCGGCTACGAGCTGCTGCAGCGCATGACGGACCAGGACGATGTTTCCTTCCCGCCTGTCATCGTCTACACGGGCCGCGCGCTCTCGCGCGATGAAGAGCAGCAGCTGCGGCGCTTTTCCAAGTCCATCATCATCAAGGACGCGCGCTCGCCCGAGCGCCTGCTCGACGAGGTCACGCTGTTCCTGCACCAGGTGGAGTCCGAGCTGTCGGCCGAGCACCGCCAGATGCTGCAGGTGGCGCGCAGCCGCGAGTCGGCGCTGGAAGGGCGCACGGTGCTGGTGGTGGAGGACGATGTGCGCAATGTGTTCGCGCTGTCCAGCATCCTGGAGCCCACGGGCATCCGCGTGGAGATCGCGCGCAACGGGCGCGAGGCGCTGGAAACCCTGGAAGCGCGGGGCACGGCGCAGGCCGGCATCGACCTGGTCCTGATGGACATCATGATGCCCGAGATGGACGGCTACACCGCCATGCGCGAGATCCGCAACCGCCCGCAATGGCGCCGCCTGCCCATCATCGCCCTGACCGCCAAGGCCATGAAGGACGACCAGGAGAAATGCCTGGCCGCCGGTGCCAACGACTACATCGCCAAGCCGCTGGACGTGGAGAAGCTGCTGTCGCTGGTGCGGGTGTGGATGCCCAAGTAGCAAGGAGGACGCGATGCCTCAGCTGAAAAAAGCCCGCACCGCCGACATCGAGCAGCGCCTGCTGATCGACGCCATCTACCACCGCTACCACTATGACTTCCGGGGCTACGCCCAGGCCTCGCTCAAGCGGCGCCTGCAGTCGGCCCTGGTGCAGTTCGACTGCAAGACGCTGTCGCAGCTGCAGGACCGTGTGCTGCACGATACAAGCGTGTTCCCGGCCCTGCTCGAGTACCTCACGGTTCAGGTCAGCGACATGTTCCGCGACCCGACCTACTTCCGCTCGCTGCGCACCGAGGTCGTGCCGCTGCTGCGCACCTATCCCTCGCTCAAGGTCTGGGTGGCCGGCTGCAGCGCGGGCGAAGAGGTGTATTCGCTGGCCATCCTGCTGCATGAAGAGGGCCTGCTGGACCGCACCCTGATCTACGCCACCGACATCAATCCCCATGCGCTGAAGGCGGCAGAGCAGGGCGTGTTCGACATGGCGCGCGTGGCGGCATTCACCGACAACCATGCGCGCTCGGGCGGGCACAGCTCGCTGTCGCACTACTACACGGCGCGCTATGGCCGTGTGGTCTTCGACAAGGGGCTGCGCGAGCACATGGTGTTCTCCGACCACAGCCTGGCCACCGACAGCGTGTTCGCCGAGATGCACCTGGTGTCCTGCCGCAATGTGCTCATCTATTTCGAGCGCGAGCTGCAGGACCGGGCGCTGGGCCTGTTCCGCGATGCGCTGTGCCATCGCGGGTTCCTGGGGTTGGGCTCCAAGGAGTCGCTGCGGTTTTCAGGGCATTCGGAGGCCTTCGAGGACTTCGTGCTCGAAGACCGCATCTACCGCAAGAGGGCCGGGCTGTGATGCCCGCGACCACGAACACACCCGCCTCCGACGCCGCCACAGCCTACGAGGCCATCGTGATCGGCGGCTCGGCCGGCGCGCTTGATGCGCTGTCCGCGGTGCTGCCCACGCTGCCCGCCAGCCTGCGCGCTTCGGTGCTGGTGGTACTGCACCTGCCGCGCGACCGGCGCAGCCTGCTGGGCCAGCTTTTCGGGCCGCGCTGCGCCCTGCCGGTGCGCGAGGTGCAGGACCAGCAATGGCTGGAGCCGGGCTGCCTGTACTTTGCGCCGGCCGACTACCACCTGCTGGTGGACAGCGGTCCCAGGCTGGCGCTGTCGCTGGATGCGCCCTGGCATTTTTCGCGGCCCTCGATCGATGTGCTGTTCGAGTCGGCTGCCGACTGCTATGGCGAGCGCCTGCTGGCCGTGCTTCTGTCCGGCGCCAACGAGGATGGCGCCCAGGGCATGGCCAGCGTGCACGCGGCCGGCGGCCTGGCCGTGGTGCAGTCGCCAGACAGTGCCGCAATGCAGACCATGCCGCGGGCGGCCCTGGCCCGCGTGCCACAGGCCCAGGTGCTGGCGCCGCAGGGCATTGCCGCGCTCATCGCATCGCTGCACGGCCAGGGGAGGCTTTGAATGTCCATTCAGCGCGCTCCCACCAGACAAAATACCGAGAGAGAATCCATGTCCCAAACAGATCGCGTCAAATGCCTGATCGTCGATGACATTGCCGAGAATCTGATCGCCATCGAAGCGCTGCTGCAGCGCGACGGCATCGAGTTCCTCAAGGCGCATTCCGGCCCCGAGGCGCTGGAGCTTTTGCTCGACCATGGCGATGTGGCGCTGGCCCTGCTGGACGTGCAGATGCCCGAGATGAACGGCTTCGAGCTGGCCGAGCTGATACGCGGCAGCGAGCGCACGCGCCACATCCCGCTCATCTTCATGACGGCGGGCTCGCGCGAGCACAACTGGCAGTTCCGCGGCTATGAAAGCGGCGCCGTGGACTTTCTGTACAAGCCCATCGACCCGCACATGCTGACCACCAAGGCCAACGTGTTCTTCGAGCTGCACCAGCGCAAGCAGGCGCTGGCCCAGCAGCTGCAGGAGCGCACCGAGGCGCTGCGCATCAACGAGATGTTCATGGCCGTGCTCAGCCACGACCTGCGCACGCCGCTGCAGTCCATCAAGGCGGCGGCCACCGTGCTCACGCGCCAGCCCGATCCCGGCAAGGTGGCCAACATGGCCGAGCGCATGCTCAGCAGCAGCCAGCGCATGTCGCGCATGATCGAGGATCTGCTGGACGTGACCCGCATCCGCCAGGCAGAAGGCCTGCCGCTGTCGCCCCAGCCGGCCAGCCTGCAGACGCTGCTGCAGCGCACGCTGCAGGAGGTGGAGACGGGCTTTCCGGAGCGGCGCCTGGAAAGCGAGATGATGGGCAATCTGGAAGGTATCTGGGATGGCGAACGCCTGTGCCAGGTACTGACCAACCTGCTGGGCAATGCCATGCACCACGGAGATCCCGCGCAGCCGGTGCAGGTGACGGCCGATGGCCGCCAGGACGATCGCGTGTCCATCACGGTGCGCAACGGCGGCACCATTCCCGCGGAACTGCTGCCCACGCTGTTCAACCCGTTTCGCGGTGGTGAACGCCGGCCCGGCCAGCACCAGGGACTGGGCCTGGGGCTGTTCATTGCGCACCAGATCGTGCGTTCGCACGGCGGGCGCATCGATGTGCGCTCCGCCGACGGAGTGACCAGCTTCAGGGTGGAGTTGCCGCGCGTGGCGGCGGTGGGAGGCTCCAAGGCCGTGCTGTGACGGCGGGAGCCGGGGGGCGCCGGGGGGCGCGAAAGCGCGAACGCTTCAGTGGGCGGGGTTGCCGAGCGCTTCCTGGATGGAGTCCAGCAGCGTCTCCAGGTCCTCGATCTCGAAGGGCTTGAGCAGGGTCCGCACATGGGGGCCCCAGGCCGTGGGGTAGGGGCCCAGGTCGTAGCCGGAGCACAGGATGATCCAGCGCTGCGCATCGGCCTCCAGCAGCTGCCGCGCCAGGTCGGTGCCTGACAGGCCGGGCAGGCTGACATCGGAAACCACCACGTCGAAAGGCTGGGCCGCATCCAGTTCCAGGGCCTGCTCGGCGGTGGCGCAACTGGTCACGAAGCGTGATTCGCTCTCCATCAGCAGGCCAATGGTTTCGCGCAGGTCGGCATTGTCTTCAACGTACAGGATTCGCATATCTCTTTGTTGCGGTGCATCATGCTGCTATCAAAAAGGCAGCATTGACGAGGGCTGATCATCCACACCCTCGGGCAGCCATCGCGTAGGACAGCATGCAAACTTTTCTGCCGCCGCCTGCATGGAGGCCGAGGCGGTGGATTGTGCAATACAACGAAGAGCACCAGAACACGGTTTGCGCGCGTTCAGCGGGTGGAGGCCTGCGGCGGGTCCAGAACATGCTTTTGCACGGGCAGGAATTCATCCGCCTGCCGTGAATAGTCCCAGCGCGTGAGCTCGCGGCGCAAGGCCCGGCCCTGTCCAGCGGAGTCCTCCTGCTGCTCCAGCGTGAACAGGCTGTTGGGCGCATGCGCGCGCAGCCGCAGCGATACCGCAGTGCCCGCCTGCGCCGCCCACAGCCCCGGCAGCGGCTGGACCAGGCCGGGGTCATGTCCATGGCCTGACAGCATCAACTGCGCTCCGGCGTCGCGCCAGGCCGCCAGGGCCGTCGCCGCGCGGTGCGGGCGGTGGCTGCGGTCCTGTGCATGGGCGGCTGCCAGCGGGTGGTGGCTGACCACAATGCGCCAGTCGCCGGGGCTGGCCTGCGCCAGCCTTTGGGCCACCTGCCGGATCTGGCTGGCCGACAGGCTGCCGCGCTGGTGGCGCCACCAGCGCGTGGTGTCCACGCCAATCACGCAAAAGCCCTGCTCTGCGCACCAGGGCTGCAGTTCGGCACTGATCCAGCGGGCGTAGCGATCATGGGCATGGCCGCCCAGCCGCTCCCACCAGGCAAGCAACGGCAGATCGTGGTTGCCCGGCACGACCAGGCGGCGCGGTACGGGAAGGGCATCGAGAAACTCGCGCGCCTGGGCAAACTGTGCAGCCGTGGCACGCTGGGTCAGGTCGCCGGAGACCACCAGCAGCGCCACGGGCAGACGTGCGGCCAGTCTTGCCGCGGCGGCGCACACGGCCGGATCGTGGGCGCCGAAATGCAGGTCCGACATATGCATGAGCAAAGCCATGGGCGTTCCTTGTCCCTTGATGATCAGGAGGAGGGAGCGGCCTCACCCGGCACGACCAGCCACAGCGGCTTCTCGCCCAGGCGAAAACGAATGGGCGGCGCCATCCATTCGCGCTCGCCATCAAAGGCCACCTTCAGGCGCCGCGGGCGCCGGCCTGCGGGCTCTGCCACCAGCTCGGTGCAGGCCAGGCTGGCCACGGCATCGTCCTGCGCCAGCCGTCCCAAGACGGCATTCCAGACCACGCGCGCCGGGGCCTCGCTGGCCTGTGGCAGCAGCAGCACGGCGGCCAGATGCTGGCCGTCGGCCACGGCGCGGGCTTCGGCAATGCCCACGCGCTCCAACTGCATCGGGTTGTTGCCAACGAACAGTGTGCTGGCCAGGTGCTCCTGCTGCTGCAGCGGCGCCTGGCGGTCGGAGCGCAGGGCGATGCGCCAGCGGCGCGCGCTGCCACCGCGAAGAATGCTCCAGATGGAGGCCGCAATGGCCACCAGCCGCGTGCGGCCAAAGCGTGTGGACGCGCGCTCACGTTCGTCCAGCAGGCGCGGGTACAGGCCCAGGCTGGCGTTCACCAGAAACAGGCGTTCGTTGACCAGGCCCACGTTCACGGGCCGCATCTGGCCGGCCTGCAATGCCTGAAGAATGTCCTGCACGGCCTGGGCGGGGTCCAGCGACAGCGCCTGCTCGCGGGCGAAGTAGTTGAAGGTGCCCAGCGGAACCACGCCCATGGGCACGCCCCGCGCCCAGGCTGCGGCGGCCACCGCATTGATGGTGCCGTCACCGCCGGCGGCCACGACCAGGCCGCCATCCTGGCTGGCCCTGTCCACGGCGCGGGCGGCCAGGTGCACGATGTCGGCGCGTGCGCCAGGCACATGCCACTGAACGCTGCGCTGCTGCAGCGCGGGCACGCTGGTGAGGCGGGCGCGCAGCTGTTCCAGGTCGGCGCCTGGGCGCAGGGGCACGATCAGGTGGATGGGGCCGGCGGGGTCCAGACGGGGCGGGGGCGGCTGGCTCTCGGAATAGGTGGGCGTCATGGAAGGCGGGAGGCTGGAACAGGCGCCGATTGTTTCGTGGATTGCACCTGCATGTGCACCGGATCATGCAAGCGGCACACGTCAGCCAAAGCCGACAGGCAGGGCACCACAAGGCAGCAGCGGCTCACCAGCGACTCCCTGGTGGCTCACTGGTGGCTCACTCATGCCAGGGAGCGCGGTACTCCAGCATCTGCGCCAGCGGCACCGGCCGCTCGAACAGATAGCCCTGTGCATGCTTGCAGCCCAGGGCATGCAGCAGCTTGGCCTGGGCCTGCTCCTCCACGCCTTCGGCCACGACCTTGACGCCGAAGCCCTGGGCGATGCGCAGCACGGCGGTCACGATGGACTTGTCGGATTCGGACTCCGGCAACTGGCCGACGAAGCTCTGGTCGATCTTGATGCAGTCAAAGCGCAGGCGGCTGAGATAGGCCAGGGAGGAGTAGCCGGTGCCGAAGTCGTCAATGGCGATCTTCACGCCCAGCGCGCGGATGGCGGCAATGCGCTGCAGCGTGGCGTCGCTGTCGTCCAGCAGCATGGACTCCGTCAGCTCCAGGGTCAGCAGCCGGGCGGGCAGGCCGCTGGTGGCCAGTGCCTGCTCCAGCGTGGAGGCGAAGTCGGACTGGATGAGCTCGCGTGCCGACATGTTGACGTGCAGCTCGAAGTCAGCGGGCAGCCGGGGCAGGTGGGAGGCGATGTCGTGCGCCGCCGTGCGCAGCACCCATTCGCCCACGCTCAGGATCAGGTCCGACTCCTCGGCCACCGGAATGAAGACGCCGGGCGGCACCATGCCGCGCGTCGGGCTGTTCCAGCGCACCAGGGCCTCGGCGCCGACCATGCTGCCTGTGGCCAGGTCCACCACGGGCTGGTAGAACACGCGCAGCTCGTTGCGCTCCACCGCCTGGCGCAGCTCCATGGCCAGCTGCGTGCGGCCCAGCATTTTCTGCGCCAGGCTGGGCTCGAACAGCAGGAAGGGGTGCGAGCCGCGCTGCGCCTCACCCAGCGCAATGCTGGCGTTGCGCAGCCACTCGGGCAGCACGCCCGGCAGCAGCTCGCCGCTGACGGCGCCCGCGCAGGCGCGCAGCACGATGTCGTCCTTGCCCACGGAAAATGGCTGGTCGAAGATTTCCAGCAGATGGCGGCATTTGTCCTGCATCTGCTGCGGCGTGCAGTCATGCAGCCACAGCATGGCGAACTCGTTGCTGGCCGTGCGCGCCAGCAGGGCAGGAAACTGCAGATGGTGGTTGCGCAGCCGCTCGGCCACGGCCCGCAGCAACTGCTCGCCCGTGCCGTGGCCCACATCGTCGCGGACGCTGCGGAAATTCTGCAGCTCCAGCAGGCACAGCGCGGCAGGGCAGGGCGTGTTGGCGGCTGCCGCCGCATCGGCCTGCTCGATCAGGCCGGCGCGCGTGAGCAGCTGCGTCAGGCTGTCGTACTGCAGCAGGGTGCGCATGTGCTCGAACGATTCCTGCAGCCGCTGCGCCATGTTGTGGAAGGCCGAGACCAGGGACGATGTCTCGACCAGGGACGTATCCGGCAGCGCCCCTACCGCGCTCCAGTCGCCCTTGGCCAGGCGGTTGGCCGCATCGGCCGTCACCGCCAGGGGGCGCAGCGCCCGGCGCAGGCACCACACGCCCAGCCCCAGTCCCAGCAAGGCCAGGCCGAAAGCGAGGACCAGCGCATGGCGGCTGTCCGCCCGCATGCTGCTGACCAGATCGGATTCGGGCTGCAGCACCAGGATCCGCCAGTCGATGCCGCGTGCATCGTGGAATGCGGTGACCTGGCCGTGGTAGATCTGCCCCTGTTCCTTGAAGCTCAGGTTGATGGTTTTCTCGGGACCCGCTGGCGCCGATGAATCCGCGCTCAGATGCGCAGGCAACAGGGCGGCCAGGCTGCGCAGCGCAAGATCGGGACTTTCGGACAGCCGCAGGCGCACGGGTGGGTCATAGGGGCCTTCGCGCCGTTTCAGCACCGACAGCTCGGACGAGTGCGCCACCATGTAGCCCTGTGCGTCGACCACGGCGATATGGCCGTTGCCACGCAAGGGCTCATCGCGCAGAAAGCGGTTCATGCTGCTCAGCCGCACATCGGCGGCCACCACGCCGGCCAGCTGGCCGGACACCCGCACGGACGTGGATGCGGAAATCGTGGTGTCGCCCCGGTCGCCAGTCACCGTGTAGATGGGCGACCAGTGCGGGCCGTCTTTGTGGATGGCAGGCTGGTACCAGGGGCGCACGCGGGGGTCGTAGCCGGCAAGGCTGGACATGGGCGGGCCGGGCTCCAGCCCCTCGAAGATCTGCAGGGCGCCCTGGGTGCTGCGGTCCTGAAGAATCAGGCGGTAGCGGCCATCGGGCTCCAGCCGCACGCCCGTGTATTCACCTTGTACGCCGCCAAAGCTCAACAGGCTGATCTGGTGGTGCTGGGCATACAGCTCGGTGAATGAGCGTGTCAGATAGTCATAGATGGGGCGCAGGTCGCCGGGGGTGTAGAGCGCCTGCCGGGCCACGGTCTCGGCCAGGGCCTGCTGCACGCGCAGCGGGGTCTCCAGGTAATCGGCCAATTGGTGGCGCGTGGTGGTGGACAGGGAGTCGAGCAGCCGCAGGCTTTCGCGGTTGATGAGTTGGTCCACCTGGCGCTGCTGCCATGCCGCCAATAGCCCGGCCGTGACCACGAACACCGCTATGAAGGGGGCTGTGACTGCCGTGCGAAGTGAGAGCCTGAAGGCGGGCATGCAGAGGTTTCCGTAGCGTGCGCCGGGCAGCCAAGGGCCGGATCTGCCTGCGACAGCGGCCATTGTGCAGTGCCTTCGCAGCCCTGCACCGCCCCCGAAGCAGTCCGCCCCTGGGCGCTCCCGTGGTTGATAGGAAAATTTGTTGATAAATGGTTTCCGGTAGAAAAAATGAATTCTTGATGGTGATTTGCCAGAACGCAAAGGCGGGCCGTGGCCTGCGCAAAGCCGGCCATTGCGCCACTCGGTTTACATATCCGTTTACAAATTGATCGCCATTACATGTAGACATCACATGTAATGGTCGCTATGGTATCCGCATGGAACAAAAGACATCAGCCCATTACCAGCGCCTGCACCGGCAACGGCTGCGCGAACAGGGGCTGGTGAAAAAGGAGGTCTGGATTCTTCCAGAGTACGGCGCGGCATTGCAGCAATTGGAAAAGCAAATGCGCGTGCCGGGATTGCAACCGGAATCAATGGTTCTCATCCACAAGGAGGGCGGCATGGACAACAGCAGACAGGCATATCGGGATATTCACGCCTTGGCGGGCGATCTGCAGCAATCGGCACTGGTGCAGGGCGGCCGGCTCCATATCGAGGTGCTGGAAGGCGCAGACGCAAGTTTGCTGGTCAGCCTGCCCGAATTCGGCGATCTGCCGGTGCATGTGGCGCTCTCGGGCGACCAATTGGTGGTGGAGGCCTTTCTGTGGCCCGCCGACCAGGTGCACGACCGCGCCGGCCTCAACGAGCAGATGCTGCGCCTGCAAAAACTGTTTCCCTTCACCACGATGGCGCTGGAACCCCAGGCCCACGGTGGCGAGGGCTACGTGATGTTCGCCGCCCTGCACGCCAGCAGCAGCGAGGGCGACATCATTGCCGAGATCCTGACCCTGGCCGACAGCGTCATCCAGGCCACCGAGGCGCTGGCCCACTACCTGACGCCGGTGCCCACATCCGCATCCGCACCCGCATCCGCGCAGGCCTGACGCCCCGCCCGTTGAAGACACTGAGCCCCTAGGAGATCATCATGACCATCTGGAACAAGCTGGTGACAGCGTTGCGCGGCGCCGCCCACGAGGCCGGCGAGGCGGTGACCGACAGCCAGGCCCTGCGCATCCTGGACCAGGAAATCCGCGATGCCGACAGCGACCTGAACAAGTCCAAGGAAGCGCTGGCCGACATCATGGCCAAGCAAAAGCTGGCGGCCGGCAAGCTCAAGCAGACCCAGGAACGCATTGCCGAGTACGAGGGCTATGCCGTCAAGGCGCTGGACACCAGCGACGAGGCGCTGGCGCTGGAAGTGGCCGGCAAGGTCTCCGTGCTGGAGACCCAGCGCGACGAGGAGCAATCCCAGCTGGACGCCTACACGCAAAGCGTGGAGCAGCTGCGCGTGGCCATACAGACGGCGCAAACGCATATCAAGCGCCTCAAGCAGCAGGCCGACACGGTCAAGGCCACGGAAAGCGTGCAGCGCGCCCAGGCCACGGTGGCCGGCCGCTATGCAGGCTCGCAGACGCGCGTGCAAAGCGCACTGGATTCTCTGGAGCGCATCAAGCAAAAGCAGGCCGAGCGCGGTGCGCGCATGGAAAGCGCGGCCGAGCTGGCGCGCGACAGCAGCGAAGATGCGCTGGATGCCAAGCTGCGCGCTGCTGGCATCACGCCCCAGGCGGGCAATGCGCAATCGGTGCTGGAACGCCTGAAGGCGCAGCGCGCCGCAACTGGCGGAAAAAACGCTTGATGCGCGGCCGTTGTCCAGGCAGGCACTGCCAGGCCTGCCGCCTCGGCTGCCGGATTTGAGGGGAGGGGAAAAACATGTCTGCGTTCCTGCAATACGCGTTTGGCTTTCCGACTTTCATCTTTGGCGCCTTGCTGCTGTTCATGCTGCTGTACTGGCTGATCGCCATGCTGGGCCTGCTGGAGGTGGACTCGCTGGACCACTGGGTGCTGTTCGACGGCAGCGACCATGCGCACGGCGTGGAGCATTCGGTCAGCGCGCTGGCCGGGCTGCTGCTCAAGGTGGGCCTGGGCGGCATTCCGCTCACGGTCATCCTCACCGCGCTGTTCCTGATGTCCTGGCTTGCCTCGTATGTGCTGTGCCATTTCGTGCCCATGCCCCAGGGCTGGACCCTGGTGAACCTGCTGACCGGCTCCCTGGTGGCTGCGGCAGCCATGGTGCTGGGCTTTGCCTCCACCGTGCTGCTGCTGCGCCCGCTGCGGGGCATCGTCAACAAGGTGGCGCCTGCAGAGGAGCCCAAGGTGCTGCTGGGCCGAACCGGCCTGGTGCGCAGCGCCGTGGTGGACGGCACGCAGGGCTACGGCAGTGTCGAGGACGGCGGCGCGGGCCTGAACGTGCAGATGCGCTCGCCCGAGCGCGCACTGGGCCGGGGCACCGAGATCGTGCTCATCGAGCACCTGCCCGAGCACAACGCCTGGCGCGTGGTCAGCAAGGCCGAGTTCGACGGCACCGAGCTGCCGCGCTAGTTCCGGGATTCCCACAAGGCCCGAGCGTCCGTTCGGCGGGCGCGGCCTTTCCGTTTTTTCAGCGTTTTCACAGATAGCAATTCACAGGGGAGATTCGCATGAACATGAGCAACATGGAGTGGTACATCGTCGCCGGGGTGGTGATCGGTTCCGTCTTCGTCGTCATCCTCGGGCTGTTCGCCCTGGTCAAGGCCTTCTACATCAAGGTTCCGCAGGGCACGGCGCTGATCATCAACGACACCACGTCGCAGCCCAAGGTCAAGTTCACGGGCGGCCTGGTGCTGCCGGTGATCCACAAGAAGGAATTCATGCAGATCTCGCTGCTGACGCTGGAGATCGACCGGCGCGGCAAGGAAGGCCTGATCTGCCGCGACAACATGCGCGCCGACATCACCGTGGCCTTCTACCTGCGCGTCAATGAAACGGCGGAAGACGTGCTCAAGGTGGCCAAGGCCATCGGCGTGGACCGGGCCTCGGACAAGACGGCCGTCAACGAGCTGTTCAACGCCAAGTTCTCCGAGGCGCTCAAGACCGTGGGCAAGCAGATCGAGTTCGTCAAGCTGTTCGAGAACCGCCAGGATTTCCGTGACCAGATCATCCATGTCATCGGCAACGACCTCAACGGCTATGTGCTGGAGGACGTGGCCATCGACTACCTGGAGCAGACGCCCAAGTCCTCGCTGGACCCCAACAACATCCTGGACGCCGAGGGCATCCGCAAGATCACCGAGCTGACGGCCAACCAGAACATCGTCACCAACGAACTGGAGCGCAACTCGGACCTGGCCATCACCAAGAAGAACGTGGAGACCAAGGAAGCCATGCTGGCGCTGGAGCGCCAGCAGGCCGATGCCGAGGCGCGCCAAAAGCGCGAGATCGCCACCATCCAGGCGCGCGAGCAGGCCGAAACCCAGAAGGTGCAGGAAGAAGAGCGCCTGAAGGCCGAGCAGGCCCGCATCCAGACCCAGGAGCAACTGGACATCCGCGAGGAAAACCGCCAGCGCGAAGTGGCCGTGGCCCAGCAAAACCGTGAGCGTGCCGTGGTGATCGAGGTCGAGAAGGTCACGCGCGCCAAGGAGCTGGAGATCGTGGCCCGCCAGCGCGAGGTGGAGCTGCAGCGCATCGAGAAGGAAAAGGCCATCGAGGTCGAGAAGGCCAACATCGCCAACGTGGTGCGCGAGCGCGTGGTGGTGGAAAAGTCCGTGGCCCAGGAAGAGGAACGCATCAAGGAAGTGCGCGTCGTCTCCGAGGCCGAGCGCATGAAGCAGGTCACCGTGCTGACCGCCCAGGCCCAGGCCGAGGAAGACATGGTGCGCCAGGTCAAGAAGGCCGAGGCCGAAGAGGCTTCCTCGCGCCACAAGGCCGTGGAAGTCACGACCATGGCCCAGGCCGAGCTGGAAGCGGCCAGCAAGACCGCCGAAGCCAAGAAGAAGCTGGCCGAGGCCATCGAGGTCGAGCGCGCCGCGCCCGGCCTGGCCGATGCCAAGGTGCGCGAAGTCACCGCCGCCGCCCTGGAAAAGGAAGGCCTGGCCCAGGCCCGCGTGATTGCCGAGAAGCTGATGGCCGAAGCCAAGGGCCATCAGGAAAAGGGCCTGGCCGAGGCGCGCGTCATCGAGGCCACGGCCGACGCCAACGAAAAGCAGGGCCTGGCCGATGCCAAGGTGCTGGAAGAACGCCTGCTGGCCCAGGCACGCGGCGAGGCCCAGGTGGGCGCCACCAAGGCCACGGTCACGCGCGACGTGGGCATGTCCGAGGCCGATGTGCTGCGCGACAAGCTCTTCGCCGAGGCCAAGGGCCTGACCGAGAAGTTCACCGCGCTGGCCTCGCTGTCCGACCAGGCGCGCTCGCATGAGGAGTTCCGCATGCAGCTGGAAAAGAACTTCGAGCAGGCGCTGGCCGCCATCGAGGCCAACAAGAGCGTGGCCAAGGACCAGTCCGAGGTGCTGTCGGCCGCACTCAGCAAGGCCAACATCGACATCGTGGGCGGCGAGGGCGCCTTCTTCGACAACTTCGCCAAGGCGCTGTCCGTGGGCAAGGCCGTGGAAGGCGTGGCGGGCAAGAGCCCCATCGTGCAGGACCTGATCAGCAAGTTCCTCAGCGGCAAGGGCGGCGCATCGCTGCTGAACGCGCTGGGCGACGGCAAGGGCCTGCCGCCCACGCAGAGGGTCGACTGAACGGGGCGGCCGCCCGGCCGCTCCCTCCACCGGCTGCCCAGCCTCCCGCATCCGCCTTCCTCCGCCCGCCTGCCAGCCAGTCAGCTGGCCAGGGAGGGCGTGAATGGTCCCTGACACGCGAAAGCCCGTGACGCCCATGTCCCAACCGTCCCCATCGTCTTCACAGTCCCTGTCCCCCGACACCGCGGCCTCCGCCGTGGACCAGGCAGTCGCCAGCGGCGGCTCCTACGAAGTGCTGGCCAAGCGCCTTGACGGCCAGGGGCAGGCGCTGGAGACGCTGGCACGCCAGCTCAACGAGGAGCGGCTGGAGGAATTCGGCCGCAGCCAGATGGAAGTCATCGGGCGCATGCGCGTGCGCACCGAAAACAACTGCCTGGGCCGCGACATCGCCCAGGTCGGCGGCTATCTGCTGTTTGGCTACAACGTCTTCATGGGCCTGAAGCAGTCCACGCGCGTGGAAGACGTGTTCGTGCTGTACCGCCTGCACGAGGGAGAGCAGGGCTACGAGGTCACGCCGGTCGATCTCAAGGACAGCTTTCTGGGCATACAGAGCTTCGTGCAGGACTTCCAGGAGCTGTACGCCTACTACAAGAACACCCGGCTGATGCAGCTGGCCGTGCGCGATGGCAAGCTGCTGGCGAGCTTCCAGATCGGCGAGCGCCTGTCCGATGTGCGCGTGTTCCGCTGGTCCGTGCCCGTCGATGGCCAGCCCATCCGCTACATAGACAACCGGGGCGAGCGCGACATCGAGCTGCCTGCGCCCCACGACTTCGAGTGGCAGCGCGCCGGGCGCGAGCAGCTGGTGCAGGGACGCCATCCGCACATCAACATCCTGGACAAGGTCTTCGTCGAGACGCTGGGCGGCGACCTGACCATCAAGGTCGAGAACAACACCAACGACGGCCTGGGCATCTACCGCGAGCCCGTGCAGGAGAAGAACCAGTCGCTGGACGACGCCGTGTTCGAGTACGCCGCCGTCGGCAGCCTGATCCTGCTGAAGATCCTGCCCTACCGCGAAGAGCAGTGGCGCTACCTGATCTTCAACACCCTGTCGCGCCAGGTGCTGCGCATGGACGCCATCGGCGCGGCCTGCATCCAGCTGCCGCAGGACCACGGCATCATCTTCCCCGGCGGCTACTACCTGCAAAGCGGCGAGAACCGCTCGTTCGAGCAGAACATGCAGGGCATGCGCTACCGGCGCAGCATCCGCTCGCCCAACGGCGAGGATGTGCTCTACGTGTTCTACGAGCCCGAGAGCGGGCGCATGGCGCTGTTCAAGTACAACCTGATCGAGCGCGCCCTGCAGCCGCCCATCATCGGCCACGGCTATGCGCGCATGGACGACGGGCGCGTCGTCATCTTCGCGGCCGAGAGCAACGAGGCCTCGCGCGTGCACCCCATGCAGGTCTGGCGCACGCCCTTCGCCTCGGACGACTATGCGGCACGCCAGCCGCAGCGCGACAGCTTCCTGGGCCGCATCGGCAATGCCGAGCTGGTCAGCGGCATCTCCGACCTGTACAGCGTGCGCAAGGAAATCGCGGCCACCGAGGTCTCGCTGCCGCGCTACGAGCGCCTGATCGACGCAGCGCGCCGCCTGTTCGAGCGCTACCACTGGCTGGGCGCGCCGCAGCTCAAGGGCGTGCACGAGACCCTGCTGGGCATTGTCGCCACGGGTGATGCGGTCATCGACGAGTACGAAAAGGTCGAGAGCATCCGCAACGCCTCGGCCAAGGCCATGGGCGAGGTTTCCAGCCGCCACGGCCAGTTGCTCAAGACACTGCGGCTGGCCGACTGGAAAAGCATTGGCGAGTACGTGGACGCGCTCACCCAGCTGGGCCAGTTGCGCGGCCAGCTCATGGCCACGCGCGACCTGCGCTATGTGGACCAGGCCGCCATCGACACCATGGTGCAGGGCGTCAACGAGGCCCAGGCCGAAGTCTCCCAGCGCACGGCCGCCTTCATTGCCACCGACGAGGCCATGCAGCCCTATGCCGAGCAGCTGCAGGCGCTGGACCAGGCCGCGCAGGCGGCAGCCACGGTGGCGCAGATCAACGAGCCGCTGGCGCGCATGGCCGACATGGCGGCTGCGCTGGACATGCTGTCCGAGCTCATGGGCAGCCTGTCCATCGACGACGCCACGCAGCGCACCCAGGTGGTGGATCGCATCTCGGCCGTCTACGCGCGCCTGAACCAGGTGCGTGCACGCGCCGAGCAGCGCAGGTCGGGCCTGGGCGGCGCCGAGAACGTGGCCCAGTTCGCCGCCCAGCTGGCGCTGTTCTCGCAAAGCATCGTCAGCGCCCTGGGCCTGGCGCAGACGCCCGAGAAATGCGACGAGCAGCTGGCGCGCCTGCTGGTGCAGCTGGAGGAGATCGAAAGCCGCTTCGGCGAGCACGAGCAGTTCCTCGGCGACATCATGGCCAAGCGCGAGGAGGTGCTGGAGAGCTTCGAGGCGCGCCGCCAGTCGCTGCAGGACGAGCGCCAGCGCAAGGCCCAGGGCGTGCTGGACGCGGCCCTGCGCATCGTGCAAAGCCTGCCCAAGCGCATCGAAAAACTCGCCAGCGCCGATGCCCTGCATGCTTTTTTTGCAGGCGATCCGCTGATCGGCAAGCTCAAGGAGCTGGCCCAGCGCCTGCGCGAGCAACTGCATGACCCGGTCAAGGCCGACGACATCGACGGCCGCGTCAAGAACCTGCGCGACCAGGCGTTTCGCGCGCTGCAGGACCGCACCGAGCTTTACGAAGGCGACGGCGCCATCATCCGCCTGGGCCGCCACCGCTTCAGCGTGGGCAACCAGGAGCTGGACCTGACCCTGCTGCCGCGCAACGGCGAACTGTTCCTGCACCTGGTCGGCACCGAGTATTTCGAGCCCATGGACAACCCGGAACTGGCCGCCCTGCAGGCCTACTGGGATGCCTCCACGCCGGCCGAATCGCCGCAGTTCTACCGGGGCGAATACCTGGCCCTGGAAGTGGTGCTGGCCGCGCGCCAGCGCCGTGACGGCTGGAGCGAGGCCCGGCTGGCCCAGTTGCTGCCCGACGAGGCGGCACTGACCCAGGCCATCCGCGAGTTCTCCGCGCCGCGCTACCGCGAAGGCTATGAGCGCGGCATCCACGACCATGATGCGGCCCGCATCCTGCAGGTGCTGCTGCCCCTGCGCGATGCCGCCGGCGTGCTGCGCTTTGCGCCCGACGCCCGTGCGCTGGCCCTGCTGTTCTGGAGCGCACAGGCCCAGGTGCAGCAGCCGCAGCTGGCTGCCGCCATGGCGCAGTGGCCGCTGCGCGCCCAGCAGGCCCAGGCCATGCAGCAGATGTTCGGCAGCGAGGCCGAACAGCTGAGCCTGCGCACCGACATCTCCGAGCGCCTGCGCGCCTATGCCGAAGAGCGGGGCCTGCTGCGCGACCTGCTGCCAGGACAGGCGGCGCCCGCAGACAGCGATATCGACAGCCTGATCCACGGCGCCGCCGACTACCTGCAGGCCGAGCTGGCGCAAAAGGCCGTGCGCTTTTCCTTCTCCAGCTACAGCCAGTCGGCCATTGCCGCGCTGCAGGCCGCCGTGCAGCAGCAGGCCCAGCCGCTGCAGCGCTGGGAAGAAATGCAGGCCTACTGGCAGGGCGAGGACCGGCGCGACAAGGCCGTGGCGCCGCTGGACCAGCGCTGGCGCAGCGCGCTGCACTGGCTGCAGACCGCCTGCCGCGCGCTGGACGACGGGCAAGGGCAGGCCTGGCTGGCCTATTGTGGCGAGGCCGCCGCCTGGCTGTGCTGTGCCGGCCAGTTGCCCTGCAAGGTCAGCAGCGTGGACCTGCGCCACGAAGTGCCGGGCCTGCTGGGCCAGCATCCGCGCATTGCGGACGGCCGCATGTGGCTGCAGATCGACGACCTGGGCCAGCGCGCCGCGCGCCATTTCCGTACCTTTGTTCCCGAATTCGGCCGCTACCAGGCGCTGCGCCAGCAGCTGCTGCAGGACTGGCGCTCGCGCGTGCGGGTGGAGGAATTCAAGGCCCGGCCGCTGTCGTCCTTTGTGCGCAACCGGCTGATCAACGAGATCTACCTGCCCGTGATCGGCGACAACCTGGCCAAGCAGATCGGCGTGGCCGGCGAGAACAAGCGCACCGACCAGATGGGCCTGCTGATGATGATCTCGCCGCCCGGCTACGGCAAGACCACGCTGATGGAGTACGTGGCCAACCGGCTGGGCCTGATCTTCATGAAGATCAACGGCCCGGCGCTGGGCCACTCCGTGCGCTCGCTGGACCCGGCCCAGGCGCCGGACGCCACGGCGGCCAAGGAACTGGAAAAGCTCAACCTGGCGCTGGAGATGGCCAACAACGTGATGCTGTACATCGACGACATACAGCACACGCACCCCGAGTTCCTGCAGAAATTCATCTCGCTGTCGGACGGCACGCGCCGCATCGAGGGCGTGTGGAAGGGCCAGACCCGCACCCACGACATGCGCGGCAAGCGCTTTTGCGTGGTCATGTCGGGCAACCCGTACACCGAGTCGGGCGAGGTCTTCAAGATCCCCGACATGCTGGCCAACCGTGCCGACATCTACAACCTGGGCGACGTGCTGGGCGGAATGCAGGAGGTGTTCAAGCTCAGCTACATCGAAAACAGCATGACCTCGAACGCCGTGCTGGCGCCGATGGCCACGCGCAGCCTGCAGGACCTGTACCTGCTGCTGGACAAGGCGCAGGGCCGGGAGGTCTCGGGCAATGCGCTGTCGCACGACTATTCATCGGCTGAGCTGCGCGAGATCGAGGCCGTGCTGGCCCGCATGGTGCAGGTGCGTGAACTGGTGTTCAAGGTCAACCAGCAGTACATCCAGAGCGCCGCGCAGGACGACGGCTACCGCACCGAGCCGGCCTTCCGGCTGCAGGGCAGCTACCGCAACATGAACAAGCTGGCCGAGAAGATCACGCCCGTGATGAACGACCAGGAAATGCAGCAGATGCTGGCCGACCACTACCAGGGCGAAGCGCAGATGCTGACCACGGGCGCCGAGGAGAACCTGCTCAAGCTCGCCGAGCTGCGCGGGCAGATGAGCGACGAGGACAGCGCCCGCTGGCAGCAGATACGCCAGCAGTTCCTGCGCCGCCAGGCCGCAGGCGGCGCCAATGCCGACGCCGCCACGCGCGTGACGGCGCAACTGGTCGATCTGGTCGCCGCCACGCGCGAGGTGGCCCAGTCGGTGTCCCAGTCCCAGCAGCAGGCGATGCAGGAAGACGCCGACCAGGCCCACGCATCGGCAGCGGCCGCGCAGGCCGCCACCAGGGACGCTGACCAATCCCAGACGCTACAGGCGCTTCAGGCTCTGCTGGCGCGGCTGCTGCAGACGCAAAGCGCCGCAGGAGACTCGCTGCACGGCATACGCGAGCTGATGGCGCAAAGGGCGGCCAGCGAGCCCGTCCGCACCCAGGCCAGCACCCCGTCGGAGGTACAGGCCGCCCAGGACCGTCAGGCCCTGGTCCACATGCTGGGCCAACTGCTGACCCGGTCGCTAGCCCAGTCCCTGGAGCCCGTGGTCACGCACCTGGACCAAGCCCGCCGCCAGCAGCTGGGCCTGCACCGCGTGCTGATGCAGGTGGCCACGCGCATGCAGGAGCAGATCGACGCCCAGCGCGCGGGCCGTCCCGTGCCGGCTGCGGGCGCCATACGCTCCGAGGAAATCGACAAGGCATTCGAGCGCATGCAGCGCGGCGACGTGCCGCCTGCGGCCTAGGCTCATCGCTGGGGCAAAGACGGGGCAGGGCGCATCGGCAAAGGCTGGGGCGCCTTGCTGGCGCTGCCTTTGCATGGGCCATGGGGCCCTCGCACGTCTGCATGCGCTGATCCGTCATCGGACAACCCGATGTCCCGGACGTTGGACCATCACCTACAACCCGGGGCGCGTCCCGAACCGATGCTTGGAGTGGCGTGTTCGCAGCAGTGTGCACGCCCCACGAAGAGCCAACACGATGGACGCCCCATGGAACACAACACCCAGCTTTCCGTTTCGCGCAGGGACCTTCTGATTGCAGGTGCCTCCACGGCTGCGGCAACGGCCGTGCCTCGATCGGCCGGCGCGCAAGTGCAGCCTCCCTCCATCCCCGAAGGGGTCCAGCTGCCCGTCACCCTGCAGGTGAACGGCCAGGAACACCGCCTGGACCTGGACACCCGCACCACGCTGCTCGACGCCCTGCGCGAGCATCTGCACCTGACCGGCACCAAAAAAGGCTGCGACCATGGTCAGTGCGGGGCCTGCACGGTGCTGGTGAATGGCCGGCGCGTGGTGTCCTGCCTGAGCCTGGCCGTGATGAACCAGGGAGCAGCCGTGACCACCATCGAAGGCCTGGGCACGCCGCAATCCCCGCACGCCATGCAGGCCGCCTTCGTGCGGCACGACGGTTTCCAGTGCGGCTACTGCACGCCGGGGCAGATCTGCTCTGCCGTAGGCATGCTCGATGAAATCAAACGCGGCATGCCCAGCCATGCCAGCGAAGACATCGTGGCCCAGCCCCTGGTGTCGGCCCATGAACTGCGTGAACGCATGAGCGGCAACCTGTGCCGCTGCGGGGCGTATTCCAACATCGTCGATGCCATCACCGAAGTGGCGGGGGAGGGGCGGACATGATTGCCTTCACCTACGAACGCGCCCAATCCCCCGCGCAGGCCGCCGCCGCCGTAGCGGCCCGGCCGGGCGCCCGCTTCATCGCCGGGGGCACGAATCTGCTGGACCTGATGAAGCTGCAGATAGAAACCCCCGTGCATCTGGTCGATGTGAACGGCACCGGCATGGACACCGTGGAGCCCACCGCGCAGGGCGGCTTGCGCATAGGCGCGCTGGTGCGCAACAGCGACCTGGCCGCCCATGCGCGCGTGCGGCGCGACTATGGCGTGCTGACCCGCGCCCTGGTGGCCGGCGCCTCGGGCCAGTTGCGCAACATGGCGACCACAGGCGGCAACCTGCTGCAGCGCACCCGCTGCCCGTATTTCTACGACACCAATATGCCGTGCAACAAGCGCGTGCCGGGCAGCGGCTGTTCGGCCATTGCCGGCGTGAGCCGCCAGCATGCGGTGATCGGCGGCAGCGAGGCCTGCATTGCCACCCACCCCAGCGACATGGCCGTGGCGCTGCGCGCGCTGGATGCCACGGTGGAGACCGTCCAGGCCGACGGCAAGGCCCGAGTCATCCCCATTGCCGACTTCCACCGGCTGCCCGGCAGCACGCCGCAGGTAGAGACGGCCTTACAGGCCGGCGAACTGATCACCTCCGTCACCCTGCCGCCGCCGCCGGGCGGCACGCACATCTATCACAAGGTACGCGACCGGGCTTCCTATGCGTTTGCGCTGGTGTCGGTGGCCGCCATCGTGCAGCGCGACGGCAGCGGGCGCGTGGCCCTGGGCGGCGTGGCGCACAAGCCCTGGCGAATGGAGGCGGCCGAAGCACAGATGCCACAGGGAGCCAAGGCCGTTGCCGACCGCCTGCTGGCGGGCGCCCGGCCCACGCAGGACAACGCCTTCAAACTCCCGCTGGCGGAGCGCACGCTCGCCGCGGTGCTGGACCAGGCCAGGAACTGACGCCATGAAATTCGACACCCCCGCAACCCTCAACCCGATTGACCAGCTAAAGACCATCGGCCAGCCGATGAACCGCATCGACGGCCTGCTCAAGACCACCGGCACGGCGCCTTATGCCTATGAACGGCATGACGTGGTCCAGCACCCGGCCTATGGCTATGTGGTGGGCTCGGCCATCGCCAAGGGCCGCATACGCAGCATCGGGCTGGCGCAGGCAAGCCGCGCGCCCGGCGTGCTCGCCATCGTCACCGCACAGAACGCTGGCAAGCTGGGCCAGGGCAAGATGAATACCGCGCCGCTGCTGGCAGGCCCCCAGGTGGCCCACTATCACCAAGCCGTGGCCCTGGTGGTGGCGGAGACCTTCGAGCAGGCGCGCGCTGCCGCGCAGCTGGTCCGTGTGGACTACGAGCCCGTGGCTGGCGCCTATGACCTGGCCAAGGCCAAGGACTCCGCCGTGCCACCCGACAGCATCAATGGCGATGCGCCGGACACGGCCATTGGCGATTTCGAAGGCGCCTTCGCTTCGGCCGCCGTGAAGGTGGACGCCACATACACCACGCCAGACCAGTCGCACGCCATGATGGAGCCCCATGCCACGCTGGCCGCATGGAAGGGCGACCAGCTCACGGTATGGACCTCGAACCAGATGATTGCCTGGGGCCAGGGCGAGCTGGCAAAGACACTGGGCATTCCCAAGGACAAGGTGCGCCTGGTCTCGCCATTCATTGGCGGCGGTTTTGGCGGCAAGCTGTTCCTGCGGGCCGATGCGCTGCTGGCTGCATTGGGCGCTCGCGCGGCAGGCCGGCCCGTCAAGGTCGCACTGCAGCGCCCGCTGATGGCCAACAACACCACGCACCGCCCGGCCACCATCCAGCGTGTGCGCATCGCGGCAGGGCAGGACGGCAGGATCACCGCCATCGGCCACGAAAGCTGGTCGGGCGACCAGCCCGGTGGATCGGCGGACGGTGCCGTGGACCAGACCCGCCGCATGTATGCCGGCACCCACCGCATGACCGCCACGCGCCTGGCCGTGCTGGACCTGCCCGAGGCCAATGCCATGCGTGCCCCGGGCGAGGCCACGGGGCACATGGCACTGGAAGTTGCCATGGACGAGCTGGCGGAAAAGCTCGGCATCGATCCCGTGGAACTGCGCATCCGCAACGACACCCAGGTGGTGCCGGACAGCGGCAAGAAGCCGCAAGCCAAGGCGAAGGAAGGCACCCCTGCCCAGGAGCACAAGCCGTTTTCCCGCCGTGAATTCGTGCAGTGCCTGCGCACGGGCGCCGAGCGCTTCGGATGGAGCCAGCGCAATCCCCAGCCGGCCCAACGACGCGAAGGGCGCTGGCTGATCGGCCTGGGCATGGCCGGCGCCTACCGAGGCGCGCCTGTCATGAAGTCCGCCGCCCGCGTGCGCCTGGACAGGCGGGGCATGCTCACCGTGGAAACCGACATGACCGACATCGGCACGGGCAGCTACACCATCATTGCCCAGACGGCGGCCGAGATGCTGGGCCTGCCGCTGCAGCAGGTGCGCGTGCGGCTGGGCGACTCCGGCTTTCCCGTGTCGGCCGGCTCGGGCGGGCAATGGGGTGCGGCCAGTGCCACCTCCGGCGTCTATGCCGCCTGCGTGAAGCTGCGCGAGGCCGTGGCGCGCAAGCTGGGCATGGACCCGGCGACGGCCGAATTCTCGGATGGGCATGTGCAGGCGGGCGGCAAGCGCCGGGCCCTGGCCAGTGCTGCCGGCGACGCCGACCTGACGGCCGAGGATGCCATCGAATTCGGCGTGCTGGACAAGAAGATGCAGCAGTCCACCTTTGGCGCTCACTTCGTGGAGGTGGCCGTGGACGCATTCACCGCCGAGGTCCGCGTGTGCCGCATGCTGGCCGTTTGCGCGGCCGGCCGCATCCTCAATCCCAAGACGGCCCGCAGCCAGGTCATCGGCGCCATGACCATGGGCGTGGGAGCGGCCCTGATGGAAGAGCTGGCCGTGGACACGCGCCTGGGCTATTTCGTCAACCATGACCTGGCAGGCTACGAGGTGCCCGTGCATGCCGACATCCCGCACCAGGAAGTGATCTTTCTGGACGAGGTCGATCCCATGGCCTCGCCCATGAAGGCCAAGGGTGTGGGCGAGCTGGGCATCTGCGGCGTGAGCGCAGCCATTGCCAACGCCATCCACAACGCCACCGGCGTGCGGGTGCGCGACTACCCGATCACGCTGGACAAGCTGCTGGCAGGCCTGGGGAGGCTGGCATGAGAGGGGACTGCACCTGAGGCAGCCCGCTCAGTCCCTGGATTCTTGATGAAAGAAGGCCGGTCACCTCTGGGTGGCCGGCCTTTTTGCACGCGGCCATCAATAGAACGCATAGCTTGCGCGTCCGTCGGCATTGGCCTGGAAAGGCTGGCGTGGAGATACTTTTTGCACTGGGGAATGTCGGCGCTGTGCGCTCCGAACGCAGCCTGTCCCCCAGTTTTCCCCACAAAAGAACCTGGCCTGGGCGCAAAGCGCCTGCCAGGGCAAAGAGACAACCTGCTCCGACAAGGACTTGTATGAAAGATATCCGCAAGACGATGGACGAGGGCGCCATGGCGCCGTTCCAGTGGCTGGCCGTGGCCATCTGCACCCTGCTCATCATGCTGGACGGCTTCGATGTGCTGGTGATGGCCTTCACCGCCTCGGCCGTCGCTGCCGAATGGAAGCTCAACGGGGCCCAGCTGGGCGTGCTGTTCAGCGCCGGTCTGATCGGCATGGCCCTGGGCTCGCTGTTCCTGGCGCCCGTGGCCGACCGCCGTGGCCGGCAACCCATCATCGTCCTGTGCCTGGTGCTGGTGTCCGTGGGCATGCTGCTGTCTGCGGCAGCGCGCAGCCATGTCGAGCTGGCAGCCCTGCGCGCCATGACGGGCGTGGGCATTGGCGGCATGCTGGCCAGCGTGGGGGTGATCACCTCTGAGTATTCATCGAACAAATGGCGCAGCACGGCGATTGCGCTGCAGGCCACGGGCTATCCGATTGGCGCCACGCTGGGCGGACTCATGGCCGCCTGGCTGCTGACACACCATGGTTGGCGCTCGGTCTTTGTGTTCGGCGGCCTGGCCACGGCGCTGATGGTGCCCATCGTGCTGTGGCGCCTGCCGGAGTCGGTGGATTTCCTGATGGGCCGTCGCCCGGCGCGTGCGCTGGAAAAGCTCAACCGCCTGATGGCACTCATGGGGCACCCCGCCATGCTGCAGCTGCCCGCGCAAGCCGGCCGTGACGTCCAGCAGGGCAATACCGTGGCCGCCTTGTTCAGGAACGGCCTGGCGCGCCCCACGCTCATGCTCTGGGCCGGCTTCTTCCTGCTGATGTTCAGCGTCTACTTTTCCCTGAGCTGGACGCCCAAGCTGCTGGTGCAGGCGGGCCTGTCGGCGCAGCAGGGCGTGACGGGCGGCGTGCTGCTCAACCTGGGCGGCATTGCCGGCGGCAGCCTGTTCGGCCTGCTGGCGGTGAAGGCCAAGCTGCGGCATCTGGCCATGGGCAGCCTGCTGCTGAATGCCTTGTTCACCGCGCTGTTCGGCCTGGCCTCGGCCAGCCTGGGCTGGGCGTTCGCCGCAGCGGTGGGCGTGGGCGTGTTCCTGTTCGCCTCCATGGCCGGGCTGTACGGGTTGGTGCCGGCCACCTATCCGGCCCAGGTGCGCGCCACCGGCATGGGCTGGGCCATAGGCATTGGGCGCATAGGCGCCATCGTGGCGCCCACCATGGCCGGCCTGCTGCTGGACGGCGGTTGGCAGCCCGCCTCGCTGTACTACGTCTTTGCCTTGCCGCTGATTGCCGCTGCGCTGGCCGTGTGGGCCACGGGCGCCGGCCGCACCCTGGCGCCGGGGGGTGGCGCGCTGCGAGCGCCTGGTGCTTGATCCTTGAACCCCTATCCGTGAGCAGGAGAAACACTTCCATGGCATTGGACAAACCCTATCTAGACGTACCGGGAACCACGGTCTTCGACGCCGAGCAGTCCCGCAAGGGCTACTGGCTCAACCAGTTTTGCATGTCGCTGATGAAGGCCGAGAACCGCGAGCGCTTTCGGGCTGACGAGCGCGCCTATCTGGGCGAATGGGCCATGACGGCCGAGCAAAGACAGGCCGTGCTGGACCGCGACCTGAACCGCTGCATTGCGCTGGGCGGAAACATCTACTTCCTCGTGAAGATCGGCGCCACCGACGGGGTCAGCGTGCAGAACATGGTCTCGACCATGAGCGGCATGAACGAGGAGGACTACCGCCAGATGATGCTGGGCGGCGGACGCAGCATCGAAGGAAACCGCTACCTGCATGAGCAGGAACGACAGGAAAAAGGCATCTGATGGCACGCATCACCGCATCCGTCTACACCTCGCATGTGCCCGCCATCGGCGCGGCCATGGACCTGGGCAAGGCGGGCGACCCCTATTGGCAGCCGCTGTTCAAGGGCTTCGAGCACTCGCGCCAATGGCTCAAGGACAACAGGCCCGACGTGATCTTCCTGGTCTACAACGACCACGCGACCGCGTTCAGCCTGGACTTCATCCCGACGTTTGCCATCGGTACGGCCGCCGAATACCAGCCCGCCGACGAAGGCTGGGGCCCGCGCCCCGTGCCCAAGGTCGTCGGCCATCCGGAGCTGGCCAGCCACATCGCGCAGTCGGTGATCCAGCAGGACTTCGACCTGACCATCGTCAACAAGATGGACGTGGACCACGGCCTGACCGTGCCGCTGTCGCTGATGTGCGGCCAGCAGGATGCGCGCACGGGCGCCTGGCCCTGCCCGGTGATTCCGTTTGCCGTCAACGTGGTGCAGTACCCCGTGCCGTCGGGCCAGCGCTGCTTCAACCTGGGCCGGGCCATCCGCCGCGCCGTGGAAAGCTTCGATGAAGACCTGAACGTGCAGATCTGGGGCACGGGTGGCATGAGCCACCAGCTGCAGGGCGCGCGTGCGGGCCTGATCAACAAGGAGTGGGACAACCGCTTCCTGGACCTGCTGATCGAGAACCCGGCCGGCCTGGCCAAGATGCCGCATATCGACTACGTGCGCGAGGCCGGCTCCGAAGGCATCGAGCTGGTGATGTGGCTGATCGCGCGCGGCGCCATGGCCGATGTGGATGGCCCCGCGCCGCTGCCCAAGGTCAACCATCGCTTCTACCATGTGCCCGCGTCCAATACGGCCGTCGGCCACCTCATTTTGGAGAACGCAGCATGAGCCGGCCTTGCGTGGTACTTCTGCCGGGCCTGCTGTGCGACGAGACGGTCTGGCACGAGCAGCAGGCGGCCCTGTCCTTTGCCGGTGTTGCCGAGTGCATTGTTCCGTCCTATGGCGCGGCGGCCACCATCGAAGACATGGCGCGCCTTGTGCTGGACTGCGTGGCGGCCGAGCGGTTTTCGCTGGCGGGCCATTCCATGGGCGGGCGCGTGGCCCTGGCCATTGCCGACATGGCGCCCCAGCGCGTGGAACGGCTGGCCTTGCTGGACACCGGCATGGACCCCATCGCCCCGGGCGATGCCGGCGAGAGCGAACGCGCCAAGCGCATGGCGCTCTTGCAGATCGCCCGGCACAGCGGCATGCGCGAGATGGGCCTGCAATGGGCGCGCGGCATGGTGCATCCCGACCGGCTTGATACGCCACTGTTTGGCGAGGTGCTCGACATGGTGGCGCGCTTCACGCCCGAGGTGTTTGCTGCGCAGATCAATGCCTTGCTGAACCGCCCCGATGCGGGCGATGTGCTCCGGCAACTGCGCTGCCCGACCCTGCTGGCCTGCGGTCGCCAGGATGCCTGGAGCCCGCTGTCACGCCATGAGCGCATGCAGGCCCTGTGCCCGGGCGCCGAGCTGGTGGTGATCGAGGACAGCGGCCACATGAGCACCATGGAGCAGCCGCAGCAGGTGTCGCGGGCACTGCTCGACTGGATGGGGCGCTGAGCGAGCGCTGCGCTCAGGCTAGGCCGGCGGATCGCCCACGGCCCGCCGGCAGGCCTGCATGAACAGCTCCAGGTCCTGCGATGCCGTGCTCAGCGCACGCGTGGCCAGCCCGATGCGCCTGCGTGTGGAAGGCAGGTCCACAGGCACGATGGACAACTGGCCGCCGTGGTCATCCTGCAGGGCCTGTCCGCGCGAGGCCAGGGCCAGCCGGCCGGTCTGCAGCACAAAGGCCAGCGTCATGGTCGGGCTGCTGGCGCGCAGGCTGGCGCGCGGCGGCTCCAGGCCCTGGCTGCGGAACAGCTGGACCATGGCGCGGTCGGCCGGCGTGCCGGGCAGGGGCGACACCCAGGGCCATTGCAGCAAATCCTCCAGAACCAGCTGGCCGCGGTCCAGGCAGGCATGGCCGGCCGGTGCCACCACGACCAGGTCATCGTCGAACAGGTGCAGCTGGCGTACCTCATCGGATGGCATGTCGGCGCGCAGGGCGCCGGCGATGGCGTCGATGTCGGCGCTCAGCAGGTGCTGCACCAGGCTCTCGTAGGTGCCGTCCACGATGCTGACCTCGATGTCCGGGTGGCTGGCGGCCAGGCTGTCGACCGCGCGCGGCAGGAAGATTCCCACCGACAGCGGCAGCACGCCGACCACCACGCGCCCCCGGATCTCGCCGCGCCAGGCGGAAATATCGCTGTCCATTCCGCGCACCTCGGCCAGGGCCAGCTTGACACGGCGCAGCAGCGCTTCGCCGGACGGCGTCAGCCGCGTGCCGAAGGCCAGCTTGTAGAACAGCTGCATGCCCAGACTGGTTTCCAGCCCCTGCAGCGCCGCATGCACGGCGGGCTGCGTCAGGCCCAGCCACTGCGCGGCCAGGGATTCGCTGCCGCAGTCGGCAATGGCCATGAGGGCGCGCAGCTGGCCCGCAGGCACGGTCTCGGCAAAACGCTCGGGCAGGGGAGGGCGCCTGGCCGCCAGCGTGGCGGCGGCCTGGGCGTCGGCCGCGCCGCTGCCCAGATGCTGGAGCATGGACTCGATGCGGGCGGCCAGCTGGCTGCCCAGCGGGGTCGGCATCATGCCGCGCGCGCCCCGCATGAACAGCGGCAGGCCACAGGCCTCTTCCAGTTGCAGCACCGAGCGCGCCACGGCTGGCTGAGAAAGATGCATAGCCTGGGCGGCCCGCGTGGTGCTGCCGTGGCGCACCACGCCCAGCATGGCGCGCATGGCCCGCAAATGGCCTGCCAACTCGGGAAAATGCGAAGGATTGCTGGTGGCCGGGCCGGTCCAGGGGGCAAGGTAAAGGTTCATGGAAAGGCGCTGAACGGCACGTTGGAAAACCGTGTTTTGATTGTCCCATAAGAAAAACGCATTGATGGCCGGGGCTCCGGCATTGGCCGGATCGATGCCAGCGTGGAATGCTTGGAGCCTGGATCAAGACAGCCCATCGCAGGCTGCGAATTCCGGGGAGACAAGAAACATGAACCATGAAATCGACCGGCTGCTGGCCCGCCAGGCCTGCCTGGACCTGGTGCTGCGCGCTGCTGCCTTTGCGGATGCCGGTGATGCCCAGGCCCTGGCGCAGCTGTTTGCCGAAGACGGCCAGCTGCAACGGCCCGGCGGCGAGGTGCTGGGCGGGCGCGCAGCCATCGCCGCCGCGTACTCCCGGCGTCCCGCGGGCCGCATGACCCGGCATCTGGTCACCAACACGCTGGTGGAACTGCAAGGCCCGGACCGCGCCAGCGCGCGCAGCCAGGTGCTGCTGTGGTCCTGCGACGAGGCCGATGCCATCACGCCGCACGGCCGCCCGGCCCAACCGCGCCAGCTCGTTGGCGAGTTCGATGACATCTTTGGCCGCAGTCCTGAAGGCCATTGGCTGATCACGCGCCGCGTGGCGCGCTTCGTCATGTACCGGGACCTCCCGGGCACCTGAAGCGCAGGGCGCCCAGCCGCTTTCTCCCATTTCCCCGCGCCCACCACTCTCGCCTTTCCCAAGGCGCAGCGTTGCGGCGTGCCGATTCCGCAACGACAACAACAGGAGACAAAAGCATGAAACGCACTCTCAAGAGCATTCCCCAACCCCCAGCCAAGCGCCCACTGCGGGCTTGTCTGGCCCGCCTCGCCCCACTCGCCATGCTGGCAGCAGCAGGCGGCGCCCAGGCCCAGACCGGCTCATCGGTGACGCTGTACGGCCATCTGGACACCGGCATCGAGCACCTGACGAATGTGCAAGGCGGCGGATCGCTGACGCGCATGCCCGGCCTCACGGGAACGGCACCGTCGCGCTGGGGGCTGCGCGGCAGCGAGGATCTGGGCGGCGGCCTGAGCGCCGTCTTTGCGCTGGAGTCAGGCTTTGGCCCGGATGCCGGCACCTTCAACCAGGGCGGGCGGGGTTTCGGGCGCCAGGCCTGGGTGGGACTGTCCGGCGGCTGGGGCAGCGTCTCGCTGGGGCGCAACTACACCATGCTGTACTGGGCGCTGTTCGACGCCGACCTGCTGGGTCCCAACGCCTTCGGTCTGAGCAGCCTGGACAGCTACATCCCCAACACGCGCACCGACAACTCCCTGGCCTACCGGGGGCGCTTTGGCGCCTGGAGCCTGGGTGCGGCCTACAGCCTGGGACGCGATGCCGTCAACGCCGGCCCCAGCCCGGCCGGCACCAACTGCGCCGGCGAATCGGCCACGGACAGGCAGGCCTGCCGCCAATGGTCCGCCATGCTGAAGTACGACACCGCGCCCTGGGGCTTTGCGCTGGCCGTGGACGAGATGCGCGGCGGCGCCGGCGCATTTGCAGGCCTGACGCGCTCGGACCTGAAGGACCGCCGCATCATGCTCAACGGCTATGCCGCGCTGTCACCCACCATCAAGCTGGGCGCCGGCCTCATGCGCCGCGACAACGACGCGGCCCAGGCGGCCTCGGCCAGCAACGGCGCCACGCCGCGCAGCACCCTGGCATGGGGCGGCCTGTCCTGGTCCCCCAGCGCCGCCGTCGTGGTCGATGGCCAGCTGCAGCAACTGCGCTACGCCCAGGGCGGCGACCGCTCCACCCTGCTGGCCCTGCGCGCCACCTACAGGTTCTCCAAGCGCACGGCGGTCTATGCCCAGGCCGCGCGCATTGACAACGGACAGCGCCTGGCCATCTCGGTCAGTTCGGCCGCAGCCGGTGGCAGCCCGCTGGCGGGCGCGTCGCAGACCGGCCTGATGCTGGGCCTGCGCCACTCGTTCTGAAACCGAAGGCCAGGCCGGCCGCATCCAATGCGACGCATGGAGCGTGTGATCACCAGCGCGAAGAGCCGACGCGCGGGCACTTGAAAGTGCACACCACGCTCTAGATCTGTACAGCGCGGCCGATGAACTGAATGGGCCCTGTCGGGCGACCGATCGGGGAGCCGCCTTCTGGCTCCAGGGTGAGCTCGAAAAGCTGATTCGGCTGCAGAGGCGGCAACTGGTCTACCGGCACTTCGATGGCTTCGCCCGGTTTGACCAGACCCAGGGACACCGGCGCTTTCCAGCCGTCGGCCTTGGTCCAGAACTGCAGGGATTTTTCCGCCGGAATGGCATCCTTGCCCAGTGGCAAAAGGCGCAGACGGCCTTCAGACTGGGCCTGGACCACCCACCCGGGGGCCTGATTCTGCGGCGCGGCCAGCACGACGAAATAGCGCGGGGCAGCCGGCGGTGATGCCTCTCGCACCACCAGCACAGCCGCTAGCAGTGCTGCAGCTGCAAAGCCGCCACCCGCCAAACCGCGCCAAAGGGCAAGGCTATCCCAGTGCCACCAGGCACCACGCTGTGCGCGGACCGCTGGCCGGGCCGGCTTGACGCTGGCTGCGATGCGCTGCCACAGCGTTGCGGAGGGCTCGATGGGGGGCGCCAGCTGAACCAGCGGCAGGAGCCGTTGCTCCCACGCCTGCACGGCCGTGCGCAACGCAGGCTCGTAGGGCAGACGGGATTCGATGGAGCGGCGCTGGGCTGCATTGAGGGTGCCCAATACGTACTCGCCGGCCTGCATCTGGAGATCGTCCGGGGAGCCGTCATCCGTCGACCCTGAGGGATTGGGGTGGGTGTCGCCGCTCATTGCATGCACTCTCTCAGGGCACGCAGTCCGCGTTGAACCCAGGCCTTGACCGTACCAAGCGGCGCCTGCACACGCGCCGCAATTTCGCTGTGGCTGCAGCCGTCCACGTAGGCGTGCAACAGGCAGGCGCGGCGCTCGGGCTCCAGCCGGTCGAGGCAATCGCCAAGACGACCCAGCGTCGCCTGCCGCTCCCATTCACTGCCGCCTTCCTTCCATGCCGAAAGTGCGGCCTGGGCGTCATGCGCTTCATGGGCCGTTTCATCCAGCAAGGTTTCGCGTGCGCCATCCCGTACACGGTTGAGGGCGGCGTGCCGCACCACGCTGTAGATCCACCCTCGACCACTTCCGCGATTGCCGTCGAAGGTGGATGAGCGGTTCCAGATGGAGACAAACGCATCGTGCAGCACGTCTTCCGCAGCGGCGCGATCGCGGACGATGCGCAGTGCCACGCCGAGGAGAAAGCGCGCCTCGGCCTCATAAATGCGCTGCAAAGCATCGCGTTCGCCGCGTGCACATGCATGCAATGCTGCGTCATGGTCGAAAGCTTCGTTGTTCTGGGAGGCAGCGGGCGGCACGAAATGGAGCGAAGGGGGCGTTGCGGGAAATCCTTCGTCCAGTGTATCCGCGCCGCTGCCGGCTCTTACATGGGCTTCCAGAAGATGTAGTCGGCCTGGTACTTCACGGTGGTCTTCTGGCCCTTGTTGGCAGCCATGCAGGGCTTGTCAGCCGGCGCCACTCCGCCCTGGAGCGCCACGCGCTGGATGTAGCTCACACCCTCCAGCGCACCGCTGCCCATGGCCGGGTTTGCCTTCACCAGCTGGTAAGGCAGATTGCCTGCGCCGGACGGCGCCACAGCCAGCTGGGTGGCGGTGAGTTTGGAGCCGTCGTTGGCCTCCCAGGTTGCAGGGGGGCCGTAGTAGCGGCCCACTTGTTTGCCCATGCGGTCCTTCAGTACTGCATCGGGTCCCACAAAGACCCATTCCGTCTGGCCAGGCGCGTTGGCCTTGTCGCGGCACTCGTAGGTGATGTCACCGCTGCCTACGGTTTCCCACGCGACCTTGTTCCCTGCAGGAACCTGTATGGGGGCGGGCAGCGATGCCTGGGAGAAAGTGCTGGCCGGCTTGTGCATCGAGCCACAGGCAGCGAGCAGGGCCGCTGTGGCTACAGCGAAAGAAACGGCGGCGGTGCGGGATGCGGAACGAGAGGTCAACATTGCAATTCTCCAAACGGTTTTGTGAAGGGGACTGAAGCAGCGCATTTTTTGGGCTGCTGCTGGTACTACCCGCCATCGCATCGTTTGGATGCACTCCATGCGAAAATATTTTCGAGAAATGCCAGCGCCAGACTCCATCAGACTGCGGTTGGTGACATTCTTGACCTGCAGCACCCGGGCCACCTCTCCCGAGGCGCGCTGCTCCCAGTACGATCTCAAAGATGGGCGAGCATGTCCTTTGACGGAACGAAGAAGGCAATGCCTGTCACCGCCGCCGAGAAGTCAAGGATGCGGTCGTGGAGCGGGGGCGGGCTTCCGATGAACATCCGTTCGAGCATCTGCTCGATCACCCAAAGGTGCCTGGAATAACCGATGAAATAGGTTCCGTACTCCTTGAGTGCAGGCCTCGCGAGCTACAGACAACATCACTGACGGCTTCGCCAGATCCTCACTCCCATTTTTTCGGCATCTTCCCGGTACTCCTGGATTTTCTGCTTCAGGTACTCCTGCAGCGGCCTGCCGACCAGGGAGTAGGGGTACAGGTCGAAGTTCTCCAGAAGTGCCATGTAGCCAGGAAGGCCCATCGCCTTTTGCAAGGTGTCGGACCAGTAGCGTATTGCCGATGGAGGCGTGCCTGCCGCCATATAGAGCCCCCTGACCGTCATCCAGGTCACATCGACGCCTTGCTCCATTGCGGTCGGTATGTGCGCGAGTTTTCCGGGTACGCGGTCCGATGCCAGGATGGCAAGTATCCTGATCCTTTCCCCGGCGGAAATGGCATGCTGGGCTTCGGCCGCATCGCCAGGAAATGCGACCACATGCCCTCCGGCCAGGGCGCGCAGCGCCTCTCCGCCTCCCTCGAATGCCACGAATCTCATCTCGCGTGGATCACGTCCGGCCGCCCGGACCAGGCGGGCCGCCTTGATCCAGTCCTGGCTGCCCACCGTGCCTCCCGCGCCGAAAGGAATGGCCGCTGGATTGGCCCGGATCGCTCGCAACAGGTCGTCAAGCGAGCGATAAGGTGAATCGGCCCTTACCGCAACCACTCCATAGTCTGCGGCCAGGACCCCCAGCCAGTTCACCGAGGCAATGCTGTGAGGCCCGAATCTTCCTTGGGCAATATTGAGCAGCGATCCGCTGGAAAAAGCGATCAGCGTGCGTTCATCACCGAGCTGTTGCGTCGCGGCCTTGTCATAGGCCAGCGCACCAATTCCTCCCGGCAGATACTGAATCAGTGTTTTCGCATCGCCGCTGCGCGCGCCATCGAGCGCCTTGGCTGCCAATCGGCATGTCAGGTCAAAACCGCCGCCCAGCTTTGCCGGGGCGATGCACACGGCATTTTTGTTGACTCCCGGGTCCAGAACTTGCGTAAACGCGCTTGGCGATGTGGCCAGAACAGGAATGGCCGTCAACAGGGCTCGGCGTGTTTTGCACGCGGCATCCTGACGGGACGCAGCCAACCAGGGATTTTGCATTTGTCTCCATCCTTATTTTTTGGCAAGTGGCGCACTGTCCGTGTCTTCCCACTCAAGACTCACCAGCAACCCCCTTGCGCCGGAACCGTGCGCCAGGGTGAGCTTTCCTTTGTGTCTCTGTGCAATGATTCTTGCAATCGCAAGGCCCAGGCCGGAGCCCGAACCATCCATCGGTGATTGGCGGCCTCGTGTATAGCGGCGGCCCAGCAGAGCCAATTCGTCCTCCGGCAGCCCCGGTCCATTGTCTTCGACGGCCAGAATCCATCCGGTATCCGAACGCCGGCCCGTGATGGTTACCACGCTGCCACAAGGACAGTATTCAAGTGCATTCGATGCCAGATTCAGCACGGCCTCTTGAAGCAGCAATTCATCGCCCGTTGCAAATACTTCCTCCTCCACATTGACGCCCAGGTCGATGGAGCGCTGCCGTGCCTGGGGCAGCAAAGAGACGGCAATGCGCCGGACCAGCTCGCCCAGGTCGAAGGTCCGGAGATTCACCTCGGCCGACTCGCTTCTGCCCAGGGCCAGCAATTGCTGGGTCGTACGGGTCACGCCTGTCAGCTCTGCGTCCAGAGCGCCCAATGCATCATGGATCTGCGCGACATCATTGATCCGCTGCGCATAATCCATCTGTATGCGCAGCGTGGTCAGATGTGTGCGCAGTTGATGAGATGCGTAATCCAGAAATTCATGCTTGGAGGAAACAACAGCCTTCGTCACTTCAATCTGACGATTGACCGCCATGACCAATGGCCGCAAGTCCGATGGAAGCTCCTGCGTGCTTATCGGCGCAATATCATCGGCCCCGCGTTCCCGTACCTCTTTGGCCAGGCGGGTCACCGGCCTGAGCGCCGCAGCAACTGCAAGTGCCGTGGCGATCATCATGGAAAGGAACACGAAACCATCACGAACAAGGGTCCGCTGAAAGAACTTGTCAATGAATTGCTGGCGCGATTGCTTGCTTTCAGCCACTTGCACCGTGACCGTGTCGGCGGAGCTGCCGACAGGCTTTGCCGACAGATCTCTCATCAGCGCTGCCACCCTGACAGGTTCGCCAAAATAGAAGCCGTCGTAGAAAATCGGATTCTTTGACAGCGATGTCGGAGGCGGCGGCATGTCGGCGCTTCCCAATTCCACCAGATTGTCCGAAGTGGCAACCCGAAAATACACTTGGCCGCTCGCCGTGAGCTCAAAAAGATCGAATATGGAATAGGGGAGTTCAACCGAAAGTCCCCCTGAAGCGGTGGAGATGTTTGAATCTATCGAGCGAAGTGCACCCAGCAGCGATCTGTCATAGGCAGCGTTGGCCGAATCGATGGCATCCTGGCGCGTCAGATAAAGCTCCACGGATGTCACGGCGCCAAGAATCGGCACCAGAACCAAGCCCAGTCTCTGCCATAAGGTCAGCTTAGAAAGAAGGCTTGGGAGCATCTATTTCCAAGGCGTAGCCAAGTCCTCTCAACGTGACGACGCTGACACCACTGCCTTCCAGCTTTTTGCGCAGTCTGTGAATGAAGACCTCGGCCGCCTCCAGATGGACATCAGACTCTTCGGGGAAGACGCGCTCGATGATCTGCTTTTTTGTGAACGGCTCACCAGAGCGCTGGATAAGCACACGAAGTACCGAATACTCGCGTTTCGAGAGTGGGACAGGCGCGCCATGCAGCATGAATTGCTTGGTGACACCGTCCAGGACCAGCGGGCCGCAAGCGAGCCTTGGGTGATCGCTCCCCCTGGCGCGGCGCACCAGCGCGTGCAATCTTGCTTCAAGCTCTGCCAGGGCAAAGGGTTTGGCCAGGAAGTCGTCCGCGCCCGCATTGAGCGCGCGGACACGCTCGTCAACCGAGTCGCGCGCCGTAAGAATCAGCGCGGGCAGACGCTGGTCCCGTGCCCGCAGCCTCTCCAAGACGACATCACCGCTGAGGTCAGGCAGGCCCAGATCGAGGACGGCAGCGTCGTAGTCCTCGGTGGCCAGCCGCCGATCGGCAAGCTTGCCGTTGTCCACCCATTCCACCTGAATTCCCACTTGGGTCAACGCCTTGGACAGCCATGTACCAAGGGCGTGCTCATCTTCGGCAAGCAGGATTCGCATCGGGAAAAACAGGGTTTCTGACGGCCTCCGGGCACATCAGTCGGCTTTGATCTGCGCCTTGGCAATGACTTGCTTCCAGCGCGCCTGCTCGCGGGCGATGAATTCGGCAAACTGTGCCGGGGTATCGCCAATGATTTCGGCGGCGTCTGCATGCAGACGTTCGACCGAGGACGGAGCCCGAACTGCCTTGCTGGTTTCGGCAGCCAGCAGGTCTATCTCACTGGAGGAAAAATTGGCCGGGGCGAGCTTGCCATACCACTGCGTCATCTCGAAGCCGGGGAAACCCTGTTCCGCGACGGTCGGCACGTCGGGCAGTTGGGGAATGCGCTTGCTTGAACCCGTGGCGATGCAACGCAGCTTGCCGGACTTGATGAACGGGATCACGGCCGCAGCCCCGATCGCCGAAGCGCCCACGCGGCCGGACAGCAGGTCCGTCATCATCGGGCCGGTACCCCGATACGGGACGTGCAGCATGGAGAACCCGGAAGTCAGCTTCAGGTATTCAAACGCCAGATGACCCGCACTTCCATTGCCGGCAGAGCCGTAGCTTAGGCTTTCCGGATTGGCCTTGGCATATTCAATCAGTTCCTTGATGTTTTTCACCGGAACCTTGGGATTCACGACATAAAGACTCGGTACTTTGGCCAGCAAACTGATTGGCTTGAAGTCCTTTTCCACGTTGTAGGGGAGCTTGGCGAAAATATAAGGATTCACGGCCAGGGTGCCGATATGGCCGAGAATGACGGTGTGGTGATCCTCGGCACGGGCGACTTCAGACATCGCAATATTGCCCGCTGCGCCAGGCTTGTTGTCCACGTAGACACTCTGGCCGATCGTCTTCGTCATCTCGGCTGCCGTGGAGCGTGCAACTATTTCAGAGCTGCCGCCAGGGGCAAACGGCACAACAAATCGTATTGATTTATTCGGCCATTTCTGGGCGAGGGCAGGGGTGGCAATATGGGACAGACCGACCGCACCCGCCAGTCCAAGCAGCTTGCGGCGATCAATAGGGTTGAACAGGCAGGAGGGCAGGTTTTCTTGCATTGCAGTCTTCCAAATGATTAAGTCGAATGGAAGATGCTACACAAGCCAAACTTTCAGATGGCTGTCAATTTTCTGTGCCGCTCTTCATAAATCATGGGTAAAAACCCTAGGAAAGTTTATCTTTTAGCATATTTCAGCTTTCAAAGTGCTTTCAATTTTCAAAATACCTTGCGCTCAGTGCTTACACCTAATTCCCGTGAATGACAGCCACTTGAAAGTTCCACGGAAATAAATTTGCAATGCACAACGCTGTGGGCGTGAAGTGTCTTATCAACGATTGATCATCAGGAGACAAACAATGAAAAAAACCGCAATGACTGGACTGATTGCCATGGGAATTTCGGCTGTGGCTGTAACCGCGTGCGGAGGCGCAGGGGAGGGCGCATCCCAACCCACGGAAATACGCACGACATGGTTCGGCATCAGCAACTTCCATTATCAAATCGGCTCCACCGGCATCATTCTGGATGGTGAGGTGGTGAATACCGGCAGCGCGCCGTCGCCATCAGCAGTCACCAAGGTGCTTGGTGCGCTTCGCAAGCGTGGCTCGGTGGACTATTTTCTGGTGGGTCATGAGCATGGTGACCATGCCTTGCAAATTCCAGAGTATGCAAAGCAAACCGGCAAGCCCATATATGCCCCGGCAGCCGTCTGCCAAAAGGTCGTCGCCTATGGCAATCCGGCGGCACAGTGCACGACATTGAAGGGCGGCGAAGTGATTTCGCTCAACGAAAATACGACGGTTCGCGTGGTGCGCTGGCTGCACAGCATCGACTGCGGCGAAGTCGGCGCGGGAACGGCTGGAGTAGAAACGTTTGGATTTCTGATCACCACGAAGACGCCGGACAAGGTTCTTTCCGTCTATGCATCGGACAGCGGTGCGGGTGGACAGGAATTGTTCTATCCACGCATCGTCAACAAGGGCCTTCCCAATCAGGTGGTCTACGGATCGCCATTCGACAATCTGTCTGCTGCCGTGAAAGATGCCGGAATATCCAACATCGACCTGTGGCAAGGCGGCCCCGAGTCGAATGTCGTGGCACAGGCCCGCGTCATCATTCCGGCCTTCAAGGTGAAGTATTTCCAGCCGCATCATCTCGGAACCCGGGCAACCAAGGTGGATGGAAATTCCGTTGGTTTCAGCCTTGAATACGGACTGCATTTTCCCTATCTCGAAACCGAAGTGCCACGCCTGACGGACTATCTGAAGTCTGCGAACGCGGTTGCCTACAACCCCGTGAACTATTTCGATGCATGGTCTCTGTCCAAGGACGGCTTCAAGTCACAGGACAACGCCGACGTGAAGGCCGTGTATGGACTGCCTGCCACCGGTCCCGGCCCTGGCAAGCAAGGTCCGAACCCGCGGGCTGGCCAATTGGAGTGCACCGGTGCGTAAGAATTCTTGCCCTCTGTGAGCGCGGGTGTCGGGGTCGTGACGCCGCAACCGGAGCTTCTGCTTGGTTCGATACGATGTATATTATGTTAAATCACAAACGCAGATAACAGCCTGAAAACCAAGGCAAGGCACTCCTCCAGTGCCTTGCCTGCTTCGTTTTCAGCTGTTCAAGACGGTTTCCAGGCCTTCAAGCTCCTGCTTCAGCAAAAGCGCGGTTTCCTGTGGCTCGAACTGGCGCTGCAGCAGCGGGATGGTGAAGACGTAGCTTGCATCGTGCACGCCGTGGGTTTCATCGCGGCGCAGGACGTAGGCCAGTTGCAGGCGCGCCAGGGACCGGCGCAGGGCCTGGGCCTGGCCGGTGGCGCCGTGGGACTGGACCAGGGCGTCGAGTGCGGTCAGGCTGGTCTGTCCTTGCTGGGCCGTGTGATAGACGGCGATGCGGTCCAGGCGGCAGGCCTGTTCGTCGGTGCTCAAGCGGCCCCATCCCACCAGCGCGTCCTGCACAGGCTGGGATGCCATGGCCTGGCGCAGGTGGCGTTCTTCGATGACGCGTTCGTCGGGTCCCAGGGCTTCCAGGCATTCCTGGCAGAGGATGGCGACCAGGTTGGCGCGCCTGCCGCTGGCCTCTATCAGCCGCTCGGCCAGAGCGTCGTTGGCAAAGCCCAGGCGCAGCCTGCGCAGCGGTTCGGTGGCCAGGGCGTGGCATGCCGCTGGCTCCAATCCCCCAATGGCCAGGATTTCGCCGAAGTTGCGCAGCGGCGACTGGTAGTCGAGCAGCGCTGCCGCGTACAGATCCCAGAATCCCGCCAGCATGAACCAGCAACGGCCCTCCTCGCTCAGCGCACGCAAGGCGCTGAGCTGGGGGTAGCCATTGCGGGCTTCGTCGCGGAAGAACAGGTCGGCCTCGTCGATCAGCAGGTACAGCCGCCTGCCCTGCGACTGCTTTTGCAGGTGTTCGATGATGGCCTCCAGCGGTGTTTCCACGGGAAGCCCGAACTGCGTGGCCAGGCGCGGCGTGAGGCGGTGGTCGCGCAGCGAGATGTAGTGGCAGGCGATGGCCGGATGCTCCTGCAGCCGCCGCTGCACGGCCTTGAGCAGGCTGCTTTTGCCGAGCTGGCGTCCTCCCACGACCAGGTAGTTGGCCGGCTCGCGGTTGAGCACGCGGGCCAGCAGGCGCTCGCGGCCAAAGAAAACGTCCTCGCGCGTCACGCCGCCGCGCGTCTGGTAGGGCGATATGCGCGTGACCTGCAACTGCGTGGCCAGCAGCCGCAGCAGCACCTGGTCTGGAGCGCCGCAAAGCAGCCATTCGGTCTGCCCCGGGCTGTCCAGCAGCACGTGCAGGTTGGCGCGCTCCTGGGCATGGCGCTGCAGCAGCGGCATGGGCGACTGTGGATGGTGCGGGCTCACGATGAGCACCACATCGCCGCCGGTTTGCAGCAGGCGCAGCTGGCGCACGAGTTCGCCCTCTTCCAGCTCCGCTGGGGGTGCATAGACCAAGCAGCGACCCAGGGCGATGGGCAGCTCGGGCGGCAGTGTCCACTCGAACATGTCGCCGGGCACGGGCCACTCGCCTTGCGCCGGTTTGCAGGCGGCGGACAGGCGTTCGGCCAGGGCCCGCACGCGGGCGCCTGGGCTTGCGCCGGCAAGGCGCAGGGCGCGCTGCCAATCCGGCGGGCGTATGCCTGCAGCGCGCAGGACGGCGGAACGGCGGCCTGTGAGCCGCAGCAACCGGTCCAGTTGGGGCAGATGCTGGTAGGGCTTGCGGCGCAGGCGCTCGGGCTTGAGCTGTGCCGGGCCTATCAGCGGATGGCGCACCAGCCACAGCAGGGCCAGGCAGCCAAAGACCAGTGCGCTGGTCCAGATGACGCTGCGCAGCCATCCAAAGGGTTCATGCTCGGGCTGGCCCGGCGAGGGGCTGCAGTTCAGCGGCAGGTAGCGCGGCGGAGTCGGAGGCAGGCCGCCCTGGCAGCTCCAGTCCCAGCGTTGCCTGTCCAGTTGCAGCAGGACCTGGGTTCCGGCGAGCACGCCCATCTGGCTGTCGCGCACCACGTCCGCCTGCAGCACGAATGGACTGGGCGAGCTCATGCGCACGCGTGGTTCGGCAATGTCCGGCGCCACGCTGGCCAGGTCCTGCGGCCAGCTTTCATGCTGGCGCACATGATCCATCAGGGCCAGGCGCCACAGGATGATCTCGTTCCACACCCGGCCCGAGCTTTCCGCGCCCTGCAGGCTGCTGCGGGTGACGGGGTTGTAGCGGGGCAGCAGGATGGCCGTGCCGATGAACAGCGTGACCAAGGCGAGCAGCGCGGCGCGCCACCAGGATCTCGGCAGTTGCACAAGCCGGCCCAGGCCGCTCATGCCTGCAGTACCGCCACGGCGGCTTCGCGGGCAATGTCGCAGCGCCAGTGCAGATGGGCGCCCTCGCCTGCTCCGCGCACCTGCAGCAGATTGCCCCAGAACAGGCGCCGCAGCACGGCATCCTGCAGATAGGGGCGTGCACGGCCCAGCGATGCCGCATCCACCAGCCCGCGCAGTTGCTCGCGCGTGGCAGGTTCCTGCGCCAGGGGCAGCAAGGTCTGCCACAGGCGCGCGCTGGCCACCAGATGGGCGCGCAGCAGGGGCGAGTGCACGGAAGCGACGCCCACGCCCTGCTCCACCAGCCATTGCAGCGCTTCCTCGAAAAGCGCGGGATGCCCGCCCGTCAGCGCCTGCAATGCCTCGATGACCTCGGCCGGCCAGGCCGTGCCGGGCCAGCGCTGGCGCGCCATCAGGACCAGGTCTTCCAGCGTGGGATCGGGCCAGTGGGCCACCTGGCCGATGTTGAGCAGCGACAGATCACCGCTGCGGTACTTGAGGTCGGCCAGGGCCTCGCTGCCGCACAGCAGCAGGTGCAGGCGGCCGCTGTGCATTTCGCTGAGGCTGCGCAGGATGCCGGCCAGTGTCTCGCGCAGCTGCGCCGTGCCCTGCTCGAAGCGGCTGACCAGGCAAAACAGCCGGCCGCCGGCCAGCAGGCGCTTTTCCAGCAGGGCCTCGAATTCGTAGTCCGATCCTACTTCGCCCAGCCCGCATTGCCGGCCCAGGGCCGCAAAGTAGTCGGCCGCAGCCGTGCTCACGCTGTAGGGCGGCTGGATGTGCAACACCGCCTCGGCGCCATATTGGGCGCGGGCGCGCAGCAGCAGTTCCTGGCGAAACGGGGGCTGCCCCCAGTGCGCGGGCGACAGCAGCATGGTGATGGCATAGGGCCTGGCCTGGGCCAACTGGGCGAAAAGCCGGTCCATGAAGCCTGCAAAAGGCTGGGCGCCGGCGGCGGCGGCCTGCAGCGGAAACTCCGTGGCAAAGCCAGCAGCAGAGAACAGGCGATTGGTCTCCGCCTCCGTCAGGCGCAGGTACTGGGCGCAGGCGGCCAGCCGGTCGCGCGAGCGCGGATTTGGCAGGGAAACCCCATTCCTCCAGTTGTTGACGGCTTCCCGGCTCAGCCCGATCTCGGTGGCCACGCCCGAGGCGCTGGCGCGGATGCGGCGCATGTACAGCCCCAGCAAATGGCCGAAATCCTCGTGAACGCCTGGTGCCACGGCAGCACCCTGTTCAATGGCGGTGGGCTGCATCAGCGACGGCTCCGCTCAGGAAAACAGCGCCTGCTGGCGCAGATCCATCCTGCCGGGGCCATGGTTCGTATCCTCATCCTGTTCACCCTCTCCTGGGATTCAGCGGGTCTTGTGCAATTTGTTTCATTTTGCCGAGCGCGGATTGTCTCAGGATGCGGCATCCCCGCCGCCCTGCCCCGCAAACTCCCGTCGCGCGCCGGCCATGCGGTACAGAGGCAGCACTACCGCCAGCACCAATCCCAAAGCCAGCCAGAGCCACAGTCCCTTGCCTCTGAAGGCCAGGGCCGCAATGACGGTAAAGGCCACGGCCTCGCACAGCCCGCGAAAGCCGGCCCGCAGCATGAACAGCCCCACGATGCCCTGCACGGGCGATACGCCGCTTTTGCGCAGGCTGGCCATGGTGTCCAGCAGGGCCTGCACGGATTCCTGGGCCTGGCGGTCACGCTCCTGGTCCCGCTCGCGCAGCCGGGTGATGGTCATGGGCTGGGCCGGATTGGTGAGGGCGGTGCCGTCGGCGCCCTCTTCCTGGCCGGGCTGCGGATAGACCTCGCCATCCGTATCGACCAGCACCTGGCGCTCCGGGTAACGGGACAGCCAGGCGTGGTGGCTGACCCATTGGCCGGCATCGAAGTGGTAGCGCTCGCTCTCGCCCACCTGGTCGTAGAAGACATGCAGCACCGCCGCCTGCAGCCCGTGCTGGAACAGCGTCTCCAGCAATCGCCAGGGCATGCCGGCCGTGGTGCGGGTGTCAAAGCCCAGCTCCAGGTGCTGGGGATGGCCCAGGGCGCTGGCATTGGCCCAGTCGTCATCCCACAGCGCGGACCGGTCCAGGGCGGGGGATCCAGCGCTCGGCCTGCTCCCAGTACTGCCGGGCCAGGTACTGGCAGATCAGCTGCACGCGGCGCAGCTGCAGGGGCGTATCGAAGAAAAGATAGAGGTGATGGACGTTGCTGGACATGGCGGGCCTGAGGCGTTTGCAGGAATGCCGCGATTGTTCAATTGCAGCCGCCAGCCGGCCCTCCCAGGCCTGTCCAGCAGGCGGCTGGCAAGCGCTCCCACCGGTTGACATTCTGTCCACTGCAAGAAGCGGGATGCAGGCGCTGCGGCGGAGCCCTAGACTGCGGCAATTGCCCACAGCGCCCATACCGCCAACCCCGCCCATACCGCCAACCGCGCCCATACCGCAAACCCCGCCCGCCATGCACAACCTCGGTCTTTTCGACAACGAAGCTTGCGAATCCGCCCCGCCCTGCCACTGGACGCAGATGGAGCACCAGCTCGATGAGCAAGGCTGCGCGCGCCTGCGCGGCCTGCTGGATGCGCAGCAGTGCCGCGACCTGGCCGCTCTCTACGCAAGGGAGGACGGCTTTCGCTCCCGCATCGTCATGGCACGCCACGGTTTCGGGCGCGGCGAGTACCAATATTTCGACTACCCCTTGCCACCGCTGCTGCAGCGCCTGCGCGAGCAGCTGTATCTGCGCCTGGCGCCGGTGGCCAATCTCTGGAACCAGCGCATGGGGCTGGAGGTGCGCTATCCGGACCGGCTGCAGGACTTCCTGGCGCGCTGCCACGCGCAGGGCCAGTTGCGGCCCACGCCGCTCATCCTTCAATACGGTGTGGGCGACTACAACTGCCTGCACCAGGATGTCTATGGAGAGCATGTGTTTCCGCTGCAGGTGGTGCTGCTGCTGTCGCGGCCCGGGCGGGACTTCACGGGTGGCGAGTTCGTCATCACCCAGGCCGACGGCGACCGGCAGCGGGCCGATGTGATGGCACTGGACCAGGGCGATGCACTGGTCCTGGCCGTGCGCCACCGGCCCGTGCCCGGGCGGCGCACCGGCTACCGCCGCGTGGCCATGCGCCATGGGGTCAGCCGCATCCACAGCGGCCATCGCCATACCGTGGGGCTGATCTTTCATGACGCACTTTGATGGATGGCCGGTATGAGCACGCTGGATCTTTTCGCCGATGAACATCCCACCGGGGCCGAATCCATAGGCCCCCAATCCGTGGTGCTGCGCGGCCATGCCCTGCCCCATGCCGCGCAGTTGCTGGAGGCGGTCGAAGGCATTGCGGCGCAGGCGCCGCTGCGCCATCTGGTCACGCCGGGCGGCTTCACCATGTCGGTGGCCATGACCAACTGCGGCGCGCTGGGCTGGACCAGCGACAGGCGCGGCTACCGCTACAGCGCCATCGATCCACTCAGCGGCCAGCCCTGGCCGGCCATGCCGGCCGTGTTTGTCCGGCTGGCGGGCGAGGCGGCCGCTGCGGCGGGGTTCGATGGCTTTGTGCCCGATGCCTGCCTCATCAACCAGTACCTGCCCGGCACCCGGCTTTCCCTGCACCAGGACCGCGACGAACGCGACCTGGGCGCGCCCATTGTCTCGGTGTCCCTGGGCATGCCGGCCACGTTTCTGTTTGGAGGACTGGCGCGCGCGGACAGGACGGCCAGGGTGCCGCTGCAGCATGGCGACGTGGTGGTCTGGGGCGGCGTGGATCGGCTGCGCCACCACGGCGTGTTGCCGCTCAAGGACCAGCCTCACCCGCTGCTGGGCGGGCGGCGCATCAATCTCACTTTTCGCAAGGCGGGCTGAATGGTTGGACGGTCTGAAATGGACAGGCTCAACAGCCAGGATCGCTTCGCCCGCCTGGATTGGGCGCGGATTGCCGCTGAGCTCGATGCCGAAGGCCATGCCCTGCTGCCGCAGCTGCTGACTGCGGATGAAAGCCGCGCCTTGGCCCGCGAGGCGGCAGCCGTGCCTGGCCTGCCGCCCTGCATGCAGGCATGGCGCCCGGTGCTGTACGGGCATCTGCTGGCCCTGGCCAACCGCTGGCGTGAACACATGGGCATGCAGCCTGGGTTGCCAGGCTGCTTCGAGGATTTCATGCGTGCGGGCCGGCCAGCAGGCCAGACGCAGCCGCAGCCGCAGCCGCAGCCACATCTGCTGCGCGTGCCGCAAGCGGGTCATGCCCCGCTGCGTTCATACAGCGAAGGTGCGGCGGTGTTTCCGCTGCAGCTGGTGCTGCTGCTGTCCCGGCCGGGCCAGGATTTCGAGGGCGGCGAATTCGTGATGACCGAGCAGCGCCCGCGCATGCAATCGCGCCCCATGGTGCTGCCGCTGGGCCTGGGGGATGCGGCCATCATCGCCACGGGGCCGCGCCCGGTGCGCGGTGCTGCGGGCTTTTACCGCGTGCACCTGCGGCATGCCATCAGCCGCGTTCACCGTGGCGAGTGGCTGGGTCTGGAGCTGCTTTTGCACGACGCGCCCTCGGCGCCAAAGGCTCTGCAAACAGACCGCTGGCTATAATGCCGCGCCTGCAAAGGCATCCGTGCAACAGGTGTCCGCATGCCAGCCATGGGGATGAAACGGGAACAAGGTGACTGCCAGCAAATGCTTTTTGCGCTGCCGGCACAGGCCTTGGCTGCCCCCGCAACGGTAAACAAGTCAAGGCGCTCCATGCCTGTCCCGCCAGTCTCCGCAACCCTGCGGAGGGGCGATGACAGGCTGTCACTGGTTCATGGCGTGGTCTGCAACATGCAGCTTTTCGCGGGTGGATTGGGAAGACGGGGCGCTGGGCGCAAGGCATGTCCTTGCGCCGCTTGTGAGCCCGGAGACCGGCCTGCTGCGTTTCGCGCCTGCTGTGCAGGCGTTTTCTTGACTGTCTGCGGGGTGCGGATGGCAACGTCCTGCGCCCTTTCCTCCCACGCTGGCTGGAGAGGTGGCAGTGCCTTGCTTTCGCATCAGACGGTCGAAGACCGATGTTCGAAATGCATTCTTCCTTTTCCAGGGTTTCCAGCGCTCGCGCTGCCCAGTCCCTTTCCGTGCGGCTGAGCCCGCTGGCCCTGGCCTGCGCCTTCATCTGCCTGCCGGCGCAGGCTCAAACCCAAACGCCCACGCCCACGCCAACGCCCCCATCAACCGCCCTGCCCGAGGTCCAGGTCACCGGCCAGGCCGAACGCATCGGCCAGCAACTGGCCCAGCCTGCGCGCTCTGCCAGCCATACCGGCGTCTCCAACCAGGAAGTGCCGGCCAGCGTGGATGGTGTTTCTGCCGAGCAGATGCAGGAGCGTGGCGACTACGCCCTGGTGGACGCCGTCACGCGTACCGTGGGCCTGACGGCCAGCAGCACGCCGGGCAACGGCGGCCTGGCCTTCAGCAGCCGCGGCTTTGCGGGGGTCAATTCCGTGGGCGTGGCCGAAGACGGCATGGTGCTGGGCGTGGCCGCCGGCACCACGGCCTATCCTGGTGACAGCTGGGGCTACGAGCGCATCGACGTGCTGCGTGGACCGGCCTCGCTGATGTATGGCAGCGGCACCATGGGCGCCACCGTCAACGCCATCCGCAAGCAGCCCAGCCGCACCAGCTCGGCCGAGGTGCTGGTGGGCGCGGGCACGGACGACACGCTGCGCCTGGGCCTGGGCGTGACCGGCGCCCTGGGCGCCTATGCCAGCTACCGCATCGACAGCTACACCGCGCGCAGCGCAGGCGAGCGCGATCTGGACCAGTCGCGCAACGGCAAGTTCATGAGCACGCTGCGCTTGGAGCCCACGAGCGACCTGCAGATCGACCTGATTGCCGACCGCAGCGTGCAAAAGCCCAGCCGCTACTGGGGCACGCCGGGCCTGGACGGCAAGGTGGTGGAGTCGCTGCGCGACCGCAATTACAACGCCGAAGACAGTGTGCTGCGCTATGCCGACGAGCGCCTGCGCGCCAAGGTGCAATGGAAGGCCAATGACTGGCTGACGGTGCGCAACGAGCTGTACCACGTGAAGTCCGACCGCCACTGGCGCAACATCGAGGCCTACGCGCTCAACCCCGCCACCTGGACCGTGGGCCGCTCCGACTACCTGGAAATCCTGCACGACCTGGAGCAGACCGGCAACCGCCTGGGCCTGAACGTGGACCGGGGCTCGCACAAGATCGCCATGGGCTGGGAGGCCGCGCGCATCAACCTGCGGCTGTCCAACAACTCGCCCTATGGCGGCTCGTCCACGGTCTCGGCCTGGGACCCTGTGCATGGCAGCTGGGCCAGCCCCGATCTCACCGCCGCCAAGACAGAAACCGGCGTGACCCAGCATGCCCTGTACCTGGAAGATGCCTGGCGCATCAGCAACCGCTGGCTGGCCATGGCCGGCCTGCGCCGCGATGTCTACGACTTTGCCAGCCACTCGCTGGTGGGCGGCACGGACTTCGACAAGACGCTGGCCGCCACCTCCTGGCGCCTGGGCCTGACCTATGAGCTGGCCCGCAACACCCATGTCTATGGGCAGATCAGCTCGGGACACGATCCCGTCAACAGCCTGGTGTCGCTGAACCTGGCCAACACGGCTTACAAGCTGAGCAAGGGCCGCCAGGCCGAGATTGGCATCAAGCAGCAGGTGGCCGGCGGGCGCGGCGAATGGACGCTGGCCGTGTTCGACATCAAGAAGGACGACATCATCACGCGCGACCCGGACCGGCCGGCCATCTCCATCCAGGGCGGCAGCCAGTCCTCGCGCGGGGCGCAAGCCACTGCCGCCTTCCAGGCCACGCCTGCCCTGCGCGTGGAGGGCAATCTGTCGTACGTGGATGCCCAGTTCGACAAGCTCATCGAGGCTGGCGGCAACCGCGCAGGCAACCGTCCGCAGAACGTGGCCAAGACCACGGCCAACCTCTGGGGCCACTACCGCGTGGGCGCCTGGCAGGCCTCGCTGGGCCTGCGCTACGTGGGTGACCGCTTTGGCAACAACGCCAATACCGTGAACCTGCCCGCCTACACCGTGGCCGACGCCGCGCTGAGCTGGCAGATGGACCCGCGCACCACCCTGAGCCTGATCGGCCGCAACCTGGCCGACAGGGTCTATGTGGGATCGAGCTACGGCAGCCAGTTCCTGGTCGGGCAAGGCCGCCGCTTCGAGATCGCGGCCCATATCCGGTTCTGATGGCCATGGCGCGCTCCAAAAGCCTCCACGGTCTCCACGGCCTGTGCGCTGGCGCCCTGGCGGCCACCCTGCTGCTGGCCGGCTGCTCGCGCAGCGATTCCGGCACCACCAGTGAACTGCCGGCACCGGCTGCCGCACCGCAGGCGGCCGTGACCGTCAATGTCTGCGGCAGCCCCGTGACCTACGCCAGCGCACCGCTGCGCGCCGTGACCCATGACGTGAACATCACCGAGATGTTCCTCTTTCTGGGCCTGGGCGACCGGCTGGTGGGCTACAGCGGCATCACGCAGGCCAAGCAGATCGACCCGGCCTTCCAGGCCCAGCTGGCCCGCGTGCCCCGGCTGGCCGAGCGCGAGATGAACCTGGAGGCCATCCTGGGCGCCTCGGCCGACTTCGTCTTCGGAGGCTGGAGCTACGGTTTTCGCCAGGGCCAGGTCACGCCCGAGGTGCTGCAACGCCACGGCATTGCCTCGTATGTGTTGTCCGAATCGTGCATCCGCGTGGGGCCGCGCAGCCAGGTGGCGCTGGAAGACGGCCTGACCGACCTGCGCAACCTGGGCCGCATCTTCCGCATCGACGCCCATGCCGAGCAACTGGCGCAGGGGCTGGAGCGCGAACTCAAGGACCTGCGCGAGCGCATGCAGGGCGTGCGGCAGCGGCCTTCGGTCTTCGTCTACGACAGCGGCCAGGACATCCCCGTGACCGTGGGCCGCTACGGCATGCCGCAGGCCATGATCGAGGAAGCGGGCGGGCGCAACATCTTCGACGACATTCCCAGCAACTGGCCTGCAGGCAACTGGGAGGACGTGGTGCAACGCAACCCGCAGTGGATCGTCATCATCGACTACGGCCAGCCCCATGCCCAGGGCAAGATCGACTTCCTGCTGGCCAAGCCCGAGCTGGCCGGCGTCGATGCCATCCGCGAAAAGCGGTTTTTCGTGATGACCTATGCCGAGGCCACGCCCGGCCCGCGCAATATTGCGCGGACCCGCGCCCTGGCGCAGGCCCTGCACCCCGACCGCATGCCGGCGCCCAGCCATGCGGCCAACTGACTCCCGCTGGCCCAGGCGCCCGGGCGCCGCCCGCCTCTGGTGCCTGCTGCTGTTCGCGGCCCTGTTGCTGGTGATGACGCTGGCCATCACCTGGGGGCCCGTGGACATGCCGGCCGGCACGGTCTGGCGCATTGCCTGGAGCCGGCTGCTGCAGGTGCTGGGCATGCAGCCGCCGCCGCTGGAGGGCATCACGCCGCAGCACCAGCAGATCGTCTGGCTGATCCGCATGCCGCGCGTGCTGCTGGCGGCCCTGGTGGGCGCGGGGCTTGCCGTGGTGGGCACCATCATGCAGGCCATGGTGCGCAATCCGCTGGCCGATCCCTATCTGCTGGGCGTGTCCTCTGGTGCGTCGGTGGGTGCCGTGGCCGTGCTGGCCTTCGGTGCGCTGGCCTCGGCCGGCATGTACGCCCTCACGGCCGGGGCCTTTGTGGGGGCGCTGGCGGCCACCGTCGCCGTCTACCTGCTGGCGCGCTCCCAGGGCCGCATCCATGCCACGCGGCTGATCCTGGGCGGCGTGGCCATCGGCTATGTGCTGGCGGGCGTGACCAGCCTGATCACCCTTTCATCGGGCCAGCGTGACCTAGCCAATGCCCTGCTGACCTGGACGCTGGGCAGCCTGGCCGGCACGCAGTGGGAGGAACTGGGCATTCCCGCCGCCGTGCTGGCTGCGGGAATGCTCTGGCTGGGGCTGCAGACGCGCCCGCTCAACGCCCTTCTGGCCGGTGACGAGGCCGCCGCCACGCTGGGCGTGGACACGGCACGGCTGCGGCGCGCACTGTTCCTGGCAGTGTCGTTGCTGACGGGCACCATGGTGGCGGTCAGCGGCGCCATCGGCTTTGTGGGGCTGATCGTGCCGCACGCCGCGCGCATGCTGGTGGGCACGGACCACCGGCGCGTGCTGCCCGTGGCCGCCCTGGCCGGCGCCCTGCTGCTGGTGCTGGTGGATCTTGTCGCGCGCACAGCCTTTGCGCCCATGGAACTGCCCGTGGGCGTGATCACCTCGTTGATCGGCGGACCCTTCTTCGTCTGGATGCTGGTGCGCCAGCCGGTGCAGGGAGGGCGCGGCCCATGAAGCTGCAAGCCCAGGACCTGTGCTGGAGCGCCGATGCCCGGCGTGCCGACGCCCGGCGCATCGTGGACCAGGCCAGCCTCGCCCTGCACAGCGGCGAATGCGTGGGGCTCATCGGCCCCAACGGCAGCGGCAAATCCACCCTGCTGCGCATGCTCTACCGCGTGCTGCGGCCCGACGCAGGCTGCGTGCTGCTGGACCAGCGCGACATCCGGGACATGACGGCGCGCGAGTTCGCGGCCCAGGTCTCGGTCCTGGCGCAGGAGGCGCCGCAGAGCTTTGACTTCACCGTGCGCGAGGCGGTGATGATGGGCCGCATCCCCCACCAGTCCCCCTGGGCTGGCGACAGCGCCGAAGACCTCGCCTGCATGCGCCAGGCGCTGGCCCAGGTGAACGCCCTGGCGCTGGAGGAGCGGCGTTTCTCCAGCCTGTCCGGCGGCGAGAAGCAGCGCGTTCTCGTGGCCCGCGCGCTGGCCCAGCAGCCTCGGCTGATGCTGCTGGACGAGCCCACCAACCACCTGGACATACGCCATCAGCTGGAGTTGATGTCACTGGTCCGGCGCCTGCAGATCAGCAGCATCGTCGCCCTGCACGACCTCAACATCGCCGCCCACTACTGCGACCGTCTCTATCTCATGGAACAAGGCCGCATCGTTGCCCATGGCACACCGGCGCAGGTGCTGACCCCTACCACCATCGGCCAGGTCTACGGCGTGGCTGCCGAGGTGGACATCCATGCCGCCACCGGCCGGCTGCGCATCAGCTTCATTCCCGATGAACTCCTCTGAAACATCCATTCCGCCCGGGCCCGACGCCGTGATCGTGCTGGGCCGCGGCGGCACGGGCGCAGCCTCGCGTCAAAGCCTGATCGAACTGGCCGATGCCTTGCGCCAGACGCTGGAGCCGGCCTGCAAGGTCGTCACATCCTTCGTGGACAAGGCCGCACCCTCGCTGCCCGAGGCGCTGCAGCAATGCCTGCCGGCGCGCTCCATCGTCGTGCTGCCCCTTTTCTCGCCCGACGAGCCTGCCCTGCTGCGCTGGCTGCACAAGCTGGCCATGCGCTGGCGCTCGCAGTTGCCGGACCAGGGCGTGCAGGTGCGGTTTGCCGACCATCTGCTGGGCGCTGCCGCCATGCCCGCGCTGCTGCTGCCGCAGATCAGGCAGGCCCTGCAGAACCCGGACGTGGCCGAAGCCGCTGGCGACCAATGGCAGCACGATCCCCAGGCCTGGTCCCAGGTGCCGGACCACCAGCACCACGCCCTGGTCTGCACGGGACCGCGCTGCACCGCCCTGGGCGCCGTGGCCGTCTGGCAAAGCCTGGGCGAGGCCGTGCAGGCCAGCAGCGAACTGCGTGCCAGGCTGCGCCTGCTGCAGACCAGCTGCCAGTACCCCTGCAACCATGGTCCGCTGGCCATCGTCTATCCGGATGGTGTCTGGTACGGGCGGCTGACAGCCGGGAATGCGGCCGAGGTGGTGGAGGCTCATGTGCTCTCGCGGCAGGTTTGTGCGGAGCACCATGTGCACGGGCCTGTGGAGCTGGGAACGCAGGCTTCGTGATGTCTCAGGGCTGTGCCGCCTCCAGCTCGGCCAGCCTCACCGCCACAAAATCCCGCAACGCACGCACCAGCGGCGTGAACTGCCTGCGACTGGGGGCGACCAGGAACAGCGGCACGCACTCGGTCGTCCAGTCGGTGCACAGCGCAAGAAGGCGGCCCCGGGCCAGGTCCTCGGCCACGTCGAAATACGATTTGTAGGCAATCCCCCGCCCGGCCACGGCCCAGCGTCGCACGGCATCTCCGTCATTGGCCACATTGCGGCCGCGCACCCGGACATGGACGGGCTCAGGTACGGCAGCCCCCTGCCCTGCCGGCCAGAAGCTCCAGCGGTCGTGCACTTCCTCGCCCAGCATGAAGCATAGGCAGTCATGGCCGGCCAGGTCGTGGGGGGTGGCGGGTGCGCCGCGTTCCTGCAGATAGGAAGGCGCGGCGCAGAGCACGCGGCGGTGCGTGTCCGACAGCGGCAAGGCCACCAGGCTGGAATCCTGCGGCCTGCCATAGCGAAAAGCCGCGTCCACAGGCTCGCTGTAGACATTGGCAGCGCGGTCGGACAGGTGCAGGCGCAGATCCACGCCTGCATGCTGGCTCTGGAACTCGTCCAGCCAGGGCATGAGCACGTTGCGGCCCAGGTCGGAGGGGGCGGCCAGTTGCAGCGTGCCGCGCAAAGCGGCCTGGCCGCCAGCCAGCTGGTCGCGCACCTGGCGCAGGCCGGCCAGCGCGGGGCGGCAGTGCTCCAGAAACAGCTCGCCCTCCTGCGTGAGCCGCAGGCTGCGCGTGGAGCGCACGAACAGGGTCACGCCCAGCTCTGCCTCCAGCCGCTTGAGCGCTGCGCTGGCCGCAGCCGGGGTCAGGTCCAGGGCACGCGCAGTGGCCGAGAGGCTGCCGCTGTCTGCGGTGCGCACGAAGATATCCAGGTCTTGCAGGCTTTTCATGGGCATTCGCCAGGCTTTGATTTTCAAAAACTATTTGAAGCTTAGTCCAACGAGAAAGCCATTTGTCGTGCTTGCGCCAACTGGGCGCAGGGCCTGGGATGGAAGCCGGCTTCCATCCTTTGGCAGCGGATCTTGGCGCCGCGGCAACCGTAGTATGGTTGCCGCCATGCAGCTCAAACATTTCGCCGGTGCCCTGGCTGGCAGCCTTGTGTTCGCCACAGCCACGGCAGGGGTCACCGCAGCCAAGACCCCCTCCTATCCCGATGCCGATGCCAGCGACCCCGCAAAGCTGGGCTGGATGGTGGGCTCGCCGCCACCGCCGGACCGCATGCTGCGCTTCGACGACGGCTCCTATTTCCAGTTTCCCGCCATGCGCTGGAGCGTCTCGCACTTTCGCCAGCTCATGCCCACGGTGAATGTGTCGCGCGGCCTGGCGCCTGCAGCGCCGCTGGCCCAGGCGTTGCGCGAAGACATCGACGAGCTGCGCTTCACGCCATTGGGGGCCAGCCAGTCCATGACCTGGCGCGATTCGCTCAAGGCCAACTACACCGACGGCATCGTGGTGCTGCACAAAGGCCGCGTGATCTATGAGCGCTACTTCGGCGTGCTCAAGCCCGAAGGCCAGCACGGCGCCATGTCGGTGACCAAGTCCTTCGTCGGGACGCTGGCGGCCATGCTGGCTGCCGAGGGGCAGCTCGACCCCTCGCGCCGCGTGTCGGAGTACGTGCCCGAGCTGGCGGCCTCGGCCTTCGGCAACGCCACGGTGCGCCAACTCATGGACATGACCACGGGCATACGCTTCAGCGAAGACTATGCGGACCCGCAGGCCGAGGTCTGGGCGCATGCAGCGGCCGGCAACCCGCTGCCCAAGGCCAAGGACTACACCGGGCCGCGCAGCTACTACGAATTCCTGCAGACCGTGAAGCCCGAAGGCGTGCACGGCAAGGCCTTCGGCTACCGCACGGCCAACACCGATGCGCTGGGCTGGGTGCTGGCGCGCGTGAGCGGCCAATCGGTGGCCGATCTGCTGTCCGAGCGCATCTGGAGCCGCCTGGGCGCCGAGCAGGATGCCTACATGTCGGTGGACTCCACGGGCACGCCCTTTGCAGGCGGCGGTCTGAACCTGGGCCTGCGAGACCTGGCGCGCTTTGGCGAGATGCTGCGCAACCGGGGCCAGTTCAACGGCCAGCAGATCATTCCCGCAGCGGCCGTGGACGATATCCGCCGGGGCGGCGATGCGGCGGCCTTTGCCAAGGCCGGCTACAAGCTGCTGCCGGGCTGGACCTACCGCAACATGTGGTGGGTCACGCACAACGCCCATGGCGCCTTCGCCGCACGCGGCGTGCATGGCCAGACCGTCTACATCGATCCCAAGGCACAGATGGTGATTGCGCGCTTCGCCTCCCACCCGGTGGCTGGCAATGCGGCCAATGACCCGACCTCGCTGCCCGCCTACGAGGCGCTGGGCAGGCTGCTGGCGGGGGAACGCTGACAGTGCTGAAGCGCTGAAGGGGCGCGAATTTCCCGCATAGGCTTCGGCGGCCAGGGGGCACCGTCTGCAAGAATGCGTATTGTCAAGAAAATTTGCTAACGTATGTAGCATCTTCTTGCAATAAGTAATTCTTCTATGTTCCAGTCCCTGCGTGCGCGACTCATCGCGCTCAGCGTGGCCATCGTCACCGTGGCCATGCTGGCCCTGGCCATTGCCAACTTCCTCACGGTGCAGCGCCATGTGCTGTCCACCCTCGACGACCAGAGCCGCCAGCTCGTGAACGCCCAGGCCCAGGTACTGGGCGAATGGGTGGCGACCAAGCGCCTGCTGACCCATACCCTGGCGCAGGCGGTCGATACGCCGGAGCCGCGTGCCGTGGTCCAGGCTCTGCGCGACGGCGGCGGCTTCTCGGATGCCTACTTCGGCTACACCGACAAGCGCATGTTCTTCCTCAACGAGATGGCTGCCGACTACGACGTGACGGCCCGCCCCTGGTTCAGGCAGGCGCTCAAGGAAGGCCGCCCCATCGTGACGGCGCCCTATCTGTTTGTCTCTCCGCCCGAAGTGGGCGTGACCTTTGCCGAGCCCGTGGGCCCTGCCGGCAATCCCGTCGCCGTGGTCGGCACCGACGTGCTGCTCACCACCGTGGTGCGCACCGTGGGCGCCATCCGGCCCACGCCGGGCAGCTTTGCCTTCTTGGTGGATGAGGCGGGCGCCATCGTCACCCACCCCGATCCGGCACTCACGCTCAAGCCCGTCTCCGCGCTCTCGCCCCAGTTGCGTGCCGACGCAATCCAGGCCCTGCCCAAGGCGGACTCCGGCATGCGCACGGCCGTCGGCGGCAAGGACTTCCTGCTCTACGGCCAGGGCGTGCCCGGCACGAACTGGCAACTGGTGGTGGCCGTGCAGCGCGACGAGGCGCTGTCCGCGCTGGGTTCGCTGCTCAAGGTGTCGGGCGCCATCGTTGCCATTTCGCTGATCCTGGCGATTGCGCTGCTGGGCGCCGTCATCGCCCGCGTCACGCGCCGGCTGGCCGTGGTGCGCGATGCGCTGGAAGACATCGCCTCGGGTGACGGCGATCTCACGCGCCGCCTGTCGGTGCAAGGCAACGACGAACTGACGCAGATCGCACGCGCGTTCAACCACTTCACCGACAAGATCGCCTCGGTGCTGGTGCGCATCCGGGAATCGTCCGAGACCGTGCGCCATGCTTCCACCGAAATCGCCAGCGGCAACCAGGATCTGTCGGCACGCACCGAGCAGCAGGCCAGTTCGCTGGAGGAAACGGCTGCCGCCATGGAGCAGCTCACTGCCACCGTGCAGCACAACGCCGAGAATGCGCGCCAGGCGCGCCAGCTGGCCAGCAGCGCCTCGGACATCGCCACGCATGGCGGCACCGTGGTGGACCAGGTGGTTCGCACCATGGGCGGCATCGAGCAGTCCTCGCACCGCATTGCCGACATCATCGGCGTGATCGACTCCATTGCCTTCCAGACCAACATCCTGGCGCTGAACGCCGCCGTGGAAGCGGCCCGTGCCGGTGAGCAGGGCCGGGGCTTTGCCGTGGTGGCCTCCGAGGTGCGCACGCTGGCCCAGCGCAGCGCCACGGCCGCCAAGGAAATCAAGGCGCTGATCGACGACTCCGTGGGCCAGGTCGATGCCGGCAGCCGCCTGGTGCAGGACGCGGGCGCCACCATGGGCAAGGTGGTGGAAAGCGTGCAGCGCGTGACCGCCATCGTCACCGAGATCAGCAATGCCAGCCAGGAACAGAGCACGGGCATTGCCGAAATCGGGACCGCCGTCAGCCAGATGGACCAGTCCACCCAGCAGAACGCGGCCCTGGTCGAAGAGGCCACGGCCGCGGCGCAGTCGCTGCAGCAGCAGGCCGCGCAACTGGCGGACGTGGTGGCAGGCTTTCGGCTGGACAGCGAATCATCCCGGTCCAGAAGCATCGCCCTGCATAGGTGAAATCGGCACCGCACGGCAGGCAACCCACCGCCGTGCCCCACCGCCCTGCCCCGGCGGCGCCGGTCCGGTTACTGCAGCGCGATTGCGGCCTGCCGCACCAGCTTCTCCGTGCGGGGGACCTCGGTTTTGACGAAGGCCTCGAAGTCGGCAACGCTGCCGCCACGGGCTTCGGCGCCGGTGGCCACCAGGCGCTCGCGGAACTCAGGGGTGTTCAGCAGCTTGTTGATCTCGGTGTTGAGCCGGGAGACCACGGCCGGCGGCGTGCCGTGGCTGGCCACGATGCCGTACCACGGGGCGATGTCAAAGCCCGGATAGCCTTGTTCGGCAATCGTCGGGATGTCCGGGGCCATGGCGGCGCGGCTTGCGGTCGATACGCCCAGGGCGCGCAGCTTGCCGGCCTTCACCTGGGGCAAGGCGGTCATGATGGTGTCGAAGTACAGGGAGACCTGGCCCGATATCAAGGCCGGGATGGCCTCGGCCGCACCCTTGTAGGGCACATGCACTATGTCGATGCCGGCGGCCTGGCGCAGGAACTCGCCAGCCATGTGCGAGGTCGTGCCGGCCCCGAATGAGGCATAGGTCAGCTTGCCGGGGTTTGCCTTGGCATAGGCCACCATCTCAGCCAGCGTACTGAACGGCAGGGACGGGTTCGCCAGCAGCACATTGGGCGTGACCGCCACGATGGCCACCTTCTCGAAGGCGTCCGGGTTGTAGCTCAGCTTCTTGTAGAGAAAACGGTTGGTGACCATGGAGGCCGGCCCGCTCATCAGCAGGGTGTAGCCGTCGCCCGGGGCCCGGGCCGCGGTGTCGCTGCCGATCATGGCGGCGGCACCCGGCTTGTTTTCCACCAGCACGGGCTGCCCCAATGAAGTGCTCAGCCCGGCCCCCACTTGCCGGCTCAAAAGATCCGTGGCGGACCCGGCCTGAAAGGGGACGACGATGCGAATGGGCTTGCTGGGCCAGGCGCCGGCCCCCTGGGCAGAGGCTTGAGCGGATGCAACAAGGGCCAGGGCGGACAGCAGGGCCGTGGCCAGGGGAGTGCGGAGCGTTTGGAGGGGCATGGTCTTCATCAGGTTGGAGAGCAGGCATGGCGAAGGAACAGGTTCCGGCTGCCATGGGGAAAATGCATAGATATTTAGATATTTGTATCCAATCATGCAGAAGACTAGCAAGCAATAATCGAACCAGCTCTAGGGAAAACCGCCTCTTGCCATCACCTGCACAGGCATGGCTGCGTGAAAACCGGCACAAACGGGGTCCCGGGAGGCGCAGGCAGGTCCCCGTAGAATCGGCGGGCCCCTGCCCTGGGCGAAAGACACCGGATAAACCATGCTGACCGACCGACGCGCCTCGTTTGACACTGTCCATGCCACGGCACAGGAAGAGGCCTACCAACACATCAAGCGCGGCATACGCACGGGCGAACTGCGCCCGGGCATGCGGCTGGCACCGGATGACATCGCGGCCGAAATTGGCACCAGCCGCATGCCCGTGCGCGAGGCGCTGAACCGCCTTGCCACGGAAGGGCTGATCGTCAACCGCCCCAACCGTGGCTCGGTGGTCCGGGTGCTGACCGAAAAAGAGGTGCGCGAGGTGTTCGCCATGCGTTCGGTGCTGGAGGGCCTGGCAGCCACCCTGGCGGCCGAGAACGTGACCACCAATGACATCCACGATCTGGAGCAGTTGCTGCAGCGCATGCACCGCAGCGGCCTGAATGCATCGGAATGGATCACGGCGCACCGCCAGTTCCACGAGCGCCTGTGCACCATTGCCGACGCTCCCCAGCTGATGCGGCAGATCGCGTCCCTGCACTCAGTCTCCGAGCCCCTGATGCGGGTGTGGCTGGAGGGCAAGCCATCGACGGACTACGTGCACGACAGGCACGAAGAACTCATAGGCGCATTGAAGGCCAGGGATGGCGCAAAGGTGGAGGCCCTGATGCGCGCCCACATCCTGCGCACGCTTCCAGGCATCCTCCAGGCGAACCAGGCCGACTGAAATCTGCGCTGAAATCCGCACTGAAAGCCGCGCCGGCCCCTTCGCTGTCACGAAGCCTGGAGCCAGCGCGCAGGCTGCCGTCCGTCAGGAGCGGTTGGCGCCCATGGCGCAGCCGTCCTTGCGGTGGTCGGATGCGCCGTGCAGCACACCGTTGTCCCAATCCACCCGGATGGCCTGGGCGCCGCCGATGGCAGGATAGCCGGGCGCCACCAACTGGTAGCCCTGCTGCTCCAACGCCTGCGCGACATGCTGCGGCAAGGTGCTTTCAACCTCGACCTTGTCGGTGCCGGGAATGGGGAACAGCCGGGGCAGATCGCTGGCAGCCTGGATATCGCAGCCGTAGTCGATCACCTTGGACAGAAAGTGCGCATGGCCCATGGCCTGGTAGTGGCCGCCCATCACGCCGAACACCAGCTCCACGCGGCCATCCTTCGTGGTCATGCCGGGGATGATGGTGTGCAGGGGCCGTTTGCCGGGCCCGATGCAATTGGGGTGGCTCTCAGCCAGTTCAAAGCTCTGGCCCCGGTTGTGCAGCAGCACGCCTGATTTGGGCGCCATCAGGCCGGAGCCGAAGGGGTGGAAGATCGAGTTGATGAAGCTGGCGCAGTTGCGATCCTTGTCCACCACCGAGATGTAGACCGTGTCCTTGTGCTCCGCTGCCGCATTGGTCGCCGGGGTCTTGAAATGCTCCGGGAACTCGCCGTTGCGCAGCTGGGCGGCCAGCTCCTGCGACAGCAGATAGTCGACGTCCACATCGGCAAAGCGCGGATCGGCCAGCAGCGCATCCCGCACCCGGTAGGCCATGCGCGTGGCATCGATCTCGGCCTTCAGCCGCTCGGGCGAGAGCGGGTCCGTGCCCGGCTCCAGGCCCTGCAGAATGTTCAGCAGCAGCAGGGCAATGATGCCTTGGCCCGGAGGCGGGCACTCGTGCACCACATGGTCTCGGAACCTGCTCTTGACCGGCTGCACGAACTCGCCACGATAGGTGGAGAAGTCCTCAAGCGTGTGCACGCCACCGAGGCTGCGCAGATAGGAGACGATGTCCTGCGCGACCTCTCCCTCGTAGAAGCCGGCGCGGCCCTGCTCGGCGATTTTGCGCAAGGTGGCGCCCAACTGCGGCTGGCGGTGAACCGATCCGATGGCCGGTGCCTGGCCATCGACCAGCATGATGTCGCGCGCAGTGGTGGCGGCCAGCAGTTGCGTGTGCATGGCCCAGTCGGTGCCGGCGCGCGGCGCCACGGCATAGCCTTGCTCGGCGAAGCGGATGGCATCTTCCAGAAGGCGGCCCATGGGCAGCCGGCCGAACCGCTCCGTCAAGGCGACCCAGGCGTCCACGGCGCCAGGCACCGTGACCACGTAGGGCGACTGGCGGCGCAATTGCTTTTCCTCGCCCGAGGCAAGAACGGCCTTCAGGGAGGTGGCCTGGGGCGCCCAGCCGGCGCCGTTGTAGGCCGTGATCCGGTCGGAGCCCTTCTCGCTGTACAGCGCAAAGCAGTCTCCTCCAATGCCGGTGGAGCCAGGCTCCACCACGCACTGGACCGCACAGGCCGCGACGGCGGCATCCATGGCGGTGCCGCCGGCCTCCAGGACGCGAACAGCGGCCTGGGTGGCGGCCGGGTGCGAGGTTGCCGCCATGCCGTGCGTGGACATGACGACGGAACGGCCAGGATTCTGGAAATTACGCATAACGGTTCTTCTTCCTTGTGTTGCTGGGACTTGGATTTCGGGCAATGAATTGGGGGGCCGGGGGGCTGCCAACGCTGCTTGCAGCGGACCGCCATCGACGCAGGGCGCGATGGCAGCCTCGAGATTACCGTATCCTGATATCTTTGTATCCAATTTTTCCAAAGATACCCAAGCAATCACCATGCCTGGATTGGCCGTACACAATGCACCATCAGAGTGCGCCCTGGACCCTGACAGCCAAACCTAGAATGACGACCGGGCTCCGCCCACCCCAGAACCATCACCATGCCGCCACTTGCCACCCCCTCGCCCGATGCGGCACAGACCAGTGCCCACGAAGAGGCCTACCAACACCTCTCTCATGGCATCCGCATGGGGCTGCTGAAGCCGGGCGACAGGCTGGTGGCCGATGACATTGCCAACTCCATCGGCATGAGCCGCATGCCGGTCCGCGAGGCCTTGCGCCGGCTGACTGCGGAAGGCCTGTTGGTCATGCCGCCGAACCGGGGCGCGATCGTGCGGGAGCTTTCCGAGAGCGAGGTCATCGAGGTTTTCGAGATGCGTGCCGTGCTCGAAGGCCTGGCCGCAGCCATGGCCGCCAGGCGCTGCACCCAGGCGGATGTGGACGACCTGCAGGACCTGCTTTTGAAAATGAAGCGTTGCGAGAGTGACCAGTCGGAATGGATCACGGTGCACCGGCGCTTTCACGAGCGCTTTTGCCGCATCAGCGCAGCCCCGCGCCTGTGCGAGCAGATCTCGGCCCTGCATTCGGTGGTCGAGCCGCTGATGCGGATCTGGCTGGAAAACAACGAGCCCTCGCCGAAGTTGCAGGAGCACCACCAGCAACTGGTGGCCAGCCTGCAGGCCGGTGACCCTGATCGGCTGGAGCGCGAAGTGCGCGCGCATGTGCGTGGAACGGTAGACAGCATCACGCAGGCCATGCGCAGACATCGGCCGCCCCAAGGCAAATCGCGCGCCAAGGCCTGACCTTGGCCTGGGCGATACGCCCTAGCCTCTTCTGTCCTTGAGGCGCGTCATGGAGCGGCGCGCCGCGGACAGGCTGCCGCGCCGGCCCAGCGAAAGCCCCGTGCCGGCATCCGGCAAGGCACCGCCAGCGGCCAATCGCTGCTGCGCCTCCAGCAGGCTGCGCAGGTCCGCCGCACGCTCCTGCGCCAGGGCGGCCGCATTCTGGGCGGTCTGCAGCTGGGAGTGCAGGCTCAACTGCTCCTCCTCACTCTTTTCATAGCGGCCTTGCAGCTCTGCAAGGCGAGTCGTTGCCTTGCGCTCCTGCTCGGTGGCTGTCTTGCGCGCAGCCGCCAGTTCCTGGCGTGCACGGTCCACTTCGTTGAGCATGTGGCGCTCATTGCCTGCGTATTGCTCGGCCATGCGCTGGCGTTCCAGCGCAGCAGACTGCATTTCCTCGCCATGCTTTTGCTGCAGCGCCTCGCGCTGGCGGGCCGCTTCGGCCAGCGCATCGCGCATTTCCTCCAGACGCTCGTCGCGGTCCTGCAGCTGCTGCTGCATTTCGTCCAGCCGGCGCGACAAGTCCTGTGACTGCGCCTGGGCCACTTGCAGGGCCTGGTCCATGGCCTCTTTCTGCGCCTGCATGGACGCCTCGCGCCGCGCCATTTGCTCTTGCTGCTCCTGCAGCTCGGCCTGCGTGGCCTGCGCCGCTTCCTCGCGCGATTGCAGCGCGGCGCGGGCGGCCTCCATGGCGGCTTCCTGGGCAGCGTCCCACAGTTGCTGCGCCAGGCGCTGAACGGGATCGGGCACCGACGAGGGCAGCCGCTCGCCCTGCCCTGCCGCCACGCCCAGGCGCTGGCCCAGGGTGGCAAACCAGGTCTCCAGCATCGGGCTGACGGTATTTGGCGAGCCTCGGCCGATTTGCTGGCGCACGCGCTCGATGGTCGGCCGCAAGCCCTGGGCGATCAAGGCGTCTGCCGCGGCCCAGACATCGGCTTCCTGCACGCCGCGGGTGGATGTTTTCTGCATATCGTGAACTATTTTCCAGATTACCAACGATAAGTGATTGTTATCGTGACTTATTTTAATATTGCGTAATACATCATATGTGCCATGTATTAAATATTACATATGAAATTTTCATACAGTATGGATACGCACATTACACGGCTTTGCCCAGGCAAAAAGCCGCTGCAGCCTCTGGAAAGCTTGGAAACTGAACTTTGCATGGCCTGCATGGCCTGCATGGCCTGCATGGCCTGCATGGCCGCAGGCTCCGCGGCGGGCAGCCATGTTGCGCCGAGCGACAATCCACGGATGCGCAACGGCCCCTCTTCGCTGATTCCCCAAGACCAGCCTCTGGAAGACACAAAGCAAGGCAGCACCCTGCCCTCCGCTGGGCTGGAGCCTGCCTCCCAGCAGGCCGTGCGCGAGTTGCTGCGCGAGGGCGAATCCACCAACACCAGAAACAGCTACCAGAGTGCGATGCGCTACTGGGCCGCCTGGCATGCGCTGCGCTTTGAGCGGCAGATGCAGCTGCCGCTGGATGTGGCCTGCGTGCTGCAGTTCATCATCGACCACGCCCAGCGGCAGACCGGCGCGGGCCTGGCCAGTGAAATGCCGGCGCACATGGACCGCGCCCTGGTCGAGGCCGGATACAAGGCCCGCGAAGGCCCCCTGTCGCACAACACGCTGGTGCACCGCATGGCGGTGCTTTCCAAGGCCCATCAGGTGCACGGTTTGGCCAATCCTTGCCAGGACGGCGCGGTGCGCGAGCTGATGTCGCGCACGCGCAAGGCCTATGCGCGGCGCGGCGAGCAGCCGGCCAAAAAGGATGCGCTGACGCGCGACCTGCTGGAGCAATTGCTGCAGACCTGCGATGACAGCCTGCGCGGCCGCCGTGACCGCGCCCTGCTGCTGTTCGCCTGGTCCAGCGGCGGGCGCCGCCGCTCGGAGGTGGCCGGGGCCGACATGCGCCACCTGCGCGCCGTGGGGCCGCAGGAATTCATCTACACGCTGGCGCACTCCAAGACCAACCAGTCCGGGCGGGATGTGCCCGAGAACCACAAGCCCGTGACCGGGCGCGCGGCCCAGGCGCTGGCCGATTGGCTGCGTGCCGCCGCCATACAGGAAGGGCCGATCTTCCGGCGCATCCGCAAGGGCGGCCATGTGGGCGAGCCCCTGTCGCCGGCGGCCGTGCGCGACATCGTGAAGCAGCGCTGCGCGCTGGCGGGCGTGGAAGGAGATTTTTCGGCGCATTCCCTGCGCTCGGGCTTTGTGACCGAGGCCGGGCGCCAGAACGTGCCCCTGCCCGACACCATGGCGCTGACGGGGCACAGCAGCGTCAATACGGTGCTGGGCTATTTCCGTGCGGATTCCGCGTTGAGCAACCGTGCGGCCCGGCTGCTCGATGCCGGCGACGACGATGCGGCCGCCGCCGTGCAAGGCAGCGGCCGGCCGCAGTCCTGAGCCGCTGGCTCAAAAGAGCTCAAAAGCTCAAAAAGCTCACTCCTGTACCGAGGTCCGCGTGCCGCTCAGGCCCAGCTTGCGCAGCAGCGTGGTGTCGGCTTCCACATCGGGGTTGCCGGTGACCAGCAGCTTGTCCCCGTAGAAGATGGAATTGGCGCCAGCCATGAAGCACAGGGCCTGCACGGCGTCGCCCAGTTGCTGCCGGCCCGCCGACAGGCGCACGCGCGCCGTGGGCATGGTGATGCGCGCCACCGCGATCACGCGCACGAAGTCCAGCGGATCGACAGGCTCGCTGTCCGCCAGCGGCGTGCCGGGCACGCGCACCAGGCTGTTGATGGGCACGGATTCGGGATGGGGGTTGAGATTGGCCAGCTGGGCGATCAGGCCCGCGCGGTGCACAGGCGCCTCGCCCATGCCGATGATGCCGCCGCAGCACACGCTGATGCCCGCGCCGCGCACGGCCTTGAGCGTGTCCAGGCGATCCTGGTACTGGCGCGTGCTGACCACGTCCTGGTAGTACTCGGGCGCGGTGTCCAGGTTGTGGTTGTAGTAGTCCAGGCCCGCTTCGCGCAGCGACTGCGCCTGATGTGGCTGGAGCATGCCCAGCGTGGCGCAGGTCTGCATGCCCAGACCCTTCACGGCGCCGATCAGCTCGTTCATCTTCTCGATGTCGCGGTCCTTGGGCGCGCGCCAGGCCGCGCCCATGCAAAAGCGCGTGGCGCCCGCGTCCTTGGCGGCCTGGGCGGCCCGCGTGACTTCGTCCACGCTCATGAGCTTTTCCGCCTTGACGCCGGTATCGAACTCGGCCGCCTGTGGGCAGTAGCCACAGTTCTCCGGGCATCCGCCCGTCTTGACCGACAGCAGCGTGGCCAGCTCGATGTCGCCCGCAGGCCAGTGCTCGCGGTGCACGCTCTGGGCCTGGAACATCAGGTCCATGAAGGGCTTGTCCAGCAGTTCCTGGATGGCCTGCACGCTCCAGGCGCCTTCAAACGGCAGCGTGTCGCTTTTGGAGGGGCGTGCGTGCCATTGCAATGGGCTGCCGGCCGCAGGCTGTGCGGAGGTGGCGGAAGTCGTTGGGGTGGTGCTGCAGGCGGTCATCAAAAACTCCTCTGTGGGTCTGCTTTTTTCATTCTGATGAGCAAAAAAAGCCTTGGGAATGAAAAAGCCGGCTCCTTGGCAAAAATAGTTGCTCTATTTTCATGGCCTGCAAAAAGAGCGAACTTCGCTTATTTTTGAGCGATGTTCGCGGCGTTTTGGCAGAAGTTTTTCTGCCTGCATGCTTCATGCTGCAAGCGCGCAGCCATTGGCGGCCAACATCGCTCAATTGTCCGATGCAGGCCGAAAAAGATGTGCAAGCGGGCGCCGGCCTTGATTCCCAATACCTGCCAGATGCCTCTCCAAAACGACCACAATGGGTGCCCGCCGTCGTCGCCACGGCGGTTTTCATTGCCACGGCCCGTGCTTCCACCCGCTTTCCACCACTTTCCCCCGATTCGCTCCGATGTCCCTGCGCTCCCTGGAATTTCCCACCGATCACGGCCAACCGCTGCTGCTGTCGCGCGAGCAGCAGGCCATCCTGGCGCATGAGGGACGTTCGGCCATCGTGGCGGCGCTGGCAGGCGTGGGCAAGACGACCACGCTGGCCTGCAAGGTGGTTCAGGCCTGCCGCAGCGGCCAGGCCCAGCGCATCCTGGTGCTGGCCTATTCGCGCTCCGGCGTGGCGGCCTTTCACCACCGGCTCAAGCAACTGGTGCGCGAAGTGCCGCCCCAGGTACAGATCACCACGGTGGAGCGCTGGGCGGCCCAGCAGATCCGCCGCCGCGACCCTGCGGCCCGCTTTCTGGCCGACCGCGTGGCACTGCAGGCCCGTGTGCGCGAGGCACATGCCGCGCTGTGCGAGCGGCTGGCCTGGCAGCCCGACCCTTTGTTCGAGCAGCCCGGCGATCTGGATCTGGACGCCTTCTGGGACTTCAACCTCAGCGCCAAGAAGTCGTTGATGCCCCAGCGCCTGGCCGAGGAAGGCATGGGACTGGCCAGTTTCTGCGAGGAGTATTTGCTCGACTACCGCATGGCCGGCCTGTTCTTCGAGTACGAGCGCCGCCGCATCGACCACTGCGGCGACCCGCTGTACTACGCCGAAGGCGACTGCAGCCATGCACTGGCCAGCGACGCCCTGCAGGGCCAGGCGCTGGATCTGCCGCGCTACGACCTGGTGGTGTTCGATGAGATGCATGACCTGGACCCGGCCTCGCTGCAACTGCTGCGCGCCCTGGTCGGAACCAGCGGCTGCGCCTTCCTGGGCGCAGGCGATTTCAACCAGCACATCGAGGCACAGGCCTGGTCCGTGTTCCGCGACAAGCTCCACCAGCTCGATGACTTCCTGCCCCAGGCCACGGCCACGCTGGCGCTGACCCAGTCGCGGCGCTTTGGCCCGCAGATCGCCAAGGCGGTCAATGCGCTGTTCAACGTTGGCCTGACTGCGGCGCCCACGCGCTTCAGCACCGTGCAGCAACTGCAGCACACCGATGACAGCCAGTGCATTGACCAGCTGCTGCAGATCCAGGCCGGTCTGGCACGCGGCACGCCAACGGCGGCGCCGGGTGAGCTCCCGTCGCCCGGCGCGCGCAATCCCTCGCTGACCGTGATCCTGCGCCATGAGCAAGATGCCTGCGCGCTGGAATGGGCCATCCACCGCGCCGGCAAGTCCGCCAGCTTCTACGGCTTCAAGCGTTTTTACCTGCAGCGCGAGATTGCCCTGCTGCTGGGCCTTTGCTATGCACATGGCATGCAGGCGCTGTCATGGAAGGCCGAGGTCAGCGTGCTGGGCAGCGAGATCCTGGCGGCCTTTGTGGAAGGTGCGCTTTTCTACGGCAAGGGCAGCGTGGATGGTGCCGACATGGCCGATCCGTCAAGCCGCCATACGCTGGCCCAGCGCATGGCGGGCGAGATGCTGCACAACCCGCAGATCATCTGGCGATTCCTGGGAAACCAGTCCAGCCTGCAGGGCGGGCAACGCAACTTCCAGGCCTTTGGCAGCTTCTTGCAACTGCCCCTGGCGCTTCAGTCAGACGCACGCAGCCTGCTGGAGCAGGCCGATGTCTGGGGCCTTTTTGCGGGCGTGGCCCTGTCGCAGGCCCAGACGGCGGCCTTGCGTCAGCGCGTGAAGGCTTTCATGGATTCGGTGGCGGGCATGGCCGTGCCCGACATGCTGGTCCAGGTGGCCGCCATGGCCACGCGCTTCGAACGAACCGTGCGGGCCGAGCGCGGCTTCGACTTTCATCTGAGCACCATCGAGGAAGCCAAGGGCAAGGAATACGAGCATGTCGCCCTGCCCTTCATGGAGCCTGGCCGCTTTCCGGCCTCGGCCCCGCACGCGCTGGCCTTTCTGGAGCGCAACCGCCTGTACGTGGCCATGACGCGCGCCCGAAAAAGGCTGTGGCTGCTGGAGCATGCCGAGCGGCGCGTCCAGCCTTTCGCCTGAAGGCGTCTCAGCCCAGGGCGGCGATCACCTCGGCCGGCGCCTGCACCAGCTCGATCAGCACGCCCTCGCCAGCGATCGGAAACTCGTCATTGCTCTTGGGGTGAAGAAAGCAGATGTCGTAGCCGGCCGCGCCCTGGCGGATGCCGCCGGGCGCAAAGCGCACGCCCTGTGCCGTCAGCCACTGCACGGCCAGCGGCAAGTCGTCGATCCACAGGCCGATATGGTTCAGCGGCGTGGTGTGGACGGCGGGCTTCCTGTCGATGTCCAGCGGCTGCATGATGTCCACCTCGACCTTGTGCGCGCCCTGGCCCATGGCCAGGATGTCTTCGTCCACGTTCTCGCGCTCGCTCTGGAATGTGCCGGTCTGGGTCAGACCCAGCATGTCCACCCACAGGCGCTTCATGCGCTGCTTGTCGGTGCCGCCTATGGCCACCTGCTGTATGCCCAGAACCCGGAAAGGACGCTGTTCGCTTGCCACTGTCTCACTCCTGTTGATTTATGAAGAATCACATTGTGGAGCCAATCCGCAAGGCCGCAGCCCATCGCACAGGCGGCTCAGAACTCCCCCAGCACCCAGCCGCTGATCACCGCAAAGTACTCGCGCAGCCAGGCGTTGGCGCGGATCGTCACGGGCGTGGGCGCACCCACGGTGAAGGCCTGGCCGTAGCCGCTGCGCTCGGCTATCCAGCCGGCGCGCAGGGTGTGGAAGTCGCTGGTGACGATGGCGATTGCCGCCTGCGGCTCCACCCCGCGCGCCTGCAGCAGGGGCAGGCTCCAGGCCAGGTTCAGCGCCGTGCTGGTGCTGCGCTCCTCCATCAGCAGGCGCTCGGGTGGCAGGCCGTGGCGCTGCTGCAGATAGCGCGCCATGATGGCGCCCTCGCTCTCGCTTTCCCCAAAGTCCACCCCGCCGCTGGTGAGCACCAGCGCCTTGGGCTGGCGGGCGGCCAGCTCGGCAGCGCGGTCCAGCCGCTGGGCCAGCGTGAGCGACGGCTGGCCGTCACGCGTGGCACTGCCCAGCACCACGATGGCCTGCACCGGCTGGTCCGGTGGCAACCCGGACGAGGCGGACAGCAGGTGCGCCCAGAACACCAGCAGGCTGACCAGCCACATCGCCAACGCCGCCCAGCCCAGCCACCAGGCGCGCCGCAGCCAGGCACTGGCGCGCAGCCTGCGCGCAATGGCCGAGCGCCAGAGGCTGCAGGCCATGAACAGCAGGCCCAGCACCGCTGGCAGCGTCACGCCCAGATTGAACATGCCGCGCGCCATCAGCACCACGGCATCGCCCAGCAGCACGGCGCCAGTGATCAGGCCCAGCCACTGCAAGGGCCCCAGCCGCCGCAAGCCCGCGACGGCGTCACGTCCGGGCACTGGCCCGGGCGCGGGAGAGAGCTTGTGCAACAAGCGCCCTCAGTTCCAACGCTGGTTCGGGCCGCCGGCGCAGGACCACACGATCACGGGCTGGCCCGGCCGGGCATTGCCGCCTTCGATGTCCAGGCACTTGTTGGCAAAGCGGCTGCGGATCTGGCCACGGCTCCAGTCCCATTTCTGGTTGGGCTGGTTGCGGCATTGCCAGGCAATCACCCGCGCACCATTGCGGGTGTTGCCATCGGCCACGTCCAGGCACAGGTCGCCCACGCGCATCTCGCCATCACGCGTCAACGTGAAGCGCTGATTCTCACCGCCGCTGCAGTGGTAGACGATGAGCCCATTGCCTGGGCGAAGCCCCCCGGATATATCCAGGCACAGCCCGTTCTGGCCCCGCACCTCCCGTCCGCCCCACGAGGGATAGCCGGGCTGCTGGCCCGGATAGCGGTCATCGTTCCACTGGTCGTCGCGGTCACGCTCGCGGTCCTTGTCGCGCTTGTTCGCCAAAATGGCGGCGCCGGCAATGGCTGCCACGGCGGCACCGGCGATCCATGCTCCCGTGTTGTCGCTCCCGCCTTCCTGGCCTTGCGCGCCCTGGGGCAGGCCGGTCAGGATGCGGAAACGCCCGCCGCAGCCGCCCTTGACCCACATCTCCCGGCGGCCCAGGTCATAGCCCCAGTTCTGGTTGTAGCTGCAGTTGCCAGCCAAGGTCTCGACCAGTTGTACCTGCTGCGCATCGTCGGGCAGGCTGTAGGTCTGGTAGCGGCCATTGGACATGAGTTGCACCGTCTCTTCGCCCGCAAGCGCAGGCACGGCCGGGGCAATGAAGCTGCTGGCCAGCAGGACGGAAATGCATTTCTTGATTTGCATGGGATTTCTCGGGCTGCGTTGATCTGAGGGGCGGCCGCATTGCGCACGGCACTCGACTGCGAGCCCAGCATGAACCCGGCTTCCCTCGACAAGCCATGGAGTTTAGCCAAGCATTTTGTAGGAACAGGGCGAAACCACACCGCACGGCCACTCATGGCAGGCGTTCAATGATCCGGAGGCAAAAAAAAGAGACGGAGGGCAGGCCGCACATGGCTTGTGCATGCATCCTGTCTCGGATTCGCTGCGGGTAACAAAACCATACATATGATCACGAGTTCGACATACAAGGAGCCAATTCATGATCATCGGGATTGACCTGGGCAGTACCAATAGCCTGGCTGCAGCATGGCAGGATGGGAAAGCAGTTCTGATTCCCAATGCCCTGGGCGATTTCATGACGCCTTCCTGCGTCAGTCTGGATGATGATGGAAGCGTGCTGGTAGGCCGTGCGGCGCGGGAACGTCTGCAGACCCATCCGGAACGCACTGCCGCAAATTTCAAGCGTTTCATGGGCAGCAACAAGGGGGTGCATTTGGGGGATCGACAGTTTCGCCCGGAGGAGCTGTCGTCACTGGTGCTGCGGGCACTCAAGGCCGACGCCGAGGCATTCCTGGGCCAGCCCATTGAGGAGGCTGTAATCACCGTACCGGCCTATTTTTCGGATGCGCAGCGCAAGGCCACGCGAGCGGCTGGACAGCTTGCAGGCCTGCGCGTCGAGCGGCTGCTCAATGAACCCACTGCCGCCGCCATGGCTTATGGCCTGCACCAACAGGACGCTGAAACCCGCTTCCTGGTCTTCGACCTTGGCGGCGGGACATTCGATGTCTCCATCCTGGAGATGTTCGATGGCGTAATGGAGGTGCGCGCATCAGCCGGAGACAACTTTCTGGGAGGAGAGGACTTCCTGCAAGCTCTGGTCGATCTCTTCATTGAGCGTCAGGCGCTGTCCGGAGACCTACTGAAGGATCGACGCTTCATGCAGCGGCTCCAGGCTGAGGCCGAGCGTGCCAAGAGGGCGCTGAGCGACCAGCCGAGCACCTCCATCCGTCTGGAGCACGAGGGCCGCATCCTGGAGATGCCGCTGGATGAAGCGCTTTTGGAGCAAGCCTGCAGAAGCTTGCTTCAGCGGCTGCGCATGCCGGTCGAGAGAACGCTGCGCGATGCCAACCTTCGAAGCGCCATGCTCGACAACATCGTGCTCGCCGGAGGGGCCACCCGCATGCCGGTGGTGAGGCGCCTTGCAACAACGATGTTTGGCCGGTTTCCTGCGATCGATTTCAATCCTGATGAAGTCGTGGCACTGGGTGCCGCGGTGCAGGCAGGGCTCAAAGCCAAGGATGCTGCGCTCAGGGAAGTTGTGATGACGGATGTCTGTCCCTACTCGCTGGGGGTGGCAGTCAGCAAACGCATGCCGGATGGCTCCACGATCCAGGGGCACTTCGACCCTGTCATCGAGCGCAACACTACCGTGCCTGTCAGCAGGGTCAACAACTATGTGCCGACTTCCCCGTACCAGTCGTTCATCGACCTCGAGGTTTACCAAGGGGAGTCCCGCATGGTCCGCGACAACATTCATCTTGGCGATTTGCGCATTGAATTGCCTGGATTGGCTCTCGAAGATTCTTGCGTGGATGTGCGCTTCACCTACGACGTCAATGGATTGCTGCAGGTTGAAGCCAAAGTACTCAAGACGAACCGGACATTCAGCCTGCTCATCGAAGGAAATCCCGGCGTGCTGTCGGAAGAGGACATCGTTGAACGCCTGGCTGCGATGGATGCGTTGAAGATCCATCCTCGCGACACCATCGAAAACCGCACCACGCTGGCGCGGGCCGAGCGCGTCTATGCACAGATGCGCGGCAATGCCAGGCAGTGGCTGAGTGAGCAGATTCTTCAGTTCGAAGCCAGCCTGGCAACCCAGGACTCCCGTGTGGCGAACAAGGCACGTGCGCTCTTGGACGAACAGCTCTCCCATCTGGAGCGCAGTGCAGCGGTGCTGGCTGATGATGCAACCTGACCCGCCGACAGCGACGTACATGCCTCTTCCCTTTCTTGCTCGGCTGGGTCTGGATCTCAACGCTGACGAGCGCGCGATTCGTCGTGCCTATGCCCGCGCACTCAAGGAAATTGACCAGGAAACAGACCTTGACGGTTTTCAGGCACTGCGGGAGTCCTATCAGGCCGCGCTTGCCTGGCATGCCCAGCGCCGTCCTGAAACGGCAATCCCACCCTCAAGTTCAGACAGCAAGGAAGACGCACCGCACTCGCGAAACTCGTCCGACGCGCATATCGATACGGGGAATACGCCTTCCCGCAAGGCAGACCCTGCATATTCCGCCCGCACCATCGACCATGCCCGGCAGATAGCGCACGCACTGCTGGCAGACCTGCGCAAAAAGCTGGCAGCCGGGTGGCCCCAAGACCGTACTGCTGTCAGCATCTGGCTGAACGAGGTTCTGAAGGACCAGCGCCTGATCGACATGGATGCGCGCCACTTCTTTGAATGGGGCATGGCAGCCCTCCTGGCTGAGCGCTGGCAACCCCGCAAGGAGTTCCTGTTCGGCCCTGCGATAGATTGCTTTGGCTGGAAGCAAGACCGTGGCCGCCTTGCAGCATTTGGCCACGCCGGGGCCGTCGTGGCATCCGCCATTGGCGAACTGGAGTTCTTCGACACCAGGCCAAAGCACGTACGGGTAGCGCAAAAGGAATTGATCCAGGGTCTGCGCGAAAGCAGCAAGCCGCCGACATCGACCCTCTTGAAGCACAGGGCCACGTTGCGGGATGTCGTCCAACACTACCCTCACTGGCTGCACGTCATCACCGACACACGCAATGCGAAGCGCTGGCTTGAGTGGGCAGATCAGATACCGCGATGGCGTCAACGACTGGCTCCCAGCGCCTCGTCCAGTACGAGCGAGAGAAAAGGTGGAAATTTCTGGTTTGGCTGGATTTTTCTTCTCGTGCTTGTCCTGTCAACACTGGGGAAGATCTCCGCGCTCGTGAACTCATCTGGGCCATCCGTGCCGAGGCACAGCCCTCCCTTGACCACTCAGTCGTTCGCACCGCCTGCGGCTGCAACTGACGGCACTGCCTCCAGCTTTACCAGAATCGTCAAGGACTTGCCTGCCTCAAGCGCGGCGCCTGTCCCCCTTCCCCTGGACGATGACTCCCTCAAACTGCCGCCTGCGGCCGAGCTTCCTCGGCATCTGCAGGCTCCGCGCCTGGCTTATCCGGAGCAGGCCAAGCGCCTGCGACAAGAGGGCAGGGTCGTGATCAAGGCGCGAATTGATCCTGACGGCAAGATTCGTCGTGCAGAAATAGACCAAAGCTCAAGCCACGCCATCCTGGACGAAGCAGCGATGGCCGCCGTGTTGAAGGCTTCCTTCATTGCGGCGAAAGACAGCTCAGGCGCATCGGTCCCCAGCGTCATCAAGATTCCTATCAAATTTGAGCTCGGCAACTAGAACGTGTTACGGGCCTGCGGAGGGAATGCGTGCCTGCTTCGATCAAGTTCCTGTAAACCGCGCCACCCCCGCCCGAAACTCCCCACTCCCATAAACCACCGACACCAGATCCTCATCATCCAGCCGCTGCTCCACGACGATGCGCCTCAGGCTTTCCTTGACTGCTGACTGGGTGGTTGCCGACAAGGCCATGAGCTGCTCGGCCAGCGCCTGTGCCTGGGCTTGCAATTGATCTGCCGGCACCACCGCATGCACGAACCCGCAGGCCTCGGCCTGCCCGGCTGACAGGTAGTCCGCCAGCAGCAGCATGCGCTTGACGCGTGGCACGCCCAGGCTGGCCAGCAGGCGCGCGATGTTGCGTGATGACAGCGTGTTGGACAGCGTCTTGGCAATCGGCGCACCGAAGCGCGAGCCCGTGCTGCAGATGCGAAAGTCGCATGCCGTGGCCAGGGCCAGGCCGCCGCCGACGGCCCAGCCGTCGATGACGGCGATGGTGGGCACGGCGATGCGCTCCACGGCGTCGATCACGCGCTCCACGAATGCTTCGTAGGCAATGCCTTGCTGCCCGTCATGGAAGTCCTTGAAGTAGGCGATGTCCGTGCCCGAGATGAAGGATTTGCCGCCCGCACCGCGCAGCATCACGCAGCGGATGGCCGGGTCGGCCTGGCAGCGCTCCAAGGCCGTGAGCAATGCCTCGTACATGGGCATGCTCATGGCGTTGTGGCGTTCGGGGCGGTCGATGAGGATCTCGGCCGCGCCCCCGGCGTGAACGGCCAGCGCCACGGATTCATGCAGGGCCGGGCTCATGCGGCGGCCTTCAGTGCCTGGAGCTCGGCCATGATTTCTGCGTTGTGCTCGCCCAGCAGCGGCGGATGGCGGCGCACCTGCTGGGGCGTGCCGAGCATCTTGACGGGAAAGCCGATGTTCTTGACCTTGCCTTCGATGGGATGGTCGATCTCCATGCACATGCCGCGGTGCTGGCCGTGTTCACCCTCGAAGGCCTGCGGATAGGTGAGCAGCGGGCCTGCGGGAATGCCTGCCTCCAGCATGCGGTCCACCCAGTCGGCGCTGTCGTGGTGGGCGAATTCCGCTTCCAGCTCGCCTATCAGCGCCTCGCGGTGCTTCAGGCGCAGCGCCACGGTGGCGTAGTCCGGATGTTCGACCAGGTCCGCGCGCTCGATCAGCGCGCACAGCCTGGCCCAGAGCTTCTGGTTGGTGGCGCCCATGACGAAGTAGCCATCGCGTGCCTTCACGGCCTGATAGGGGGCGCTCATCTTGTTGCTGGTGCCCAGCGGCGCGGGCGGCACGCCGGTGCCCCAGTATTCGGACATGTCCCAGATCGAGAAAGCCATGGCCGAGTCGAACAGCGAGGCGTCTATGTGCTGGCCCTGCCCTGTCTTCTGCGCGCCGATGTAGGCGGCCAGCAGTCCGTAGGTGGCGAACAGTGCGCAACCGATGTCGGCCACGGGCACGCCGGCCTTGACGGGCTTCTCTCCCTTGTAGCCGGTGACGCTCATCACGCCCGACATGGCCTGGGCCATGAGGTCGAACCCCGGCCGCTGGGCCCAGGGGCCGCTTTGGCCGAAGCCCGAGATGCTGACATAGACGATGCGCGGGTTGATGCGGCGAATGCTTTCATAGTCGATCTTCAGGCGCTGGACCACGCCTGGCCGGTAGTTCTCCACGATGACATCGGCTGTCGTGGCCAGCTGGTAGAAGGCCTCACGCCCCTCCTCGCTCTTGAGGTCCAGCGTCAGCGACCGCTTGTTGCGGTTCATGTTAAGAAAGCCCATGCTGTCCGGGCCCTTCATCTTGAAGCCCATGGCGCCGCGCGTCTGGTCGCCGGTGCCCGGAGGCTCGACCTTGATGACATCGGCGCCGAGGTCGGCCAGCAGCATGCAGGCAAATGGGCCGGCCATGACCTGGCTGACGTCGAGCACGCGGATGCCTTGCAGGGGCAGCTGCAGCGGGTTGGATTGGGGATTGCTCATGCCGGGTCCTCAGCTTTCTTCGGTGATTTTTGCGGCGCGCACCACGTCGCCCCACTTCTTGTATTCGGCAGCCATGAAGGCCGCGAACTTGTCAACGGAGCCGCCACCGTCCTCCACGCCGTATCCGTCGAAGCGGCTGACCACGTCGGGCATGGCCAGCACGCGGTTGATGTCGGCATTGATGCGCTGGGCCAGTTCCCTGGACATGTCGCGCGGGCCGACAACGCCGTACCAGCTTGATGCGTCAAAGCCCTTGAAGCCCTGCTCGTCCATGGTGGGCATGGCCGGGAATCCCTTGGCACGGTTCACGCGGGTCTGGGCGATGCCCAGCATTTTTCCTGCGCGGACCTGGGCAGTGGCGGCCGTCATGGTGTCGAAGCTGAAGTCGATCTGTCCTCCGATCAGGTCGGTCTGCATGGGGCCGGACCCTTTGTAGGGAACGTGGATGCTCTTGACACCTGCCGCCATGTTGAACATCTCGGCCGCAAGGTGCTGCACCGAACCTGTGCCCGAAGAGCCGAAGCTGACCTTGCCGGGGCTTTTGCGGCACAGCTCCACCACTTCCTGCACCGAGGCATGGCCGTTCCTGCTGCTGGTCACCAGGATGTGGGGTGTTGCGCCGATCAGGGCGATGGGCGCGTAGTCCTTGAGCGGGTCATAGGTGATGGATCTGAAGATCTGCGGCGAGATGGCGTGCGTGTTCACATGGGCCATCAGCAGGTTGATGCCTTCTGTGAAGCGGGTCTTGGCAAAGTATTCGGCCGCCAGCGAGCCCGTGGCGCCGGGCTTGTTCTCCACGATCACGGGCCGGCCCCAGATCTCGGACAGCTTCTGGCCCACGATGCGCGCGAACACGTCGGTGCCGCCGCCCGGCGCCCAGCCAACCAGGATCTTGACGGGCCCCTTGGGCAGGTCGGAGGGCGGGGGCGCGGCCCCTGCCCAGGGTGCGGCCAGCGCGGTGGCGCCGGCCGCGATGAAGTCGCGGCGTTTCATGTTTGTCTCCTGCACATCGTTGTTGTGCAGTCACTGTCGCCGGGCACCGATATCGCGGCAAGCCTGTGTGCCACATGCCTGGTTTCGCAATCTGCGAAACCAGGAGGGTCAGATCGCGCGTTCGCCCTGCAGCAGGGCGGCGACGACGTTGCGCAGCGCCTGTTCCTGGGCCTGGCCTTCGATGAAGGACAGCACGTAGCTGCGCTCGTGCCAATCGCCTTCCAGGGTGGCCCAACCCAGGTCGGGCTCAGGGTGGAAGCTGCGCAGCACACCGGGTGGCATCAGTCCCACACCCAATCCTTCGCGCACCAGGGCCAGCATGGTGTCGAAGCCGCTGACGGCGAAATCGTTGCGGAACACCCTGCCCCGGCTGCGGTGGGCGCGCCGCAAAGCGGCCAGGATGGCCGAGCCCCGGCCCAGGCTGACGATGGGGCAGTCCAGCAACTGGTCCAGCATCACAGGCTCGACGGCAAAGCTGAAATGCCTGCGGCTGTAGACCAGCACCAGGCTGTCCTTGCGGTAGTCGGAGCGTGGCAGATCCACGAAGCCGCTGGTCTTCTCGAAGATGCCGATGTCGATGACCTTGTCGCGCAGCAGTTGCTGGACGATGCGGCTGTTCTCCTCCATCACCTGCAGCGTGATGTGGGGATAGCGGCGCTGGGTGACGGCGATGTCGGTGGCCAGGAACTGCAGGATGGCGGATTTGGGGGCGCCGATGATGATGCGGCCGTCGCGCCCGCGGCCCAGCGCCTGGGCGTCGGCTTCCAGCCGCTCCACCAGGTTGCCTATCTGGCGGATATGGGCCAGCAGCTTGAGGCCAGGCTCGGTGGCGCGCACTCCATGGGGCTGCCGCTTGAACAGCCTGGCGCCCAGTTGCTGCTCCAGGTCACTGAGCCGCCGCGAGGCCGCTGCCACCGCCAGTTGCAGCCTGTCGGCCGCGCGCGAAATGCTGCCCTCCTCGGCAATCGCAAGCACAAGCTGCACGGTGGTGGAGTCGATCTTCATCATGGCGGCAAGGCCCTCTTGCGCAGGCGGCGTCTGCTGAGGGCGCGATTGTGCCCCAGTGCAGCAACCGTGCTCAGGCGTGCGCGGGACACTCCAGCACGTCGCTGAGCCTGAAGCTCTCCAGGAACGGCAGGACATGCTCCTCGTTCATCGGGCGGGCGATAAGGAATCCCTGGACGTACGTGCACCCGAGCTGCTGCAGGTGCAGAAACTGCTCCGTGGTTTCCACGCCTTCCGCGACGACTTCAAGGCCCAATCTGCGGCTCAGTGCCAGCGTGGCCTCGACAATCGCGGCAGCCCCGGCGTCCTTGTCCATGGCCTGTATGAAGCTGCGATCGATCTTGATCAGGTTGAAGGGAAAGCGGTGCAGGTAGGAAAGGCTGGCATGGCCGGAGCCAAAGTCATCGATGGCGAGATTCACGCCCAGCGCCTTGACTTGCCGCATGACGGACAGTACCTGCTCATCATCTTGAAGCAGGGCCGATTCCGTCACCTCGATGTAGCAGCGCTCGGGGTTCAGGCCGGCGCGGTCCAGATGGTCCTTCAATTGCACCGCCATGCCTGGATCGAGAAATTCAAAGGCCGGGCAGTTGATGGACACCGAGATATCGGACGGCCATCCGTTGGCAACCAGCAGCGGGGAGCGCTCCACCATTTGGTCGATGGGAAGCAGCAGGCCGCGCCGCTCTGCCATGGGAATGAAGACACCTGGCGGCACTGACCCTCTGGCCGGGCTGTTCCAGCGCATCAGCGACTCGAACCCCGATATTTTTCCCGTGGCCACATGGCAGATCGGCTGGTACGCCATGAACAACTGGCTTGTTCCGATGGCGGACCGGAAATCCTGCTCCAGCAGCAGTTGCTCCTGCATGGGGCCATCGGCGGAAGGCTCGAATTTCACGAATCGCCCACGTCCCTGGGATCGCGCCCGCTCCATTGCCGCGCGGCCGTCGCGCAGCAGTTGATTCCAGTCCTCGTTGTTCTTGCAGACCGCCGTCCCTACGCAGACAGACAGCAAAATGCTGCGCTCACCCAGCATGTAGCGCTTTTCACCCAGTCGGATGGAGAGCGTTTTCGCCATGGAATCGGGGTCTCCTTCATATTGGGCGACACAGAACTCCTCGATGGCAAGGCGGGCGGCGACGTCATTCTGTCCAATACAGGAGCGCAATTGTTTTGCCAGTTGCAAGATCAGTGGGTTGTCCATTCCAGGAACCAGCGTATCTGCCAGCACTTGCAAATGCTCGATACCGATGACATGGATGGCAACAGGACGCCGCTGTGCTTGCGTTCTGTTCAGAAGTTGCTCAAGTCCGGTTGAATTGAGCAATTCGGAAGCAGGGTCGTGGAAAAGATGGTGCCTCAGCTGTGAATGCACCTGCACCAGATCCCTTGCCTCGAAATAGGATCTTCTGCGCTCACGCATCCACAATTGCGCCAGCAACAAAAATGAAGCCAGGCTGATGGCCGCCCATGCCATGATGGTTTTTCCAAACCTCCACCATGGAGCCGCGAGCTTTGCCTTGGCGGCCAGCGTGGCATAGGCGAGATCCATGCCGCCTGGGCTGGAGTGGTGCATGGCGACGATCCAGGGGTGTCCAAAGCCATCGTCAGCGTCCAATATGCCCTCGCCTGCAGCCATCATTTTTGCAAGGCCGGAATCCATCCCGTCCAGAATGTGCGGATGCTCCTGGGGAATTCTGACCAGGTCTTTGCCATTTGGCAGGCTGACCATGACCTGATGGCCATCCAGCAGCAGTGAGCTGAATGCCTGGCGAATGGAATCCACGGCAACGAAGGCCACCACAATGCCAGTCAGCGCCCCACTGGAGTCACGTACCGGACGCCCCAGCACCAGGGACGGTATATCGAAGACCGGCGATTTGCTTGAATCCAGCAAGAAGAAGCCGCCAGGCTTTGTCTGCAGCGCTGCATTCCAGATGGGGCGCTCGGGGTTGTCGGGAGACAGCGGCAGCTTGCTGAAACGTGAGGAAATGGACCATTTCCCATGTCGATCAAGCACGCTCATGCTGATGACGCCGGGCAGCGCCGCCACCTCCTGGATCAATGCATTGCGGATATCGGTGCCGGCATCAGGGTCTGCCGTGATTTCGCCTTGGCGGCCCGGTGCCAGCAAAAGTTGTTCTGTTCTCTCTACCGCCAAAGAGGTGGCAAGAATGATCTTGTTGGTTTCAGCGGCAGAGGCAGAGAGCGCATGCAGGAGATTCGACTTCTCTTCATGGAGCGCCGTTTCGTAGCTGGAGAGCAGAGAAACGCCCGCAACGCCAATGATCACCAGGCATACGATGAAAATACAGGCATACCAGCGCCTGGGCTGCCAGCTTGGCGGTCTTCTCTCTGCATGCATCATTCAACGCTCGTCTGGTCAAAATTCCAGCGAACAGGCACCGTTCTCCTGGCAGGCAAGCCTGCCAGGAGAACCGCTCCCCGTTGGCTGTGACGCACTGGTCTGAAATTTCCGTCAGGACGCGGAAAGACTCAGCGGTCTCATGGGTGAGGGGATTTTCCTCAAGACAGGGGCCTCCTTTTCCGCGGGGTCCAGCTTGAAAATGGAAACTGCCGAAACCAGGGCCTGCGCCTGCTGGCTGAGACTTCCGGCCGCCGCTGCCGACTCTTCCACCAGCGCGGCATTTTGCTGGGTGACCTGGTCCAGCTGGATGATCGCATCATTGATCTGATCGATGCCCTGGCTTTGCTCCCTGGTGGCCCCACTGATCTCTTCGATCATGCTGGATACCTTCTGGACCTGGGTGACGATATCTTCAATGCTGCTGCCCGCAGCCTGGGCAAGCTGGTGGCCATTGCCGACCTTGGAAACACTGTCCTCGATGAGAGACTTTATCTCTTTTGCGGCCTCTGCACTTTTCACTGCAAGGCTTCGAACTTCTGCGGCAACCACCGCAAAACCACGGCCCTGCTCTCCGGCGCGGGCTGCTTCGACAGCAGCATTCAAAGCAAGAATATTGGTTTGAAAAGCGATTGAATCAATGACGTTGATGATGTCCTCGATTTTCTTGGAGGACGTGTTTATTTCATTCATCACGTCCACCATCTGCCGGGCCATGCCCCCGCCGTGCGCTGCGGCATCGCGCGCTGACTGGGCGAGCATGGTGGCGGTGATGGCCGCATCGGAATTGCTTTTCACCGTGCTGGCCAGTTCCTCCATGGAGGCGGCAGTCTCTTCAAGGTTGCTGGCCTGCTCTTCCGTTCGGCTCGACAGGTTGGCATTGCCTGCATCAATCTGCGTGGCGCCTGTGGCAATGCTGTCGCTGCTGCTGCGCACGGTGGCCACAATGCGTTGCAGCGATACCTGCATTTCCTGCATGGCCGTGATCACACTGCCAGGGCGAGCCCTGGACAGGTCGATCCTGGAGGTCAGGTCGCCTCTTGAGATGTTTTCCGCAATGTGCGCCACATCTGCCGGCTCTCCGCCCAGCTGGCGTGTGATGGAAATTGTGATGATCACGCCAATGGCCACCCCCACAATCACGCCGGAGATGGTCAGGAGGGTGAGCATCAGCCGGATATTTTCGTAGATCCTGTCGGTCTCGTCGTTGAGCCAGCTGGCATTCTTCTTCTTGATATCGACAACTTCCGTCATCAGGCTGTCGATCTTGTCGGACTCCACCCGGAATCTGTTGATCAGATCAATCGATTCCCTGGATTCCGAAAGATGTTCTGACTTGATTCTTTCAATCGTCTGCAGCAGACCCTTTTCATAGATGACGAGGGTTTCATCAATGGACTTGAGCTTTTCCTTGCCATCGCCCTCGGCAAAAAGCCTCTTGCTGTTGTTCAGTGCCTCTTTCAGCAGTTGCAGCCTTTGCAGCACGGCGTCCGTGTGCCGGTTTCTGCTTTCATCATCGTTTGCAAGCACGGCATTTCTGATGGCCCGGCCCGCCGCGATCAGCTGGACATTGGCCTCGGATATTTGTGACAGGCCCAGCAGTTCCTTCTCGTACATCTGCGTTGCGAGATCATTGATTTCCCCTGCCTTCAGTATTCCATTGATACCGATGAATGCACCAATGCATGAGACCACAAGAAAGCCCATGGTCAGTTTGGTGATCACTTTTGATTTTTTGAAGCTCAACATCTTGATTGCCGAATGAATAATTTTCAACGATGAAATATTTGCCCTGACACCAGGATTCTTCGGCCGTAGAAAATCGGGAACTTGAAAAAAAATAATCCACATCTTCTAAAAAAGACGTGGATTATTCTCGAAAATGATATATTGATGTTATAATTGCTCGATGCTCGATGCTCGATGCTCGATGCTCGATGCTCGATGCTCGATGCTCGATGCTCGATGCTCGATGCTCGATGCTCGATGCTCGATGCTCGATGCTCGATGCTCGATGCTCGATGCTCGATGCTCGATGCTCGATGCTCGATGCTCGATGCTCGACCAATAAAAATTGGCACTGGCGCCGCGAGGCGCCAGTGCCAATTTTTATTTCCAGGCCCTGCAACGGCAATTGCATTTTTCTTGGTCGGTAAAGAATGATTGCGGCGGAAACTTCAGGCGGCAATTATTCTTGTGCATATGCGAATGTTTCAAGACAGCCTATTGATATCGTCTTGTCAAAAGGCTGTTTGAAGGATAAGCAATGATTGTAACGTTGTGTTATGAAATCAATCCCTCCTTTCCTCGCACCTTGACTTTGCATTTTGCGCAAATATTGCCGCAATGCGCATAATTTTCAATGGATTCAAGTCCCCATCCCCAATCGATGGCCCAGACAAACAAAAGCGGCCCCTTGGGGGCCGCTGGTTCCGGGGCAATGGCGACTCAGGCGCTGCGCAGGCTTTTGGCTGCGCCGGCCAGTGCGGTGATCCGCTGCCAGTCACCCTGCTCCAGCGCATCGGCAGGCACCAGCCAGGAGCCACCGACGCAGACCACGTTGGACAGCGCCAGGAATTGCGCCGCATTGTCCGCAGACACGCCGCCCGTGGGGCAGAACCGCACGTCGCCGAACGGGCCTTGCCAGGCCTTGAGCATGGCCGTGCCGCCCGCCTGTACGGCGGGGAAGAATTTCAGCTCGTTGAAGCCGTCGTCCTGGGCGGCCATGATTTCGCCGCTGGTGGCCACGCCGGGCAGCAGCGGCAGCTGCAGGGCCTGGCAGGCCTGGCCCAGTGCGCCGGTGTAGCCGGGGCTCACGGCAAAGCGCGCACCGGCGCTGGCGGCGGCACGGGCATCGGCGGCGCTGCGCACGGTACCGGCGCCCACGATGGCCTCGGGCACGGCACGTGCAATGGCTTCGATGCTGGCCAGGCCCTCGGGCGTGCGCAGCGTGACTTCCAGTACGCGGATGCCGCCCGCGACCAAGGCCTGGGCCATGGGCACGGCATGTGCGACGTTGTTCAGGACGATGACCGGGATGACCGGCGCGTCCTGCATGATGGCCAGTGCCGTCAGTCGTTGATCCATGTACAAGCTCCCTCTTCTGCGCTGAGCGCGTGGCGCCGGAATCCGGCAAACAGTTCGCGGCCAAAACCCCGGCCATTGGCCTGGCGCAGTGCCTGCGGCATGGTGGCCAGGGGCCGCTGCTGCCATTCGGTGTCATCGACCAGCACGGCCAGGGTGCCGGCCACGGCGTCCAGGCGTACCAGGTCCCCGTCTTGCAGGCGCGCCAGCGGCCCGCCCACGCAGGCCTCGGGCGAGACATGGATGGCGGCGGGCACCTTGCCCGAGGCGCCGCTCATGCGGCCGTCCGTGACCAGGGCCACCTTGTAGCCCTTGCCCTGCAGCACGGCCAGCGGTGGGGTGAGCTTGTGCAGCTCGGGCATGCCGTTGGCGCGCGGACCCTGCCAGCGCACCACGCAGATGACATCGCGGTCCAGCTCGCCGGCCTTGAACGCCTGCTGCAGCGCTTCCTGCGAGTCGAAGACGCGCGCAGGCGCCTCGACCACATGGCGGTCCTCGGGCACGGCGCTGACCTTGATCACGCTGCGCCCCAGGTTGCCGGACAGCAGCTTGAGCCCGCCCGTGGCTCTGAAAGGCGCATCGGCCGGGCGCAGCACGGAAAGGTCGCCGGAGACTTCGGCCTCGTGCCAGACGAGATGACCGTCTTCCACGGCGGGAATGCGTGCAAATTCCTGCAGGCCCTCGGGCCGCACGGTGAGCACATCGCCATGCATGAGGCCGGCCTTCAGCAGCTGGCCGATCACATAGCCCGGCCCGCCTGCGGCCTGGAACTGGTTCACGTCGGCGCTGCCGTTGGGATAGACGCGGGCCAGCAGCGGCACCACGCCCGAGAGTTCCGAAAAATCATTCCAGTCGATGACGATGCCTGCCGCACGCGCCACGGCCACCCAATGGATCAGGTGGTTGGTCGATCCGCCCGTGGCCAGCAGGGCCACCATGGCGTTGACGATGCAGCGCTCGTCCACCACATGGCCAATGGGTGCGAAGCGGCGGTTCTTGGTGATGGCCAGCACGCTGCGCATGGCCTCGCGCGTGAGCAGTTCGCGTTCGCCGTCGGCCGGGTTGATGAAGGCCGTGCCCGGCACGTGCAGGCCCATGGCCTCCAGCAGCATCTGGTTGCTGTTGGCCGTGCCGTAGAAGGTGCAGGTGCCTTCGCTGTGGTAGGCAGCCGTTTCGGCGGCCAGCAGTTCCTTGCGGCCCACCAGGCCCTGCGCGGCCTGTTCGCGCACCTTGGCCTTGTCGCCATTGGACAGGCCCGAGGTCATGGGGCCGGCCGGCACGAACACCGTGGGTAGATGGCCGAAATGCAGGGCCCCGATCAGCAGGCCCGGCACGATCTTGTCGCAAATGCCCAGCATCAGCGCGGCGTCGAACACGTCATGCGACAGCGCGATGGCCGTGCCCATGGCAATGGCATCCCGGCTGAACAGGCTCAGTTCCATGCCTGGCGCGCCCTGGGTCACGCCGTCGCACATGGCCGGCACGCCGCCGGCGACCTGCGCCGTGGCGCCAAGCTTGCGCGCCTCGTCCTTGAGGATGTCGGGATAGCGTGCCAGCGGCGCATGGGCCGAGAGCACGTCGTTGTACGCGGTGACGATGGCGACGTTGGGCGCCTTCTCTTCCACGATGCGTATGCGGTCGCCGCCTGGAATGCCCGCAAAGGCATGGGCCACATTGGCACAGCCCATGGACTGGGCGCCGGGCGGGCGCGCGGCCATGGCGTCCACCTGCTCCAGGTAGGCGGCGCGTGATTGGGCACTGCGCTCGCGGATGCGGCGCGTGACCTGCTCGACGATGGGGTGGATGGTGCTCATGCGGGGTTCCTGCGGATGCGCTGGTGCGCGTTTTCTCTCTGTCGCGTTGTCTTTATGGGAAATGTCGGCCGGGGCATCCCTCCCAGGTGCGTCCGGCCCTGCACCGAAGCTTACTTCACTGCGCGCGCCTGCTTGACGGCGGCCTGCACCTCGTCCCACGTGCCCTGGCCCACGGTCTTGGCAATGCCGGCATTCACCGCCGCGAGCTTGTCGCGCATGCGGCTGGCTTCTGCGGCGGGCAGCTCGTTGACCTGCATGCCCTTGGCCTTGATGTCGGCCAGGGCCTTGGCGGCTTCCTCGCGCGTATCCTTGCGTTCGAACTCGCGGCTCTTGACGGCGGCATCCTGCAGCACCTTCTTCTCGGCCGGGCTCAGCGTGTCCCACCACTTCTTGCTGACGGTGACGATCCAGGGGCTGTAGACGTGGTTGGATACCGTGAGGTACTTCTGCACTTCATAGAACTTGCTGGACAGCACGGTGTTGAAGGGGTTTTCCTGGCCATCGACGGCACGGGTCTCCAGCGCCGTGAACAGCTCGGAGAACGGCAGCGGAACGGCATTGGCGCCCAGGGCCTTGAAACTGTCCAGGAAGACGTTGTTCTGCATCACGCGCAGCTTCACGTCGGCCAGGTCTTCCATCTTGGCGATGGGGCGCTTGTTGTTGGTGAGGTTGCGGAAACCGTTTTCCCAATAGACCAGGCCCACCATGCCCTTGGGCTCCAGCGTGGCCTTGACCTTCTCGCCCACGGGGCCGTCCAGCACGGCGTCGGCTTCCTTGACATTGCTGAACAGGAAGGGGGTGTCCCAGACGGCCATCTCGGGCGACAGGCCCACCAGGGTGGCGGTGGAGCCGACCATCATCTCCTGGGCGCCGCCGATCAGCGCCTGCTGCATCTGCGTGTCCGAGCCCAGCGAGGCATTGCCGATGGCACGCACCTTCATCTTGCCGCCCGTGGCCTTCTCAACCTCCTTGGCAAAGAAGCGCGCCGCGCGGCCCTGGTTGGACTCATCGACCAGGCCATAGCCGAAGCGCACGATGCGCGGCTTGAAGTCCTGGGCCATGGCCTGGCCCGTGGCGGCCAGCGTGGTGACGGCGGCCATCAGGCCGGCGAGTGCAAAGGGAATACGCATGTTCATCTCCTTGGGTTGTAGTGAGGGATCAATGCATCCAGCGCAGAGGGGCCAGGATGATTTGCGGAAAAATCACGAAAAGCACGGCAAGCAGCACATAGACCATCAGGAACGGGTTCGTGCCCTTGATCACGGTCTCCATGCGCAGCCGGCCCACGCCGGCCACCACGTTCTGCACCGTTCCCACGGGCGGCGTGATCAGGCCGATGCAGCCCACATAGATGAACATGAAGCCGAAGTAGATGGGATCGATGCCGGCCTTGACGGCCAGCGGCGCGCACACGGGGCCGAAGATCAGGATGGTTGGCGTCAGGTCCATGGCCGTGCCCACCACCAGCAGGAACAGCATCATCGTGGCCATGAACAGCACGGGACTGCCCAGCAGGCCCGAGAAGCTGTCGGCCAGCATGTTGGGCAGGTCGGCCAGGGTGATCATGTAGGCCGTCACCGTGGCGGCGCCGCACAGGAACATGACCACGGCCGTGGTCTTGGCGGCGGCCAGGAACACGGCGTACAGACGGCTCCATGTCATCTCGCGGTAGATCACCATGGACACGAACAGCGCGTAGACGGCTGCGACCACGGCCGCCTCGGTGGGCGTGAACACGCCGCCCTTGAGGCCGCCCAGGATGATGACCGGCATCATCATGGCCCAGAAGCTCTTGGCCAGTGCCTTCAGACGCGGGCCCCAGGCCATGCGCTCGCCGCGCGACAGGTCGTATTTGCGGGCGATGGACCACCAGGCAAAGATCAGGAACACGCCCATGATCAGGCCCGGCACCACGCCCGACAGGAACAGCTTGCTGATCGAGGTGTTGGTCGTCACGCCGTAGATCACGAAGGGCATGGACGGCGGAATGATGGGCGCGATGATGCCGCCCGAGGCGAGCAGGCCTGCGCTGTAGCTGTCGGGATACTTCTGGTCGCGCATCATGGGCAGCAGGATGGTGGCCAGGGCGGCGGTATCGGCAATGGCCGAGCCGCTCATGGACGCCAGCAGCACCGCCGCGCCAATGGCCACATAGCCCAAGCCGCCACGGATATGGCCCACATAAGCCCGCGCCAGGTCGATGATGCGGCGCGACAGGCCGCCTGCATTCATCAGCTCGCCGGCCAGGATGAAGAAGGGCACGGCCAGCAGCGGGAAGTTGTCGAAGCCGGCCTGCAGGTTCTGCGCAAGCAGCTGCGAGTCGAAGAAGTCCAGGTGCCACATCAGCGCCACGCCGGTCAACACCAGCGCCTGGGCGATGGGCATGCCGATCACCATGCCGCCAATCAGCACGGCCAGAAAGATCAGGGTCACAACCATGGTGCGTACTCCTTACTCGACCGTCGTTTCGGCATGGTTTTCTGCCGGCGCGCCGCGGCGCAGGTCGCGCAGCGTCACCACCAGAAGGCCCACGGCCAGCACCAGGGTGGCCGCGGCGCCCAGGGCCAGCGGGTAGCCCAGCACCGTGCTGTAGCTGTTCAGCCCGGCCTCCACCTGGGCCCAGGAGCCCCACAGCAGCAGGCCCATGCAAACCAGGACCAGTGCCTGCGACACCCAGAACAGCGCCTTGCGTGCGCCAGGCCCCACGCGGGAGGTCACGAGGTCGAAGCCCAGGTGGCTGCCCTCGAAAGCGGCCACGATGGCGCCAATGGCCACCAGCCAGACGAAGAGCAGGCGCGAGATTTCCTCATAGGAAACGATGCTGGTATGGAACACATAGCGCAGCACCACGTTGATGAACACGGCAATGACCATGCCGGCCAGGGCCAGCACCATCAGCACCTCGGCAAAGTGCTGCAGGCGCGGCTTGGGCCGGACTGCGGGGGAATCGGATTGCATGGGGCTTGTCTCCTGGCGTTATGGGTTTTGGGAGAAGGTGTCGGCCTGCGCCGCGGGCAGGACCTGCCAGCTTTGGGCGCGGTGCACGATGTCGGTCAGCGGCAGCGTGGCGTCCACGGACAGCACGGCGCATTCGCCATCAGGGCGTTCCAGCGTGGCGAACTGGTTGGCCACCAGCTCGGGCGAGAAGAAGTGGCCGGCGCGCTCCTGCACGCGCTGCAGCGCCGTGTCGTAGTTCAGGTCCAGAAACACGAAGCCCACGGCACCGGCCGGGCCGGCGGCACGCAGCCGGTCGCGGTACTTGCGCTTGAGGGCCGAGCAGGTCAGCACCACGCCCTGCCCCGGCATTGCCTGGGCCAGCAGCTGGGCCAGCCGGTCCAGCCAGCCGCTGCGGTCGTCGTCGGTCAGGGGGATGCCGGCCTGCATCTTGCGGATGCTTTCCTCGGCATGATGGGCATCGCCCTCGTGCAGTGTCCAGCCCAGGGCATCGGCCAGGGCCTGCCCCACGCTGGACTTGCCGCAGCCGGAAACGCCCATGACGACCAGCGCCCGTGGGCGGGTGTCTGCGGGGGCGGCCTCGGTGGTTGTTGGGATAGCGCTATCCATGTTCTTGCAAAAATTGGCAGACCAGGGTCTGCCTTGGATTTCGGTGTGCTTCAGAGGCCTTCGTCCGGGTTTACACGCAGGAGCAAGGGCCTTCGAATGATTGGGATAGCGCTATCATAATCTTCAACCCTCCCGCCCCCGACCTAGGACAATCCCTTGGCCCGTCAGATTCCGCCTGCCTCCCCAGAATCGCCCTCCGCCGATGTTTCCGGCCCGGCCCTGCCCGCCACGGGACGCGCACGCTCCTCGCGGGCCAGCGGGCGCATCACGCTCAGCGATGTGGCACAGGCCGCTGGCGTCAGCCCCATGACGGTCTCGCGCGCCCTGCGCGGCGAGCGCCGCGTGGACCCGGCCCTGGTCGAGAAAATCCGCACGGCCGCCGCGCAGATGGGCTACGTGCCCGACCCCGCCGCTCGCGCCCTGGCCTCGCAGAAAAGCGCCCAGGTGCTGGTGCTGGTGCCCATGCTGTCCAACACCCTGTTCGTGGACCTGATCGAGGCGGTTCACAAGGTGCTGTTCTCTGCGGGCTACCACGCGCTGATCGGCGTGACCCACTACGACCGGGCCGAAGAAGAACAGCTGCTGCGCACCTACCTGCCCATGCGCCCGGCCGGCCTGCTGCTCACGGGTTTTGACCGCAGCCCCGCTGCGCGTGAACTGGTGCAGGCCAGCAAGGTCCCCTGCGTGCACCTGATGGAACTGGGCGGCGAGCCTGGTGCGCCCAGCGTGGGCTTTTCGCAGGCCGAGGCCGGGGCCGCCATCACGCGGCACTTGATGGAGCGCGGACACAGGCGCATTGCCTTTTGCGCAGGCCAGCTCGATGCCCGCGTGATGCAGCGCGCCGCGGGCTACCGCCATGCCCTGCAGGCGGCGGGCCTGCATGACCCCGCCCTGGAACTGCTCTGGCCCCGCCCCACGTCGATGGCGCTGGGCGCCGAGCTGCTGGACGCGGCCCTGCGCCTGGACCCGGCCGTCGATGCCCTGTTCTTCTGCAACGACGACATCGCCCAGGGTGCGCTGCTGGAGGCTCTGCGCCGGGGGATACGCGTGCCCGAGCAGATCGCCATCGCAGGCTTCAACGACCTGCCCGGCAGCGACCAGATGGTGCCGCCGCTGACCACCATCCGCACGCCGCGCGGCCATATCGGCACCGAAGGTGCGCGCATGCTGCTGCAGCTGATGCGTGGCGAGGCCGTGGAGCCGCCCAGCGTGGATCTGGGCTACGAACTGGTGGTGCGGCAGAGCAGTTGAAGCGAAGAGGGCTTTGTGCGCCCTCCTCCGTGGCCATCAGCCCGGCAGCAGACGGCGCAGGGTCTCGGCCAGATCCTCTGCCGCGAACTTGGCCACGTAGCCGTCCGCGCCAACGCTGCGCACATGGTCTTCGTTGGCCGATCCGGACAGCGAGGAATGGATGAGCACGGGAATGGAATGGAAGCGCGCGTCCTGCTTGATGTGGCGGGTGAGCGTGAAGCCGTCCATCTCGGGCATCTCCAGGTCGGTCAGCACCAGGGCGACCTTGTCGGCCACCGTCAGGCCCTCTGCCTGGGCACTGTCGGCGATGGCGTTGAGGCGGTCCCAGGCCTCCTTGCCGGACTTGAGCATTTCATACGGTGCCTGCAGGACCTTGAGCTCCTTCTCGATCAGCGAGCGCGCCACGAAGGAATCATCGGCGGCCAGCACGATGGCGCCGGGCTTGAGCTTGAGCCTGGCGCCCACTTTTTCCGGCGTGATTTCCTGGGCGTCGGTGGGGGACACCAATTGCAGGATGGCCTCCACATCCAGCACCTGGGCCAGGCGCGAGTTGTCGGTGTCGCCATCCAGGCGGGCGATGCTGGTGACCAGCTTGCCGCCGGTGCCGCTGGCCTCGGCCGACAGCACCTGCTTCCAGTCCAGGCGCACGATGTCCTCGACGGACTCCACCGCGAATGCCTGGGTGGTGCGCGCATATTCGGTGACCAGCATGATGTTCAGGCCGGTCTGGGGCTTGCAGCCCATGATGGCGGGAAGATTCAGCACCGGGATCACCTGCCCGCGCAGGTTTGCCACACCCAGCGAATGGGCCGTGCCCCCCGCGATGGGCGTGATGTGCGGCATGGCCACGATTTCGCGGACCTTGAACACATTGATCCCGAACAGCTCGGACTGGCCCAGGCCGGAGTCGCTGCCCAGCCGGAACAGCAGCAGCTCGAACTTGTTGTTGCTGGTGAGGTTGGTGCGCTCGTCGATCTCTCTTTGAGCTGCCTTGGAATTGAGGTTCATGCCGGTCCTGGAGAGTGACACATCTTTTTACAAATTCTAAAGCGAGCGCCTCGGATTTAGCAAAAATTTATTGCGCAACGCAGCTTGCCTGTGGCGTCAACAACGCAGCAGCGCTGGCTCAAGGTATGGGCAGGCCTGCGACAGCGCCGTCGGGTTCAAGGCCGGATCTGAACAGACAGGTCCATATCCGGTCAATATAGCAAGATGGATCTTTCCGCCAGCACCATGAGGAGCGCGCCATGCCACCCGTTACCGCCCAACTTTTCGCCACCGATGGCGTTCAAGCCGTAAAGCTGCCTGCCGAGTTTCGCTTCGAAGATCGAGCCGAGGTGTATATCCGCCGCGATGAAAACACCGGAGACGTCATTCTTTCGACCATTCCTCGCGCGGACTGGAGTGAATTCATGCGGCTGCGCCACCAGCTGGGGCATGCGGCCGAGTCGGCCCTCCCCGTGCGCCAACAGGGCAGCGAGCAACGCGATCCCTTCCAAGGTTGGGAGGAATGATGCTGTACATGCTGGACACCAATGCCGCCAGCGAAGCCATCCGGGGCAATCCCTTGTTTGATGCGCGCTTGCAAGCCCTCGCACCAGGGCAGTGGTGCGTTAGTGCAGTGACCTGTTCCGAGCTGCGCTATGGAATTGCCCGGCGGCCCGAGGCGGTACGGCTGGCACGGATCGTGGAGGCGTTCCTGCACATCACCGCCATCCTGCCCTGGGACGCCAGGGCGGCCAACCAGCATGGTCAGTTGCGTGCTTATCTGCGTGCCCAGGGCTCGCCGATTGGAGACTTCGACGAAATGATCGCCGCACATGCGCTGGCCCTGGACGCGATCCTGGTCACAGACAATGTGCGGCATTTCGAACGCATTTCCGGGCTCAGGATCGAAAACTGGCTGCGCCAGGGGCATTGATCCCGGCGCCGGGAAAGAGGTCACGCGCAGGAATCACTCGAATTCCAGGATCACATCGTCCACGGCCAGCGAATCGCCCTTGCTGGCGCTGATCTTGCCGACCACGCCGTCCTGGGACGCGAACAGGATGTTCTCCATCTTCATCGCCTCGATCACCGCCAGCTTCTCGCCCGCCTGCACCTTCTGGCCCGGCTGCACGGCCACGTCCACCAGCAGGCCCGGCATGGGCGACAGCAGGAACCTGGACAGGTCCGGCGGCGCCTTGTAGGGCATGAGGCGGTGCAGTTCGCCGCCGCGCGGCGAGAGCACCAGGGCGTCGATCTGCGTGCCGTTGTGGATGACGCGCAGGGCCAGCGGGTTCCTGGCCGTGCCGCGCTCGACCTGGGCCGTGAAGGGCTTGCCGTTGCAGCTGCCCTGCACGCACATGGCACGCATGGGGGTTTCGCTGCGGAAGGTGTAGGGCTTGCCATCCACCGTGACGGTGCTGGCGCGGCTTTCGGCGTCGAAGTCCGAGACCTGCACGGCGCGGTACTGGTGCTGGCCTTCGGCGCCCAGCACGACCACGCAGTAGTCGGCCGAGACCTTGAGCTCGTGCCCCCGCATCTGACCGCTGATGGTGGCGGCGCGCGCGCGGTAGCGGCGGTTTATGTGGCCGGCCAGGGCGACCAGGAAGTCCGGATCGCCGTGGGGCACGTCCTCGGCGTGGAAGCCGTGGGAGTAGTGCTCGGCGATGAAGCCGGTGTTGAAGTCGCCGCTCTTGAACTTGGGATGGGCCAGCAGCGCGGCCTGGAACGGGATGTTGGAGCTGATGCCCCGGATCACGAAGGCATTGAGCGCCTCGCGCATCTTGGCGATGGCGTCGTTGCGGTCGCTGCCGTGCACGATGAGCTTGGCGATCATCGAGTCGTAGAACATCGGAATTTCGCCGCCCTCATACACGCCCGTATCCACGCGCACGCCGTGCAGGTGGCCGGTGTCGGCCTGCCACATGGTCTGCTCGGGCGGCGCAAAGCGCACCAGGCGGCCCGTTGAGGGCAGGAAGTTGCGGAACGGGTCCTCGGCGTTGATGCGGCACTCGATGGCCCAGCCATTGCGCTTGACGTCTTCCTGCGCGATGGCCAGCTTCTCGCCAGCGGCCACGCGGATCATCTGCTCGACCAGGTCCAGGCCGGTGATGCACTCGGTCACCGGGTGCTCCACCTGCAGGCGGGTGTTCATTTCCAGGAAGTAGAAATCCTGGTCTTTGCCCACCACGAACTCCACCGTGCCCGCGCTCTGGTAGCCCACGGCCTTGGCCAGGGCCACGGCCTGCTCTCCCATGGCGCGGCGCGTGGCGTCGCTGATGAAGGGGGACGGCGCCTCTTCGATGACCTTCTGGTGCCGGCGCTGGATGGAGCATTCGCGCTCGTTCAGGTAGATCACGTTGCCGTGGCCGTCGCCCAGCACCTGGATCTCGATGTGGCGCGGCTCCTGCACGAATTTCTCGATGAAGATGCGGTCGTCGCCAAAGCTGTTGCGTGCCTCGTTCTGGCAGCTGGCAAAGCCCTCGAAGGCTTCCTTGTCGTTGTAGGCCACGCGCAGGCCCTTGCCGCCGCCGCCGGCGCTGGCCTTGATCATCACGGGGTAGCCGATGCCCTTGGCGATTTCCACGGCGGCCTCGGGGCCGGCAATGGGGTCGTTGTAGCCAGGGATGGTGCTCACGCCGGCCTTGTCGGCCAGCTTCTTGGAGGCGATCTTGTCGCCCATGGCCGCAATGGCCGCGTGCTTGGGGCCGATGAAGGTGATGCCCTCTTCTTCCACGCGCCGGGCGAAGGCCTCGTTCTCGGACAGGAAGCCGTAGCCCGGGTGCACGGCCTGGGCGCCGGTCTGCTTGCAGGCGGCAATGATGCGGTCGGCCTGCAGGTAGGACTCGCGGCTGGGCGCGGCGCCGATGTGCACGGCCTCGTCGGCCAGCTTGACGTGGCGTGCCTCGCGGTCCGCATCGGAGTACACAGCCACGGTCTGTATGCCCATCTTGCGGGCGGTGGCGATGACGCGGCAGGCAATCTCGCCGCGGTTGGCAATCAGGATCTTCTTGAACATCTTCTTAGCCCATTCTTGGAACTAAATCATGGGAACCGGAGCTGTCGTCAGCTTCGCTGTCCCTGTTTTGCGCTTCGCCAGCACTGTCAGTAACCGGCGCGACCAAAGCGAGGGACACCGAGGAAGGGCCGCCCCGCACCGAGGGTGTCGTCCCCCTCCCTCGCGAAGCGAGTTAGAGAGGGGGAAGCGGCGGAGCCGCTCAGGGGGTGCTTCACAAGGGGATGTTTCCATGCTTGCGCCACGGATTTTCCAGCTGCTTGTTCTTGAGCATCTGCAGCGAGCGGCAGATGCGCTTGCGCGTCTCATGCGGCTGGATCACATCGTCGATGAAGCCGCGCGCGCCTGCCACGAAGGGGTTGGCGAAACGGGCCTTGTACTCGGCCTCGCGCGCTGCCAGCTTGGCGGGGTCGTTCTTGTCCTCGCGGAAGATGATCTCCACGGCGCCCTTGGCGCCCATCACGGCGATCTCGGCATGGGGCCAGGCCAGGTTGACGTCGCCGCGCAGGTGCTTGGAGGCCATCACGTCATAGGCGCCGCCGTAGGCCTTGCGCGTGATGACGGTGATTTTCGGCACCGTTGCCTCGGCATAGGCGTACAGCAGCTTGGCGCCGTGCTTGATGATGCCGCCGTACTCCTGGCTGGTGCCGGGCATGAAGCCGGGCACGTCCACGAAGGTGACCACGGGGATGTTGAAGGCATCGCAGAAACGCACGAAGCGCGCGGCCTTGATGGAGCTCTTGATGTCCAGGCAGCCGGCCAGCACCAGGGGCTGGTTGGCGACGATGCCCACGGTCTGCCCGTCCATGCGCGCGAAGCCGGTGATGATGTTCCTGGCGTAGTCGGGCTGCAGCTCGAAGAAGTCGCCGTCGTCCACGGTCTTGAGGATCAGCTCCTTCATGTCGTAGGGCTTGTTGGCGTTGTCGGGCACCAGGGTGTCCAGCGACTTGTCGGCGCGGTCCACGGGGTCCGAGGTGTAGCGCACGGGCGCCTTCTCGCGGTTGTTCAGCGGCAGGTAGTTGTAGAGGCGGCGCAGCATCATCAGCGCCTCCACGTCGTTGTCGAAGGCCATGTCGGCCACGCCGCTGCGCGTGGTGTGGGTGATGGCGCCGCCCAGCTCCTCGGCCGTGACCTCCTCGTGCGTCACCGTCTTCACGACTTCGGGGCCGGTGACGAACATGTAGCTGCTGTCCTTGACCATGAAGATGAAGTCCGTCATGGCCGGCGAATACACGGCGCCGCCCGCGCAGGGGCCCATGATCATGGAGATCTGCGGCACCACGCCGCTGGCCAGCACGTTCTTCTGGAACACGTCGGCATAGCCGCCCAGCGAGGCCACGCCTTCCTGGATGCGGGCGCCGCCCGAGTCGTTCAGGCCGATGACGGGGGCGCCGACCTTCATGGCCTGGTCCATGATCTTGCAGATTTTCTCGGCATGGGTCTCGGACAGCGCGCCGCCGAAGACGGTGAAGTCCTGGCTGAAGACGAAGACCAGGCGGCCGTTGATCATGCCGTAGCCGGTGACCACGCCGTCGCCGGGGATCTTGCTGTTTTCCATGCCGAAGTCGGTGCAGCGGTGCTCGACGAACATGTCCCATTCCTCGAAGGTGCCGTCGTCCAGCAGCAGCTCGATGCGCTCTCGCGCCGTGAGCTTGCCCTTCTTGTGCTGTGCGTCTATGCGCTTTTGGCCGCCACCCAGGCGGGCCTGTTCGCGCTTTGTCTCCAGTTGATCCAGGATGTCTTGCATGCTGCGATTCCTCTAACGTCTAACGGTACGGGTTGCTGGTGTTGTCTTGTCTGCGGTCACTGCGGCGCTGCGGCGGGTGCTGTCGCCGGCGCTGAAGATGGCGCTGGAGATGGCGCCATTGCTGGCCCGGCCTGCGCCTGCAGCAGGTTTCTGGCGGCCGTGCTGGCCGCGATCCGCCCTGCTGCCACGTCGGCCTGCAGTTGGGGCAGCAGCGCCCGCACCTGCGGATGCTGCCGGAAGGCCTGCTTGAGGCCGGAGTCGATGCGCTCCCACATCCAGGACAGGGCCTGGCGTTCGCGGCGCAGCGCCAGGCGGCCGTTGGCCTGCTGCAGGCGGCGGAACTCCTCCACCGCGCTCCAGAAGCCGTCAACGCCCTCTTGCTTGAGCGCGCTGATGGTGATGACCCTGGGCTGCCACAGGCGCTCGTCGTGGTGGGCGTGCTCGGGATTGCCGTGCATGCCCAGCAGGCGCAGGCTGGAGGTGATCTGGGCCTGCGCGCGCGTGGCGGCATGGGGATCGATGTCGGCCTTGTTGATGACGACCAGGTCGGCCAGCTCCATTACGCCCTTCTTGATGGCCTGCAGGTCATCGCCCGCATTGGGCAGTTGCAGCAGGCAGAACATGTCGCACATGCCCTGCACGGCGATCTCGCTCTGGCCCACGCCCACGGTCTCGACGATGACCACATCGTAGCCAGCCGCCTCGCAGACCAGCATGGCCTCGCGGGTTTTCTCGGCCACGCCGCCCAGGGTGCCGCTGCTGGGGCTGGGGCGGATGTAGGCGTCCAGGTGGACGGACAACTGCTCCATGCGCGTCTTGTCGCCAAGGATGGAGCCGCCCGACACGGTGGATGAGGGGTCGATGGCCAGCACCGCCACCCGCAGGCCGCGTGCGATGAGGAACAGGCCCAGCGTTTCGATGAAGGTGCTCTTGCCCACGCCCGGCACGCCGCTGATGCCCAGGCGGAAAGACCCGCCCGTATGCGGCAGCAGGGCCGTGAGCAGCACATCGGCCGCCGCACGGTGGTCGGCGCGCGTGGATTCCAGCAGGGTGATGGCCTTGGCCATGGCCCGGCGCTGAACGGCGGGGTTGCCGTTCAGGATGCCGTCTTGCATTTGCTCGGGAGTCACTGCGGCGGGCTCAGAGGCTGTTGGCCTGGCGGATCTGTTCGAGCACATCCTTGGCGCTGGCCGGGATGGGGGTGCCCGGGCCGTAGACGCCCTTGACGCCGGCGTTGTAGAGGAAGTCGTAGTCCTGCGCGGGAATCACGCCGCCCACGAAGACGATGATGTCGTCCGCGCCCTGGCGGCGCAGCTCCTCGATGATGGCCGGCACCAGGGTCTTGTGGCCGGCCGCCAGCGTGGACACGCCCACGGCGTGCACGTCGTTCTCGATGGCCTGGCGCGCGCATTCCTCGGGCGTCTGGAACAGCGGGCCCATGTCCACGTCGAAGCCCAGGTCGGCAAAGGCCGTGGCCACCACCTTGGCGCCGCGGTCATGGCCGTCCTGGCCGAGCTTGGCGATCATCACGCGCGGGCGTCGGCCCAGCTGCTCGGACGATGCATCGATCTCGCCCTTGAGCTTTTCCCAGCCCTCGGCCGAGTCGTAGGCTGCTGCATACACGCCGGTCACCTTTTGCGTATCGGCGCGGTGGCGCCCGAAAACCTTCTCCAGTGCGTCCGAGACCTCGCCCACCGTGGCACGCAGGCGCACGGCCTGGATGGCCAGGTCCAGCAGGTTGCCCTCGCCGCTTTCGGCGGCCTGGGTCAGGGCCTGAAGGGCGGCCTCGACCTTGGCCGCATCGCGGCTGGCCTTGATCTGGTTCAGGCGCGCGATCTGGCTGTCGCGCACCTTGACGTTGTCCACCTCGAGGATGTCGATGGCGTCTTCCTTGGCCAGCTTGTACTTGTTGACGCCGACGATGACATCCTTGCCCGAGTCGATGCGCGCCTGCTTCTCGGCGGCGGCGGCCTCGATCTTGAGCTTGGCCCAGCCCGAGTCCACGGCGGCGGTCATGCCGCCCATGGCCTCGACCTCCTCGATGATCTTCCAGGCGGCGTCGGCCATGTCCTGGGTCAGCTTTTCCATCATGTAGCTGCCGGCCCAGGGGTCGATCACATTGGTGATGTGGGTCTCTTCCTGGATGATCAGCTGCGTGTTGCGCGCAATGCGGGCCGAGAACTCGGTGGGCAACGCGATGGCTTCGTCAAAGCTGTTGGTGTGCAGGCTCTGCGTGCCGCCGAAGACGGCGGCCATGGCCTCGATGGTGGTGCGCACCACGTTGTTGTAGGGGTCCTGCTCGGTCAGCGACCAGCCGGAGGTCTGGCAGTGCGTGCGCAGCATCAGGCTCTTGGCCTTCTTGGCGCCGAAGCCCTTCATGATGCGGCACCACAGCAGGCGGGCCGCGCGCATCTTGGCGATCTCCAGGTAGAAATTCATGCCGATGGCCCAGAAGAAGGACAGCCGGCCCGCGAAATCGTCCACATCCATGCCCTTGGCCGTGGCGGTCTTGACGTACTCCTTGCCGTCGGCCAGCGTGAAGGCCAGTTCCAGCGCCTGGTTGGCGCCCGCCTCCTGCATGTGGTAGCCCGAGATCGAGATCGAGTTGAACTTGGGCATGTTCCGGCTGGTGTACTCGATGATGTCGCCGATGATGCGCATCGACGGCTGGGGCGGGTAGATATAGGTGTTGCGGACCATGAACTCCTTGAGGATGTCGTTCTGTATGGTCCCCGACAGCTGGTCCTGGGCCACGCCCTGCTCCTCGGCCGCCACCACGTAGCCGGCCAGCACGGGCAGCACCGCGCCGTTCATGGTCATGGACACGCTGATCTTGTCCAGCGGGATCTGGTCGAACAGCACCTTCATGTCCTCGACCGAATCGATGGCCACGCCGGCCTTGCCCACGTCGCCCGTGACACGCGGATGGTCGCTGTCGTAGCCCCGGTGCGTGGCCAGGTCGAAGGCCACCGACACGCCCTGCCCGCCGGCGGCCAGCGCCTTGCGGTAGAAGGCGTTGGACTCCTCGGCCGTGGAAAAGCCCGCGTACTGGCGAATGGTCCAGGGCCGGCCCGCGTACATGGTGGCCTGCGGGCCGCGGATGTAGGGCTCGAAGCCTGGCAGGCTATCCGTATGGGGCAGGTTGGCCGTGTCTGCCGCCGTGTACAGCGGCTTGACGTCGATGCCGTCGGGCGTGGTCCAGTGCAGTGCCTGGATGTCGCCCCCGGGAGCGGCCTTGGCGGCCGCCTGGGCCCATTTCTGCAGGTCGGCAGTTGCGAATTCCTGGCCGTTCTGCGCTGTCGGATGGTCTTGTCTCATGTTCTCAGGCTCGTGAATGACAGGTGCCCTTGAGGGCATGCCCCAGAGCTGCCGCAGTTTACATCATTCATAATTATTCATTCAAAATATCTTTGCCGATACAATGCGGGCCACATGTCGACAAACACCCTCACTCCCCGCGCTCTCTACGAACAGGTTGCAGAGAAGCTGCGCCTGCGCATCTTCGAGCACGAGCTGGCGCCCGGTGACTGGATCGACGAACTGAAGATTGCCGAGGAGTACGGCATCAGTCGCACCCCGCTGCGCGAGGCCCTGAAGGTGCTGGCCGCCGAGGGCCTGGTCACCATGAAGGTGCGCCGTGGCGCCTATGTGACCGAGGTGTCGTCCAAGGACATTGCCGATGTCTATCACCTGCTGAGCCTGCTGGAATCCGATGCCGTTCAGGTGGTGGCCGAATCGGGCAGCGACGAAGAGCTTGCCGCCCTGCAGCAGACCCACGAGGAACTCAAGGCGCAGACGCGCGATGCAGACCGCTTCTTCGAACTCAACGAGAGCTTTCACATGCAGCTGCTGCAGATTGCCGACAACCGCTGGCGCAACCAGCTGGTGGCCGATCTGCGCAAGGTGATGAAGCTCAACCGCCACAAGTCGCTGTTCAAGCAGGGCCGCATCGAGGATTCGCTGGCCGAGCACGAGACCGTCATGCAGGCCCTGCTGCGCCGCGATGGCGCTGCAGCGGCCCAGGCCATGCGTCAGCATTTTCAGAACGGCCTGGCTGCGGCGTCCTGAAGCCTGCCGTTCGGCGCTCTTGCACAGCCGGCACCATCTGGCGCGGCCATGACGCGCAGGCGGCCGCCCCGTCTGGAATCGGGCCCGGTGTGCAACGGTGGCGACGTAGGCAGACATGCGGCTCCTGGTTGGTTTCAGAGTGGACACCCGAAAACGCTGCAGTGCAGCATAAACGCGTGCGCCGCGCCCTCTCATGTCCGAAGCTGACGCCAGGGCCTGCGGAAAGCCCCGGCTATCATCGGCGGCTACATCCACTTCGGCCTGCACCCTCCTCGCATGAGCATCCAAGACCCAGCCCGCGCCCCTTCCCTGGCCATGAGCCTGCCAGCCGATGCCAGCATGGCCACGGCCTCCACCCTGGTGGAAATGCTGGCCCTGCGCGTGCAGCAGACGCCCGCAGGCGAGGCCTACCGGGCCTATGACGAGGATGTGCGCAGCTGGAAGACCCTGAACTGGGCACAGGCCGGCGAGCGCGTGGCCCTCTGGGCGCAGGCGCTCGCCGCGCAGCAGCTGCCGGCAGGATCGCGCATCGCCATCCTGCTGCCCAACGGACTGGACGCCATGTCCATCGACCTGGCCAGCCTGCGCTGCGGCCATGTGCCCGTGCCGCTGCACGCCATAGACAACGCGGGCAGCATTGCCTACATCCTGGCCAATGCCCAGGTGTCCATGCTGTTCGTGGCACAGCAATCCACTTGGGACAAGATCTGCGCCACAGGCCAGGCCCTGCCCGCGCTACGCAAGGTGGTCGTGGCGTCGGCCAAGCCGGCTTCCCGCGCCGCAGAGCCTGAAACCGAAGGCGATGCCGCCGTCCTGGAGGCACTTCGCCAGATCCCCGTGCAGCCGCTGGCCCCATGGCTCGCTGAAGGCGGCGCAGTCCCTCTGCCCCCGCCTCCCTCTGCCGAGGACCTGGCTGCCGTGGTCTACACCTCGGGCACCACGGGCAAGCCCAAGGGCGTGATGCTCACGCACCGCAACGTGGTCTCCAACGTGCAGGCCGTGATGCAGCGGCTGCAGCCTCGCAGCGACGATGTTTTCCTCTCCTTCCTGCCGCTGTCGCACACCTTCGAGCGCACGGCTGGCTACTACCTGGCGCTGGCCGTGGGCGCCTGCGTGGCCTATGCGCGCTCGGTGGCCCAGCTGGCCGAGGATCTCAAGACCCAGCGCCCCACGGTGCTGGTGTCCGTGCCACGCATCTACGAGCGCGTGCACGCCAAGGTCATGGAGACGCTGGCCCGTGCACCGCTCAAGGCCCAGCTGTTCGAGCTGGCCCAGGCCAGGGGCTGGCAGCGATTTTGTGAAACACAAGGCATTGCCGATGCGCAAGCGCCCCAGCCCGAAGTGCCGGGCTGGATGCAATGGCTGCCCTGGCCGGTGCTCAACCACCTGGTGGCCAAGCCGCTGCTGGCCCAGTTCGGTGGCCGCGTGCGCGTGGCCGTCAGTGGCGGCGCGCCGCTGTCGCCGACGATTGCGCGCTGTTTTCTGGGCCTGGGCCTGCCGCTGATCCAGGGCTATGGAATGACGGAAACCTCACCCGTGGTCTGTGCCAACACGCTGGAGGACAACCACCCCGCCACCGTGGGCCACGCCCTGCCCGGCGTGGAGGTGCGGATTGGCGAGAACCGGGAACTGCAGGTGCGTGGCCCCTGCGTGATGCGCGGCTATTGGGAGCGCCCCGAAGACACCGCCAAGACCTTCACCGACGACGGCTGGCTGCGCACGGGCGACCAGGCGGTGATCGAGGACGGGCGCGTGCGCATACAGGGACGCATCAAGGAAATCATCGTCACCTCCACCGGCGAGAAGATTCCACCGGCCGACCTGGAGCTGGCCATTACCGGCGACCCGTTCTTCACCCAGGTCTTTGTCGTGGGCGAAGACCGCCCTTTCATCGCCGCCGTGGCCGTCATCGAGCGCGGCGAATGGCAGACCATGGCCCGGCGCCTGGGCCTGGATCCCGAAGACCCCAAGAGCCTGAACCACTCCGCCGCCGAACGCGAGGCACTGGCACGCATCGAAAAGCAGGTGGCCAGCTTTGCCCGCTATGCCGTGCCACGCGCCGTGCATCTGGAGCTGGAGCCCTGGACCATAGAAAACGGGCTGATGACGCCTACCCTCAAGCTCAAGCGCAACAACCTCATGACGCGGTTCGAGTCGCAGATCGCCGCCATGTACAGCAAGCCTGCCGAGCGCTGGCAAGGCCGCAACAGCGCGGGTTGACCCCCTGTTCCTGACAAGCAGCCGCCGCTCAAAACGGCGGCTTTTTCTATTTTTGATATGGATTTGATTTATGTAAGTTACATTGAACTGATCAAAAAGAAAGGAAGAGCGCACTGCGCACGCTCTTCCCGGGTCTGCGTCAAGCAGCTGCCAGTGTCAGGCCGGGGCTCGCCATGCCGATCTCCTTCGCCGAGCTGATCTGGAACGTGGCCACCGCCTGTGCCAGCACCCGCGCCTGCCGTTCCAGGCTGGCTGCAGCGGCTGCCGACTCTTCCACCAAGGCGGCATTCTGTTGCGTGACCTGGTCCATCTGGGAGACGGCCTGGGTGATCTGCCCCAGGCCACCGCTTTGCTCCACGCTGGAGGCGGAGATGGCCTCGATCAGTGACGCCACCTCGCTCACCTGGGCTTCAATGGCGTCCATGGCCTTGCCTGCTTCCCGGACCTGGTTGCCGCCTGTCCGCACCTTGTCGGTGGATGCCGTGATCAGTGCCTTGATCTCCCGCGCCGCTGCGGCGCTGCGCTGGGCCAGGGAGCGCACTTCCCCGGCCACCACGGCAAAGCCCCTGCCCTGCTCGCCTGCCCGCGCGGCCTCCACCGCTGCATTGAGCGCCAGGATATTGGTCTGGAAGGCAATGGAGTCGATCACGCCCGTGATCTCGGCAATCTTTCCGCTGCTGGCCGAGATTTCGTCCATGGTGCCGATGACCCTGGCGACCGCTCCGCCGCCCACGCCGGCCACCTCCTTGGCACGCACGGCCAGGGCGCTGGCCTGCCGCGCGTTCTCGGAACTCTGGCCCACGTTGCCGGCCAGCTGCTCCATCGACGCCGCCGTCTCCTGCAGGCTGGAGGCCTGGTGCTCAGTGCGGCTGCTCAAATCCTGGTTGCCGGCAGCGATCTGGCTGGACGCCGTGGTCACCGACTCCACCCCGCGCCGCACATCGCCAACGATGTTTGCCAGCGACTCGCGCATGGCGCTCATGGAGCGCAGCAGGTCGCCGACCTCGTCACGCCCAGTGGCCTGGATCTCGGACGCCAGGTCGCCCTGCTCGATATGCCGGGCCACTTCCACGGCCGACTTCAAGGGCACCGTGATGGAGCGCGTGACCATGTAGCCCAGGGCCACGGCCAGGATGACGGCCGCCGCCACAAAGCCGTAGATCAGCATCTGCGACCGTGCAAAAACCTCCCTGGAGTCCCCATAGACATCCTCCGACGTCTTGAGCTGCAGCTCGACCAGCTCGCCGATCTTGGCGCTGATGGGATCGATGCTGGCATACAGCGCGCCGTCGAACTCATCCAGGCTGCCGGCCTTCTTGCCGTCCAGCTGCTTGAGGCGCTGCAGCAGTTTGTCGATGCTCTGGTTGGCCGGCGCGAACAGCGCCTGGGCCTGCTTGGCCAGCACGGCCTCCTGCGCTGTGAGCTGGGTGGACGAGTAGCTGCGCCAGGCGGCCTCGATCGCGGGCAGCGTGCCCGAGATGCTGGCCGATGCCTCCTGCGCCGTGATCAGGCCCGCATTGGCTTTATTGACCGTGTCTATGACGTTGACGGCATAGGCATCCGCAATCTGCTTGAGCTGCTTGAGTGGAACCACACGGTCCTGGTACAGGGTCTCCGTGCCCGAAAATACATGGCCCAGCGCCCTTGCGCCGACGCCCCCTACGGCCATCAGACAGACCAGCAGGACAAGAAAGACGGCTGTAAGCCGGGTACCGATACGCACATCGCTGAGTTTTTTCATCGCAGAACCTCTGGCCCAGTGCTGCCTTCGGTATAGGCCATCGCTATCGCATCCAGGCAGTCACATTAGCTGCCTTATCGGTAGCGGTGGCCGATTTCTTGAGAGACAAAACTCAATAAGTTCCGCGAGATGTGTAAAGACACCCCCCACAGTGCGAATGCCCCGCCCCTGCCCTCAACCCCGTTGCCAGGCCAACCCATCCAAGGCACGGCCAATCCATTCATGTAAGTTACATTGATATCATCAAAAAAATGGCCCGTGAAAGCACGAGCCATGTCCATTCAGACGTAGACGTCGACCACGCCACCCAGTCCGGGCGCCTTGTTGCTCTTTGGCTGGGACGGCGACTTGGCTTCGGCCGCCTGCTGCTGCTCGCGCTGCTTGTCGATCTGGGCCTGCTGCCTGGCGCGCATGAGCGCCTCGATCTGGCTTTGCACCATCATGATCTGCGACTGCAGCAGCTTGGCCTTCGTCTGCTTGGCCTTGGCGTCGATGTTCTCGGAAGACACTTCCTTGAGCGCCTGCTGCAGCTCCTTGAGCTTGCGCTGCAACGCAACGATGTCATTGCCGCCGGAGGATGAAGCGGCTCCCGAGGCGGAAGCCGATGTGGAGGATGAGACTTGCATGCCTCATACATCGTCCACCGCCGCACAAACTGAAGGCCGAAAACACGCCTGCCCCGCCAGTAGTCACCCCAGCCAATGCCGCAGCGCTCCCGCCGATGCAATGCCGATCAGCACCGTCGGCAGAATGGGCAGCCGGCTCGCGGCCACCAGCGTCACCACCAGGGCCAGCAGATCGGCCGGCCGCTCGGACACAAACGCCGGGGCAATCACCGAGATCAGCACGCAGCCCGGCAGGCTTTCCATCACGTACTGCATGCGCGGGCTCAGCGTGCGCCCGCGCAGCAGCAGGTAGCCGATCACCCGCGTGAAATACGTGCTGCACGCCATGAGCACCAGCGTCAGCAAGGTTGTGGCTTCCATCGCTCAGCTCCTGGGCGCCAGCAAGGCCGCGCAGATCAGGCCCGAAACGGCGCCGGCCGCCACATACCAGGCGCCAGGCACCAGCTTGTAGACCAGGGCCGCCGTCAGCAGGCTCACCAGCCAGGGCCGGCAAGGCCTGACGCCCTTCCACATGCCGCGCAGCAGCACCAGAAACACGGCGGTGAACGCCATGTCGAAGCCGTACTGCTCCAGGTCGCCAATGCGCGGCCCCAGAAACGCACCGGCCGCCGTGCACGACACCCAGGCCATGTACAAGCCTGCCGACACGCCCATGTAGTAAGGCAGGCTCACGCGCCGGGCGGCACTGCGCTGCGCGTCTGCCAGGGCCAGCGCCCAGCTTTCGTCGCACATGAAGAACAGGGCCGGCAGCGCACGGCGCCTGGGCAGATGGCGCAGATAGGGCGCCAGTGCCGCCCCCATCAGGATGTGCCGGCAATTGACCAGGAAGGACATGGCGACGATCAGCAGCGCATGCGGCGGCGAGGTCCACAGCCGTATGGCCGTGAACTCCGAGCCGCCGCCGAAGTTCATCCCGGTCATGAGAGGAACCTCCAGCGGTGCCAGCCCCTTTTGCACGGCCTGGGCGCCCAGCACCAGGGCAAAGGGCACGAAGCCCAGCATCACGGGAATCGCATCCCTGAAGCCGCGAAAGGCCTCGGAACTGCGGGAGACGGAATCTGCCGAAACGGCAGCGGGGGAAAGTGGAATGGATGAAGACATGGAGAGCGGCGATTGTCGGCCTGTGCCGCTGGAATTTGCTGCCGATTCATGCTTTCGCCAGCCATTTCACGGCCGTTTATGCCGATCTATTCGAGCAACTGGAAATAATCTGCCGCACAAGCGCTGCACAAGCGCCGCTCAACCCATTTCCATGGCTGGCGGCGCTCCTCGGATGGCCGCGCCTGCCCTCCTGACATTTCACGAAACCCAACAGCCATTGGCTCCCGCCATGCTGCAGTGCGTCGCAAACGGCTGTGCCAGCCAGGGCGGCAGCGGGACCATGAAGCCCTCATCACTTCGCTTCACCTGAAAGGTTCCCCATGCGCACTTCCGACTTCACCCGCTTCATCGCCCTGACCGCCCTCAGCCTGGGCCTGGCCGGCACCGCCCTCGCCCAGGACGCCACGCCCTCCTCCACTGCTGCCCCCACCGACCTCAGCCGTGCCCAGGTGCTGGCCGACCTGGAAATGTGGCACCGCGCCGGACTCACCTATGTCTCGGACCGCGAGATCGATGTCCGCTCCACCGAATACCAGCGCGGCCTGGAGCGCTACCAGCAACTGCGCGCCAGCCCCGCCTACCGTGAGGCCGTGGCAAGGCTGGAGAAGGGGCATGCGGTGGCCCAGGACAAGTGAGCTTGAAGGCGGCCCGTGGCGGATCTGGGGAGCTGAAAGCCACCGGCGGATCTGGATAACCCTGATACCGTCCCCGGCACCCTCACGTCACACGGTCAACCGGTGTTTCTGCAATAATTGCCGCAACAATCATTGCGCAGTCAATTATTTCACCCGCAGACACCATGACCCAGCCTCCCCTGCCCAACGGCCTGCAGCCCTCGGACTTCTACAGCCCTGGCAGCTACACGCCCTTCGAGAGCGTGGGGTTCCTCATGCGCAAGGTGCTCAGCTCAATCCTGCAGCAGGCCGATGCGCAGTTGGCCGAGCATGAGCTGACCTATGTGCAGTGGCTGCCGCTGTACAAGCTGCTGCTGTGCAGCGATGCCACCAATGCCGGCATGGCGCGTGACCTGGGGCTGGATCCGGCCTCCATCACGCGGGCGCTGGACCGGCTGGAGTCCAAGGGCATGCTGCGGCGCGAGCGCTCCACCGTGGACCGCCGCGTGGTCAAGCTGGTGCTGACCGATGAAGGCCGTGCCATGGCGGCCAAGGTGCCGCAGGTGCTGTCCAGCGTGATGAATGCCCATATGGCCGGCTTCAGCCATGACGAGTCGCGCCAGCTGCTGGACATGCTTCGCCGCCTGCTGACCAATGGCGATGCGATGCGCGCGCCGGAGGCTGCGCCGCCGGCCCCTGCGCCTGCCACGCCTGTCGGCTGACAGCGCCAGCGCCCTTTTCCCGCCCCGGTTTCCGATTTCCTGATTCTTGACCCCCAACAGGCAGACCACCATGCCCAAATCCTTTGTTTCCGTGTCCGCCGCGCCCCGCCGCGTGGCCGCCGCAGCGGCCACCCTGTGCGCCGCGCTGGCCCTGGCCGGTTGTGCTTCCCAGGGCCCGGCCCATGAGCCGCTGGCCCGGCTGGGCGCCTCCGACCTGGGTCTGACGGCCCAGTCCGAGACAGGCTCCAATACCAGCCTGCCCGCCGCCGATTGGTGGAAGTCCCTGGGCGATGCCCAGCTGGATGCGCTGATCGCCCAGGCGCTGCAGGGCAGCCCCAGCCTGGCCATGAGCCGCGCCCGCTTCGACAAGGCTGCCGCCCTGGCCACGGCCACCAGCACGGCCACCGATGTGCGCGGCACGCTCGGCGTCGACGCCACGCGCCAGCACTACAGCGCCAACGGTCTGGTGCCCGCACCCATTGCCGGCCATACCTACAACACCGGCAACCTGCAGGCCGGCCTGAGCTGGACGCCGGATTTCTTTGGCCGCCATGCCGCCGACCTGCAGGCCGCCCTGGGCCAGGCCCGTGCCGCCCAGGCCGACAGCGCCGCCGCCGCCAACCAGCTGGCGGCCCAGGTGGCGCGCAGCTATGTGGCGCTGGCTCGCCTGATTGCCCAAAAGGATGTGGCTGGCCGCACGCTGACCCAGCGCCAGTCTCTGCTGGACCTGAGCCAGCAGCGCACGCGCGCCGGGCTGGACAGCCAGGTGGAGCTGACCCAGGCCCAGGCCGGCCTGCCCGACGCCGGCACCCAGATCGAAATGCTGGACGAGCAGATCACGCTGGCGCGCCGCACCATCGCCGTGCTCTGCGGGCAGGCGCCCGAGGCGCAGCTGCAGCTGTCGCCCCGCCTGGCAGCACTGCAGATCCAGGCCGTGCCCGGCCAGTTGGGTGCCGATCTGCTGGGCCGCCGCCCCGATGTGGTGGCCGCGCGCTGGCGCGTGGAGTCCGCAACGCAAGGCATAGAGAGCGCGCGGGCGGATTTCTACCCCGATATCAATCTCACGGCCTTCATCGGCCTCAATGCCATCGGCCTGGACAACCTGTTCAAGGGCAGCTCGCGCCAGATGGGCATCACGCCCGCGCTGCGCCTGCCCCTGTTCGACGGCAAGCGCCTGCGCGCCCAGTTGCGCGGCACGCAGGCCGACCTGGACACCGCCATTGCCCAGTACAACGGCGTGGTGCTCGATGCGGTCAAGGAAGCGGGCGACGCCATCACTTCCGTGCAATCGCTGGTGCGCCAACAGCAGCTGCAGGCCGAGTCGCTGGAGAAGGCCGAACGCGCCTACGACTTTGCCGTGCAGCGCTACAAGGCCGGCCTGGCCAGCCAGGTGACGGTGCTGAACACCGAAACCCAGGTGATCACCCAGCGCCGCCTGGACGTGGACCTGCGCGCCCGTGCGCTGGACACGCGCGTGTCGCTGATGAAGGCGCTGGGCGGCGGCTGGACCGATGGCACGGCTGCCGTGCAGGTCAGCCAGCACTGAGATCGCAACCCGCACAGGAATCCACCGCACTCTTGACCCTCCACCGGGCAGACCGCCAGCCAGCGTGACAGACCGCCAGCTTCCTGCCCCGGCCGCACAACCACATTCACAGATAACAAAGCGCCGTACACCATGACCGACACCAACAAGCAAGCACCCAGCCCTGCCGCCGCACCGGCCGCAGCCTCGCCCGTGGCCAATCCGCAGGGCCGCCGCAAGGGCCTGACCCTCGTCGCCGCCGCCGTTGCGGTCGCCGCCGTCGCCTGGGGCGGCTGGCACTGGATGGTGGCCCGCAACTACCAGACCACGGACAACGCCTATGTGGCGGGCAACGTGGTGCAGATCACGCCGCAGATCGGCGGCACGGTCATCAGCATCGGCGCCGACGACACCGACTACGTCAAGCCCGGCCAGCTGCTGGTGCAGTTGGACTCGGCCGATGCCCTGGTCGCCCTGTCCCAGGCCGAGTCGCAACTGGCCCAGACCGTGCGCCAGGTGCGCACGCTGTACGCCAACAATGCCCCCCTGGTCGCCCAGGTGGCCCAGCGCGAGGCCGACCTGGCCCGCCTGCAGGCCGACGCCGCCCGCGCCCGCGAGGACGTGGACCGCCGCCGCCCGCTGCTGGCCACGGGCGCCGTGGGCAAGGAAGAGTTCGACCATGCCCAGTCCCTGGCCCGCACGGCAGGCAACGCCGCCTCTGCAGCAGAAGCCGCCGTGCGCGCCGCCAAGGCACAGCTGACCGCTGCCGAAGCCCAGACCAAGGGCAGCAGCGCCGAAGAGCACCCCAGCGTGATCGCCGCTTCCGCCAAGGTGCGCGAGGCCTATCTGGCGCTGCAGCGCACGCGCCTGGTCTCGCCCGTGGAAGGCTATGTGGCCAAGCGCGGCGTGCAACTGGGCCAGCGCGTGGCCTCGGGCGCGCCGCTGATGACCGTGGTGGGCCTGCACAACCTCTGGGTGGATGCCAACTTCAAGGAAAGCCAGCTGGCCCAGCTGCGCATAGGCCAGAAGACCGAGCTGACGGCCGATGTCTACGGCGACAAGATCAGCTACCACGGCACCGTGGTGGGCATGGGCGCAGGAACCGGCGCGGCCTTCTCGCTGCTGCCCGCGCAAAACGCCACCGGCAACTGGATCAAGGTGGTGCAGCGCGTGCCCGTGCGCATTGCGCTGGCGCCGGAAGACCTGGCCCAGCACCCGCTGCGCGTGGGCCTGTCCATGGAAGTCAAGGTGGACGTGCGCGACCAGCAGGGTGAAGTCCTGGCAACCGCCACGCGCAATGCCCCCGTGGCCCAGACCTCCATCTACGACATGGCGTTGCCCCAGGCCGAGGAGCGCATCGCCCACATCGTGGCAGGCCAGAACGTGGCGCCGCTCAAGCAATTGCCCGAGCTGCCACCCGTTGCCATGGCCGATGCGCAAGACAGGGCACAGGGCAAGGCGCCAGCCGCAGTGGCCTCCGCGCCGGTTGACGCGCAGGCCACGCAGTCCAAGTAAGCAGGCATCGCTTCCCCGCCTTCCCAGAACCTACGCGGACTGCCTATGACTTCCTCTACCACCGCCGTGCCGGAGTCGGCGCAGCCGGGTGGGCCGACCGTGCCGCCTGCCGCGCCACCCTCGGCACCGCCTGCCATGCCCGCACGGCCCGCACCGCTCAAGGGCGCCCAGCTGGCCCTGGGCACGCTGGCCCTGTCGCTGGCCACCTTCATGAACGTGCTGGACTCGTCCATTGCCAACGTCGCCATTCCGGCGATTTCGGGCGACGTGGGCGTCAGCCCCAGCCAGGGCACCTGGGTGATCACCAGCTTTGGCGTGGCCAACGCCATCTCGGTGCCGCTCACGGGCTGGCTCACGCAGCGCTTCGGCGCCGTGCGCCTGTTCACCATGAGCGTGCTGCTGTTCGTGCTGACCTCCTGGCTGTGCGGCTTTGCCTCGTCGCTGGAGATGCTGGTGCTGTTCCGCGTGCTCCAGGGGCTGGTCGCCGGCCCCATGATCCCGCTGTCGCAGACGCTGCTGCTGTCCAGCTACCCGCCGGCCAAGGCCGGGGTGGCGCTGGCGCTTTGGGGGATGACCACCCTGGTGGCGCCCGTGGTCGGGCCACTGCTGGGGGGCTGGATCACGGACAACATCTCCTGGCCCTGGATCTTCTACATCAACGTGCCCGTGGGCCTGCTGTCGGCCCTGATGACCTGGAGCATCTACCGCAGCCGCGAGACCCCCACGCGCAAGCTGCCCATCGACTCCGTGGGCCTGGCCCTGCTGGTGCTGTGGGTGGGCGCGCTGCAGCTGATGCTGGACAAGGGCAAGGAACTGGACTGGTTCGCCTCGGGCGAGATCGTCACGCTGTGCGTGCTGGCCATCGTGAGCTTCGTGGTCTTCCTGGTCTGGGAGCTGACGGATGCGCACCCGGTGGTGGATCTGCGCCTGTTCATGCGCCGCAATTTCGCGGCGGGCTCGGTGGCACTGTCGATTGCCTACGGCCTGTTCTTCGGCAACGTGGTGCTGCTGCCGCTGTGGCTGCAGCAGTGGATGGGCTATACCTCCACCACGGCCGGCATGGCGCTGGCGCCGGTGGGCATCTTCGCCATCATCCTGACGCCGCTGGTGGGCCGCAAGGTCACGCAGTGGGACCCGCGCAAGATGGCCACGGGCGCCTTCGTGGTGTTCGCCCTGGTGCTGTGGATGCGCTCGCGCTTCACGGTGGAGACGGACTTCATGCACATCCTGGTGCCCACGCTGATCCAGGGCGGGGCCATGGCGTTCTTCTTCATCCCGCTGACGACGATCACGCTGTCTGGCATCTCGCCGGACCGTATCCCGGCCGCCGCCGGCCTGAGCAACTTCGTGCGCATCACGGCGGGTGCCATGGGCACCTCCATCGCCACCACGCTGTGGGAAAACCGCGCCGCGCTGCACCACGCCCATCTGACCGAAGGGCTGATCCAGGGCCAGGGCGTGTTCGGCGTCACCCTGCAGGGGCTGCAGGCCGCAGGCCTGAGCCAGGCGCAGGCGCTGGCCCAGATCAACCGGCTCATCGACCAGCAGGCCTATACGCGGGCGGCGGACGACATCTTCCTGGCGTCGTCCGTGCTGTTCCTGGTGCTGATCGTGCTGATCTGGATGACCAGGCGCCCTGCGGGCCATGCCGGTGGTGCCGAGGCGGCCGGCGCCCATTGAGGCCCAGCTTGCGGCCATCACGACAAGGAGCTGCCTGCAGGGGCAGCTCCTTTTTTGTTTACATGACGACACGCAAGGCGCCTTGAATCGGGCCGCCAAGACCACCATCTCGACAGGGCTGCGCCACCGGTTCCATGATGGCGGCGGCCTGAACACCGACGGAGCACCGTGAAAACACCCCGCATCTTCCGCGCCCCGATTGCCGACTACGCCCAATCACCCCAATCGGCGGGCGGGCGCTTTCGCAACGTCC